>PJTU01000008.1_pt1 | contig 395314 bp, 373 predicted proteins | sample 1512271 | NCBI WGS metagenome assembly PJTU01 (sample SAMN08177684, study PRJNA422409) | Soil metagenome, whole genome shotgun sequencing project.
ACCGAAACGCTCGGCGCCGATCTTGGTCAGCGCGGCGGTCAGCGTGGTCTTGCCATGGTCAACGTGGCCGATGGTGCCGACGTTCACGTGCGGCTTGGTGCGCTCGAACTTACCCTTGGACATGGCTGCCTATCTCGCTGACGTTTGTGTTGGGTGACTGCTTGCCTGGCGACCCGGCTGCGCCGGATCCCTGCGGGAAACCCGCGAATAATGGTGCTCACGAAAGGAATCGAACCTTCGACCTCCTCCTTACCAAGGAGGTGCTCTACCGACTGAGCTACGTGAGCACAGGAAAACCTGTTGCCGGAACCTCGGGGTGGCGCAATGGAGCGGGAGACGGGAATCGAACCCGCACCATCAGCTTGGAAGGCTGAGGTTCTACCATTGAACTACTCCCGCGAGGGGAACCACTTCCCGGCCTGGTACTGCCGGGCTTGCCTCGTTGTTCCGTTACCGCATTGAAACTGGTGGAGGGAGGTGGATTCGAACCACCGAAGGCGTAAGCCAGCAGATTTACAGTCTGCCCCCGTTGGCCGCTTGGGTATCCCTCCTGACCTGCCACCGCGACCTCAAATGCTGCCGGGGTGAAACAGCCCGCTATTCTGGTGATGCCGGATCCATCTGTCAACGGATCGCGACAACTTTTTTGTCACACGTTGAAGCGGAAATGCAGGACATCTCCCTCCTGCACCCGGTACTCCTTGCCCTCCAGACGCATGCGCCCGGCCTCGCGCGCGCCGGCCTCGCCCTTGTAGCGGATGAAATCCTCGAAGGAGATCGTCTCGGCCCGGATGAAGCCCTTCTCGAAGTCGGTGTGGATCACCGCCGCGGCCTGGGGGGCGGTGGCGCCGGCCCTCACGGTCCAGGCGCGGACCTCCTTCACGCCGGCGGTGAAATAGGTCTGCAGGCCCAGCAGCCGGTAGGCGGCGCGGATCACCCGGTTCAGGCCCGGCTCGTCCAGGCCCAGGTCGGCCAGGAAGGTGTCGCGGTCGGCGTCCTCCAGCTGGGAGAGCTCCTCCTCGATGGCCGCCGAGACCGGCACCACCTCGGCTCCCTCGGCCTGGGCACGGGCGCGCACCGCGTCAAGGTGCGGATTGTTCTCGAACCCGTCCTCGAGGACGTTGGCGATGTACATCACCGGCTTGAGGGTCAGCAGGAACAGGTCCCGGACCAGCGCCTTCTCCTCCTCGTCCAGCCCGGCGCCGCGGCCGGCCTTGCCCTCGGCCAGGGCAGCCTGAAGCTTGACCAGGACGGGCTTGCGCGCGGCCGCCTCCTTGTCGCCACCCTTGGCGGCGCGCTCGGCGCGGTTGAGCGCCTTCTCGACGCTGTCCAGGTCGGCCAGGGCCAGCTCGGTGTCGATGGTCTCGATGTCCGAGATCGGATCGACCTTACCCGCCACGTGCACGATGTCGCCGTGCTCGAAGCAGCGCACCACATGGGTGATCGCGTCGACCTCGCGGATGTGGGCCAGGAACTTGTTGCCCAGGCCCTCGCCGCTGGCGGCGCCGGCCACCAGGCCGGCGATGTCCACGAACTCCACCGCCGTGGGCACCAGCTTCTGCGGCTTGACGATCTCGGCCAGCTGGTTCAGACGCGGGTCCGGCACCGGGACCACGCCCACGTTCGGCTCGATCGTGCAGAACGGGAAGTTGGCCGCGGCGATGCCGGCCTTGGTCAGCGCGTTGAACAGGGTCGACTTGCCGACGTTCGGCAGGCCGACGATGCCGCATTTGATGCCCATGGGGGGTCTCTTCCGGGATTCGTGGTTCGTGATTGCCGATTCGCCGGACTGCGCCGGATCCGAATCGGCAATCACCAGCCACCGATCAGGACTTGCCGGTGTGGAGCCGTTTCATCGCTTCGTTGAGGTCGCCCCGCACCACCAGCGGCAGCACGTCGAGGGCGTCGTCGATCGCGCGCCCGATGAGGATATCGTCATCCTTGTCCGGGCGGCCGAGCACCCAGCCGGTGACCCTGTCCTTGTGGCCGGGATGGCCGATGCCGATGCGCAGCCGGTGGAAGCGGCCGTGCCCCAGCAGGCGCATGGTGTCGCGCAGGCCGTTCTGGCCGCCGTGGCCCCCGTCGAACTTCAGCCGGGCGATGCCCGGCGCCAGGTCCAGCTCGTCATGGGCGAGCAGCGCCTGCTCCGGCTCGATCTTCCAGAACCGCAGCGCGGCGGCGACCGACTTGCCGGAGAGGTTCATGAAGGTGGCCGGCTTCAGCAGCCAGACGTCCTGGCCGTCGATCCGCACCTTCGCGCTCTCGCCGAACAGCTTGGCATCCAACCCGAAACGCACCCCTTCGCGCGCGGCCAGGGTATCGACCAGGCGGAAACCGGCGTTGTGCCGGTCCAGGGCGTGCTGCGGACCGGGGTTCCCCAGGCCGACGATGAGACGGAGTGCGGACATTGCGCGGAAGCGACGCCGTCCCGCCCGGCGCGGCCGGGCGGGACGGCAGCGACTTACTTGGCCTCTTCGCCGGCAGCGGCGTCGTCGGCCTCGACACGGGCGTGCTTGGCCACGACCACGGCGACGTCATGGTCCGGACCCAGCTTCAGCTCCGGGATCTCCACGCCGGTCGGCAGCTTGAGGGCCGACAGGTGGACCACAGCGCCCACCGCCAGGTCGGACAGGTCGACCTCGATCGAGGCCGGCAGGTCCTTCGGCAGGCAGGCCACGGTCACTTCGGTCAACTCGTGCATGATCACCACGCCGGCGGTCTTGCCGGCCGGGGACTTCTCGCCGTTGACGAAGTGCAGCGGCACGGCGGCACGCAGGATCTCGTCGGCGCTGACGCGCTGGAAGTCCAGGTGCATGATCTGCTGCTTGTACGGATGGCGCTGCATGTCACGCAGCAGCACCTGCTGGATCTGGCCGTTGAGGCTCAGGTCCAGGATGGAGGAATAGAACCACTCGTTCTGCTGGGCGAGCCACAGCTTCTCGTGGTCCAGCTGGACGCTGACCGGCTCCAGCTCGCCACCGTACACGATGGCCGGCACCTTGCCGTCGCGACGCAGGCGGCGGCTCGCACCCTTGCCCTCGTCCTCGCGACGCTCGACGTTGATCACATGATTTGCCATTTGGGTTTACTACCTAGGTTGATGAACCGCCTTGCGGCGGCTTGGGTGGCTCCCCCGCGACCAGGGAAGCCGGGAAAACTCAATCCACGTACAGCGAACTGACCGACTCGCCGAAGGCGATGCGGCGGATGGTCTCGGCCAGCAGCTCGGCCACGCTGACCTGGCGGATGCGACTGCATTCGCGCGCGGCCGGCGACAGCGGGATGGTATCGGTCACCACCAGCTCGTCCAGCTGCGAACCGTTGATGTTGTCCACCGCCGGACCGGACAGCACCGGGTGGGTGCAGTACGCGGCCACCTTGGTGGCGCCCTGCGCCTTGAGCGCGGCGGCGGCCGCGCACAGGGTACCGGCGGTGTCGACGATGTCGTCCACCAGCACGCAGGTCTTGCCGGCCACGTCGCCGATGATGTTCATCACGGTCGAGACGTTGGCCCGCGGGCGGCGCTTGTCGATGATCGCCAGGTCCGCGTCGTCCAGGCGCTTGGCCACCGCGCGGGCGCGGACCACGCCGCCGACGTCCGGCGAGACCACCACCATGTTGTCGGTGCCGTGCGCGCGCCAGATGTCGGCCAGCAGCAGCGGCGAGGCGTACACGTTGTCGACCGGGATGTCGAAGAAGCCCTGGATCTGGTCGGCGTGCAGGTCGACGGTCAGCACCCGGTCGGTGCCGACCGCGGTGAACATCTTGGCGGCCACCTTGGCGGTGATCGGCACGCGCGAGGAACGCAGGCGGCGGTCCTGGCGCGAATAGCCGAAGTACGGCACCACCGCGGTGACGGACGCGGCGCTGGCGCGCTTGAGCGCGTCGATCAGCACCAGCAGCTCCATCAGGTTCTCCGCCGTCGGCGCGCAGGTCGGCTGGACGACGAACACCTCCTGGCGGCGGACGTTCTCCTCGATCTCGACCTGGACCTCGCCATCGGAGAACGTGGACACCAGCGCCTTGCCCTGGCGCACGCCGAGCTCGCGGCAGATGCTGTCGGCCAGGGGCTTGTTGGCATTTCCGGTGAAGACGAGCAGGTTGCGGTCTTCTTGCATCTTCTTCATCCCGGTGGCGGCTCGGATCGGTGGTCGGCGGTTGAGGAGCAGGCCGCGTTCGGTGCGGCGCAGGTCGTGCATCCACGCCGGAGCGCGCGGCTCCGCAAACGTGGCAGGGGCGGCAGGATTCGAACCTGCGGATGCCGGGATCAAAACCCGGTGCCTTGGACCTCTTGGCGACGCCCCTGTGTCAGAACTCCACCGCCACCGGACGCGCGAGCGCGGCCAACAGGGGTGAATGGTCAACGCCGGTTGCAAGCCAGGCACGCAACCCGCGAGGCAACCGCGCCAGCGCACATTGTGCACTGTCACGGTCTGGAAACTCGACGAAGCATCCGCTGCCGGTGCCGGTGAGCCTCGGGCGCCCGACCTGCGCCAGCGCGTCGAACATGGCCTGGATGGCCGGTTCGCGGCGGCGCAGCACCGGCTCGAACGCATTGTCGAGCACGGAGCCTGCAACGAAGTCGGCTATTTTCGCGGGCGCGGCATTTCGCGTCAAATCCGGGGCCGCGAACAGGGCGGCGGTGGGCACGTGGACGCCCGGGTCGGCCAGCAGGTACCAGGCCGGGGGCAGGTCCAGCGGCAGCAGCCGCTCGCCCACCCCTTCGGCCCAGGCGCTATGGCCGCGCACGAACACCGGCACGTCCGCCCCCAGGCGCAGGCCCAGCGCCGCCAGCGCCTCGATGCCCAGGTCCAGGCCCCAGAGCTGGTCCAGCGCACACAGGACCGTGGCCGCGTCGGATGACCCGCCACCGAAACCGCCGCCCGCGGGAATGTGCTTTTCGACGATGATGTCTGCACCAAGCCTGCATGAAGCATGCCGTTGCAGGAGGACGGCGGCCCTGACGGCGAGATCGTCCGCCTCCGCCACTCCCGCCACCGAGGGCCCGTGACGCACGATCCGCCCGTCCTCGCGCGGGCGCAGGCAGATGTGGTCGCCCCAGTCCAGCATCCGGAAGACCGTCTGCAGCTCGTGGTATCCGTCCGCGCGTCGGCCGGTGATGCGAAGGAACAGGTTCAGCTTGGCCGGTGCCGGCCAGCGGGTCCATCCGCTCACGGAAGGCTCCAGCCGTCCACGACCAGCCGTACCCGGGCCTGGCCACGCTCGGCCTGCAGGCGCCGGGGCATGGCCGGGAAACCGCCCGCTGGCGGCTGCCACTCCTGGTACTCGATGGTCCAGCCCGCCGCCTGCATCCGCAGCAGGTGGCCGTCGGCGCCGTATTCGACCGCGTGGGCGCCCGGGGTCTCCAGGCCGCGGACCCACCAGCCCAGCGCGTCGACGGGGATCTCCCACCCGGTCGCCTCGCGCAGCAGCTGTCCGGCGTCCGGGCCTCGCCGGGTGCCGCCCTCCACGCCTTCCAGCACCGCCCCGCCATCCTGGCCGCCGGCCAGCGACCAGCTCTGGCGGGTAACCGGCGCACTCAGGGCAACCCGGTAGCGGTCCTGCTGCTGGCTCCAGTCCAGGCGGCCGCTGCCGCCGCGGGTGCCGTTGGTGATCGCCACCCGACCCTGCAGGGACCAGTCCTGGAGCGTTTCCAGCGCCTGTCGGCGTTGGGCCTGGTGGTGTTCGGCCTGGACCACGGGCACGGCCGGTGCCGGCGCGCGCCTGGGGCCGCTGGCACAGGCGGCGAGCAGAAACAGGGCCGGCAGCAGGCCGGCCAGTCGCAGGGACGGACTCATGGGGCGGACGCCGGTTCGGTGGGGGCCACGGGCCCGGGCGGGGCGGCCGGCGCCCCGGGGGCCGCGCCGGGAGCCGGCCGGTCCTTCTGCCGGATCGCCGGAAGCACGATGTCGAACTGCCGCAGGGCCCTCTGCAGGGCGCGGTTTTCCGGATCCAGCGCGCGGGCCTCCTCGAAATAGCGCCTGGCCTCGTCGCGGCGCCCCAGCTGCCAGAGCACCTCGCCCAGGTGCGCGGCCACCTCCGGATCCTTCATCAGGCCCCAGGCGCGACGCAGCTCGACCAGGGCCTCGCGGGTGCGCCCCAGCCGGTACAGCACCCAGCCATGGCTGTCGATGATGGCGGCATTGTCCGGCTCGGCGGTACGGGCGCGGTCGATCAGCTCCAGCGCCTCGCGGAAGCGGTCGGTGCGGTCGGCCAGGGTGTAGCCCAGCGCGTTGAGCGCGGCCACATTCTCCGGATCGGTGACCAGCAGCCGGCGCAGGTCCGCTTCGGCGCGGTCGATGCGGTCGCGGCGCTCCCACGCCAGGCCGCGCGCGTAGAGCAGGCCGGGATCGTCCGGCCAGGCCGCGAGGCCGCGCCCGAGCGCCGCCAGCTCGCCGTCGGCGTCATCGCTGCGCTGGCGCAGCTCGGCCTCGAGCAGATAGGCGTCGCGCCGGGCCTCGTCGACCAGGCCGCCTTCCTCCTGCAGCTCGCGCGCGGCGGCGTAGGCCTCCTCGTGCCGCTCCAACGCATGCAGGGCCACGGCCGCACGCATGCGCGCCTCGATCCGCTGCGGCCCCCCGGGCACGCCGCGATACCAGGCCAGCGCCTCCGCCGGGCGCTCCAGGAACTCGGCGATGCGCCCCAGCAGCAGGCGCCGGGCCGGATCCGGGCGGATCGCATCCTTCTCCAGTTCCGCGTACAGCGCGCCCAGCGCGGCCTTGTCGCCGGCGCGCGCCAGCAGCGACGCACGCACGCCGTAGGTGCCGGTGTCCTGTGGACCTTCGGCCATCACCCGGGCGGCGGCGGGCAGGTCGCGTGCGGCCTCGTAGGCGATCGCCAGGGCGGCGCGGATATCGGGGTCGGTGGCGGCCTGCGGCTCGACCTGCGCCAGCAGCGCACGGGCCTGGTCGCCCTCGCCGGCCTGCTGCAGCTGGCTGGCGCGCAGCAACGCGACCCGCGGCTCGCCGGGGAAGCGCTGGACCACCTCGTCCATGATCTGGCGGGTCAGGACCGGGTCTTCCAGGCGCATGGCCAGGCGCCCGAACTCCTGCCACGCGGCGATGTCATCCGGGATGGCGCCGCGCCGGACCAGGCGCCCCAGCACGCGGGCGATGTCCTGCGGCTCGCGGCCGCTCTTCAGCGCGGCGGCGGCATATCCCCAGCCGGCGGGATCCGGGCTGCGCATCAGCGTTTCCAGCTCTCGCCCGGCGCGACGCAGCTGCCCGCTGCGCAGGGCCAGGCTTGCGCTGGCCGAGCGCATGCCGGCCGAAGCCGGGGCACGCTCGCGCCACAGCGCCAGGGCCGAGGCGGCGCGCGCGTCGTCGTTGGCGAGGATCGCGATCCGGGTGGCGCGCTCGGCCAGCGCCACGTCGCCGGTGGCCGCGCTGGCCGCTTCCAGGTACCAGCGGGCCGCGTCGTCCAGCTGGCCCGACTGCAGTGCGAACTCGCCGGCCATCAGCGGCCCCAGGGTGCCGTCCTGCATGCCGTCGCCGGCAAGCGCCGGCCCCGGCAGGGCAAGTCCCAGCAGCAGCGGCAGGTGCCACCAGCGGCCAGGGCCAACACCCCTGGACGGGGTCGACGTGAACGCCATCAGGCGGGCAAAAGGTCTCAATCCGGGCATTGCCACCCACCGGGCCGTAAAATGGCGGCCCAAACATGCCAGCAGATTAACGCAAGCACCTGAACATGACGCTTTGGCTCCTCGGGCTGAACCACCAGACCGCGCCGGTCGACCTGCGCGAACGGGTGGCCTTTGCCGGCGAGGCGCTGGGCCAGGCCCTGCTGGGGCTGCGCACGCTGCCCGGCGTGGCGGAGGCGGCCCTGCTGTCCACCTGCAACCGGACCGAGGTCTACGCCGTGGCCGAGCGGGGCCAGGTGCTGGCCGACTGGCTGGAAAGCCACGGGCATGGCCTGTCCGCCTACCTCTACCAGCACCAGGATGCCGACGCGGTGCGACACCTGTTCCGGGTCGCCACCGGGCTGGACTCGATGGTGCTGGGCGAGCCCCAGATCCTCGGCCAGGTGAAGGATGCCTGGGCCCGCGCCCGCGACCAGCGCGCGCTCGGCAGCCGCCTGGACCGGCTGTTCCAGCAGGCCTTCGCCGTGGCCAAGCGGGCGCGCACCGACACCCGCATCGGGGTCAATCCGGTCTCGGTCGCCTCCACGGCGGTGCGCCTGGCCCAGGACACGTTCGCCGCGCTGCCGGACTCCACGGTGCTGCTGGTCGGCGCCGGCGAGACCATCGAACTGGCTGCCCGGCACCTGGCCAAGGGCGGCGTGCGCCGGCTGCTGGTGGCCAACCGCACCCTCGCCCATGCCCAGGACCTGGCCGCGCGCCACGGCGGCTATGCCCTGCCGCTGGGAGAGCTGGACCGCCACCTGGCCGAGGCCGACCTGGTCTTCTCGGCCACCGCCGCGCGCGAACCGGTGCTGCTGCGCAGCCAGGTTGAGGCCGCGCTGGCCGTGCGCCGGCGCAAGCCGGTGATGCTGTTCGACCTGGCGGTGCCGCGTGACATCGAAGCCTCGGTGGCCACGCTGGACGACGCCTACCTCTACACCGTCGACGACCTCGAGCGCGCGGTGGAGGACAACCGGCGCGGGCGCCACGAGGCGGCCGAAGCGGCCGAGGCGATCATCGACCTGCAGGCCTCCCGCTTCATGGATACCCTGCGCGCCGGCGAGCGCCAGGACAGCCTGCGCCGCCTGCGCGCACTCGGCGATGCCACCCGCGAGGAGATCCTCGCCCGCGCACGCCAGCAGCTGGTCGCCGGGCGCGACCCCGACCAGGTGCTGCAGTTCCTGGCCCACACCCTCACCAACCGCCTGCTGCATCCGCCGACCGCCGCCCTGCGCGAGGCCGCCCTGGCCGGCGATGCCGAACTGGCACGCGCCGCCGACCGGCTGTTCCCGGCACGGGCACCCTACAGCCATCCGGCGCCCACCTCCCTGCCCCCACCCCGACTGCCCGATGACCCCGAGCCTGCGCCGCAAGCTTGAAGCGCTGGCCGAGCGCCGCGAAGAACTGGAACGCCTGCTCGCCGACCCCGGCGTGATGGCCGACAACGCCCGTTTCCGCGACCTTTCGCGTGAATTCGCCCAGCTCGAGCCGGTGGCCACCGCGCTGGCGGCCGAGGCGCGCGCGCGCGCCGACCTGGCCTCCGCCGAGGCCATGCGCGAGGACCCGGAGCTGGCGGAGCTGGCCCAGGAGGAAGTGGCCACCGCGCGCCAGCGCCTGCAGGAGCTGGACCATGAGCTGTCGCTGCTGCTGGTGCCGAAGGACCCGCGCGACGAGGGCAACCTGTTCCTGGAGGTGCGCGCCGGCACCGGCGGCGACGAGGCGGCGCTGTTCGCCGGCGACCTGTTCCGCATGTACGCCCGCTATGCCGAACGCCAGGGCTGGCGCGTCGAGGTGGAGTCGGACAACGCCGGCGAGCATGGCGGCTACAAGGAGGTGGTCGCGCGCATCGTCGGCCGCGGGGCGTACTCGAAGCTGAAGTTCGAATCCGGGACCCACCGCGTGCAGCGGGTCCCGGCCACCGAGTCGCAGGGCCGCATCCACACCTCCGCGGCGACCGTGGCGATCATTCCCGAGGCCGACGAGATCGAGGAGATCGCGATCAACCCGGCGGACCTGAAGGTCGACACCTTCCGCTCCTCCGGCGCCGGCGGCCAGCACGTCAACAAGACCGACTCGGCCATCCGCATCACCCACCTGCCCAGCGGACTGGTGGTCGAGAGCCAGACCGAGCGCAGCCAGCACGCCAACCGCGACAAGGCGATGAAGCGGCTCAAGGCGCAGCTGCTGGATGCCGAACGCAACCGCCAGCAGGCGGCGCAGGCCGAGAGCCGGCGCCTGCAGGTGGGCAGCGGCGACCGCAGCCAGCGTATCCGCACCTACAACTTCCCGCAGGGCCGGATCACCGACCACCGCGTCGAGGGCCTGACCCTGTACGACCTGCCCGACGTGCTGGAAGGTGGCCTGGACGGACTGGTCCAGCGCCTTCAGCAGGAACACCAGGCCGACGAGCTGGCGCGCCTGACCCGCGAATGAGCGCGGCCGGCCGCGCGCGCCGGCGCCGGCCGCGCTAGGCTAGCGGCCATGAGCGCCGCATCCGGATTCCTGCCCCTGACCCTGTGCGTGCTGACCGTCTCGGACACGCGCACCGCCGACAACGACAGTTCCGGCGACTTCCTCGTCGACGCCCTGCAGGCGTCCGGCCATCGCCTGCACGCGCGCGCGCTGCTGCCCGATGACCGCTACCGGCTGCGCGCGCTGGTCTCGGCCTGGATCGCCGAGCCGGCGGTGGACGGCATCCTGGTCACCGGCGGCACCGGCTTCACCGGCCGCGACTCCACGCCCGAGGCGCTGCTGCCGCTGCTGGACAAGCAGATGCCGGGCTTCGGCGAGATGTTCCGCGCGGTGAGCGTGGAGGAGATCGGCACGGCGTCGCTGCAGTCGCGTGCCTTCGCCGGCGTCGCCAACGCCACCTTCCTGTTCGCCCTGCCCGGCTCGACCTCGGCCTGCCGCACGGCCTGGGAGAAGATCATCGTCCACCAGCTGGACGCACGAACCCGCCCCTGCAACCTCGCCGGCCTGCGTCCGCGGCTGCGCGAGGCCTGAGCGCCTTCAGCCGACGCTGAAACCCGGCCGGACGCGCTCCGCGTACGGGTAGCGGCCGACCGCCTCGACCTCCGCCGCCGGCGGTCCCTGGCGCAACCACTGCTCCAGCGCATCGATCGCCTCCAGCGTGCCGGAGGCGACCACTTCGACCCGCCCGTCAGCCAGGTTCACCGCGCTGCCATCCAGCCCGAGGCGCTGCGCCTGCGCGCGGGTCGATGCGCGGTAGGACACGCCCTGGACCTGGCCGCTGACCAGGAACCTTGCCGCGGGCATGCTCAGCCCCCGGCCTTGCCGGCCACCGCCAGCTCGATGTCCGCCGCGGTGACCGGGCCGAGGAAGCTGCGCGCCACCGCGCCATCGGGCGCGATGAGGTAGGTCATCGGCAGGCCGCGCGGGGTGGCGAAATCGCCCGGGGGTGCGAAGGGGTCGAGGATCACGACCGGGTAGGACACCGGGTGCCGCTGCAGGAACGCCTGCATCTCGGCCGGCGCGATGTCCTCGTAGGCCAGGCCCACCACCTCGATCTGCTCGCGCATGGTGTGCAGCGCCGACAGTTCCGGCATCTCCTTCAGGCACGGCTTGCACCAGGTCGCCCAGAAGTTGACCACCACCCACTTGCCGCGGTGGGCGGCCAGGTCGTAGGTCGCGCCATCGACGGTGGTACCGGTGAAGGCCGGCGAGGCAGCGGTCTGGGCCGCCGCCGGGGGCGCCTCGAGGTCCGGCGGCGGCTCCGCGGCGACGGGGGGTGCGGGGGCTGCCGGCGATCCGGCAGCGCCAGGCGCCGGGGCCTGGCGCCCGCAGGCCCCGAGCAGCAGCACCAACAGCAGCGCGCACAGGCGGAAATACGTCATCTCACTCTCCATTGGAACGCGGGTAGAGGGACCCCACGCGGCGGCGCAGCGCATCGCGCAGCGGCAGGCGCAGGTCGTCGAGCACGGCGCTGGCGTCCTGGCCCAGTGCATCCTCGTGGCAGGGCAGCCAGGCTTCGTCCACCGGGATGCGCACGCCACAGGCCTCGTACAGCTCGCCGAGGGTGACCTTGTCCAGGTCGCGCGCCAGCAGCCATTCGCCCTGCTCGTCGCGCCGCACCACGCGCACCCGGTCCAGCTGGGTGAGCAGTTCCTGCAGCAGCGAATCGGTGAGCAGGGGCTCCAGCTCCAGCATCTGTGCGGTGTGCAGGCCGCGCCCGTCGCGACGGGCCTCGCTGAAACGCCCGACCAGGCGCAGCAACGCGTAGACCTCGTATCCGGGCGGCAGGCGCATGGCCGCCGGCTGGTAGCGGAAGGCGGCCAGCGAGGAGGCCAGCGAGGCGCCCAGGAGGATCGCGCACCAGCCCAGGTAGATCCACAGCATCAGGATCGGGATGAAGGCCGCCGCGCCATACAGGTTCTGGTAGCCCTGGAAGCTGGCCAGGTAGAAACCCAGGCCGACCTTGATCAGCTCCAGCAGCAGCACCGCCACCACCGCCCCGGCGAACGCATGCCGCCACTTGACCGAATGGTGCGGCACCACCCGGTACACCAGCATCACCACCGCCAGTTCGATCAGCACCGGCGCCAGGCCGACGCTGAAGCGCACCAGCGCGTGCCCGACCGGATTGGCGAACACGGTCAGCGCGAAGAAGCGCGCCGAGACCGACAGCGAGGCGGCCGCCAGCAGCGCGCCCAGGGTCAGCACGGTCCAGTAGACCAGGTAGCGCGACAGCTGCGGCCGCGCGCTGGCCACCCGCCAGATGCGGTTGAAGGTGGCCTCCACGCTGTTGAGGGTGACCAGCAGGGAGACGACCAGGGCCACGGTGCCGGCGGCGGTGAGCTTGCCGATGTTGCCGCTCAGCTCGGTCAGCCGGATCTTGATCGCGTCGGCCGAACTGGGCACGAAATTGGACAGCACGTAGTCGACCAGATCGCCGCTGAGGGACTGGAACGACGGGAACGCCGCCAGCACCCCGAGCACCACCACCGCCAGCGGCACCAGCGCGAAGGCGGTGGTGTAGGCCAGCGCCGCGCCCGCCTGCAGCAGGCGGTCGTCGACGAAGCGCGCCCAGACGAAACGCGCGAACGCCAGCGCCCGGGCGCGATCGCGCATCCGTTCACGCCAGCCTGTATCCAGCCGATCCCTGCCCATCGGCGCAAGCCTACCCGATGCACGGCGCAGGCCGCATCGCCGATACTGCGGCGCTGGCACTCCTAGGAATCCCCATGGCCGACATCCTGGTCCTGTATTACAGCCGCGGCGGCTCGGTCGCCCGCCTCGCCCGGCAGATCGCGCGTGGCGTCGGCGAGGTGCCCGGCATGCAGGCGCGGCTGCGCAGCGTGCCGCCGGTATCGGCGGTGACCCAGCCGGTTGCGCCCCCGGTGCCGGAGGACGGGGCCCCCTACGTCACCTCGCAGGACCTGGCCGAATGCGCGGGCCTGGCCCTCGGCAGCCCGACCCGGTTCGGCAACATGGCCGCGCCGGTGAAGCACTTCCTCGACGGCCTCGGCGGCGAGTGGGCCAGCGGCACGCTGATCGGCAAGCCCGCGGCGGTGTTCACTTCCACCGCCACCCAGCACGGCGGCCAGGAGTCGACCCTGCTGACCATGCACGTGCCACTGCTGCACCACGGCTGCGTGATCGTCGGCATTCCGTATTCGGAGCCGCTGCTCAGCAGCACCCGCGGCGGCGGTACCCCGTATGGCGCCAGCCATGTCGCCGGCGCCGACGACGACCCGCAACCCACCGAGGAGGAGGCGGTGCTGGCGCGCGCACTGGGCCGGCGGCTGGCCGACATCGCTGCCAGGCTGGCCCGCTGATGCGCGCGCACCGCGTGCTTGGCGTCGCCCTGCTGGCGCTGGCGCTGCTGTACCTGGCCTGGTTCCATGACGACCGCGATGCCGCCGCGGCGCTGCTGGTGTTCGCGCTGCCGCCGCTGCTGCTGGCGGTCCCGGCGTGGCGCGGGGGCCGCAGGGCCGGCTTCTGGTCGGGCGTGCTGGCCCTGTTCTGGTTCAGCCACGGAGTGATGCACGCCTGGGCACACCCGGAGGGCGCGGCCTATGCGTGGGCGGCGATCGCGCTGTCGCTGGCGGTGGTCGCCGCGTCCAGCTGGGCGGGGCTTCGCGCCCGCTTCGGCGCGCGCCACTGAGCCGGGCGTCCGGGCCGGCGACGGTTTCATTCGCACCTTCCGCCTGCGCGGGGCGATAATCGCCCCCCGGCGGGCCGGCCCGGCACCGCCTGTCCACGTTCAACGGCCACGGCGCGGGCCGTCCCGGCAGGAGCCCCCATGGAAGAGCTGCTGATCGTCACCACCGGTGGCACGATCGACAAGATCTACTTCGACGACAAGTCCGACTACCAGATCGGCGAGCCGCAGATCGGCACGATCCTGCGCGAGCTGGGGGTCAGTTTCCGCTTCAGCGTGATCCCGATCCTGCGCAAGGATTCGCTGCACATCACCGATGCCGACCGCGAGCTGGTGCGCGCCACCATCGCCGCCCAGCCCGCGCGCCACGTGCTGGTCACCCATGGGACGGACAGCATGGTGCAGACCGGCATGGTGCTGCGCTCGATCAGCGACAAGACCATCGTCATGACCGGCGCGCTGAGCCCGGCGCGCTTCCGTGGCTCGGACGCGGAGTTCAACATCGGCTGCGCGATCGGCGCGGTGCAGACCCTGCCCGCCGGCGTCTACATCGCCATGAACGGCCTGATCTGGGCGCCGGACAAGGTGCGCAAGAACGTGGCCGCCAACCGCTTCGAACCGGCCTGAGCCCCGTCCGGTGGCAATGGCCACGCGTGCCACCCGTGCGCTGGACGCCGCCGGCGTGGCCTACCGCCTGCATCCGTACGACTACGACGCCGAGGCCAGCGCCGCGGCCGGTGGCAAGGCCCTGCAGGCGGCCGCGGCATTGGGGGTCGAGCCGGTCCGCGTGCTGAAGACGCTGATGGCCTGGGTCGACGCGCAACCGGTGTGCGTGGTGCTGCCGTCCGACCGCCAGGTCCTGCCCAGGGCGCTCGCCGCGGCCGCCGGCGGCAAGTCCGCGCGGATGATGGAAGTGGCCGAGGCGGAGCGCCGCAGCGGCTACCGGGTCGGCGGCATCAGCCCGTTCGCACAGCAGCGCCCGTCGCCCGCCTGGTTCGAGCAGGATGCTCTGGCACTGCCAACGGTGCTCATCAACGCCGGCCAGCGCGGGCTGCTGCTGGAGCTGGCCCCGGCCGAAGCGGTACGGGTGCTGCAGGCGCGGACCGCGACGCTGAGCCGCACATAGCCCGGGCCCGCGAGGCGCGCCAGGGAAGACGCTCGGCAATCAGCGGATCGAAGCGACGTCCGGTCCCACCGGATGCGGCCGGCGGTCTTGCCGGGCGCACCGCGGTCAGAACATCCCGGTCTCGAGGCGGGCGGCTTCGGACATCATGTGCCGGCCCCACGGCGGATCGAACACCAGCTCCACGTCGGCCTCGACGATGGTGGGGATCTGCTCGAGCTTGCTGCGCACGTCGTCCACCAGGATCTCGCCCATGCCGCAGCCGGGCGCGGTCAGGGTCATCTTCACGTCGATCGTGCGGCTGCCATCGTCGCGGTGCCTGAGGTTGGCCTCGTACACCAGCCCAAGGTCGACGATGTTGAACGGGATTTCCGGATCGAAGCAGGTGCGCAGCTGGTTCCAGACCATGGTCTCGACCTCGCTGTCGCTGGCATCGGCCGGCAACTGCAGCTCCGCGGGCGCTTCCTTGCCGATGGCATCGGCGTCCTTGCCCGCGATCCGGAAGAGGTTGCCCTCCACGAACACGGTGTAGCTGCCGCCCAGTCCCTGGGTGATATAGCCGGTGCTGCCGGCCGGAAGGGTCACGGCCTCGCCCTGCGGCACCATGACGGCGGCGCAATCGCGCTCGAAACGGACGGGTTCGCTGCTGCGGGAATACATGCGGCGGATATGGGGCAGCCCGCCCGCGGTTGCAAGGGACGGCCATCGGGGCAGTGGGAAGGCGCTCATTCTAGCGCATGGCCGCTACGCGTATGCTTGGCCGCCCCGCCCGGACCCTCGCCCGATGCCCGACACCGCCCCGCGCCCCGCCAGCCCACGCCACACCTGGCTGTGGCTGCCGCTGCTGCTGCTCGGCATGGCTACCACCGTGGTGGCGTGGGCGTCGCTGTCGCTGGCCAGCGGCAGCCAGCATGGCTGGGCCGCGGTGCTGGTCGCGCTGGAGATGGCGCTGATGCTGCGCCTGGGCGGGATGCGGCCGGGCTGGGGTCGCGCGCTGGTGGCCGCCGCCGCCACCGCCGCGGTGATCGCCGCGGTGCAGTGGGCGATCGCTTCCGGCCACATCGGCGCGCAGATGGGCCTGACCCCGTGGCAGGCGGCGCCGAAGATGGGCGCCGGCTACGTCCTCACGTTGGCCGGGCTGGCCAACAGCCGCATCGACCTGCTGTTCCTGGTCCTGGGTCCGCTGCTGGCGACGCGCGCCGGCCGCTGACCGGCGCCAGCGGCCGCGCCCGGCTCAATGCCCGCCGTCGAGCGCCTTCAACTCGCTGACCAGCGCGCTGGCCATCTCGGCGCCGTCGCCGTAGAGCATGCGGGTGTTGTCGGCATAGAACAGCGCGTTCTCGATGCCGGCAAAACCGGTGCCCTTGCCGCGCTTGATCACCACCGTGTTCTTCGACTCGACCACGTCCAGGATCGGCATGCCATAGATCGGACTGGCCGGGTCGGTCTTGGCGACCGGGTTGACCACGTCGTTGGCCCCGATCACCAGTGACACGTCGGTGTTCGGGAACTCGGGATTGATGTCGTCCATGTCGGCGATCAGGTCGTAGGGCACGCCCGCCTCGGCCAGCAGCACGTTCATGTGCCCGGGCATCCGCCCGGCCACCGGATGGATCGCGAACTTCACCTTCACCCCGCGCTCGATCAGGCGCTGCGCCAGTTCCCAGATCTTGTGCTGGGCCTGGGCCACGGCCAGGCCGTAGCCGGGCACGATCACCACGCGCTCGGCGTAGGCCATCATCGCGGCCACGTCGCCGGCCTCGATCGGCTTCTGCGACCCGCTGATCTCCTGCGCCTGGCCACCACCGCCGAAGCTGCCGAACAGCACGCCGGAGATCGGCCGGTTCATCGCCTTGGCCATCAGCCGGGTGAGCAGGATGCCCGCGGCGCCGACCATCATGCCGGCGATGATCAGCGCCTCGTTGCCCAGCACGTAGCCTTCGAAAGACACCGCCAGCCCGGTGAACGCGTTGTACAGCGAGATCACCACCGGCATGTCCGCGCCGCCGATCGGCAGCGTCATCAGCACGCCCAGCAGCAGGGCGACCACGAAGAAGGCGATGATCGCGGTGGTATCCAGGCTCACCGCGGCCCACGCGCCAAGCGCCACCATTGCCACGGCCACCAGCAGGTTGAACGCCTGCTGGCCAGGGAACACCATGCGCCGGTCGAGACGGCCGTCGAGCTTGGCCCACGCCACCACCGAACCGGACAGCGACACCGCGCCGATCGCCGAACCCACCACCGCCAGCGCGAGCACGACGGTGCCCGGCCCTTCCGCCGGCGCAGCGCCCGGCGCGGCCACCATGCCCGAGAAGCGCAGCAGTTCCACCGCGCCGATCGCCGCGGCCGAGCCGCCGCCCATGCCGTTGTACAGCGCCACCATCTGCGGCATGTCGGTGATGGCCACCTTCTTGCCGGAAACCCAGGCCACCACCGTGCCCAGCACCAGCGCGGTGACGATCAGCGGCAGGTTGTGCAGGCCCGGCAGCAGGAAGGTGGCGAAGGTCGCGATGACCATGCCCATCCCGGCCCAGCGGATGCCACTGCGGGCGGTCGCCGGCGAGGCCATGCGCTGCAGGCCCAGCAGGAACAGGGTCGCCGCCACCAGGTAACTGGCGCCGACGAGCCACACGCGGATATCGAATTCCCCACCACTCATGCCTCTTCCCCCTGCATGCGCGCAGCGCGCGACGGATTGCGGTCCAGCCGATGGTGCTCGAACATCTCGATCGCGGTCTTCAACAGGCCGAACAGGCCCAGCCCCAGCCCGACCAGGCCCATCGCCAGCTGCGACCAGCGGCTGTCGCCGGGCACGTACAGCGCGGCCAGCCCGCCGCCCAGCGACAGCACCACGACCGCGCCGATGAGGCCGATGGCCCAGCTGCCCTTGCGCGGATCCTCCCAGACCCGGCGCGAAACCTCGTTCTGGGTGGTGGTCGGATCCTGCAGCGAGGAGAAACCGATGGCCACGCCAGCGTGCAGCAGGGCGAGGTTGAAATCCGCCAGGAGCGAGGTGAAGCCGTTGGTGTACGGCCGCAGCACGTAGAACAGGGCCAGCGCCATGAACGGGTATTGCAGGTAGCTGACCCCCTGGAACAGGCGGCGCGCGCCGCTGCGGCGCGGCGCAGGCGCGGCTGGATTCACCGGCCGCCCCCGCCCGCCCCGGGCTTGCGGCTGCTCTTGAACATCTCCAGCATCCGCTCGGTCACCACGTAGCCGCCGGCCGCATTGCCGGCGCCCAGCACCACCGCGACGAAACCAAGCGCCTTCTCCAGCGTGGTGTCGGCATGGCCCAGCACCACCATCGCGCCGATCAGCACCGCCCCGTGGATGAAGTTGGAGCCGGACATCAGCGGCGTGTGCAGGATCACCGGCACCCGCGAAATGATCACGTGGCCCGCGATCGCCGCGAGCATGAAGATATACAGCGCCACGAAGCCGTCGTTCATGCGTCCTGCTCTCCCCGGGCACACGCCCGGGGCCGATGATAACCGCAGCCTGAACCTCGGAGGCGGCGGTCAACGCATGCGCGGCACGCGCGTTTACTGCGATATCGATGCCGCCGAAACAGGTGCATATGAAACCGCCACCGATCATCGTGCCTGATGCACGTTCGGCCGCCCGCCCCGGGTGGGCCAGGCCGCGGCCTGGCACGGATAAGCTGTGCTGGTGACCACGCCCGCACCGACCCGGAGGGAAGCCGACGCCGCACCGGCGTGGGCCTCGCTGGACGCGTTCCTCGCCAGCGTCGGCGTGCGTGCGCTGCGCTTCGCCGAGGCGGGGCTGCGCAACCGCGACGATGCCCTGGACGCGGTTCAGGACGCGATGATGCGCATGCTCGCCTACCGCGAGCGCCCCGCCGCGGAATGGACGCCGCTGTTCTGGAGCATCCTGCGCCGGCGCATCATCGACCTTCAGCGCCGTTCGCGCTTCCGCCTGCGCTGGATGCTGCCGGCAGTGGCCAGCGACGATCCGCGCGGCGAGGACACCGGCATCGACTGGGCCGACACCACGCCGGGTCCGGCCGGCGTCCACGAGCAGCGCGAGACCTGGGGCCGCCTGGTGGAAGCCCTGCGCGGGCTGCCGGCACGCCAGCGGGAGGCCTTCACCTTGCGCGTGCTCGAGGAGCTGGACGTGGCCACCACCGCGCGGGTGATGGGCTGTTCGGAAGGCTCGGTCAAGACCCACCTGTCGCGTGCGCGCCAGGCCCTGAATTCGCAACTGGAGGACGTCCTGTGACGACCGCACCCGATCGTGTCGACCGCTACGCCCGGCAGGCCCACGCCGCCGCGCTGGCCCATGTTTCGCCCGAGGCGCTGGCCCGGCTGCGCGACGCCCGCCGTGGTGTTGCCGGACAGAGCGCGGCTGGCTGGCGCCGTCCGTCCTGGCTGGCCGGCGGCGCACTGGCCGCGGCCCTGGTGCTGGGCGTAGCCCTGCGCCCGGAACCGCTGCCGCCGCGACAGCCCACCCAGGCCGCCGTTGCCACCGCCGAGGACCTCGCTGGCCCGCTGCAGGAGGACCCGGGCTTCTATCTGTGGCTTGCGTCGGCCGATGCCCCTGCCCTGGCCCTGGAGTAACCGATGAGACTCTCCCTGACGTTGTGCCTGCTGGCCGCGACGGTTTCCGGCCACGCCGCGGCCCAGGCCGCCCCGCAAGCCGCTGCCCCGGCCGCGCCCCCCACGTCCCAGGCCGAGCTCCCGCGCTGGGAGCAGCTCAGCGCCGAGCAGCGCGAGCTGCTGCTGGCCCCGCTGCGCGACCGCTGGAACACGCAGCCGGCCGAGCGGGCGCGGATGCTGCGCCATGCCGAACGCTGGAAGCAGCTGCCGCCGGAAGCGCGCGAGCGTGCCCAGCGCGGCATGCGCCGCTTCGAACAGATGGATCCGGAACAGCGCCAGCGGGCGCGCGCGATCTTCGCGGCTACCCGCGAAATGACGCCCGAAGAGCGCGCGCGTTTCCGCCAGGAGTGGGAGCGCAAGACTCCCGAGCAGCGGCGGGAATGGCTGCGGACGCATCCGGTACCCGCACGCCCCTGACCCCGCGACGGCACGCCACGCCTGCACGGCGCCGCACGGGCTCATGGCGCCCTGCATCTCCGCATGCACGGCATCTGCAGGGCACCACGGCAATGGAAGGGAGGATCGTCGGAAGCGGTTTGCCGGGAGGCCCGAACCTCCCGGCACCCCGGCACGTCGCGGCTCAGGCGGCGACGGGCGCGCGGTCCGGCCAGACCGTCCGGGCCAGCAGCTCGTCGTTCCAGTCGAAGGCGACCTGGCCATCCTTCAGGAACAGCGCGACGAAGTTGTAGACGTTGCGCGCATACATCTCGCTGGCATGCACCGCCCCCATGCTCGCCAGGTCCAGCGGACCGGCGACGGTGACCCCGCCATGGTCGACGGTCTGGCCCGGCGCGGTGAGCTCGCAGTTGCCACCGGTCTCCGCCGCCAGGTCGACGATCACGCTGCCCGGCTTCATGCCGGACACCATCGCGGCCGTGATGATCTTCGGCGCCGGGCGCCCGGGCACCGCCGCGGTGCAGACCACCACGTCGATGCCGCGCAGGTGGTCGGCCAGCCGGCGCTGCTGCTCGGCGCGCTCCTCGTCGGTCAGCGCACGGGCATAACCCCCCTCGCCCGCCGCGCTCACGCCCAGGTCCAGGAACTTGCCCCCCAGCGATTCGATCTGCTCGCGCGTCTCCGGACGCACGTCGAAGCCCTCGACCTGCGCGCCGAGCCGGCGCGCGGTGGCGATGGCCTGCAGGCCGGCCACGCCGGCACCGACCACCAGCACCTTCGACGGGCGGATGGTGCCGGCCGCGGTGGTGAGCATCGGGAAGAAGCGCGGGGCCAGTTGCGCGGCGATCAGCACCGCCTTGTAACCGGCCATGCCCGCCTGCGAGCTGAGGACATCCATCGCCTGGGCGCGGGTGGTACGCGGCAGCCGCTCCAGCGGGAAGGCGTGGATGCCCCGGGCCTGCAGCGCGTCGGCGCGGGCCGGGTCGGCCTGCGGATGCAGCATCCCCACCAGCGTCGCGCCCTTGGGCAGGGCGTGCAGCACCGCGGCCGGCGGCGGCTGCACGCACAGCACCACGCCGGCGGCACCACGGGCGCCCTCGCCGGCCGGCAGGGCCCCGGCTTCGGCATAGGCCTGATCGGTGATGCCGGCGGCCAGTCCCGCGCCGGCCTCCACCCGGACCACCGCTCCGGCGGCCACCAGCTTGCGCACCGTCTCGGGCGTCGCGGCCACCCGTCGCTCCCCGGTCGCGGCCTCCTTCAACACCAGCACTTCCACCGTCATGCCCGCGTTCCCCTCGCCATGTCAGACCGGGCTGGATGCTAGCAAACCACCACCGGCGGCAGACCGATGGTTTCAGGCGCATCCTCAGGCGGGCCGCGCATCGCGGCACGGCGACGCACGGGAGGGGCGCGATGCGCCCGGCCGCAGGCCTAGTGCAGGGTCACCGGACCGGGCGGCGCGGCAGGGTCGAGTCGTTCGATCACCCCCTGCATCGCGCTGTCGAACGCGCCCTCGTCGGCCACGTGCATGCGCAGGCGGCCCAGGCGCACCATCACCGCCAGCTCCTCCGGCGAGGCGACGCAGAACCGCACGCCACGCCGGTTCACGAACAGCAGGCGCGAGGAGATCGGGCTGATCCAGGACAGCTTGCCCGGTTGCACCCGGCCTTCCTTGTCGATGAAGTCCAGCCAGGTCCCCACCGGCAGGCCGCGGATGTGGTCGGCGTCGGCATTGTCGAAATCCAGCGCTTCGCCCGCGCCGGCCAGGTCGACCGGGCTGTTTTCCACCGGGGCCGGTTGCGGCAGTGCCACCGCCGGCAGCTCGGGTAGGGCCTTCTCCAGTTCCGGACGGGCATCGGCCACGGCCTGGAGGGTGTCGTGCAGCGCGACCACTGCCGCCGTGGCGGCCTCGCCGTAGACGCCGACGCTGGCCAGCACCTTCAGCAGCGCCGGCTGCCAGGCCTGCAGCCAGGGCTTGCCGGCCACGTGGCGCTGCGCCTCGGCCACCTCGTCCAGCAGCCCGTCGGCCAGGGCCATCGCCTCGACGAAGGCTTCGCCGGTGTCGCCCTCGCGCAGCAGCGCCAGGGTCACGTGGTGCTGCCAGGCGTTCTGCAGGAATTCGGACACCGCACGCGGTAGCTCCACGTCCTCCAGCCGTTCATCCAGCTCTGACTGGGCACGCTGCCGGGCCTGTTCGAGCCGCTCCTGGCCGCGCTGGATCTCCGCGGCGCGGCGCTCGGTGATCTCCACCCGCCGGCGGTGCTGCTCGAGGAAGTCGCGGAACTCCTCCTCCAGGGTCATGAAGATGGCCAGGTTCTCGTTGAACTCGGCCACCAGCCGCTCGATGATCTCCTCGACCTTGGCCAGCAGCGTGCGCTCGGCCGCGCTCTCGCCCTGGTTGCCCTCGCAGGCCTCGGCCAGCGCGTTGAGCAGGCGCCGGGCCGGATGGGTCTTCTGCACGAACATGCGCCGGTCCAGCAGCGCGACCTTCACGAACGGCACCACCAGGCGGCCGATCAGCTCGCGCGGGCGGCCGGCCAGGTCGCGCTCGTCCAGCAGCACGTCGAACAGCATGCCGACCAGGTCGATCGCGTCCTCGTCCTTGGGATCCAGGCGGGTGCTGGCCGGGTCCATGCCCAACTGGCTGGCGTTGGACAGCACCTCGCTCTTGAGGCGCTGGGACAGCGACTCGTGCTCGTCGCCGATGGCCGCGCGCAGGGTCGCCGTCGGGGTGGCCTGGAGCAGGGACAGCACCGACAGCATCTCGCGCTGGCTCAGCGGCCGCTGCTGGCCCTGCGCCTGCTGGATGGTCCCGGCTGCCTGCTCGGCGCCGCCCCGGAGGTCGCGGCTCTGCTGCAACAGGTGGTGCAGCGCCTCCATCAGCATGCCCTGGGCGGCCGGATCGCCCGGCACCGGGACGCCACCGGGAGCCGGCGTGCCGGGGACCTGCCCGGCCCCGTACTGCTGCTCCAGGGTGGCGCGGTTGCCCGCCCAGCGTTCCATGAAACGCGCCGCCCATGCCGGCGAGAACTCATCGGCAGGCGCATCGTTCCAGCCGGCACCCGCGCCGGGCTCCTCCGGCACGCGTTCGAACAGGGATTCAACCGCCGGGGCGTCGGCGCGCGTCGGCGCAGCCGGACGCGGCGGCGGACGCGTCGCCGGGCCCGGCAGCACGCCGGCGCGCACCAGGCGCTGGTCCAGCGCCTCGTACAGCTTGGCTACCAGCGGACCCAGGTCGCGCTCGCAGAGCTTGATCAGCACCAGGCGCACTTCCGGCGCCAGTTCGCATCCGGAAAAGGCCTCGTGCACGGCCACGCCGATGTGTTCCGGGCCGATCGGGTTGCTGTCGGCATCCAGGCCGGCGCCGCCGGCGATCCAGCCCAGGCGGCGTTCCAGCCGACCCAGCACGTCCTTGCATTCGCGCTGGAGCGCGGCGGCAAGGTTGCGCGCGGCCAGGCGCGATTCCAGTTCGTGCTCGGGGACCAGGCTCAATCCGCCGCCCTGGCCGGCGGACAGCGCGCCTTCGGCCGACAGCGGGGCACCGTCTTCCAGCGAACCCCACGCCAGTGCGAGCTGGCGGCCGAAGCGCGCGGCGATGTCCTCGCGGTGGCGACGCAGCTCCCGCATCCCGTCCAGGAACAGCAGCTGCGAGGCGCCGGCCCGCTCGGCGCGGTCGAACAGGACGTCGTCATAGCGGGCGACCGCCACGGCGAACGCCTCCCCGAGCGCGGGCAGGAACGCCTCGCGCGCCTGGGCGAGCAAGGCGACGTCCGGCGCATGCTGGCGTCGGAACTCTGCTTGTGTCGGACTCATGCGCGTGGCTCCGGCACTACCGGCGGAAGGACGTACGGATACGGGCGGCCCCCATGCCGCCCCTGCATCGTACGTGCTGCAGGCGGGCATGACCGTGATCGGGTGGGCAGTTCCCGGCTCGCGGTCAGGAACTTTAACAGCGCCTGTATCAACGTTTGTTGACGCGCTCTTTCCGGACGTTGGTCCACCTCCGCTCCGGTACCGGCCGTGCGCTGTCTGGCGGCAGGCGCGGGGGGCCGCCGTCCTTGGCGGAACCACGCCCGCGAGGCCGGAGGTGGCGTGGCCCACTGCCGGGGAGACCCTCCCGCGCTCGCCTATAATCAATGACTTCGGCGCACCGGCGCCGCTGCATACGCCCCAACATGAGCGACAACCCCGCCCTGGCCGCGCTGGACAGCCGCCGCTCCGTGCCTTCGATGCAGCTGGGCGAGCCCGGCCCGGATCACGCGACCCTGCTGCGCATGCTGGAGTCGGCCGTGCGCGTCCCCGACCACGGCAAGCTGGTGCCGTTCCGCTTCCTGCGCATCGCCGGTGGCGCGCGCGATGCCCTGGGACAGTTCCTGGCCCGGCGGACCCTCGAGCGCGACCCGCAGGCGCCGCCACAGATGGTCGAGAAGGACCGCCTGCGGTTCTCGCGGGCGCCGTTGGTGGTGGCCGTGGTGGCGCGCGTGCGCGCCGACCACAAGGTGCCCGAGCAGGAGCAGCTGCTGACCGCCGGCTGCGTGTGCTTTGCCCTGCTCCAGGCCGCCCAGGCCCTGGGCTTCGGTGCGCAGTGGCTGACCGCCTGGATGGCCTACGACCCGGAAGTGAAGCGGGTGCTGGGGCTGTCCAGCGGGGAGTGCATCGCCGGGTTCATCCACATCGGCACCCCGCAGGCGGAGATCCCCGAACGCGAGCGACCGGACCCCGGCGGCCTGCTCTCGGACTGGACGCCGTGAGCAGCGGCGCCGTGCCCTCGACGTCCGTGCCCGGGCCCCGGGTGCCGCAGACCCTGCACCTGGTCGACGCCAGCCTGTACGTGTTCCGCGCCTGGCACTCGATGCCGGACGAGTTCCGCGATGCCCAGGGCTGGCCGACCAACGCGGTGCACGGCTTCGCCCGCTTCCTGCTGGAGCTGCTGGAGCGCGAGCGGCCAGCGCACATCGCCATCGCCTTCGACGAAGCGCTCGACTCCTGTTTCCGGCACCGCATCTATCCGGCGTACAAGGGCAACCGCGAGCCGGCCCCGGAGGAACTGCGCCGCCAGTTCGCGCACTGCAAGGCCCTGTGCGCGGCGCTGGGCCTGGCGGTGCTGGCCCACACCGAATACGAGGCCGACGACCTGATCGGCAGCGCCGTGCACCGCGCCCGCCCGGCCGGCTTCCGCAGCGTGATCGTCTCGGCCGACAAGGACCTGTCGCAGCTGCTGGGCGAGCATGACGAGCAGTGGGACTTCGCCCGCGGCCTGCGCTGGGGGGCGGCCGGCGTGAAGGCGCGCCACGGCGTGCATGCGCACCAGATCGCCGACTACCTGGCACTGACCGGGGACGCGGTGGACAACATCCCCGGCGTGGGCGGCATCGGCGCCAAGACCGCAGCGATCCTGCTGGCCCACTTCGGCGACCTGGACACGCTGCTGGCGCGGGTGGACGAGGTGGCGTTCCTGCGCCTGCGCGGCGCTGCCCAGGTGGCGGCCCGGCTGCGCGAGCAGCGCGAGCTGGCCCTGCTGTTCCGGCAGCTGACCACCATCGAGTGCACGGCGCCGCTGGACTACGCCGTACCGGCCACCCCACGCGGCGAGGCCGACCCGGAAATGCTCGAGGCGCTGGCCACCGCCCTGCGGTTCGGGCCCATGACCCGGCGCCGGCTGCGCATGGCCGCCGGCCTGGAACAGCCCTACGACCCGGCCGCGGCCTTGACCGCCCCGGCCTGAACGGCGCGAGGCTGACGCCCGCCCCGCTTCCGGCTTAGCATCGTGGCCATGGACACCCCCGCTGATCCGGACGCACCGCGCGTCGTCTACGAAGGCCGCTACCAGCGCATGATCGTGCGCGGCACCTGGGAATACTCCGAGCGCACCCATGCCGGTGGCCTGGCCGCGATCATCGTCGCCGTCACCCCGGAGGACCGGGTGCTGTTCGTCGAGCAGTTCCGCGTGCCCCTGCAGGCGCGCACCATCGAGATGCCGGCCGGCCTGGTCGGCGACATCGACGCCGGCGAATCGATCGAGGTCTCGGCCATCCGTGAGCTGGAAGAGGAGACCGGCTGGACCGCCGCGCACGCCGAAGTGCTGATGGTCGGCCCCACTTCCTCCGGTGCCAGCAACGAGAAGGTCGCGTTCGTGCGCGCCACCGGGCTGCGCAAGGTCGGCGCCGGCGGCGGCGATGCCAGCGAGGACATCACCGTGCACGAGGTCCCGCGCATCGGCGCGGCGGCATGGCTGGCGGCGAGGCTGGGCGAGGGCTACGAACTGGATGCCAAGCTCTGGGCCGGCCTGTGGATGATCGAACACCACCTCGACGGCACCCCGCGTGGTGCCTGAGGTCGCGGGCAGCGGCCTGCTGCAGGACGGCGACCCGGCCCCGCTGGAACTGCTCAACCCGCAGGGCCGTTCGCCGTGGGTGCTGGTGGTGGACCATGCGGGCCAGGCCATTCCGCGCGCGCTGGGCGACCTGGGCCTGCCTCCAGGCGAGATCGACCGCCACATCGGCTGGGACATCGGCATCGCCGGCGTGGCCCGCGCGCTGGCCGGCATGCTCGATGCGTGGACCATCCTGCAGCCGTACTCGCGCCTGGTGATCGACTGCAACCGCCCGCTGGAGTCGCCGACCCTGATCGTGGAGGCCAGCGACGGCACGCCGGTGCCGGGCAACCTCGGCCTGGACGCCGCCACCCGCGCCGCGCGCCGGCACGCGATCTTCGACCCCTACCACGACACCATCGCGCGGGCGCTGGACCAGCGCGCGGCGGCGGGCCGGCCGTCGCTGCTGGCCACCCTGCACAGCTTCACCCCGTCGATGGGCGGGATCGACCGGCCCTGGCACTGCGGCGTGCTCTACCACCGCCACACCGCGCTGCCGCACGCGATGCTTGCCGCGCTGCGCGCCGAAGGCGACCTGGTGGTCGGCGACAACCAGCCCTACGCGGTCACCGCCACCAGCGACTATGCGATCCCGGTGCACGGCGAGGCCCGCGGCCTGCCGCACGTGGAGCTGGAGATCCGCCAGGACCTGATCGCCGATGCGGTCGGGCAGATGGCGTGGGCGCGCCGGCTGGCGCGGATCCTGCCGGCCGTGGCCGCCGGGCCCGCGAGCTGAACGCCCCGGCAATGCCGCGACAAGGCGGCGGTAAAACGATTCCAGCGTGCTCGTCGGGCGGTGGCGGCTTCCGGCATACTCGCCCGGTCCGCTTCCCGTCACGACCCATGATGCACGGCTATCGCGCCTTCCTCCCGCTCACGCTGCTGGCCCTTCCGATGCTGCTGGCCGGCTGCGGCATGCACCGGCGGGTGCCGGACCGCTCCGCGTTCGAGACCTTCGAGTCGTCCAACACCTACTCGCGCAGCTTCGACCATTCGCCGTCGCAGACCTGCGAGGCCGCACGCCGCGCGCTGCTGAGCCAGGGCTTCGTGGTCGGCAGGGCCGAGGCGGACGTGGTGGAGGCCCGCAAGTACTTCCAGCACGACGAGAGCCACGAACAGGTGGAGTTCCGCGCGGTCTGCATGCCGCAGATGCGTGGCGAGCAGCAGACGGTGGTGTTCGTCAACGCCGTCCAGGACCGCTACGCCCTGCGCCGCAACAACACCTCCGCCAGCCTGGGCGTCAGTGCGCTGGGTTCGGTGTCGCTGCCGATCGGCTCGACCGAGGATTCGCTGGTCAAGGTGGCCAGCGAGACCCTGCAGGACTCGACGTTCTACAAGCGCTTCTTCGGCGTGCTCGAGCGCTTCCTGCCGGAGAAGATCGACCGCCCGGCCCCGCCGGAAGCGCGCGTGCAGCCGCTGCTGTTCCCGGTGCCGCAGTATCCGCAGCCGACCCCGGCCGAGCTGTCGCCGCCGGAGTCGCAGGTAACCGTCGAGGACCTGCCCGCCCCGCCGGCACCCGAACCGGCCGCGCCGCAGCCGGTGCCGGCTGCCGGCGAGCCCGCTCCGACGCCCACGCGCTGAGCCGGGCGCCACGCCGGCATCGCCGCCGGCGCGGGCGTCCCTGCGGGCCTGTCAGGCAAAAGCGTCGGTGGCGCGTACCAGGGCGTCGACATTCTCCGCCTCGAACGCCGAGTGGCCCGACGCGGCGGTGATCTCGAGCTTCGCCTTCGGCCAGGCCTTGTGCAGGTCCCAGGCATTGGCCAGCGGGCAGACCACGTCATAGCGGCCGTGCACGATCACGCCGGGGATGTCGGCGATGCGGTGCGCATCGCGCAGCAGCTGGTCCTCGACCTCGAAGAAGCCACCGTTGACGAAGTAGTGGTTCTCGATCCGGGCGAAGGCCAGGGCGAACTGCGGGTCCTCGTGGCTGTTGATGAAGTCGTCGTCCACGTGCAGGAAGCTGGTCGCGCCTTCCCACACGCTCCACGCCCTGGCCGCGGCCAGCCGGGTGGCCTCGTCCTCGCTGGTCAGGCGGCGGTGGAAGGCGGAGATCAGGTCGTGGCGTTCCACCGGCGGGATCGCCTTGATGTAGTGCTCCCACGCATCCGGGAACAGCCGGCTGGCGCCCTCCTGGTAGAACCATTCCAGCTCCCAGCGGCGCAGCATGAAGATGCCGCGCAGCACCAGCTCGGTCACCCGCTGCGGGTGGGCCTGGGCATAGGCCAGGGCCAGGGTCGAGCCCCAGCTGCCGCCGAAGACCTGCCACCGGTCGATGCCGAGCTTCCCGCGCAGCTTCTCGATGTCGGCCACCAGGTCCCAGGTGGTGTTGTCGACCAGGTCCGCGTGCGGGGTCGAGCGGCCGGAGCCGCGCTGGTCGAACAGCACGATGCGGTATTTCGCGGGGTCGTGGAAGCGGCGCATCTTGTCGCTGCAGCCGCCACCGGGGCCACCGTGCAGCAGCACCACCGGCTTGCCCTCCGGATTGCCGCACTGCTCGAAGTACAGCTCGTGGCGGCCATCCACCTTCAGGGTGCCGGTCGCGTACGGCTGGATTTCGGGATACAGGCTGCGCATGCGGGACTCCTCGGTGGAAAACCGCATTGTATCGGCCGCCCCGCCCGCGGGCGGGCAGGCGCGCCGGCCGCGACGCCTATTTCCTCGGCATCCCGCCGGGCTTGCGGCCGAAACTGACGCGGTCACGCTGCTCCAGGTCGCAGGCCGTGCCCACTTCCTCCAGCCCGCCCGCGGACAGCAGCGCGCGAACCGCGGCCCCCTGGTCGCGGCCGTGCTCGAGCAGCAGCCAGCCACCGGGAACCAGGTGCGCCGGGGCGCTGGCCGCCAGCACCCGGATCGCGTCCAGGCCGTCGGCTCCGGAGGCGAGCGCGCGCGCCGGCTCGTGGCGCAGGTCGCCCTGGGACAGGTGCGGGTCGCCTTCGGCGATGTAGGGCGGATTGCTGGTGATCAGGTCGAAGCGGTCGTGGCCTAGCGCCTGGCACCAGTCGCCGCGGCGGAACCAGACATTGCCGATGCCGTTGGCGGCGGCGTTGCGCACCGCCACCGCCAGGGTGGCCTTGGCCACGTCGGTGGCGATCACCGCCGCGGCTGGCCGCTCGCTGGCGATCGCCAGGGCGACCGCGCCGGTGCCGGTGCCCAGGTCGGCCACCCGCGCCGGCTCGAACCGGTCCAGCCGGGCCAGGGCCAGCTCGACCAGCAGCTCGGTTTCCGGGCGCGGGATGAGGGTGTCGGGGCCTACTTCCAGGTCCAGGGTCCAGAATCCGCGCCGCCCGGTGAGATAGGCCACCGGCTCCCCGGCGGCGCGCCGCTCTACCAGGTCGCGATAGGCGGCGGCTTTCGCCGGCTCCACCGGGTCGGTGCCGTGGGCGTAGAGCCAGGCCCGGTCGCGTCCAAGGACATGCAGCAGGAGCGGCGCGGCGTCCTCGCGGCCGATGCGGGCGGCGGCCTCGTGCAGAAGGCTGTGTATCGGGGTCGGCGCTTGGAAATCGTCCATCGCGCCACGATGGACCAAGGGCGTGCGGTTGCCAACCGGCATCGCACCGGCGAAAGAGATCATGCCAAGAACGATAGACACTGTCTATCTATATGATCCCTTCAATTGATTTGCCCTGCCTATCGTTACCGCCTAGCATGGCGGCTCATCTTTCCACCCCAACCGAGAGACGACCCATGTCCCTGATCAACACCACGGTCCAGCCGTTCAAGGCCAACGCGTTCCACAACGGCGAGTTCATCGAGGTCACCGACGCCAGCCTGAAGGGCAAGTGGTCGGTCCTGATCTTCATGCCGGCCGCGTTCACCTTCAATTGCCCGACCGAAGTCGAGGACGCGGCGGCCAACTACGCCGAGTTCCAGAAGGCCGGCGCCGAGGTCTATATCGTCACCACCGACACCCACTTCTCGCACAAGGTGTGGCACGAGACCTCCCCGGCGGTGGGCAAGGCCCAGTTCCCGCTGGTCGGCGACCCGACCCACCAGCTGACCCGCGCCTTCGGCGTGCACATCGACGAGGAAGGCCTGGCCCTGCGCGGCACCTTCGTGATCAACCCGGAAGGCGTGATCAAGACCGTGGAGATCCACTCCAACGAGATCGCCCGCGATGTCTCCGAGACCCTGCGCAAGCTGAAGGCCGCGCAGTTCACCGCCGCCAACCCGGGCCAGGTGTGCCCGGCCAAGTGGCGCGAAGGCGCCCAGACCATCGCTCCGTCGCTGGACCTGGTCGGCAAGATCTAAGCGGGACCCGCCCCGGCTCCGGCCGGGGCACCCTCCCTGCCGTTCGCGGCGGGGAGTGGACCGGAGCCATCGCGTCCCACGCAGCCGCCGCGCCGCGGCACGCCACGCAGGCAGCGTCGGCTCCGGTCCACTTCCCGGTTACTGGTTCCCGCCTGGCGGGCGCCACGGCGGCGTATTGCCCGCCACATCCGTTCCCAACCCTGTCCCGGAGACGCCCCATGTTGGACGCCAATCTCAAGACCCAGCTGCAGGCCTACCTGGAGCGCCTGACCCGCCCGGTGCACCTGGTCGCCTCGCTCGACGACGGTGCCGGCTCGCAGGAGATGCTGTCCCTGCTGCAGGACATCGAGGGGCTGTCCCCGAAGGTGAGCCTGGAGGTGGTGCGCGACGACGATCAGCGCAAGCCTTCCTTCGCCATCACCAGCCCCGGCCAGGAGATCAGCCTGCGTTTCGCCGGCCTGCCGATGGGTCACGAGTTCACCTCGCTGGTGCTGGCGCTGTTGCAGGTGGGCGGCCACCCGTCCAAGGCCGCGGCCGAGGTGATCGAACAGGTGAGGTCGCTGGAAGGCCCGTACACCTTCGAGACCTATTTTTCGCTGTCCTGCCAGAACTGCCCGGACGTGGTCCAGGCGCTGAACCTGATGGCCGTGCTCAACCCCCACATCAGCCACGTCGCCATCGACGGCGCGCTGTTCCAGGACGAGGTGGAGGCCCGCCAGGTGATGTCGGTGCCGGCGGTCTTCCTCAACGGCGAGCTGTTCGCGTATGGCCGCATGGGACTGGAGGAGATTGTCGCCCGGCTCGACACCGGCGCGGAGAAGCGCGAAGCCGAGAAGATCGCCAGGAAGGCCGCGTTCGACGTGCTGGTGGTCGGCGGCGGCCCGGCCGGTGCCGCGGCGGCGATCTACGCCGCCCGCAAGGGCATCCGCACCGGCGTGGCGTCGGAGCGTTTCGGTGGCCAGGTGCTGGACACCATGGCGATCGAGAACTTCATCTCGGTGACCCACACCGAAGGCCCGAAGCTGGCGACCGCGCTGGAGCAGCACGTGCGCGAGTACGACGTGGACATCATGAACCTGCAGCGCGCCGAGGCCCTGGTGCCGGCCGGGGCCGACGGCCTGGTCGAGGTGAAGCTCGCCAACGGCGCCTCGCTCAGGTCCCGGACCGTGATCCTGTCCACCGGCGCGCGCTGGCGGCAGATGGGCGTCCCCGGCGAGGACCAGTACCGCAACAAGGGCGTGGCCTACTGCCCGCACTGCGACGGCCCGCTGTTCAAGGGCAAGCGCGTGGCGGTGATCGGGGGAGGCAACTCCGGCGTGGAGGCGGCGATCGACCTGGCCGGCATCGTTTCGCACGTCACCCTGTTCGAGTACGACAGCAGGCTGCGTGCCGACGAGGTGCTGCAGCGCAAGCTGCGCAGCCTGCCGAACGTGCGCATCGTCACCAGCGCCCAGACCACCGAGGTGCTCGGCGACGGGCAGAAGGTGACAGGCCTGGTCTACAAGGACCGCGTCGGCGGGGACAGCCACCGGGTGGAACTGGAGGGCATCTTCGTGCAGATCGGCCTGCTGCCCAACACCGAGTGGTTGAAGGGCACCGTGGACCTCAGCGCGCGCGGCGAGATCCTGGTCGATGACCGCGGCCAGACCTCGGTCCCGGGCGTGTTCGCTGCCGGCGACTGCACCACGGTGCCGTACAAGCAGATCGTGATCGCGATGGGTGAAGGCGCCAAGGCATCCCTGGCAGCGTTCGACCACCTGATCCGCACCTCGGCGCCGGCGGCCGCACCTGCGGAGGAAGTCGGCGCCTGAACGGTGGCGGGCTCCGCCCGCCGCCGCCTTCCGGCGGGAGAAGCAGATGAACCTGCGTGACCTCAAATACCTGGTGGCCCTGGCCGACCACCGCCACTTCGGCCGCGCGGCCGCGGCGTGCTTCGTCAGCCAGCCCACGCTGTCCACCCAGATCCGCAAGCTGGAGGACGAGCTGGGCGTGCCGCTGGTGGAGCGCGCGCCGCGCAAGGTGATGCTCACCCCTGCCGGGCACGAGGCCGCCGACCGCGCCCGTCGCATCGTGGCGGAGGTCGAGCAGATGAAGGAGGCCGCCCGCCGCAGCCAGGACCCGGAGGCTGGCACGGTGCGGCTGGGTATCTTCCCGACCCTGGCGCCGTACCTGCTGCCGCATGTGATCCCGCGCGTGCGCGAGCGCTTCCAGCAGCTGGAGCTGCTGCTGGTGGAAGAGAAGAGCGACGAGCTGCTGGCACGCCTGCGCGCGGGCCGGCTGGACGCGGCGATCCTGGCGCTGCCGGTGCATGACGACCAGCTGCACGCCGAGTTCCTGTTCGAGGAGCCGTTCGTGCTGGCCGTCTCCGGCCAGCATCCCCTGGCGCGCCGCGACAGCCTGACCCTGGAAGAGTTGTCCGGCCAGCGCCTGCTGCTGCTGGAGGACGGCCACTGCATGCGCGAGCAGGCGCTGGACGTGTGCCGCCTGTCCGGCGCCGGCGAGACCACCGGGTTCCGGGCCACCAGCCTGGAAACCCTGCGGCAGATGGTGGCGGCCAACGTCGGCGCCACCCTGCTGCCGCTGCTGGCGGTCCAGCCGCCGGTGGCGCAGTCGGACAACATCCACCTGCTGGGGTTCTCCGACTCGCACCCCAGCCGCAGCCTGGCCATGGTCTGGCGGCGCAGCTCTGCGATGGACGGATTCCTGCTGCGCCTGGCCGCCGTGATCGGCGACCTGCCACCGGGCCTGCTGTCGCCGGCGGGCATCGACGGCCGCAGCGCCGCCAGCGCCACCGCCTGATCGCGGCCACGCTGGCGCAGTGCAGGCCGCCGACCCGCTTCGAGCGCGGGGCGCAACCTCTTGAATAGTCTCCCGTTAAGGGCTACGTTGCAGGCACAAACCGGTGACCCGAGGCGGATGCGGAAACGCGCCGCCTTTTTCTTCATGCGCGCACGGCGCGCCCCACGCAACGAGGTATCCAGATGTCCGACCAGTCCGCCAGCGGCCTGCCGCCTTCCCTGATCATTTCCAGCCGGGATCTCGCCCGCCTCGAAGCCCTGCTCGACTCCCCGGTGCTGAGTCGCCATCCGGCCGCGATCGCGCTGATGGACGAGCTCAACCGGGCCGAAGTGCTGCCGCCGGACCAGGTGCCCGCGACCGTGGTGACGATGCACTCCCAGGTCGAATGCGAGGACGTGGCCAGTGGTGAGCAGCACGTGCTGACCCTGGTCTACCCCAACGAAGCGGACGTCGAGAAGGGCCGCGTCTCGGTGCTGGCGCCGGTAGGCAGCGCGCTGCTGGGACTGTCGGTGGGCCAGGCGATCGACTGGCAGGCCCCCGGTGGCCGGCCGCTGAAGCTGCGCGTCACCGGCGTGCGCTACCAGCCGGAAGCGGCCGGCGATTTCCACCGCTGAGCCGGATACCCGCAGGGTCGCGCGTGGCCGCCGGTTCCCGGCAGGTGGCGCGACCCGGCGGCCCCCGCCGGACCGGGCCGGCGCCCGCCTACAGCCACTGCTGCCAGGGCAACTCCGTATCCCCGAGGGCGATGAAGTCGCCATTGAGCAGGGTCTCGCGCCGGTTGTAGCGGAACGGCTTGCCGGTATCGGCGGCCAGCACCGCGCCGCCAGCCGCATGCAGCACGCACTGGCCGGCCGCCGTGTCCCACTCGGAGGTCGGGCCGAAGCGCGGATAGACATCCAGGCCGCCCTCGGCGATGCGGCAGAACTTCAGCGACGAGCCCAGCGCGACTTCCTCGATCTCGCCCATGCGGTCCAGCACCGACTGGGTGCGCGCATCGCGGTGCGAGCGGCTGGCGGCCACCCGCAGCGGCGCGGTGGCCGGCGCCCGCGCGCGCAACGGTTCGTCGCGCTGGCCCTCGCGGCGGTAGGCCTGCTCGCCGCGCACCGCATGCCAGACCTGGCCGGTGACCGGCGCCTGGACCACGCCCATCGCCGGCGCACCCTGGGAGATCAGGGCGATGTTCACGCTGAACTCGCCATTGCGCTTGATGAACTCGCGGGTTCCATCCAGCGGATCCACCAGCCAGTAGCTCGGCCACAGCCGGCGGGTCTCCCACGGCACGGCGGCCGATTCCTCCGACAGCACCGGAAGCTCCGGCGTCAGCCGCTGCAGCCCGTCGACGATGATCCGGTTGGCGGCCAGGTCGGCGGCGGTCAACGGGCTGGCGTCATCCTTGTGGGTGACCTCGAACCCCTGGCCGTAGATCTCCATGATCGCCGCACCGGCCTGCCGGGCGATGGCGATCACGGTCTCGCGCACGTCGATCGTGATCCTGGTCATTGGCGCGCCAGCCACTCGCGCGCGATGAACAGCGCCGCAAGCGAGCGGCCTTCGGAAAAATCCTCTCGCAACATCAGTCGGTCCAGTTCCTGCATCTTCCAGGGTATGACTTCCAGCTCCTCCGGCTCGTCGCCGGGAAGCCGTTCGGGGTAGAGGTCGCGCGCCACCACCAGCCACGAGACGTGGCCCATGTAGGTCGGCACGAGGGTGAGCTGGCGCAGCACGTCCAGCCGGCGCGCGCCGTGGCCGGCTTCTTCCTTCAGTTCGCGGTCGGCGGCCTGCTCCGGGGTTTCGCCCGGATCCATCCGGCCTTTCACCAGCCCCAGCTCGTAGCGGTTCACGCCCGCGGCGTATTCGCGCACCAGCAGCACCGTGCCGTCGTCCAGCATCGGGACCACCACGACCGCGCCGGGGCCGCCAGGCACCATGCGCTCGAAGCGGCGCCGCTCGCCGTTGGAGAACTCCAGGTCCAGGCGCTCCAGCCGGTAGGGACCGGCCTGCTCGCCAGTGATGCCATGGATGACCGGGAGGCGGCGGCTCATGGCGACGTCCCGCGTCCGGGCCGCGGGCCGGCCGCTATCATGGCGGGATGCAGGAGCGTACTCATGAACCACGCATGCTAGCAGACGCATCGCAGGCGCAGACCGCCGCCGCCGGCTGGCGCGACCGTGACCTGGCCGTGCTGTGGCATCCGTGCACCCAGATGCGCGAGCACCCCGGGGTGCTGCCACTGGTGCCGATCGAACGCGCCGAACGCGCATGGCTGCACGGCTACGACGGCCGCCGCTACCTGGACGGCATCAGCAGCTGGTGGACCAACCTGCACGGGCACGCGGAGCCGCGCATCGCCGCCGCCATCGCCCGGCAGGCCGGCACCCTGGAACAGGTGATCCTGGCCGGCTTCTCGCATGCGCCGGCGATCGAGCTTGCCGAGCGGCTACTGCGGATCGCCCCGCGCCAGCCCGGCCGAGCGCCGCTGTCGAAGGTGTTCTATGCCGACAACGGCTCGGCCGGCGTGGAAGTGGCGCTGAAGATGGCCTTCCACTGGTTCCGCAACCGCGGCGAGGAGGGGCGCACCCGTTTCATCGCCCTGGAGAACGGCTACCACGGCGAGACCCTGGGCGCGCTGGCGGTGGGCGACATCCCCCTGTACCGCCGGGTGTACGCGCCGCTGCTGGCCGAGGCCCTGTTCGCGCCCTCGCCCGACGCCTACATGGCCCGGCCGGGCGAAACCGCGGAGCAGTGCGCGCTGCGCGCGGCCGACGCGCTGGCCGACCTGCTGGACCGCCACCCCGGCCAGGTGTGCGCGCTGATTCTCGAGCCGCGCCTGCAATGTGCCGGCGGCATGCGCATGCACCACCCGGCGTACCTGCGCCGCGCGCGCGAGCTGTGCGACGCCAACGGCGTGTTCCTCATCGCCGACGAGATCGCCACCGGCTTCGGCCGCACCGGCACCATGTTCGCGTGCGAGCAGGCGGGCATCGCCCCGGACCTGCTGTGCCTGTCCAAGGGGCTGACCGGTGGCTTCCTGCCGCTGGCGGCGGTGCTGGCCAGCGAGGCGCTGTACGAAGGCTTCCTCGACGACTCGCGCGAGCGCGCCTTCCTGCACTCGCACAGCTATACCGGCAACCCGCTGGCCTGCGCCGCGGCACTGGCCTCGCTGGACATTTTCGAAAGCGACCAGGTGCTCGCCCGCAACCAGGACACCGCCGCACGCATGGCCACGCTGGCCGCCCAGGTCGGTGCCAGCCGCCACGTCGCCGACGTGCGCCAGGCCGGGATGGTGGTGGCGTTCGAGCTGGCCCGCGACGGCCTGCGCGAGACCCCGTTCGACCCGTCGCTGCGCATCGGCCTGCGCGCCTACCGTGCGGCGCTGGCACGCGGCGTGCTGCTGCGTCCGCTCGGCGACATCCTCTACTGGATGCCGCCGTACTGCATCGACGAAAGCCAGCTGCAGCTGCTGGCCGACACCACTGCCGCCGCCATCGCCGAGGCCACCGCATGCGCCTGACCCGCTGCCACGTCGACCTGCCGCTGCGGCCCGGCGCGACCATCGTGCTGCCCGAGCGTGCCGCCAGCCACCTGGTGCGGGTGCTGCGGCTGCGCGAGGGTGACCCGTGCGTGCTGTTCAACGGCGACGGCAACGACTACCCCGCGCGCCTGCGGGCGGCCGGCAAGCGCGAGGTCACCGCCGAGGTGCTGTCGGCGGCGGTGGTCGGCAACGAATCGCCGCTGCGCGTCGTGCTGCTGCAGGGCATCGCGCGGGGCGAGAAGATGGACCTGATCCTGCAGAAGGCCACCGAACTGGGGGTGGCCGCGATCGTGCCGGTCAACGGCGACCGCACCGAGGTGAAGCTGGACGCCGAGCGCGCGCGCAAGCGTGTGGCCCACTGGCGCAGCGTGGTCGAGTCGGCCTGCGAGCAAAGCGGGCGGGCACGGGTGCCGGAACTGTCCGAGCCCGCGACGCTGGAGGCGGCCGCCGCAGCCGTGGCCGACGGCGCCGTGCGCCTGCTGCTGGACCCGCAGGGCGAGCACCGCCTGGCGGCGATGGACCTGCAGGGCGCCGACACCGTGGTGGTGGCGATCGGCCCGGAAGGTGGCTGGTCGCCGCGCGACCGCCAGGTGCTGGAGTCCGCCGGATTCAGCGGCCTGCGCCTGGGCCCGCGCGTACTGCGCACCGAGACCGCCGGCCTGGCCGCGATCGCGGCGCTGCAGGCACGCTTCGGCGACCTCTAGCCCACGCCGGGCGCCCGCCGCGGGCGTGGCCGGCCCCGGCTTCAGGCCGTGGCGCCCAGGGCTTCGATGACGAGCTGCTCGATGCCTTCCAGGTCCGGCAGCAGCGCGCCCTGCTCGCCCAGCAGCACGCGCATCTGCACGCCACGGGGCAGGTCTTCCTCGGAGGCGTCGGCCAGCAGGCTGTCGCGCGGCACCGAGACCAGCTGCGGGAACGATGCGGTCTGCAGGGCGAAGTACGGCAGCCCCTCGTCGCCACCGAGCGCCTTGAGCACGACCACGCGGGTGCGGCCCGGCGGGTCCTCGCCCAGCCCGGCGAGCCGGGCGAAGTCCACCAGCGGCACGTCCCAGCCGTGCCAGCCCAGGTGGCCGGGCAGCCAGTCGGGCGTGCCTTCCAGCGGTTCGACCGCCACCTTCGCCAGCACCTCGGCAACGGTGGCATTGGGCAGCAGCACGCGCTCGCGCCCGGTCTGGATCATGACGCCACGGATTTCGTCGCTGTTGTAGGCCATCTGCAGGTCTTCCTCCGCGCGCCGGGCTCAGCCCCAGCGCGCCACAAGCTGTGCGGCCAGCGCGGCAGGCGCGGCCAGTTCTGCGCCGCCCGCCTCGAGCAGCTTCACCGCGGTGGCGTCGTAACAGCCGTCCAGTGCCTGGCCGGCGACCATGGCGCCACGGGTGGACAGGGCCAGCACCGCGTCCATCCGGGCCGGATCGGCGCCACTGAGCACCAGCACCGCGCTGTTGGCTGGCGGCAGCGCGGCCACCGGCTCGTCGCCGGCGCCTGCCTCGCCGAAACGCAGGCCCTCGCCGGACGCATCGATGCCGACTCCGTCGGGCAATACGTAGGCCGAACCCGGCGCCACCGGGTCGCCGGTCATCGCCAGGGCGACCGGGACCGGCGAGACCCGGGCCATCTGCTTGACCAGGTTGTCGTAGCGGCCACCGTCCAGGCGCAGCTGCACCAGCACGGGCGTCTGGAAGCCGGGCGGCAGGGCACCCAGCAGCTTGCGTACCGCGTCCGGGCCGCCGATGCCGGCCAGCACCAGGATCGCCCCATTGGCCGCGGCGGCATTGGCCACGGCCTCGGCTTCGCTCTCCAGTTCCACCAGGGACAACCGGCTGACATCGGGCAGCGGCGGCGGGGCGTCGGCGACCGAGGGCGCGCGGACCGGCGGCACCACCTCGTCGGTCAACGCCCAGTCCGCCACGGCGGGAAGCACGGGCGGTGCCGGCGCTGCGGCCACCACGCCGGGCTCGTCCCGGGGCAGCTCGGCGGCGACGGCCTCGGCCTCGTCGAGGTACGGCTCCAGCGGAACACCGGCATGGCCCTGCTGCGGCGTCTGCGGCCGACCAGGCTCCAGCTCGCCGGAGAGGTCGTGCTCGCGGCCCGGGGGCAGGACGTCGTCATGCCCGTGCAGCTTGGCCGACAGGTGCCGGATCCAGCGCTGCGCCTCCCAGCCGTCGCGGCGCGCGGCCAGTTCGGCCTCGTCGAAGACCACCAGCAGGGCGGGATCCTCGAGCACCGGCCCGAGGGCTTCCAACGCGTCCTCGACCGCCGGTTCCAGCGCCACCAGCACCGCCGAGGCGCCGCAGGCGGACAGGCTCGCCGGCTCCAGTCCGTTGGGATCGGCCTCCAGCACCACGTGGACGCCGGCGCCGTCCAGTGCCTGGCGCAGGCGCTCGCGGGCCTGGCCGGGGCGGGCCAGCAGGGCCACCGCCCTGGAACTGTCATTCACGGGCACGGGCGATCCCCAGCAGGTCATACACGTTCCGCATGAGGTCCAGCTCCTGGTACGGCTTGCCCAGGTAACGCTGGACGCCGATCTCGAAGGCGCGCTGGCGGTGCTTCTCGCCGGTACGGGAGGTGATCATCACGATCGGCACCCCTCGGAAGCGCGGATCGGCACGCATCGCGGTGGCCAGCTCGTAACCGTCCATGCGCGGCATCTCGATGTCCAGCAGCATCAGGTCGGGCACGCGCTCCTCCAGCCGCTCCAGCGCCTCCACGCCGTCGCGCGCGGTGGCCACCTCGAAATTGTGGCGCTCCAGCACGCGGCCGGTGACCTTGCGCATGGTCAGCGAGTCGTCGACCACCATCACCAGCGGCACGTGGCGCTGCTGCTGCGACTCGGCCTGGGCGGCCGGACGCTCCGGCTGGGCCAGGTGGCGGCGCACCAGCGGGGCGACGTCCAGGATCACCACCACGCGGCCATCGCCGGTGATGGTGGCGCCGTAGATGCCCGGCACCGAGGCGATCTGCAGGCCGACCGGCTTGACCACGATTTCGCGGTTGCCGACCACCTGGTCGATCGCCACGGCCGCGCGCAGGTCGCCGGCACGCACCAGCAGCAGCGGCACCTGGGCCTGGCCTTCGGCCTTGGCCGGACCCTGCCCGACCAGCAGGCCGAGGTCGTGCAGCACGTAATCCTCGCCGGCGTAGCGGTAGCCGCCGGTGCCGCCTTCGAAGCGCTCGCGCGAGATCCGGCCGATCCCGCTGACCGACGCCACCGGCACCGCGTAGGTGGTCTCGCCGATCTGCACGAACACCGCCTGGGTGACCGCAAGGGTCTGCGGCAGGCGCAGGGTGAACACCACGCCACGGCCGGGCGCCGAGTCGATCTCGACGGTGCCGCCGAGCTGGCGCACCTCGTTGCGCACCACGTCCATGCCCACGCCACGCCCGGCCAGCTGGCTGACCTGCTCGGAGGTGGAGAAGCCCGCCTCGAAGATCAGCGAGTCCAGCTCCGCGTCGGTGAGCACGGCGTCGGGCTTGAGCAGTCCGCGCTGCTCGGCACGGCGGCGGATCGCGGCGCGGTCCAGGCCGCGGCCGTCATCGGCCACCTGCAGCACGATTTCCGAACCCTCGTGGCGCAGCGAGATGGTGATGCCGCCTTCCGGTGCCTTGCCGGCGGCGGTGCGCTCGGCGGGGGTTTCCAGGCCGTGCGCCACCGAGTTGCGCAGCATGTGCTCGATCGGCGCGACCATGCGGTCCAGGACGTTGCGGTCCAGTTCGCCGTGGGTGCCGTCCAGGCGCAGCTGCACATGCTTGCCGGTGTCGTGGCCGGCCTGCCGGACCACGCGGCGCAGGCGCGGGACGACGCTGTCGAACGGCACCATGCGCGCGCTCATCAGCCCGTCCTGCAGGTCGGAGCTGACGCGCGACTGCTGCTGCAGGAGCACGTCGTACTGGCGCGACAGGTCGTCGAGCACGCCCTGCAGGCCGGTCAAGTCGGCCGAGGATTCGTTCAGCGCACGGCTGAGCTGCTGCAGGGTCGAGAAGCGGTCCAGCTCCAGCGGGTCGAAGGTCGGATCGGCGCTGTCCTGCTCGCGCTGGTAGCGGGCCACGATCTGGGCTTCGGTTTCCAGGTCCAGGCGGCGCAGCTGGTCGCGCAGACGGGCATTGGTGCGGTCCAGCTCGGCCAGCGCCGAGCGGAACGCGCCGAGCTGCTGCTCCAGCCGCGAGCGGTAGATCGCCACTTCGCCGGCATGGTTGACGAGGTTGTCCAGCAGGTCCGCACGGACACGTACCTGCTCCTGCGGCGCGCGCACGGCCACTTCGTCCGCCGGGGCGGCAGCTTCCTCCTCCACCGGTGCCGACAGCGGCGCCAGCGCCATGGCGGCGGCCGGGAGCACGTACGGCTCCTGCGCCCCGGCCCGCTCCGCCGGTTCCGGCGTTGTCGCCGCCGTGGCCGCTTCGGCCACCGGCCACTGCACGGGGGCGGCTGCCGGTGCGGCTTCCGCGGCCTCGGCCGGGGCGGTGGGTGCCTCCTCCACCGGCACCGCGGCGTCGATCGCCTGCGGCGCGGGCCGGGCTTCGCCGCGGATGCGCGCCTCGAACTCGGCGATCAGCGCGTGCGGCATGGCCGTGGTGCGATGCGCGCGGGTCTTGACCAGCAACTGGTGCAGCGTGTCGAACCCGCGCTCGAGCAGGTGCACGTCGCCGCGGTCCAGCACCGTGCGGTGCTCGGCGGCCGCTTCCAGCAGCGACTCGATGACGTGGCCCAGATCGCCGATGGTGGCGATGCCGGCCATGCGCGCGCCGCCCTTGAGCGTGTGCAGGTCGCGCTGCAGGCCGGTGATCGGCTCGCGCGCGGTGCAGTCGGCACGCAGCTCCACCAGCATCGCGTCGACATGGTCGAGCAGGTCGCCGCCTTCCTCGACGAAGATGTCGACCAGGTCGCGGTCCAGCTCGCTGAAGTCGAGCATCGGCAGTTCCGCCGCCGCCTCGACGGTGGCCGGCGCGACAGGTGCCTGGTCCTCCGCGCTGACATCGACGGATGCGTCGGCAGGCGCGTCGTCCCGGGAGGTGGACCCGGAGGCGTCGACCGCCTCGATGGACAGGCCGCTGGCGGCATGTTCCTCGAGCACGACTTCGGACCCGGCGGCGTCGGAGGGCGCTCCGTCGACGGCCACGTCCGTTTCGCTTGCGGCAAGCGCCGCGGCATCGATATCGGCCGCGTCCGCGCCGGGCAGATCGGCGTCGTCGCCTTCCACATCCTGCGACCGGGCGGCGGGCGTGTCGCCGGACAGGCTCCACGCCGGGCCGGCATCGGCGGTATCGGCGGTTGCCTCGGGCAGTCCGTCCTGGTCCGGCACCTCGGCCGATGCGGCGACGGTCGATGCCTCGTCAACCGCAGGCACCGGCGCCCCGTCCGCCAAGAGATCGGTGGGCGCCTCGGGGTCGCCGGCCTCCGGTGCATGCACCGCCTCGCCGGCACCGGCCGGTCCGGCCGCGAACGGTTCGTCCGCTTCGAACGGCCCGGCCCCGAGCGCATCCGTTGCCGGCTCTCCGTCCTGCACGGGCTCCACCGGCGCTGGCATCGTGCCGGAAGTGGCCTCCGGCTGCGCGGCGCCGGCCTGCGCCGGGTCCTGCGCGTCGGTAACCACGCCCGCATCCGTGTCGGCAGCCGACAGGTCGTAAGGGAAGGCATCCACCACGCCGTCGCCGCCGGCGAGCACCGCGGCGTCGCCCGGCGCCTCCGGTACGAGGGGGGTTTCGTCCTGCGCGTGCGCCAGGTCGGCGTCCGTGCCGGAGCCGGCAGCTGCCAGGCCGGAAAGCCCCTGTCCGTCCGCGCCCTCGCCCGCCGCCCCGGGGGCGGCGAAACCGGCGTCGAACGCACCATCGAGGGACGCAGTACCGTCGGCGCCTGCAGCGGTCGCGGCAGGCTCGGCGCCGTCCAGCGTCCACGGCGCTGCGGCGGAAACATCGGCGACGGTGGCCGCGAAGGCCTCGGCCGGCGGCGGTGCGTCGGTTTCCAGGTGGCCGGCAACCGGGTCCTGCGGCTGCAACGCCTCCGGATCCTGCTGATCCGCCGGTTCGTCGCCAGCCATGGCCTCGACCAGGTAGCCGCTGAGGTCCACGTCCGACAGCTCGATCGCCGGGGCGAGCACCGGCACCGGCATCGCCGCGTCGTCGTCCAGCTCCTCCGGGCGCGGCCAGCGCGCCTCGGGCAGCTCGCCGGCCAGTGCCTGCAGGCGCGCGGCAAGGCTCGCGTAGCTCGGGATGCGCGGCGATTCGGCCTGCAGCGCGACGATGCAGGCGCGGATGGTGGCGGCGGTATCGGCCAGGGCCTCCACCGCATCGTGGCCCGGCACGTGGCCGGCGGCGATCGCACGCTTGATGTAGCTTTCGGCCGGATCGGTGACCGAGGTGATCTCCGGCACGTCGGTCATCGCGAACGCGCCGTTCATGGTGTGCATGGCGCGAAGCAGCGGATCGCTGACCGGTTGCGGGGCCTGGCGGGCGGCGGCGATCCAGGCGTCCACGGTTTCCAGGTGGGTGGCCACCTCGGTCTCGAGGATCTCGCGCAGCACGCTGTCGACCGAGGCCGGGGTACCGGCGGCGAGCATCGGCGACACCGCTTCGGCGGCCGGCGCTTCGACCGCGGCGGCAACGTTCGCCGCAGGCATCGAGTAGAAGGCCTCCTCGCCGGCCGCGATGCGCTCGGCAACGCTTTCCAGGCCACGCAGGTCCAGCGCCAGCGAGGCGTGGCCGCGCAGGGCGGCATCGAACTGCGGCAGCAGCTCGCTTGCCTGCTGGACCATCGCGATCACCGCCGGGCTTGCCGGACGGGTGCCGTCGAGCACGCGGTTGAGCATGCTCTCGATCTTCCACGAGAACTCGCCCAGCGCGCTGGCGCCCACCAGGCGGCCGCTGCCCTTGAGCGTGTGGAACACGCGGCGGATGGGCCGCAGGCGCTCCATGTCATCGGGCGAACGCGCCCACACCGGCAGCAGGCGCGCGAGGTTGTCGCGCTCCTCGTCGAACTCCTCCAGGAAGACCTCGCGGATGTCCGCGTCGATGTCCTGGTTCTCGTCGAACCCGCCGAAGATCGCACCGCCGGTCACCAGCACCGGCCCTTCGCGCGAGGTGTCCGGCGTGGTTTCTCCAGCCGGCGTCGCCGACGCGGGCGTCGACTCGTCCGGGATGGCGGACGCGACGACGTCCGGGTCCGTCATCGCAGGCGTGGCTGGCAGGAACGGCTTGTCCGCATGCAGCGCGGTTCCGGGCTCGGTCACCGGCGGCGCGGCGGGCCTGGCTTCCGGTGCGACGCGCGGGCGGATGTGGACCGTGAGGTCCAGCCACCTGCCGTGCTCGGCCGGCGCCGGCGGCACCGGCGGCGGCGTGCCTGCCGGCGCCTGGACCGGCACGGCGGCGGCCGGGTCCATGGCCGGCGGCTCGACGGCCGCCGGGGCGATGTCCAGGGACCACTCCGCGGCCGCATTCGCATCCGCGGTGGCACCCAGGGTGGCGTCGCCGGCATCGGTGTGGATGGCCGGCGCGAGCGATGCCGCGTCCAGCGTCGCACCGAACTGCGGCGCGTCCACGTGCAGCGACGCGTCCAGCTGCGGGTATCCGGTGGCCGGCGCATCCTCGGCATCCGGCGCCGACGCCACGGTGTCGACCGGGGCCATGCCGGCGTCCGCCGGCAGGCCTGCATCCACGGCTCCGGCCTCGGCCGGCGCGGTCGCAATGTACTCGCCGGAGACCGGGTCGTAATGGAACGGCTGCTGGGTGAGCACCGGCTCGATCGTCGGCAGCGCCGGTGCGATCGGCGCCAGCCCGATCTCCAGCCCGGGCAGCTCCAGGGCCTCGCGCTGTGGCGCGTCGTAAGGAGTGGCGCCGTCCGGCGCGGCCGGGTCCGCCTCCAGCGACAGCTCCACCGGATCGATCCGGGTGTACTCGTCCTCGACCGGCGCGAACGTGGCCGGCGCTTCCAGCTGGACCGAATCCCAGTCCAGCGCGGGGGCTTCCGGCCCAGGTGCCGCCGGAAGCGGCGGCGGCATCGCGGCGGAGGGGGACAAACCACTGGCAGCCGCCGGCATCTCGCCGGCCCCGGCATCGGCAGGAGCGCCGGGTGCCACCGGCACGACCGCTTCGCCGGCGCCTTCGATGTCGGCCCGTGCGGTGTCCGGCAGCGGCCAGTAGTTGAGGCTTTCCAGGCTGCTGCGGGCGATCTCGAGGATCTCGGCGCGGTTGGGGCGCCGGTCGCGCAGCGCCTCGAGGTAGTACTCGAGGCTGGCCATCGCATCGGCGAGGGTGTCCAGCTGGCGGCCGCTGGGCACGCGACGGCGCCCGATCAGCTCGGCCACGATGTAGCGGCGCACACCTTCCAGGTAGCCGGCCGGCTCGGGCAGGTCCAGCATGTGCAGCGCCCCGGCCACTTCCTCCAGCAGGCGCGGGACCGTCTCCAGCCGGGCATGGTCCCAGTTGGTCTCGATGAAGGCGACAAAATCCTCGCGCGCGGCGGCGAAGTTGGCGATCGCCTCATGGGCGAGCACCTCCACCGTGCGCCGGGTCTCGGCCGCGGCCGCGTCCTCACCGCCCTCCTCGCCTGCGCCCAGGCGCGCAACCTGGTCGTCCAGCGAGGCGTCCACGTACAGCAGCGCCCCGGCGATATCCAGCAGCGCGCCCTCGCTGGCCGGCGCTTCGCCGGCGGCGATGGCCTGCAGCGAATCACGCTGCTGCAGCACCACGTCGCGGGCCACGCCCAGTCCGAGCATGCCGAGGGTATCGGCGACGCGGGTCAGTTCGGCGGCCTGGGGCTGCAGCGCGGCGGCATCGCCACCGGTGCGCAGGTGCAGGTCCAGCGCATCCTTCACCCGCAGCAGTTCCTCCTTGACCACCGCACCGACGGTGTTGAGCAGGTCGCGGTTGCGACCGGCCAGGCTGCCGCGGGCATGGTCCAGCTCGGCCTCGCTGGGCACCTGGGCATCCAGGTCGAAGGCCTGGCGCAGTTCGTCGAGCGCCGGGTGCGGCGCACGGGCCTGCGCCACCGCGTACAGCAGCTGGCGGGTCGGCTCCTGGCTGGGCACGCCGCGCGCCGATACCGGCAACGATTCGTTCTCGCTCGCCTGTTGCAGTGCGCGGGCGGCCGCGGCGAAGGCGGTCCGCAGGGACTCGCCTGGTGCGAGCGCGCCGTCGCGCAGGGCTTCGGCCGCGCGCGACAGCACCCACAGCATGCGCCGGGTGGTCTCATGGCCGGCGTCCTGGAGCAGTTCGCCCGCCGCCGTCGCCAGGGCGGTCGGATCGGCGGGAACGGCGCCCGCGGGCCAAGCATCGAGTTCGCGCTGGAACCCGGCCAGCGTGGACACCACCCGGTCCTGGCGCTGCGGCCACGGCAGCACGGCTGCCGGCAGCTGCGCGGGCAGCGGCGCGCTGAGGTCCGGCGCGAACAGCACGCTTTCGTCCAGGCCTGTGGCGCCGCGCGCGGCACGGATGTCGTTGAGCAGCGGCAGCAGCACGATCGGGATGTCCCGGTGGCCGTTCTGCAGGCGCTCCAGGTAATCCGGCAGCAGCACGGTGCCACGCATCAGCGTCGCGCAGGCCTCGTCGCGGTCGCCCGTCGCGCCCTGCTGCAGCGCCTGCGCCAGCAGCTCCATCTCCTCGGCGACCATCGCCGGCGCGTACAGCTCCACCATCCGCAGCGTGCCCTGCACCTGGTGCAGGTAGCCGGCGCAGAAGCGCATCCGGCTGCTGTCGGAGGGGTTCTCCACGAACGCCTCGATCTCCCCGCGCGCCTGGCGCAGGGTCTCGTCCAGCTCGGGCTTCACCCAGCCGAGCACGGCGTGGCTCATCGCATCTCGCAACGCGCTCATCGCTGCCTCCGTGCCACCGGGCAGTCAGTGCGCGGATACCGGGCCATACTCATTCCCTTGTCCCCTGTCAGGCCCATCGGATCAGCCAGGCAGCTTGAAGTCGGCGACCGAGCGGCGCAGGTCGGCTGCCAGCTGCGCCAGGTGTCCGATCGATTCGGCGGTCTGCCCGGCGCCGCGCGAGGTCTGGCCGGAGATCTGCCGGACCACGTCCATGGTCCTGGTGATGTCGGCGGCCGCGACCGTCTGCTGCTGGGCGGCGACCGAGATGTTCTTGATGAGCTCGTTCAGCGCGTTGGACACGCGCTCGATCTCGGTCAGCGCGGTACCGGCGTCCTCGGCCAGGCGGGCACCGGACACCACTTCGGCGGTGGTCTGCTCCATCGAGCTGACCGCCTCGTTGGTGTCGGCCTGGATCGCCTGGACCAGGCCTTCGATACGCCGCGTCGCGCCGGAGGTGCGTTCGGCCAGCCGCTGCACTTCGTCGGCCACCACCGCGAAGCCGCGGCCGGTTTCGCCGGCCGCCGCCGCCTGCACCGCCGCGTTGAGCGCCAGGATGTTGGTCTGCTCGGAAATGTCGTTGATCAGTTCCACGATCGAGCCGATCTCCTGGGACGACTCGCCCAGGCGCTTGATGCGCTTGGAGGTCTCCTGGATCTGGTCGCGGATCTGGTCCATGCCGTTGATGGTCTCGCGCACCACGCCGGCACCTTCGGCGGCGATGACCACCGAGCGCTGCGCCACCTCGGCCGATTCGGTGGAGTTGCGCGACACCTGTTCGATGCTGGCCGCGATCTCGTTGATGCGGTCGGAGGCGGCGGTGATCTGCTCGGCCTGGTGGTTGGAGGCCTCCGCCAGCTGCAGCGCGGTGGCCTGGGTTTCCTGCGAGGAGGCCGCGACCTGCACCGAGGTGTCGTTGATCGTGGTCACCAGGTTGCGCAGCTCGTCGACCGCGTAGTTGATCGCGTCGGCGATCGCACCGGTCATGTCCTCGGTGACCGAGGCCTTCACCGTCAGGTCGCCTTCACCCAGCGAGCTGATCTCGTCCAGCAGCCGCATGATCGCCTGCTGGTTGCGGCTGTTGAATTCCACCTGGGCCTGGTAGCGGACTTCCTGTTCGCGCTGGCGGTTGCGCACCGAGCTCCACACGAAGCCGATCAGCGCCAGCAGCGCCAGGGCGCCGGAAATCACGCCGATCCAGAAGTTCGGGAACAGGCGGGTGTCGCGCACCGAACCGAAGGCGGCGAAGGCATCGAACAGTCGCTTGCTGTCCTCCAGCATCTGGTCCGAACCGCCAGTGAGGCTCGCAGCCGCCGCCTGCGCGGCGAACAGGTTGCGCGAGCTGGCCAGGATCGCCTCGAGGTCCTTGCGCATCTCGTCCCACTGCGCCTGCGACTGCTGCAGTGCGGCCTGGGCGGCCTGGTTGCGGACCTGGGCCACGCCCAGCTCCTCGTTGCCCTCGGTCAGGCCCGCCAGCACCTGGCCGAACACCACCGAATCGCGCGCCAGCGCGTCGCCGGCAGCACTGGCACCGGGGCCACCGGCGCGGATTTCCGTCACACGGCGGGCCATGGTGCCGGCCACCACGACCTGCTGCAGCGCGTTGAACACCTGGGCCGCCGGCGCACCACCGGCGGTCATCGCGCGCACCACCTCGTTGAGCTGGGCCTGCAGCTGCGGCACCCGGCCGACGAAACGGTCGGCGTTGCCTGCCAGCGCCAGCACCGCCGGCTCGGAATCGACGATCTGCTGGGCGTTCTGCGCCAACGGGTTCCAGGTGCGGATCAGCTGCTGCAGCGAGCCTGACACGCCCGGCTCCCCGCCGTAACGGGACTGCAGGCCTTCCACCGTGCTGTCGATCTGGGCGCGGGTCTGGCGGAAGGCCTTGAACGCCTCGGCGTTGCCGCCGACCGCGTCACGGCCCTGGTTGGCCAGCTGCTGCGACAGCACCTGCAGGTCGGCCGCGCCGGTGCTGGCGCCGGCCAGCCGGCTGCCCTGGTAGGTCGCCATGCCGGTATTGGCGGCGAACACCACCACCGACACCACCAGCAGGACCAGCCAGAACCCGGTGCTCACGCCACCCAGGCGACTGGTCTTCGGGGATTCCGGTGCAGTGCTCATGCGCGTATTGCCTCGATCGGATGCGTGGAAGGGCCGCGTTACGCCGCGGCCTGCCTGAATTCAGGGGTGCGGGCCAGCCGCGAGAGGGAGAACACCGCCCAGTCGGCGCCTTCGCTGTGGAAGGCACGCTCGACGAAATGCCCGTAGCGGCCCTGTGCCAGCGACGCCGGCTCGATCGCCTGCTCCTCGCCGAAGCTGCGCTGGCCGTAGAGCTCGTCGATCGTCAGCGCCACGTCGCCACCGTGCTGGCGCATGACCAGCACGCGCTGGCCCTCGTGCAGCACCGTGCGCTCGCCTTCCAGGAACAGCTTCAGGTCGACCACCGGGAACAGGTTGCCGCGCAGGTTGCCGATGCCCAGCAGCCACGGCTGGGCGCCCGGCACCGGGGTCACCGGCGGCATCGGCATGATCTCGACCACCTCGCCGAACTGCGACACCAGGCGCTGGCGGCCGATGCGGTAGCCCACGCCGCGCCAGGTTTCCGGCCCCAGTTCGCGGGCCGGAAGCTGCACCGCGTGCGCCAGGCTGCGACGCTCGTAGTCGGAGAGGATGTCGAACGGAGTGCGCATCAGGCGCCTACCAGCTGGTTGATCCGGGCCAGGAGGTCTTCCTCGCGCGGTGGCTTGACCACGTAATCGACCGCACCCTGGCGCATGCCCCAGGCGCGGTCGGTCTCCATGCTCTTGGTGCTGACGATCAGCACCGGGATCTTGCTGGTGGCCTGGTCGCGGGTCAGCGCGCGGGTGGCCTGGAAGCCGCTCATGCCCGGCAGCACCACGTCCATCAGCACCAGGTCCGGCAGCTGCTTGCGCGCGATTTCCAGCCCGTCCTCGGCGTTGGTCGCGAAGATGACCTGGTGCCCGCCGCGTTCCAGCCATTGGGTGAAGACCGCACGATCCGTCGGCGAATCTTCGATCAGCAGAATTCGAGCCATGTTGTGCCTGCCCCCCCGGTCAGGCGTTGACGTAGGTACGGATTGCTCCGAGCAGTTCTTCGCGGGTGAATGGCTTGGTCAGGTACTGCTCGGAACCGACGATGCGGCCGCGCGCCTTGTCGAACAGGCCGTCCTTGGACGACAGCATGATCACCGGCGTCGACTTGAACTTCTGGTTCCCCTTGATCAGCGCGCAGGTCTGATAGCCGTCCAGCCGCGGCATCATGATGTCCACGAAGATGATCTGCGGCTGCTGGTCGGCGATCTTGGCCAGCGCCTCGAACCCGTCGCTGGCGGTGACCACCTCGCAGCCCTCGCGCTTGAGCAGGGTCTCGGCGGTACGGCGGATGGTCTTCGAATCGTCGATGACCATGACCCGCAGGCCACCCAATGCCCCGGCTGGGGCCGTGTTGTCAGTCATTACCCTGTTTCCCCGTGCGCGCGGCGCTTCATCATTCCCGGCACCGCTACGTAGATGTCTATATCCCAGTACGGCCGGAACCTGTCAAGCCCGGAATGCAGCCGGCGTGCAGTGGCGCAGGCCTTGCATGCCGACTGCGTCACGCTGCCTGGCGCCGCGCCGTGAGCGGGCCCTGATCGGCTACCATCGCCGGTCCCGCCCTGCCGCTGCCGGCCACTGCCAATGACCCTGGACGTCGTCGTGGTGATGGACCCGATCGGGTCGATCAAGATCGCCAAGGACACCACCTTCGCCATGCTGCTGGAGGCCCAGCGCCGCGGCCACCGGCTGCACTACGTGCGGCCCGGCGGACTGTCGCTGCGCGATGGCCGCGCGGTCGCCGCCGCCGCCCCGCTGCAGGTGCGCGACGACAGGGCCGGCTGGTACGAGCTGGGCGGCTTCGCCGAGCTGGCCTTCGGCCCCGGCCAGGTGGTGCTGATGCGCAAGGACCCCCCGTTCGACGGGGAATACCTCTATGACACCCACATCCTGGACATCGCCGCGGCCGCCGGCGCGCAGGTGGTGAACAATCCCCAGGGGCTGCGCGACTTCAACGAGAAGCTGGCGGCGCTGCTGTTCCCGCAGTGTTGCCCGCCGACCCGTATCAGCCGCAACGCCGCCGAGCTCAAGGCCTTCGCCGCCGAGCAGGGCAAGGTGGTGCTCAAGCCCCTGGATGGCATGGGCGGGCGCTCGATCTTCCTCAGCCAGGCCGGCGACCCGAACCTCAATGTGATCCTGGAGACGCTGACCGAGGGCGGCCGCCGGCTGGCCCTGGCACAGCGCTACCTGCCGGAGATCAGCGCCGGCGACAAGCGCATCCTGCTGGTCGACGGCGAGCCGGTGGACTATTGCCTGGCGCGGATCCCGCAGGGCGACGAGTTCCGTGGCAACCTCGCCGCCGGCGGACGCGGCGAGGGCCGCCCGCTGAGCGAGCGCGACCGCTGGATCGCGGCCCAGGTCGGCCCGGAGATGCGCCGCCGCGGCATGCGCTTCGTCGGCCTGGACGTGATCGGCGACTACCTGACCGAGGTCAACGTCACCAGCCCCACCTGCGTGCGCGAACTAGACGCCCAGTTCGGGCTGAACATCGCCGGGCTGCTGTTCGACGCCATCGAGGCCGGGCCGGCGGCATGAGCACTCCGGCGGCCCCGCCCGTGCCGCCGCGCATCGGGGAACGGCAGCGCCTGACCGCCACCCTGGTGCTGTCGGCGCTGGTGCACGGGATCGTGATCCTGGGGGTGGGCTTCGCCTTCCGCGGCGAGGCCCCGCTGGTGCCGACCCTGGACGTGATCTTCAGCAACACCCGCACCGAGCTGACGCCGGAACAGGCCGATTTCCTGGCCCAGGCCAACAACCGCGGCGGGGGCGAGCACGAGCTGCCCCAGCGGCCGCGTGACAGCCAGCCGGGCGTGGTTGCGCGTGGCGACCCCGGCCAGGCGCCCCTGCCCGAGCAGCGGCGCGAGGCCGCACCGGCACCCGAACCGCAGGCGCGGGTGGTGGCCAGCCGCCGCGGCGAGGATCCGGTGCCGGAAGCGCAGCCGCGGGAGCGGGCCGAACCCCAGGTGCCGCCTGCCAGCCCGGCGCGCGCGGCACGGGATGCCGAGATGGCGCGCCTGGCCGCGGAGGTCTACCTGCGCTCGGAACTGTACGCCCGCCGCCCGACCCGCAAGTTCGTGTCCGCCAGCACCCGCGAGTACGAATACGCCGGCTACCTGCGCCAGTGGGTGGACCGCGCCGAGCGCATCGGCAACCTGAACTACCCCGACGAAGCCCGCCGTCGCCGCCTTGGCGGCCAGGTGGTGATCAGCGTCGGGGTGCGCCGCGACGGCACGGTGGAAAGCACCCGCATCCTGCGCTCCAGCGGCACGCCCCTGCTGGACGCCTCGGTCGAGCGCATCGTGCGCCTGGCCGAGCCGTTCCCGCCGTTGCCCGAGGCCCGCGACGGCGTGGACGTGCTGCACGTCACCCGGACCTGGGTCTTCAAGCCCGGCGGGCAGCTGCATACCGAGTAGCCGGCCGGCAGCGCCGCGGACGACGCCGGCCGGGCCGGCGGCACGTGCCGCGCGGACAGCCGCCGCCCCGGTGCCGCCGTCAGCCGCCCTGCCACTGGCCCGACGCGGCCAGGCCGTTGGCACGGGCGCGGGCGTGGACCACGTCCTGCGCCTTGCGCACGTTGCCGGCCAGGTCCTGCGACCACACCTGCATGGCTGCCTGCTGCAGCGCGCGCCCGTAGGAGAAGCTCAGGGGCCAAGGATTGGGGCCGAGGCGGTTCATCGCGTCCAGGTGTGCGGTGGCGCGCTCGTCGTCCTGCCCCCCGGACAGGAACACGATGCCGGGCAGGATCGCCGGGACGGTGGTCTTCAGGCACATCAGGGTGGACTCGGCCACTTCCTGGATGTCCGCCTGCTCTTCGCAGTCGCTGCCCGCCACCACCATCGATGCCTTGAGGATGGTCCCCTCCAGCAGCACGTTCTGGTCGTACAGCGCGCCGAACAGCGAGCGCAGCACCGCTTCGGTGACCTCGTAGCAGGTCTCGATGTCATGGCCGCCGTCCATCAGCACCTCCGGCTCCACCACCGGCACCAGCCCCTGCTCCTGGCACAGGGCGGCGTAGCGCGCCAGCGCATGGGAGTTGACGTCGATGCAGGTGCCGGTGGGAGTGTCCTCGCCGATGGCGATCACGGCGCGCCACTTGGCGAAGCGCGCGCCCATCGCGTAGTACTCCTGCAGCCGTTCGCGCAGCCCGTCCAGGCCCTCGGTGACCCGCTCGCCCGGATACCCGGCCAAGGCCACGGTGCCGCGGTCGACCTTGATGCCCGGCAGGATGCCCTGCGCGGCCATGTACTGGGCGAACGGCACGCCGGCGCGCGTGGACTGGCGCAGGGTCTCGTCGTACAGGATCGCACCGGAGACATGCTCGGCCAGCCTGGGCGTGGTCAGCAGCAGCTCGCGCCAGGCCCGCCGGTTGTCCTCGGAGTTGTCGATCCCCAGCGCCGCGAAGCGCTTGCCGATGGTGCCGGTGGACTCGTCGATGGCGATGATGCCCTTGCCGGGCGCCACGAGGGCCTGTGCGGTCTCGGCCAGCTGTTCGATGCTCATTGCGGGATTCCTGCGCGGGGGACGGGGGGCGGCGAGTATAGCGGCGGTGCCGTGGCCACCCGGTGGCCGCGGGCGGCCCCGGATACGCGAAGGGCGCCACGCGGGCGCCCTTCGCACATCACGCCTGCAAGTGCCGGATCAGAGCTCGCCGAGCCCGCTGGCGCGGCCGTCCGGGCCCACTTCCAGCAGCCGCAGGGTGTTGGTCGCGCCATGCGTTTCCATGTGCTCCCCGGAGGTGAACACCACCCGGTCGCCCTCGGCCAGCATGCCCGCGTCGACCAGTACGCGGATGCTGCCGCGCGCGGCCTCGCGTGGGGTCAGGCCGCGGCTGTCGAAGTTGATCGGGAACACGTCGCGCATCAGCGCCATGCGCCGGCGCGCGCCGTCGTGGCGGGTGATGGCGTAGATCGGGGACTTGGCACGGAAGCGCGACAGGAAGCGCGGGGTGCCGCCGGACTCGGTCATGGCCACGATCGCGCGCACGCCGATGTGCTCGGACAGGAACATGGTGCCCATGGCGATGGCCTGGTCGGCCCGCTCCAGCCCGCGCTGGGCCTTGCCGAAGTCGATCTGCGCCTGGAACTGGCGCTCGGCGCCCAGGCAGATGCGCGCCATCGCCTCGACCGCCTTGACCGGGTACGCACCGGCGGCGGTCTCGGCCGACAGCATCACCGCGTCGGTGCCGTCGATCACCGCGTTGGCCACGTCCAGCACCTCGGCGCGGGTCGGGATCGGGCTTTCGACCATCGACTGCAGCATCTGGGTGGCGGTGATCACCACGCGGTTGCGGGCCAGCGACTCGCTGATGATGCGCTTCTGCAGGCCCGGCAGTTCGGCGTCGCCGATCTCCACGCCCAGGTCGCCGCGGGCGACCATCACCACGTCGGAGGCGTCGATGATCTCGGCCAGGTTGTCGATCGCCTCGGTGCGCTCGATCTTGGAGACGAGCGCCGCGTCGCAACCATGCGAGCGGGCGATCTCGCGGGCGTCGTTCATGTCCTGCGCGTTGCGGCAGAAGGACACGGCGATGAAGTCCACGCCGATCTTGGCGACGATGCCGATGAGTTCCTTGTCGCGCTCGGTCAGCGCGCCCAGGGACAGGCCGCCGCCCTGCTTGTTCAGGCCCTTGCGGTCGGACAGCACGCCGTCGTTGAGCACGGTGCAGACGATCCGCGGGCCGTCGACCTGCTCGACCTTCAGCTGCATCAGGCCGTCGTCCAGCAGCAGCACGTCGCCGGCCGCCACGTCGCCAGGCAGGCCGAGGTAGCTGACGCCGACCTGGGTGGTGTCGCCGGCCGGGGCGTTGGCGTCGGCCACCAGGTCGAAGCGGTCACCCATCTTCAGTGTGATCTTGCCCTGGGCGAAGCGCTCGATGCGGATCTTCGGGCCCGGCAGGTCGGCCAGGATGCCGACCTCGGCGCCCACCTTCTGCGCGGCGATGCGGACCTCGGCGGCGCGCTTGGCCTGGCCGGAGGGGTCGCCATGGGAGAAGTTCAGGCGCACGACGTTGACACCGGCGCGGAACAGCGCCTCCAGGACCCCGGGCGGATCGGTCGCCGGGCCGAGGGTGGCAAGGATCTTGGTGCGGCGCAGGCGGTCGGTCATGTTGGCGGAGGGCTCCCGAAAAGGCAGGGAAAACTAACACAAAGCAGCGGCTCCAAGGCAGCGCTGTCAGTGGCGCAACTGCCCACGGCGCAAGGATTTCTTTCCGATCAGCGACATACGCCGGGGAATGGGACACAGCACTCTGGTACCGCTAACACCCATGCCGTCGCATAATCGGGGCCGACACCCCGCCAGGTCGCCCCGGCCCGTGCGGCTACGATGCCCGATCCGCTTCCCAGGAAACGACATGACCAGCCCCGACAATTCATCTCCCTCCCGCCTGCAGCAGCTGCGCGAGCTGTCCGTGGTGGTGGCCGACACCGGCGACTACGACGCGATCGCGCGCCTGCGCCCGGTCGACTGCACCACCAACCCGACCCTGGTGAAGAAGGCACTGGACCTGCCGGTGTACGCCGAGCTGATCGAGCGCGAACTGGCCTGGGCGCGTACCCAGGGTGAAACCGGCCGCGCCGTGGTCGACGAGATCGCCGACCGCCTGACCGTCGGCGTGGGCGCCATGCTCAGCGCGCTGGTGCCGGGCCGCGTCTCCACCGAGGTCGACGCCGACCTGGCGCACGACACCGCCGCCACCGTCGCCAAGGCCCGCAAGTTCATGGCCATGTACGCCGAGCGTGGCGTGCCGGCGGAGAAGATCCTGATCAAGGTCGCCGCCACCTGGGAAGGCGTGGAAGCCGCGCGCCAGCTGCAGGCCGAAGGCATCGACTGCAACCTGACGCTGATCTTCAACCCGACCCAGGCCATCGCCTGCGCCGAGGCCGGCGCGTTCCTGATCTCGCCGTTCGTCGGCCGCATCCTCGACTGGTACAAGTCCCGCGGCCAGGTGCCGGCGAGCATCGACGAGGACCCGGGCGTGCGTTTTGTGCGCGGCGTCTACGAGGAGTTCAAGAAGCGTGGCGCGGCCACCGTGGTGATGGGCGCCTCGTTCCGCTCGGTGGACCAGGTGCTGGCCCTGGCCGGCTGCGACCGCCTGACCATCTCCCCGGACCTGCTGGAGCAGCTGGACGCCTCCACCGGGCAGGTGGAGCGCAAGCTGGCGCCGGTGCCGCGCGAGGACCGCACCGTGGCCCCCGCCACCGCGGAGACCTTCGCCGCCGACCTGGACGCCGACGCGATGGCCACCGAGAAGCTGGCCGAGGGCATTGCCGCCTTCGCCAAGGACCTGGACGCCCTGCGCAACGACATCGCCGCCCGCCTGGGCGCCTGAGCGTCGCGGCGGCCCTGCCGCCCGCCGGAATGAGAAAGGCCGCCCCGTGGGCGGCCTTTTTTCTTGCGCCGGACACTCGTAGCCCGGATGAGCGCAGCGCATCCGGCAACCACCGGGATGGCCGATGCTGATGCCCCCGGATGCGGCCTCCGGCCTTATCCGGGCTACGCCGATCCCGACAACCGGGGGATTAACTCTCCCCGCCCGGAGGACGTCGCTCCAGGGGGCATGGCCCAAGCAGGCCATGGATGGGCTGCGCCCGCGCTGGATCCGTGGACGGCGCAGCCGCGCGATGCGCCTCGCCCCTTGGCACGGTGGCCCCGTCCGGGGGCGGCGCTCCACCGTTGCCGTTGTTGTTGTTTCAGCAACGGCGCCCGCCCTCTCAGATCGGGCAGGACACCCCCGTCCCGCCCAGCCCGCAATATCCGTTCGGGTTCTTGGACAGGTACTGCTGGTGTTCGTCCTCGGCGTAGTAGAACGCCGGGGCCGGATATCGCACCTCGGTGGTGATCGGCGGGAAGCCGGCCTGCCGCAGCGAGGCCTGGTACGCCTCGAGGCTGGCCAGGGCCGCCGCGTGCTGGGCGGGGGTATGGCTGTAGATCGCCGAACGGTACTGGGTACCGACATCGTTGCCCTGGCGCATGCCCTGGGTGGGGTCGTGGCTTTCCCAGAACACCCTCAGCAGGGTGGCGAAATCCACCTGCGCCGGGTCGTAGACCACCCGCACCGCCTCGGTGTGCCCGGTCCGGCCAGAGCAGACCTCGCCATAGGTGGGGTTGGGCGTACCGCCACCGGCATAGCCAACCGCAGTGGTGAACACGCCCGGTACCTGCCAGAACTTGCGCTCGGCACCCCAGAAGCAGCCCAGGCCGAAGTCGGCCACCTCCATGCCCGGGAACGGCCCGCGCAGGGGCCGGCCGTGGACGTGGTGGACGTTGTGCAGCGGCCCGGGCGCGTCGCGCCCGGGCAGCAGGTCCTGGTCGCGCGGCAGGCGCTGCTTGAACGCACCGATGCCCAGCAGGGACTCGAGGCTCATGGGAGGGCTCCGTCAGGCCGGCAGCAGGCCGGGGTCGCCTTCCGGGATGGGGTCGGCAGGGCCGTCGCGCAAGCCCGAAGCCTGCAGCGCGGCCTCGGCGTCGGCCATCGCCGAGTCCGGCACGCATACCCGCAGCACGCCGAACAGCGGCAGCTCCCCGGCGCCACCGAGCAGGTTCTCGCCGAATACGAACGCCGGGATACCCGCATCCTCGAGCACGTGCCGGGCGAGGTGGGCGTCCACCAGGTTGTGGGCGCGGTAGGCGACCTGCATGCGGGCTCCGGCGTGGACGTGTCGGCTCCGAGCATACGCGGCTGCCGGGACGTGGCCCTGAACGCGCATCCGGCCCGGGAGCGACGGCGCTCGGCTAAACTCGCGGTTTGCCTTCGCAGCCCCCGCCCGCAATGTCCGAAGCCAGCATTCCCGCCGCCGACGCCGCCCCCGAAAAGCGCGACTTCATCCGCCAGATCGTCCGCGAGGACCTGGCCAGCGGCAAGCACACCGCGATCAAGACCCGCTTCCCGCCCGAACCCAACGGCTACCTGCACATCGGCCACGCCAAGTCGATCTGCCTGAACTTCGGCATTGCCGGCGAGTTCGGCGGCGTGTGCAACCTGCGCTTCGACGACACCAACCCGGCCAGGGAAGATCCCGAGTACGTGGCGGCGATCCAGGACGACGTGCGCTGGCTGGGCTTCCAGTGGAACGAACTACGCCACGCCTCGGACTACTTCGAAGCCTACTACCTCGCCGCGCAGAAGCTGATCCGCGACGGCAAGGCCTACGTGTGCGACCTGTCGGCCGAGGAAGTGCGCGCCTACCGCGGCAACCTCACCGAACCGGGCCGCAACTCGCCCTACCGCGAGCGCAGCGTGGAGGAGAACCTGGAGCTGTTTGCGCGGATGCGGGCCGGCGAGTTCCCGGATGGCAGCCGCACCCTGCGGGCCAGGATCGATATGGCCAGCGGCAACATCAACCTGCGCGACCCGGCGATCTACCGGATCAAGCACGTCGAGCACCAGAACACCGGCAACGCCTGGCCGATCTACCCGATGTACGACTTCGCCCACGCCCTGGGCGATGCGCTGGAAGGCATCACCCACTCGCTGTGCACGCTGGAGTTCGAGGACCACCGCCCGCTGTACGACTGGTGCGTGGACAACGTGGATTTCGCCGGCGACCCCGCGCTGACCCGGCCGCTGGTCGACAAGGGCCTGCCGCACGAAGCCGCCAAGCCGCGCCAGATCGAGTTCTCGCGCCTGAACATCAACTACACGGTGATGAGCAAGCGCAAGCTGATGGCGCTGGTCAGCGAAGGCCTGGTCGACGGCTGGGACGACCCGCGCATGCCGACCCTGCAGGGCCTGCGCCGCCGTGGCTACACGCCGGCGGCGATGCGCCTGTTCGCCGAGCGCGTGGGCATCTCCAAGCAGAACTCGCTGATCGACTTCTCGGTGCTGGAAGGCGCGCTGCGCGAGGACCTGGACGGCGCCGCGCCGCGCCGCATGGCCGTGATCGACCCGCTGAAGTTCGTGCTCACCAACCTGCCCGAAGGCCACCAAGAATCGCTGACCTTCGCCAACCACCCCAAGGACGAATCCTTTGGCAGCCGCCAGGTGCCGTTTGGCCGCGAACTGTGGATCGAACGCGAGGACTTCGCCGAAGTCCCGCCCAAGGGCTGGAAACGCCTGGTCCCGGGCGGGGAGATCCGCCTGCGCGGCGCCGGCATCGCGCGCGTGGACGAGGTGGTCAAGGACGAGGCCGGCAACGTGGTCGAACTGCGCGGCTGGCTGGATCCGGAGTCACGCCCGGGCATGGAGGGGGCCAACCGCAAGGTCAAGGGCACCATCCACTGGGTCAGCGCCGCGCACGCGGTGCCGGCCGAGATCCGCCTGTACGACCGCCTGTTCTCGGTCGAGAACCCGGACGATGAATCCGAAGGCAGGACCTACCGCGACCACCTGAACCCGGAATCGCGCCGGGTCGTCACCGGGTACGTCGAGCCGGCCGCCGCCAGCGCCACGCCGGAGCAGTCGTTCCAGTTCGAGCGCACCGGCTACTTCGTCGCCGACCGCCGCGACCATCGCAGCGACGCCCCGGTGTTCAACCGCAGCGTCACCCTGCGCGACACCTGGGCCGGCTGAGCCCTGGCCGGTGGCCGCCCGGCGCGGCGGCCACCGGCCCCGCCACCGCCATGCCTGACCGATGATCCGCAGCATCGCCCTCCGGCCGGGCCTGGCGCGCGGCGTGGCCAGTGGCATGGGCGCCGGCGCGCTGTGGGGCCTGGTGTTCCTGGTGCCGCAACTGCTGCCGGACTTCAGCCCGGCGCAGCAGGCGGTCGCGCGCTACCTGGCCTACGGCCTACTTGCCCTGGCCCTGCTGGCGCCGCGCTGGGGCAAGGCCACCGCCGGGCTGGGCGCCGTGCAATGGCGCGCGTTGCTGTGGTTGAGCGTGCTCGGCAACCTGCTCTATTTCGTGCTGCTGGCCAGCGCCGTGCACGCCGCCGGCAGTGCGGCCACCGCCCTGATCGTGGGCCTGGTGCCGGTGGTGGTGACCGTGGCTGGTGCCCGCGGCGGCCACGGCTATGGCCCGCGGCTGGCCGCCCTGGCCGGCCCCTGCCTGCTGTCGGTCCTGGGCATGGCCCTGGTGGCCGCCGATGCGGTGCTGGCCGGGCGTGGGCTGGCGGCCGATCCTGCCGGGCGTGTACTCGGCCTGCTGTGCGCTGGCGGGGCGCTGCTGTGCTGGTCCGCGTACTCGATCGGCAATGCCCACTGGCTGGCGCGGCTGCCGCGGGTCTCCAGCCGGGACTGGTCGCTGCTGACCGGCGTGGCCACCGGCGGCCTGGCCCTGTTGCTGGCGCCGGCCGCACTGGTCCTGGACCGGACCGCCCATGGCGCCGGCGACTGGCTGCGCCTGCTGGGCCTGTCCGCCGGCCTGGCCCTGCTGGCATCGGCGATCGGCAACGCACTGTGGAACGCGGCCAGCCGGCGCCTGCCGCTGAGCCTGTCCGGGCAGATGATCGTGTTCGAGACGCTGTTCGCGCTGCTCTACGGATTCGCGTGGGAGCGGCGCCTTCCCGGCGCGCTGGAAGGGGCCGCCATCGCCTGCCTGCTCGCCGGCGTGCTCTGGTGCACGGCCCTGCATGCACCGGCCGACGCACCCGCGCACGCCGGTTAGCCCCGCCTGCGCCCGGTCGATACACTGCAGGCCCTGTTTTTCCCGCACGGTCGATCATGCTTCCCGCCCAGGTCCATCTCACCCTTCCCGTCTGGATCCACGATGCCGTCGAGCCGGGCCGCGTGTTCGCCTCCGACGAGGAGAAGGTGGCGCTGGCGATCGAGCTGTCGCGGCGCAACGTGGAGGCGCGCAGCGGCGGTCCGTTCGGCGCGGTGCTGTTCGGCCCGGATGACCGGGTGATCGCCGCGGCGGTCAACCGCGTGCTGCCGCAGATGACCTCGCTGGCCCACGCCGAGAACATGGCCTACATGCTGGCCCAGCAGCGCCTGCAGGCGCCGCGCCTGAACGACGTGCTGTCGCCGGTCACCCTGGCCACGTCCTCGCAGCCATGCTGCCAGTGCTACGGGGCGACGATCTGGGCCGGCATCGACCGCCTGCTGATCGGCGCCCGGGCCGAGGACGTGATGGAACTGACCGAGTTCGACGAGGGGCCGCTGCCGGCGGACTGGCCCGGCGAGCTGGCGCGCCGCGGCATCGGGCTGCGCCGCGACATCCTGCGCGAGGACGCGCGCACGGTCCTGCGTGCCTACGGGCAGGCCGGCGGCGGCGCCTACTGATGAGCACCCGACGTCCCGCGGCCAGGCCGCGATGAACGGCCTGCTCGGCTACTGCCGCCAGGGCTTCGAACCGGAACTGGCAGCCGAACTGGGCGAGCGCGCGGCGGCGGCCGGGATCGCCGGCTATGCCCGTGCCAGCCGCGACGACGGCCATGTGCTGTTCGTTACCGGCGAGGCGGCCGATGCGCGCGCGCTCGATCGCGCCCTGCCCTTCCGCGACCTGGTGTTCGCCCGGCAGAAGCTGCGGCTGCTGGCCGAGCTGCGCGGCCTGGACCCGAAGGACCGGCTCACCCCGCTGCTTGCCGCGCTGCCCGAAGGCCTGCGCGTGGGCGACCTGTGGGTCGAACACCCGGATTCGGATGCGGGCAAACCGCTGTCCGGGCTGGCGCGCAGCTTCGGCAATGCGCTGCGACCGTCGCTGCGCAAGGCCGGGCTGCTGTCGGCGAAGGAGGATCCGCGCCTGCCGCGGCTGCACGTGTGTTTCCTGGCCGGCGACCACGTGCTGCTGGCGCTGGCCGATCCCCGCGACAGTGCGCCGTGGCCGCTGGGCATCCCGCGCCTGAAATTGCATCCGGACGCGCCCTCCCGCTCGGCGCTCAAGCTGGAGGAGGCGTTCCTGGCGCTGCTGGACGGTGGCGAGCGCGAGCGCGTGCTGCGCCCGGGCATGACCGCGGCCGACCTGGGCGCGGCCCCCGGCGGCTGGACCTGGGTGCTGACCCGCCACCACCTGCGGGTGACCTCGGTCGACAACGGTCCACTGCGCCAGCACGTGCTGGATACCGGCCTGGTCGAACACCTGCGCGCCGACGGCTTCCACTGGAAGCCGGCACAGCCGCTGGACTGGATGGTGTGCGACATGGTGGAGCAGCCCAGCCGCGTGGCCGCGCGCATGGCGCAGTGGTTCGCCGAGGGCTGGTGCCGGCAGGCGGTGTTCAACCTCAAGCTGCCGATGAAGAAGCGCTGGCAGGAGACGCGGCTGTGCCTGGACCTGTTCCAGGCACAGGCCGGCCGGCCGCTCACCGTGCGCGCGCGCCAGCTCTACCACGACCGCGAGGAGATCACGGTCCTGGCCATGCCCGCCGGTTGAGCGCACCCGCCGGCCGCTGCGCAGGTGGCCGGGACGGTGCCCGGCCCGGCCGTCGGCCCTGCGCCGACACGGGTGCGTCGGCAGCCCCAAGCCGATGCCTGCGGCACGCACCGGGCTTGCGACGCTGACCCCCGGGGGTTCGCGGACCGCGGGTCACCGCGTCGCGGACCCACCGCAAACCGTCGCAACCACGCCTCGCGGCGCACGCACGCGACCGGTTGCGCCGCACGCCTGACGCGCGGCGGCGGCCAGGTCCGCCCGAGGCACGCGCAAGAAAAACGTCTGCCGGCACGGAGGCCGGCAGCCGTCGGGGTCGGGCGTTGTCGCCTGGCGCAGGCTCAGTCGCTGGTCGCGTATGGCGAGCGCACCGGCTGCGGCTGGCGCCCGAGCACGCCGCCGTAGCGGTCCAGCAGGAAGCGCAGGTAGAGGTTGGTCCCGAACTGGCGGTAGTCGCGCGCGTTGTTCAGCTCCATCCGCCCGCCCAGGAACAGCTGCCGCGAAAGCTGCCATTCGGCCGCGGCGGTGAGGTTGTAGGACAGGCCGGTCTTGGTCTGCGCCGCGTATACCGGCTCCAGGTATTCGGGGGTCAGCCCCAGCAGCGCCGCCATCGACGCGGCCTCGTAGGCGGCCGCCTGCAGCTGCGGATCACCCGGGAAGTACGGCGCCTCGTCCACCTTGAAATGCTGCACGCCGACGCTGGCGTCCACCTGCCAGGCCAGGCGGCGGCTGGCGCTGCGCCCGTTCCAGTGGGCCGGGAAACCGAGGTCGAAATACTCCTGCGGGCTGAAGTAGCCGCCGTGGCCATAGGTGAAGCCGCTGAGGTTGCGGTCATGGCGCATCGCGGTGAGGTTCAGGCCGGCGGTCAGCGACTGGTTGGCCGTTTCCAGCGCATGCACGTACACACCGGCGCTGGCCTCCTGGCGGTCGTTGGCGGCGACGTTCTCGCCCTCCAGCCGGTGCCAGGCGAGGTTGGCGTAGGTGCCCACCAGCCCGTCGTCGATGGTCGCCTCAGCGCGCACGCCGGTGGCGGTCACCCCGCCCCACTGCATCCCGGTCCGCGGATCCTCCACGCCGGCGAAGGACAGCAGGCTGTCGGTCACCGGACGCCGGGAGACCGAGGCGCCCCACGTCATCGCATCGCCGGCCTGGCCGCGGTAGCCGATCCCGCCGACCACCTGCGATTCCTGGAAGCCCAGGGGCGTGGTGCCGATGTCCATGCGCAGGCCGCCATTCTCGTAGCCCACCGACACCCCGGCGCCGCTGGCGTCCTGGCTGCCCACCGGCCGCGCACCGGCGGCGTTGGCGACCATGGCGTAGAGCGTGTCCTGGAAGGCCAGCGGGGTCTGCGAGCCGCTCGCCCCGCGTGCCAGGCCCTGCAGCTGTGCCTGCTGCTCGGGAGTCAGCCCGCGGGCCAGGGTGGCGTTGCCGAGGATCTGTCCGGCGATGTCGGCGATCGGCAGGTTGGCCAGGTCGCGCGAGAGGATGTAGCTGGGCAGCGGGTCCTGGTACAGCGCCTGCAGCGCGGCGGCCCGGCGCTCGGCGGCGGTCAGGGCGCCGTCGGTCTGGTTGTACAGCTCCTGGTAGCGCCCGCTGGCCAGCGCCGCGTCGTAGATCAGGTTGCGCGTGGCGTTGGTGTCGCCGCGGGTCAGCAGCGTCTGGTACAGGGTCGAGCCGACCAGTTCGTCCACCGGCTCGCGGTCGGCGGCCAGCGCGCCGCCGAGGGCGGCCTGCGGACCACCGCCGAAGCGGCTGGCCGCGCCGTACTCCACGCCGAGGCTGCCGGCGTCCAGGATGGTCGGGGTCACCGCGACCCGCAGCTTGCCCTCGCCGACCGCGAAGCGGCCTTCCAGCGGTACCTGCAGGTCGTCCAGCGCGCCCAGGCCGGCCTCGCCGTCACGCGTGCGGTAGGCCGAGGCGACCCCCAGCTGGCTGCTGTTCTGGCCCTGGAGCTCGCGCAGTTCGTCCAGCACCGGGTTGTCGCTGGCCGGCAGCGGCGGCCGCGGCGCGGCGACCAGCCCCCGGGACGGCACATCCAAGCCCGACTGCCCAGGCACCGGCAGCACGGCAGGAAGGCCGGCGGGGCCGCGGGCCGACGCCGGCGGCGGCAGGTCGTCGCCGCGCGCAGGCGGCACCGGATCGATCCCGGCTGCCGGGCGCGCGTCGGCCAGCGGCATGGCCGGGGCACGCAGCGCCGTGGCCGGCGCCGGCAGCGCCGCGGGCATGCCGTATCCGGAAGGATCGGCGAAACGGTCGCTGCGCAGGGCGTTGGTGCGTCCCTGCTGGCCGGTCAGGCCGGCGAAGGGGTTGCCGCCGTGCCCGCCGGCGGCCAGCATCCCGGCCGCCGGCAGGTCCAGGCCAGGCTGGCCGGCGTTGCGCGCCTGGGCGGCCAGGGCCGCCTGGAAGTAACGTTCGGCCTTGCGGGTCTTGCCCGCGGCACGGTACACCCGGCCGGCACCGGCCAGGACCTCCGGCGACTGCGGTGAGCGGGCCAGGGCCTGTTCGAGGTAACGCTCGGCGGTCTCCAGGTCGCGGGCCGCGGCGGCACTGCCGGCGGCGGCCACCATCGCGTCCACGTCGCCCGGGGCCAGCTGCAGCTGCTGCTGGTACAGGGCCAGGGCCTGGCGGTGGTCACCGGCGGCCGCGTACAGCCGGGCCAGCGCGGCGATCGTGCGCGGGTCCTGCGGCTGCTGCGCCAGCACCGGCGCCAGGGTCTCGTAGGACGCCTCCAGGTTGCCCATCTCGCGCAGCGCGTCGACCTGGCGCAGCACGTAGCCGGTGCGCAGGTCCTGGTAGCGGGTGGCCTGGGCGGCGGTCATCGGGCCTTCGCCGAGCCGGCGCAGCATCGCCGACAGCTCCGCATCCTGGCCGGCGCGCATCAGCACGGCGGCGTACTGCAGGCGCTCCTCGGTGCCGGCGTCCGGGCCGGAGAGCAGGCGCTGCGCCAGTACCAGCGCGCGCTGGCGGCTGCCGATGTCGGCATAGGCTTCGGCCAGCGCACCGGCCGTGTCCGGACGCTGCAGGCGCTCGCCCAGCGAGGCCTCCACCCGCGCCAGCAGCAGCTGCGCCTCGCCGGCGCGCTCCTGCGCGGCCAGCTGGCGCGCCTGGGCCGCCTGCATGTGGATCCAGGCCACATCGTGCAGTGCCGAGGCGGCGGCATCCCGCGAGGCCGGGGGGATCCGCTCGAGGGTGCGATAGACGGTGTTCCAGTCGCCCTGGTCCTGGGCATAGACGGCCGCCGCGTGCAGCGCCTGCGGCGACTCGTCCAGCGCCAGCAGGCCCTCCATGATTCCGCGGGCGTGGTCGGGCCGGCCGGCGCGCTGGTACAGCCGCGCCAGTTCCAGGCGCAGCCACGGATCGCTGCCCTGTTCCAGAAGCGCGTCCTCCAGTTCGATCCGGGCCGTGTCCAGGTCGCCGGCGGCCATCGCCTCCTGGGCACGGGCGCGGGCCAGGCTCGCACGCAGGGCCCCGGCGCCGCCGGCGCGCTCGCGCTGTGCGGGGGTCAGCCGCTCGTACAGGGCCGCCGCGTCCGCGGCGCGGCCCTGGCGCGCGTAGAGGCCGATCAGCCCCTGCAGGGCGCCGAGGTTGGCGGCATCCAGTTCCAGCACCTTGCGGTAGCCGGCTTCGGCTGCGGCCGGGTCGCTGGCCTCCTTCAGCTGGGCCAGCAGCAGGTGGCCGGCCGGCTCGCGCGGACGCAGGCGCACCGCCTCGTCCACCCGGGCCAGTGCGCCGGCGCCACCGCTGCGGGCTTCCTGCAGGGCGAGCCAGTAACGGGCCGTGTCGGCGGCCTCGCGCCACTTGCGGTTGGCCGCGGCCGCCGGGCGCAGCAGTTCGCTGGCCTCGGCGAAGCGCTCCTGGCGCAGGCGCACCGAACCCAGCCCGCCGAGCGCCTCCGGATCGCGCGGGCGGGCGCGCAGGACCTGGGCGAAGCGGGCCTCGGCCACCTCGACCCGGCCCGCCTCCAGGGCGGCGAAGCCTTCCCCGAGCAGGCGCTGGTTCGGATCGACCTGCGCCACCTGCGCGGTCGCCTGCTCGCGCAGCTGCTCACGCTTGGCCGCGACCTCGCGGTCGTTGGGCTGCAGCCGCAGGAACTCGTCGTACAGGCCACTGTCGGCACGGGTGGCGTTGAGCCACAGCAGCGCCTGCCGCCAGGCCGCGCGCGCGGGCCCACCCACGTCCTCGCGCGCTGCCAGGCCGCGCAGCCGGGCGATGCCGTCGCGGCGGGTGGGTTCGCGGTAGGTCAGCACCTGGCCCAGCGCCAGCGACGCGGACGGGGTGCCGGTGGAGGACGCCAGCCGCTGCAGGCCGGTGCGTGCGCGCTCCCAGCCTTCGGGCGTGCCGGCCAGCACCTGGTAATACTCCAGCGCCAGGTCGTCCGGGGGACCGCTGTTGCCGAACGCCTGCTCGTAGGCGCGCACCGCTTCGGGGTAGCGCCCGGCCGCCGCGGCCCGGCGCGCGGCCTGGAGCTGGTTGTTCCCGCCCCCGCCGCCCAGGGCCATGCGCAGGCGCGCGGTCTGCGGCGCGTCCGGATGCGCGGACTGCAGCTGCGACAGGCGCCGCTGCGCTTCGCCACGCCGGCCCTGGTTGATGTCGATCAGGCCCAGGCCCAACAGCGCGTCAGGCTGGGCCGGATCCACCGCAAGCAGCTTGCGCCAGGCATCGGCGGCGAGGTCCTCGCGCCCCTGGTCGTGCCAGTAGTTGCCCTGGTTGACCAGCTGCTGGGTGGCCGAGGGGGCCTGTGCCAGGGCGGGGCCTGCCAGGACCGACAGGCCGAGCAGGAGCGGTTTCAGCGTCTTGTGGAACATGCGGTACTCCAGGCGGGCTGCAGGCGCCCGTCGGCGGAAATGCGGTAGCGGCGATCCAGCCAGCCCTTGCCGAACAGCAGCAGGCAGCGGTCGTAGTAGGTAAGTGCGTCGGCGGCGGCGCCGGAAGAGGGCACCAGCGCCGCCTGGGAGCGGACCAGGGCCGGCTGGCCCAGGGCACTGAGGTAGGGCAGCAGCGCGGCGGCGAACCCCGGCGGCGGCGTGCCGACGCCGACGCCATTGCGCACGTCGACCTTCTCGGCGAAGCCGCCCTGCGCGCGCAGCATGCGCAGCGGCCCGGACAGCGCCGCCAGCAACGGCTTGCGCAGCGGATCGGCCGGGTCGGTCATCCCGGCCCACAGGTAGGTGCGGATGGCGTCGTAGCTGCCCATCGGGCCCTTGTCCGGGTCGACCACGAAGTCGCGGCCGTTCCAGCGGATCCAGTCCGGCACGAAGCCATTGGGCGCGGCGCGGCGGACCAGCTCCACGCTGCGCTCGGCCAGCCGGTTCCACGGCCCCTTGGGATCGTGCGCGGCGAAGCACCGGAACACGAACAGCGGCAGGTAGCAGGGGTTGAGCAGCCAGCCGTTGCCATGCACGTAGCCCTGGTTGCCCGGCAGCAGCATGGGCCCGAACCCGGGCAGCTCGGCGACCTCGGCCTTGCGGATCAGCGCCAGGATCTGGCGGCCGGCCTGGACGAAGCCCGGGCGGTTCCACAGGCGGCCGGCCTCCAGCAGGGCGTAGGCGATCCACAGCTCGCCGTCGGAGGCGGAGTTGGGGTCCAGCACCCCCCACTGGCCGTCCGGCGAACGTCCCCACAGCCAGGCCGGGAGGTTGAGGTCGGCGCGCCCCTTGCTGAGGTTGCGCCGGGTCCACGCCAGGATCCGCTCGAACAGGAACGGGTCGTTGTCCACCAGCGCGAAGAACAGCCCGTAGGACTGCGACTCGGAGGTGCTGCGCAGGTCGGCGTTGACGAAATCCACCACCCGCCCGTTGTCCTCGACGTGGCGGGCGACGAAGCGCTGCCACTCGGACCACGGGCCCGGGCACGGCGCCGCCGCGGCGAGCGCGCCTGCCGGCACCGCGCCGGCCAGCGCCGCCGCCAGCAGCGCGCGCAGGGCGTCGCGACGGACCGGGTCGGGTGGACTGGCGGGCGTCATCTCAGCCGCGGCCCCGGAGCCTCGCCGCGGCGCGGCGGCGCAGCAGCCAGCGCGCGACCAGGGCCAGCAGCAGGCTCACCGCGCACACCAGCACCGCCAGCCACAACGGGTGATTGCCGAAGAACCAGCGCAGGGCCGTCAGCGGCGGCAGGCGCCCGACGTAGTAGGTCTGGTTGCCGGCCATGCTCAGCACCTTCTCCCCCTGCAGCAGCACCACGCTGCCCTGGAAGGCCGACAGCCGGGCCGGGTCGAACCACGCCTCGAACAGGCGCGAGGCCTGCGCCGGGTCGTCGGCCAGCAGCGCCACCACGCTGCGTCCGGAGCGCAGCGGCGATTCGAAGCCCATCAGCAGCACGTCGCCAGCCTCGGGGCGCACGGCCACCTCGGCGGTGGTCGGCAGGTCGGTGCGGCGGGCGTCGGGCGAGAAGAAGAACGGCACGTTGCGCTTGAGCCAGTCGGTCAGGGCGAACGTCCGTCCCTGGCTGCCCTCGCCCACCGGCAGGTGCTCGGCCCAGCGGATGAACAGCGGCTGCGTGCGGCGCGAGCCCAGCACCACCAGGTCGCGGTCGGCGAACTGGTCGACCTGCGCGGCCTGGACCACCCGCGCGCGCAGCGCCGGGTAGCCGGTGGACGCGCCCATCCGGCCGAACATCGCCAGCACGTTGGCCACGTCGTCGGGGCCCGCGTTCTCCGGCAGCACCAGCGCGGTCTCGGACAGGTCGGCCAGGCGCGTGAACGGGAACCCGGCGTTGCCGAAAGCGGCGAGGTTAGGCATCGCGATGTAGTGCGGGAAGCCGCTGACGTCGATCGTCGAATCGCCGTCGATGGCCGCCGACACGTCCGGGAAGGTGTTCTTGCACGCCTCCGCCACCGGGCGGTCGAAGAAGAAGTGGAAGCGCAGCTGGCTGCTGGCCGAGAACGGTCCGGTGGGCAGCAGCAGCGGCTGCTCGACCGGCATCCGGCCCTTGGCGCGCAGGTCGTGCCAGAACTGCACCGGCACCGAGCGCGCGTACGGGCGGCCGTTCAGCGGCAAGGTGGTGACGAACGCATCGTTGATGCTGACGTTCATCGCCGACTTGTTGGTCTCCTCCGGCACCGTGTAGCGATAGCGCAGGTTCACCGGGATGCCCTTGCTCTGCCACACGAACAGGTCCGGCGGCAGCTGCAGGCCGATGCGGATCAGGTCAGGGTGGTAGCCGCGGACGTTCAGCGCCTTCTCGCCATCGACCAGCTCGTCGAACCGCACCGGGCGGTCGGTCGGCAGCCAGTTGGGGGCGTCATACGGCCTGCGCGGCGCGGCGATGCTGAAATCGCGGATCGGCGCCATCTCGCCGGCCAGCGGGGTGCCCAGCACCATGGCGCTGGCGGCGGTCTGCAGCTCGCTCTCGTCGCGCCCCATCACCAGCAGCAGCTTGCCGTTGGGATCCTGCGGGTGGTTGACCATGGCCAGGGTCGGGCCGTCGATCTCCGGCAGCACCACGCCGGCCGGCGGGTTGCGCGGGGTGGCCATGACCACCGCGTTGCCTTCGGTCGGCAGCATGTCGGTGTAGGCCGGGAACAGCGCGCCGCGGTAACCGGCCTGCGCCCCGAACCACGAGGCGGCCACGCCGGCGGCCTGCAGGGTGCCGGTGGAGGGCTGGCCGGCGAACACGAACGGCAGCTCCAGGCGGGAGGTGTCACGCGGGTCGAAGAACGGCAGCGGCAGCAGCGACAGGTCGTTGGCCAGCTGCAGCGGCGCCCACGCCAGCTCGATGTAGCTGCCACGGTCGATGTTGGCCCACAGGCTGGTGTGGTCCGGGTCCTCGCAGTCGCGGGTGTAGTGGCCGATCAACTGCAGGTTGACCCAGTTGTGATCGACGAACAGGCGCGGGTCCAGCTCGATGTCGCGCTCCAGCTGGCGGCCGGCATCCTCCACCGGCACCGGCACGGTGGCCGCGGTCACGCCGTTGACGGTGACCTTCAGGTGCGAGAGGTCCGGCAGCAGCGCCGGCGAGTAGCTGTACTTCAGGTGCAGGGTGGCGCGCTGGATCACCTGGTCGCTGCGCACCGGAAACGGCACGCCGGCGGTGCCCTGGATGCCACGCAGGGTGATCTCGTAATCCACGCCCAGCTGGCGCAGCGTGGTGCGACTCTCGCGCAGGTCGTCCATCACCGGCAGCGCGACGGCTGCATCCGGAGGCGCAAGCAGCGCGGCGTCACCGGCCGACGGCGACGGCGGCACCGCGGCCGGATCCTGCGCGTGGGCCAGGCCGAAGACGAGGGCGAACAGGAAGGCGGCCGGGGTTCTCAGGCGCATGCGGGAGCCGGAAGTCGAAGGAAGGGAGCGGATGCGGGTGTTCATGCGTTGTCTCCCGCGCGCGGACCGCGGAAGCCGGCGCGGCTGCTGCTGGCAATGTGCTTTCCAAGCGCGCCGAAGCCGCGGAAGCTGGCGCGCATGACCCCGCCCAGGGAGCCGAGGAAGGTGTCCCGGTCATGCCGGCCCCACTGCGACATCCACAGGTCGGCGCGGGCAAAGGTGGAGGCCACCAGCCAGCGCTCCTGTTCCAGGTTCATCTCGCCGAACTCGATGCTCAGGCCCTGGTCGTCGCGGTCCTGGCGGACCACGGCCGGCAACCGGTGGCTGCGCCCGCGGTGTCCCAGTTCGACGTGGACACCGGTCCCGGGCGCCACCGGCTGCGGGGTCTCCGGCCTCAGGGCCATGCCGCCGGTGGAGAAATCGACGGTGTGGCACGGCATCGCGGTGCCGTCGGGCAGGTGCAGCACGGCCGGCATCCGCAGCGGCACCCGGTGCGCGCGGCGCACCTGGCGCTGCTCGCTGCAGGTGGCGATGGTCGCCCCGAGGATCATCATGTTGTAGGCGGTCCAGCCGAGGTTGAGCCAGAGCGTCTGCACCTCGCCGTCGGAGCTGCCGAACGCCAGCCGCAGCAGGCCGGCGACCATGCCGGTGAGGTTGAGCAGCAGCAGGAACAGGTAGGGCTTGGCGATCTGCGCGTCGAAGTAGCTGCGCTGCACCAGGCCGCCCTTGGCGGTGACGTTGAACTTGCCCAGCTTCGGGTTGATCAGCGCCATGGTGGTCGGCAGCAGGATGTACCAGGCCAGCGTGGTCTCGTAGACCTCGTTCCACAACAGGCTGCGATGGCGGCCCTGCACCCGCAGGTTGGTCAGCCCGGACTGCAGGATGTGCGGCAGCGCGTAGGCCAGGATCATCAGCGCCGAGGCGTGGATCACGTGGGCGCCGAACAGCAGGAACGCCAGCGGCGCGGTCAGGAACACGATCCGCGGCAGGCCGTAGAAGAAGTGGATCATGGCGTTGGTGTAGCAGATGCGCTGCACCATCTTCAGGCCCCGGGTGAACATGGGGTTGTCCACCCGGAAGATCTGGGCCATGCCGCGCGCCCAGCGGATGCGCTGGCCCACGTGCGCCGACAGGCTCTCGGTGGCCAGGCCCGCCGCCTGCGGGATCGGGATGTAGGCGCTGTCGTAGCCGTGCTGGTGCAGGCGGATGGCCGTATGCGCGTCCTCGGTCACCGTCTCCACCGCCACGCCGCCGACCTGTTCCAGCGGCGCACGCCGGATCACCGCGCACGAGCCGCAGAAGAAGGTGGCGTTCCAGACGTCGTTGCCGTCCTGCAGCAGGCCGTAGAACAGCTCGCCCTCGTTGGGCACCTTGCCGAAGGTGCCGAGGTTACGCTCGAACGGGTCCGGCGAGAAGAAGTAGTGCGGGGTCTGCACCACCGCCAGGTTCGGCTCGCGCACCAGGTGGCCCATCGACACCTGCAGGAACGAGCGCGAAGGCATGTGGTCGCAGTCGAAGATGGCCACGAACTCGCCGTGGGTCTTCTTCAGCGCCGCATTGATGTTGCCGGCCTTGGCGTGGTTGTTGTTGGTGCGGGTGAGGTAATGCACGCCGGCCTGCTCGCAGAACTCGCGCAGCTCGTCGCGGCGGCCGTCATCGAGCACGTAGACGTTGAGCTTGTCCTCGGGCCAGTCCAGCACCGAGGCGGCCAGGACGGTGGTGCGGACCACCGACAGCGGCTCGTTGTAGGTGGGGATGAACACGTCCACCGTCGGCCACAGCGACTGGTCCTCCGGCAGCGGCACCGGCTTGCGGTTCAGCGGCCAGGCGACCTGGAAGTAGCCGAACAGCAGCACGACGAAGGCGTACAGCTCGGCCATCACCAGGCCCAGGCCCAGGGTGAGGTCGACCAGGCTGCTGACGCCCATCGTCTCGGTCAGGCGCCACCAGATGTAGCGCGTGGACATGGTCAGCGACAGGCCCATCAGGGCCAGCACCGCGACCCGGCTGGGACTGCGCCGCATCAGCAGCGCCGCCAGGAACACCGCGCCAGAGAGCAGCAGCTGGTGCTTGACGTCCAGCGGCACGCTGGCCACGAACACGAGCAGCCCGAGCCCTGCCAGGCACAGGACCCAGAAGGCCACCCTCTCCAGGACGTTGCCGCCCCCGTTGTTCCCCGACCCCATTGCCTCTCCTTCGCGATGCGTTCCGGCGCCCCTGCCCCGGTCTGGTGGGCGCGACCGCCCGGTGCACGGTTCCCGCCTCAGGAACCACGCAGCCGCCGCAGCGGACTTTCATTGGCCGGCGCGCCCCCCTGCCCGGCCAGCCGGTCGAACAACTGCTGCAGCGGGGTGCGCGCGGCCGCCGCGGCCGGTGCGTGTACCGTGCCGGCCGGATTGCGCGTGGACGGCATCGGCCGGACCACCGGGACCGGGGCCATCGCAGCTGGCGCCGGCGCCGGCGTGGCCGGAACTGGATCGGCCGCCGCCCCGGCGGTGCCGCTGGCCGGGCGCGGCGCGGCGGCCGGGATCGGAGGCGGCGCCGGCGGTGCCGGGGGCGGCGGGCGCAGACGCTCGCCGCCGAAATCGCGATAGCCGGCCCCGGCGTCGGCACCCAGGCGCCGGAACAGGCCGGCGACGTCGTCGTCGCCTGAGGTCGTATCGGACTGCTTCGACTTGCCCATCGCCTCGGCCTCAGGATGCGCGCGACAGCACGAAGCTGTCGACGTGGTTTACATCGGCTTCCGTGCACTGCACGTCCAGCACCGGCGCGGTTCCCGCGGCACGGAACCAGCCGCGGTACACGCCCTCCAGGAACGCCGCCAGCCAGGGACGGCCCGCACCCCCGGCGGCCGCCAGCGGCGAGCCGGTATGGCGGATGCGCACGTGGTCCTCGTGTTCCTCCAGCACCGCCCAGCCCCAGTCGATCCGGGCCCACAGCGCGTTGGCCGCCTCCTGCAGGGCATCCAGCGTCGGCACTGCCGGCAGCGGGTTGGAGCCGGCGAACCGCTCGCCCAGGCGCGCCATCAGGTGGGCACGGTCGGCATCCTCCAGGCCATGCTCGAGTTCCTCGCACAGCGACCTGATGAAGCCCTGCCATTGCAGGGCACAACTCCGGGAGCGGTAGTGGTCCAGCAAATCGGTGGGGGTCATTCGCCTGCTCCCCGGGGATACCGGGGTGGTGGGGTCTGCGTGGAAGAGTAGGTGCCTTGCCTGCGGGAAGGCGTGCAGGGCACGGAAGAGTCGCAAAATATGCGAATTCCGTCCCAAAAACCAGCACATCGCCCATGCGTCCGCAATACGCCGCCGCACAGCGGCATGTCCCGGCAGGATGTGACGCAGGCGGTCAGCCAGCGGCTGCCGGCGCCGGCGCGTCGACTGAAAACACCTGGCGCAGGTAGGCCAGATAGCCCGCATCATCGACCATGGTCTTTCCGGGCGTGTCGCTGAGCTTGGCCACCGGCTGGCCATTGCAGCGGACCATCTTCAGCACGATCTGCAGCGGCCTGGGGCCGAGGTCGTTGGTGAGGTTGGTGCCCACCCCGAAGGACATCCGGCAGCGGCCGCGGAAGCGGTCGTACAGCGCCATCACCCGCTCGATGTCCAGGCCGTCGCTGAACACCAGGGTCTTGGTGCGCGGGTCGATCCGGTGCGCCTGCAGGTGGGCGATGATCCGCTCGCCCCATTCGAACGGGTCGCCCGAATCGTGGCGCATGCCGTCGAACAGCTTGCAGAAGTACAGGTCGAAGTCGCGCAGGAAGGCGTCCAGGCCGATCACGTCGGTGAGCGCCACGCCGAGGTCGCCACGGTATTCGCGCGCCCAGGTGTCGAAGGCGGCCACCTGCGAGTCGCGCAGGCGCGGCCCCAGCGCCTGGAACGCCTGCAGCCATTCATGGGCCATCGTGCCCTGCGGCACCAGGTCCAGCTGGCGCGCGAAGTGCACGTTGGAGGTGCCGGTGAAATGGCTGCCGAACTCGGCGCGCAGGTGTGGCAGCACCTCGCCGTGCCAGGCGTGCGAATAGCGCCGGCGGGTGCCGAAATCGGTGATCACGCAGTCCTCGAAGCCCACCGCCTCGCGCAGGCGCGCGGTCTTGGCGCGCAGCCGGCGCAGGCCCTCTTCCCGGTCCGGCGGCCCGAAGGTGCCGGTCATGTAGACCTCGCTGATGATCGCCAGCAGCGGGACCTCGAACAGGATGGTGTGCAGCCACGGCCCACGCAGGCGCAGCTCGATACCACCGTTCTGGTCGGGGTTGGCGCGCAGCTGCACGTACTTGCGGTCGAAATGGAACAGGCCGAGGAAGTCGACGAAATCCGGCTTGATGAAGCGCAGCCCGCGCAGGTAGTCCAGCTCCTCCGGGGTCGCGCGCAGCGCGCACAGGGCGTCGATCTGCTCGGAGATCGCGCCGAGGAACCGAACCAGGTCCACGTCCGGCGAACGGCAGCGGAACAGGTATTCGACCTGGGCGCCGGGGTGCTGGTGCAGCACCGCCTGCATCATCGTCAGCTTGTAGAGGTCGGTGTCCAGCAGCGAGGGAATGATCGGCATGCCCGCCTCCGGCGAAGTCATCGGCGCGGCCACATCCGGGGCAGCCGTGCCAGGAAATGGGCCCAGATCGCCGCGAACACCGCGGCGCGCACCACCGCCCCGCGGCGCGGCGCCTCGAACCGGGAGAAATAGCGCCACAGGCCACGATGCTTGTGCCATTCCACGAACAGCGGCCGCGAGCGGCTGGACACGCCGCGCACGTGCAGCACGGCCACGTCGTTGGCCACCGCCACCAGTGCGCCGGCCTGGCGCACGCGACGGCACAGGTCCAGGTCCTCGGCGTGCAGGCGGTAGCCCTCGTCCAGGCCGCCGACGCGCTCGAACAGGCCGCGGGGCATCAGCATCAGCGCACCGGACACCGCGTCCACCGGCTGCAGCACCTGCCCTGGATCGGCCGCCACCTCGAGCCGGGCGCTGGCGCCGGGGCGGCGCAGCATCGCGCCGAAGTCCGGGTCCCGCCGCCGCGCCGCGCCGTCGTGCACCCCGTCCTCGCCGTAGAGGTCCGCACCCAGCAGGCACGGCCCGCCATGGGCGATCGCGTGCGCGCGCAGCCGCGCCAGCGAATCCTGCTCCACCTGCAGGTCGGGATTGACGAACGCCAGCCACGGCGCGTCGCTGGCGGCGGCTCCCTGGTTGCAGGCCACCGCGAAGCCGGGGTTGTCGGGATTGGCGATGAAACGCACCCGCGGATCGGCCAGGGCGTGCTGGCGGGCGATGTCCAGGGTCGCATCGTCCGATGCGTTGTCCACCACCCGCACCTGGACCACGCCGTCGGCGATCCGCAGACGGTGCAGGCAGGCATCCAGGGTCGAGGCGCTGCGGTAGCTGACCACCACCGCGGCGATGCCGTCCCCGGGCGCGCTCATGCGTCGGCTCCGGCCAGGTCGAACAGGTCGTCCTGGTGGGTGTCGCGCAACCTGGCGTGCAGGGCGTGCAGCTCCTCGCGCGATGCGCGCAGCGGGTCGTGCATCAGGAACCCGGCCAGCCGCGCCTGCCAGGCCGGCCACCGCGCCGCCAGCACGTCCAGGTCGCCCGGCGCCGCCCCGCCCTCGCCGCCACGGGCCACGAACGCGCTCTCGCACAGCACGTTCCGCCAGCCCAGCCCGGCCAGGCGCAGCGACAGGTCCACCAGCGCGCCATACCAGGAGCCGAAGCTGGCGGCGTCCAGACCACCGGCACGCGACCGGGCCGAGCCGCGCAGCGCCACCGCATGGTCCACCGCCGCCGGCAGCTCCGGATGGCGCGGCGGCATCGCAGCGCAGGCCTGCGCGGTCAGCATCGGATCGGGCGGCAATGGCGAAACCTCGCCCAGCCGCGGCCAGCTGGCCAGCTCGCCCGCGTTGCACCAGGGCGTGGCGGTGGCGATCGAGGCGTCGCGCACCAGGCAGGCCGACAGCTGCGCCAGCCAGCCCGGCAGCGGCCGTGCATCGGGCGCCAGCACCACCACGTCGGCATCGCCACAGGCCTGCAGCATCTGCTGCAGGTGGGCCACCGCCCCCAGCGGCTGCGGGCGGCGGGTGTACTCGGCGCGCAGGCGCGTGCGCTGCAGCCAGCGCTCGACCAGGGCCACGCCGCGCGGGCCGGCCTGGGCGTCGTCGGCCAGCCAGACCGGCGTGCCGGCGGGCGTGGCCACGTCAAGCGCGGCCAGGCAGGCATCTAGCGCATCCTCGTCGGCGGCGAGCGGCAGCAGCACGATGGGCAGGTCGCTCACGGTTCGACGCGGGCTCTTCGGCAGGGTGCGGGAACTTTAGCAGGGCGCGTCCAGGCCGGGCCGGCGACGGCGACCCGCGCACAGCGCGTGGGCCGGAAACAGAAGCGGCGCCCCGCAGGGCGCCGCCTCGTGCGCGTGCCGGCGGCGGCCTCAGCCCACCCATACCCGCGCATTGCGGAACATCCGCATCCACGGCGAGTCGTGGCCCCATCCATCCGGATGCCAGCTCAGGTTGACGCTGCGCACCACCCGTTCCGGGTGCGGCATCAGGATGGTCGCCCGCCCGTCCTCGCTGGACAGGCCGGTGATGCCATCCGGCGAGCCGTTGGGGTTCAGCGGATAGACGGTGGCCGGCTGGCCATTGCCATCCACGTAGCGCAGGGCGACCCGCGCGGCCGCCTGGTCCACCGGCGAATCGAACTCCGCGCGGCCCTCGCCGTGCGCAACCGCCACCGGGATCCGCGAGCCGGCCATGCCGCGCAGCAGGATCGACGGGGACTCGACCACCTCCAGCAGGCTCACGCGTGCCTCGAACTGCTCGCTGCGGTTGCGCAGGAACTTCGGCCAGTGCTGCGCGCCGGGGATGATGTCGCGCAGCTGGCTCATCATCTGGCAGCCGTTGCACACGCCCAGCGAGAAGGTGTCATCGCGGCCAAAGAACGCAGCGAAGGCCTCGCGCAGCGCGCTGCGCTCGAGTATGGAGGTCGCCCAGCCGCGCCCGGCACCGAGCACGTCGCCGTAGCTGAAGCCGCCACATGCGGCCAGGCCCTTGAACCCGGACAGGTCCACCCGGCCGGCGACCAGGTCGCTCATGTGCACATCCACGGCGGTGAAGCCGGCGCGGTCGAACGCGCGGGCCATCTCGATCTGGCCATTGACGCCCTGCTCGCGCAGGACCGCCACCTTCGGCCGGGCGCCAGCGGCGATGTACGGCGCGGCCACGTCCTCGGCCGGATCGAAGGCCAGCACCGGCTTCAGCCCCGGGGCCTGGAAATCGCGCGCCACGGCGCGCTCCTGGTCGGCGCTGTCGGGGTTGTCGCGCAGCTTCTGCATGGCGTGGGTCACCGACCACCACGCGTCGAACAGTTCCTCCCACTCCCACTGCGCCAGCAGGCCGCCGGCCTGGCGCACGCGGATGCGCGCAGTGCCGTTGGGCCGGGCGATGCGCTGGGCGCATTCGATCAGGGCATGGCGCTCGACCAGGTCGGCGAACGCGGCACGGTCCTCGTCGGCCACCTGCACGATGGCGCCCAGTTCCTCGTTGAACAGGGTGCGGAACGGATCCTCGCCCCAGCCGTCGAGCACGATGTCCAGGCCGCGGCGGGAGGCGAACGCCATCTCGCACAGCGCGGCGAAGGCACCGCCGTCGCTGCGGTCGTGGTAGGCCAGCAGCAGGCCGGCCTCGCGCGCGTCGCGCACCAGCGCGAAGAAGTTGCGCAGGCGCTCGGGCACGTCCAGGTCCGGGACCTCGCCGCCGAACGCCGGCAGCCCGCCCTGCGCGTGCACCTGGGCCAGCACCGAGCCACCCAGCCGCTGCTTGCCGCCGCCCAGGCCGATCAACCACAGGTCGCTCTCCGGCGCGTCGGCCAGCAGGGGCGTCAGCTGGCCGCGCACGTCGGCCACCGGTGCGAACGCGGACACCACCAGCGACACCGGCGAGACCGACTTGTGCGCCTGGCCGCCGTCCTGCCACTGCGCCTGCATCGACAGCGAGTCCTTGCCCACCGGGATGCTGATGTCCAGCTCCGGGCACAGCTCCATGCCCACCGCGTGGACCGCGTCGTACAGCAGCGCGTCCTCGCCGGGGTGGCCGCAGGCGGCCATCCAGTTGGCCGAGAGCTTGACCTGCTCCAGCGCCTCCACCGGCGCGGCGCACAGGTTGGTGAGCGCCTCGCCCACGGCCATGCGCGCGGCGGCGGCCGAGTCCAGCAGGGCCAGCGGGGTGCGCTCGCCGATGGCCATCGCTTCGCCGGCCATGCCGTCATAGTCGGCCAGGGTGATCGCGCAGTCGGCCACCGGCAGCTGCCACGGCCCGACCATCTGGTCGCGCGCGGTCAGCCCGCCGACGCTGCGGTCGCCGATGGTGACCAGGAACGACTTGGCGGCCACGGTCGGGTGCGCCAGCACGCGCAGGCCGGCCTGCTGCAGGTCCAGCCCGGCGGTGGCCAGGGCCGGCCACGGCGCGGCCGGCGGATGGACCGCATCGCGATGCATCTTGGGGGCCTTGCCGAACAGCACGTCCATCGGCAGGTCGATCGGCGCATCGGCAGGGATGTTGCCCGGGGTCGCGCCATAGGCCACGACCAGGCGCTCCTCAGCGGTGGCCACGCCCACGGCGGCGAACGGGCAGCGCTCGCGCGCGCAGATCTCGGCGAACTCCTGCAGCCGGTCGGCCGGCACGCCAAGCACGTAGCGCTCCTGCGACTCGTTGCACCACAGCTCCAGCGGCGACAGCGACGGATCGTCGGTCGGCACCTTGCCCAGGTCGATCACGCCACCGACGCCGGAGTCGTGCAGCAGCTCGGGGATGGCGTTGGACAGGCCACCGGCACCGACGTCGTGGAAGAAGTGGATCGGGTTGCGCTCGCCCAAGGCCACGCAGCGGTCGATGACCTCCTGCACGCGGCGCTCCATCTCCGGGTTGTCGCGCTGCACGCTGGCGAAGTCCAGGTCCTCGGCGCTCTCGCCGGAGGCCACCGAACTGGCCGCGCCGCCGCCCAGGCCGATCAGCATCGCCGGGCCGCCCAGCACGATCACCGCATCGCCCTCGCGCATCGGGATCTTCTCGACCTGGATGCGGTCGATCGCGCCCAGGCCGCCGGCCAGCATGATCGGCTTGTCGTAGGCGCGGGTCAGCTCGCCGCCTTCCGGCAGCTCGAAACTGCGGAAGTAGCCCAGCAGGTTCGGGCGGCCGAATTCATTGTTGAACGCCGCGCCGCCCAGCGGGCCGTCGAGCATGATCTCCAGGGCCGGCGCCATGCGCGGGTTGAGCGCGCGCTCACCTTCCCACGGCTGCGGCAGGGTCGGGATGCGCAGGTGGGAGACGGTGAAACCGGTCAGACCGGCCTTGGGCTTGCCGCCACGGCCGGTCGCGCCCTCGTCGCGGATCTCGCCACCGGCACCGGTGGCGGCACCGGCGAACGGCGAGATCGCGGTCGGGTGGTTGTGGGTCTCGACCTTGATCTGGAACGCCGACGGCACCGGCGCCTCGGTCCGGTACTCGCCGGTGGCCGGATCGGGACGGTAGCGCGAGGCCACATGACCCTCGATCACCGCCGCGTTGTCGCTGTAGGCGCTCAGCGTGTGGTGCGGGGTCTTCTGGTGGGTGTTGCGGATCATCGCGAACAGGGAGCGGCCCTGGTCCTTGCCGTCGACGGTCCAGCTGGCATTGAAGATCTTGTGCCGGCAATGCTCGGAATTGGCCTGGGCGAACATCATCAGCTCGACGTCCGACGGGTCGCGCCCCAGCTCGCCGTAACGGGCGCGCAGGTAGTCGATCTCGTCGTCGGCCAGCGCCAGGCCCAGGCGCCGGTTGGCATCTTCCAGCCCATCCAGCGGGATGCGCTCCAGCGGCCGGCGCGGCGGGGCGGCGAACATCACCTCCGCGCCCTCGCGCGACTCCAGCAGCGACTGGGTCATCGGGTCGTGCAGCAGGCGCGCGGCGGCGGCGGCGGTCGCCGGGTCCTGCGGCCAGCCGGCCAGGTCCAGGCGCATGCCCCGCTCCACCCGCGACACCGGCAGGCCGGCCCCGCGCAGCAGCTCGGTGGCCTTGCTCGACCAGGGCGAGCGCGTGCCCAGGCGCGGCACCACGTAGCGCGACAGCGCGCCGTCGGCGCGCGCAGCGTCGGCGGCGCCGGCCTGGAGGATGCGGTGGAGGGCGTCCGCGTCGGGCACGGTGTCGCCATGCTGGACGAAATACACGTGCCACGCGCCTTCGATGCGCAGGCCGGGGACGAGGGACTGCAGGCGGGATTCAAGCCGCTGCCGGCGGAACGGCGAAAGGGCGGGCGCGCCCTCGAGGACCATCATGTCCGGGAGATGTCGCAGGGAAAGGCCGGCCATTGTAGCGGACCCGGGCCAGCGGCACTGCCAGGGCCAGCGGCCGCGCCACGCGGGCGTCTGCGGAGGTGTCCGGGGGGGTGTCCCGCCCGGCGCCGGTCAGCGCGAGGCGCCGCCGGTGTCCTTGCCGGCCAGCCGGTCCAGCGCGGCGCGCAATTCCTGGGGCGGCAGGTAGCCGCCGAGCTGGGTGCCGTCCGGGGCGAAGATCGCCGGGGTACCACTGACCCCGACCCGCTGGCCCAGGGTGTACTGCATGGCCACCGGGCTGGTGCACTGGCGGCGCGTGACGCCCTGCCCGGACTTGGCCTCGGTCAGCGCCTTGCGGCGGTCGCTGGCGCACCAGACCGAGACCATGTCCCGGAAGTCGTCGCTGGCCATGCCCATCCGCGGGAAGGCGAGGTACTCCACGGCGATGCCGAGCCGGTTGTAGTCGCCGATCTGCTGGTGCATGCGGCGGCAGTAGCCGCACTCGGCGTCGGTGAACACGGTGACGGTGTAGCTGGGGTTCGGCGGCGCGAACACGATGCGGTCCTGCTGCGGCGCGGTGGCCAGCGCGTCGCGGCGGAACGCCTTCAGCCCCGGGCTGGTGGCCGGCTGGCGCGCCTGCAGGTCGAAAGGCTGGGACTGCAGCAGGTAGCGCCCGTCATCGGAGACATAGACCACCTGGCCGCCGAGCAGCACTTCGCGGAAGCCCGGGAACGGCGCCTGGCCGATGTAGTCCGGCTGTGCGTCGGGCACCAGCCGGCCGAGCGCTTCGCGCACCACCTGTTCGGGGGCACTGGCCGCCGGGGCCGCGGCCGGCGCCTTCGCCTGCGTGCCTGCCTCCGCCACCGGTGCCTGCGGTTGCGCGCAGGCGCCCAGACTGATGGCGCACAGCAGGGCAGACACGGGAAGTCGGAGCATCGGGCAGGTCCATCGCAAAAACGGTGGCGCGATTCTGGCACAGCGTCCATGAGCGCAGGCCCACGCGCGGGCGCCGGCACCGGTTGCGGGGGTCCGGGCAGGCCGCGGGGCAGGTCCGCTCCGCGCCCAGGGTCCCCCGATGCATCCGGCCGCCATCCCTGGCGCGACGGCTTGGCTTCCGGGCAGCCCGCCCGGCCCTGCGTCTGCCGCGCGTCACGCAGGCAGTGCGGCAGTGCGGCGATCGCTTCGCCTGATGCATCCCGCAGCCGTCCATGGCGTAACCACGCCCGCTGCGGATACCCCGGCCCGGCCATCCGTGAGCGGCCATCCGTGGCCGGGCGTTCGGCAGGCCGCGCGGCAGTGCGCGATCTGCCGCACTCGACACGTGGCGCTGCCATCCATGGCATGACCCCGTCGGCTCCGGAGGCCCCTGCCCGGCCAACCCTGGCCGGGCGTTCGCCCCTTTTGCGGCATGCCGCAAACGGGGCTCACCCCCTCGGGTGGTGCCTGGCGTGCAGGCGCTGCAGGTGCTCGCGCGCGACCAGGGTGTAGATCTGGGTGGTGGACAGGCTGGCGTGGCCCAGCAGCAGCTGCAGCGCGCGCAGGTCGGCGCCGTGGTTGAGCAGATGGGTGGCGAAGCTGTGGCGCAGGCCGTGCGGGGTCACCGTGCGTGGGTCGATCCCGGCGACGGCGGCGTGGCGCTTGATCGCGCGCCAGAAGTCCTGCCGGCTGGGCGCCTTGCGGCCGGGACCCAGGAACAGCGGTACCCCGCCGCTGGCGTCGGCCGCCACCGGGCGGCCGCCGGACAGCGCCGGGCGTGCCTCGTGCAGGTAACGCTCCAGCCAGTGCTGGGACTCCTCGCCCAGCGGCACCAGCCGCTCCTTCGAGCCCTTGCCTCGTACCCGGACGACCCCCTGGCGCAGGTTCACCGCGTTGGCCGGCAGGTCCACCAGTTCGCTCACGCGCAGCCCGGCGGCGTACATCAGCTCGAGCATGGCGCGGTCGCACAGGCCGGCAGGGGTGGACACGTCCGGCGCCGACAGCAGGGCCTCTACCTGGGATTCGGACATCGCCCGCGGCAGCGGACGCGGCAGCCGCGGGGGATCGATCAGCGCGGCCGGATCGTCGGCACGCACCCCCGACAGCACCAGGTGGGCGTAGAAGGCACGCAGGCAGGCGCGCAGGCGGGCGTTGCTGCGCGGCCCGTAATCCTTGCCGGCGCGCCAGGCCAGGTAGTCGAACAGCGCCTGGCGCGGCGCCTTTTCCAGGCCGCCGCCGGCGCCGTCGCGCCAGCGCGCAAGCAGCTCCAGGTCGCGGCGGTAGGCCTCCAGGGTGGCACGGGCCAGGCCGCGCTCGGCCCAGGTGGCATCGATGAACCGGGCGATGGCGCGGGCATCGGCGTCGCGCAGCGGCGGCAACGCCATGGCCTGCCTGCGGCGCTCGGCCGGGGTGCGCGGCGTCTCGCTCACCGGCGGGTCCGCACGGGTGGTAGGGGGGAACGGAGCCTGCTCATCGGCCACAGGATACGTCGCCGCGCCGTTATCCTTTGCGCCATGCACGCTTCCTCCCCGCACCCGCCCCCTGCCGCCGCGCCTGGACACGCCCCCCGCACCCTGGTGCCGTGGCGCCTGCTGGCGCTGTTCTACGACCTGTGGCCGGTGGTGGCGCTGTGGATGCTGACCGCGGTCCCGTTCGTGCTGGTGGACGTGGCCACCCACGGCGGCGACACCCGCCACAACATCGCACCCTTCAGCCTCATGGCCTGGCTGCTGTGGCTTGCGTGCTGGCTGGTCACCGGGCTCTACGCCACGGTCAGCTGGCGCCGTGGTGGCCAGACCCTGGGCATGCGCCCCTGGCGCCTGAAGCTGCACGCGGCCGACGGCAGCGCGCCGTCATGGCGGGCGCTCTGGCTGCGCTACGCGGCCGGGACGCTGTCGCTGCTGGCGGCCGGCCTCGGCTTCTGGTGGGCCTGGCTGGACCGGGACCGCCTGGCCTGGCACGACCGCGCCAGCGGCACCCGCCTGGTGCGGCTGCCCAAGCGCCGCAAATGAGTCCTCAGCCGGACTTGCGCCGGAACAGGAACCACGAGGTCGCCAGCATCAGCACCGGCGGCAGCGCGTACGCGATGCGGTAGTCGAAGCGGAACGCCCCGGCCAGCCGGCCGAACTGCATCTGCAGCAGCATGAAACCCAGTGCGAACACGATGCCCAGGAACAGCCGCTTGCCCATGCCGCCGCTGCGCAGGCTGCCAAAGGCGAACGGCACCGCCGCCAGGCACAGGGCCAGGACGTTGAGCGGGTAGAACCACCGGCTCCAGTAGGTGTCCTCGTAGTCGCGCGCGTCCAGCCCGTTGCGGCGGCGGTACTCGATGCTGGCCTGCAGGTCGGCGGCGGAGAGATTGCGCGGGCGGGTCACCCCGGCAGCCAGCGCATTGGCGTCCAGTTCCGACTCCCAGGCCTGGCTGGCGGCGGTCCGCTCACGGGCGACATCACCCTCGAAGTCGACCCGGCGCACCTGCTCCAGGCGCCAGCCGTCGGCGTCGTGCACCGCCATCCCGGCGCGCGTCAGCGACCGGACCCGGCCGCCCTCGCCGACCTGGTAGAGGCGCACGTCGCGCAGCTCCAGCACCCGCTGGCCGGACTCCATCCGCTCCTGGCCGTCGACCGCATTGAGGAAGGTGTCACCCTCGCGCGCCCACAGGCCCGAATACCGGGCCATGGCGACGTTGTTGCTCCTGGCCGCGAGCTTGAGCTGGTCGGACTGGCGCTGGCCCCACGGCGCCAGGGTCTCGCCGGCCAGCACCATCAACCCGGTCAGCAGCACCAGCGCGGCGGCTACCGAGATGGACAACCGCCGCCGGGACAGGCCCAGCGCGCGCAGCGCGGTCAGTTCCGAGGTCGAGGCCAGCTGGCCCAGGCCCATCAGCGAACCGATCACCGCCGCATAGGGAAAGATCGTGTACGCCCGGCGCGGGACCGAGTACGCCACCACCGCCAGCGCGGTCGGGAAGTCGTAGCTGCCCTTGCCCAAGTCGCCAAGCTGGCCGGACAGGGCCAGGACCACGTCCAGGCCGACCAGCACCGCCCAGGTCAGCAGCACCGAGGCCAGCACCACCCGGCCGATGTAGAGGTCGTGCAGTTGTGGACGCAGCCTCATGCGGCGGCCCTCCGCGGACGCGGCAGGCGCCCGTCGCGCAGGTATACCCAGGTCGCCAGGGCCAGCAGCGGCAAGGTGAGCCACCACAGCCCCGCCGGCGCCGGCAGGCGGCCGTCGCCCAGCATCTGCACGCCGATGAACATCAGGTTGAGCCCGACCAGGTAGGCGAGGAAGCCCAGCATCAGGCGCCCGTAGCGCTGCTGGCGCGGGGAGCTGCGTGCCAGGGGCACGGTGAGCAGGGCGAACCCCAGCGCCAGCAGGGGCGGCGCCAGGCGGCCGTGCAGCTCGGCCACCGCCGCCGGCCGGCCGTCGCCAAGCAGGGACAGGGTCGGGGCCACGCCGGGGTCATCATCCTTGCGGGTCTCGGCCCGGTCCGGCAGCGCCACCTCGTTGACCGCGTAGCGCATCAGACGGAAGTCCAGCCCGCCCTCCAGCGGCCCTTCCAGGCGGTGGCCCTCGGCCAGGCGCAGGAAGCGGTCGCGCTCGCCGCCGAACTCCAGGCTGCCGTTGCGGGCGGTGACCACGTCCACCCGGCCCTCGCGCTCACGCTGCAGGAACACGCCCTGCAGGGTGCGTCCGTCCTCGCTCATGCCGTCGATGTAGACGATGCCGCCACCATTGGGCAGGGCGGTGAAGCGGCCCGGCTCGAGCCCGGCCACGATCAGGCTGCGGTTGGCCTGCTCGACCATGCGTGCGCCGGTGCGCTCGGCCCACGGCCCCAGCCACAGCGAGCACGCTCCGACCAGCGCCACGACCGGCAGCACCGCCATCAGCAGCGGGCGCAGCAGCCGCCTGGGGCCCACGCCCACGGCATTGAGCACGGCCATTTCCGAATCCCGGTACAGGCGCGCGACGGCCAGCATCAGGCCCAGCATCAGCGCCAGCGGCAGCACCAGGGGCAGGTAGACCAGCAGCTGCAGCCCCAGCTGGGACAACAGCAGGCGGGCCGGCAGGCCACCGTCGGCGATCTCGCCCAGCACGTCCACCAGCACGCCGCCCAGGCTCACCGTCAGCAGCACGATCAGGGTCGCCAGGAAGCTCTGGACGAAGTCGCGCAGCAGGTATCGGTCGAGCTTCGGCATCGGCGGGGCCAGTCCTATAAAATCCCGGGTTCGCATCGTGGATCCGCCGACCGGCCCGTCAGGCCCGGTTGGCACGCGACCCGCGATTGTACGTACCTGTCGTAACGATCTGGGAATCTGCTCAATGGCCCTGCAATTCACCCTGAACCGCGAGGCCGCCGCTTCGGCTGCCCTTGACTGCGTCGTCATCGGCGCCTTCGCCGACGGCACGCTCACGCCCGCCGGCCAGGCCATCGACGTGGCCAGCGGAGGCCGCCTGCGCGCCCTGCTGGAGCGCGGCGACCTCAGCGGCCGCACCGGCCGCAGCCTGGTGCTGCACGACCTGCCGGGCGTGAACGCCCCGCGAGTGCTGGTGATCGGCCTGGGCGAGCCGGCCAAGTTCGGCGTGCCGCAGTACCTGAAGGCCGCCGCCGACGCGGTCCGTGCGCTGAAGACCGGGCCGGTCGGCCGCGCGCTGTTCACCCTGTCCGAAGTGGCCGTGCCCGGCCGCGACCCGGCCTGGAACGTACGCCAGGCGGTGGTCGCCGCAGACCACGCCGCCTACCGCTACACCGCCACCCTGGGCAAGAAGAAGGACGAGCCGGGACTGCGCGAGCTGGCCATCAGCGGCGAGGAGGACACCGCCCTGGCCCAGGGCCAGGCCATCGCCGAGGGCGTGGCGTTCACCCGCGAGCTCGGCCACCTGCCGCCGAACATCTGCAACCCGGCCTACCTGGCGCAGCAGGCCCAGGCGTTCGCCGACGCCCATGAAGGCGCCGAGGCCGAGATCCTGGACGAGCACCAGATGGGCGCGCTGGGCATGGGCTCGCTGCTGGCCGTGGCCCGCGGTTCGGCCAACCGGCCGAAGCTGGTGGTGCTGAAGTGGAACGGCGCGGCCGATGCCTCGGCCAAGCCCTACGTGCTGGTCGGCAAGGGCATCACCTTCGATACCGGCGGCGTCAACCTGAAGACCCAGGGCGGCATCGAGGAGATGAAGTACGACATGCTCGGCGCCGGCAGCGTGCTGGGCACCTTCGTCGCCGCGGTGAAGATGAAGCTGCCGCTGAACCTGGTGGTCATCGCGCCGGCGGTGGAGAACGCGATCGACGGCAACAGCTACCGCCCGTCGGACGTGATCACCTCCATGTCCGGAAAGACCATCGAGGTCGGCAACACCGACGCCGAGGGCCGCCTGATCCTGTGCGACGCGCTGACCTACGCGCAGCGCTTCGAGCCGGCCGCGCTGGTCGACGTGGCCACCCTCACCGGTGCGTGCATGGTGGCGCTGGGCAAGTTCGCCTCCGGCCTGATGAGCAAGCACGACGACCTGGCCGGCGAGCTGCTGGCCGCCGGCGAGCACGTGTTCGACCGCGCCTGGCGCCTGCCGCTGTGGGACGAGTACCAGACCCTGCTGGAATCCAGCTTCGCCGATGTCTACAACATCGGCGGCCGCTGGGGCGGCGCGATCACCGCCGGCTGCTTCCTGGCGCGCTTCGCCGAAGGCCAGCGCTGGGCGCACCTGGACATCGCCGGCAGCGCCAGCGAGGAAGGCAAGCGCGGCATGGCCACCGGCCGCCCGGTCGGCCTGCTGAGCCAGTGGCTGCTGGACCGGGCCGCCGAAGGAAGCGCCGCGTAAGCGGCCGGCCATGCCCCGCGCGGATTTCTACCTGATCGCAAGGCCCCGGTTCGCCGAGCAGCCCCTGCTGCTGGTGTGCGAACTGGCCAAGCGCGCCCATGCGAGCGGCCAGTTCACCCTGGTGCTGGCGCGCGACGCGGCCCAGGCCGAAGAGCTGGACGACCTGCTGTGGTCGTTCGAGCCCGATGCCTACATCCCGCACCAGATCGCCGGCGACGACGAGGACGAGCTGACCCCGGTCCTGATCGCCCCACCGGAGGTCGAGGCGCCGGCGCGGCCGCTGGTGGTCAACCTGCGCGACGCGGCCTGGACCGCGCCCTGCGAGCGCGTGCTGGAGGTGGTGCCGGCCGACCCGGCCGCCCGCGTGCCGCTGCGCGAGCGCTGGAAGCAGTACCAGGCGCTGGGCTACGACCTGGCCAAGCACGACATGTGACGGCCGTCCCTGGCTGCCGCCGTCCCGGCCCGCGCCGGAACACGTGCAGCCCTGGACGGCTCCCGAAAGACACCGGGCCCCGGCGCACGCCGGGCCGACGAAGAAGACCATGACCGACACCCTGCCCTCCGGCTACGAACCCAAGTCCTTCGAATCGCGCCTGTACGCGCAGTGGGAGGCCAGCGGCTGCTTCCGGCCCAGCGGCCAGGGCGAGCCGTACTCGATCCTGCTGCCGCCGCCGAACGTCACCGGCACCCTGCACATGGGCCACGCCTTCCAGCACACGCTGATGGACGCGCTGGTGCGCTTCCACCGCATGGACGGGTTCGACGTGCTCTGGCAGATGGGCACCGACCACGCCGGCATCGCCACCGAGATGGTGGTCAGCCGCAACCTCGCGCTGGAGGGCAAGGGCGAGACCCGCGATTCGCTGGGCCGCGAGGGTTTCATCGACAAGGTGTGGGAGTGGAAGGCCAGCTCGGGTGACACCATCGAGCGGCAGATGCGCCGCCTGGGCGCCTCCGGCGACTGGTCGCGCAGCAGCTTCACCATGGATCCGCAGCCGTCCGCGGCGGTGGTCGAGGCCTTCGTGCGCTGGCACGAGCAGGGCCTGATCTACCGCGGCCAGCGCCTGGTCAACTGGGATCCGGTGCTGAAGACGGCGATCTCCGACCTTGAAGTTGAGAACGTCGAGGAGGACGGTTTCCTCTGGTCGATCCGCTACCCGCTGGCCGACGGCTTCAGCTACGAGCACGTCGAGCTCGACGCCGGGGGCAACGAGGTGCTGCGCGAGGTCCGCGACTACCTGGTCGTGGCGACCACCCGCCCGGAGACCATGCTCGGCGACACCGCGGTGATGATCCATCCGGAGGACCCCCGCTACCCCGGCCTGATCGGCAAGGAAGTGGTGCTGCCGCTGACCGGACGCCGCATCCCGGTGATCGGCGACGACTACGTCGACCGCGCCTTCGGCACCGGCGTGGTCAAGGTCACCCCGGCGCACGACTTCAACGACTACCAGGTGGGCCAGCGCCACAAGCTGCCGCTGATCAACCTGTTCACGCCTGAAGCGGCGATCAACGACAACGCCCCGGAGAAGTACCGCGGCCTGGACCGCTACGACGCGCGCAAGGCCGTGCTGGCCGACCTCGAGGACCTCGGCCTGCTGGTCGAGACCAAACCGCACAAGCTGCAGGTACCGCGCGGCGACCGCACCGGCCAGGTGATCGAGCCCTACCTGACCGACCAGTGGTTCGTGAAGATGGACGCGCTGGCCAAGCGCGGCCTGGAGCTGGTGGAGTCGGGCGAGGTGAAGTTCGTCCCGCCGAACTGGATCAACACCTACCGCCACTGGATGGAGAACATCCAGGACTGGTGCATCAGCCGCCAGCTGTGGTGGGGCCACCGCATCCCGGCCTGGTTCGACGCCGAAGGCAAGTGCTACGTCGGCCGCGACGAGGCCGAGGTGCGCGGGAAGCACGGCCTGGGTGCCGACGTGGTCCTGACCCAGGACAGCGACGTGCTGGAGACCTGGTTCTCCTCGCAGCTGTGGCCGTTCTCGACCCTGGGCTGGCCCGACGCGCAGGCGATGGCGCAGCGCGGGTTCGACCGCTACCTGCCCTCCTCGGTGCTGGTGACCGGCTTCGACATCATCTTCTTCTGGGTGGCGCGCATGGTCATGGCCACCGACAGCTTCACCGGCCAGGTGCCGTTCCGCGACGTCTACATCACCGGCCTGATCCGCGACGCGCAGGGCCAGAAGATGTCCAAGTCCAAGGGCAACGTGCTGGACCCGCTGGACATCATCGACGGGATCCCGCTGGACGAGCTGGTCGCCAAGCGCACCCGCGGCCTGATGCAGCCGAAGCTGGCGGAGAAGATCGAGAAGGCCACCCGCAAGGAGTTCCCCGAGGGCATCGCCGCCCACGGCGCCGACGCGCTGCGCTTCACCATCGCCGCGCTGGCCGGCCATGGCCGCGACATCAAGTTCGACCTCGGCCGTGCCGAGGGCTACAAGAACTTCTGCAACAAGCTGTGGAACGCCAGCCGCTTCGTGCTGATGAACACCGACGGCGCCAGCTTCAGCGGCGCGCCGGCGCCGGTGACCGATGCCGAGAAGTGGATCCTGGCGCGCCTGGCCGCGGTTACCGCCGAGGCCCGCGTCCAGTTCGCGGCGTACCGCTTCGACCTGCTGGCCCAGGCGCTGTACGAGTTCGCCTGGAACGAGTTCTGCGACTGGTTCGTGGAGCTCGCCAAGCCCGCGCTCAACGGCGATGACCCCGCCGCCGCGGCCAGCACCCGCCACACCCTGCTGTACGTGCTCGAGTCGCTGCTGCGCCTGCTGCACCCGCTGGTGCCGTTCGTGACCGAGGAACTGTGGCGCCAGGTTGCCCCGCGCCTGGGCATCGACGAGGCCACCGTGTCGCTGCGCCGGTATCCGCGCAACGAGGACTTCGCTGTCCAGGACTACGCCGCCGCCGAAGCGGACATCGAATGGCTCAAGGCGATGGTCTCCGGCCTGCGCCGGGTGCGCAGCGAGCTGGGCGTGTCGCCGGGCAAGCCGGTGCGCCTGCTGCTGGCCGACGGCGTCGACGCCGACCGCGCCCGCGTGGCCCGCTTCGAATCGCAGCTGCGCTTCCTCCTGCGCCTGGAGTCGGTCCGATGGCTGGACGGCGCCACCGCCCCGGCCGCCGCCGCGGCCGTGGTCGGCGAGCTGAGGCTGCTGGTCCCGCTGGAGGGCCTGGTCGACCTCGACGCCGAGCGCGCGCGCCTGGACAAGGAGATCGCGCGCATCGCCAGCGAGAAGGACAAGAGCGAGGCCAAGCTCGCCAGGTTCAGCGACAAGGTGCCGCCTGCGGTGGTCGAACAGGAGCGCCAGCGCCTGGCCGACTGGACCACCAAGCTCGCCGCCCTGACCGGGCAGCGCGGGCAGCTCTGATCCGCGCGACCGCCGGCCGGGTCGTATCGTCGATCCGGCCGGCCCCGGATGCGTCCGGCTTGTCCGGGCTACACCCCACGCCCGATGACGCGGCACGCGCGTGCCGGCCCTGCGCACCGGCACCGTCGCCTCGTTGTTGCCGTTATTGCGCGCCGCGCTACAGCGGCGGCATCCGCTCGATGTCGCCGGACACCAGCTCCATCGCCATCACCAGCGCATCCTCGCGACCACTGGCGGCCGGATAGTAGCGCGGGCGCCGGCCGATCTCGTTGAAACCCTCGCTCTGGTAGAGCGCGATGGCAGGAGGATTGGATGGCCTGACCTCGAGGAACACTCTGTGCGCCCCACGGTCGCGGGCCGCCCGCAGCAGGGCGCGCAGCAGGTGGCGTCCGAGCCCGCGCGACTGCCGTTCCGGTGCCGTGCAGAGGTTCAGCACGTGCGCCTCGTCGGCGGCGATGCTCATGACCCCGTAGCCGGCCGGGAGGTCGTCCTGCAGCGCCAGCAGCGCGGGATAGCCCGCCAGCAGGCAGTCGCGGAAGATCCCGCGGCTCCAGGGGAACGGGTATGCCCGCCGCTCGATGGCCATCACCGCGTCCAGGTCGCCCTCGCGCATGCTGCGCAGCCGCCATGCCGGACGCGCGGCCTCGCGATAGGCGGCCACGCTCACTCGGGCCTCCGCAGGGCGCGCAGCAGCGGCCACAGCGCGCGCTTGGCGTCCGCGTTCCCATGCAGGCGCGACGAGGGCCACTCGGCCAGCAGTGCCTGCAGCCGCGGATCGGACGGAGCCAGCCCCGAGGCGCGCAGCACCGCCAGCTGCAGCCGGTCCGGCAGCGCGGCCGGGCGACGCATGGCGCCATGGCGCGCGACAGGCTCCGGTGCCGCCGCCGGCGATTGCGGTGGCGCCGGCTCCACCGGCGCGCGCCGGCGGGGCGCGACCGGCGCGACCGGGGCGTCGTCGCGCCCGGGCGTCGTGGCGGCGCGCGTGGCCGGCGCTGCGGGGGCCGGAGACGTGTCCGCGACCGGGGCGAGGTCCTCGTCGCCGGCCAGGCGGGGCACGACGTGCCCCAGCGCCTCCAGCAGGTAGCGCTGCTGCAGGCTCCAGGGCGAGCCGTCGCCGGTCACGCCGTTCACCCTGCTTCCCGCGCGCGCCGCAGGCGCAGCCATGCCCACATCAGCGGGCCGGACAGCGCGTACAGCACACCCACCGCCAGCAGCGCGCGCGGCAGGTCGATCACCAGGATGGCGATCACCACCGGCACCACCAGCAACACGGTGAAGGGCACGCGGTCCGCCCGCGCGCCACCTTCGCCACTGCCCTTGAAGCTCCAGTAGCGCACCTGGCTGACCATCAGCAGGGCTGCGCACAGGGTCACGCCCAGCGCGACGAAACGCAGCTCCTCGCCGCTCCAGCCCAGCTGGCCATCGGCGAAGGCCCAGACGAAGGCCATCATCAGGCCCGCCGCGGCCGGACTGGCCAGGCCGATGAAGAAGCGCTTGTCGACCACGCCGACCTGGGTATTGAACCGGGCCAGGCGCAGTGCCGCGCAGGCCGCGTAGAGGAAGGCGATGGCCCAGCCCACGCGCCCGGCCACGCTGCCGTCGAACTTCAGCGCCGACAGGGACCAGTGGTACATCACCAGCGCCGGGGCCAGGCCGAAGCTCACCAGGTCGGCCAGCGAGTCGTACTGCACGCCGAACGCGCTGCTGGTGCCGGTCAGACGCGCGACGCGGCCATCGATGCCGTCGGCGATGGCGGCCACGAACACGGCGATCGCCGCGGCGGTGAACTGGCCGTTGGCCGCGGCGATGATCGCGTAGAAGCCGGCGAACAGGCCGCAGGTGGTGAACAGGTTGGGCAGCAGGTAGATGCCGCGGGAGCGCGGCGGCGGGCGATCAAGGTCCATGGCGCCAGTGTACGGGGCCGCCGCCCGGCTGCGAACCGCCTCCCTTGCCATGCCCGCCGCCGGGTGCTGCAATCGGCTCCTCGCCTGCCTGGAGCCGCCCGATGCGCCTGCTGTCCCGGACCTGCCTGCTGTTCGTGGCCACTGCCCTGGCCAGCGGCGGCGCAATGGCCACCACCGTCTACAAGTGGAAGGACGCCCACGGCGTCACCCATTCCTCCGACCAGCCGCCGCCGAACCAGCGGCACGAAGTGCGCAAGGTCGGCGGCGGTGGCTATGCAGCCCAGACGCCCGAGGCCGAGCCGGCGCCGGTCGCCAACCCGCAGTGCGAAAGCGCGCGGCAGAACCTCTCCCTGCTCGCACGCAACACCCGGGTGCAGCTGGATACCGACGGCGACGGCAAGCCGGACCAGTCCCTGAGCCCGGAGCAGCGGCAGGCACAGAAGGACCTCGCCGAGGCGACGGTCCGCGCCCATTGCCCACCGGCCTGATCTCCCCGGCTGGCCTCCCCGGACCCGCCGCCGGCAGTGCCGGCACACGCGGCGTCACCCCGGTCCCCCGCCTGCGCGGGGGATCGGCGTTTCCGGACCTGCGGTTCTCTGGCACTGGCCAGTTCCAGCCAGACGGCAAGGCGGCACAGGCCGGGCACGAGGATCGGCAGCGCAGCGACGAGGCTGCAGCCGATGTTCCGGGACAGGTGCTCGTCCCCATCCTTTCCTGGGGAATGCGGTTTCCTCTCCGCGTTTCGTCCCCGGGCGCGGCCCTGGGGCCCATGGATGGATCGCCGCCGCCCGCCGGGCACTGGCACCAGCCACCGGGCAGCGGCCGGCGCCAGCCGCGGCACCCCCTGTCCGGAACCGGGGCACGGCCGGCCGGCGATTGCCCCGCACGCGGCCCGCCACGGCCCCGGTGCTGGCAGAATGTCGGGTTTCCGCACCCTTCCCCGGCATTCCGATGCGTCTTTCGCGCTTTCACCTGCATACCACCAAGGAAACCCCGGCCGACGCCGAGCTGGTCAGCCACAAGCTGATGCTGCGCGCCGGCATGATCCGCAAGCTTGCCGCCGGCCTGTATACCTGGACGCCACTGGGCCTGCGCGTTCTGCGCAAGGTCGAAACGGTGGTGCGCGAGGAGATGGACCGCGCCGGCGCGGTCGAGCTGCAGCTGCCGACCATCCAGCCGCGCGAGCTGTGGGAGGAAACCGGCCGCTGGGAGAAATTCGGCGGCCAGCTGCTGAAGATCAAGGACCGCAAGGAGGCCGAATACTGCTTCAGCCCCACCGCGGAGGAGGCGATCACCGATTTCGCCCGCCAGGAGCTGGGCAGCTACAAGCAGCTGCCGGTGAATTTCTACCAGGTCCACACCAAGTTCCGCGACGAGATCCGCCCGCGCTTCGGGGTGATGCGCGCGCGCGAATTCCTGATGAAGGATGCCTACTCCTTCCACGTGTCCGATGAGGACCTGGCGCGCGAATACGAGAACATGAAGGCCGCGTACACCCGGATCTTCACCCGCCTGGGCCTGGAATTCCGCGCCGTGCAGGCCGATTCGGGCGCCATCGGCGGCGACGCCTCGCAGGAGTTCCATGTCATCGCCGACTCCGGCGAGGATGCGCTGGCATTCTCCACCGGCTCGGATTACGCGGCCAACGTGGAAACCGCGCAGGCCGCCGCCCCGGGGCCTCGGCCGGCGCCGGCCGAGGCCCTGCGCAGGGTCGAAACCCCGGTGCAGAAGACCTGCGAGGCAGTGGCCGCCCTGCTGGGCATCCCGCTGGAGCGCACGGTCAAGTCGGTGGCGGTGGTGGGCGAGGAGGGTTTCGTGCTGGCCCTGGTGCGCGGCGACCACTCGGTCAACGAGATCAAGCTGGCCAAGCTGCCCGGCATCGGTGAATACCGGCCCGCCACCGAGGCCGAGATCCTCGCGCACCTGGGCAGCGAGCCCGGTTTCCTCGGCCCGGTCGGCACGGCCGTGCCGGTGCGCGTGGTCGCCGATCGCCAGGTCGCGGCAATGGCGGACTTCGTGGTCGGCGCCAACGAGGCCGGCTTCCACATCGCCGGCGTGAACTGGGGCCGCGACCTGCCCGAGCCGGCACTGGTGGCCGACATCCGCAACGTGGTCGCCGGCGAGCGCGCCGCCGACGGCGGCGAGATCCGCCTGGCGCGCGGCATCGAGGTCGGCCACGTGTTCCAGCTGGGCCGGAAGTACTCGGAGGCGATGAAGTTCACCGTGCTGGACGAGAGCGGCAAGGCGGTGGTGCCGGCGATGGGCTGCTATGGCATCGGCGTGTCGCGCATCGTGGCGGCGGCGATCGAGCAGAACCACGACGAGGCCGGCATCGTCTGGCCGGAGCCGATGGCACCGTGGACCGTGGTCGTGTGCGTGATCAACCCGAAGAAGGATCCGCAGGTCGATGCCGCCGCCGAAGCGCTGCTGGCGCAACTGCAGGCGGCTGGCCTGGACGCGGCCCTGGACGACCGCGGCCTCAGGCCCGGCCCGATGTTCGCCGACATGGAGCTGATCGGCGTGCCGCACCGGGTGGTGGTTTCCTCGCGCGGGCTGGAGGCCGGCACCTTCGAATACCGCGCCCGCAGCGGCGGCGAGGCCGAATCGCTCGACCAGGCCGCGCTGATGGAGCGCCTGCGCACGCATTGAATAAACAGGCGGCGCTTTCACGTCCATTAGACGCACCTGGCGGCCCGATTATCGGAAGATAATCGGGCCGTTCGTTTTTATTTATTGCCAGCGGATATTCGCTGAATTAAGCTGCGCCGGCATTGCCTACGGACGGGCGCTCCCCTCGGAATACCGGAGAACCTGATGTCGATTGACCTGAACACCCTTTCCCAGCGGGAACTCGGTTCCCTGATTGCAACCGCCCGCAAGCGCCAGGCCCAGCTGTCCAAGCGCGCGCCGATCGCCAAGGTGCGCAGCCGCCTGACCAAGCTCGCCAAGGCCGAGGGCTACACCATCGAGGAACTGTTCGGTGGCGCCGCCGGCAGCGGCCGCACAAGCTCCGCGGCCGCCCCGGCGCGCGCGCGCAAGCTCGGCAAGGTGCCGCCCAAGTACCGCAATCCTGAAAATGCCCGGGAAACCTGGACCGGCCGCGGCAAGCAGCCGCGCTGGCTCGCCGCCTATACCGCCCAGGGTCGCGACCCGGCGGATTTCCTGATTCCGGGCGTGGCCGCGCCGACGCCGGCCAAGGTCGCAAAGGGCGCACGCAAGCGCGTGGTCAAGAAGGCACGCGCCAAGTAGGCCGCGGCTGCACCGGCTGGAAAAGAACGCCGGCGCGTCGCCGGCGTTTTTTTTGCCCCTGCCCAGACGGGCGCCCGGCGGCCGTCCCGGAAAGCCCGGGCGGCGCCGGCGCGTGCCTGCCCTGCCCGGACATCAGCGCCCCGTACGTCAGAGATTCTTGCGCGCCGGCAGCAGCAGGTTGCCGAACAGCAGGCCGGCCACCAGGGCCACCACGATATTGACCACCAGCAGCATCGCGCTCTGCCCCGCGTCCACGTCCTGCTGCTGGACCAGGGTCAGCAGCCCCCGCAGGCTGGCGCTGCCGGGCACCAGCATGATGATGCCGGGCAACCGGATCAATGCGCCCGGCCGCTGGATCCAGCGGCCGAAGCCGTTGCCGGCGGCGGTGAGCACCAGCGCGGAGAGGAAGATCCCGGCGGGACTGCCCCAGGCCTGGCCGGCAAAGCGCGAGATCAGGTAACCGGTGATCGCCGCACCCATCACCCACGGATAATCGCGGGCGCTGGCCTTGAACAGCACGGCGAAGGCGAACGAAGCCACCACCATCGACATCCATTCCACCAGTTCAGGCTGGGGGCGCAGGCCGCGCACCTGCGGCTCCACGCCCAGCACGCCAAGCAGGGTCACTGCCACCACCGCGCCGGCGGTGAGCTTGAGCACCGTGGTCAGCGCCCCGGCGAAGCGCACCGTGCCGGACACCCAGTGCTGGCTGGAGAGCTCGTTCATCGCGTTGGTGATCGCCATGCCGGGCAGCAGCGCCACCAGCGAGGCGATGATCACGGTGTTGAGGTTCAGGGGCGCGACCACCGCGGCGACCAGGGTGACCACGGTGCCGGCGGCCAGCGCCTCCAGCGCGCCGCTGGCCTCCTTCATCGCCGGTCGGCTGCTGGCGTACAGGTCCAGCAACCCGATCAGGATGCCGGTGACCGCGGCCACGCAGATGTCCAGCCACGGCAGGCGCCACAGCCCGGCCACGCCGGCGGCCGCCAGCCCGAAGCCGAGCACCAGCATCGAGCGCGCCAGCGGCGTGGCCGGGCGGTCCAGTACGCGCAGGGCGGTATGGCCCTGGGCGATGGTCAGCTGTCCATTGGCTACCGCCTCGGCCACCCGGTCGGCCTCGCACAGCTTGTGCAGGTCGTTCTCGCCCGGCGGCAGGCGGATGACGCGGGTGGTGTCGGTGCTGCCCAGCGGCTTGCCCGGATCGCTGAAGCTCAGGATCAGGCCGGTCGGGTTGGACCACGGCTCGCATTCCAGGTCCAGCCGCTGCGACAGCGCGGTGACCGCCGCCTCCAGGCGCTGGGCGGTGGTGCCATACCGGTGCAGGCGCACCGCCATCTCCGACACGAACGCGATGCGCTGGGGATAGCTGGCCTGCGGGCGCGGGGGAGTATTCGACATCGGCCTAGTATCGCCCGCGGGATGGCGGTGCAGTCACCTGCTTGGCTGTATGCTCCCGCCCGGACTATGGACGACTCCTCCCCTTCCCCTGGCTGGACGCAGGACCCTGGCGGCGACCACGTCCGCCTGGCGGGCGACTGGACCCTCGCCCACGCGCAGGACATGGCCGCACGCCTGCGCGAGCTGCCCGAGGGCATCACCTCGATCGACGCCTCGCGCGTGGGCCGGCTCGATTCGGCCGGCGTGATGCAGCTGACCCGGCACGTCCGCCGCCAGGGGCTGGCGGACGACGCCCTTCGCTTCAGCGACGCGCATGTCGCCCTGGTCCAGCTCATCGAGGACGTGCAGGACGACCGCCCGCGGCGGCGGCGCGAGTACGGGTTCGCCGCGGCGCTGGAGCGGCTGGGCCGCGCCACCCAGGCCGTCGCCCGCGACGTGGTGGAGCTGATCGGCTTCACCGGCGAGAACCTGGTCAAGCTGGCGCGCCTGCTGCGGGATCCGCGCCGCTTCCGCCTGACCGCCACCGTCGCCCACATGGAGCAGGTAGGCCTGGACGCGGTCCCGCTGGTGGCGCTGCTGTCCTACCTGGTCGGCGCGGTGATCGCCTTCCTCGGCTCGAGCATCCTGGCCGACTTCGGCGCGGAGATCTTCGTGGTCGAACTGGTGAGCATCGCGTTCCTGCGCGAGTTCGCGGTGCTGTTGACCGCGATCGTGCTGGCCGGCCGCACGGCCTCGGCCTTCACCGCGCAGATCGGCGCGATGAAGGCGCGCGAGGAGATCGACGCGATCCGCACCCTGGGCCTGGACCCGATCGACCTGCTGGTGCTGCCGCGGCTGGTGGCGCTGCTGCTGATGCTGCCGCTGCTGACCTTCGTGGCGATGATGGCCGGCCTGGCCGGCGGCGTTACCGTGGGCGCGTTCGACCTGGAGATCCCGCCGCAGATGTACCTGTCGCGCATGCACGAGACCCTGCAGCTGCGCCATTTCCTGGTGGGCATGTCCAAGGCGCCGGTGTTCGCGATGGTCATCGGCCTGATCGGCTGCCTGGAAGGCCTGCGCGTCCAGGGCACGGCGCAGTCGGTGGGCGAGCGCACGACTTCCAGCGTGGTGCAGACGATCTCGCTGGTGATCATCCTCGACGCCATCGCGGCGCTGTGGTTCATGAACGTGGGCTGGTGATGGCCAATCCGGGATCGGTGACTCGTGGCAGCTAACGGCAGGGAGGATGGCGTGGACGGTAGGGACGCCGGAAGTCAGGCACCCGGCGCACCGGATCCTGCGGGCGCCCGCGCCCGGACCGGGCATCCGCCGGGCGGCCTGCCGCCTGCGATCACCGTACGCGGCCTGGTCAACCGGTTCGGGGCCCAGGCGGTGCACGAGGGCCTGGACCTGGAGGTGCGCCGCGGCGAGATCCTCGGCGTGGTGGGCGGCTCGGGCACCGGCAAGTCGGTGCTGATGCGCACCATCCTCGGGCTGCAGCGCCCCGCCGGCGGCAGCATCGAGGTGCTGGGCGCCGACGCGCTGGCCGACGATCCCCGTCAGCGCCAGCACATCCAGCGCAACACCGGGGTGCTGTTCCAGGACGGTGCGCTGTTCTCCTCGCTGACCGTGGGCGAGAACGTCGAGGTCCCGCTGCGTGAACACCACCCCGGGCTGGCCGACAGCTGGCGCCGCGAACTGGCGCTGCTGAAGGTGAAGCTGGCCGGCCTGCCGGCCGATGCGGTGGACAAGCTGCCGGCGCAGCTGTCCGGTGGCATGCGCAAGCGCGCCGGCCTGGCGCGGGCGCTCGCCCTGGACCCGCCGCTGCTGTTCCTGGACGAGCCCACCGCCGGCCTGGACCCGATCGGCGCGGCGGCCTTCGACCGGCTGCTGGCGACCCTGCAGGAAGCCCTCGGGCTGACCGTGTTCCTCATCACCCACGACCTGGACACCCTGTACGCTATCTGCGACCGGGTGGCGGTCCTGGCCGACCGCAAGGTCGTGATCAATGCGCCACTGGCGGAGGTCGAGCGCTTCGACCACCCGTGGGTGCAGGAATATTTCCACGGCCCGCGCGCTCGCGCGGCGCGTGGCCAGCGAGATGCAACGGTGCCGCGCCAGGAGGCGGACTGAGATGGAAACCCGCGCCAACTACGTGCTCATCGGCGCCTTCACCATTGTGGTGTCGGTGGCGCTGCTGCTGTTCGGCCTGTGGGCGGCCAAGTATTCGTCCGAGCGCAGCTGGCAGCGCTACATGATCGTGTTCGACGAGGCGGTGACCGGCCTGTCGGTCGGCAGCCCGGTGCAGTACAACGGCATCTCGATCGGCTCGATCGACCGCCTGTCGCTGGATCCGAACGACCCGCGCCGGGTGGTGGCGGTGATCCGCGCCGACGCCGCGGCGCCGATCAAAACCGATACGCGCGCCAAACTGGCCATCACCAGCCTGACCGGGCCTGCGATCATCCAGCTGTCCGGCGGCACGCCCGGCGCGCCGCTGCTGACGGCGGTCGACCAGAGCGACATGCCGCAGATCCTCACCTCGCCCTCGGCGCTGCAGAACATCACCGACACGGCCAACCGCATCGTCGAGCGCATGGACCAGGTGCTCAGCGACCAGAACGTGGCGCACATCGGCCGCACGCTGGAGAACATCGAGAGGATCAGCAGCAGCCTGGCCTCGCAGGACCAGGGCATGGAAGCGCTGCTGGCCAGCGCGCGCGATGCCGCGCGCAGCCTGGACACCACCCTGCAGAGCACCAACGCCACGGTGCAGCGGGTCGACCAGAACCTGGTGCGCGAGCTGCCCGGGCTGATCGCACGGCTCGATTCGACCCTGGTGCGGCTGGACTCGGCCGCCGGCAGCGCCGATGCGATCCTTGGCGAGAACCGCGCGGCGATCAACAGCTTCGCCAATGACGGCCTGGCCCAGCTGGGCCCGACGCTGACCGAGCTGCGCGGCCTGATCCGCGACCTGCGCCAGATCAGCGACCGCCTGGAGAACAACCCCGCCCGGTTCCTGCTGGGCCGTGATGGCGCCAAGGAGTTCGAACCGCAATGAGCCCCGCCCTTTCCCCGCTCCCGGCCGCACGCCGCCAGCGGCTCCTCGCCGTGGCGCGCCCGGTCCTCGTCCTGGCCCTGGCCACCCTGGTCGCCGGCTGCTCCCTGCTTGGCGGCAAGCGCAGCGATCCGGTGACGATCTATTCGCCCGAACTGGGCGCCCGCCCGGATCCGGCCTGGCCGGCAGTGGCGTGGCAGCTGGCGATCGCCCGGCCTTCCGCGCCGCGCCTGGTGGATTCGCCGCGCATCGGCGTACGCCCGGTCCCGGGCGAGTTGCAGGTGTACAAGGGCGCGGTGTGGGCGCAGCCGCCCACCGACATGCTCGAAGGCTCGGTACTGCGCGTGCTGGAGGACTCGGGCAAGGTCCCCGCCGTGGGCCGCCTGGCGACCGGGCTGCGCGCCAACTACCGCCTGGTGATGGACATCCGCCGCTTCGAGGCGGATTACGCCGGCGGCAGCAAGCCTTCGGCCACCATCGAAGTGGCCGCCAAGCTCATGCACAACACCGAGCAGCGCGTGGTCGCCAGCCGCACGTTCCTGCAGGTGCAGCCGGCGGCGGCCACCGACACGGCCGCGGTCAGCGCCGCGTTCGGCCAGGCGCTGGCCGAGGCCAGCCGCCAGATCGCCGGCTGGACCCTGGCCGAGGGCCAGGTCGACGCCTCCCGCACCTCCCCGGCCCCGCCCTGACCCTCGCCGTCGCCACCCGGAGCAGCCGTGCCCCACCGCATCGGCTGTCCGGCCTGCTGGCGGTGCCGGCGTTCATTACGAGGCCTACCTGCAGCGCACGGCATGGGCCGTCTCGCTAGACGAGCAGCTCAGGCGCCTGCAGGCCCGAGGCCGCGTGCGCGGACCTGGCGGAAGGTGAGGTTGACCCGCTCGCCCACCGGGCGCGCGGTCCGCGGCAGCGCGTGCTTCCAGTGGCGCTGGGTCTGTCCGCCCATCATCAGCAGGCTGCCCGGCTCCAGGTCCAGGGCCAGGCGGCGTGCCGGGTCGTCGCGCCGTCGCAGCACGAAGCGGCGCACCGCACCCAGGCTCAGCGAGGCGATCAGCGGCTCGGCACCCAGCTCCGGTTCGTCGTCGCTGTGCCAGCCCATCGCGTCGCGGCCATCGCGATAGCGGTTGGCCAGCACGCTGTTGAACGGCCGCCCCAGCTCCCGCCGGAGCCGCTGGCCGATCGCCGCCACTTCCGGCGTCCAGGGGTGTGGCACGAAGCGGGTGCCGGAGTACCGGTACACCGCTTCGGGCTCACCCATCCAGCAGCTGAGCCGCGGCGAGGCCACTTGCCGGCCGAACAGGCGGATGTGGTGCACCTCCCACGGCAGATTGGCCAGCAGCACCTGCAGCAGCGCGTCGGCCTCGTCGCGGCCCAGCCAGCCGTGGGCCAGCTCCAGCCTTGCGTCGGGAAGATCCAGTCGCCGCCATTCCATGCCCGCCACGCTAGCAGGGCAGCGCGTGGCCGGCATGGCCGATTTGCCCCGTCCGCCGCGAAACCCGAGAATGCCCGGCCAGCCAGTGCAGCCAGCCGGAGCCGTCATGTCGGAAACCACAACCACCCCGCCCGCGCCCGAGGTGGAGCGCGACGTGATGGAGTACGACGTCGTCACCGTCGGCGCCGGTCCGGCCGGGCTGGCGTTCGCCATCCGCCTCAAGCAGCTCGATCCGGGGCTTTCGGTCTGCGTGATCGAGAAGGCCAGCGCGGTCGGCGCGCACATCCTGTCCGGCGCGGTGATCGAACCGGCGCCGCTGGACGCGCTGCTGCCGGGCTGGCGCGACAACCCGCCACCGGTGTGCGTGCCCGCCGGCGAGGACGAGTTCTGGATGCTGGACAGGGAAGGCGGCCGCAAGCTGCCGGTGGTGCCGCCTGGCATGCGCAACCACGGCAACTTCATCGTCAGCCTCGGCGCGATGTGCGCGTGGCTGGCGCCGCAGGCCGAGGCCCTGGGGGTGGAGATATATGCCGGTTTCGCTGCTGCCGAGACGCTGCATGACGGGGACGGCACCGTGCTGGGCGTGCGCATTGGCGACATGGGTGTGGCCCGCGACGGCACGCCCAAGCCCGGCTACACCCCCGGCATCGACATCCGCGCCAGGGTCACGGTGCTGGCCGAGGGCGCGCGCGGACACCTGACCAAGCGCCTGGTGAAGCGCTTCGGACTGGATGCCGGCAGTGACCCGCAGAGCTATTCGATAGGCATCAAGGAACTGTGGCAGTTGCCGGAAGGCCGGGTGACGCCCGGCAAGATCGTGCACACCCTCGGCTGGCCGGCGGACAACGACACCTACGGCGGCAGCTTCCTCTACCACCTGGACAACCATCAGGTTGCGATCGGCTACGTCAGCGGGCTGGACTACAGCGACCCCCAGTACCGTCCGTGGGAGGCCTTCCAGCAGTGGAAGAACCACCCGCACGTCAAGCCGCTGCTGGAGGGCGGCACGCTGCTGTCGGCCGGCGCGCGCGCGATCGTGACCGGAGGCTGGCAGGCGCTGCCGAAGGTGGAGATGCCCGGCGCGCTGCTGATCGGCGACACCGCCGGCCTGCTCAACGTGCCCAAGATCAAGGGCACGCACCAGGCGATCCGAAGCGGCATGCTCGCCGCCGAGCACCTGGCCGCCAGCGGCCTGGCCACGGCCGGCTTCGACGCGCGGCTGCGCGGTTCGGAAGTGATGGCCGAGCTGAGGAAGGTGCGCAACATCAAGCCCGGCTTCAAGAAGGGGCTGTGGATGGGCATGGCCAACGCCGCGTGGGAAACCGTCACCGGCGGTGCTTCGCCGTGGACCCTCAAGGGCAAGGCCGACTGGACCACGCTGGACCGGATCGGCGAGCACGAGCAGCCCCGGCGCGACTACGTCGAGCGCACCCTGCCGCCGCGCGACCGCCTGCAGGGCGTGTACTACGCCGCCACCGAGCACGACGAAGACCAGCCGGTGCACCTGAAGGTGGCCGACACCTCCATCTGCGTGGAGCGCTGCACCGTCGAGTACGGCAACCCCTGCACCCGCTTCTGCCCGGCGGGCGTCTACGAGATGGTCGAGGACGTCACACCGGATGGAAGCACGGGCCGCCGCCTGCAGATCAACGCCGCCAACTGCGTGCACTGCAAGACCTGCGACATCAAGGATCCGTACGAGATCATCACCTGGGTCACGCCCGAGGGCGGGTCCGGCCCCAACTACCAGAACCTGTAGGCCGGGCAACGCAGAAGGCCGGCGGATCCGCCGGCCTTCTGGTTGCTGCGTTGCCCGCCTGCTCAGGCGAGGATCGGCACGCCGGTCTTCTCGCGCAGCTCGTCGATGGCCACGCCGGGCGCGGCCTCGGCCAGCTTCAGGCCCTGGGGGGTGACATCGAACACACCCAGGTCGGTGATGATGCGGTGGACCACGCCCACCCCGGTGAGCGGCAGGGTGCAGGCGGGCAGGATCTTGTGTTCACCGTTCTTGGCGGTGTGTTCCATCAGCACCACCACCCGCTTCACGCCGGCGACCAGGTCCATCGCCCCGCCCATGCCCTTGACCATCTTGCCCGGCACCATCCAGTTGGCCAGGTCGCCGGTATCAGTGACCTGCATGGCCCCGAGGATGGCCAGGTCGATATGGCCGCCGCGGATCATGGCGAAGGAATCGTGGCTGCCGAAATAGCTGGCGCCGGCGCGTGCGGTCACGGTCTGCTTGCCGGCGTTGATCAGGTCGGCGTCCACCTCGTCCTCGGCCGGGAACGGGCCGATGCCCAGCAGGCCGTTCTCCGACTGCAACCACACGTCCACGCCTTCGGGAATGTGGTTGGCGACCAGGGTCGGCAGGCCGATGCCGAGGTTCACGTAGGCGCCGTCCTCCAGTTCCAGGGCGGCGCGGCGGGCCATCTCCTCGCGGGTCCAGGCCATCACTTGTCTCCCTGCTGGCGCACGGTGCGCTGTTCGATGCGCTTCTCCGGCGCGGGGTTGTGCACGATGCGGTCGACGTAGATGCCCGGCAGATGCACCTGGTCCGGGTCGATCGCGCCGACCTCGACGATCTCCTCGACCTCGGCCACGCAGACCTTGCCGGCCATGGCGCAGGCCGGGTTGAAGTTGCGTGCGGTCTTGCGGAACACGAGGTTGCCGGCGGCATCGGCCTTCCACGCCTTGACCAGGGCCACGTCGGCCACCAGCGCGGTCTCCAGCACGTAGTGGCGGCCGTCGAACTGGCGGGTTTCCTTGCCCTCGGCGACCACCGTGCCGTAGCCGGTCGCGGTATAGAACGCGGGGATCCCCGCACCGCCGGCGCGCAGGCGCTCGGCCAGGGTGCCCTGCGGGTTGAACTCCAGCTCCAGCTCGCCGGACAGGAACTGGCGCTCGAATTCCTTGTTCTCGCCCACGTAGGAGGAAACCATCTTGCGGATCTGGCGGGTTTCCAGCAGCAGGCCCAGGCCGAAGCCGTCCACGCCGGCGTTGTTGGAGATCACGGTCAGGCCGCTGACGCCGGAGTCGCGCAGGGCGGCGATGAGCGCCTCGGGGATGCCGCACAGGCCGAACCCGCCGACGGCGAGGGTCTGCCCATCGGCGACCAGGCCGGCCAGCGCGGTGTCCGCGTCGGCCACCACCTTGCTGCGGGATGTACGGTTGCCCATCTGTGTCCTCGCCGATGCCGGGAACGGACATTCTAGTGCGTCCCGGCACCGGGCCGCCCGCGCATGCATCGGCCGCAACACGCGCACGGTTAGAATCGGGACCAGTCTCTCACCCAAAGGAATGACCGATGACGCTCCCCGCCTTCAAGGCCTATGACATCCGCGGCCGAGTGCCGGACGAGCTGGACGACGAGCTTGCGCGCCGCATCGGCGTGGCCCTGGCCGACCAGCTGCGCCCCGGCCCGGTGGTCCTCGGCCACGACGTGCGCCTGAGCAGCCCCGGCCTGCAGGCAGCCCTGTCGGCCGGCCTGCGCGGCAAGGGTCGCGAGGTGATCGACATCGGCCTGTGCGGCACCGAGGAGGTCTACTTCCAGGTCGACCACCTGGATGCGGCCGGCGGGGTGATGGTCACCGCCAGCCACAACCCGATGGACTACAACGGCATGAAGCTGGTGCGCGAGAACGCGCGCCCGATTTCCTCTGACACCGGCCTGTTCGCCATCTCCGACGCGGCCGAGGCCGACACCGCGCCGCCGGCCACTCCGGCCGCCGGCGAGCGTGCGATGACCGACAAGTCCGCCTACATCCAGCACCTGCTCGGCTACGTGGACGTGTCCACGCTCAGGCCGCTGAAGCTGGTGGTCAATGCCGGCAACGGCGGCGCCGGTGCCATCATCGACCTGCTGGCCCCGCACCTGCCGGTGGAGTTCGTGCGCATCAACCACGAGCCCGATGGCAGCTTCCCCAACGGCATCCCCAACCCGCTGCTGACCGAGAACCGCCAGGCGACCATCGACGCGGTGCGCGAGCACGGTGCCGATTTCGGCATCGCCTGGGACGGCGACTTCGACCGCTGCTTCTTCTTCGACGAACAGGGCCGCTTCATCGAGGGCTACTACCTGGTCGGCCTGCTGGCCCAGGCGATCCTGGCCAAGCACCCGGGCGGCAAGGTGGTGCACGACCCGCGCCTGGTCTGGAACACCGTCGAGCAGGTCGAGGAGGCCGGTGGCGTGCCGGTGCTGTGCAAGAGCGGCCACGCCTTCATCAAGGAGAAGATGCGGGCCGAGGACTGCGTCTACGGCGGCGAGATGAGCGCCCACCACTACTTCCGCGAGTTCGCCTATGCCGATTCCGGCATGATCCCGTGGCTGCTGATCGCCAGCCTGGTGTCCACCAGCGGCCGCAGCCTCGGCGACCTGGTCGAGGCGCGCGTGCGCAAGTTCCCCTGCAGCGGCGAGATCAACTTCCGCGTGGCCGACGCCAAGGCCGCGGTGGCGCGGGTGATGGACCACTTCGCCGCGCAGTCGCCGGCGCTGGACCACACCGACGGCATCAGCGCCGACTTCGGCGACTGGCGCTTCAACCTGCGCAGCTCCAACACCGAGCCGCTGCTGCGGCTGAACGTGGAGGCGCGCGGGGACCAGGCCCTGCTGAAGGCGCGCACCGACGAGATCTCGCGCCTCATCTCCGCCTGAGCCCCCCCCCATGAACGACCTGCTCCCCGTCCTGCTGTCCGGCGGCTCCGGCACCCGGCTGTGGCCGCTGTCTCGCGAGTCCTACCCCAAGCAGTTCCTGCCGCTGCACGGGGAGCTGACCATGCTCCAGGAAACGTGGCAGCGGGTAGCCCCGCTGGCCACCCGTGCGCCCCTGGTGGTGGCCAACGAAGCGCACCGCTTCGTGGCCGCCGAGTAGTTGCACCAGGTCGGCACCGCGCCGCAGGCGATCCTGCTTGAGCCGGTGGGCCGCAACACCGCCCCGGCCATCGCCGTGGCGGCGCTGGAAGCCGGCGCGGCGGGCGATGACCCGGTGCTGCTGGTGCTGCCGTCGGACCACGTCGTGCGTGACGCGGAGGCGTTCCGCCGCGCCGTGGCGGCTGCGCTTCCGGCGGCCCAGGCGGGGCGGCTGGTCACCTTCGGCATCGTGCCGACCGGCCCGGAAACCGGTTATGGCTACATCCGCGCCGCCGCTGGCGGGGGCGTGCGCGCGGTCGAGCAGTTCGTCGAGAAGCCGGACCTGGCCACCGCCGGAGACTATGTCGCTTCCGGCGACTACTTCTGGAACAGCGGCATGTTCCTGTTCCGCGCCTCGCGCTACCTGGCCGAGCTGGAGCACTTCGACCCGGCGATGCTGGCCGCGGTGCGAAAGGCCTGGGCCGGCGCGCGCCGCGACGCCGATTTCGTGCGCCTGGACGCGGAGGCCTTCGCTGCGGTCCCGGCCGATTCGATCGACTACGCGGTGATGGAGAAGACCGGCCACGCCTCGCTGGTGCCGCTGGATGCCGGCTGGAGCGATGTCGGTTCGTGGACGGCGCTGCGCGAGGTGTCCGAGCGTGACGCCGACGGCAATGCCCACCACGGCGACGTGATCGCCATCGACTGCCGCAACACCTACGCCTACGGCGAGCGCCTGATCGCGCTGGTCGGACTGGATGACGTGGTGGTGGTGGAAACCGCCGACGCGGTGCTGGTCGGCCGCGGCGATCGCATGCAGGAGGTCAAGGAGGTCGTGGGCCGCATCCGCGCCGGCGGCCGGCCGGAGGCCACCTGGCACCGCAAGGTGTACCGCCCCTGGGGCGCATACGACTCGATCGACAACGGCCAGCGCTTCCAGGTCAAGCGCATCACGGTCAAGCCGGGCGCCACCCTCAGCCTGCAGATGCACCACCACCGCGCCGAGCACTGGGTGGTGGTCAGCGGCACCGCGGAGGTCACCCGCGGCGAGGAGGTCATCCTGCTGACCGAGAACCAGAGCACCTACATCCCGCTGGGTGTGACCCACCGCCTGCGCAATCCCGGCAAATTGCCACTGGAGCTGATCGAAGTGCAGTCGGGCAGCTACCTGGGCGAGGACGACATCGTCCGTTTCGAGGACACCTACGGGCGCACCTGACACCCGCCGCGGCCGGTGCCCGAAGCACGAACGACGACGGCGGCCGGTGGCCGCCGTCGTCGTCTGCATCGGGGGCAGGCGCGGTGGGATCCGCCTCCCTGCTGGACGGCCGCCTCTTCCTGGACGGCGCGGGGACGACCGCGCGCCGGATCGCGCCTTCCTACACGGCCAGCTCGCCGATCACCCGCTCGAGCCCCTGCTGCCAGGTGGGCAGCACCACCCCGAAATCCCGCTGCAGGCTGCCGGTGTCCAGGCAGGAATAGGCCGGACGACGTGCCGGGGTCGGATATCCGGCGGTGGTGATCGGCAGCACGCGCGGTGCGCGCTCGAGCAGGCCCGCGCCGACGGCACGGGCGAAGATCGCCTCGGCAAAGCCATGCCAGCTGGTCTGCCCGGTCGGCGTCAGGTGCCAGGTGCCGGCCAGGCCGCCCGGATGCCGCAGCGCCTGCGCGGTGATGTCGGCGATCAGCGCCGCCGGCGTTGGCGTACCGACCTGGTCGGCGACCACCGTCAGTTCCTCGCGCACGGCGCCCACGCGCAGCATCGTGCGCAGGAAATTGTGCCCGTGCGAGGCGTACACCCAGGCGGTACGGAAGATCAGGTGCCGCCCCCCGGCCGCGCGGATCGCCTCCTCGCCGGCCAGCTTGCTGGCGCCGTAGACGCCCAGCGGTGCGGTCGCCGCGTCGACCGGATACGGCTGCGTGCCCTGCCCGTCGAACACGTAGTCGGTCGAATAGTGCACCAATGGCACGCCATGGGCCGCGCACCAGTGCGCGATCACGCCCGGCGCCTGGGCATTGGCGCGGAACGCGGCGTCGCGCTCGGTCTCGGCCTTGTCCACCGCGGTCCACGCCGCGGCATTGACCACGATCGATGGTGCCAGGCGGTCCAGCAGCGGGGCCAGCGCCTGCGGCTGGTCGAAATCGGCCGTTTCGCAGGCGCTGCCATCGGGCAACGTGCCGCTGCGGGTGGTCGCGACCACGGTGCCGAGCGGGGCCAGCGCGCGCAGCAGTTCCTGCCCGACCTGGCCGTTGCCACCGAACACCAGCACGGTCATGGAACGTCCCGCGCCGGCACGTATGCGGGCAGACGGTCTCCGGCAATGTCCTTCAGGAACGGCGCGGTCTCGTCCTTGGCCGACAGCACCGGGGCGCTGACCGGCCAGTCGACCGCGATCTCCGCATCGTTCCAGCGCACGCCGGCATCGGCTTCCTTCACGTAGACGTCGGTGCACAGGTAGCTGAAGACTGCCCGCTCGGACAGTACCGCGAAGCCATGGGCGAAGCCTTCGGGGATCCAGAATTGCCGGCGGTTGTCGGCGCTGAGGATCACCGCTTCCCAGCGGCCGAAGGTCGGCGAGCCGCGGCGGATGTCCACCGCCACGTCGTACACCTCGCCCTCCAGCACGCTCACCAGTTTGCCCTGTGGCCGCGGCCACTGGTAATGCAGGCCGCGCAGCACGCCCTTGACCGAGGTGGACACGTTGCTCTGCACGAACTTCGTGGGCAGGCCATGGGCGGCGAAGCGCTCGGCGTTCCAGGTCTCGAAGAACACGCCGCGCTCGTCGCCGAACACCGCCGGCTCGATCACCACGCAGCCCGGCAGCGCGGTCTGGATGACCTTCATCGCACCACCCCTCGCTTGAGCAGGCCCTGCAGATACTGGCCGTAGCCGTTCTTGGCCAGTGGCGCCGCCAAGGCCTCCAGCCGGGCCGCGTCGATCCAGCCGTTGCCGTAGGCGATCTCCTCCGGGCAGCACACCTGCAGGCCCTGGCGGTCCTGGATGGTCTGGATGAAATTGGAGGCCTCGTGCAGGGACTGGTGGGTGCCGGTGTCCAGCCAGGCGAAGCCACGACCGAGCTGCTCCAGGTACAGGCGGCCCTCGTCGAGGTAGCGCTTGTTGAGGTCGGTGATCTCCAGCTCCCCACGCGGGGAGGGCGCGAGCTCGGCCGCGTAGTCCGGCGCGTTGCCGTCATAGAAGTACAGGCCGGTGACCGCATAGCTGGAGCGCGGCCTGGCCGGCTTCTCCTCGATGCCGACCACCTTGCCGGCGGCATCGAACTCGGCCACGCCGTAACGCTCGGGGTCGTTGACCCAGTAGCCGAACACGGTGGCGCCGTCGGTGCGCGCGCTGGCGCGGGCGAGCGTGTCGGTCAGCCCATGGCCGTGGAAGATGTTGTCGCCCAGCACCAGGCAGCTGGGCTGGCCGGCGACGAAGTCGCGGCCGATCAGGTAGGCCTGGGCCAGGCCGTCCGGGCTGGGCTGCACCGCGTACCGGATGTCCATGCCCCACTGCGAACCGTCGCCGAGCAGGTTCTGGAACAGCGCCTGCTCGTGCGGGGTGTTGATGATCAGCACCTCGCGGATGCCGGCCAGCATCAGCACGCTGAGCGGGTAGTAGATCATCGGCTTGTCGTACACCGGCAGCAGCTGCTTGCTGACGCCCTTGGTGATCGGATAAAGCCGGGTGCCGGAACCGCCGGCGAGGATGATGCCCTTGCGTTGTGCCATCGTGGATTCCTTGGAAAGTCCGCGCAGGGATGTGCGGGCTCTTGCGAGGGACTCGCGTTTACGCCGCGGTGCCGATGCGCTCGAGCCGGTAGCTGCCATCGAGCACGCGCTGCACCCAGTCCTGGTTTTCCAGGTACCAGTCCACGGTGCAGGCGATGCCCTGCTCGAAGGTGTGCGCCGGCTCCCAGCCCAGCTCGTCCCTCAGCTTGGAGGCGTCGATCGCGTAGCGGCGGTCGTGCCCGGGGCGGTCGGCGACGTGGGTGATCTGCAGCTCGCGCGGCTGGCCGTCGGACCGCGGGCGGCGCTGGTCCAGCAGCCGGCAGATGGTGCGCACCACCTCGATGTTCTGCTTCTCCGAGTTGCCGCCCACGTTGTAGGTCTCGCCCACCCGGCCCCTGGACAGTACCGTGCGGATCGCCTCGCAGTGGTCGGCCACGAACAGCCAGTCGCGCACCTGTTTGCCATCGCCGTACACCGGCAGCGGCTCGCCGGCCAGGGCCTTGGCGATCACCAGCGGGATGAGTTTTTCCGGGAAGTGGTACGGACCGTAGTTGTTGGAGCAGTTGGTCGTCAGCACCGGCAGCCCGTAGGTGTGGTGGAAGGCGCGCACAAGGTGGTCCGAGGCGGCCTTGGACGCCGAGTACGGCGAGTTGGGCGCGTACGGCGTGGTCTCGGTGAAGTACCCGGTCTCGCCCAGCGAGCCGTAGACCTCGTCGGTGGACACGTGCAGGAAGCGGAACGCGTCCCTGGCTTCGCCCTCCAGCCCCTTCCAGTAATCGCGCACCGATTCCAGCAGGCCGAGGGTGCCGACCACGTTGGTCTGGATGAAGGCGGCCGGGCCGTCGATGGAGCGGTCCACGTGGCTCTCGGCGGCGAAGTTCAGCACCGCGTCCGGGCGGTGCTCGGCCAGCAGCCGCGCCACCAGCTCGCGGTCGCCGATGTCGCCGTGCACGAACACGTGGTCCGGGTTGCCGTCCAGCGGCGCGAGCGTGTGCAGGTTGCCGGCGTAGGTCAGGGCGTCGAGGTTGACGACGCGGATGCCGCGGGCCACCGCCTCGAGTACGAAGTTGCCGCCGATGAAACCGGCTCCGCCGGTCACAAGCCAAGTGGACAAGCCAGCTCCTGCACGCCAGGGCGTATTGATTGGGACCGGGAAGGATACCGGCGGCTGTTGAACCGCGCCTGTTCGTGCCGCGCGCGCCGCCCGCTCCGGCACCATACCTGATCGCATGGAGGGGTCCGGCCCGTTAGAATCGGGATCCGCCCCGGATCGGCCGCCGCGACCGGGCTGTTCCCGTACCAGCTCAAGGATTCCGCACACGATGAAGATCCTCGTCGCCTACAAGCGCGTGGTGGACTACAACGTCCGCATCCAGGTCAGGCCGGACGGCTCCGGCGTGGTGACCGAGGGCGTCAAGCTCTCCCCCAACCCCTTCGACGAGATCGCGCTGGAGGAGGCCCTGCGCCTGCGCGACAAGGGCATCGCCAGCGAGGTGGTGGTGGCGACCATCGCCCCGGCCGATGCCCAGGCGCACCTGCGCAACGGCCTGGCCATGGGCGCCAACCGCGCCATCCACGTGGTCACCGACCAGCCCGTGCAGCCGCTGGAAGCCGCGCGCACCCTGCTGAAGCTGGTGGAAAAGGAACAGCCGGACCTGGTGATCCTCGGCAAGCAGGCGATCGACGACGATGCCAGCCAGACCGGCCAGATGCTGGCCACCCTGTGGGGCCGGCCACAGGCCACCTTCGCCTCGAAGGTGGAGGTCGCCGCCGGCAAGGCCACGGTCACCCGCGAGGTGGACGCCGGCCTGGAGACGCTGGAAGTGGACCTGCCGGCGGTGGTCACCACCGACCTGCGCCTGAACGAGCCGCGCTTCATCAAGCTGCCGGACATCATGAAGGCCAAGAGCAAGCCGCTGGAAACCCTGCAGCTGGCCGACCTCGGCGTCGAGCCCAGCCCCGCGCTGCAGGCCACCGCCTACGCCGCGCCGCCCAGGCGCAGCCGCGGCGTGATGGTCAAGGACGCGGCCGAACTGGTCGCCACCCTGAAGGCCAAGGGCCTGCTCTGATCCTTCCGGCCGCGCCCGGCGCCCGGCGCCGCGCGGCTCCACGTTTGCGGAGACTGCTGCAATGTCCAAGATCCTCGTTGTTGCCGAACACCTGGACGGCAAGCTCAATCCTTCCACCGCCCGCACCGTCAGTGCCGCGCAGGCCCTGAGCCCGGAAACCATCGACGTGGTCGTGCTGGCCGCCGACCCGGCCGCAGCCGCGGCCCAGGCCGCACGGATCGCCGGCGTCAGCCGCGTGCTCACCGTGGCCAACCCGGCCAACGCCCAGGCCATCGCCCAGGTCCAGGGCCCGCAGGTGGCGAAGCTGGCGGCCGGGTACAGCCACGTGTTCGGCCCCTCGACCACCTTCGGCAAGGACCTGATGCCGGTGGTGGCCGCGCTGCTGGGGGTCAACCAGGTGTCGGACCTGATGGCGGCCGAGGGCCAGCACACCTTCAAGCGCCCGATCTACGCCGGCAACGCGATCATCACCGTGGAGGCCCCTGCCGGCCAGCCGGTGGTCGCCACCGTGCGTACCGCGTCCTGGCCGCAGGCCGCCGACGGCGGCAGCGCGCCGGTGGAACCGGTGCAGGTCGACGTCGCCCTGCCGGCGCACACCCGCTTCGTCGGCCTGGCGGCCGGCGCCTCGGACCGCCCGGACCTCCAGTCCGCGCGCCGGGTGATCTCCGGCGGCCGCGGCGTGGGCTCGGAAGAGAACTTCCGCCACATCTACAGCCTGGCCGACAAGCTGGGCGCCGCCGTCGGCGCGTCGCGCGCGGCGGTCGACGCCGGCTACTGCCCGAACGAGATGCAGGTCGGGCAGACCGGCAAGATCATCGCCCCGGAGCTGTACATGGCCATCGGCATCTCCGGCGCCATCCAGCACCTGACCGGCATCAAGGACGCCGGCACGATCGTGGCGATCAACAAGGACCCGGAGGCGGCGATCTTCGAGGTGGCCGACATCGGCCTGGTGGGCGACCTGTTCACCCTGCTGCCGGAACTGGAAGCGGCGCTTTAAAGGCGCCGCTGGACGTAGGTCACGGGCGCCGCAGCGCCCGTGGCTCGTACGATCGCTCGAACGCGCGCGTCGCCAGTCAAGGCGAACGCTCAGCCAGAGGCCGGGTCAAGCGTGAGTCCCGAGACCGGACGGGCGGTCCCGTGGATTGCGGGCCGGCTGTCCCGGCTTGCGCCCCTAGGCTGTTGGCGCATCCAGCCAGGCAATGCCGCCTCAAGCGACCGTTACGCCTGGCAGCCGCACCGGCCGCCTTAAGGTTGAGCGGAACCGGCCGGTGGGTCTACCGGGCGTTCCATGCTGCCAGCCAGGACGTGGATGGCCGGCTGCCCATCACGGGTCAGCAACACGTAGTGGCGGATGTCGTGTACGCCATTTTCCTGCAGGAAGGCGGTGTGCCGCTCCCTGTCCGCCGCCTTCCAGAACGCAACCCGCACCCCGTCACGGGTTCCGCGATGGCGGCCCAAGGCCGCGGGAGTCGTTTCGATCTCGTACGCGACCTGGTTGCCGGTCAGGAACGCGAAGGGCATGAAGAACCCCCAGTCCGGGAAATACCAGGCTGCGCTCCAGCGTTCGGTGAGTGCGGCCCGCGCCATGGCGGACATCGCATCGGTGCTCATGCCCGACCCGCCAGTGGCGGCGAGCCGGTGGTGAACCTGCTGCTGCTGCGCCAGATTGCCTGCCAGCCACAGGCCCGCCAACAACACGCCCGCCCCCCCCAGGATGCGCGTACCCGACCGCCGGAGGCGAAGGTGCAGCCAGGATGCCGCCATTCCGACCAGCACGTACCCCAGGGTGACCAAGACGGTGAAATGGTGGGCCCACATGCGCGACCCGAACCACGCCGCCACAGCGATGAAGACCACTGGCAACGCCGCGCTTGCCAGGAGGACCGCGGCCATCGGCGGGTTCTCGTGCCGCTCCCGCAGCGCGCCCCCCACGCAGACCACCCCCGCCACTGCGAAGACCGCCGCACGCCAGGTGGGCCATCCCGAAGAGACCACTGTGCCGGTCATCATCAGCTCGTTGCCACCTCCGCTCAGCGCCAGCCGAGCGTTGTCAAACGCGCTGGACAGACCTTGCAGATAACTTGAGCTGCCCTGGGTCGGCTTCAGCCCCGTGACAGCGTTGTGCATCCATTCAATGAACGGCCCCACCCCACCGACATCGACCGCAAGCAGCACGTATCCGAGCACATAAGGCAGCATGCCGATGACGAAGCCCGCTGCCCAGAGGGCCGAGCGCCGTGCCGCGCCCGTGCGCCCCGGGCCAAGAACGGCCAGCAGCGCCACCACGGGGAGAAAGAACAGGAAGATGAAATACCCGTAGGCGGCAAGCCCCATACCCACTCCGGAAAGCAGCACCGGTACCCGGGTACCACGCTCTGCTGTGGCGCGGATCGCCAGGTAGAAGGCCAGCATCATCCACACCTGGCCGGCGAGGATGATGTAGGCCTGGGTACGGAAGGAACCGAGGAAGGCCATGTCCGTCGCAAGCCCCGTGGCTGCCGCCAGCGCCAGCCATGGCCTTCCGCTGGCGCGGCGCACGACAAGCCAGGCGAGCAGGACCAGGAACGCACCGAACAGCGCATGGGTGATCCGCGCCGAGGACACGCTGGTGCCGAGGAAGCCATACGTCAGCAGTCCGAACCAGAAGGTCTGGGTGCCGTGGTACAGGTTGCCGAGCCACGGCATCGTGGGGCCTGGCATGACCCACGCCGGATTCTCCAAGGCGGGCGAAAGCCAGCGCGCGACCAGGTAGTCCGGATTGATCGCATCCATGTAGATGCCGGGCGCCTCGAGGTTACGCATCGCACAAGCCCAGAAGACAAGCACGGCGACGAGCCATGCCACCGGCCCCTCGATCGCACCCTGCAGCTTGCGCCACCACGAAGAAACGCCCATCCGAAGCCCCTCTGTTTCATCCACGCCGGAAAACGAAGCGGCTGGCGAAGAAATAATTCACGACGAGACCCGCCAGCGAGCCGGCCCCGACACCCAATACAGGCCACTGCCGTACGACCGCAAGCGAACCGACCAGGACGGCATAGACGAAATAGTTGACCGAGAACCCGCCGAGCTGAGAAATCACGTAGCGGCACCATTCGGCCCACGGTCCACTGGTGGGCATGACGTCGACGAACGTGACCGAGCGGTTGAAGACCCAGGTGGTCGTCACTGCGCAAAGGAACGATCCTATGCGTGCCAGGTACGGGTCCATTCCGGCGCCCCATACCAGCAGCTGGAGTATCCCCGCATCGACCAGGAAGGCCAGAGCACCCGCCAGCGCGAACAGCACCAGGCGTCCTGTTTGCATCAGTCGGCCGGAGCGGGATGCCGCAGGTAGGAAAGCATCTTGGCTTCGCGGCGGCCGCGGGTCACCGTGTCGAGGATCAGGCCCACCGTGCCGGAGAGCAATCCCGTCAGCATGACGCCGGTCGCCAGCAGGGCTGTGGGAAGACGTGGCACGAGTCCGGTATCGAGGTACTCGAGGGTCACCGGCACCATCAGTGCCACGGCAAGCACCGCCAGGGCGATGCCGATTCCGCCGAAGCACATCAGCGGACGTTCCGCGCTGAAGAGGCGAAGCATGGTTCGCAGGATCCTGAAACCGTCCCGGTAGGTGCTGAGCTTGCTGAAGGAGCCTTCGGGACGCTCCTTGTAGGGCGTCTCCACCTCGCCGACCGACATCTTCATCTCCAGCGCATGTACGGTCAGCTCGGTTTCGATGTCGAAGCCACTGCTGAGCACCGGGAACGACTTCACGAACCGGCGCGAAAACGCCCGGTAACCGGTAAGGATGTCGCGGCAGTTGCGGCCGAAGAGCCAGCTCAGGAACCCGGTCAGCATCCGGTTGCCCCACGCGTGCCCAGCCCGGTACGCCGCCTCTGCCTGCGCGTTGCGCACGCCCACCACCATGTCATGGCCGCCATCGATGAGGCACCGGACGAGCGCCGGCGCGCTGGCCGCGTGGTAGGTGTCGTCGCCATCGAGCATGACGTAGACATCAGCCTCCACGTCTGCGAACTGCCGGCGCACGACATGTCCCTTGCCCTGCAGGGTCACCCGCCGCACCCGGGCCCCATTGGCCGAAGCGATCTCGGCGGTCGAGTCGGTGGAGTTGTTGTCGAACACCCACACCTGCGCCTCGGGCAGCGCGCGAGCCATGTCCTGAACGACACGCGCAACGGTGAGCGACTCGTTGTAACAGGGAACCAGTACCGCGATCTGCATGATCTACCTTTCCAATAGGATCGAATCAGCCACAGGCCAGCCCTCCTACCTCGTAGCTGGCCAGCACCTTGTCGTTTCCAGTGCCGAGCAGCATGAACCGCGTGCCCGCCCGCACCCATTCGCCGGTTTCGGCGGAGCCCTCGTGCCCACCCTTGGCAAAGGTCTTGTCCATGGCTTCAGCGGGGCCGGATACGCGCACTTCGACTCCCTCGCCGATCTCCAGCTCGCGGGTGGTCCAGCTGACGGTGACGGCAACCCGGTCCCGCTCTCCGCAGCGGAATACCTGGCCGGGAGAAACCACCAGCCGGGTGGTTCCGGCCTCGACCACCCCGTCGCCCGCCACCTGGGCGAGCGCGATGGCGGCAATGGCCGGCGGACCGGCGGCAGCGGGAGGGTCCGAGGATACGGACGGCGCGCGCGCGCACGCAGCCAGCACCAGTACTCCGGCCCCAACGGAAACATGTCTGGCCCGCATCGTTACTCCTCGCGCCCCCGCGGCCGGCATTCTAGCCCAGCAACGAGCGCCCCCTCCCCCTCGTTCAACCAAACAATGCCGCGCGAATCTGGTCCAGCGTACTGCCACCCTCCAGCAGCCAGGTACGATCCACTCCCGCGGCGCGGGCGGCCTGGATGTCGCTCTCCTTGTCGCCCACCAGGCAGGATCCAGCCGGATCGATCGAGAAATCGCTGATGGCCGCACGGAGCATTCCCGGTCGCGGTTTGCGGCACGCACACTCCACCCGCCAGCGGCCCTGGCCCGCCTCCGGATGGTGCGGGCAGTAATAGGTCGCCAGCAGGGGGGCGCCACGACTGGCAAAGATCTCGTGGATCCAGCGGGTGTAATCGAGGAACTGGCCGGGGGTGTACAGGCCGCGCGCGATGCCCGCCTGGTTGGTGACCACGACGATCACCCTGCCGGCGGCGCGTGCCGCCCGCGCCAGCTCGAAGATCCCGGGGACCCAGTCGGTCTCCTCGGGCCGGTGCACGTAGCCATGGTTGACGTTGACCACGCCGTCGCGGTCCAGGAACAGTGCCCGGTTGGAGCCCTCTTCCCGCCATCCGGCCGCGGCCAGGTCGCCGGTGACGTACGGCTCGGCCAGCGGCACGGCCTCCACCGCGGTCAAGCCGGCTGCCCGAACATCGACTGGGCCCGCGCGTAGTCTTCCGGCACGCCGATGTCGATGAATCCCGACGTCCCGGTGAACGCAGCCAGGCCACCGCTGCCGGCCTGCGGATGCAGGAAGCCGGTCTCCAGCGAGAACGCCTCTTGCCGCGGCAAGGCATCCAAGGCGCCGGCGGTAAGGAAGTAGCTGCCGGCGTTGATCAGGCCCGGCCCCTGCCCGCCCTTCTCGCGGAACGCGGTGACCTTGCCTGCGGCGACCTCGACCGCGCCATAGCGCGCCACGTCGTCGACCCTGGCCAGGGCGACGCCAGCCAGCGCGCCGCGCAGCCGGGTCTCCTGCTCCAGCCCGGCCAGCGGGTAGCGCAGGAAGGTGTCGCCGTTGAGCACGTGGGCCGAATCACCGGACAGGCGGGTGGCGGCCAGGCGCACGGCGCCGCCGGTACCCAGCGGCGTGTCCTCGAGCGAGTACGCCACCTCCATGCCCGACCACCGGCTGCCGACCACCGTCTCGACCACCGCGGCCATGTGCCCGGTCGCCAGCACGACGCGACGGATTCCATTGCCGGCCAGGTGGTCCAGCACCCAGGCCAGGAACGGGCGACCGGCGACCGGCGCCAGCGGCTTGGGCACGTCGCTGACCACCGCGCGCAGGCGCGTGCCCAGCCCGCCGACCAGGACGATGGCTTCCTCAGCGGCCATCTTGCGGGAAGATTTCCGATTCGATCAGCGCGCACAGCAGGTGGCCGATGAACTCGTGGCCCTCCTGGATGCGCGGGGTCTCGCTGGACGGGATCTGGAAGCAGACCTCGCAACGGGCGGCCATGTCGCCGCCGCCGGCCCCGGTGAAGCCGATCACCTTCACCCCCTTGGCCTCGCTCGCGTCCAGCGCGCGCAGGATGTTCTTCGAGCGGCCCGAGGTGGAGATGGCGATGAACACGTCGCCGGCCTGGCCCAGCGCCTCGATCTGCCGGGCGAAGGTGTAGTCGTAGCCGTAGTCGTTGCCGATCGCCGTCAGGATCGAGGTGTCGGTGGTCAGCGCGATCGCCGGCAGGCCCGGGCGGTCGTAGTAGAAGCGGCTGACCAGCTCGCCCGCCCAGTGCTGGGCATCGGCCGCGCTGCCGCCATTGCCGGCGAACAGCAGCTTGTTGCCGGCACGCAAGGCCTGCACGCAGAGCTGGACGGCCTGTGCGATCTGCCCGCGCAGGCGCGCATCGGCGGCCATCGCGTTGAAGTTCGCCAGGGTCTTGTCGAACTCGGCCTGGACGAAGGAGTTCAGCCGATTTTCCATGAGGACGCTCCGTGCGGAGTGAAGTGGGTGTCGTAGACGGTGCCGCCGGCACCGGAGAGCGCCTTGACCAGGCGCACGCGCTCGGCCGGGTCGCAGAAGAACATCATGAAGCCGCCACCGCCAGCGCCGGACACCTTGGTCGCATGCGCGCCGTTGGCGAACGCCAGGGCCTCGAGCTCGTCGATCATCGGGTTGGTGATGCTGGAGGCACTGGCCTTCTTGGCCTGCCAGCCGGACTGCATGACCTGGGCGAACCGGGCCAGGTCGCCGCGCAGCAGCGCCTCCTTCATCTGCACCGCTTCCTGCTTGAGCCGATGCATGGCGTCGAGCGAGTCGCTGCGCCCCTCGCGGATGTTGCGCGACTGCTCGTCGATGATCCGCGCCGAGGAGCGCGACACACCGGTGAAGTACAGCACCAGGCTGGACTCGAGCTCGTTCCAGATCCACTCCTTGATGCGCAGCGGGTTCACGATGACCCGGTCCCCGGCGTAGAACTCCATGAAGTTGAACCCGCCGAAGGCCGCCGCGTACTGGTCCTGCTTGCCGCCGGCCAGCTCCAGGTCCTTGCGCTCGATGTCGTAGGCGAGCTGGGCGATCTCGTATTCGCCCAGGGCCAGCCCGAAGTACTCGTTGAAGGCGGTCACCAGGGCCACGACCATGGTCGAGGAGGAGCCCAGCCCCGATCCGGGCGGCGCGTCGGAATGGGCCCGGACGCGCAGCGCGGGACGCCGCCCGCCCAGCAGCCGGTCGGCCACGTGCAGGTAGACCCCGCGCATCAGCTGCTGCGGCCCGGGCGAGCGGTCCACCTGGCGCGGATCGACCCGCTGCACCGAACCGGCGTCCAGCGCATGCAGCTCCAGATCCCCCGAGGGGGAAGGGTCGAGCGTGGCGTAGGCGAACTTGTCGATGGTTACGTTCATCACGAAACCACCGTGCTGCTCGGTGAACGGCGACACGTCGGTGCCACCACCGGCAAGGCCCAGGCGCAGCGGGGCGCGGGAACGGATGATCACGGGGTTTCCTCCCTGCCAAGCAGGATCGAGCACAACGATGCGGAAAGGGCCTGGCGGGAGAACCGCGACTGCGCGTAGGCGGCGCCGGCGGCCGAGGCGCAGGACCACGCCGCGTCGTCCTCGAGCAGGCGCAGCAGCGCATCGGCCATGCGATCGGCCTCGTCGGCCACCTGGCAGACCTCTGCAAGCCCCGCCAGGCCCTGGGCGCCGACGCCGGTGGTGACCAGCGGCAGGCCCTGCTGAAGCGCCTCAACCACCTTGCCCTTGATGCCCGCGCCGTAGCGCAGCGGCACCACCGCGACCCGCGCAACGCCGTAGCGCCGGGAAAGCTCGGCATCGTCCACGTAGCCGGTCACCTCGACCCGCTCGCCGGCCAGCGCCCGCACTTCGGGCGTGGGGTTGGAACCGACCAGCGACAGGCGCACGTCCGGTCGCCGGCTCCACACCCGCGGCATGACCTCGCCGACCAGCCAGGTGGCGGCATCGATGTTCGGCGGATGCGCGAAACCAGCCACGAACAGCACACCGTCGCGGCCGACCGGGACCGCATCGGCCACGAAGTGGTCGAACGCGTAAGGCACGATCGCCGATGCATGCGCCTGGGGCTCTAGCGCCAGCACCACTTCGGCCTCTTCCTGGGAGGGATAGAGCACGTGGTCCACGCCACGCCACAGGGCCCGCTCCTCTTCCTCCATCGTGCGCGCCTCCACCACCAACGAATCGCGGCCGGTGACTGCAGACTCTGCGAGCATCCGGCGGAAATGCAGGTCGTGGCCGTAGTAGGTCACGCGGACATCCGGCGCCAGCTTGCGCAGCGCCTTGAGATAGGACGGCGCGACGTGCGGCCGCGACAGCAGCACCGCGTCCAGCTCGCCGCCCACCTCGCGCAGGTAGTCGGCGAAGCGCCCGGCATGCCGCGTCCCGTAGATCAGCTCCACGCCACGCGCCTGCAGCGCCTGGCTGTAGTGCGGGTCCAGGTAGAGGTTGTCCGGCCAGAACTTCACGATGCAGCCGGCCGCCAGCAGCGCATCGATGAACGCGACCATGGTCCGCGAACCGGCGTCGCGGTCCGGCTGCGGCACGTAATGGTCCACCACCAGGACCACCGGCCTGTCCCAGGCGCGGTCGCGGGCACGCAGGACATGTTCGCCATTGGGGTAATGGCTGGCCAGCACGTCCTTCCAGCGCTCCAGGAACTTGCCCTGGTTGACCACCTGGTAAGCCTTGATCCCGCTGCCGGTGTCGGTGCCGTGGGAGACGCCCTCGTGGTGGACCACGGTGGAGAATGGCGTGTAGTACACCTCCAGGCCCTCGGCGCGCACCCGGAAGGCGAGGTCCGAATCCTCGCAGTAGGCCGGCAGGTACAGCTCGTCGAAGCCTCCCAGGCGCCGGAACAGCGCGGTCGGCAGCAGCAGGCTGGCGCCGGAGCAGTAGTCCACCCGGCGTACGTAGTTGAACTCGTTGGCGCGCGGATCCTGCAGGCGCCCGTAGTTCCATGCCGAACCGTCGCGCCAGACGATGCCACCGGCTTCCTGCAGGCGCCCGTCGGGGTAGACCAGGCGGGAGCCGGCCATGCCGGCGTCGGGCATCCGGTCGAACACGTCGAGCAATCCCTCCAGCCAGCCGGCGGCCACCTCGGTGTCGTTGTTGAGGAAGCACAGGTACTGGCCGCGCGCCAGGGTGGCGGCGTGGTTGCACGAGCGCAGGAAGCCGAGGTTCTGCGGGTTCTCGTGGTAGCGCAGGCCGGGGATGGTGGCCAGCCGCGCCATCTCCGCCTCCCCCGAGGCATCCTCGGCGACGATGACCTCGAACGGCATCGATGGCAGATGGTCGGCGATCGAGCGCAGGCAGGCGGCGGTCATCGCCAGCTTGCCGTAGGTCGGGATCACCACCGAGACCACCGGCGCTTCGGACACCGGGAAGGCCATGTCGCGCAGCAGCTCCTCCGCGCTCATGTCCGCGTGCTGCAGCACCGGGACAGGTTGCTGCCTGGCCTGCTGGCGCATGCGCAGGCGACGGAACAGCGCGCGTGCCGGCGCCAGCAGCGGGCTGCCCGCCAGCGCGTTGCCGCGCAGCGAGGCGGCCACCACGTCCCATTCACCGCGCATGACCCTGCCCGCGAAGCGCAGCGGGCGGGTCAGCTGCCAGGACCTGGATGCGAGGATGACGCGCAGCAGCTCGTCCATCTGCTGGCGGCCGCGCCTGGCCTCGTCCACCACCTGCGACAGCATGCTGCTGTCCAGCGCAAGGCCGCCGGCTTCGGCGTCCCCCGGCAGGCCGGCGCCACGCCGGACAGTGGCCAGATGGCTTCGCATGCCTTCCAGCATCTCGCCCAGCGCCACGTGGGTCTCGGCCGCGGCCTGTTCGCGATCGCGCTCCAGTCCGGCACACCGCTCCTGCAAAGCAACGCACGTCGCCCGCGTTTGGGCCAGCTCGGCCGCCTGGGCCGCGTTTGCCACGCGCAGCTGCGCCAGCTCCTGCGCCAGCCCGTCGCGCGCCGACTGCACCTGGAGCAGCTCGCCGGCCAGGACGTCGCGCGCGACCTGCGCCTGCGCGCTTTCACGCTCCAGCAGTTCGCGCTCGCCGCGCAACCGGGACACCTCCGCCTCCAGCCCTGCCGCATGCACGGACGCGTGACGGGTGCCGTCGACCTGGGCACGCAGCTGTTCGACCTCGCGGTCCAGGCCCTGGGCCCAGGCAGTGCGCTCGGCACTCTCGGCCTGGAGCTCGTCGACGCGGCCGCGCAGGCGCGCGATCTCTTCGTCCTGGCTGCCGGCCCAGCGCGCGACCTCGCGATGGCGCTCGTAAAGGTCCTCGGTCTCGGACATCAGCACCGACGGGGCAAGCGCCGGCAGCAGCCGCTCCTCCGCCGCCGCGAGCGCGATGAAGTAGACCGGTGCCTCGATCGCCGCCGCCCGGGCGAGGACCTCGCCATCCCGTTCGGCAAGCCCCTGCCACTGCAGCGCTCCCGCTTCGGGGGTCGTCGCGCAGATCGCCGAAACCACCGACAGCTTCTGGCCGAGGTAGCGCACGGCCGGGAACTGGCGCCCCAGCAGGGTGGCGAACTCGTCGAAATCCAGCTCGCACACGTGGAACTCGTTGTGGTGCCCGGCCTTCTCCGAATACGTGACCCGGTTGGGCGAGGACATCACCAGCACGCCGTCAGGACGCAGCACCCGGCGGATCTCCGCCAGCATCTGCTCCTGTTCGTGCAGGTGTTCGACCGTCTCGTAGGACACCACCACGTCCACGCAGGCATCGGGCAGCGGGATCGCCGCCGCCGAACCCTGCAGGTACCGCAGGTGCGGGCGCGACCCGTAGGTCGTGGTGGCGTGGGCCACGGCCTCGGCCGAGATGTCCACGCCGGTCACCGAGCGCGCCACCGCGGCCATCGCCGCGCTGCCATAGCCCTCGCCGCAGGCGATGTCCAGCACGTCCTTGCCGGCCACCGCCGGCAGGCACCAGGCATACCGGTGCAGGTGCTCCTGGCGGATCTCGCCGGCCTCGGTGGGCACGAAGCGTTCGCCCGTGAATTCCATCGTCACTCGCTCCGCCTGGTCACTTCGATTGCCGCCATCGGGATGCCGAGCAGGCCGTGGCGCATGGTTTCATCCACCGCCCGGAACTCGAGCGCGTCGTGCACCCAGTGCTGCTGGGTGTGGTCGTCCTGGCTGCCCGAGGCGATGGCCACGTCGACCATGTAGCTGCCCGAGGGCAGGATCGGCATCCGGAAACGGAAGTCCGCCTCCACCACCTCGCCGACGGTGACGCTGGCCTGCTCGCCGTTGAACACCAGGTGGGTGTTGTCGCCGAACAGGCGCTGGCCCAGGCGGTCCTTGACGTAGAAGCCGAGGATCACCGCATCCAGGTCCTGGTTGGCCCGCGCCCGGATGCGCAAGGTGGTCATCTCGCCGCCCTCCAGCAGGCGCGCCGGCGTGCCCGCGTCGTCCAGCAGCGCCACCTCGAAGATGGTCGCGCCGCCGGCGCCGAACTGGGCGCCGGCCGAGTCCGGGTCGAACTCGAACACCGCCAGGCGGTTGGAGGCTCCCAGCGAGCGCAGCAGCTCCTGGCGGAAATCCGCCGCGGCCGGATCGGCCGCCGGCTTGCCCGCGCCGGACCGCCCCTGGCCCACGTGAACCACCTCGCCTGCCGCATCGGCGCGGCCGCGCGCGTGCTGCCGCGCCATGTAGGTTTCCACCACCGCCCCGGCAGCGCCCTGCATCTGCACCACGCCGTCCTCCAGCCAGATCGCGCGGGAGCACAGGTTGGTGACCGCCGCCGCGTCGTGGCTGACGAACAGCAGCGTGCCGCGCTTCTGGAATTCGCGCAGGAAGCGCATGCACTTCTGCGCGAAGAACGCATCGCCCACCGACAGCGCTTCGTCCACGATCAGGATGTCCGCATCGACGTGGGCGATCACGGCGAAGGCCAGGCGCACGGCCATGCCACTGGAATAGCTGCGCACCGGCTGGTCGATGAACTGGCCGATGTCGGCGAAATCGAGGATGCGCTGCATCCGCTGTTCGACCTGGGCGCGGGTCAGGCCGAGGATGGTGCCGTTGAGATAGACGTTCTCGCGGCCGGTGAACTCGGGATTGAAGCCGCTGCCCAGCTCCAGCAGCGCGGCCACCTTGCCCTCCACCCGGCAACTGCCGTGGGTCGGTGACAGGGTCCCGGCGATGATCTGCAGCAGCGTGGATTTGCCCGACCCGTTGCGCCCGATGATGCCCACCGTCTCGCCGCGGTGGATGTCGAAGGAGACCTCGCGCAGGGCATGGAATTCGCGGTGCCCGTGCTCGCGCCCCAGCAGCGCCTGCCACAGGCGGTGGACCGGCTTCTCGTACATGCGGAAGCTCTTGCCCACGCCCTCCACGCGGATCACCGCGGCGGCCGGCTCCGCCGTCGCATCGGGCGCCGGTGCGGCCGTCTCAGAGCACATCGGCGAACCCCCCGCGCATGCGGCGGAAGAACGCCAGGGCCAGCAACGCCAGCCCGCTGACGCATGCGGTGTAGATCCCCAGCGCGGTCCAATCCGGCATGCGTCCCCAGATCACCACCTCGCGCGCCTGGTCGATGATCAGGGTCAGCGGATTGGCGCGGAACACCCAGCGGTAGTCTTCGGGCAGCGACTCCAGCGGGATGATCGCCGAGGACAGGAACAGCATGGCGGTGGCGAGCACGCCGACGAACTGGCTGATGTCTCGCAGGTACACGCCCAGCGCCGACAGGAACCAGCCCACCGCAACCGTCAGGATCGCCAGCGGCGCGATGACCAGCGGCAGCAGCAGCATGTGCCAGTACAGCTCCCCGTGCCAGAACCACTTCAGCGCCACCAGCACCACCAGGTTCATCGCCAGGTGGAACAGCGCGGTGAGGGTCATGCTGCAGGCCAGGATCTCCAGCGGGAAGACCACGCGCTTGACGTAGCCGGGGTTGGACAACACCAGCTGCGGCGCCCGGGTCAGGCACTCGGCGAAGAAACCGTGGACCACCAGCCCCACGAACAGGATCAGCGCGAAATCGGCGGTCGAGCCGGAGGTACCCGGCCAGCGGCTGCGCAGGATGTAGCCGAAGGCCAGGGTGTAGACCATCAGCATCAGGAACGGGCTGATCAGCGACCACAGCAGGCCGATGGAGGCGCCCCGATAGCGCCCCAGGATCTCCCGCTTCGTCAGCTCGGCCAGCAGCGAGCGACGCTGCGCCAGTGTCTCCAGCATGGGGAGCTCCGTCAGGCCGCCAGGGCCTGGTCCAGATCCCGCCGCAGGTCGCCCACGTCCTCGATGCCGACGCTCAGGCGCACCAGCGAGTCGCTGATCCCCAGCCGGGCGCGGCGCTCGGGCGGCACCGAGGCATGGGTCATCACCGCCGGATGGTTGAGCAGGCTCTCCACCCCGCCCAGCGACTCGGCCAGGGTGAACAGCCGGGTCCGGGCACAGAAGCGGCTGGCCGCCTCGAATCCACCCTTGAGCACCACCGAGACGATGCCGCCGAAACCGCTCATCTGGCGGGCGGCCAGTGCGTGCTGCGGGTGCGAGGCCAGGCCCGGGTAGATCACCTTCTCCACCGCCGGGTGCAACTCCAGCCACTGCGCCAGCTGCAGCGCGCTGTCGCAGTGCGCGCGCATGCGCAGCGGCAGGGTCTTGGCCCCGCGCAGCGCCAGGAAGCTGTCGAACGGCCCCTGCACCGCGCCCACCGAGTTCTGCAGGAACGCCATGCGCTCGCCCAGTTCGGCGTCGGCGGCGACCACGATGCCACCGACCATGTCCGAGTGCCCGTTGAGGTACTTGGTCGCCGAATGCAGGACCAGGTCCGCGCCCATCTGCAGGGGACGCTGCAGCGCCGGCGAGGCGAAGGTGTTGTCCACCACCACCAGCAGGCCGTGCCGGCGCGCGACCTCCACCACCGCGGCGATGTCCACGATCTTGAGCATCGGGTTGGTCGGGGTCTCGATCCAGACCATGCGCGTGCGCGGAGTGATCGCCGCGGCGAAGGCGTCCAGGTCGGCCAGGTCGACGAAACTGAAGTCCAGCGCGGCGCTGCGCCGGCGGACCCGCTCGAACAGGCGGTAGCTGCCGCCGTACAGGTCGTCCATGGCGATGACGTGGTCGCCGCTGTCCAGCAGTTCCAGCACCGTGGAACTGGCCGCCATGCCCGAGGCGAACGCGAACCCGCGGCTGCCGCCTTCCAGCGCGGCGACGCAGCGCTCCCAGGCGAAGCGGGTGGGGTTGTGGGTGCGGGAGTACTCGAAGCCCTGGTGCTCGCCCGGCGCCGACTGGGCGTAGGTCGAGGTGGCATAGATCGGCGGCATCACCGCCCCGGTGGTGGGGTCGGGAGCCTGGCCGCCATGGATGGCCAGGGTGGCGAACGCGAGGGCGTCCGTGTGCAGGCCGTCGCGGGGAGACTGGTCGGACATGGCGGCTCTCTTCGAGGTAGCCGCGGATTCTAGCAACCGCCGCTTAACCGAAGCTTGGCGCCGGCCCGGACCGGACCGGCGCCAGGGAGGCCGCTACTGCACGCGGCGGCGCAGGTAGTTGAGCAGGTCGATCCGGGTGATCAGGCCCAGGAAGCGCTCGCCATCGGTGACGATCGCCACCTGGCCGCGGTCGAACACCGGCAGCAGCGCCTCGATCGGCGACTTGACGTCCAGCTTCTCCAGCTTGCTGACCATCGCCACCGAGACCGGGTCGCGGAAGCGCGCCTCGTCGCCGTACACGTGCAGCAGCACGTCGCTCTCGTCGATGATGCCGGCAAGCTGCTCGCCCTCCATCACCGGCAGCTGCGACACGTCGTAAAGCTTCATGCGCTGGTAGGCGGTGGTCAGCAGGTCGGTCGGGGCCACCACCACGGTGTCGCGCTGGCTGTAGGGACGCAGGATCAGGTCGCGCAGGTCGCCGTGGTGCTCACGCTCCAGGAAGCCGTTGTCCAGCATCCAGTAGTCGTTGTACATCTTGGACAGGTACTTGTTGCCGGTGTCGCACACGAACACCAGCACCTTCTTCGGCGTGGCCTGCTCGCGGCAGTAGCGCAGCGCCGCGGCCAGCAGGGTGCCGGTGGAGGAACCGCCGAGGATGCCCTCCTTCTCCAGCAGCTCGCGCGCGGTATGGAAGCTCTCCGCATCGGAGATGGCATAAGCCTTCTTGACCCGGCTGAAGTCGGAGATCGGCGGCAGGAAATCCTCGCCGATGCCCTCCACCAGCCAGCTGCCGGACTTGTCGCTGAGCACGCCCTCGTTGATGTACTGGGTCAGGATCGAGCCGACCGGGTCGGCCAGCACCATCTCCACGTGCGGCGCCTGTTCGGCGAAACAGCGCGACAGGCCGGTCATGGTGCCGGAGCTGCCGCAGCCGAACACGATCGCGTCGAAGCCGCCGGCCTGCGCCATCTGCTCGATGATCTCCGGGCCGGTGCCGTGCTCGTGCGCGGCCGGGTTGTCCGGGTTGCCGAACTGGTTGATGAAGTACGCGCCCGGGGTTTCGCGGGCGATCCGCTCCGCCAGGTCCTGGTAGTACTCCGGGTGGCCCTTGCCCACGTCCGAGCGGGTCAGCACCACCTCCGCCCCCATGGCCTTGAGGTTGAAGATCTTCTCCCGGCTCATCTTGTCCGGGACCACCAGCACCAGGCGGTAACCCTTCTGCTGGGCGACCAGGGCCAGGCCCAGGCCGGTATTGCCGGCGGTGCCCTCGACCAGGGTGGCCCCGGGCTTGAGTTCGCCGCGGCGCTCGGCCGCCTCGATCATCGACAGGCCGATGCGGTCCTTGATCGAGCCGCCGGGATTGAAGTTCTCGAGCTTGAGGTAGAGCTCGCACGGGCCCGTGTCCAGGCGGCGCGCCTTGACGATCGGGGTGCGGCCGATGAGTTCGAGCACGGAGGCGTGCAGGGCCATGGGCAGTCCGGTGGGAGCGCCGCGATGCCGCGGCAGAACCGGCATTATCGGCCGGATCCCCTGCCCCGTCAGCCCGGGCTGGCGCGAGCGGGCGGCCGCGATTGCCACAGGCCGACACAACCGGGTGCCCGGGCGGTGGCGACCGACGAGGATGGCCACCACCGCCCGTGGCGGTAAAGAACGTGGGACCGGTCAGTGGGCCCGGTCGTACATGCGCAGCAACCGCTCCTTGGCGGCGAGCTTCTCGCGCTTCATCTGCCCAAGCGTCATGTCGTCGATGGGTAGCACCCCGAGCTCGGCCTGCATGCACTTCTTGTCCAGCAGCCGGTGTCGCTGGTAGAGCCGCTTGAATTCGGGGTCACGCTTGATGAGCGCGTCGATTTCGGTCTGCGGTTGCCCTTCGAACATGTCTGCACCTCCTGGGTCGTTGCGTCCCTGATGGCGGATGTCCGGCCTGCCTGGCCGGCGCCGGAAAAACAGACGCCCCGGGCCGCGAGGCCCAGGGCGCGTGGTTGCCGGACAGGCGCGATGCGGCTGGCCCCGCCCCCCACCCCACCCGCCGCGGCTGGGCCCGGCATCTGGGGGGACTGGCGTTGCAGGCAGCTGCATCGGCATGGCTCCGGTTCTGCCGGGCCACCTTGGAAGGGACCCGGGTATCCGACCCTACTCCCATGCCGGGGGCCCTTCAACCTTTCCCCGTGCGAGTAACCCCGAACTGGGACCGACGCCGCGTTCGGCCCGGGAAATCCGACCTGCGTCAACCGCAAGTGATTGATTTCACGAAGCCAAACCCGGGTTCAGGGGGCGATCGTCACCTCTGCCGAGCGCCGGCTGGTGGCCGGGTCGCGGACCCCTTCGGCCTTGATCCGGGCCTTGTCCACGCCGGCTGCGGCCAGCGCTTCCCGCAGGGCGGCGGCGCGGGCCTGGGCCACCTTGGGATCGGCGTCCCAGGCGCGGATGCGCACGGTGCGCTTGCCGATCTGCAGGTAGGCAGCCAGGGCCGCGGCGGCGTCCTTGCCGCTGCCGCTCAGGGCGGACTTGCCGCTGGCATAGGCCGCGCCCGGCAGCACGAACGTTTCGCCCTGGCTGCCGAAGGTCGAGGCCGGCAGCTTCTTCCCGGACACCAGCTCCGCCTCCTGGCGGGCGAGCTCGGCCTCCTTGCGGCGGGCGGCGCTGAGCTGCGCGGTCTGGCGGCCGGCCGCCTTGCCCAGGGCCTCTTCCGCTTCCCCGCGGGCAATCGCCTCGGCCTCGGCGGCCAGGCGCAGCCGCTCGACCTCCTCGGCGCGGATCTGGGCCTGGACGCGCAGGCGCTCGGCTTCCCGGCGCGCCTTCTCGGTCTCGCGCCGGCTGGCCTCCAGCAGCAGTTCGCTGCGCTGCAGCTCCAGCCGCGACAGCTCGGCCCGCGCCGCCCCTGCACGGGCCATGGCCTCGGCGATCTCGACCCGGCGCTGGGCCAGGTACAGCGAGTCCGGACGCTCGGAGCGGCGCGCGGCCTCCAGCGAGGCGATGGCCTGCTGCGCCTGCAGCAGTTCGACCCCGGCGCCGCGCGCCAGGTCCGGGTCGGCCTGCAGCACCGAAAGCCTCGCGCGCAGGCGCGCGGCGTCCGGGTCTTCCGCCGCGGTGGCCGGTGCGGCCAGGGCCAGCAGCAGGAGGCATGCGCACAGCGGGCGCGGCCAGCGCGCGGCGGTCATGGCGTGCCCTCCGCACCGGCCAGCCCAAGCTGCTGGCGCAGGCCCGCGATCTCGGCGCGGCGCTGGGCCAGCCCGGCCTCGGCACGCGCCTGCTCGCTGCGGGCCCGTGCCAGGTCGGCATCGGCAGCCACCCGCAGGCCCAGCGCCTCCGCCTTGCGGCGCTCGGCACGGCTGCGCGAAGCACCCAGCGCCTGGGCCTGGATCAGGCCCGTGCGGGCACCCTGCAGCAGCTCCGGTGCGTACTGGTCGGCGAACGCGTCCTGGGCCTCCAGCACCGCCCGTTCGGCCTGCTGGACAGCGGGCAACGCGGACTGGGCATGGGCCGTGACGGCCAGCCCGAAAGCGGCAACCAGCGCATACAGGCACCTGCGGAAGTGTGCGAAGCTAGGTTCGTTCATCGGGGGATGTCGCGTCCTGAAGGGTCGCGGCCATTGTCGGAAGCCGGAGCCGCCCATGCAATGGCGGCCGGACGCCATACAGGGGATCGTCATTTAAATGGATATCGGCTACTTCCTGAAGCTGATGACCGAGAAGAACGCCTCGGACATGTTCCTGACCACCGGGGCGCCGGTCTACATCAAGATCGAAGGCAAGCTCTACCCGCTCGGCAACACCGGCCTGCCCCCGGGCATGGTCAAGAAGATCGCCTATTCGCTGATGGACGAGGGCCAGGTCCCGCAGTTCGAGCGCGACCTGGAACTGAACATGGCCATTGCCCTGGCCGACGCCGGACGCTTCCGCGTCAACGTGTTCAAGCAGCGCGGCGAGGTCGGCATGGTGATCCGCGCCATCCGCAGCGCGATCCCGTCGATCGAGGAGCTGAACCTGCCCGAGGTGCTGAAGGACATCATCATGACCCCGCGGGGGCTGGTGCTGATCGTCGGCTCCACGGGCTCGGGCAAGTCGACCTCGCTGGCGTCGATGATCGACTACCGCAACAGCAACATGACCGGGCATATCCTCACCATCGAGGATCCGATCGAATACCTGCACAAGCACAAGAAGTCGATCGTCAACCAGCGCGAGGTCGGGCTGGACACCCACGCCTTCCACAACGCGCTGAAGAACGCCATGCGCGAGGCGCCGGACGTGATCCTGATCGGCGAGATCCTGGACGCGACCACGATGGAGGCGGCGATCGCCTTCGCCGAGACCGGCCACCTGTGCCTTGCGACGTTGCACTCCAACAACGCCGACCAGACCATCGAGCGCATCCTCAACTTCTTCCCCGAGAGTGCGCACAAGAACGTGCTGATGAACCTGGCGCTCAACCTGCGCGCGGTGGTCTCGCTGCGCCTGGTCAAGGGCGTCGACGGGCGCCGCCTGCCGGCCACCGAGGTGTTGATCAACACGCCGATGATCCGCGACCTGCTGCGCCGCGGCCAGGTGCACGAGATCAAGGCCGCGATGGAGGGCTCGCTGGAGGAAGGCATGCAGACCTTCGACCAGTGCCTGTTCCGGATGGTCAAGCAGGGCCGCATCGAGCAGGAGGAAGCGCTGCGCGCGGCCGATTCGCGCGATGGCCTGGCACTGAAGTTCCGCCTGTCCGAAGGCGCCGAGGGCGAGCACGACCCCTATGCCGACATGAACGGCGGCGGCGGCATCAGCCACGGCTTCAGTTAAACGCAGGGCCGGCCCACGCGCGCCGGCCTTCCGGGACGGCTATGCCCGCGGGGCGTCCGGCTGTGCCTCGGGCGCGGCCGCCACGAATGCCGGCAGGGCGAGGCAGGTGCGTTCGATCCGTGCCAGTACCGGCCAGCGGGCCAGGTCCATGCCGAAGCGGCGCGCGTTGTAGAGCTGTGGCACCAGCACGCAGTCGGCCATGCCCGGGACATCGCCGTGGCAGAAGCGTCCGGTGTCCGGGTCGGCGCCCAGCAGTTGCTCCAGCGCATCCAGGCCGCTGCCGGTCCAGTGGTGGATCCAGGCCTGCCGCCCGTCCGGTCCCTGCCCCAGCGTGTTCTCGAGGTGCTGGAGCACCCGCAGGTTGTTCAGTGGATGCACGTCGCAGCCGATGGCCTGCGCCAGCGCGCGCACCCGGGCGCGGCCGGGTGCGTCGTCCGGCAGCAGCGGGCCGCGCTGCGGCCAGGTCTCGTCCAGGTATTCCAGGATCGCCATCGACTGGCGCAGCAACCGCCCGTCGTGGCGCAGCACCGGCACCAGCTCCTGCGGATTGAGCGCACGGAAGGCCGGCGCGTGCTGCTGGCCCCCGTCCTGCACCAAGTGGACCGGCTCGCTGGCATAGTCCAGGCCCTTCAGCGCCAGCCCGATCCGCACCCGGTAGGCGGCGCTGGAGCGCCAGTAGGTGTACAGCTGAAGTTGCCCGGCCATGCTCACTCCCGGCGCCGCGCGCCCTGTGTGTCCGCCCGGTCAGGCCGGCAGCGGCTGCTGCTCGATGCGCTGCTCGATCGCGCCGAAGATGCTGTTGCCCTGGCGGTCCAGCATCTCGATCCGCACCCGGTCGCCGAACTTCATGAACGGCGTGGACGGCTTGCCGTCGCGCAGCGCCTCCACCGTGCGCTTCTCGGCGAAGCACGAGGCACCACGGGACACGTCCTGGTTGGCGATGGTGCCTGAGCCGACGATCGTGCCGGCGGCCAGCGGCCGGGTCCTGGCGGCATGGGCGACCAGCTGGGCGAAGTCGAACTGCATGTCCTCGCCGGCTTCCGGCGCGCCGAACCACTCGCCGTTGACGTGGGTCACCAGCGGCAGGTGCAGCTTGTTGCCGCGCCAGGCGTCGCCCAGCTCGTCGGGGGTGACGAACACCGGGCCCAGCGCAGAGCGTGGCTTGGACTGCAGGAAGCCGAAGCCCTTGGCCAGCTCGCCGGGAATGAGGTTGCGCAGGGAAACGTCATTGACCAGCCCGACCAGCTGGATGTGGCCGGCGGCCTGCTCCGGCGTCACCGCCATCGGCACGTCGTCGGTGATGACCACGATCTCCGCCTCCAGGTCGATGCCGTAGTCCTCGCTGACCACCCTGACCGGATCGCGCGGCCCGTGGAAGCCGGCGCTGGTGGCCTGGTACATCAGCGGATCGGTGTAGAAGCTCTCCGGGACCTCGGCGCCGCGGGCGCGGCGCACGCGCTCGACGTGCGGGAGGTAGGCGCTGCCGTCGACGAACTCGTAGGCCCGCGGCAGCGGCGAGGCCAGGCAAGCAGGGTCCAGGTCGAAGGCATTGGCGGCCGCCCCGTGCTCCAGCGCCTCGGCCAGCGCGACCAGCCGCGGCGCGGCCGACTGCCAGTCGTCCAGGGCCTGCTGCAGGGTCGCGGCGATGCCGGTGGCGCGCACGGCGCGGGCGAGGTCGCGGGACACCACGACCAGGGTGCCGTCGCGACCGCCTTCCTTGAGGGTTCCGAGCTTCATCACGCGCTCCTGCTGGCTTGGGTTGGCGATTGTATCGATATCACCCGGATCGTTTCATGGGAAACGTTGTCGCCGGACCGGCTGCGCCCCCCTGAACGGCCCCAAGCGGCGGGCAGGCGCGGCGGCCGCGCTTGCCGTAGAATGCGCGCACCGATCTGCCAGCGGCCGTCCGTTTCCCTCCGGGACCGGCAGCGCCGGACCAGCTCCGGCGTCCGCTCCACCCCGACGCCTTCCGCCTGGCATTCGCGCCGGTCCATCCGGCCAGTCCCTTCTCGCAGCGCGGTTTACGGGAACGCTCCGAGTCACCGATCGATACCGATCAGAACCCGCCGGCCACCGGTCGCGGGTCTTTCCCATGGAGTGTTCCTGATGTCGTTTGAATCGCTGGGCCTGGCGCCCTTCCTGCTGCGCGCGCTGTCCGAGCAGGGCTACGAGAATCCCACCCCGATCCAGCAACAGGCGATCCCGCTGGCGCTGGCCGGCCACGACCTGCTCGCCGGCGCCCAGACCGGCACCGGCAAGACGGCCGCCTTCGGCCTGCCGCTGCTGCAGCACCTGGGCACCTCGCCGCAGGCCGTCGGCAACGGCCCGCGCAAGCCGCGCGCCCTGATCCTGGCCCCGACCCGCGAGCTGGCCACCCAGGTGCATGACAGCCTGCGCGGCTACAGCAAGTACCTGCGCATCCCCAGCGCGGTGATCTACGGCGGCGTGGGCATGGGCAACCAGCTGGACGCGCTGCGCCGCGGCGTGGACATGGTGATCGCCTGCCCGGGCCGCCTGATCGACCACATCGAGCGCCGCAGCATCGACCTGTCGGGCATCGAGGTGCTGATCCTGGACGAGGCCGACCGCATGCTCGACATGGGTTTCCTGCCCTCGATCAAGCGCATCCTGGCCAAGCTGCCCAGGCAGAACCGCCAGACCCTGCTGTTCTCGGCGACCTTCCCGGAATCGATCAAGCAGCTGGCGATGGAGTTCATGCGCAACCCGCGCGAGGTCCAGGTGACCCCGCAGAACACCGTGGCCGAGACCATCGCCCACCGCGTGCACCCGGTCGACACCGCGCGCAAGCGCGAGCTGCTGCTGCACCTGCTGGGCCAGGACGTGCGCGTGCAGACCCTGGTGTTCGCCAAGACCAAGCACGGCAGCGACAAGCTGGCCACGCACCTTGAGAAGGCCGGCATCCAGGCCGCCGCGATCCATGGCAACAAGAGCCAGGGCCAGCGCCTGCGCGCACTGGGCGACTTCAAGTCCGGCAAGGTCAAGGTGCTGGTGGCGACCGACATCGCCGCGCGCGGCATCGACATCGACCAGCTGCCGCGGGTGATCAACTACGACCTGCCGATGGTGGCCGAGGACTACGTGCACCGCATCGGCCGCACCGGCCGCAACGGCTCCACCGGCGAGGCGCTGTCGCTGGTGTCGCAGGACGACGCCAAGTACTTGCGCCAGATCGTGCGCCTGCTGGGCCGCGACATGGAGATCCGCGACCTGCCGGGGTTCGAGCCGCAGGTGCCGATCCGCTGGGGCAACAGCGCCCCGGGCAAGGCCGAGCAGCCCGGCGGCGACCGTCCGCCGCGCAAGGGCGCGGGCGGCCGTGGTCGCCGGCCGCATGCCGCCGGCGACGGACAGGCCCACGCCCATGCCGGCAACCGCGGGGCCAATGGCCGCAACGGCGGCGGCCGCAGCGGTGCGCGTACCCCCGGCGCCACCCATGCGCAGCCGCGCGGCAGCCGCAACGGCGGTCCGCGCCGCGACGCCACCCGCTGACCGCTGGCCACCGGTCGCCCGCGTCGCCCCCGGAACGGCAGCCTCGGCTGCCGTTCCTGTTCCTGACCTGACAGTCCGGCCGCGTTGCCGGACCGCCCCGCCGCACGGACAATCCGCCCATGGAAATCTTCAAGGTCTTCACCCTCGAGGCCGCGCACCGCCTGCCCAACGTGCCCGAAGGCCACAAGTGCTCCCGCCTGCACGGCCACTCCTTCCGGGTGGAGCTGCACGTGGACGGCCCGGTGGATCCGCGGGCGGGCTGGGTGATGGATTTCGCCGAGCTCAAGGCCGCGTTCAAGCCGCTGTACGAGCAGCTGGACCACCACTACCTCAACGACATCCCCGGCCTGGAGAACCCCACCAGCGAGAACCTGGCGGCGTGGATCTGGAACCAGCTCAAGCCTTCGGTCCCCCTGCTGAGCGAAGTGGTGGTGCACGAGACCTGCACCTCTGGCTGCCGCTACCGCGGCTGAGTCCGCGGTGGGCCGGGCAGCCGCGCCCGCCGCTCCCCGTCAGGTCGCCGTAGTCGGGGGTTGCCCTCACAAAGCGGGTGCGCGAACCACGCGCCCGCGTTGGCCGTGCTCGACTTCTGCTGGTCACCCAGCCGCCTCCGCCCGCCCCCCGCTTCGCTGCGACGCAGCCGCCGGTCACGGGACGTCCGGTCCCGTGGCTATGCATACCCGGTGCGGCCGGAGCCGGTCGGCCGCCCGCCAGCACCCGTCCCCCGCTTCATCCCTGAGGCTGCTCGACTACGGATCCGTGACATTCATCACAAAGTCACCTCGTGCCATACGCGTGATGTTGCGCCGCACAAAAACACCGGGTATGCTGCGTCGCACCATGAGGCAATCCGTGACGGAGTCAGCCATGTCCTACCAGTTCAACGACCAGTTCAGCGCCTACACCCACCAGTTCGCCGCGGTCGCCGCGCGCATGAACCGTCTGGCGCTGGAGAACGCCGAAACCCTGTTCGGCGTGCAGCTGCGCACGCTGGAGAAGAATGTCGAAGCCACCACCAGCTACCTGGGCGAGCTGGCCGAAGCGCGCGACCTGGACGCCTATCGCAACCTGTGGCCGAAGGGCCTGCAGGTGGCGCGCGACAACGCCGAGCGCGTCGCCGCCGCCGGCCAGGAAGTGATCGGCCTGACCCTGCGCGCTGGTGAAGCCTTCGGCGACCTGGCCAAGGGCCAGTTCGAGGCCGCCACCGAGCAGGTCCAGGCGACGGTCAGCAAGGCCGCGCGCGGCAAGCGCTGAGCGGCGCGCCGGGCACGCCCCGGCCACCCGTTCCAGAGGTACTTGCGCGGACCCCCTCCCCCGCGCAATACGGACCCGGCAGCATCCCCTCCCGCTGCCGGGTCTTTTTTTTGTCTGAATTCCGGCGACACGGCCGGCGCTACAGCGCCAGTTCCAGGGCCATCCGTGCCGGGTCCGGGGTGGTGGCGTGGGGCAGCCGCCCCAGGCATGGCACCGGCAGGCGCGCGCGCAGCAGCGCCAGGTTCTCCTCGCGGCAGGCCATGTGCGGATCCACCTCGCTGGCAATCCATCCCACCAGCGGCAGGCCGTCGGCGGCGATCGCCCGCGCGGTGAGGCGGGCATGGTTGAGGCAGCCCAGGCGCATGCCCACCACCAGCACCACCGGGGCCTCCAGCGCGCGCACCAGGTCGGCCTGGTCCAGGTTGCCGGCCAGCGGCGCCGCCCAGCCGCCCACGCCTTCCACCACCACCACGTCCGCCTGCGCGCGCAGCGCGGCGAACGCCTCCAGCAGCGGCGGCAACGCCACCTCGACCCCCGCCGCGCGCGACGCCAGCTCCGGCGCCAGCGGTTCGGGCAGCGCGTAGGGATTGAGGTCGTCGTAGTCCGGCCGCGGGTGGCTGGCGACCTGGAGGGCCAGCGCATCCTCGTTGCGCCAGTCGCCGTCCACGCGCGTGCAGCCGCTGGCCACCGGCTTCATGCCGACCGCGCGCCGCCCCACCGCGCGCAGGGCGTGCAGCAGCGCGCAGCTGGCCACGGTCTTGCCGGCACCGGTATCGGTGCCGGTCACGTACAGGCGGTCGATGCTGCGCAGGTCCATGTCCGCTCCAGTGGCCGCCACGTGCGGCGGGGCCGGATGATACGCGCCCGGCAGCACGTGCCATGGCGCATGCGCGCCACGCGTGTGCCGGCATCGCCGCCACGCTGCATTCCGCCGCCGGTCCGGCCCACGGGCCAGCGTTGCCGCTACCATGCGCGCATGTCCTTCTCCACCATCCCCCTCACCGGCGACAAGCCGGAGCAGTACGCCCAGCTGCTGGCCCAGGTCCGCGGCCTGCTGCACGGCGAGCGCGACCGCATCGCCAATGCGGCCAACCTGGCCTCGCTGGTCTACCACGCGTTGCCGTCGCTCAACTGGGTCGGCTTCTACTTCTACGACGGCACCGAACTGGTCGTGGGCCCGTTCCAGGGCCTGCCGGCCTGCGTGCGCATCCCCCTGGACAAGGGCGTATGCGGCGCGGCCGCCAGCACCGGGCAGACCCAGCGGGTCGCCGACGTGCATGCCTTCCCCGGGCATATCGCCTGCGATTCGGCCTCGCGCTCGGAGCTGGTGGTGCCGCTCCACGACGGCGACACCCTGGTCGGCGTGTTCGACCTGGACAGTCCCGAGCCGGACCGGTTCGATGCAAACGACCAGGCCGGGCTGGAAGCCATCGCCGCCGCGTTCATCCAGTCGCTGCGCTGAAGGCCGGATACCGCCGGCCATCCGCACCGGGCGGGTAAGCCTGCCCGCGGTTACAGGCCCATGGGCACCAGGACCAGCGCCAGCAGCAGCACCGTCTCCATCACCTCGGTCCCGGCACCCAGGCAGTCGCCGGAGATCCCGCCGAGGGTGCGCTTCCAGTAGTGCACGCCGGCCCACGCCACCAGCGGCGCCAGCACCAGCACCGGCCCCAGCCACAGGGCCGCACCCGCCAGCACCACGCCCCACGCCCACAACGGGGCCACACCCAGCTGCCAGGCGAAGCGTTCGGCCATGCCGGCCTGCAGCGGCGGCAGCCGGCGGCTCCACAGCAGGGTCGCCCAGCGCCCCCATGCGGGTACCAGCAGCAACGCCCACGGGTTGCCCGCTCGCGCCAGCTCGCTCAGCAGCACCAGCTTCAGCAGCATCTGCATGCCGATGGCCACCGTGCCGAACACGCCCAGATGCGGATCCTTGAGCACCTCGAGGAAGCGCTGCGGGTTGCGGTGCGAGGCGCCCAGCGCATCGGCCACGTCCCCCAGCCCGTCCAGGTGCAGCGCGCCGGTGACCCAGACCCACGCCAGCAGACCGGCCACGCCGGCCAGCAGCGGGCGGTCCTGCAGCAGCCATACCGGTAGCAGGACCAGGGCGCCCACCAGCAGGCCCACCAGCGGGAACCAGCGCGCACTGCGGGTGAGGTCGTCGGGCTGGAAGTCGGCAACCTGGGGGGTCGGCAGGCGGGTCAGGAACTGCACCGCCAGGATGAGCTGGCGCAGGATCATGGCTGTTCCAGCTCCAGCACCTCGCCCCACAGCGAGCCGTCCGGAGCCGCCTCGACCCGCAGGCGCAGGCGGGTTCCATAACCCAGGCGCAGCGCCCAGGTCTGGGCCAGGCCCCAGCCGCAGGTGCAGTGCAGGGCCATGCGCATCGCGCCGGCATGGGTCACCACCAGCGGCGGCGGGCCGGGATCGGCAGCTGTCGTCAACAGCTCGCGCAGGGCCGCGCCGACGCGGCCGGCGAACGCGTCCCACGGTTCGGCCCCAGGCAGCGGGTGGGTCACCGGATCGGCATGGAAACGGGCCAGCGCGTCGGCGGGAACCTCGCGGGCGGGCCTGCCATCCCAGTGGCCGAAATCCAGCTCCCGCCAGCCGGGAACGACCCGCACCGGCGTCGCCGCCAGTGCCCGGGCGGTGTCCAGGGCCCGGATCCGCGGCGAGCTGAACACCTGCGACCACGCGCGTCCGTGGTAATGCCGCGCGAGTCCCTCCGCGGCGCCGGCCAGCAGGGCCGCGTCGGTGGCGCCGTCGAGGTGGCCGGGCCGCCCGGTGGAGGCATGGCGCAGCAGGTCGATGATCACTGGCCCGCGCCGCGGTCGGTCACCGCCGCCTCCTCGAAGGTGGCCATGCGGTTATGCAGGGCGCAGGCCATGCGCACCAGCGGCACCGCCAGCGCCGCGCCGGAGCCTTCGCCCAACCGCAGGTCCAGTTGCAGCAGCGGGCTGGCCTGCATCAGTCCGAGCACCTGGGCATGGCCGCGCTCGGCGGACTGGTGCGAGAACAGCAGCCACGGTCGCACCGAGGGATTGAGCCGCACCGCCACCAGCGCGGCGGCGGACACGATGAACCCGTCGACCAGGACCGGCACGCCGCAGCGTGCGGCCTGGACGATCGCGCCGGCCATGGCCGCGATCTCGAGCCCCCCCACCCGGCGCAACGCCTCAAGCGCCGGCGATGTGGCGGCGGCGACCGCCTCGCGGTGCAGGGCCAGCGCCTGCTCGAGCACGTGCTGCTTGTGGCGGATGCGGTCCGGTGCCAGACCGGTTCCGGCGCCAACGATGCCGTCCAGCGGCGCCGGACCCAGCAAGGCCACCAGGGCGCTGGCGGCGGTGGTGTTGCCGATGCCCATCTCGCCCAGCAGCACCAGGTCGGCCGTCTGCGCCCCGGCCTCGTCGAAGGCGCGCCTGCCCGCTTCCAGCGCGTGCGCCAGCTCCGGCGCCTCCATCGCCGGCGCCTGGCTGAAGTCCGCCGTGCCATGGCGGGTGCGATCCTCCGCCACGCCCGCTACCGGCACCTGCCCGAAGGTGCCCACGTCGCGCACATGCAGTTCCAGGCCCAGCTCACGCGCGAGCACGGAAATCGCGGCGCCGCCGGCGGCGAAGTTGCGCAGCATCTGCACGGTGACCTCGGCCGGGTAGGCGGACACGCCGCGCGCGGTCACGCCGTGGTCGGCAGCGAACAGCAGCACCGGGACGCGATCGGCGCGGGGCTGCGCGCGCCCCTGCATCGCGGCCAGCTCGATGGCGACGTGTTCCAGCCTGCCCAGCGAGCCGGCCGGCTTGGTCAGGCGCCGCTGGCGCGCGGTCGCCTCGGCGCGGACCGCCTCCGACGGTGCGCGGCACGCCGTCCCGAGCCACTGCAGTTCCATCGGCCCACACCCCGCAAAAACGCCAGATTCTAGTGGCTGCCGCGCACGCCGCGCTTCTTCCCCGCCGCGGTCTGGCTTAGACTGCCGCCACTTTCAGGTGACCCGCGCTGTGCGGCGGGTTGAAACGGGAAGCCGGTGACGCGGTCCGGGCCAGGTGCCCGGGCGACCATTCCGGCGCTGCCCCCGCAACGGTAAGCAGGAAAACCCCGGGCAAACGCCACTGTGCACTGCATGGGAAGGCGCCCGACGGGGCAGGCATCGCGCCTGCGCCTGCAAGCCCGGAGACCGGCCTGGGAGACGACTGGTTGCGATGCGGAGGGCGTCGTGGCGGCAGCGCGCCGTGCACGCACGTCCCTTCCGTCGCTTCCCTCTCCTGACCGCAGCCCCCACCGCTTTGTCCGCGCGGGCGTGCGCGGACGCCAGGAGACACCATGAAGTCCAATCTGCATCCCCTTCCGCTGGCACTGGGCGTGGCCCTGGCCGCGGCCCCGTTCGCCGCGGCCGCCACCGGCGCGGCGACCGACCTGGACCAGGTCGTGGTCACCGCGACCCGCACCGAGGTCTCGCTGCGAGACAGCCTGGTCCCGGTCCAGGTCATCGACCGCGCGGCCATCGAGCGCAGCCAGGCCACTTCGCTGCAGGACCTGCTGCGCGGCCGTGCCGGCATCAACCTGAGCAACCAGGGTGGCCTGGGCAAGCTCAGCTCGCTGTTCGTGCGCGGCACCGCCTCCAACCAGGTGCTGGTGCTGGTGGACGGGGTGCGCATCGGCTCGGCCACCTCCGGCATGCCGACTTTCCAGGACCTGCCGGTGGAACAGATCGAGCGGATCGAGATCGTGCGCGGCCCGCACTCGAGCCTGTACGGCTCGGAGGCGATCGGCGGCGTCATCCAGGTGTTCACCCGCTCCGCGCCGGAGGGCCTCCACCACGACGCCATGGCCGGCATCGGCAGCAATGGCTACCGCCAGGTCGCCGGCAGCATCAGCCAGCGCGGCGAGCGCGGCTGGGTGTCCCTGCGCGCCGCGCGCCAGCGCACCGACGGCATTAATGCCTGCCGCGGCACCGCCGCCGGCTGGGGCGCCGGCTGCTTCGCCGACGAGCCGGACCGCGACGGCTACCGCAACACCTCCTACAACCTCCGCGGCGGCGTGGCCTTGGGCGACTCGGCCAAGCTCGAAGCGCACGCGCTGGACGTGGACAGCTTCAACGAATACGACGGCAGCATCTTCGGCGGCAACGAGGCCGAGAACCGCCAGCAGGTGTACGGCGCGCGCCTGGACTGGGACGCTGGCAACCGCGTGAAGCTGACGACCCAGGCCGGCCGTACCCGCGACCGCTCGGAGAACTTCTTCGCCAGCGAAGGCAGCCGCACGTTCGCCAGCGAGTTCGACACCCGCCGGGATACGGCCAGCATCCAGGCCGACCTGGCCCTGGCGCAGGGCCAGCAGCTGACCGGCGGCGCCGACTGGCAGGAGGACCGCGTCACCAGCAGCACGCCGTTCGACGTGGGCTCGCGCGACAACCTGGGCCTGTTCGTCGAGTACCAGGGCCGTTTCGGCAGGCACGCGCTGCAGGCCAGCGCCCGCAACGACGACAACGAGCAGTTCGGCAACCACACCACCGGAAGCCTCGCCTATGGCGTGGGGCTGGGCCACGGCCTGCGCCTGACCGCCAGCGCCGGCTCCGGCTTCAAGGCCCCGACCTTCAACGACCTCTACTACCCGGGCTTCAGCAACCCGGCCCTGGAGCCTGAGACCTCCAGGAGCGTGAACCTGGGCCTGGCCCAGGAGGGCGCGGGCTGGGACTGGACGATGAACCTGTTCCAGACCCGGATCGAGGACATGATCGGTTACGACAGCGGCTTCAACCTGGTGAACATCGACAAGGCCCGCATCCGCGGCGTGGAGTTCACCGGCTACGCGTCGCTGGCCGGGTTCGAGCTCAACCTCGAGCTGACCCACCTGGACCCGCGCAACGACGGCGACACCGGCGCCCACGGCAACCTGCTGCCACGGCGCGCGCGCAACAGCGGCCGGCTGGACGTGGACCGCGCCTTTGGCGCGTTGAACGTGGGCGTGTCCGCCAATGGCACCGGCTACCGTTACGACAACGCGGCCAACAGCACCCGGCTGGCCGGTTACGGCACGATCGACCTGCGCCTGGAATGGAACGTCTCGCCGGCCTGGTCGCTGCAGGCCAGGGCCGCCAACGTGTTCGACCGCCAGTACGAGACGGTGTCCTGGTACAACCAGCCCGGCCGCGAGTACACGGTGTCGGTGCGCTACCGCAGCCCGTGACGGCAACCGGCGCAAGCCCCCTGCGGGGTTTCCGCCCCACGGATACCGGCGGCCACGGTCGCCGCCGGTATCTCGCCCGGCCTCAGCCGCCGGGCGTGGCCGCTTCCGGCCTGCGTCCACCCTCGGCGATGAAGCCGCGGATCTCCCGCTCCAGGGTGCCCAGCGGTACCGCGCCCAGGCCCAGCACGCGGTCGTGGAAGGCCTTCTGGTCGAACCCTGCGCCCAGTTCGCGCTCGGCCTCGCGGCGCAGGTCCAGCAGGGTGCGGTAGCCGATGTAGTACGACAGCGCCTGGCCCGGCCAGGAGATGTAGCGGTCCACTTCGTTGACGATGTCGTGGTGGGCCAGCGCGGTGTGGCTGGCCAGGTAGTCGATCGCCTGCTGGCGGCTCCACCCGTACTCGTGCAGGCCGGTGTCGATCACCAGCCGGGCGGCGCGCCACATCTCGAAGGTCAGGCGGCCGAACTCCTCGTAGGGGGTCTCGTAGATGCCCATCTGCGTGCCCAGCCACTCGGTGTACAGGCCCCAGCCCTCGCCATAGCCGGAGAAATACGCCTGCTGCCGGAAGTCGGGCCGCTGCGGCGCCTCCAGCGCCAGCGCCGCCTGCAGGCTGTGGCCGGGCGCGCACTCGTGCAGCACCAGCGCCGGCAGGTTGTACAGCGGCCGCGACGCCAGGTCCCAGGTATTGAACAGGCAGGACTCCAGGCCGCCGCGGCCGGAGGTGTAGTTCGGTGCGATGTCGTCGGGCACCGGGCGGATGGTGAAGCGGTAGCGCGGCAGCGTGCCCAGCACGTGGTTGAGTTCGCCGTCGATGCGCTTGGCGTGGTAGGAGGCGGCGGCGAGCAGCTCGCGCGGGGTCGTGGCGTAGAACTGCGGATCGGTGCGCAGGAACTGCAGGAACTGGGCGAAGCTGCCGCGGAAGCCGGCGCGCGCCATGACCTCGCGCATCTCCGCCGAGATGCGCTCCACCTCGGACAGGCCCAGCTGGTGGATCTGTTCCGGGGTCATGTCCAGGGTCACATATTCGCGGATCTGGCTGCGGTAGAAGGCCTCGCCGCCGGGCAGGTCGCGCACCGACACGCTGGTGCGCGTGCGTGGCAGGTAAACGTCGCGGAAGTAGTTCAGCAGCCCGCGGTATGCCGGCACCACCTGGCCCAGGACCACCGCACGCCCCTCCTCGCGCAGCGCCCGGCGCACCGGCCCCGGCAGCGAGGCGGGGATGGCGTCGAACACGTCCAGCGCGGGGTTGCCCGCGCCGGTACGGGTGTAGGGCTCGATGGTGCGGTCACGTCCTTCCAGGGTCGCGCGCGGCACGCTCCAGCCACGCGCCAGCCCGGCGTCCATGTTGGCGCGCTGGTCGGCGAAATGGCGCGGCACGTCGCGCAGCCGGTCGATGAAGCGGCGCCATTCGTCCTCGGTGCGGTACGGCGCCCAGGGCACCACGTGCGCCCAGAAGAAGCTGTCGCTGTTGAACGGCGCCTCGTAGGTGCGCCAGCGCGCGTTGTTGTAGTCGGCCTCGACCATCGCCCGGAACACCTCCGCGTTGATCCGGTCCTCCGGCGGGAGCGACCCCACCGCGATCGCGTCCAGTTCCTCCAGCACCTGCTTCCAGTAGCCGGCACGGCGTTCCCAGTCCGCCGGCGCGATGTCCGGCAGGCGCGGCCCCGGCTGCCAGCGGCCAGCGACCAGCACGTAGCCGGACTGCCGCTGCCGCCATTCCCACTCGCGGCTGTACAGGGCCTGCAGGGCGCGCGCGGCCGCGGTGGCCGGGACCTGCGGCGTGGCATTGGCTGCCACCGGGCCAGCGGCGGCGGCGCCAGCCGGCGGGGCGGCCGCGACCAGGAGGGCGGCCAGCAGCACGGCGTGGACGGATGGACGAAGGGACAGCGACAGGGTCATGCGAACTCCGGATCTGCGTCAGGCGGCCGCCGCGCGGGGCCGGCCCGGTACGACGGCATCAGCTGCGCGCCGTCGGCGCGCCGGGGCATGGTAGCCGGCGACGGCCCTCCGGCACGCGCCGGTCAGCCCGCCAGCGCGCCGCCGGGGGTCGCGGCGTCGAACGCAGCGTCCAGCGCCCTGCCCTCCTGCCCGGTGTCGAACAGGTCGCCTTGTGGCACCGCGTCTTCGCCGTCGCGGAATCCGGACAGGCCCACGCCGACCAGGCGATAGCGGGTGTGCGCCGGCAGCGCCACGCGCTCGCGCAGGGTGCAGGCCAGCATGGCAAGTTCGGCGGCCGAGCCGGGCGGGCGCTCGAGGGTCAGGCTCCGGGTGAGGATCCGGAACTGCGCCGTCTTGAGCTTCAGCACCACGGTGTGGCCACTGCGGCCGGCACGTCGCGAAGCGTCCCAGGTCTTGGCCGCCAGGCGGCGGATCGGCTCCTCCAGCGCCTCCAGCGGCACGTCCTCGGCGAAGGTGTCCTCCGAGGACACCGAGCGCACCGGCTGGTCGGGCTCGACGGGGCGCTCGTCGATCCCGCGCGCGCGCCGGTACAGCGAGGCGCCGAAGCTGCCGAACCGCTGCTGGAGCTCCTCCAGCGGCCGCTGGCGCAGGTCGCCGACGGTGGCGATGCCCAGCCCCGCCAGCTTCGCCTCCATCACCTTGCCCACCCCGGGGATGCGCCCGACGGCCAGCGGCGTGAGGAAACGCTCGACCTGCTGCGGGCGGATCACGAACAGGCCATCGGGCTTGTTCCAGTCCGAGGCGATCTTGGCCAGGAACTTGTTGGGCGCCACGCCGGCCGAGGCGGTCAGCCCGGTGTCCTGGCGGATCCGTGCACGGATCGCCTCGGCCACCGCGGTGGCACTGGCCAGCCCACTGCGGGCCGCGGTCACGTCCAGATACGCCTCGTCCAGCGACAGCGGTTCCACCCGGTCGGTGTGTTCGAGCATGATCTGGCGCACCTGGCGCGAGACCGCCTTGTAACGGGTGAAGTCCGGCGGCACGAACACCGCGTCCGGGCACAGTCGTTCGGCGCGCAGCGCCGGCATCGCCGAGCGCACCCCGAACCTGCGCGCCTCGTAGGAGGCCGCGCACACCACCGAGCGCGCGCCGCGCCAGGCCACGACCACCGGCCGCCCGCGCAGGGAGGGGTCGTCGCGCTGTTCCACCGACGCATAGAACGCGTCCATGTCCACATGGATGATCTTGCGCTGGACGGGAACGGGCGACGGCTGCATTGGGTTGCCATTGTCGCCCGCGGCGGCGCAGGCGGTGCGACGCCCGTCACGGCGCCGTGCGGCCGCGCGCGAGACGATCGCCCGGCGACCCTCCGCCGCGACGGTGGCGGCGGTAAAACATTTGATTGAAACGCAACCCTGAGGCACGCTTGGGTGCTTTGCTGACCGGAACCTGCATGAACCGCGCTTCTTCGTTCACCCGTGAGCAGCTGGAGGCCAGCGGCCGCGGGGAACTGTTCGCCACCGGCGACGCCCGCCTGCCCGCCGACCCGATGCTGATGTTCGACCGCATCATCGAGATCAACGACGATGGCGGCACGCATGGCAAGGGTTTCATCCGCGCCGAGCTGGACATCCATCCCGACCTCTGGTTCTTCCAGTGCCACTTCATCGGCGACCCGGTGATGCCCGGCTGCCTGGGCCTGGACGCGATGTGGCAGCTGGTCGGCTTCTACCTGACCTGGCTGGGCGCCCCCGGACGCGGCCGTGCGCTGGGCTGCGGCGAAGTGAAGTTCTTCGGCCAAGTGCTGCCCACCGCCAAGAAGGTCACCTACGAGATCGACATCACCCGGGTGATCAACCGCAAGCTGGTGATGGCCCAGGGCGATGCCCGCATGCTGGTGGACGGACGCGAGATCTACAGCGCGAAGGACCTGCGCGTGGGCCTGTTCACCTCCACCGAGGATTTCTGAAGATGAGCCGCCGCATCGCCATCACCGGCATGGGCATCGCCTCGTGCCTGGGCAACGACCTGGACACCGTCTCCGCCGCGCTGCGCGAAGGGCGCGCCGGCATCCGCCTGCTGCCGGACTCGGTCGAGCGCGGCCTGCGCAGCCAGGTCGGCGGCCCGGTCGACCTGGACCTGGACGCGGTCATCGACCGCAAGCTCAAGCGCTTCATGAGCGACGCGGCAGCCTACAGCTACGTGTCCCTGCGTGACGCGATCGCCGATGCCGGGCTAGACCCGGCGCTGGTCAGCCACGAGCGTACCGGCCTGATCGCCGGTTCCGGCGGCGGTTCCAGCCGCTGGCAGGTGGAGACCGCCGACCTGCTGCGCGAGCGCGGCGTGCGCAAGGTGGGCCCGTACATGGTGCCGCGCACGATGTGCTCGACGGTCTCGGCCAACCTCGCCACGGCGTTCAAGATCAAGGGCCTGAGCTATTCCATCGGCGCGGCCTGCGCCACTTCGGCGCACTGCATCGGCGCGGCGGCCGACCTGATCCGCCACGGTGCGCAGGACATCGTGTTCGCCGGCGGCGGCGAGGACCTGGACTGGACCATGAGCGTGATGTTCGACGCCATGGGCGCGCTGTCGTCCTCGTTCAACGACACCCCGGAGAAGGCCTCGCGTCCGTACGACGCCAACCGCGACGGCTTCGTCATCGCCGGCGGCGGCGGCATGCTGGTGCTGGAGGACTGGGACCACGCGGTGGCGCGTGGCGCGCGCATCCACGCCGAGCTGCTCGGCTACGGCGTGACCTCCGACGGTGCGGACATGGTGGCCCCTTCTGGAGAGGGCGCGGTCCGCTGCATGCACATGGCGCTGGCGGGCGCCGGCGGGCGCAAGGTCGACTACCTCAACACCCATGGCACCTCGACGCCGCTGGGCGACATCGTGGAGCTCAATGCGGTGCGCGAGGTGTTCGGCGAGGACGTGCCGCCGCTGTCCTCGACCAAGGCGCTGTCGGGCCACTCGCTCGGCGCGGCCAGCGTGCACGAGGCGATCTACAGCCTGCTGATGATGCGCGATGGCTTCATCGCCGGATCGGCCAACATCGAGACGCTGGACCCGAAGGCCGAAGGCTTCCCGATCGTGCAGCAGAGCCGCGAGGCGAAGCTGGACGTGGTGATGTCCAACAGCTTCGGCTTCGGTGGCACCAACGGGACGCTGGTGTTCGGCCGGGCGTAAGCCATCGCCCTCGGCCACGCAACACCCAGAGCCCGGCTCCGGCCGGGCTTTTTCGTGTCAGGGAACGGGCAACGCCGGCATTCGTGGCCCGGGCGGCGGCGCGGGTCGGGTCGACGCCGACGTTCGTTGTGTCCGTCGCGCGCAAACCAGCGCCCAGGCGCGACGCAGGGACAATGCCTGGGCCTGGGCGGCGGCGGCGAGGGCCGCGGCGGGCGCGGGCGCGGGCGGGTATGGTACGGGAGCGGTGCGCGTGCGGGTGCGAGGGGCGAGGCGGGCGTGCCGCCGTCCATGGCTCCGGGCTCCGCCCTCCGCTGCCGCGGAGGCCGAAGCCTCCTCCTATCCTCCAGGCGACGGCCCATGCACCGGTCCGTGGACAGGGACCGGTTAATTGTCAGGAGCAACCCCGGGCAGGAGCCACGGCGACGCCGGCCGGTTCCGCGTAGCCCGGGCAAGCGCAGCGCACCCGGGTTGCCCTGCGAACGGCAAGCGTCCGCTGAGCCCCGCGCTGCACGTCCCCGGATGCGGCCCTTGGCCTTATCCGGGCTACACGCAGCCCCGGGCTGCAGGTCCAGCTGGCAACTGCCCACCTCCCGGCGCTGCGGTGTGTTGCCAGGCCACGGCACGGCGCTCCCCGCACCGCCGCCCGCAATCCTCCAGCGCCAGGCCCAGCCCCGCGCCGCCGGTCGCTCAGGCCGCCATGCCGTTATGGCGCAGCAGCGCGTCCAGGCTCGGTTCGCGGCCGCGGAAGGCCTTGAAGTTCTCCAGCGCACTACGGCTGCCACCGCGGGAGAGGATCTCGCGCAGGAAGCGGGCGCCGGTTTCGGCCAGCCGGTCCGGGGTTTCCTCGAACGCGGCGTAGGCGTCGGCGCTCAGCACCTCGGCCCACTTGTAGCTGTAGTAACCGGCCGCGTAGCCACCGGCGAAGATGTGGCTGAACTGGTGCGGAAAGCGGTGCCACGCCGGCGGCCGGTTGACTGCGACCTCGTCGCGCACCCGCTCGAGCAGGTCCAGCACGGCGTCGTCCGTCGGATCGAAACGGCTGTGCAGCTCCATGTCGAACAGCGCGAACTCCAGCTGGCGCACGGTGAACATGCCGGCCTGGAAGTTCTTCGCCGCCAGCATCTTCCCGAACAGCTCCCGCGGCAACGGCGCGCCGGTGTCCACGTGCGCAGTCATCGCCTGCACCCGCTCCCACTCCCAGCAGAAGTTCTCCATGAACTGGCTGGGCAGCTCCACCGCGTCCCACTCCACGCCATTGATGCCGGCCACCGGCAGCTCGCCGATCGCGGTCAGCAGCTGGTGCAGGCCGTGCCCCATCTCGTGGAACAGGGTGGTGACTTCGTTGAAGCCCAGGGTCGCCGGCTTGCCGGCCACCGGTTTGCCGAAATTGCAGACCAGGTAGACCAGTGGCGTCTGCATGCCGCCGGCGCGTACGCGGCGGTTGCGGCAATCGTCCATCCAGGCGCCGCCGCGCTTGCCCTCGCGCGCGTACGGGTCCAGGTAGAACTGTCCCAGCAGATGGCCCTGCGCGTCCTCGACCCGGTAGAAACGCACGTCCTCGTGCCACACCGGCGCGCTGTCCGGCTTCACCTTCACCTGGTAGAGCGACTCGATCACGTCGAACAGCCCGGCCAGCACCTTCGGCTCGGTGAAGTACTGCTTCACCTCCTGCTCGGAATAGCTGTAGCGCGCCTGCTTGAGCTTCTCGCCGGCCCAGGCCAGGTCCCAGGGCTGCAGGTCGTCCAGGCCCAGCCCGTCGCGGGCGAAGGCTTCCAGTTCCGCGCGGTCGCGGCGGGCGAACGGCAGCGCTCGGCCGGCCAGGCCGCGCAGGAAGTCCAGCACCTGGTCGGGGCTCTGTGCCATCTTGGTCGCCAGCGAATACTCGGCGTAACTGGCGAAGCCCAGCAGCGCGGCCAGCTCGCCGCGCAGGGCGACGATGCGGTCGATATTGCCGCTGTTGTCCAGTTCCGCCGGGCCGGCCTCGGAGGCGCGCAGGCCGTTGGCGCGGTACAGCGCCTCGCGCAGGCTGCGGTCTTCGGCGTAGGTCTGCACCGGCAGGTAGCACGGCATCTGCAGGGTCAGCTTCCAGCCCGGCCTGCCGTCCTTTTCCGCGCCAGCGCGCGCGGCGGCCACCACCTCGGCGGGCAGGCCGGCCAGGCGCGATGGGTCTTCGACGTACAGGGCGAAGGCGTCGGTGGCGTCGAGCACGTTCTGCGAGAACTTCGCCGACAGCGCGGCCAGTTCCTCCTGGATCGCGGCGAAGCGCTGCTTGGCGGCCTCGTCCAGCTCGGCACCGCCGAGGCGGAAATCACGCAGGGCGTTGTCGACCACCTTGCGCCGCACCGGGTCGTAGCCGGCGTATTCCGGCGACTGCGCCAGCGCCTTGTACTGCGAGTACAGGGCCAGGTTCTGGCCCAGCGACGCACTGAAGCGCGTGACCCTGGGCAGGTTGGCGTTGTACGCCTCGCGCAGCTCGGGCGTGTTCACCACCGCCTGCAGGTGCGAGACCTGGCCCCAGGCGCGCCACAGGCGCTCGGTGGCGTCCTCCAGCGGGGTGGCGAAGCTGTCCCAGGTGACCGGGCTGACGGCCTCGGCCTGCTTCACCGCGGCTTCGGCCTGGCCCAGCAGGGTGTCGATGGCCGGGCCGACATGTTCGGGCCGGATCTCGGCGAAACGCGGCAGGCCGGAGAAATCCAGCAGCGGGTTGGCAGGGGACATCGGGGGCTCGGCGATGGGGAAGGTCCCCTCCTAGATGCATCCCGGTCACCGGAAAATCAACCGGTCGCCCGCCTCGGGAGAGGCCATCCGCGTGCCGTGCCACCCTGCGCTGCACGCGCACGGACCTGCGTGGACACTGGCAGGACGCGCCGCCGCAGAGCGTGACGGGGGATGCATCCCGAAGCGCGCGGAGCCTGTAGCCGAAGGTGTCGCCGCCCGGTGAGGTCGCGCGCCCCCGCGCGCCTGCCGGTCAGCAACCGGTGCCGGTCGCAGGGGGGGTGCCCCCGCCGGCCGGCCGCAGCGGCGCGCACGGACGCGCGCCCCGAACGGTCCCGGCATGTGCGCCGTAGCGCGGCGCCTCCCGAAGGCAGCCGGTGCGTGTCGACTCAGATCTCCCCGCAGGTTTCCAGCGGCGGCAGCGGTGCACCGCCCATCGCTGCGGCGATGGTCCGGTCGGCCGGCTCGACCTCGATGCCGTTGGCCGCGTACCAGTCCGGGTGGTAGTAGCTGTGGGCGTAACGCTCGCCGGAGTCGCACAGGATCGCGACGATCGAGCCGCCCTGCCCCGCCTGGTGCATGGCCTGGGCCGCGCGCAGCACGCCGACGAGGTTGGTGCCGGTGGAGCCGCCGACCCGCCGGCCCAGCACCGCGCTGACGTGGCGCATGGCGGCCAGGCTCAGCGCATCGGGCACCTTGACCATGGCGTCGACGCAGGCGGCGATGAAGCTCGGCTCCACCCGCGGACGGCCGATGCCCTCGATGCGCGAGCCGCCGGACAACGCCAGGCTGGCATCCGGCCTGCCGGCACGCGCGCCGCGGTAGTAGTCGAAGAACACGGAGTTCTCCGGGTCCGCGCACAGCACCCGGGTGTCGTGGCGACGGTAGCGCACGTAACGGCCCAGGGTGGCGCTGGTGCCGCCGGTGCCCGGGCCGCACACGATCCATGCCGGCACCGGATGCGGCTCCTCGGCCATCTGCTTGAAGATGGACTCGGCGATGTTGTTGTTAGCGCGCCAGTCGGTCGCCCGCTCGGCGTAGGTGAACTGGTCCATGAAGTGGCCGCCGGTTTCGCGGGCCACCCGCAGCGACTCCTCGTTGAGCGAGCAGGCGCTTTCGACCAGATGGCAGCGGCCGCCGTGGAACTCGATCGCGGCGATCTTCTCCGGCGAGGTCGAACGCGGGATCACCGCGATGAACGGCAGGCCGAGCAGGCGCGCGAAATAGGCCTCGGACACCGCGGTCGAGCCGCTGGAGGCCTCCACCACCGTGCTGCCGGCGTGCAGCCAGCCATTGGCCAGCGAATACAGGAACAGCGAGCGCGCCAGCCGGTGCTTGAGGCTGCCGGTAGGGTGGCTGGATTCGTCCTTGAGGTAGACCTCGATGTCCGGATAGCCGGGCAGCGGCACCGGGATCAGGTGGGTATCGGCCGAGCGGTTGAAGTCGGCCTCGATCTTGCGGATGGCGGCGGCCACCCACTCGCGTTGCGACATGGCGGTCAACGATGCGGGAAAGCCTGATTCTAGCCGCGCCCCGGCCTGCGCCCCTGAACCGGCAATCCGGCCGCCGCCTGCACGTGGGCGGCGACCGGTGCCGATCAGGCCGTGCCGGTCTCCCGCGCCAGCCGTTCCAGTTCCTCGGCCAGCAGTTCCGGGTGCAGGTCGAACTGGTCGGACAGCAGCAGCTCGCGCGCCGCCTCCTTGACCTCGATCCGCTCGGCCTGCAGCAGCTCGCCGTCGCGGAACAGCTCGATGTAGCTGTCCAGCACGCCCGACAGCGTGCCCTGCGCGGTGTCCGGGGCGGCCAGCACGAGCTGCAGGCCCAACGAGCGCAGGTAATTGGTCGTGGCGCGGGCGTTCTGGGCGTCGATCTTGTCGCCGAACTCGTCCAGCAGGATCACCCCCAGCCCGCCCGGATGCGCTTCGCTCTTGCCGTAGGCCGCCGCCAGCGCCGCACCTGCGATCACGTACAGCGGCGCGCGGTGCTCGCCACCGGAGCCCGAACGCATGCGCTCGCTCAGGGTGCCGACCACGCGGTCGTCCTGGCGGATCTCTACGCCGAAGTGGAAGAAGCGGCGGTAGTCGTCCAGCGGCGAGGTGGCGAGCTTTGCCGCGGTGCTGTCCTCGATCAGCTGGCGGAACGCTTCGGGAACCTCTCCGGCGGTGCCGAACAGGGTGTCCTCGGCGCCCACGTCGGCCACCTTCTGGATGAAGCGGTGCAGGTCGCGGTACTCGGCCACCACCTCGTAGTGGAAGCGGTAGCGCTCGTTGTTGGAGAACGCCGGGCTGTTGCGCAGGGTGCGGTTGAGCGCATCGATCTGCGCCTTCAGCCGCACGAAGTTGTCGTGCAGGGTGTTGGCGACGTTGGAGCGGAACGTCTCCACCGCGGTCTGGTAAGCGCGATCGGCCTCGGCACGGTAGTTCACCAGCTCGGTCTCGCGCAGCTGGACCAGCTCCCGCTGCATCAGCGCCCGCGCGGGCTTCCAGGCGTCGGCGGCGAAGTCCAGGTCCAGTCCGTGGCTGCCGGCATAGCGCTGCAGCTGGCTCCAGGCCTCCGGCAGCAGCGAGGCCAGCTGGCGGTCGTTGTCCTGCGCGCGGCGCTCGCACAGGTTGCGCGCCTCCTCCAGGCCGGTGCCCTTCTGCTCCAGCTCCCCGCGCAGCTGCTCCACCCGGTTCGGGTCGACATGCGGATCGCGGAAGGCCTCCACCGCATTCCGGGCGACAATTTCCTCCTGTGCCTGCAGCGCGCGCAGCAGCGCCTGGCGGCGCTCCAGTTCGCCCTGGGCCAGGGCCTCGGCGCGCACCAGCGACTCGATCGTGGACTCGGCGGTATGCACCTGCGACTTGAGCGCCGTGGCGCGCTCGCCCAGGCGCAGCAGGTCCGGATCCACCGCCTCGGCATGGTCACGCTCCAGTGCCTGGTAGCGCGCCAGCACCTGGCGGTACTGCAGCAGCAGATCGTGCATGCCGCGGGCCACGTCCTCGCCCTCCAGCCGCACCAGCTTCTGGCGCAGTGCCTCGGCCCGGCGCGCTTCCGGCTCGCACTGGCGCAGCTCGCGCTCGGCGTTCTCCAGCTCGGCGCGCAGCAGGCGCAGGCGCTCGCCATCCTGGGCCACCCCGATCTTCAGTTCGCCGCTGCCCGGCAGGCGACGCCGCTCGATGCCCCCGCCCTTGGCCACCAGGCCGTCGCGGGTCAGGCCCTGGCGGCTGCGCACCACCTCGGCCTCGGTCTCCACGCAGCGCAGGTCGCCGAGCTGGCGGCGCAGGTAGGCCACCGCATCGGCGTTGTCACCCTCGATCAGCGCGGCGACGCTGTCCCCGGCCAGGCGCTCCTGGCGCTGGCTGCGGGCCTGGCTGGGCAGCGCCAGCTTGACCCCATAGACGGCGCGCGCGCCCTGCAGCGAGCGGTATACCCGCACCGCGTCCTCCTCACGTCCGGCCGGCACCAGCAGGGCTTCGACGTGACTGCGCAGGTAGGCCTCGATCGCCGGCTGCCAGCGCTTGTCGGTCACGCGCACCAGGTCGCACACCGGCTGCGCCTCGATCCCGGCCTCGCGCAGGTGGTTGACCAGGCGCATGACCTCGTCGCGCAGGTTGGCCTGGCCGGCATCCAGGCGCTGCTGGTTGCCGCGCAGGGCGTCACGGCGCGCGCGCGCCAGCTGCCAGGCCTCGTGCGACTGCCGCGCCCACGCGGCGACGGTGGCCTGCACCGGCGCGGCCGCGGCCAGCGCCTGCTTCAGGCGCGCGTGGAATGCATCGGGTGCCGGACCTTCGCCGTCGCCCTCTGCGCTGGCGGCGGCTTCCGCATGCAGTTCCTCCAGCGGCGCCAGCGCCTTGCCCAGCCCGGCCTCGTCCACGCCTGGCAGCTGCAATGCGGCCAGTTCCTGCAGCGGCTCGCGCAGCTGCTCGAGGCGGCGCTGCAGGTCCGACTGCAGCCGCTGCAGCTGTTCGCGGTCGCGGGTGGCGAGCTCGCGGAACGAGGCCTGCTCGCCGTACGCGCTGCTGCCCTGCAGCTGCTCGCGAACGCGCTCGTATTCTTCCTGCAGGCTGCGCCGCTCGGCGCGCGCCTGCTCCAGGGCCAGGCCGGCGGCGGCCAGTTCCTCGCGGCCGGCATCGCAATCGGACTGCGCCTGCTCGACCTGCTCGCCGAGCAGGTCGCGCGCGTACTCGGCGGCCAGCGCGCGGTAGGAGGCGGCGCGTACCGCCTGCGCGGCGACCTTGCCGTACTGCGCGTCCACCGCCTCGGCCTCGGCGATGCGGCGTTCCAGCTGCTCGATGCGCTCCTTGATCTGGCGGAAGCTGTCCAGCAATGCCTTGAAGCGGGCGATGTCGGTGGGCCGGTCCTCGGCCACCAGCGTGCGCACGAACAGGTCCACGTCTTCCACGCGCTGCAGGTTCAGCGCGTTCTGGAAGGCCTTGCGGTAGGCGTTGAAGTCCACCCCGGTGCCGGAGGCGGCGCGCAGGCGGTGCAGCAGGTCCTTGACGAAGCGTTCGCCGCTGGCATGGAACTCCGGGGTGGTGCCGGCCTTGCGGCAGCGCCTGGCCACCACCTCGCGGAAGCGGCTCCATTCCAGTGGCAGCTCGCGGCCGTCGACCTTTTCCAGGTGTTCGTCCAGTTCCAGGTCCACGCCCGGCAGCAGGAACAGCCCGTGCTGGCGATGCTCGGGCTCGTCGACCGAGGCGCCCAGGGCGATGCCCGCGCTCAGCGGGGTGCCGGTCTCCTCGTCGCGGAACACCAGGGTGACGTAGGTGGTCGCGGTGCGGCGCTTGCGCCCGTCCTCGCCGGAGCGGTACACGCCCAGGCAGTAGTCGCGGATGCTGCGCGCGCGGGCCTTGCCACCGGCCTGGGCGTTGAAGTGGATGTGGCGGCGGTCGCCACCGAGCAGTACCAGCTGCAGCGCATCCAGCAGCGCGCTCTTGCCGGCGCCGTTGGGGGCGATGATGGCGGAGGTGCGGTCCAGCTGGAGGGTCTTGGCCTCGAACAGGAAGTACTGCACCAGGTGCATGCGCTCAAGCAGCTGCATGGTCGTCCTCCGTGCCGGTGGCCAGGGCCGCATCGTCCTCGTCACCGGGCCCGCCATCGCCACCGTCGCCCTCGTCCGGCCCCAGGTTGTGCTGGTCCAGGCGGTGCAGCCACTGCTCTCCGACGATGTCCACGATCGCCGGCCGCACCACCAGGTGGAACGGCTGCAGTTCGTCCGGCTCGCCCTCGACCAGCCGGCACACGCCCCAGCGGCGCGCGGCGGACGCCAGCACGCGCAAGGTGCCGGCATCGGGCATCGGCCGCCCGGTGAGCGCCGGCCAGGCTTCCTGCAGGTCGGGCAGCTCGACCACCACCTCGCCCAGCTCCTCGACCAGCCCCTGCTTCATGCCCTCGTCGTAGCGCTGGCGCAGCACCAGCAGCAGCAGGGTCTCGTCCAGCCGGACCGGGGTGCCCTCGCCGTGCCGGGGCAGGGCGACCACGTAGCGGTGGTGCGCGTTGCGCTCCAGGCGGATGCCCAGCGGATCCAGTGCCGAGGCGAAGTCCTCGAGGTAGGCCTCCACCAGGTGGTAGGCACTGCGCGAGCGCAGGTCGCTGGCGTACAGCACCTGCTCGGTGACCAGGCGGTAGGCGGCGCGCTCGAAGTCGGCCACGGCATAGAGGCCGTTGGACTGCTGGCTGAGGGTGTTCCAGGAACGTTTCATGCGGGATCGGGCTCGGCCTGCGCGGTGGTGCGCGCGGCATTGGAAGCGGAGGGGCCGCGGCCTGCGGCGTGGTGGACGACGAAGCGCGGGGCGCGCAGCCAGCCGTTGTCGCCAGGCTCGCCGCTGTCGACCAGTTCGACCCGGAAGCCGCGCAGCAGGCGGCCCAGCGGGTCGTCGCGGCGCAGGCCGCCGGGGCGGCTGCCGCGCAGGGCCAGGGTCAGCAGGGTCTGGTAGGCGCGCAGGTCCTGGATGCTGGCCACGTCCAGGGTTTCGGAGTCGATGCTGCCGCCGGGCGGCAGCTGCCTGCCGACGTAGGCCGCCATGTCCTCGGCGGTGACCAGGCGCACCCGCTTCATCCGCCGCAGCAGGCCCAGCCGCGCGACCTGCTCGGCGCTGGGCTGGGCAGTGCTGTTGGCGCTGCGCGGGATCGGCTGCGGGCGGCGCCGCGGCGGGCGCAGCTGGGCCTCGTCCATCAGCGCGCCGGGGCCGACCGGCATGCGCAGCGCGCTCTCGCTGGCCGCCAGCGCGCCGCGGGCCGCGCGGTGCAGCAGCACGTCCAGCCGGTCCGGCGCACGCAGGCGGTAGTCCAGGAACGCCAGCGCGCGGCGGTTGGCCTGGCGCATGTCCTCGTCGAGCCGCGCCAGGTACTCGTCGATGCGCTCGAGCTCGCGCAGGCGCATCAGGCTGCGCTGCAGCAGCTGGCCGGCACGGGCATCGTCGCCCTCGGCCACGTGCTCGCGGTACCAGGCGGCAATGGCCTCGTGCAGCGGGCCGTTCTCGATCTCCTGCACCATCAGCAGGATCTGCGCGCGCCGCGCCAGCGGGTGGTCGGCGCGGTGCAGGTCGGCGTAGTCGCGGATGAAGAACTGGGCCACGTAGCGCTCGAACCACTGCCGCGCGAACTGCGCGGTGGTCTCCGAGCGCACCAGCTCGGGCATCAGGTCGCGCACCTGCAGGCTCATCGCCGCCAGCGAGGACAGCAGCCGGCGCGCCTGCTCGGCGGCCTCGTCCAGCGCCTCGCCACCGGCGCGGCCGTCCACCACCTGCTGCAGCTGCAGCTCGATCGAGCGGATCTTGGCCGAGACGAAGGTCGGCCCGCGGTCGGCGAACTCCACCAGGGTGGCCAGCAGCTGGGCCAGGGACGGCGGCATCAGCACCATCTCGCGCGCGCCGAGCTTGTCCTGGCGCAGCCAGCCGGCCTGGCGCAGGCGCTCGTAGACGGCCGTGGCGCGCGCGGCCAGGCCGCCGTGCAGGGGCGCATCGCCCTCGTCCTCCCAGGTTTCCTCGGCCAGCAGGTAGCGCTCCAGCGCGGCCACGATCTCGCGCCGGGCAAAGCCGTGGCTCGGCGGCAGCGGCGCGTCGGGGCCGAAGTATTCGTCGAACAGCCGGCACAGCAGGCGCCAGTAGCGCTCGCGGTTGGGCGAGGCCAGCGGCCCGAAGGCCGCCGAAGGCACATGCGCGAACAGGGACGGGAACGCGGTACTGCTCAAGCGGGAATCCTGCCGGGCGCCAGGCCCGGATCGGCCGCCATTTTCCCAGATCGGCGCCATGCCCGCGCAGGCGGCGGCGGTTGACCGGTCGCCGGTGGACCGGCTACCTTCTCCGCGCCGAAGGTTTCATCGCTTCATCCAGATGTAGCGATGAATTAAAAGGGAAGTCCGGTGCGTCCTGTCCTGCAGGGCAATTCCGGCGCTGCCCCGCAGCGGTAACTGGAAACGAACCCCGCCATCGCACTGGTCCTTGCCGGCCGGGAAGCGGCGGGCAGTAGGCCCGCGGCATACCGCCGTCCGTCCATGAGCCCGAAGACCTGCCCCGGCCGGAAGACGCGTTCGGTCTTCCGCCTGACCTGGAGCCTCCGCGGGGAGGCGGCCGGAAGCATCCGCATGGCCACCGCCAGCGCCTGTTCCCGTGCCCGTTCCGCGGCTGTTCCGGTTCGCCCGCGGGGGCGAAGGTCGCCATGGCGGCGTACGCGGCCCTGCCGCGTGCGGCGCACGCCCTTCGTTCCTCATCGTCCACGCATGAGGAATCACATCCATGACGCTTACCACCAACCTCGGCTTTCCCCGCATCGGGGCCCGCCGTGAACTCAAGCAGGCCCTGGAGGCCCACTGGCGCGGCGAACTTCCCGCCACGCAACTGCTCGACACCGCCCGCGAACTGCGCGCCCGCCACTGGCGGCTGCAATGCGAGGCCGGCATCGACCTGCCTCCATCCAACGATTTCTCGCTGTACGACCAGGTGCTGGACACCGCGTTCCTGTTCGATGCGATCCCGCAACGCTACCGCGCCCTGGCCGATGCCGCGCCGCTGGCCGGCTACTTCGCCATGGCCCGCGGCCTGCAGCGTGAAGGCACCGACCTGCACGCGCTGGAGATGACCAAGTGGTTCGACACCAACTACCACTACCTGGTGCCGGAACTGGAAGCGGGCCAGCGCTTCACCCTGCGCGGCGACAAGCCGGTGGCCCATTACCTGGAAGCCAGGAAGCTGGGCATCGAGACGCGCCCGGTCCTGATCGGGCCGGTGACCTTCCTGTGGCTGTCCAAGACGGTCGACGGCAGCGACCGCTTCGCCCTGCTCGAGAACCTGTTGCCGGTGTACGCGCAACTGCTGGAAAAGCTTCACGCCGCGGGCGCGGGCTGGGTCCAGGTCGACGAGCCGGCGCTGGTGCTGGACCTGCCTGAGCCGGTGCGCGAAGCGTGCCGCCGCGCCTATGCGGCCCTGGCCGCCGGCCCCCGGCCGAAACTGATGCTCGCCCCGTACTTCGGCGCGCTCGGTGACAACCTGCAACTGGCGGCATCGCTGCCGGTCGATGGCCTGCACCTGGACCTGGTCCGCGCACCCGAGCAGCTGGAAGCGGCGCTGGACGCGCTGCCGCCGGAGCGCACGCTGTCGCTGGGACTGGTGGACGGGCGCAACGTCTGGCGCACGCGCCTGGACAACGCGCTGCTGCTGGCGCGGTACGCACGCACCCGGGTCGGCGCGGACAACCTGTGCCTGGCGCCGTCCTGCTCGCTGTTGCACGTGCCGGTGGACCTGGAAGGCGAAAAGGCACTGGATGCGGAGCTGAAGTCCTGGCTGTCCTTCGCCAGGCAGAAGCTCGGCGAGATCCGGGTGCTGGCCGATGCCCTGGAAGGTCGCCCGGGTGCGGAAGCGGCACTGGAGGACGCCCGCCTGCGGTTCGAGTCGCGCCGGACTTCGGCGCGCGTGCACCGGCCCGAGGTGGCGCAGCGCCTGGCCACGATCAGCCCGGCCCTGGCACAACGGGGCTCGCCCTACCCGGCACGCCGCCAGGCCCAGCAGGCGGCGCTGGCGCTGCCGCCGTACCCGACCACGACCATCGGCTCCTTCCCGCAGACCCGCCAGGTGCGCGAGGCGCGGGCGAAGTTCAAGTCGGGCAAGCTGGATGGGGTGGCCTATGAGGCGTTCCTGGAGGCGCAGACCAAACAGTGCGTGCGCTTCCAGGAGCAGGTCGGGATCGACGTGCTGGTGCACGGGGAGTTCGAGCGCAACGACATGGTCGAGTATTTCGGCGAACAGCTGGACGGCTTCGCGTTCACCAAGCTGGGCTGGGTGCAGAGCTACGGCAGCCGTTGCGTGAAACCGCCGATCATCTTCGGCGACGTGGTCCGGCCGGCGCCGATGACCGTGCGCTGGTCGACGTTCGCCCAGTCGCTCACCGCGCGACCGATGAAGGGCATGCTCACCGGCCCGGTGACCGTGCTGCAGTGGTCGTTCGTGCGCGACGACCAGCCCCGCGCCGACACCTGCCGGCAGATCGCCCTGGCCCTGCGCGACGAGGTCACCGACCTGGAGGCGGCCGGCATCAAGCTCATCCAGATCGACGAGCCGGCCCTGCGCGAGGGCCTGCCGCTGCGCCGCGCGCAATGGTCCGCGTACCTGGAATGGGCCGTGCAGAGCTTCCGCCTGTCGGCATCAGGCGTGGCCGACGCCACCCAGATCCATACCCACATGTGCTACTCGGAATTCAACGACATCATCGAGGCGGTAGCGGCGATGGACGCGGACGTGATCTCGATCGAGACCTCGCGCTCGCGGATGGAGCTGCTCGATGCCTTCGTCAGGTTCCGCTACCCCAACGAGATCGGCCCCGGCGTGTACGACATCCACTCGCCGCGCATCCCCACCACTGCCGAAATGGTGGAACTGCTCGGGAAGGCGCGGAAGGTGCTGGCACCGGACCAGCTGTGGGTGAACCCGGACTGCGGACTGAAGACACGCGGCTGGGAGGAAACGGAAGTGGCCCTGCGCAGGATGGTCGAAGCGGCGGTGGCCATGCGCGGGTCGCAGGCCCGGTGAGGCGGCAGGGTGGCGCCATGGCGCCACCCTCCTGCAGGCCGCGCCTGGCTGTGATCCCGTTCAATTAAGTCTGGTCATCTGACCCTTGAAATACGTCCGGCGTGGCTCGCCCCAGTTCCTGGGCGAGGAAAGGGGCAGTTCGACTGGCCGGAGTTCGCGCCACCTGCTGCGGCGTGCCGGCCGCCACGATGCGGCCACCGGCCTCGCCCGCGCCCGGCCCCACATCGATCACCCAATCGGCTTGGGCCACGGCGCGCATGTCGTGTTCGATCATCACCACGGTGTTGCCAGCATCCACCAGACGCTGTAACTGCACCAGCAAGCGATCGGCATCCGATGCATGCAGCCCTGTGGTCGGTTCGTCGAGCACGTACAGGCTGCGGCCGCGCTGGCTGCGCTGCAACTCGGTCGCCAGCTTGATGCGCTGCGCTTCGCCACCGGACAGTTCGGTGGCCGGCTGACCGAGGCGCAGGTAGCCAAGGCCGATCTCGCGCAGCAATCGCAGCGGTCGCGCCACCGCATCTTCATCGGCGAAGAAGTCGCGGGCTTCGTCCACCGTCATCTGCAAAACCTCGGCGATGTTGCGCCCGTTCCAGCGCACCTTCAGCGTGGCCTCGTTGTAGCGCGCGCCATGACAGGTCGGGCACGGCGCGTACACGCTGGGCATGAACAATAGTTCCACGCTGACGAAGCCCTCGCCCTCGCAGGTGTCGCAGCGCCCCTTGGCCACGTTGAACGAGAACCGCCCGGCGTCGTAGCGACGGCGGCGCGCATCCGGCGTGGCGGCGAACAGCTTGCGCACGTGGTCGAACAGGCCGGTGTAGGTGGCCAGGTTGGAGCGCGGCGTGCGCCCGATCGGCTTCTGGTCGACCTGCACCAGACGCTGCACGGCGTCCACATCGCCGGCCAGATGGCCGCCGGTGGTTTCGATCACCGCGAGCCCTTCGCCGCTGTCACTGTCGGTCGCATCGTCCTCGGGCTCGTGGCCCAGGTGCAGCAGCACCAGTTCCGGCAGCGCCTGCGCGACGAGGCTGGACTTGCCGGAGCCGGAGATGCCGGTGACGGCCGTCAGCACGCCCAGCGGAATGCGTGCACCCACGCCATGCAGGTTGTGGCGGTGGATGTCCTGCAGCTCCAGCCAGCCGGTCGCTTCGCGTGCCCGGCTTCCCGGCGCGGCGATTTCGTCGAACAGGTAGCGTGCAGTGCGGGATTCGGCAATCTTGCGCAGGCCGTCCGGCTCGCCGCTGTAGAGCACGTGGCCGCCACGTTCCCCGGCATCCGGCCCGACGTCCACGAGCCATTGTGCGCGGCGCATCAGGTCCAGGTCGTGCTCCACCACGAACACCGAGTTGCCGGCGTCACGCAGCCGGTCGAGCGCGTCGTACAGCGCCTGGCTGTCGGAGGGGTGCAACCCCGCCGAGGGCTCGTCGAGCACGTACACAACGCCGAACAGCAGGGAACTCAATTGCGTGGCCAGCCGCAGGCGCTGCAACTCGCCGGCCGAAAGCGTCGGCGTGGCCCGGTCCAGCGTCAGGTAACCCAGGCCCAGCCCACGCAGTTGACGCAGGCGCGCCATCACACCGCCGGCCAGGCGTTGCGCGGCGAGGCGCTTTTCTTCCGATAGCGCGGAGGTTCGGCGCACGTCGGGCGATACTGCATGGACGGCACGGCCGGAGGCCGCGCGTTCGGCACGGTCGCGTCGGGTCGCTTCCTTGTCCGTAGCCGCACCCGCTGCATGGGCGCGGAAATCGCCCTGGGCAATGGGTTCGAGCAAGACCGCCAACTGGTCTAGCGGCATCTGCATGAACGCACCGATGTCCACGCCGGCGAAGGTGACCGATAGCGCCTCGGGCTTGAGCCGCTTGCCGTGGCAGGTGGGGCACGGTTTGCCCTCCATGAACCGGGACACGCGCTTTCTCATCAGCGCGCTTTGGGTGTTGGCAAAGGTGTGCAGCACATACCGTCGGGCGCCGGTGAAGGTGCCCATGTAGCTCGGCTCCATCTTGCGCTTGAGCGCGGCGCGAGTTTCGGCGGGCGTGAAGCCGGCGTACACCGGCACCGTCGGTGTTTCCTCGGTGAACAGAATCCAGTCGCGATCCTTCTTCGGCAGGTCCTTCCACGGTCGGTCAACGTCGTAGCCCATGCTGACCAGGATGTCGCGCAGGTTCTGGCCTTGCCAGGCGGGGGGCCAAGAGGCGATCGCCCGCTCGCGGATGCTCAGGTAGGGATCGGGCACCATGATGGCCTCGGTCACCTCGTACACATGGCCCAGGCCGTGGCAGGTCGGGCACGCTCCCTGCGGCGTATTGGGCGAAAAATCCTCGGCGTACAGCATCGGCTGGTTGGCCGGATAGGCGCCGGCACGCGAATACATCATCCGCACCAGGCTGGACAGGGTGGTGACACTGCCCACGGAGGAACGCGCGTTGCTGGAGCCCCGCTGCTGCTGCAGCGCCACCGCCGGCGGCAGGCCGTCGATCGCATCGACGTCCGGCACGCCGGCCTGGTCGATCAGTCGCCGCGCATAGGGGGCCACCGACTCGAAGTAGCGTCGCTGTGCCTCGGCATAGATGGTGCCGAAGGCCAGCGAGGACTTGCCGGAGCCGGAGACACCAGAGAACACCACTAGTGCGTTGCGTGGGATGGCGACATCCACGTCCTTAAGGTTGTGCTCGCGCGCGCCGCGCACTTCCACCATGCCGCTGGCCGCGGCGGTACAGGAGGATTCACCGAAAGCGGGAGTTGGCATGGTCTTGTCCTGCAGTTCGTGGAGTAGTAATGACACAAATTCCGCAGGAGGGTCGATCAGACTTCCATTCCGCGCGTCGCGTCGTCGAGCGAGCGCAACCAAGCAAGCCTTTCTCTCATCGCGTACTCAGCGCCTCGCTCCGTTGGTAGATACCAGTCTGAACCGTCCCGGGAACGGAGCGATCGGCAGCACCCTGCAGATCGGCTCGACTCCGTAGCTGCCGCGGTGTTCGTCGATGAACGCCGTCATGGCTTGAATCGGCGGTCGAGCTCCGCCTGGGCAAAATATGCCGATGCCTTGCGCAGGATCTCGTTGGCCTGCCGCAGCTCGCGCACCTCCCGCTCAAGCGCCTTCATCCGCGCCTGTTCGTCCGTGGTCTGCCCCCTGCGCAAGCCGCGATCACGCTCGGCCTGGCGCACTCAGCGGCGCAGCGATTCGGGCGTACAACCCACCTTGCCGGCGATCGAGGCAATCGCTGCCCACTGCGATCCGTGATCGCCCTGGTGCTCCAGCACCATCCGCACGGCGCGCTCGCGCAACTCCGGGGAGTAACGTGTTGCTGTCGTCTTCATGGCTCCATCCTCTCAAAGGTTGGACCCGATGATCTTTATTACCTGAGATAGGTCTTTATTACTTTTCCACACGGGGCGCCGACAGGGCCCGCCTGCCTATTCCACCGTCACCGACTTGGCCAGGTTGCGCGGCTTGTCCACGTCGGTGCCGCGGGCAAGGGCGGTGTGGTAGGCCAGCAGCTGCACCGGGATGGTGTGGATCACCGGGCTGAGCACGCCGGTGTGGCGCGGGGTGCGGATCACGTGCACGCCTTCGGAAGCGCTGAAGTTGCTGTCCTGGTCGGCGAACACGAACAGCTCGCCGCCGCGCGCGCGCACTTCCTGCATGTTCGACTTGACCTTCTCCAGCAGGCGGTCGTTCGGCGCGATCACCACCACCGGCATCTCGGCATCCACCAGCGCCAGCGGGCCGTGCTTGAGCTCGCCGGCCGGGTAGGCCTCGGCGTGGATGTAGGAGATCTCCTTGAGCTTGAGCGCGCCTTCCAGCGCGATCGGGTAATGCAGGCCGCGGCCCAGGAACAGCGCGTTCTCCTTGCGCGCGAAGCGCTCGGCCCAGGCCTGGATCTGCGGCTCCAGGTTGAGCGCGTGCTGCACGCTGCCCGGCAGCATGCGCAGCTGCTCCAGGTAGCCGGCTTCGTCGGCCGCCCCGACCTTGCCGTGCAGCTTGCCCAGCACCACGGTCAGCTGGAACAGCGCCGCCAGCTGGGTGGTGAAGGCCTTGGTCGAGGCCACGCCGATCTCGGCACCGGCACGGGTGTAGCAGACCAGCCCGCTGGCGCGCGGGATCGCGCTCTCTGGCACGTTGCAGATCGAAAGCGTGTGGCGGTGGCCCAGCGACCTTGCGTACTTGAGCGCCTCCATCGTGTCCAGGGTTTCGCCGGACTGGGAGATGGTCACCACCAGGTGGTCCGGGTCGGCCCATGCATCGCGGTAGCGGTATTCGCTGGCGATCTCCACGCTGCATGGCAGGCCGGCGATGGCCTCGATCCAGTAGCGCGCGGTCAGCCCGGCGTAGTAACTGGTACCGCATGCCAGGATCTGCACGCCGCGGACCTGGCGCAGCACCGCCTCGGCGCCCTTGCCGAACAGGGTCGGCTCGAAGCTGCCGGCATCGATCACCGCCTCCAGGGTGTCGGCGATGGCGCGCGGTTGCTCGTGGATCTCCTTCTGCATGAAGTGCCGGTACGGACCGAGCTCCAGCGAAGCCAGGGATACATCCGAGACATGCACCTCGCGCACGACCTCCCGGTCCTGGCCGTCGAACACGCGCACGCCTTCGCGGCGCACCTCGGCGGTATCGCCCTCCTCCAGGAAGATCACCCGGCGGGTGGCCGACAGGATCGCCGACACGTCCGACGCCACGAAGTTCTCGCCCTCGCCCAGCCCCACCAGCAGCGGGCAGCCCATGCGCGCGCACACCAGGCGGCCGGACTCGCGGCGGCTGAGCACCGCCAGCGCGTAGGCGCCGGTCAGTTCCTTGACCGTGGCCTGCAGCGCGGCCAGCAGGTCACCACCGCCAGCCATGTGGTGGTGGATCAGGTGGGCGATGACCTCGGTGTCGGTCTGCGACTCGAACTCGTAGCCCAGCGCAGACAGCCGCTCGCGCTGCTCTTCGTGGTTCTCGATGATGCCGTTGTGGACCAGCGCCAGCTCGCCGCGGCTGATGTGCGGGTGGGCGTTGGCCTCGGTCACTCCGCCATGGGTCGCCCAGCGGGTGTGGCCGATGCCCAGGGTGCCATGGAAGCCTTCGGTCGCGGCCGCCTGCTCCATCTCCGCCACCCGGCCGGTGCGCCGCACCCGGCGCACATCCGCCGCGTCGGCCACGGCGATGCCGGAAGAGTCATAGCCACGGTATTCCAGGCGCTTGAGGCCCTCGACCAGGACCGGAACCACATCGCGATCCGCGATCGCGCCAACGATGCCGCACATGCCGTTCTTCCCGCCGGTGACAGGTGCGCGATTCTACCGGAGCGTACGGCTGGGCCGGCGGTGGGGCGCCGGGACGCACAGTTGGCAGTCAGACGGTTGCGGGCAGCCGTGGCCGGACGGGTGCGCGGCGGCGGCGGCTTCGCTCTCCACCCGGAAGGGAGCCGGCCGTGGCGGGGCCAGGGCGGCGCCGCCCCAGGCGGCGTGACCCTCCTGCCCGAGACAGCAGCCCCAAGGGCCGCCTCGCACCGTTGGACGGACGAAGGAGGCCGGTGAACCGACTGGCCGTGGAACGCGCAGGCCCCGTGGCCGCCAGCCGGGCGCGACGTGCAAAGCAGGAAGCCTTCGCACGCGGGCTCCGGGCCCGGCCCGCAAGGTAGAAAGCTCCGCCATTGGAGTTCCGGACCCGGCGCGCGAAGCAGGAAGCCTTGCGATTGGAGCCTGGAGCTTCGCGTGTGAAGCAAAAAGCCTTGCAACCGGAGCCTGGAGCTTCGCGCGCGAAGTAGAAAGCCTTGCAACCGGAGCCCGGAGCTTCGCGCGCGAAGCAGGAAGCCTTGCGAATGGAGCCTGGGGCCTTGCGCGCAAAGCAGGAAGCCTTGCGAATGGAGCCTGGGGCCTTGCGCGCAAAGCAGAAAGCCTTGCGGCTGGAGCCCGGGGCCTTGCGTGCAAAGCGGAAAGCCTCGCGGCTGGAGCCCTGGGCTTCACGTACGAAGCAGGGCCTCATGCCTGGAGATCCGGGCTCGCAAGGCAAAACCGGCCGGCGCAGCGTGCAGCCGCCCCCCCTTCCGCCCCACCCGCCGGCTGGCCCGCCGTCCGCCCTGCCGCCCCGGACGGTGTCCGCGCGGTGTCCAGCGGACACCGCGGACACTCCGGCGCCTGCTTCAAATCCTTTCAAATCAAACGGTTGAAGTTGGCACGGGACCTGCAACAGGAAACCGGACACCCACCCGACCATCCGCCACCCATGATCCCCGACACCTCCGCCCAGGACCGCCCGCTCTCCTCCGCCACCGCCCGCCCGGCCTGGCGCCGCTGGTTGTGGCCGGCGGTCGCCGGCGGGATCGCGCTGGTGCTGCTGGCGTGGGTGGTTTCCGGCTGGAGCGCCGGCTCGCGTTCCTATGACGGCAGCCGCGTGCGCATCGCCGAGGTCAAGCGTGGCGACCTGGTCCGCGACCTGTCCGCCGACGGCAAGGTCATCACCGCCAACAGCCCGACCCTGTACGCCATCGCTGGCGGCACGGTCAGCCTGAAGGTCGTGGCCGGCGATGCGGTGAAGAAGGGCCAGGTGCTGGCGGTGATCGACAGCCCGGAACTGCGCAGCAAGCTGGTCCAGGAGGAATCCACCCTGGCCGGCATGGAGGCCGAGGCCAGCCGTGCCCAGCTGGACGCGCAGATCGCCACCCTCAACGCGCGCAAGGCCCAGGACCAGGCCCAGGTGGACCACACCGCCGCCCGGCGCGACCTGGAGCGCTACGAGCGCGGCCATGCCGGCGGCGCGGTCTCCAACAACGAGCTGGCCCGCGCCCAGGACGAACTGAAGAAGGCCCAGATCGGCCTGGATACCGCCCGCCGCGACGCCGGCCTGCAGGGCCAGGGCGCGGCGCTGGACGCGCGCAACAAGCGCCTGCTGGCCGACCGCCAGAAGGCGGTGGCCGCCGAGCTGCAGCGCCAGGTCCAGGCGCTGACCCTGCGCGCGCCGTTCGACGGCCAGGTCGGCCAGGTGCAGATCGCCCAGGGCACCAACGTGGCGGTCAACGCGCCGATCCTGAGCGTGATCGATCTGAGCGAGTTCGAGGTGGAGATCCGCGTGCCGGAGAGCTTCGCCCGCGACCTGGGCATCGGCGTGCCGGCGCAGGTCACCAGCCAGGGCAAGCCGTACCCGGCCAAGGTCTCGGCGGTGTCGCCGGAAGTGGTCAACGGCGAGGTCACCGCGCGCCTGCGCTTCGATGACGGCGCCCAGCCGCCGGGCCTGCGCCAGAACCAGCGCCTGTCCTCGCGCATCGTGCTGGACACGCGCAAGGACGTGCTGATGGTCGAGCGCGGCCCGTTCGTCGAGCAGGAAGGCGGGCGCTTCGCCTGGGTGGTCGAGGGCCGCAGCGCCCGGCGCCGCCCGGTGCAGACCGGCGTCAGCAGCCTGGGCTACGTCGAGATCGTCGCAGGCGCCCGCGAGGGCGACCGCATCGTCGTCTCAGGCAGCGACCAGTTCGGCGATGCCGAGCAGGTCTCCATCCGCTAGCACGCAGGCCGTCGCGCCCGCACCGGCGGGCGTGGCGGCACCCTCGTCACACCCCATCACCGAATCACCCCAGAGGAATACCGTCATGCTGGAAATGCGCAAGGTCTCCAAGGTCTACCGCACCGCGATGGTCGAAACCCACGCCCTGCGCTCGCTCGACCTGCACGTCCGCGAGGGCGAGTTCGTCGCCGTCACCGGCCCGTCCGGCTCGGGCAAGACCACCTTCCTCAACATCGCCGGGCTGCTGGAGACCTTCAGCGAGGGCGACTACCTGCTGGACGGCGAGAACGTGCGCGGCATGTCCGACGACGCCCGCAGCCGCCTGCGCAACCGCAAGATCGGCTTCATCTTCCAGGGCTTCAACCTGATCCCGGACCTGAACCTGTTCGACAACGTCGACGTGCCGCTGCGCTACCGCGGCCTGCCGGCGGCCGACCGCAAGGCGCGGATCGAGAAGGCGCTGGGCGAGGTGGGGCTGTCCTCGCGCATGCGGCACTACCCGGCCGAGCTGTCCGGCGGCCAGCAGCAGCGCGTGGCCATCGCCCGCGCGCTGGCCGGCGAGCCGCGCCTGCTGCTGGCCGACGAACCCACCGGCAACCTGGACTCGCAGATGGCCCGCGGGGTGATGGAGCTGCTGGAGCAGATCAACGCCGCCGGCACCACCATCGTCATGGTCACCCACGACCCGGAGCTGGCAGCGCGCGCGCAGCGCAACGTGCACATCGTCGACGGCGTGGCCACCGACCTGTCGCTGGGCCAGGGCCCGGCCACGCTGGCGCGCGCCCGCGGCGACGCCGGCACCGTGGACGCCCAGGCCTGAGGAGCACGCCCATGTTCGCCTACTACTGCAACCTGGCCGTGCGCAGCTTCCGTCGCGACAAGGCCCTGACCGTACTGATGGTGCTGGCCATCGCGCTGGGCATCGGCGCGTGCATGACCACGCTGACCGCCTTCCACACCCTGTCCGGCGACCCGATCCCTTCCAAGAGCGCGAACCTGTACTACGTGCAGCTGGACCCGGCGGAGATGAACGACTACACGCCCGGCGAGGAGCCGGCCGGGCAGGTCACCCGCTACGACGCCCAGGCCCTGCTGCGCGAGAAGCGCGGCGACCGCCAGGCGATGATGACCGGCGGCAACGTCTCGGTGACGCCCGAGCGCGAGGGCGTGGTGCCGTTCCTGGCCGATTCGCGCTACACCAGCGCCGACTTCTTCCCGATGTTCGACGTGCCGATGCTGCATGGCCAGGGCTGGAGCGCGAAGGAGGATGCCGACCGCGCCCGGGTGGCGGTGATCTCCAGGGAGTTCAACGAGCGGGTATTCGGCGGCGGCGACAGCACCGGCAAGACCCTGCGCATCGACCAGGGCGATTTCACCGTGGTCGGCGTGATCGACCAGTGGCGCCCCTCGCCGCGCTTCTGGGACATGAACAGCGACCGCTATGGCGAGCTGGAGGACGTGTTCCTGCCCTTCTCCACTTCGCGCGACATGAAGATGGGCCGCAGCGGCAGCATGGACTGCTGGGGAGACAGCGGCGGCGACTCCACCAGCGAGACCGCGCCGTGTGTGTGGATCCAGTACTGGGTGGAGCTGGACTCGGCCGCCAAGGCCAGCGCCTACCGCGACTACCTGGTCAACTATTCCGACCAGCAGCGCGCGGCCGGCCGCTACAAGCGTCCGACCAACGTGCGTCTGCGCCCGGTGATGGAGTGGCTGGAGTTCAACCGGGTGGTGCCGGCCGACGTGGTGATCCAGCTGTGGCTGGGCATCGGGTTCCTGCTGGTGTGCCTGGTGAACACGGTCGGCCTGCTGCTGGCCAAGTTCCTGCGCCGCGGCAGCGAGATCGGCGTGCGTCGCGCGCTGGGTGCCTCGCGCGGGGCGATCTTCGCCCAGTGCCTGGTGGAGGCCGGCGCGGTCGGGCTGGCCGGCGGCGTGCTGGGCCTGGGCCTGGCCCTGCTCGGACTGTGGGGCGTGCGCCAGCAGCCGGCCAGCCATGCCGAGCTGGCCCACCTGGACCTGACCATGCTGGCGCTGACCTTCCTGCTGGCCCTGGTCGCCAGCCTGCTGGCCGGCCTGCTGCCGGCGTGGCGGGCGATGCAGGTGACCCCGGCGATCCAGCTCAAGAGCCAGTGACCGCGCGGCGCGGTCCGGCCGCGCCGCCTTCCCGAATCGCAATGCGCGCGGGCACCGCCTGCGCCACGGACACCCGGAGACGCTCCATGGACATCCGACCGATCCTTTCCACCCTGATGCGGCACAAGACCGCCGCGTCGCTGATCGTCATCGAGGTCGCGCTGACCTGCGCGATCATCTGCAACGCGCTGTTCGTCATCAGCGACCGCCTGGTCCAGGTGCGCGAGGTCAGCGGCCTGGCCGAGAGCGAGCTGGTGCGCGTGCAGATCACCAGCATCGGCAGCGACGCCGACGAGGTCGCCCGCACCCGCACCGACCTGGCCGCGCTGCGCGCCATCCCCGGGGTCAAGGACGCCACCGTGACCAACCAGGTGCCGTTCGTGAACTCGTCCTGGAACAGCGGCGTGCGCCTGACCCAGGAGCAGACCCAGTCCACCCTCAGCGCCACCACCTACATGGCCGAGGAGCAGTTCATCGATACCTTCGGCCTGGAGATCGTCGCCGGACGCGGCTTCAACCCCGAGGAGTACCGCGACGCGGCGGACCTGCTGGCCGGCAACGACGGCGAAACGGTGCCGTCGGCGATCATCACCCGCAAGCTGGCCGAGCGCCTGTTCCCGGGCGAGGACCCGATCGGCAAGGGCTTCTACAGCTGGAGCGACCAGCCCACCCGCGTGGTCGGCGTGGTCGAACACCTGGTGCGGCCGAGCCAGCAGGGCGGCCCGAGCGCACGCGAGTACTCGGTGATCTACCCGCTGCGCCCGCACTACAACCTCGGCGGCAACTACGTGATCCGCACCGACCCGCAGCGCCGCGCCGAAGTGCTGGAAGCGGCGGTGGCGGCACTGCGCGCCAACGGTGCCGACCGCATCATCCTGGACAAGAACAGCAAGACGTTCGAGGAGCTGCGCGCCGAGTTCTACCAGGGCCCGCGGGCGATGGCCTGGCTGCTGGGCATCGTCTGCGTGGCGCTGCTGCTGATCACCGCGCTGGGCATCATCGGCCTGGCCAGCTTCTGGGTGCAGCAGCGGACCAAGCAGATCGGCGTGCGCCGCGCGCTGGGCGCCACCCGCGGCCAGATCCTGCGCTACTTCCAGACCGAGAACTTCCTGCTGGCCACCATCGGCATCGCCCTGGGCATGCTGCTGGCCTTCGCGATCAACCAGCTGATGATGGGCCGCAGCGACCTGGGCCGGCTGCCGCTGTACTACCTGCCCGCCGGCGCGGTGCTGCTGTGGCTGCTGGGCCAGGTGGCGGTATACGCGCCGGCCCGGCGCGCGGCGTCCATCCCGCCGGCCACCGCCACGCGCAGCGTCTGAGCGCGCCATCGACGGCGCGGCCTCCGCCGCCCCGTCGCTCACCCGGAGCAGTCCCATGCCGATCCACCTGACCGTGCCTGCAGTCGTGCTGTGCCTGGCCGTCGGCGTAATGCCGGCGCTGGCAGCGGCACCGGCCGACACCCCTGGTCCTCCCGCCGCCGGCGCGGACGGCGCCGACCTGGCCACGACGATCGCCGGCCTGGACGAGGCGGTGTTCGACGCGTTCAACGGTTGCGCCGACCCGGCCCAGCTGCAGCGCCACGCCGGGTACTTCGACCCGGGCGTCGAGTTCTACCACGACACCGGCGGGGTGACCTGGACGCGCGAGGCGATGCTCGACAATACCCGCCGGCACGCGTGCGGGCGCTACACCCGCCAGCGCGTGCCCGGCTCGCTGTCGGTGTATCCGGTGCACGGCTTCGGCGCCATCGCCCAGGGCAAGCACCGCTTCTGCCAGGCTGGCAGCGACCTGTGCGAGGGCCTGGCCGACTTCACCATCGTCTGGCGCCTGGAGCAGGGCCGCTGGCGCATCACCCGCGTGCTCAGCTACGGCCACCGCGCCGCGGCCGGCGGCTAGCCGTTACGATCTGCGCACCTTCCGCACGGCCACGCCATGTCCACCATCCTCGTCATCGATGACAACCTCGCCGTGGCCACCGCGCTGGAGGTGCTGTTCTCGCTGCACGACCTGGCCACCGTGCATGCGGCATCGCCCGGGGCCGGGCTGGCCCTGCTGGACAGCGAACCGGTGGACCTGGTGATCCAGGACATGAACTTCACCGCCGACACCACCTCCGGCGACGAGGGCCGCGCCCTGTTCGCGGCCATCCGCCAGCGTCACCCGGACCTGCCGGTGGTGCTGCTCACCGCGTGGACCCACCTGGAAAGCGCGGTGGAACTGATCAAGGCCGGCGCCGCCGACTACGTGGCCAAGCCCTGGCAGGACGCCAAGCTGCTGGCCACGGTCAACAACCTGCTGGAGCTGTCCGAAGCGCGCCGCGAGCTGGAGCAGCGCCGCCATGGCGAACGCCGCCGCCGCGACGACCTGGCGCGGCGCTACGACCTGCGCGGGGCGGTGTTCGCCGACGCCGCCAGCGAGCGGGTGGTGGCACTGGCCTGCCAGGTGGCGCGCTCGGAGCTGCCGGTGCTGATCACCGGCCCCAATGGCAGCGGCAAGGAGAAGATCGCCGAGATCATCCAGGCCAACTCGCCGGTGCGCGCCGGCCCGTTCGTGACCGTCAACTGCGGCGCGTTGCCGGCCGACCTGATCGAGGCCGAGCTGTTCGGCGCCGAGGCTGGCGCCTACACCGGCGCCAACAAGGCGCGGGAAGGCAAGTTCGAGGCCGCCGATGGCGGCACCCTGTTCCTGGACGAGATCGGCAACCTGCCGCCGGCCGGGCAGATGAAGCTGCTGCGGGTGCTGGAAACCGGCCGCTTCGCGCGGCTCGGCTCCAACCGCGAGCGCCAGGTGCGGGTGCGGGTGGTCAGCGCGACCAACGCCGACCTGCCGGCGATGATCCGCGATGGCGGCTTCCGTGAGGACCTCTACTACCGTCTCAATACCATCGAGCTGGCGATGCCGCCGCTGGCCGAGCGGCCCGGCGACGTGCTGCCGCTGGCCGAGCGCTTCGGCGAAGGCGGCAAGCCGCTGTCACCGGCCGCGGCCGCCGCGCTGCAGCGCCATCCGTGGCCGGGCAACGTGCGCGAGCTGCGCAACGTGGTCCAGCGCGCGCAGCTGCTGGCGACCGGGCCGCGGATCGAGCCGGAGGACCTGGCCCTGCCGCGGACCCAGGCGCCGCGTCCAGCGCCGGCGCGCGAGCCGGAGCGCGAACAGATCGAGGCGGCGCTGGACCGTGCCGGGGGTGTCATCGCGCAGGCGGCCGCGGAACTGGGCATGAGCCGCCAGGCGCTGTACCGGCGCATGGAGCGCCATGGACTCAAGGGCCCCTGAGCGACCATGTCCCGCCGCCCCCTTACCCTGCGCCTGTTCCTGCGCCTGCTGCCGGTGCTGGCCCTCGCCGCCGCGCTGCCCTGGACCATCGCCTACTGGATCGACCGCGGCTGGGTGCTGGTCACCCTGTCGGTGCTGGTCCTGCTGGCGCTGATGTGGTGGAGCCTGCACCGCGCGCTGGCGCCGCTGCGCGCGCTGTTCCGCGCCCTGGCCGGCAGCGTCAACACCTATCGCGACGGCGAGTTCAATTTCGGCGTGCACTGGCACAGCCGCGACGAGCTGGGCGAGCTGGTGCGCGCGCACGCCGCGCTGGGTGATGCGTTGCGCCAGCAGCGGCAGAACCTGGTGCAGCGCGAGCTGCTGCTGGACACGATGGTGCAGAACACACCGGTGGCGATGCTGCTGTGGGCCGACGGCGGCGACGGGCTGGGCCGGGTGGTGTACGCCAACCTGGCCGCGCGCAAGCTGCTGCACGACGGCCGCAAGCTCGAGGGCCAGCACATGGACGCGGTGCTGGAGGCATTGCCGGCGGAGCTGCGCGAGGCGGTGGCGCGCGGCGGCGACAGCCTGTTCGGCGTGCGCGCCGAGGACGACGCCGAAGGCGAGGAGGAGGAGGTCTACCACCTTTCGCGCCGGCGCTTCACCCTCAACGGCCGCCACCACGAGCTGATGCTGGTGCGCCTGCTGACGCCGGAACTGCGCCGCCAGGAAGTGCAGACCTGGAAGAAGGTGATCCGGGTGATCAGCCACGAGCTCAACAACTCGCTGGCGCCGATCGCCTCGCTGGCCCATTCCGGCGCCGAGCTGGTGCGGCGCGGGCGCCACGAACGGCTCGCCGAGGTGTTCTCCACCATCGAGGACCGCTCGCGCCACCTGGAGGGTTTCATCCGCGGCTATGCGCGCTTTGCCAAGCTGCCGCAGCCGCAGCTGCAGGCGGTGGACTGGGAGGACTTCCTCGCGCGCCTGCAGCGCCAGATCGGCTTCGAGCTGGACGGCATGGCCGGCGAGCTGCGTGCGCGGGTGGACCCGGCACAGATGGAGCAGGCGCTGCTGAACCTGCTGAAGAACGCGCACGAGGCCGGCGACGAGGTGGACCCGCGTGCCGCCACGGTGCAGGTGCGGCTGCGGCGCCTGCCGGGCTGGACCCGGCTGGAGGTGCTGGACCGCGGGCCGGGGATGAACGAGGCGGTGCTGCAGAACGCCCTGCTGCCGTTCTATTCGACCAAGCGCCATGGCACCGGCCTGGGCCTGGCGCTGACCCGCGAGATCATCGAGGCCCACGGCGGGCGCCTGTCGCTGCAGAACCGCAGCGATGGCGGCCTGTGCGTGGCGGTGATGCTGCCGGAACCCTGAGCCGGGAATCCTGCGACCGGTGGCCGCCGTGATAACGCGCCGTCCCCGCACCGCGCACCATCGCAGCCCGCAGCCCGCAGCCTGTGGCCCGGGCAAGCGAAGCGCACCCGGGGGATCGATGCACGGCAAGCGTGCGGACCCTCCACCACGGCCCTGCCGAGTTTCCCGGATGCCCCCTGCGGCCGCGTCCGGGCTGCGCCGTTATGCCTTCGGCTTCTTCTGCGGGCGCTGCCAGCCCTCGACCACCGACTGCCGCGCGCGGGCCATGGTCAGGGTGTCGCCCGGCGCGTTGCGGGTGATGACCGAACCGGCGCCGATGGTCGCCCCGGCGCCGATCTCCACCGGCGCCACCAGCGAGGAATTGGAGCCGATGAAGGCGCCGTCGCCGATCACCGTGGTCGACTTGTTGACGCCGTCGTAGTTGCAGGTGATGGTGCCGGCGCCGATGTTCACCCCGGCGCCCACCTGCGCATCGCCCAGGTAAGCCAGGTGGTTGGCCTTGCTGGCCACGCCCATCGCCGCTTTCTTGGTTTCCACGAAGTTGCCGATGTGCACGCCATCGGCCAGCACCGTGCCCGGACGCAGCCGCGCGAAGGGCCCGATCTGCGCCGCGCCCTCGGTCACCACGCCCTCCAGGTCGCAATGCGCGCGCACCTCGGTGCCCGGGCCCAGGCGCACGTCGCGCAGCCGGGTGAACGGACCGATGCGCACGCCGTCGCCCAGCTCGACCTCGCCTTCCAGCACCACGTCCACGTCGATTTCCACGTCGCGGCCCACGCGCACGGTGCCGCGCTGGTCCACCCGCGCCGGATCCAGCAGGCGCGCACCGGCCAGGCACAGTTCGCGCGCGCGGCGCAGTTGCCATGCGCGCTCCAGCTGCGCCAGCTGCCACGGGTCGTTGGCGCCCTCCACCTCCAGCGGGTCGGCCACCGCCACCATCTCGGCGGCGTTGTATTCCTCGGCGGCCATGGCGAACACGTCGGTCAGGTAGTACTCGCCCTGCGCGTTGGCGTTGGACAGCCGCGACAGCCAGCGCTTCAGCGCATCGGACTCGGCGGCGATGATGCCGGTGTTGACCGTGGCGATGCGGCGCTGCTCCTCGCTGGCGTCGCGGTGCTCGACGATCTGCGCGACGCGACCCTGCGGGTCGCGCACGATCCGCCCGTAGCCGGTCGGGTCGGCCAGCTCGGCCACCAGCACCCGCAGCAGGCCCTGGGCCTGCAGCAGCCGGCGCAGGGTGTCGGCGGAGGTCAGCGGCACGTCGCCGTACAGCACCAGCACGTCGACCGTGGCCGGGATGTCCGGCATGGCCTGCTGCACCGCGTGGCCGGTGCCCAGCTGGCGCGACTGTTCGGCCCAGCGCAGGTCGTCCTGCCCGGCGAAGGCCTCACGCACCGCTTCGCCGCCGTGGCCGTAGACCACGTGGATGCCGGCCGGCTGCAGCTGGCGCGCGGTGTCGATCACGTGGGCCAGCATCGGCCGCCCGCCGATCGGCTGCAGCACCTTGGGCAGCGCCGAGCGCATGCGCTTGCCTTCACCGGCGGCCAGGATCACCACGTGCAGGGACTGGGTCATGGATCGGCGCTTCGCTGTGTGGGGACGGGACGCGATTCTATCCCGGGGCGTCGCCGGCATTCGCGCGGCCGCGGCCGGGCTGGGTCTAGAATCGCGCCTCCCCCCGCCCGCGTCCCGTGCCCATGCCCCTCCTGCGCCAAGGCAGCCAGTACATCGTGTTCGGCCTGCTGCAGCTGGTGGTCGACTGGGCGATCTTCGTCGGGGTCACGGCGCTGGGGCTGCACGCGGTGCCAGCCAACCTGCTGGGCCGGACCAGCGGCGCGCTGCTGGGCTTCTGGCTCAACGGCCGCTACACCTTCGCCGGCGAGGACGGCGCGCACCTGGGCTGGCGCCGCTTCCGCCGGTTCGGCCTGCTGTGGATCGGCATGACCATCGCCAGCACGGCGCTGGTGCATGCGGTGGAGATGCAGCTGGGCCTGCGCTGGGCGTGGCTGGCCAAACCGGTGGTCGAAGGCGGCCTGGCGTTGGTCACCTTCTTCCTGCTGCGGCGGCTGGTCTACCGCTGAGGCGTGCGCGCCACCTGACCTGGGTCAGGGCGCACGCGCGGCGCCGGCGGCACGCTGGTGGCCCCTTCGCGCAGGAGTCCCCGATGGACGACGCCACCCCGGCCTACCACGCCTATCCGTTCGATGCCCGCGGCATCGCCCGGCGCTTCCGCCATTCGGCGATCTTCGGCGCGTTGTCGGCGCTGGAGCCCGGCGAGGCGATGCGCTTCGTCAACGACCACGATCCGCTGCCGCTGCTGAACCAGATCGCCGACCGCTTTGGCGCGCGGGTGGCCGTGGCCTACCGCCAGCGTGATCCGGGGGCGGTGGTCATCGACTTCATCGTGCAGGGCTGACCCGGTCCACGCGGCGCCCGGCCTTGCCGGGCGCCGTCGCCTCAGCGCTCGAGGAAGTTCCGCAGCAGGGCATGGCCGTGCTGGGTGAGGATCGACTCGGGGTGGAACTGCACGCCCTCCACCGGGTGCTCGCGATGGCGCAGGCCCATGATCGCCTCGAACGCGCCATCGGGGTCCTCGGTCCAGGCGGTGACTTCCAGGCAGTCCGGCAGCGAGGCGTGTTCGACCACCAGCGAGTGGTAGCGGGTGGCCTCGTAACCATCGGGCAGGCCGGCGAACACACCCTTGCCCTGGTGCCGGATCGGCGAGGTCTTGCCGTGCATGATGTTGCCGGCGCGCACCACCTTGCCGCCGTAGGCCTGGCCGATGCCCTGATGGCCCAGGCACACGCCCAGGATCGGCGTGGTCGCGCCCATCCGCTCGATCACCTCCACCGAAACGCCGGCCTCGTTCGGCGTGCACGGCCCCGGTGAGATCACGATCCGCTCCGGCGCGAGCCTCTGGATCTGCTCCACCGTCAGCGCGTCGTTGCGCACCACCTCCACCTCGGCGCCCAGCGCCTGCAGGTACTGCACGAGGTTGAAGGTGAAGCTGTCGTAGTTGTCGATCATCAGCAGCATCGGATTCCCCTTACAGGCCGCTGGCGGCCTGGGCGACGGCACGGAACAGCGCGCGGCCCTTGTTCATGGTCTCGTCCCACTCCTTCTGCGGATCGGAGTCGTAGACGATGCCGGCGCCGGCCTGCACGTGCAGGCGGCCGTCCTTGATCACCGCGGTGCGGATGGCGATGGCGGTGTCGGCATCGCCGTGCCAGCCGATGTAGCCGATGCTGCCGGCATAGACGTTTCGCTTGACCGGCTCCAGTTCGCGGATCACCTCCAGCGCGCGGATCTTCGGCGCGCCGCTGACCGTGCCGGCGGGGAAGGTGGCGCGCAGCACGTCGGCGTAGCTCAGGTCCGGCAGCAGCCGGCCGGTGACCTCGCTGACGATGTGCATGACGTGGCTGTAGCGTTCGATCACGAAGCGCTCGCCGACCTCGACGCTGCCCGGCTCGGACACGCGGCCAACGTCATTGCGGCCCAGGTCGATCAGCATCACGTGCTCGGCCAGCTCCTTCGGATCGGCCAGCAGCTCCTGCTCCAGCGCCAGGTCCTCGGCCGGGGTGGCGCCGCGCGGGCGGGTGCCGGCGATCGGGCGCACCGTCACCTCGCCGCCCTGCAGCCGCACCAGGATCTCCGGCGAGGACCCGACCACCTGGACCTTGCCGGTATCCAGGAAGTACATGTACGGCGAGGGGTTGAGTGCGCGCAGCGCGCGGTAGACGTCCACCGGGCGCGCGTTGAAGGGCACGCTCAGGCGCTGGCTCAGCACCACCTGGAACACGTCGCCCGCGCGGATGTATTCCTTGGATCTCTCCACCGCCTCGATGAAGCCCTCGCGGGTGAAGCCGGAGACGAAGTGGCTTTCGTCCAGCACGTCGCGGCTGATCGGTGCCGGGTAGTGCCCGGGCCGGCGCAGCTTGTCGACCAGGCTGTCCAGCCGTGCCTGGGCCGCGTCCCACGCGCCCGGCTGGCGCGGGTCGGCGTGCACCACCAGGTACAGCCGGCCCTTGAGATTGTCGAACACCGCCAGCTCCTCGGAGAGCATCAGGTGGATGTCCGGGGTGTCCAGCTCGTCGGGGCGGGTGCCGCCGGCCAGGCGCGGCTCGATGTAGCCGATGCACTCGAAGCCGAACCAGCCGACCAGCCCGCCGGTGAAGCCCGGCAGGCCTTCGAGCTTCGGCACCGAATAGGACGCGCGCAGCGCCTCGACCTCGGCGAACGGGTCGGCGACCTCGCGCGTTTCCAGCACCTGATCGCCCTGGCGCACCTGCATGGTGTGGCCGCGGAACTCGACGGTGCGCGCCGCGGGCAGGCCGATGATCGAGTAGCGGCCGAAGCGCTCGCCGCCCTCGACCGACTCGAACAGGTAGGTATGCGGGGCGTCGGCCAGCTTCAGGTAGACCGACAGCGGCGTGTCCAGATCGGACAGCACCTCGCGGACGACGGGAATGCGGGTATGGCGGGACTCAGCGGCGTGGCGCTGGAACTGTTCGGGCGTGGTCAAGGCAGGCTTCCTTCCGGCAATACGGGGCATGGCAAACGACGGCATGGGGCCGCCATCGCCAACCCGGGCGCGCGGAGGAGCTTTGAAGCCTGATCGTCTGGCCGAACATGGCGCCCACTTTAACCGGATCCGGCCACCGCGCGCAGTGGCCGCGCACCGTCAGGACGGTTGCCGCAGCAACGGGCTGTCCGCGGGCAGGCGCACCCGCAGGCGCCCGGGCACGCAGTCGATCCGGAAGCGCCGGGCCTGCACCGGCTCGCCATCGAGGTTGAGCGTCATCGGGCCTTCCCGCGCCTCCAGTTCCACCCACGGCAGCCGTGCGCGCACCGCGCTGCGCTCCAGGGCGGCGCGCTGGCCGTCCTTGAGCAGGGTGCCCAGGGTGGCGGCCAGCTCGCCGGACAGTTCCGGGATCACCGTCAGCTCCAGCAGGCCGTCATCCACGACCGCCTCCGGACAGAGCTCGCGTCCGCCGCCGGCCTGGCGGCCGTTGCCCAGGCCCAGCGCGATCAGCCCGCCTTCCCACTCGAACCGCGGGCCGGACAGGCGCACCTGCAGCGGCTCGATCCGGCCGAGCCGGGCGATCCCGGTGACCAGGTAGGCCAGCCCGCCAAGAAGGCTCTTGAGGCCCTCGTCGGTCTCCACCGTCACCTCGGTGCCGAAACCGCCGCTGGCGAGGTTGGCGCACCAGTAGCGCCGGCCGTCGGCCTCGATCCGCAGCAGGTCCATCGCGACCGGCGGTGCCTGCACGGCCAGCGCCAGTGCCGGCTCCGGCGCCTGCGGCAGGCCGGCGGCGGTGGCGAAATCGTTCGCCGTGCCCAGCGGCAGCACCGCCAGCGCGGGCAGCGCGCCAGCCGCGGCATCGTGTTCGGCCAGGGCCTGGGCCACCTCGCTGAGGGTGCCGTCGCCGCCACCGGCCACCACCGTGGCCGCCCCGGCGGCCAGCGCCTCGGCCACGTAGCGGGCAGCGTCCCCGTCCTCCCAGGTCACCCGGACCGACACGCCCGTCCCGCGCGTGCGCAGCGCGGCGACCGCGGCGCGTACGTCGTCATCGGCCACGGCCTTGCCATTGAGGATCAGCCAGAGCTCGGGCGACGTCGCTGGGGATGTCATTGGCAGGGCGGCAGGGGGGACGGCGAAGTGTGGCAAACCGCGCGGGGCGGCGGGCGTGAAACCGGTGTCCGACCGGGCGGCCCCTGCGACCGGACCGGACCGGCGCAAGCCGGCCCGCGTGGGCTCAGCCCCGGACCGCGTCGACCGCCGCCTTCATCCCGCCGATCACCCCCGCATAGTGCTCGCGGGTGCGCGGGGCGGCGAAGATCGCAGACCCGGCGACGAAGGTGTCCGCGCCGGCGGCGGCAATCTCCCCGATGTTGTCGCCCTTCACCCCGCCGTCGATCTCCAGCCGGATCGGCTTGCCGGTCCTGTCGATCATCGCCCGCACCGCGCGCAGCTTGTCCAGGGTCGAGGGGATGAAGGCCTGGCCGCCGAAGCCCGGGTTGACCGACATCAGCATCACCAGGTCCAGGTCCTCCAGCACCCAGTCCAGCACCTCCACCGGGGTGGCCGGGTTGAGCACCAGGCCGGCCTGGCAGCCGTGGGCGCGGATCAGCTGGAGGGTCCGGTGCACATGGCGGCTGGCTTCGGGATGGAAGCTGATGAGGTTGGCACCGGCCTCGGCGAAGTCCGGCACGATCCGGTCCACCGGCTCGACCATCAGGTGCACGTCGATGAAGGCCTTCACGCCGTGCCGGCGCAGCGCCTGGCAGACCATCGGCCCGATCGTGAGGTTGGGCACGTAATGGTTGTCCATCACGTCGAAGTGCACCCAGTCGGCGCCGGCGGCCAGCACGTTGTCGACCTCCTCGCCCAGGCGGGCGAAATCGGCCGAGAGGATGGACGGGGCGATGACGGTCGGCTGCATGGTCGGCTCGCTGTGGAAGTCGTGGCGCCGGTCAGCGCCGGCGCAGGCTGCGGATGCGGTCGTAGGCGGCGTTGATCGCACGGGCGCGCTTTTCGGCCTGCTCGCGCAGCTCCGGTGCCGCGCCGGCGACCTTGTCGGGGTGGTACTGCGAGATCAGCCGGCGATAGGCCTGGTCCACCTCGGCGTCGCTGGCATCCGCCTCCAGCCCCAGCTCGGCATAGGGGTTCTCGCGCCGGCGCAGGCCGAACCAGTCGGCGTCGAAGGCGTGGCCCACCAGCAGCCCCACCACCGCGCCGAACAGCGGGTTGGGGCGGAACAGCAGCGCGCCGGCCACCAGGCCCAGCAGTTTTCCGTACCAGCGATTCATGCGGCGGCGCCCCTGCGCGTGGACTGGCGGAGCGCGCGATTGTAAGGCACAGGCGCCCCGGCTGGCCGTACACTGTGCGGCCGGCCGCCGCGCGGGCATTGCCCGTGGCGCGCCGCCAACCTGTGCACTGCCCGGAGACTGCGTTGTCCACGACCCTGCTCCAGTCCGAACTGCCCGGCCTGCCGCTGCGCCACCGCGGCAAGGTGCGCGACGTGTTCGACCTTCCCCGCGACCACATCCCCGAGGCCGCGCTGGCCGCCGCCGGCGCGCAGGCGTCCTCGCCCGACGGCTACCTGCTGATGGTGGCCACCGACCGCCTGTCGGCGTTCGACGTGGTACTGCCCGACCCGATCCCCGGCAAGGGCGAGATGCTGTGCCAGATCTCCAACTTCTGGTTCGGCAAGACCGCCCACCTGATGCCCAACCACCTCACCGGCATCGACGTGGCCCAGGTGCTGCCCGGCGACGTGGACGCGGCGCTGTACGCCCGGCGCGCGGTGGTGACCCGCAAGCTCAAGCCGGTGCCGGTGGAGGCCATCGCCCGCGGCTACCTGATCGGCAGCGGCTGGAAGGACTACCAGCGCACCGGCCAGGTCAGCGGGATCGCCCTGCCGGACGGGCTGCGCCAGGCCGAGCAGTTGCCCGAGCCGATCTTCACCCCCTCGACCAAGGCGGCCGTGGGCGACCACGACGAGAACATCGACTTCGACGCGATGGTGCGTGCGGTCGGTGGCGAGCTGGCCGAGCGGGTGCGCGACGCGACCCTGCGCCTGTACCGCTTCGCGGCGGCCTATGCGGCCGAGCGCGGGATCCTGCTGGCAGACACCAAGTTCGAGTTCGGCACCGATGCCGACGGCCGCCTCTACATCATGGACGAGATGCTGACGCCGGACTCCTCGCGCTACTGGCCGGCCGACGAATACCAGGTCGGCACCAGCCCGCCGAGCTACGACAAGCAGATCGTGCGCGACCACCTGGAGACGCTGGACTGGGACAAGACCCCGCCCGGCCCGACCCTGCCGGCCGAAGTGATCGAGCGCACCCGCGCCCGCTACGCCGAGGCGCTGCAGAAGCTGGCCGGGATCTCGGTCGACTGAGGGCGCCTGCGCCCGGGCCCGCCGGGCGCCAGCGGGCTATGCTCCACGCCGGGCCCGCCGCGGGCCGGGAGATTCCATGGACGCCACCGCGCAGCGGCCGATCGACCGCTACTTCGCCAGCTATTCGGCCGACCACCGCCATCCGCTGAACCAGCGCATCCACCTGGTCGCGGTGCCCGCGATCCTGTGGTCGGTGGTGGCGGTGGTGTGGTGCGTGCCGGTGTTCGGCACCTGGACCCGCACCGGGATCTGGGCCGCGCTGGCGATGTTCTTCGCCTGGTCCTTCTACAACCGGCTGTCACGACGCCTGGGGCTGGGCATGCTGGCGGCCTTCTTCGTGACCGGATGCACCTGCCGCCTGGTGGAGATGCACCTGGGCCTGGACGCCCTGCTGGCCGGCGGCGCGGCGGTGTTCGTGGTGGCGTGGATCGCCCAGTTCGTCGGCCATCACTACGAGGGCCGGCGCCCGAGTTTCCTCACCGACCTGGTCTACCTGCTGATCGGACCGGCGTGGGTGATGGCCCGCTGCTACCGTCGCATGGGCTGGAAGTACTGACGGGCCGGACACGGCGTCCTACGGCGAAAACACGCGGCGTGGCCGCGAGCCGCTGCTAAACTCCGGGATCACCTCGACGGCCGACCCAAGACCGCCCGGATGATCCCATTCCTGGAAACCCTCCTCGCCCTGCCGTTCCTGGCGGCGGCGCTGCTGGCCCTGCTGCGCCCCCGTTCGCGCGCGGTGGCGGCGTGGGTGGCCGGGGCGGCGCCGCTGCTGGGACTGCTGGTGCTGGCGTGGCTGACCCCGTCGGTGTTGCAGGGCTGGGTGGTGCGCGGCGAGCACGCGTGGATCCCGCAGGCCGGGCTGGATCTGGTCCTGCGCATGGATGGCCTGGCCTGGATGTTCGCCGGCATGGTGCTGGCGATCGGCGCGCTGGTGGTGCTGTACGCGCACTACTACCTGTCACCGCGCGACAGCGCGGTGCGCTTCTTCAGTTACCTGCTGCTGTTCATGGGCTCGATGCTCGGCGTGGTCCTGGCCGGCAACCTGCTCCTGCTGCTGGTGTTCTGGGAGCTGACCAGCATCAGCTCGTTCCTGCTGATCGGCTTCTGGACGCACCGCCAGGACGCACGCGAGGGCGCGCGCATGGCCCTGGCGATCACCGGCGCCGGCGGCCTGGCCCTGCTCGGCGGCGTACTGCTGATCGGACGGATCGTGGGCAGCTACGACCTGGACACGGTCCTGGCCTCCGGCGAGCTGATCCGGTCCAGCGCGCTCTACCCCTGGGTGCTCGGGCTGGTGCTGGCCGGCGTGTTCACCAAGAGCGCCCAGTTCCCGCTGCACTTCTGGCTGCCGCACGCGATGGCCGCCCCCACCCCGGTGTCGGCCTACCTGCATTCGGCCACGATGGTGAAGGCCGGCGTGTTCCTGCTGGCGCGCCTGCACCCGGTGCTGTCCGGCACCGACGAGTTCTTCTACATCGTCACCGGCGTCGGTGCCGCCACCTTGCTGCTGGGCGCCTGGTTCGCGATCTTCCAGCACGACCTCAAGGGCCTGCTGGCGTACTCGACGATCTCCCACCTGGGCCTGATCACCCTGCTGTTCGGCCTGTCCACGCCGATGGCGGTGGTCGCCGGCGTGTTCCACATCCTCAACCACGCCACGTTCAAGGCCTCGCTGTTCATGGCCGCGGGCATCATCGACCACGAGACCGGCACCCGCGACATCCGTCGCCTGGGCGGGCTGCGGCGGCTGATGCCGATGACCAGCGCGCTGGCGGTGATCGCGTCGCTGGCCATGGCCGGCATCCCGCTGCTCAACGGCTTCCTGTCCAAGGAGATGTTCTTCACCGAGGCGCTGGAGATCAGCGGCCACGGCTACATGCGCATGGCCGTGGCGGTGGCCGCGCTGCTGTACGGCGTCTTCGGCGTCGCCTACAGCCTGCGCTTCGTGTACGAGACCTTCTTCGGCACCGGCCCGCGCGGCCTGGACCGCGAGCCGCACGAGCCGCCGCGCTGGATGAAGATCCCGGTGGAGGTGCTGGTGGTGCTGTGCGTGGCGGTGGGCGTATTCCCGGCGCTGACCGTGGCGCCCGTGCTGCAGGCCGGCGCCGGCGCGATCCTTGGCACCGACATGCCGCAGTACAGCCTGGCGGTGTGGCATGGCCTGAACACCCCGTTGCTCATGAGCGTGTGCGGCATCGCCGGCGGCATCGCGCTGTATTTCGGCCTGCGCCGGCTGTTCGACCTGCACGCGATCGTGCGCGGGTCGCTGGGCCGCAACCTCTTCCGCTGGAACATGGAGGCGCTGTACGCGCTGGCGAACCGCTTCACCGCGCGGATCGCCAACGGCAGCGTCCAGCGCAGCATGCTGCTGCTGGTGCTGTCGGCGCTGGCAGCCGGTGCGCTGCCCTTCGTCGATGCGCTGGGTGGCGGCTCGCTGCCGCCGCTGCGCGCGCCGCAGCCGATGCCGCTGCTGGGGTGGCTGCTGTGGCTGATCCTGGTGGTGTCGACCGTGTGGACCCTGCGCCTGTACCGCCAGCGCCTGCTGGCGCTGCTGATGGTCGGCGGCATCGGCCTGATGGTCAGCATGAGCTTCGTGATGCTGTCCGCGCCGGACCTGGCCCTGACCCAGCTGCTGGTGGAAATGGTGAGCCTGGCGCTGCTGCTGCTGGGCCTGCACTACCTGCCAGCCCGCTCGCCGCCCGAGCGCCGGCCCCTGCGCCGCTACCGCGACATGCTGGTCGCCGGCGCCGCCGGCCTGGGCGTGGCGGTGTTGGCCTACGCGATGATGACCCGAGACGCCAGCCCGGACGCCGCCAGCGTGGAGATGCTGGCCCGCTCGCTGCCGGAGGCCTACGGCCGCAACGTGGTCAACGTCATCCTGGTGGACTTCCGCGGCTTCGACACCTTCGGCGAGATCACCGTGTTCGGCGTCGCGGCGCTGATCGTGCATGCGCTGCTGCGGCGCGCACGCATGGCCCCGGAGAAGGTGATGTCCGGCCCGCCGGTGAAGCTGCCGGTGCCGGCGGACCTGGCCCAGGTCCTGTTCCCGCTCACCCTGACGGTGTCGGTATTCATGTTCCTGCGTGGCCACAACGCGCCCGGCGGCGGCTTCATCGCCGGCCTGGTGCTGGCCGTCCCGCTGCTGATCCAGTACGTGATCCAGGGCGCGGCGTCGGTGGAGTCGCGCTTCGGCTTCGACTACATCCGCTGCATCGGCATCGGGCTGATCGTGGCGGCGCTCAGCGGGCTGGCCTCGCTGCTGTTCGGCGTTCCGTTCCTGACCAGCGGCCACCTGGACCTGGAGCTGCCGCTGATCGGCGACCTGCCCCTGGCCAGCGCGATGGGCTTTGACACCGGCGTCTACCTGGTGGTGTTCGGCGGCGCGATGCTGATCCTGTCGATGCTCGGCACCATCCGGCCCTCGCGTACCACGGTGGCGCGGCTGGGCGTGATCGAGCCTGGGCAGCGGTCCACCCGCACCGGGGAGCTGGGCTGATGCACGCACGGAGGGAGCCCTGATGGAACTGGCGCTGGCGAGCGCGATCGGCATCCTGACCGCCGCGGGCGTGTACCTGCTGCTGCGCGCGCGCAGCTTCGACGTGATCCTGGGGCTGACGCTGCTGTCATATGCGACCAACCTGCTGATCTTCGGCGGCGGACGCCTGGTGGCAGGCAAGCCGCCGGTGCTGCGCGAGGGCATCCCCGCGGAACCGGCCTACTACACCGACCCGCTGCCCCAGGCACTGGTGCTCACCGCCATCGTGATCGCCTTCGCGATGACGGCGGTGATCATCGTGCTGGCCATCCGCAGCCGCTCGGACAACCACAGCGACCACGTCGACGGCAGCCGCGCCGAGCAGGAGTTCCAGCGCCGCGAGCAGCAGCGCCACGACGAGGCGCGCGGGGCCGCGCACGCCGCCGAGCTGGTGGCGGGCAATGAATCGGTCCCGGCGGCCGGCGCGGTCTCCGATCCGGCGCGGGAGGGCCGCGCATGAGTGCGCACCTGCCGCTGCTGCCGGTGCTGGTGCCGCTGCTGGCGGCCGCACTGGCGCTGATGTTCGAGCACCGCCGCTTCGGGATGGCGCCGCAGCGGCTGGTGGCGTGGCTGTCGATGGCGCTGATGCTGGTGCTGGGCGTGGCGATGGTGCAGCGCGCCGGCACCGGCGAGGTCGGCGTCTACCTGCTGGGCGACTGGCCGGCGCGGCTGGGCATCGTGCTGATGGTGGACCGGCTGTCGGCGATGCTGCTGCTGGTCTCGGCCCTGCTCGGCAGCGCCTGCCTGCTGCATGCCTGCGCGGGATGGGACCGGCGCGCCCCGCATTTCCATGCCTTCTTCCAGTTCCAGATGATGGGCCTCAACGGCGCCTTCCTGACCGGCGACGTGTTCAACCTGTTCGTGTTCTTCGAAGTGCTGCTGATCGCCTCGTACGGGCTGATGCTCAGCGGTGGCCGAGGCGAGCGGCTGCGCGCCGGGCTGCACTACGTCTCCTTCAACATCGCCGCCTCCACCCTGTTCCTGGTCGCGCTCGGCCTGCTGTACGGGCTGCTGGGCACGCTCAACATGGCCGAGCTGGCGGTACGGGTGGCGGCCGTCGCGCCGGCCGACCGCGCCCTGGTCCAGGCGGCCGGCGGCCTGCTGCTGGTGGTGTTCTGCGCCAAGGCCGCCCTGCTGCCGATGTACCTGTGGCTGCCGGACACCTATACCCACGCCCCGGCCGCGGTGGCCGCGCTGTTCGCGGTGATGACCAAGGTGGGCCTGTACGCGGTGCTGCGGGTGGGCACCCTTGTCTTCGGTCTGGACGGCCCGCTGGCCGGGTTCGCCTGGCCGCCGATGCTGGTGCTCGGCGGCATCACCCTGGCCCTGGCGGCGCTGGGCGTGCTGGCGGCGCGCCGGCTGCGCTCGCTGGCCGCCTATCTGGTGCTGTCCTCCGCCGCCACCCTGTTCATCGCATTCGGCCTGGATACCGCCGGCACCATCGGCGCCGGCCTCTACTACCTGGCCCACAGCACCTTCGCAGGCGCCGCGCTGTTCCTGCTGGCGGACCTGGTGCGCCGCCGCCGCGGCGCGGCTAGCGACCGCAAGGACCTCGTGGCTGCACTGCCCGGCGCCTCGGTGCCGGCCCTGCTCTACCTGCTGGCGGCCGTCTCGCTGGCCGGCCTGCCGCCGCTGTCGGGCTTCGTCGGCAAGCTGGCGATCCTGTCCGCAGTGCCGGGGGGCGCGCCTACCTTCTGGGTATGGCTGCTGGTGCTGGGCAGCAGCTTCATGATGCTGGTCGGGCTCGCGCGCGCCGGCACCCGCCTGTTCTGGCGCCAGGAGCCCTGGCCGGACGCCTCGCCCGAGCAGCTCGCTAGCTACGTGCCGCGCGAGCACATGGTCAAGGCGCCCAGCCGGCCGCTGGAGACCGCGGCCACGGTGCTGCTGGTCGGCTACGGCGTGGCCATGGTGCTGGCGGCCGCGCCGCTGCTCGATTACACCCGCGCCACCGGCGCGCAGCTGCTCGCCCCGCAGGACTACGTCCAGCAGGTGCGCGAAGCCCGCTCGCAGACGAGGGCCCCATGAGTACGAACCCACGCCGCTCCTGGCGCCGCCGGCTGCTGCCTTCCTTGCCGCTGTCGGTGACCGTGTTCGTATTCTGGCTGCTGATGAACGACCAGGTCAGCGTCGGCCATGCCCTGATGGGCCTGGTCCTGGCGCTGGTGATCCCGCCGTTCGCCGCGCGCCTGGACCGCGAGTTCGCACGCATCGGCAGGATCAGCATCATCCCGCGCATGCTCGGGGTGCTGGTGATCGACGTGGTGCGCTCCAACATCACCGTCGCACGCCAGGTGCTGGGCGACGAGCAGGCGATCCACCCCGGCTTCATCTGGCTGCCGCTGGACATCCGCAACCTGCACGGCATCGCCGCGCTGACCAGCATGATCACCCTGACCCCGGGCACGGTGTCGGCCGCGCTGTCCGACGACCGCCGCTACCTGCTGGTGCACGTACTCAACCTCGACGACCCGGACGCGGTGATCCGGGACATCAAGACCCGCTACGAGGCCCCGCTGATGGAGATCTTCCCGTGACCCCCCAGGCCCTGGTCGGATGGGCCATCGTCGCCACGATGCACGTGACCGCCCTGGCCATGCTGCTGGCGCTGTACCGCCTGCTGCGCGGGCCCTCCGTGCCCGACCGCATCCTCGCCCTGGACACCCTGTCGGTGGCCGCGATCGCCCAGCTGATCCTGCTGGGGATGCACCTGGGCACGGCGGTCTACTTCGAGGCGGCGCTGATCATCGCCATGCTCGGCTTCGTCAGCACCGTGGTCCTCAGCAAGTACGTGCTGCGCAGGGATATCGTCGAATGAGCTGGATCATCGCCATCGCCCTGGTGCTGCTGCTGGCCACCGGCGCGTTCTTCATGCTGCTCGGCTCCTTCAGCCTGCTGAAGCTGTCGGAGTTCTTCAAGCGCCTGCACGGCCCGACCAAGGCCAGCACCATGGGCGTCAGCTGCGTGCTGCTGGCGTCGGTGGGCTACCACTGGCTGGGCGATACCGACCCGCAGCCGCGGGAGCTGCTGATCACCGCGTTGCTGTTCATCACCGCGCCCATCAGCGCGCACCTGATGGCCAAGGCCGCGCTGTCGCTGCACATGGCCGAGTACCCGGTGTTGCCGGAGAGGGAGCCGGTCGGCGAGGGACGCGGCCCCGGCACCACGGACTGAGCCGCCGGCTCAGAGCAGCAGCAGCTCCAGCACCACCCAGCCGGCGAACGCCGCCAGCAGCACCGCGCCCTCGGCGCCGGCCAGCCGCCGGTCGCGCAGCATCGTCCACGCCAGCACCGCCAGCACCAGCAGCGCGGGCAGCTCCACCCGCACGAACGACGCCGGCAGCGCCAGCGGCTGCACCAGCGCCGTGCCGCCGATCACCAGCAGCAGGTTGCACAGGCTGGAGCCGAACACGTGGCCGGCGACCATGTCGCCCTGCCCGCGGCGGGCGGCGGCCACCGCCGCGGCGACCTCCGGCAGCGCGGTACCGATGGCCACCGGCAGCAGTCCAGCCAGCAGCGGGCTCAGGCCCCAGGCCTGGCCCATCGCCAGGCCGGAGGCCACCACCCAGCGCGCGCCGAAGTACAGCAGCGCCACGGCCACGGCCAGCCGCAGCAGGTTGAGCACCAATCCGGTACGCGTGGCCGCGTAGCCGGCCAGTTCCGCCTGCACGTCCGGCGGCTCGTTGCCGACGCGTGCCAGCAGCAGGGCCAGAATCACCGCCAGGGCCAGCACCAGCACCGCACCGTCGACGTGGCCGATCGTGCCATCCAGGCCCAGCCCCACCATCACCACCGCTGCCGCCACCACCGCCAGCAGCATCGGCGCCAGCATCCGCGCGCGCAGCAGCAGCGGCGCGAACAGCGCGGCCACGCCCAGGGTCAACCCGAAGTTGGCGATGGTGCTGCCCATGGCGTTGCCCAGCGCCAGGTGCGGCTGTCCGGCCCATACCGCGCGCAGGTTGACCGCCAGTTCGGGAAGGGAGGTGGCGATGGCCAGCAGCAGCACGCCGGCGACGAAGGGCCGCATCCCGAGCCGTTGCGCCAGGCCGGAGACGCCCTTGACCGCCGAATCGCCGCCCAGCGCCAGCAGCAGCAGGCCAAGCGCGAAGAACCCGAGAGTCGCCGCCATACCGTCCTCCTCCATGGAGCGCCGATTCTATGCGCCGCCGCCGACGCGCGGGGCTTCAGCCGCAGCCTTCGACGTAGTCGACCTGGGGAGGCAGGCCCACCCGCCACCGCTGCAAGATGTCCTGCGCGTCCAGCTCGAAGACCAGCACCGACGGGCCGCTGTCCGGCGTCACCCGCAAGTAGCTGGCGCCTTCGACGTATTTGTGCGGCAGCTCCTCCACCTGGCCCGGATACAGCGTGGCGATCTCGCTGGCGGCCATGCCGATGCGGCCGCCACCGGGCGCCATCGCCCCGGCCTGGTCGACGTCGACCCGTACGAAGCGGCCGCCTTCGATCATGAAGCCGGTGCCATACCCCTGCGCCGGGCGCGGCTGCGGGACCAGGTAATAGCAGGCGTCCGGATCGGACGCGTCGGGTTCACCCTCCAGCGTTCCCGGCCAGGCCTGGCGCAGCGCCTGCGGGCCGGCACCGAAGGCGACCGGCCCGAAGCCGTCGAACCCGGTGGCCAGCGGCGCCAGCGCCGAGGCGGCATGCGGCACGGTGGCGGGGGGCACCACGCCCGGTCCTTCCGGCGCTTCGGCCTCCACCACCCCGGCTCCGGCAGCCGCGCTGAGGTCGGCATCGTCATGGGCGGCGATGTCCGCCGGACGCGTGCACGAGGCCAGGCCCAGCGCCAGGACCAGCAGGCAGGCATCGATCTTCCTGGATGACGAACTCATGGATCCCCCGGATGGCTGTATCCCGGGAGGCTGCCGCAGGGTTCGTCAACGGCGGGCGAAGGCCCGCGCGACAGGGCTCAACTGGCAGGAGCGGCGAAATGCCGGCGCAGCCCGGCCCAGCACTGCAGGTAGCCGCGCTGGCGGTGCGGGGCGTCCATGGCCTGGGCGGTTGGCCGCAGCACGGCCCGCGTCTCGAACATGAAGGCCATGGTGCCGGTGATCACGTCCGGCCTGGACAGGTCCGCGCTGGACGCCTTCTCGAACGTCGCTGCATCCGGCCCATGCCCGCTCATGCAGTTGTGCAGCGAGCACCCGCCGGGCACGAAGCCCTCGGCCTTGGCATCGTAGGCGCCATGCACCAGGCCCATGAACTCGCTGGCCACGTTGCGGTGGAACCACGGCGGGCGGAAGGTGTGCTGGGCTACCAGCCAGCGCGGCGGGAAGATCGCGAAATCGACATTGGCCGTGCCCGGGGTATCGCTGGGCGAGGTGAGCACGGTGAAGATCGACGGGTCCGGGTGGTCGTAGCTGATCGAGCCGATGGCGTTGAAGCGGCGCAGGTCATAGCGCCACGGTGCGTGGTTGCCGTGCCAGCCCACCACGTCCAGCGGGCTGTGGCCGATCGGCGCCCGCCACAGGTGGCCCTGGAACTTGGCCACCAGTTCGAAGTCGCCCTCACGCTCTTCGTAGGCCGCCACTGGCGTCTGGAAATCGCGTGCATTGGCCAGCCCGTTGGAGCCGATCGGCCCCAGCTCCGGCAGCCGCAGGTGCGCGCCGAAGTTCTCCAGCACATAGCCACGCGAGGCCCCATCGGGAAGTTCCACGCGGAAACGGATGCCGCGCGGCACCAGCGCGACCTGCTGCGGCTCGACCTCGACCACCCCCAGCTCGGTGGCGATGCGCAGGCGTCCGAGCTGCGGCACCAGCAGCAGCTCCCCATCGGCGTCGTAGAAATAGCGCCCGTCCATGTCGCGGTCGGCGGCATACAGGTGAACCGCCACGCCCGCCTGGGCGGCCGGCGAGCCGTTGCCGGCCACGGTGTACAGGCCTTCGATGAAGTCCGCCGGGTCGGTGGGCAGCGGCAACGGATCCCAGCGCAGCTGTTCGGGGGTGACCGGGCCGTCGCCGAAATCGTTGTGGAAGCGTGGCTGGACGAACGGCACGAAGCCGCCATGCATCGATGCGGGGCGGATGCGGTACAGCCAGCTGCGGCGGTTCTGCGCCCGCGGGGCGGTGAAGGCGGTGCCGGAGATCTGCTCGGCATACAGGCCATGGGCCACCTGCTGCGGCGAATTCTGCCCGTGCGGCAGGGTCCCGGGGATCGCCTCGCTGGCGAACTCGTTGCCGAAGCCGGTCATGTATTCCGCGTGCTCGCCGTGCATGGTTGCCTCGCCTGGATCAACGTCGCGCGCCGGTCCGGCCGGCGCGCGCTCCTGCCGCATTGCGCGGACGCCTCAGAGCACGCCGCGCCGCATCTGGTCGCGCTCGATGCTCTCGAACAGCGCCTGGAAGTTGCCTTCGCCGAAGCCCTCGTTGCCCTTGCGCTGGATGATCTCGAAGAAGATCGGGCCGATCGCGTTCTGGGTGAAGATCTGCAGCAGCTTGCGCTGCTTGGTCTCCGGGTCGGCGTCGATCAGGATGCGGTTGCGGCGCAGCCGCTCCACGTCCTCGCCATGGTCCGGGATGCGCTGGTCGATCACGTCGAAGTAGGTGTCCGGCGTGTCCAGGAACTCGACCCCGGCCTGGCGCATCTTCTCCACCGTCACGTAGATGTCGTCGGTGAAGCAGGCGATGTGCTGGATGCCCTCGCCACCGTAGGTGTCCAGGTACTCGTTGATCTGGCTCTTCGGATCGGAGGACTCGTTGAGCGGGATGCGCACCATGCCGTCCGGCGCGGTCATCGCCTTGGACAACAGGCCGGTCTTGGCGCCCTTGATGTCGAAGTAGCGGATCTCGCGGAAGTTGAACAGGCGCTCGTAGTAGTCGGCCCAGCGCGCCATGTTGCCGTGGTAGAGGTTGTGGGTCAGGTGGTCGATGAAGGTCAGGCCGAAACCGGCCGGCTTCAGGTCGACCCCTTCCTCGTACACGTAGTCCGGATCGTGGATCGTGCCCTGGGCATCGTAGCGGTCCACCAGGTACAGCATGCAGTCGCCGATTCCCCGGATCACCGGCGCGGCCACCGCCTTGGTCAGCTCATCTTCCTGCGAGAACGGCTCGGCGCCGTTCTTCAGCGCCTGGGTGCGCGCCCACTCGGCCAGCTTCTTGACCCGGATGGCGAAACCGCAGGCGCTGGGCCCGTGCTTCTCGGCGAAGCGCGCGGCGAAGGAATCCGGATCCTCGTTCAGCAGGAAGGTGCAATCGCCCTGGCGCCAGGTGGTGATCGGGCGGCTGCGGTGGCGCGCCACCCGGGTGAAGCCGAGGCTGCGGAAGTAGTCGTGCAGCCGTCCGGCCTGGCCCGCCGGCGCGGCGAACTCCACGAACTCGAAGCCGTCGATGCCCATCGGATTGTCGAAAGTGGTCACCGCCATGCCCGGGGCGGGCGCGGCGGTGGACGAAAGGACTTGCGGTTGCACGCTCATGATGGCTTCCTGATGCTCCCCGCCGGGGAACGGGGTCTGGGACAGACCCCTTTATAGTTACGTGTGCAACCACATGCAAGGTGCCCTGCCGCAATGACTGCAAATGCCAGCCAAGCCGTATCCGGGTCCGTTCCTGCCATGGACGCGTCCGGCCACGCCCAGCTCGAGCTCGAGCGCTTCCTGCCCTACCGCCTCAGCGTGCTGTCCAACCGGGTCAGCCAGACGATCGCCGACATGTACCAGAAGCGTTTCGGGCTGGCGATCACCGAGTGGCGGGTGATGGCCGTGCTCGGCCGCTTCCCCGACCTGTCGGCCAACGAGGTCGCCGAGCGCACCGCGATGGACAAGGTCGCCGTCAGCCGTGCGGTGGCGCGCCTGCTGGAGCGCAGCCTGATCAAGCGCGAGATCCACAGCGACGACCGTCGCCGTTCGGTGCTCGCCCTGTCGGAGGTCGGCTACACGGTCTATGACGAGATCGCGCCGATGGCCCTGCAGGCCGAACAGCGGCTGGTGGCCACACTGGACGACGGCGAGCGCGAGATGCTGGACCGGCTGCTGACCAAGCTGGCGGGTCCGGGGCTGACCGCGCTGCGCGACGGCCACTGACCCCACGCGCGATCGGTCGCGCGGGGAACGGGGAAAGGGGAGACACGGGGGTGCGCTGCAGGCACCCACGACACCGCGATGGAACCTGCCGCCGGGCGCACCCGGACGGCCGCCTCGCCGTGCCCGCGATCCGGCCGGTGGCCGCGGATGGCGCGCACCGGCGCTGCAGGGGCGGTCCGGTCCGGCCGTGCCGTCAGCCCGGCCGGCGCCCGGAGCTGTATTCCAGGCCGTGCCCGCCGGGGCCGGACTCCGCACGCCACAACAGCCAGGAGAACAGCAGGCCCAGCGCCGCCAGCGCGGTGTAGAACCACATGCCCGGGGCATAGCCGCCCGGGTTTGCCGGCCCGGCGGCGAAGGCGGTGTTGAAGCGCCCGACCGCCAGCGGCACCACGGCCACGCCGACCTGCTGGCACAGCGTCATCATCGAATACGCCGCGCCCAGCCGGCTCTCGCGCACGATGTAGGCGACCGACGGCCACATCACCGCGGGAATCAGCGAGAACACCCCGCCCAGCAGCAGCATCACCAGCAGCAGGGTCAGCGGCACCTCGACGCCGGCGGTGAACGGGATGGCGATGTCCGGCCCTGGCGGCGCGTAGGTCACCAGCAGGAACAGCGGCAGCATCACCAGCGAGCCGGCGGCCATGAACAGCGAACGCCGTCCGGCGCGGTCCACCCACAGCCCGAACAGCGGCGTGACCACGATCGCCGCCAGCGGCAGCAGGCTGCTGAGCATGCCGGCGGTCTCGCGCGCCAGGCCGTGGGCCTGCTGGAAGTAGTCGATGGCGAAGGCGCGGAACGGGAACACGGTGGCGTAGAACACCACGCACAGGCCCACGATGTACCAGTAGGACGCGCTGAAGGCGTACATGCCCTTCAGCTCCAGCTTGTCGGTGGCGTCGGCCTGGCCCAGGTCGACCCGCCCCTCCAGGCGCGATTCGGCCATCCAGTAAAGCAGCGCCGCGGTCACGCCCACGGCGGCCACGCCCGTGGCCAGCCACAGCGGATCCTGCCAGTTGCCATACAGCGGGCGGGCGAAGGAGGTGGACCAGTCGGCCGAGGCCGAGCCCAGCCGCGCGATCGACAGGTTGATGCCGAAGGCGAAGGACAGCTCCTTGCCCTTGAACCACTTGGCCAGCGCGGCGGTGGCCGCCACGATCAGGGGCTCGGCGCCGATGCCCAGCAGGAAGCGGCCGGCCAGCATGGTCTCGAAGCGCGCGGTGGAGGCCATCAGCGCGGCGGCGGCCAGGCAGATCACCGCGAACAGGGCGATCGAACGCTTGGTGCCCCAGCGGTCGATCACGTAGCCGCCAGCCAGCAGCACCACCACCGCCGCGACGCTGTAGGCGCTGAAGATCATGCTGATCTGGTCGTAGCTGAAGCCTTCCTGCTGGCGCAGCAGGTCCACCACCGGCCCAAAGGCGTCGTAGATGTAGTAGTTGCCGAACATGGCGACGCTGACCAGCACCAGGGCCAGCCAGCGCTGGGCGGGCGACGGGCGCGGCAGCACCGGTGCGACGGTTCCGGTCATCGTGGGTCCCCAAGGCTCGTGAAAACGGAACCGGCCGCGGGTGGGCCCCGCGGCCGGAAGGCGATGGCCGGCCGTGGCGCGCCCGCCGGGCGCGCGCCGGACGCTTACTTGACCCCGTGCATCAGCCGCTGGATCAGCGGCGCGACCAGGAACAGCAGCACGCCGGGGATCAGCAGCGCCCAGAAGCCGAAGGTGTAGCCGCTGAGCGCGGATTCCACGTTCATGCCGGTTTCGCCGCTGACATGGCTGGCGAAGATGCCCGAGAGGTTGTTGCCGATGCCCGTGGACAGGAACCAGCCGCCCATGCCGAAGCCGACCAGGCGCACCGGCGCCAGCTTGGTGACCATCGACAGGCCGATCGGCGACAGGCACAGCTCGCCGATGGACTGGATCCAGTAGACCGCGAACAGGGTCCAGAACGGGATCTTCAGCGACTGCGGGTCCACCAGGCTGGACAGGGCGAACATCAGCAGCAGGAAGGCCAGGCTGTTGAACAGCAGGCCCAGGCCGAACTTGCGCGGGATCGAGGGGTTGGCGCGCCCGAGCTTGACCCACAGCCAGGCCATGATCGGCGCCATCACGATGATCGCCACCGAGTTGACCGACTGGAACCAGCCGACCGGGAAGATCCAGCCGCCGAAGTCGCGGTTGACGATGTTCTGCGCCAGGAAGCTGAAGGAACTGCCGGCCTGCTCGAAGAAGCACCAGAACAGCACGTTAAAGGCAAAGATGATCAGCATCGCGATCACCATGTCGCGCTGCCGGGGGCCGTTGCGGATACCCTCCACCAGCAGCAGCACGCCCAGCGCGATGAACATCGCCGTGAGGATCCACTGCAGGGTGCTGGCGCCGAGGTTGAGCAGGAAATAGATCAGCGGGATGGCCACCGCCGCGCCAATGGCGGTCATCACCAGCCGCCCGGAACCTTCGCCGCCGGCGGGCGCCGCGCCGATCCCGCGCAGCTGGCCGCGGCCGAGCCAGAACCAGACCAGCGAGACCAGCATGCCGATGCCGGAGGTGATGAACACCACCTTGTAGGCCGGCATCGCCTCGGTGCCGAACACCTTGTTGGCCAGCAGCCCGGTGAGCACCGGCGAGATCATCGCGCCGAGGTTGATGCCCATGTAGAACAGGGTGAAGCCCGAATCGCGGCGCTCGTCGGTGGGCGAATACAGCTTGCCGACCATGGTCGAGATGTTGGGCTTGAACAGGCCGTTGCCGGCGATGATCGTCGCCAGGCCGAACTTGAATACCTGCTCGCTGGGCATGGCGATCATGAACAGGCCCGCAGCCATGATCACCGCACCGAGAAGGATCGAACGCTGGTAGCCGATCACCCGGTCGGCCACGTAGCCACCGAAGATCGCCGCCGCGTAGACCAGCGCCAGGTAGGCGCCGTAGGTCTGGTTGGCCGGCGCCTCGCCGGTGCCGCTGCCGCCGTGGAACTGGGCCACGATGTACAGCACCAGCGCCCAGCGGATGCCGTAGAACGCGAAGCGTTCCCAGAATTCGGTCATGAACAGCATCCACAGGGGGCGCGGGTGGCCCATCACCTGGGGAAACTCGGGAATGACCGGGGCGGCCGCAGGCCGCTCCATGCCGGGCCCTGCCGGCTCGACGCGATTGGAATTCATGGGTGTGGTGGCTCCCCCGGGAGTGGCTGGATCGCACCGCCGCCCCCCGGATCAAGGGCATCGGCCGCATGACGGCCGCGTACGACGGTCGTTTCAGCGGCAAACGTTATCCCGGCAACGCCCGGTTTGGGAAGCATTCGGGGCCAGGCGTGGCGGTTCGGGGCCGCCACGCGGCGCGCCTCAGCCCGCCGGATAGGCGTAGCTGGCGCCGATCCCCAGCGGAATGCCCAGGCCCCAGAACGCCAGCAGCAGCAGGGTCCACAGCAGCGACAGGGCCAGCGAGTACGGGACCATGGTCGAGGCCAGCGTGCCGATGCCGGCGGAGGTCACGTAGCGCTGGCAGAACACCACGATCAGGGGGAAGTACGGCATCAGCGGGGTCAGGATGGTGGTCATCGAGTCGCCGACCCGGTAGGCGGCCTGGACCAGGTCTGGCGAGACGCCCAGCTGCATCATCAGCGGCACCATGATCGGCGCCAGCAGAGCCCACTTGGCCGAGGCCGAGCCGATGAACAGGTTCACCGCGCCGGTCATCAGGACCAGGCCGATGATGGTCAGCCAGATCGGCAGGCCCAGCGACTCGAGCAGCTCGGCGCCCTCCACCGCCATCAGCGTGCCCAGGCCCGAGCCGTTGAAGCCGGCCAGGAACTGGGCGATGAAGAACGCGATGACGATGTAGTAGGCCATGCCCGACATCGCCTTGGTCATCGCCGCGATCACGTCGCGGTGGGTCTTCACCGTGCCGGCGACGTAACCGTAGACCACGCCCGGCAACAGGAAGAACACGAAGATCAGGGCCACGATCGAGCGCATCACCGGCGCCGTAGCCACCAGCAGCGGGTGGCTGCCGTCCGGGACGAGCCCGGCCGGGGCGCGCCACGGACTGGCTTCCGGCAACAGGCTGAGCACGAACAGCACCGCGGCCACCAGCATCGACACCAGCGCCCAGCGCAGGCCCCGGATCTCCTGCGGCGCCAGCGGCTCCATCTTCGGCAGGTTGCTGGTGTCGCCGTCGACCTTCATCCGCTGCAGGCGCGGCTCGACGATTCGATCGGTGACGAACCAGGCGATGCCGATCACCAGGAACGAGGAAACGGTGGTGAACACCCAGTTGTTGAGCGGATTGACCACCAGGGCCGGATCCAGGATGTGCGCGGCGCTCTGGGTGAAGGTGGCCAGCATCGGGTCCAGTGAGGAGGGCACGAACAGGGTGGCCGAGAAGCCGCCGGACACGCCGCAGAAGGCCGCCGCGATCCCGGCGATCGGATGGCGCCCCGCGGCGTAGAAGATCACCCCGCCCAGCGGGATCACCAGCACGTAGCCGGCATCCACCGCCACGTGGCTCAGCACCGCCACGGCCACCAGCGCGGGCGTCAGCAGCGACCTGGGCGTGACCGACAGCATCCGCCGCAGGCCGGCGTTGATGAAGCCGGTGTGCTCGGCCACGCCCAGCCCCAGCATTGCCACCAGCACCACGCCCAGCGGGGCGAAGCCCAGGAACACGGTGACCATGTTGGCCATGAACGCGGTGAGCGATTCGCCGGCCAGCAGGTTGACCACCCGGATCGGCTCGCCGGTGGACGGATGCAGGGCCTCGAACTGGACGCCCGACAGCAGCCAGGACAGGCCCCAAACGGCGAGCATCAGCAGCAGGAACAGCGCGGCCGGATCCGGCAGGCGGTTGCCGACCCGCTCGATCGTATCTAGCAGGCGCGAGCCCAGTCCCTGGCGGGGCGTCGGTCCGGGGTGCTGCTGGTCCATCAAGGTTTTCCGCTGGCATGTGACAGCCGCGGATCGTAGAGCATCCCTCCCGGAACGTCCCGCGCGGACGCGCCGGGCTCACGTGCCGATGCTGGTGCGGACCTCGAACAGTTCCGGGAAGAAGGTCAGCTCCAGCGCCTGGCGCAGGAAGCCCACGCCGCTGGAACCGCCAGTGCCGCGCTTGAAGCCGATGATCCGCATCACCGTGCGCATATGGCGGAACCGCCAGGTCTGGAACTGGGTCTCCAGGTCGACCATGTCCTCGCACAGCGAGTACTCGCGCCAGTAGCGGTCGGTGTCCTGGTAGATGCGCTCGAACACCGGCAGCAGCGCCGGGTCGCTGACGTGCGGCGCGGTCCAGTCGTAGCCCGCGGCCAGGTAGCGCGCCGGGATCGCGTGGCCGAAGCGCGACAGGTACAGCAGGAATTCCTGGTACAGGCTGGGCCGTTCCAGCTCCGCGCGCAGCGCGGCCTGGCCGGCGGGGTCGTGGGCGAACACCTTGACCATTTCCGCGTTCTTGTTGCCGAGCAGGAACTCGATCTCGCGGTACTGCAGCGACTGGAAGCCCGACGAGGGCCCCAGCAGGTCGCGGAAACCCATGTACTCGGACGGGGTGAGCGTCTCCAGCACCGACCACTGCTCGATCAGCTGGCGCAGCACCTGCTTGCCACGGGCCATCACCTTGCGGCACTGCCAGACCTGGTCCTGCTGCATGAAGCCGCGTGCGGCCAGCAGCTCGTGCATCAGCAGCTTGAGCCACAGCTCCGACACCTGGTGCTGGACGATGAACAGCATCTCGTCGTGGTGTGGCGGGTCGGACACCGGCGTCTGCGCCGACAGCAGGCGGTCCAGCTGCAGGTAGCCGGCATAGGTCATGCGGCCCTGGAGGTCGGTGTGGATCCCGGGTTCGAGCGAGCGCTGGTTCTTGTCGAGGGTCATCGGCCGCGGCAATGGCGTGCAGGGGGCACGCGGGGGTCCGAAGCGTAACGCAGCGCCGCGGGCACCGTGATGCCCAGCGCTGTCATCATTGAGGGGGAACTTGCGACGATGCGGCAAGTCCATGACCCGCAAGCGATGTTGCGCTGCACGGCGGGTTTTGCCGGGCAAGTCCGTACCATGTGTAACTTTCCAGGCCGCACTTGCGCGCAAAGGGTGACACCCCCGATGACACTCGCCGCCAGCTTTGAAATCCACTACCTGCAGTACCTGGACGCCGACGGCCGCCAGGTCCGCGAGTTCCCCGCCCACCTGCGTGATCCGGCGGTGCTGCTGCCGCTGTTCCGGCGCATGCTGTTCGTGCGCACGTTCGACAGCAAGGCCATCGCCCTGCAGCGCACCGGCAAGCTCGGCACCTACGCGCCCAGCCTGGGCCACGAGGCCACGCACGTGGGCATCGGCGCCTCCATGCGCCGCGGCGACGTGTTCGCGCCCAGCTACCGCGAGATCGGCACCATGTTCGAGCGCGGCGTGCGCCCGCGCGACATCCTGATGTACTGGGGTGGCGACGAGCGTGGCAGCGACTTCGACCGCGCCAGCGACGCCGTGGCCGACTTCCCGATCTGCGTGCCGATCTCCACCCAGTGCCTGCATGCGGCCGGCAGCGCGCTGGCGTTCAAGCTGCGCAGGCAGCCGCACGTGGCGGTGGCCACCTGCGGCGACGGCGGCACCTCCAAGACCGACTTCTACGCCGCGCTGAACTCGGCCGGCGCCTACCAGTTGCCGCTGGTGCTGGGCGTGGTCAACAACGGCTGGGCGATCTCGGTGCCGCGCAGTGCCCAGACCGGCGCCCAGACCCTGGCGCAGAAGGGCATCGCCGGCGGCCTGCACGTGCTGCAGGTCGACGGCAACGACCTGGTGGCCGTGCTCGACGCGATGGGCCAGGCGATGGACCGCGCGCGCGCCGGCGAGGGCGGCAGCGTGATCGAGTTCCTGACCTACCGCCTGTCCGACCACACCACCGCCGACGATGCGCGCCGCTACCGCGACGGCGCCGAAGTGAAGGCCGCCTGGCTGCGCGACCCGGTCGTGCGCCTGCGCACCTGGCTCACCGCCAATGGCGTCTGGAGCGAGGCGGAGGAAGCCGATTGGAAGGCCGAGTGCGAGCGCCAGGTGGGCGTGGAGGTCGACGCGTACCTGGCCACCACCGCGCAGCCGGTGGAGGCGATGTTCGACCACCTCTACGCAGACCCGCCGCCGGACGTGCTCGCCCAGCGCGCCGCGGCGATCGCCCTCGACCAGCGTTCCCTGGAGCAGCGCCATGGATGACATCCGCAGCCACCGCGGCGACACCGGCCTGGCCAGCGCCCATGCGGCCGCTGGCGCGGGCGATGCCACGCCCGGCCACGCCGCCCGTGCTGGAGACACGCCGATGAGCCCGACCCCGACCGCCACTCCCATCACCCTGATCGAGGCGATCACCCGCGCCCTGGCGTGGGAGCTGGAACACGACCCGTCGGTGCTGGTACTGGGCGAGGACGTGGGCGTCAACGGCGGCGTGTTCCGCGCCACCGCCGGCCTGCAACAGCGCTTTGGCGCGCAGCGCGTGCTGGATACCCCGCTGGACGAGACCACCATCGCCGGCCTGTCCGTCGGCCTGGCCGCGCAGGGCATGAGGCCGGTGGCCGAGGCCCAGTTCGACGGCTTCGTCTACCCGATGCTCGACCACCTCATCTGCCACGCCGCGCGCCTGCGCAACCGCACCCGCGGCCGCCTGCACTGCCCGATGGTGCTGCGCGTGCCATGGGGTGGCGGCATCCGCGCGCCCGAGCACCACAGCGAGGCCAACGAGGCGATGTTCACCAACGTCCCCGGCCTGCGCGTGGTCATGCCGTCCTCGCCGCAGCGCGCCTACGGCCTGCTGCTGGCCGCGATCCGCGACGCGGACCCGGTGATCTACATGGAGCCCAAGCGCATCTACCGCCAGTACAAGGAACTGGTGGTGGACGACGGCGAGGCGCTGCCGCTGGACGTGTGCTTCGTCCTGCGCGACGGCACCGACGTGACCCTGGTCGCCTGGGGCGCGCAGGTGAAGGAAGCGCTGGAGGCCGCCGAGGCGCTGGAAGCCGAAGGCATCAGCGCCGAGGTCATCGACGTGGCCACCCTGCGTCCGCTGGACTTCGCCACCATCGCCGAGTCGGTCTCGCGCACCGGCCGCTGCGTGATCGTGCAGGAAGCCCCGCGCACCGCCGGTTTCGGCGCCGAGATCGCCGCGCGCCTGGCCGAGGAGTCGATGTACGACCTGGTCGCGCCGGTACAGCGTGTGACCGGCTGGGACACCCACATCCCGCTGTTCCGCCTGGAAATGAAGTACCTGCCCAGCGTGGAGCGCATCGTCGCCGCGGCCCGCGCGGCGATGACCCACGGCTGAGCCGGACCGCGCGCGGCCCCGGCGCCGCGCGTTCCGTTACCTTGATGACCGGACGGGCTGCCGCGTCGCTGCACGGCGGCGGCCGGACCCCGCCCGTCGATCGCGTGATCGACTGACCGATTGAGAGAGCGACCCCATGAGCCAGACCAAGACCTTCCACCTGCCCGACCTGGGCGAGGGCCTGCCGGACGCGACCATCGTCGAGTGGTTCGTCAAGGAAGGCGACACGATCCGCCTGGACGAGCCGCTGGTGTCGATGGAGACCGCCAAGGCGGTGGTGGAGGTGCCCTCGCCGGTGTCCGGCAAGGTGCTCAAGCTGGCCGGCGCGGCCGGGGACGTGGTGATCACCGGTGCGATGCTGGCGGTGTTCGAGCCGGACGCCAGCCTCCCGCAGCGCGCGGAGGGCCATGACACCGGCCACCACCACGGCAGCCCGGCCAAGGCCACTGCCAGCGATGACGGCGGCGAGCTGCCGGTGGAGCCGGCGCCGTCCGAGGCCCGTGGCGGCGACGCCGGCACCGTGGTCGGTGCGATGCAGAGCTCGGACGCGGTGCACGCCGAGCGCGCGATCGCGGTCGGCGGGGTCAGGGCGATGCCGGCGGTGCGTGCGCTGGCGCGCAAGCTGGGCGTGGACCTGGGCCGCATCCTGGCCACCGGGCCGGACGGCACGGTGACCCTGGCGGACGTGAAGCAGGCCGCGGCCGATCCGTCGCGGCTGTCCCCCGCCACGGCCGCCGCCACCCCGACCGTCCAGCCGACTGCGGCGCCCGCGCCGGCGCGCACGCCGGTGTCCGCTTCCGGCCGGCCGATGCGCACCCGCCCACCCGGTGGCGGCGAGGCTTCGCCGGCCGCCGCCAGCGGCCAGCCCGAGCAGCTCAAGGGCGTACGCCGCAACATGGCGCGGGTCATGGCCGACGCGCACAGCAAGGTCGTGCCGACCACCCTGGTCGACGATGCCGACCTGCATGCCTGGATCGGCAAGCAGGACATCACCGCGCGCCTGGTGCGCGCGATCGTGGCCGCGTGCAAGGCGGTGCCCGCGCTCAATGCCTGGTTCGACGGCGAGGCGTTGGCGGTCACCCGCCACCCGCACGTGGACGTGGGCATTGCGGTCGACACCGACGACGGCCTCTTCGTGCCGGCCCTGCGCAACGCCGACATGCTTGATGCCAATGGGATCCGCGCCGGCATCAACCGCCTGCGCGCGCAGGTCGAGGAGCGCAGCATCGCCGCCAGCGAGCTGTCCGGCTACACCATCTCGCTGTCCAACTTCGGCATGTTCGCCGGCCGCTACGCCACCCCGGTGGTGGTGCCGCCGTGCGTGGCCATCGTCGGTGCCGGCCGGCTCTCGCACGACGTGGTCGCGGTGATGGGCGGGATCGAGGTGCACCGTCGCCTGCCGATCTCGCTGACCTTCGACCACCGCGCCGCCACCGGCGGCGAGGCCGCGCGTTTCCTGCGCGCCCTGCTGGACGACATGTCGCTGCCGGCCTGACCCACCCGGCGCCGCCGAGCCGCGTTCGGCGGCCGGCGGCTGGCCATGCGCGGCCGCCGCTGCGGGCGTATCGTCGTGGCTCTTCTCCGGAGGAGGTCCGCCATGACACACCACAGCCGCCTGTGCGCCCTGGTACTGGATTGCGAAGTCGACGACCTGCGTCCCGCCATCGCCTTCTGGAGCGCCGCCCTTGGCAAGCCGGTCGCCGATCCGGACGAGGACGGTGACGGCCGTTACGCGGTGCTTGCCACCACGCAGCACGAGCCGATGATCCTGCTGCAGAAGGTGTCGCACGACTCGCGCGTGCACCTGGACATCGAGGCGGACGACGTCGATGCCGAGGCGCAACGCCTGGAGCGGCTCGGCGCCCGCAAGGTGGCCTTCGTCAAGCGTTGGTGGGTGATGGAGGCACCGACCGGCCATCGCTTCTGCGTGGTGCGGCCGCAGCGGGGGGACCTGGACGCCCGCGCCAACCGCTGGGAATAGCGTGTCCGTCGGGGATCAGCGCCGGCCGCGGTCCAGCCAGATCTCCAGCCCCTGGGCATTGAGCTCGATGTCCATGCCCAGCAGGTCCAGCACGCCGGCCTCGTCCAGCGGCACCCCGTGGGCCCGGGCGCGCTCGAGGTAATACTCCGACAGCGCCGCCACCAGCTCGCCATGGCGGTCCTGGCCCCCATCGCAGGCCTGGGCCAGCGACACCATCGCGTCGATCTGCTCGTGCAGTTCGGCGGCCAGCCGGCGCACCTCGCCCACCGGGCCGTAGTGGGTCAGGTACATGGCCTCCGGAGAGGTTTCGAGCAGGCGCCGGATCGAGGCCTGCATCGCCTCCGGCTCGAACTGCACCGGCGAGGACGTGGGCAGGATGAACGCGCCACGGTCGCTGTCCAGCGCGCGGTAGGACAGGCCGAAGGTATCGCCGGTGAACCAGCCGCGGCTGCGCGCGTCCCAGATGCACATGTGGTGGCGGGCGTGGCCGGGCGTGTCCACGCAGCGCAGCGGGCGGCCCGCCAGCTCCACCTGGTGCCCGTCACCGGCGACCACCACCCGTTGCGGCGGCACCGCTTCGAGCTGTCCGTAATGGCGTCCGAACTCCTGCTCGCCATAGACGGCAGTGGCACCGGCCACCAGGCGCGCCGGGTCGACCATGTGCGGGGCGGCACGCGGGTGCGCCACCAGGCGCGCATTGGGCAGCTGGCGCATCAGCACGCCGGCGCCGCCGGCATGGTCGAGATGGGCATGGGTCAGCAGCAGCCAGTCCACGGCGTCCGGCCCGAGGCCGGCATCGGCCAGCGCCCGCAGCAGGCCCGGGACGCTGTGCCGCGTGCCGCAGTCGATGAAGGCCGCCCGCCCCTGCTCGACCAGCAGGTAGGCGGCACCGAAGGACGGACGCGCATAGCCGGTGTCCAGGGTGTGGATGCCGTGGGAGGCCGCCACCTGCTGTTGGCGCATGGGGGTCCGCGGAGTGTGGGAGTACCCACGAGCCTAGTCAGCGGCTGGCCCGCGCACGATCCGGCTTTGGTCGTAGGCCAGGCACCGGGGACGGCTCAGGCGGGCGGCGACCAGCGCGCGGCCAGCCGGGTGCGCAGCGGGATGGCGATCGCCAGCACCGCCAGGAAGGCCCCGTAGGCGTAGAGCACTGCGAGCACCTGGCGCCAGATCGGACCCGCGCCGGAATAGCCCACGCCCTCGTTGTAGCCGTAGTGCATGCCGCCGATGCTCAGCAGCAGGGCCAGGGCCAGCACCGCCGTGTCGTACAGGCGCCGTGCCGGCGGGCGCGGGTTGCGCGGGAACAGCCAGTACAGCCCGCCCAGCACCGCGAACCACGGCAGGAACAGCAGCAGCGACAGCCACGCCATCAGCCGGCCTCCGCCTCGGACAGCTGGCGCAGGGCCTCGATCACCACGTCCACTCCGGCCAGGCCCGCGCCCAGGGTGCCCACGCGCTCGCCCATCAGGCCGACCGCACCCTGCTCCAGCGCATGCAGGGCGCTGGCGCCTTCGCGGCGCAGGCGGGCGATGCGCTCGCCGGCCTCGCGCGGTGACGCCGACCCGTCGCCCTGCAGCAGCAGCTGGCCATCGGCATCGACCAGCTTGAAGTGGAAGCGGCCATCGGCCTCGCGGTACTGCTTGAACTGCGGCAGCCGCGCCGCGGGCTTCTTCGCACGGGGCGCGGCCTCATCGCCGGAGGCCGCCTGGAAGCTGCCCAGGCCCACCGCGCGCTGCAGCCCGTCCAGCAGCGGAACGGTCACCTCGCGTGCCTTGCGCGCGCCTTCCTGCAGGATCTCCTCCAGCTGCGCGGGCCTGGCGATCAGCTGCGCGTAGTTCTCGCGCATCGGCGCGACCGCTTCGTCCACCTGGGCGAAGAGCCGTTGCTTCGCATCGCCCCAGCCGATGCCGTCGGCGAAGGCATGGCGCATTTCCGCGGCCTGCCCGGCGGTGGAAAAGGCCTGGTACAGCTGGAACAGCGCCGAGCCCTCGGTGTCCTTGGGCTCGCCCGGCGCGCGCGAGTCGGTGACGATCGACATCACCAGGCGCTTGAGCTCGGCCGGCGGCGCGAACAGCGGAATGGTGTTGTCGTAGCTCTTGGACATCTTGCGCCCGTCGAGCCCCGGCAGCGTGGCCACGTTCTCGTCGATCTGCACCTCCGGCAGCACCAGCGGCTCGCCGGACTGGCCGGTGGCCTGGCGCCACGCCTGGCCATAGAGGTGGTTGAAACGCTGGCCGATGTCGCGCGCCATCTCGATGTGCTGGATCTGGTCGCGGCCGACCGGCACCTTGTGCGCGCCGAAGGCCAGGATGTCGGCCGCCATCAGCACCGGGTACATGTACAGGCCGGCGTTGACGCCCGCGTCCGGATCCTCCCCGGCGGCGGTGTTCCTGTCCACCGCGGCCTTGTAGGCGTGGGCGCGGTTGAGCAGGCCCTTGCCCGCAACGCAGATCAGCAGCCAGGTCAGCTGCGGGATCTCGACGATGTCCGACTGGCGGTAGAACACCACCTTGTCGGGGTCCAGCCCGCAGGCCAGCCAGGTCGCGGCGATCTCCAGCCGCGAGCGCGCCACGCGCTGCGGGTCGTCGGCCTTGATCAGGGCGTGGTAATCGGCCAGGAAGAAGAAGCTCTCCACGCCGGGTGCGCGGGAGGCAGCGATGGCCGGGCGGATGGCGCCCGCGTAGTTGCCCAGGTGCGGGGTGCCGGTGGTGGTGATGCCGGTGAGGACGCGGACGGTCATGGCAGGTATTGCAGTCGGGACCGGGCGATTCTACCCCGCCGTCCCGGCGGCGGCCGGATACGGCAGCGCCCGGGTCCGCGTCGGCGGCCCGGGCGCTGCGGGTGCAGCCTGGAGTGGAGGTGCGATCAGCGGCGGTAGCTGTCGTCCAGCGAGTTCTCGAAGTCGCGGACCTCGCGCTCGGCGCGGTCCTTCTCCCAGCCGTACTTCGCCTGCAGCTTGCCCGCCAGGTACTCGGCGTTGCCCTCGGCCTCGTCGAACACGTCGTCGGTCAGGTCGCCCCACTTGGCCTTCATCTGGCCCTTCAGCTGCTTCCAGTTGCCGGCAATGATGTCGCGATTCATACGTGCTCCTATCGTGATCTGGGCTCGGCCCGGCGTCTTGCCGGGTTGGACACAGGATGGCGCCAGCGGTGTTGGCTTGGGGTCCACTGGCCGTCAACGACTGGTTAGATGGCTGAACGCTTGGCGCGGAGGTCGCGCTCTTCCGCCTCGAGACACGCAAAAAAAAGCGGAGCCATCACTGGCTCCGCCTGCAACTCCTTCTGCGCACATCCTGTGCCGGGCGCGTCCTGCGCTCAACGCATCCTCACGAGCTCCAAGCTCAGCACTTGCCGTCCTTGCAATCCTGGGCCTTGTCTTCAATCTTCTCGCCACCCTTCTGGATGTCCTTGCCGGCACCGGCCATGGTGTTGCACGCGGTCAGCATGGACAGGGAGAACAGGCTCAGCAGGGTCATTGCAACGATGCGCTTCATGTCGGGGCTCCCGTGACTGTCCGCACGCCGTGTGCGGTTGCGCGCATTTTCACGTTCCGGTGTCGACCCGGCGTGAACCCGTCCGGCGACGGTCAGTCGCGCATCAGCGTGGACTTGCCGAACAGGCTCTCCACCAGGTCCACCGCAAGCTCCGCGGTGCGGTTGCGGTTGTCCAGCACCGGGTTCAGTTCGACGATGTCCAGCGATCCCATGCGCCCGGTGTCGGCGATCATCTCCATCACCAGCTGGGCCTCGCGGTAATTCACTCCGCCCGGCACGGTGGTGCCGACACCCGGGGCGATGCCGGGGTCCAGGAAGTCGACGTCGAAGCTGACGTGCAGGTGGGTATCACCGTCCATGCCGGCCAGCGCCTGCTGCATCACGGCCTTCATCCCGACCTCGTCGATGTAGCGCATGTCGTAGATGTCCAGGCCGTGCAGCTTGACCAGCCGCTTCTCCTCCGGGTCCACCGAGCGGATGCCGATCTGCCGGACCTGCGCGGGGGTGATCGCAGGGCTGGTGCCATCGAGGTGGGTCAATGCCTCCGGCCCGATGCCGCACAGGCAGGCTACCGGCATCCCGTGCACGTTGCCCGACGGCGTGACCTCGCTGGTGTTGAAGTCGGCATGGGCATCCAGCCACAGCACGCGCAGCGAGCGTCCGGTGTCGCGGCAGTGCCGCGCTACCGCGGTGATCGAGCCCATCGCCAGGCAGTGGTCGCCGCCCAGCATCACCGGCATGCGCCCTCGGCGCAGCTCGGCCAGGCTCGCCTGCATGAGCGCGCGGTTCCACGCCACCACCTGGTCGAGGTGGCGGTAGCCGGCATTGGGGGGCTGCCACGGATTGGCCGGGCCGGAAAGGTTGCCGGCGTCGTGGACATCCACGCCACGCGCGGCCAGCGCCTCGCCAATGCCGGCGATGCGCAGCGCGTCCGGGCCAAGCGAGGCGCCCCGGTGTCCGGCCCCCACGTCGGTGGGCACGCCGATCAGGGAAACGGGAGGAACGTTGCGGGCCATGAAGGTATCCGTTGAAACGGTTAGCGCAGTCTAGCCGGCCTGTGGCGCCGGCCTTGCCGCGATGCAACACATGCCCGGAGGCAGACAACGGATTCACGCCTCCGGTGCTATCCAGTCAGCCATGCAAACCACCTGCCTTCCGCTGCCGCCGCTCGCGGGCGCCCCCTCTCCGACCCTGGTTGCCGGGGTCGATGCGGTCCCTCCGTTCAACGTGCCGCTGACCATACTGGCGGAGGCCGGCGGCCTCACCGACACCTTCCACGGCTTTCACGACGGTGAGGCCTGGTATGCCTACGACCTGCCCGCCCGGGGGCGTTGGCAGGTACTGGCCTGGCAGCGTGGCTACGGCAACTGCCCGGCGGGAATGCCCGACGGCGTGCGCCTTTCGCGGCCGGGACCATTGCTGCCGGCATGCGGGCTGCTGCCCTGACATGAGGCCGTCGGCGGGCCGGACGCGCGAGATGGTGCCGCTTGTCCGATTCGAACGGACGACCTACCGCTTACAAGGCGGTTGCTCTACCAGCTGAGCTAAAGCGGCGCGGCCGGCGATTCTAGCGCAGCGGCGTCAGCCGGCGGCGGGCGTGCCGGCAAGATCCCCACACGGGGCGTCCCTCGCCGCCGGGGCCTTGGCCCGTACTCCGTCCGGCTGCGCCGTCGCGAGCCGGAGCCACCAGCGGGAGGCGCCCCGGGGCGCACCCTCGCGCAGCTGGGCGGGGAATCCAGCCTGCCGCAGCGCCTGGACCCGGGCCTCGGCCGTATCCCGGTTGCGATAACTGCCCAGTGCCACCGCATTGGCATCCTCGCCCTGGCGCAACAGCATGACGTCGCTGAAACCGGCGGCCTGTACCCGACGCAGCAGCTCCTCGGCCACGGCCCGATCCGGGGACGGCGGCAGGATCACGCGGTAGAGGGTGGGCTCGCCGCGCGCTTCCTCCACCGCGACGCGGCTGGCCAGCCCGGCCAAGGCCGACTGCAACGCGGCGGCCTCGGCGCGGCTGGCGAACGGCCCCGCACGCAGGCAGACCGGTGCGGGGGCCATCTCAGGCGCGGCAGCGGCGGGCGCCGGCGGGGCAGCCGGTGGCGGCTGGGCGCCGCCCTCCATCGCCGCTGACGCCGCGGCGTGGGTATGGACGATTTCCAGCGGAGCAACGCCGCGTGCCAGCGAAGGCGCCGGAGCGGCGTCGGCCTTCGGCTGCAGCAGCCACCAGGCGGCAACGCCGAGGTTGAGGACGGCAAGGATGACGATGAGGGCGCGCGCGATCATGTCCGGATTCTAGGCGAGCCCGGCGGCCGATGGCCGCCAGCGCTCAGTCGCCGGCTTGCGCAGCCCAGATGGCGAGGCCTTCGATCACCAGCGACGGCTGCAACCGCGCCTGCGGCAGCAGCGGGGCCAGGGCCGCGGCGCCACCACCGTGCAACAGCAGCGCCGGCGCGCGTCCGAGGCTTTGCCGGGCCTGCTCCAGCGAGTGCAGCACCAGGGCCACGGCCGCGCCATCGCAACCGGAAGCGAGCGCATCGGCCGTGTCGTCGGCGAACTCGCGGTACTGGCCGCCCTGCGCCGGCAGCTGCGTGGCCCGGGCGTGAAGCATCTCGCGCATGAGGGTGGGCGATGGTGCGATCCGTCCGCCGTGATGGCGTCCGGAAACGTCCAGCAGGTCGATGGTCAGGGCGGTGCCCACGCCCGCCACCAGCACGTCGCCCCCCGCGCGGTGCGCAGCCAGCAGGGCCAGAAAGCGGTCCACGCCCAGCTTGTGCGGCTGTGGATAGGCCACCCGCACGCCGGCACACTCGGCGCGGGTCGCGGCCACCCGCACCCGGTCGAAGTGCGCCCCGAGCCGCGCCAGCACCGACGCGGTCACTGCCTCGCCCGCCACGCTGGCCACCCACGCGGTGCGTCCACGCGGCAGCGGCGCCTGGTGGACGTCCCCGCCGTGCGGCCAGGCGTGCACCGCCCCGGGGGCACCGCCGTCCCAGGAAGCGGCCTTGAACCGGGAATTGCCGAGGTCGAATAGCCAGTCGCTCATTGCGCCCTCACGCTCACTTCGCCGGCGTACACGCGGCGCTCGCCTTCGCCCGTATCCACGCGCAACGCGCCATCCGGGGCCAGCCCCATGGCCACGCCTTCAAACCCGCCGCCGCTGTCCAGCACCCGCACCTGCTGCCCGGCCAGCACGTCCAGCGCCGCGTAACGGGGCTGGAACGGCGCCAGTCCCTGGCGATCGAACAGGTCCAGCGCCGGCAGCAGTGCGTCGAGCACGGCGACGGCCACCGCGTTGCGCGAGGGCGGGCGATCGCCGAGGCACGCCAGGTCGGTCCAGGGCTGGTCGACCCCTTCCATCATCCCGCCCGGATCGACGTTGATGCCGATCCCGACCACCGCCTGCACCGGGCCACCATGCTCGCCGCCCCCCTCCACCAGCAGGCCGGCCAGCTTGCGACCGTTGGCCAGCAGGTCGTTGGGCCACTTCAGGCCCACCGCCGGGTAGCCGAGGCTGCGCAGCGCCTCCGCCACGGCCACCCCGGCAACCAGGCTCAGTCCACCGAGCCGCGCAAGCCCGCCATCGAAGCCGCGCTTCACCGACAGGCACACCTGGCCTCCCAGCGGCGACACCCAGCGCCGCCCCAGCCGTCCGCGGCCGGCGCTCTGGCGCTCGGCCAGCAACACCTCCACGCCCGATGCGGGCGGGCGGCGCAGCAGCTCGCTGTTGGTCGAATCCAGTGACCAGGCCACCTCCAGGGCGTGCACCGACGCGCCCGCCTCGGGCGAAAGGCCGGCCCGCAGGCGGGCGGCATCGAGCAGCTCGAGGGGCGCGCCAAGGGCATAGCCACGGCCGGGCTGGGCGTCGATCCGCACCCCCGCCGCGCGCAGCCCTTCGATGCGCTTCCACACCGCCGCACGGGTGATGCCGGCCTCGCGCGCCAGTGCGTCTCCCGAACACCCGCCTGCCGCCAGCCGTCGTAGCAGCTCCCGATCGTCCACGCCTGTTCCTGTCCTGCTGCGGGCGCCGATTATCGGCGATCGGCGGCCTGCCCTGCCGGGTCCGTCGCGCAGCGGCGATCCGCGCTATATTCAGCGCCTTGACCGGCCGCCCGGACACGACCATGCGCCGCCTCGCACCGCTGCTGCTGCTGACCCTCCCGTCGCTGTGCTGGGCCGCGCCTGAACCGGCCGATCCTTCGCAGAAGCGTGGCGCCTGCGTCTATGCACGCCCGGCCGTGACCTCCGCGGAGCGGATCGGCGACGATGCCCCGCAGGCTCACCCGACCGTGCCGCCGGTGGCGCGGAGCACCCCACGCCCGGTCGCCGGTGGCGGCGGAGGTGGCGGTGACTCGGAGGCGGTGGTTACCCGCGCCCGAAGCGGGCGCTGGCACAGCTTCCTGCCGGGTATGTTCCGCTGATCGGCAGGCTTTTGCGCTGGCTGCGCCCCGGCGCGGCACCCATCGACGATGCCCTCTGGCAGCGGGCCTGCCAGGCGCTGCCCTGGGCGCGGCGGCTGGAAGCGCAGCGGCTGGACCGCCTGCGCACGCTGGCTACCCGCTTCCTGCACGAGAAGACCATCACCCCGCTGGCCGGGCTCGAACTCGGGCCGGGCGACCGCGTGCTGCTGGCGGCGCTGTGCTGCCTGCCATTGCTGGAGTTCGGCCCCGGCGGCCTGCGCGGCTGGTCGCAATTGCTGGTGTACCCGGATGCCTTCCGCGTGCGCCGCAGCCATGTCGATGCGGCCGGCGTGCTGCACGAGTGGGACGACGAGCTGGCGGGCGAAGCCTGGGACCACGGCCCCCTGGTACTGTCCTGGGCCGATATCCAGGCCGACCTGGCCGAGCCGGACGGCGGCTTCTGCGTGGCCGTCCACGAGATGGCCCACAAGCTGGACGCACTGGACGGGGAGATGGATGGAACGCCGCCCTTGCCGGATGCCTGGCAACGGCGATGGGCACGCGATTTCCAGCGCGCCTACGACGCCTTCCGGGCGCAGGTCGAGGCGGGCGTGGAAACCGTGATCGATCCCTACGCGGCCGAGGCACCGGAGGAGTTCTTCGCGGTCGCCACCGAATACCACTTCTCGGCGCCGGAGGTACTGGCCCGGTCCATGCCCGAGGTCGCCGCGCACCTGGCGCGGCTGTACGGGCCCAGCGGCGCCTGAGCGGCGCCGCGAGGGTCACAGGCCCGGCGGCAGCACCACCTCGAAACGGGCACCGCCCAGCTCCGGCGAGCGGGCGACCTGCAGTTCGCCGCGGTAGTCGCGCACCAGGTCCTGCACGATCGACAGGCCGATGCCGTGGCCCTGCACGCGCTCGTCGCCGCGTACCCCGCGCTGCAGGACCCTGGCCACGTCCTCCGGGGCGATGCCCGGGCCGTCGTCGTCCACCGCCAGCCACAGGCCGGCGCGCCGGTTGGGGGCGGTCGGCCCGGGGCGTGCGGTCAGCACCACCCGCCGCCGCGCCCACTTGAACGCGTTCTCCAGCAGGTTCCCGAGCAGCTCCTGCAGGTCGCCCGGCTCGCCATGGAAGCGGGCGCCTTCGGCGATGTCGAACTCGCACAGCACGCCCTTGCCGGCATACACCTTCTCCAGGCCGCGCACGATCTCCTCGGCGGTGGATTCGATCGGCACCGCGGCGGAGAACAGCTTGTGCCCACCGGAGGCGGCGCGTGCCAGCTGGTAGGAGACCAGGTCGTTCATGCGCCGCAGCTGCGTGTCCAGTTCCTGGGTCAGCGCTTCGCCAGGCGCGCCGGCATCGAGCTGGGTACGCAGCACCGCCAGCGGCGTCTTGAGGCTGTGGGCCAGGTCGGCCAGGGTATTGCGCTGCCGCTCCAGGTGTTCGCGCTCGGAGTCGATCAGCGCGTTGATGCTGTCGGTCAGCGGCTCCAGCTCGCGCGGATGGCGCTCACTCATGCGCTGGAGCTGGCCGCGCTGGACCTTGGTCAGTTCGGCGATCACGCGCCGCAGCGGACGCAGGCTCCACTGCAGTATCAGTGCCTGCAGCAGCAGCAGGATCAGGCCCGCGCTGCCGAGGTTCATCCACAGGGCGCCACGGAACACGCGAACCTGGGCGTCCAGGGTCTGCGCATCCTCCATGACGTAGATCGTGTACGGGAACTCTGCGTCGGGCCCGCGCTCGCCCCAGACCAGGCCGATGCCGTACCTGTAGACCTCGCCGGGGCTGCCGTCGATCTGGGTGATCGCCAGCGGGCCGTCGAAGCGCTCCTCGCGCGGCCGCAGGGTGCCGTCGACCTCGGGCAGCAGCGGGCCTTCGGCCGACAGCGAGGCCCAGTGCCCGTCTGGCAGCACCACCTCCGCGTACAGGCCGCTGCCGGGGCGGTGGAAGCGCGGGTCCGGGCCCACCTCCGGCGTGTACAGCGAACCGTCGCGGCCGAAGTCGATGTTGTCGGCGTACGCCATCGCGTAGCTCTTCAGCCGCTGGCGCAGGTTGTTCTGCGCGGTCTCGGCGAAGGAGCGGTCCAGCGCGACGCCGGCCAGCATCAGGAAGGCCACCAGGCCGATGCTGGCGGCCAGCAGCTGGCGGGCCTTGAGCGAGCGCGGCCGCCAGGGGCGGAACCGGGGCCTGGTGCTTCCTTCCACGAGGCCCGGCCGCCCGGACTCAGCCTTCGTTGCGCGGGATCGCGAAACGGTAGCCGCGGCCGCGCACGGTCTCGATCGGCTTCAGCTCGCTGTCCGGGTCCAGCTTCTTGCGCAGGCGGCCGATGAAGACCTCCAGCACGTTGGAGTCGCGATCGAAGTCCTGCTGGTAGATGTGCTCGGTCAGGTCGGCCTTCGATACCAGCTCGCCGGCATGCATCATCAGGTACTCGAGGACCTTGTACTCGTAGCTGGTGAGGTCCACGTTGGAACCCTGCACGGTGACCGTCTGCGCGGCCAGGTCCAGCGCCACCGGGCCGCACTCGAGCACCGGCTTGCTCCAGCCGGCGGCGCGGCGCACCAGCGCGTTCAGGCGCGCCAGCAGCTCCTCGACGTGGAACGGCTTGACCAGGTAGTCGTCGGCGCCCTGCTTCAGGCCCTCGACCTTGTCCTGCCAGCTGGAGCGCGCGGTGAGGATCAGCACCGGGAAGTTCTTGCCCTCGTCGCGCAGGGCCTTGACCAGCTCCATGCCCGACATCTTCGGCAGGCCGAGGTCGATGATGGCCACGTCGAACGGAACCTCGCGGCCCATGTACAGGCCTTCCTCGCCATCCTGCGCGGCGTCAACCGCGAAGCCCTCGCGCTTCAGACGCGCGGCGAGCGTCTCCCGCAGCGGGGCCTCGTCTTCGACCAGAAGGATTCGCATGCACTCTCCCTGAGTTGCCGTTTCCTGGGACCGGCTGTTGCCGGGGGCCCCATCGTCTAGCGTGATTCGTGATCGTCGCGTCGCGGGCGACGCGAGCGTTCGCCGGAGCCGGGGTCATCCATATAGCGGACCCGGCCGCGGTCGTCCATGTACTTGACCCGGGTGATGTTGCGCCCCTCGTAGGGAACCAGCTCCGCGCCGAGGATCTGGCCGCCGGTGGAGCGCTGCACCCAGCGTACCGCCTCGGACAGCGAGCGGCGCTGCTGGCGCACCTCCATGGTCCCGGACTCCGGCTGCCGCGCGGGGCGTTCCCGCGGCGGCGGCGGTGCAACGCGCTCCCCCACGCCCGGGCCGCCCACCGGCGGCTGGGCAGCCGCCAGCGCCGGCGAGCCGGCCAGCAGCAGAACGGTGAGGACACGGCGCGGAACAGACATCGTTGCAATCCTAACGAACGGCGGGGGCTTTGGCATGCCCGGCGCATGCGAAGCGCCGGACCATCACCCTTGGCTGGTATGGCATGGTCGTTAGAACGCGGTGAATCCGGTCTGAACTTATCCACATCCACAGGGGTGCCGTTCAGCGCCACAAACCGCTTTTTTTCAGGCATTCGCGGCAGTGGAAGCGGACTGCGCCGGCATTAGCGCGCGGTGGCTGAAGCGGTGGTAGCCAGCGCACGCTCGACCAGCTCCCAGCCCGCACCGGGCCGATGGGCGCCTTCGCTGAGTACCTGGCGGAACATCCGCCCGCCGGGCTGGCCGTGGAACAGGCCCAGCACATGGCGGGTGATGTGCTTGAGCGCCACCCCCTCGGCCAGGCGGGCCTCGACATAGCAACGCAGGCCACGCAACAGGCCCTCGCGGGACGCCTCCTGGCCGCCGTACAGGGCCACGTCCAGCCGGTGCAGCAGGTACGGGTCGTGGTAAGCGGCACGGCCCAGCATCACTCCATCCACATGCGCCAGCTGCGCGTGCACCTGGTCGGCGCCGGCGATCCCGCCGTTGACCAGGATCTCCAACTGCGGGCGCTCGCGCTTGAGCCGCCACGCCCAGTCGTAGCGCAATGGCGGCACCTCGCGGTTCTCCTTGGGCGACAGGCCCTGCAGCCAGGCGTTGCGCGCATGCACCACGAAGGTGCGGCATCCGGCGGCGGCCACGGTGTCGATGAAGCCGGCGAACCGCTCGTACTGGTCGTCGTGGTCAACGCCGAGGCGGCACTTGACCGTGACCGGCACCGTGCGCCCACCGACGGTGGCTGCCCCGGCCATGGCCGCCACGCACTCGGCCACCAGCGACGGCTCGCGCATCAGGCAGGCCCCGAACCGCCCGGCCTGGACCCGGTCCGACGGGCAGCCGCAGTTGAGGTTGACCTCGTCGTAGCCCCATTCGGCACCGATCCGCGTCGCCTGGGCCAGGGCCTCCGGCTCACTGCCGCCCAGCTGCAGGGCGAGCGGCTGCTCGACCGGATCGAACCCCAGCAGCCGCATGCGGTCGCCACGGACCACCGCATTGGCATGCACCATCTCGGTGTAGAGCCGCGCGTGCGGCGCCAGCAGCCGGTGGAAGACGCGGCAGTGGCGGTCGGTCCAGTCCATCATGGGGGCGACGGACAGCCGGGCGGAGTCGGCGTAGGAAGCGGGAACGGAAGACATGGCGGCAGTGCTGGGCGGGGGTGGATTGTCCCCCATCGGGGCCGGCTTATCGAACCCGGCGGCAACCCCGAGATCCCGGCGGCGCGCCCGGGGGATGCCACCGGGATCACGGCATGCCCTGCCCGCCGCAGCGCTGCCGGATCGACGCCGACAGGACCCGAGCCAGCAGCTCCGGGGTCGACCCGAGGCACCGCACCGGGTCGATGGCCCACTCGGCAGCCCTCCGCGGGTGGTCAGGGCGGCGCCAGCGCCCCGCTCCCGGCTGGCGGCCACGCCGGGGCCGCGGATGCCATCGCGCGTTCAGCGCGCGGGTGCCTCCGCTTCGCGCCTGTTTTCCTGCTCCCGCGCGCGCAGGGCCCCGCGCAGCGCGGCGTCCGGTTCCAGAGCGCGGTCCCAGCGGCGGTAGCTGTCGGCCAGGGCCAGCCGCAGCGGCACGTCGACGTCGGGGCCATCCTCGCCGCGCAGCTGCGCGGTGGCCTCCCGCCAGCTGCCCGCGGCGCCCAGCCGGGCGCGTGCACGCACCACGCTGCGGCAGTCCGTTTCGAGCGACCGGGCAAGGAAACACGCGTACCAGGCATCGCCCGGCCGCCAGCCCGGCTGGGCGGCCAGCCCCTGTACGTAGCCACGCGGCATGCCTGCGTAGCGTTCGACCTCGGCGGCGAAGGTCTCCGGATACTGCGAGGCATAGCGGTCGATGTCGGCCAGGCGCGCATCGAGCCACGCATCGCCGGTGTCGTAGTGCGCGGGGTCATCGGCCTGGGCGGCAGACGGCGCGGCCTGGGCGGCCGCGGGCGATATCCACGCGCCGGGAAGCAGGCAGGCCAGCCCCGCCAGCAGTACGGCCAGGGCACGGTGGTGGATCGGGCGGCGCCGTGGCAGCGAGGGACAGTCTCGGTCCATGGCGCCATTGTGCCCCGGTCGCCGCCGGCCCCGCACGGGGCGCCGCCTCAGCCGTCGCGCATCCCGCTGGCGAGCAGGGCGATCGCCTCAGGCAATTCGGCCGGGCTGGCGACGGTGCGCACGCGGGGATGCTCCTCGGCCAGGCCGTGCTCGGCTTCGTGGGCCCAGGTCAGCGCGTACGGGACATGGATGCCCCAGCCGCCCAGCCGGACCACCGGCTCGATATCCGAACGCAGCGAGTTGCCGACCATCAGGAACTGCGCAGGCGCGATGTCGAACTCCTCCAGCACCCGGGCGTAGGTTGCCGGATCCTTCTCGGACACGATCTCGATGCGCGGGAACAGGTCGGCCAGGCCGGAGCGTGCGATCTTGTCCTCCTGGTGGAACAGGTCGCCCTTGGTGATCAGCACCACCGGCCAGCGCGAGGCGACCGCCTGCACCGCCTCGCGGATGCCGTCGAGCAGCTCGACCGGATGGTTCAGCGTCTCGCGGCCGATTTCCACCACCTGGCGGATGTCCGCGGCGGAGATGCGCGCATCGGTCAGCTCGATCGCCGCCTCGATCATCGACAGGGTCATGCCCTTGGCACCGTAGCCGAACACCTTGAGGTTGCGCCGCTCCACCTCCAGCAGGTGGCGCAGCGTGCCGGCATCGTGCAGGTCGATGTACCGACCGATGATTTCCTCATACCGCTTCTCGGCGGCGCGGTAGTAGTCCTCGCTGCGCCAGAGGGTGTCGTCGCCGTCGAAGCCGACCAGACGGATATCGTGCATGGGGTGACCGGGCCAGGTGCCATCTGCGTGGCAGGGCCCGCAGGATACCAGCGCACCCGGCCCGCCCGGCCCCGCCTCCGTCCGCCCCACGGAAAAGCGGGCCGGAGCCCGCTTTCCCGATTCGCGGCTTGGAGCGCGAAGCGCGAAGGATTATTCCTGCGCCGCGCCCGACTGCTGGGCCTGGATGAAGCTGCGGTACTCGTCGGCGGTCAGTTCGCCGTTGCCGTCGGCGTCGGCCGTGGCGAATACGCCGCTCAGCGCCGCATGGGCCTGGGCTTCGGCGCGGCTGATGTTGCCGTTGCCGTCGGTGTCCAGGTCCGCCCATCCCTTGGCCTGGCCACTGGCCGCCGACTGCTGGCGCTGCTGTTCGGCTGCGCCGGTGGCCGGCACCGTGGATCCGGCCTGGGTCTGCATCTGCGTGGCCGGATCCTGCGCCGGGCTGGTGCTCTGGGCGAACGCCAGCGGGGCGGCGGCCATCAGGCCCAGGAACAGCAGGCCGGTACGGGTGCGGGTGTTGATGTGCTTCATCGGCGTATCCTCGGGTGGAAGGTGGCGAACCGCCGTGGGGCGGGTCACGGGACGCACCTTGCGTGGCGCCGGATGAACCGTTTTTGGCGCGCGGACGGGCGTCCAACGTCCTGTTAACCACCCGCGCCGCCGGCCGGTGTAGCCGCCTGTTAGCGTGACGTCGAGGCCGGGTTACCGGCGCCTTCAACGTGCGTTGTAACGGGTCATGCGTCCCAGTTCAGCGCGCCTGGCTGGCGTCGGCGGCGGCCTTCCGGTGGCTGAACAGCCACCACCCGAGCACGGTGCCGCCGGCGGCACCGGTCACCTCCATCAGCACGCGCGTGCCGAGATGGTCGGCGTCGTGGATGCCGGCCAGCGCAAGGCGCGCATAGACCGGCGACTCGAGTTTCACCATCCCCAGGTAGAACAGGTTCCACGCGTCGATGCCGGCGCCGATGACCGCCGCGGTGAGGGCCGCGCCGCCCACCACCTGCCCCACCTGGAGACCGGCACGCCGCCCCACCCACGACCAGGCGGCATACACCAGCACGCCCACGAGCAGCGCGATCGCGCCAGCCTCCAGGCAGCCAAGCAGGCCGGTATGCAGTTTCAGGTTCATGGGCAGTGGCCGGCATGGAGGGGGCCACAGTCTAGCCGTCGCACGGGCGGCGCACCGGCGGGCCAGCCCTCAGTCGCCACCTTCGCGCGCGACCCGCAGGTGGGCGATGCCCTCCCCGTCGACATCCGCGTGCATGACGATGGGCCGGCAGCAGACCTGGCAATCCTCCACGTACTGCTGCGCGCCGGCGCTGGCATCGACCGCGGTCTCGAAGCACTCGCCGCACCAGGGGCAGGACACCGGCAGCCAGTCCAGCATCAGCGCACCGGGAAGTCGTAGGCGGTGCCGGGGGCCGGCTCCGGGTCCAGGGTGTAATGCCACCATTCCCCGGAATAGTTGGCGAAGCCTGCGGCCTGCATCGCCGCCCGCAGCCGGTCGCGATTGGCACGCTGCGCGGGCGCCACCGGCGCGTCGGTGTGCGCGGCCGGATCGAACAGGTCGAACGGCGTGCCCATGTCCAGTGCCCGGCAAGGCCCTGCATCCACGCACCGGGCCAGGGTCAGGTCCACGGTGGCGCCGCGGCTGTGGCCGGAACTGTCGGCGATGTACCCCGGCACCAGGGCGGCCTTGTCCACCCGCGGATACCAGCGCGCCTTCAACGCCGGGTCGTCGGCCGCGGCCACCCAGCGCATGAAGGCCTGCACCGAGCGCACCGGGCGATAGCAGTCGTACACCAGCAGCGACAGCCCCTGCCCTTCGAGCCGCGCCTGCACCTCCGCCAGCGCTTCGGCGGCCGGGCGCAGCAGCAGGCAGCGCGAGGCCTCGTATCCGGGCACGGGCGCGCCGGTGAAGTTGTCCGCGCCGGCATAGCGCATCTCGGTGCGGATGCCGGGTGCCAGGCTGCGCACGTCGACCATGCCCGCGCTGGCGGCGTCGTCCGCCGTGGCCACCTGCACCTGTGCCGCGGCCGGTGCGGCCAGCAGCAGGATCAGGACGCCGACCAGGCAGCGACGCACTGCTTCAGGGGCAGGCACGCACGCGGGCGAAATCGAGGTCTTCGTAGTCATAGCTGAAGTCCGCCTCCGGATCGACCTTGGACATGCGCAGGGTAGCGTCGCTGCCGTGCGGCGGGTGCAGCCAGGCCTCGGCATCGACGCCATCGTCGTCCCAATCCACCAGCCAGCGCCCGTCCACCCGCATCAGCCGGCCCGCCAGGCGTGGCGAACGCGCCGAGGCGAAGCCGATGCCGTCGCCGCGCCGGCACACGCGGACCTCGCCGAACCACGGGTCGCGCCACACGCCCAGCAGGGCCGCCGCCTCGGCGGCGGTCGCCGCACGCCGCGCGGAGGTGTCCGGCACGGGCTGGGCCGCGCGTCGCGCCGCGCGCTCCTGCTCCAGCAGTGTGGCGTAGTGCGCCACGTCCAGGCCCGGGTCCGGCGCGGTGTACTGCTTGAGCAGCACCTGGCCCAGCACGGTACGCGCGTCATCGGCCTCGCCGTTGATGAGGATGACGATGCCCACGCGCTGGTCCGGCAGCAGGATCGTCGAGGAATACATCCCCGACAGCGTGCCGGTGTGGGCCACCTTCCACTGGCCATCCACATCGGACAGGCGCCAGCCATAGCCGTAGGCATGGAAGTGGCTGTTGTCCCAGCGGCGCATCCGCTCGCCGACCGGCATGGGCATGTGCCCGGTCCAGGCCGCGCCGCGCTGCGCCGGCGACAGCCAGGCGTCGGCCGGATCGAGCCAGGCGCGCACCCAGCGCAGCATGTCGTCCAGGCCGCAGCGGATGCCCCCGGCGGCCATCGAGGTGATGTCCGGCACCTGCCCGCGCTCGGGCGGCGCCGGGAGGTTGCGGCCGTCCGCGCGCCGGTGCGCTCTTGCGAGCGGACCGGCCTGCTCCACCTGCCACGTGCCGACGCGGCAGCCGTCCATGCCCAGCGGCGCGAACACCTGCTCGCGCACCAGTTCCGCGTAGGGTTTGCCGCCGGCGGCAGCCGCCACCTCGCCGGCCACCACGTACAGCAGGTTGTCGTAGGCGTAGCCGGAACGGAAGCTGGTCACCGGGCGCAGGTGCGCCAGCCCGGCGATGATGTCCTGCCGGGCGAAGTCGTTCGGCTCCGGCCACAGCATCAGGTCGCCGGCACCCAGCGGCAGGCCGCTGTTGTGAATGAGCAGGTCGCGCACCTGCATCTGCCGCGTCACCCACGGATCGTGCATGCGGAAGTCCGGCAGGTGCCGGGTGACCGGGTCGTCCCAGCGCAGGCGGCCCTGGTCCACCAGCCGCGCCAGCACCGCGGCGGTCATCGCCTTGGTATTGGAGGCGATCTTGAACAGCGCCGCCGGCGTGACCGGCTGGCCGCTGCCGGCGGCCAGTTCACCGCGGGTGACCATGGCCACCACCTGGCCGTCCTCGACCACGCCCACCGCGATCCCCGGCAGGTCGTAACGGGCGACCGCCGCGTCCACCGCCTGCGCGACCCGCTCTGGCGTGTGCCCGGCCGGGCCGCCGGACGCCGCTGCGGGCGGGGAAAAAAAAGCGGCCGCCAGGGCGGCCGCAAGAGGGAGGAAACGTCGCATTGCCTGCTCCGGATGGCGGGCCGGCCGGGGCTGCCGGCCGGCCCGGGCACGATCAGAAGTTCCAGCTCACCACCAGCTGCGCGTAGCGCGGCGATTGCCAGCGCGTCCCGGTGCCGAAGGTGGGCCGGTAGTCGCCAGGCTGCTTCTCGTAGCGGCCGCGCACGTTGATCACCTCCTGGTCGTTGAGCAGGTTGTAGACCGACAGGCGCACCTTCAGGTCCACGTTCTCCACCGGCAGCGCCCAGGTCACGCTGGCGCCGACGTTGTAGATCCACGGCATGCGCCCGTAAGCGCCACGCGGCGAGTACTCGTACTGCCGCTCGGCGTTGGGCGCGGTGCAGTTGGCCACGCAGATCCAGCCGGTGCCGCCGCCGCTGCCCTCGCTGGTGTAGCTGGCCACCGAATCCTCGCCCGGCCAGGACGTGCCGAAGGCCGTGATCGGCCCGCCGGACAGCGCGGTGACCGTGCCGCCGAACAACCACTGTTCGTTAAGGCGATAGCTGCCGCGCAGCTTGACCTGGTGGCGGTGGTCGTTGAACAGGTCGCCGTAGCGCTGGTTGTTGGCGGGGTGGTCCCAGTGCTGGACCATGCCCGTATCGCCGTAGTTGGTGTCGGAGTTGACCGGCCCTTCGTGGTTGCCTTCCAGCTTGGACCACAGGTAGGACGCATTGAACGCCCACTTGTCGTCCCAGGCGCGGTCGATCTGCAGTTCCACGCCCTTGTAGGTGCGCTCGGGCTTGAAGTAGCCGATGACCTGGTTGCTGCCGGCCATCATGTAGCCCTCGCGCGAGGTGTCGATGGTGACCCAGCCATCCTGGGCGCAGCCCATGGCGGTGGTGCCCCACACCGTGACCGCCTCGCCCGGGTTGGCGATCGGCCACAGGTTGGCGTGGCGCACCCCGCACAGGGCGTTGATGCGCATGTCGTCAACGGCGTGGGTCAGGTCGCGGTAGGTCGCGTTGACGCCCCAGGACCAGGCCTGGTTGATCATCGCCTGGAAGCCGAGGATGAATTCGTCCTGGTACATCGCCTCCAGGTCGCGGTCCACGCTCTGGCGCAGGTCGCCCACGCCGATGTTCATGTCATCGTCCACCCGGCCGATCTGCGCGCCCAGCACCGGCGCCATGTACGCGGTGCCGGTGACCGGGTTGGTGGCCTGGGCCCAGCCGTCCAGTGCGTAATACGTGTACTCGTCGACCAGTCCGCCGGCGAAGGTGTAGTTGATGATGTTGTTGACCGGCAGGTAGTAGCGGCCGGCGTTTCCGAACAGCTTGGCGCGCCCGTCCCCGCGTACGTCCCAGGAGAAGCCCACGCGCGGCGAGACCAGGTCGTCGAGCTTGATGAAGCTGGAGCCGGTGGCGGTCTTGTAGTCCAGGCTGTCCACCCGCAGGCCGAGGTTCAGCAGCAGGTTCGGGGTGACGCTCCAGTTGTCCTCGACGTAGAAGGCGCTGGCCTCGGTGTCGAACACGCCGCCGTCGCGGCGCTCGCGGCCCATCGCCACGGCCGATACGCCCGCCGGGACGGTGGCGCCGTTGCCCAGTACCGCGCCCGGCGCGTACGAGTAGATGGTGTAGCGCTGGGCGGTCGGGCCGGGATAGCGCGTGGTGCGGTCGGTGGTCATCGTTTCGGTGTCCACGCCGAAACGCAGCAGGTGGTTGCCGAGGCTCCACTCGAAGTCCAGGCGCGCCACCTCGCGCTCGTCATGGTGGTCCACCACCGAGGCCGAGGCGCTGGGGTGGCAGCTGACCGGCGGCCGGCCCATGCCGGTGTAGATCGCGTTGTAGCTGGAGTTGATGATCACCTGCGCGCACTGCTCGTCCGACGGCGAGGTGACCACGCTCTTGCTGCGGTTCGTTCCATACATCGCCTTGGCCACCAGGTTCTCGCCGAAGCGGCCGGTGTAGGTGAGCGATCCGCTCTTGCCGCCGCTTTCGCTGGTGCCCACGCCGCTGATGGCGCCCCGCTCGCGGCCGTCCCAGTCGTAGGCGTAGCTGGTGGTATCGGTCTGGCCCTCGTCGGAGAAGGCCAGCAGCTCCAGCAGGTGGTTCTCGTTGATGTTCCAGTCCAGCTTGGTGCCCCAGAACCCGTTGCTGGCCCTGCCGTCGTGCCAGCTGGCGCCGGCATTGAGGGTGTAGCCCGAATCGACCTTCTGCTGCTCGTACATCGCGAACAGGAACAGCCGGTCCTCGACCAGCGGGCCGGATGCCCAGGCATTGGCCTTGATCAGGCTGCTGCGGTCGCGGCTGGAGCGGTAGTCCACCGGCACCGGGTTGCCGCTGCCGTCCACGTCGTAGAAGCGGTGGTCGCGCGCGGTGGAGCTGAAGGCCTCCGGCTCGAAGGTCAGTTCCACGCCGCCCTTGAGCTCGTTGGAGCCCGAGCGGGTCACCGCGTTGATCACGCCGCCGGTGCTGCGGCCGAACTCCACCGAATAGCCGCCGGTCTTGATCTGGAACTGGTCGAAGAACGCGAACGGCGCGGTGGAGAAGCTCTGGCGACGGTAGAAGTCGGTGACGTTCAGGCCGTTGATATAGACCGAGTTCTCGGCGATCGAGGAGCCGCCGAAGGAGATGCCGCCCAGCGAGGAGTTGCCGCCGATCACTCCCGGCGCCAGCAGCGCGACCGAGCTGAGGTCCTGCGGCACCGGCAGGCGTGCGATGTCCTCGCGGTTGACGTTGGTCGCCGTCTCGATCGAGAACACGTCCACCCGGTTGACCACGCGCGAGCCGACCACCTCGATCGCGTCGAGGTTGGCGACGGCACCGTCGCGGCCGAGGTTGACCGAGGTGGTGCCGCCCAGGGCCACCGCCAGGTCCACCGGATCGCCCACCGGCTGTCCGTCGCGCAGCACCTGCAGGCGGTAGTCGCCCACCGGCAGCTGGCTCAGGCGGTAGGTGCCGTCGCTGCCGGCGGTGACGGTGCGGCTGAGCCCCGTCTGCCGGCTGGTCAGTACCAGCTGGTCGCCGGCGGTGGCCCGGCCGGCAACCGCACCGGTGGCGCTCTGCGCCATCACTGCCGGGGCCACCGTGCCCAGGCACGCGCCCAGCGCCACGGCCAGCGCCGCTTTCCTCAGGATCCTGCTGTTCATCCCCGTGTCTCTCCCACAGTGGTGTTGAAGTTGTCCCCGCCCGTCCTGTCGCCGCCGTTCGCCGGCAGCATCCGCCACTGGAACCGGTAGTCCCACTGGTCGAAGTAGAGGTTCCCGCCGCGCCATTCGGTCTCGCCGCGCTGCGAGTCGACCGTCTCGGAGCGGAAGTGCGTCTTGGCCGGGATGAAGTCGCGCGCGTAGTCGTCGTTGAAGGCGATGCGGTAGGCATCGAGCCCGCCGAGGTAGAACCAGCGCAATGCCGGGTCCTGGCTTTCCAGCCGGCCGGTGGTGACATCCATCGGCAGCCAGCCGTACGGGGCCAGGTACAGCCAGCCCCAGTCGTGCATGTTGTCGTAGCCGACCGCGTCGTCGGAGTAGGTCCAACCGGACTGCCAGCGCGCGGGAATGCCATTGAGCCGCAGCAGTGCGATCAGCAGCAGGGTCTGCTGGCCGCAGTCGGCGTGGCCGGCGCGGAGCGCATGGTCGCTGAGGTTGGAAATGGTGGAGTACTCGCGGGCGCCGGCCCACGGGATGCGGTCCACCGCCTCGAACAGCTTGCGGGCGATGCGGTAGGGATTGGTTTCGCTCCCCACCACCTGCTGCGAGAACGCGCGCAGTTGCGGAGTGAACACCACGTGCGGCGCGCGTTCGGCCAGGTACGGCCGCAGTGCCGGATCTTCACGGTCGGCCGGCACCACCGTGTCGGCGTCCACCGCCACGTGGCGCGGATGCACCGTCACCTGGTAGGTGATCGAGAACCGGGTCGGCTCGCCAGCGCGCGCCGGCGCCTCCAGGTACACCGTGCGCATGGCCGCCTCCTCCGGCGCCACCTGGCCGCCGGCAGGCGAGCTTCGCAGCAGCGCGATGCCGTCCTGCTGGCCCTCGATGGCACGCGGGAACGGGATCCAGGCGCGCACCGTCTCCCCGGCCGGCACCGCGTCGGGCCTGACCACCAGCGACTGGGTCACTTCCACCCGCCGCGAGGCATCGCCCGCGGGCGTGCCGGCGGCGGCGACCACTTCGGCATGGTGGGGATGCAACCGCTCGAACGGGCCTTCGCTGAACGGCCGCACCGGCGGGGCCCGGCGCGCGGCCGCCGCCGGGCTGAGGCGGAACAGGTTCGGCACGGCGCGGGTGAACCACCACCGCTGCCCGTCGATGTCCATGTGTTCGAGCAGGCCGGACCGGTCCCAGGCCTCGAATTCCGCTTCGTGCAGGTCCGGGATGGACTGGCGCAAGCGGTCCAGCACCGCGGCACGGTCCAGAGGGAAATCCAGGCGGATGCGGCGCATGCGCTCGCGTTCGAACAGGAGCTGGTGTCGGGTGGTGCCGGCCAGCTCGCCGCCGGCCAGCAGCGTGGCGATCCGGGCTTCGGCCTGGGCAAAGCGCCCGGTGTCGACCGCGGCGACGACCGGTGGCAGCGGATCGGCATTGCCGGCGGCCGCGACCGCCGTGGCGGCGTGCAGCGCCAGGCACAGGACCATGGCGTGGCCAGCACGGCCCCGGCGCTGGAGCCGGACCGGCTGTTCATGGCGTGCCACTGGTTGGCGAAGACCGACTTCCACGACGACACTTCCCGGGTGCGGTGGTAATGCCGATGTAACACGCGGCTGCCAGTGGGTCAATAATTTATTCTTGACTCGCCAAATATTCGGAATAACTATTCTTCCGCAGTACCTGACCAGGGGAGCCTGACGATGAGAGCGCTGATTACACGTGGCGCCGCGGCGTGCCGACGCACCACTGCGGCGGCCCGGCCCCTGCTGGCCGTCCTGCTGCTGGCCGCCACCGCCCCGGCATGGTCGCTGCCGGCACCGGCCGGCGATGCGCCCACGGGCGTGGTCGGGGTGCGCCTGGGCGACCTGGACCCGCAGCACTGGATCGACCGGCTGCCAGACCCCGACCGCGTCATCCTCGACCGCGCGGGCATCGCCGCGCAGAACGCGCGCATGCGCGCCAGCGACCGCTCGATCCACGACCTGGCGGCGCTGCCCGATCCCCTGCCCCGGGCCTTCGTGCGCGAGCGGATCCAGGCGCTGTCCACCGCTCCCGACCGGCCGCTGTTCGATGGGGATGGCCAGCCGGTCCCGGCCCGCACCCTGGCCGGCCTGCAACGCGAGCTGGCGCTGGACGCCATCCCCGCCAGCCAGCCCCTGCGCCTGGGCCTGGTGGTGCACCGGGCCGCGCTGCGCGCCTTCCCGACGTCGCTGCGGGTGTTCTCCACGGCGGGCGAAACCGATATCGACCGGTTCCAGGAATCGGCGCTGTTCCCGGGCGATGCGGTGGCCGTGCTGCACCGCAGCCGCGACGGCCGCTGGCTGTTCGTGGCCAGCGAGCGCTACCTGGCCTGGATCGAGGCGCGGCACGTGGCCACCGGCGAGCGCGAAGCGGTGCTCGGGTATGCCGGCCGCGCACCGTACATCGTGGTCACCGGCGCCCGGGTGCACACCACCTGGACGCCGGAAGAGCCGCGGGTGTCGGACCTGCAGCTGGACATGGGCCTGCGCCTGCCGCTGCGCACCGGCCTGCCCCCGGAACGGCTGGTCAACGGCCAGCACCCGTTCGCCTCGCACGTGGTCGACCTGCCGGCACGGCGCGCCGATGGCAGCCTCGATTTCGTCCCCGCGCTGGTCCCGCGCTCGGCCGACGTGGCCACCGACTACCTGCCGCTGACGCCGGCCAACCTGATCACCCAGGCCTTCAAGTTCCTCGGCGAGCGTTACGGCTGGGGCCATTCCTATGACGCCCGCGACTGCAGCGGCTTCGTCGCCGAGGTGTACCGCAGCTTCGGCATCCTGCTGCCGCGCAACACCCGCGACCAGGCGGTGAGCCCGGCGCTGGACCGCGTCGCCTTCGGCGACGGCGGGGCTGACGACGCCGCGCGCCGCCAGGCCGCGGTGCGCGCCCTGCAGCCGGGCGATCTGGTCTACATCCCCGGCCACGTGATGATGGCCATCGGCCACCAGGACGGCATGGCCTACATGATCCACGACACCAACGGCGGCACCTGGCGCGGGGCCGACGGCGGCCTGGTGCGTGCCGGCCTCAACGGCGTGGTGGTCACGCCGCTGGAACCGATGCTGTTCAGCGACAGCCAGACCTACGTGGACCGCATGACCAGCATCCAGCGCATCCGCCCGCGCACCTCTCCCTGAGACGCCTCCCAGTGAAGATCACCGACATCGAACTGCGCATGCTGCGCGTGCCGCTGAAAACCCCCTTCAAGACCGCGCTGCGCACCGTGGACACGGTCGAGGACATCGTGGTGCTGGTGCATACCGACAGCGGCCACACCGGCCATGGCGAGGCGCCGGCCACCGCGGTGATCACCGGCGACACCCACGGTTCGATCGCCGCGGCGATCGAGCGTTTCATCAAGCCGCGGCTGATCGGCCAGGAGATCGCCAACCTCAACCGCGTCTGCGGCCTCATCCAGGGCGCGCTGGAGCGCAACACCAGCGCCAAGGCGGCGGTGGAGATCGCGGTCTACGACCTGTGGGGCCAGCTCCACGGCGCGCCGCTGTACCAGATGCTCGGTGGCGGCGACCCGGTGATCACCACCGACATCACCATCTCGGTGGACCACATCGACAAGATGGTGGCCGACTCGATCTCGGCGGTGGACCGCGGCTTCGATTCGCTCAAGCTCAAGGTGGGCAAGGACATCGGCCTGGACATCGAGCGGGTCAAGGCGGTGCACGCGGCGGTCGAGGGTCGCGCCCTGCTGCGCCTGGACGCCAACCAGGGCTGGACCCCGAAGCAGGCGGTGTTCGCCATGCACGCGCTGGAGAACGCCGGCGTCATGCTCGAGCTGCTGGAACAGCCGGTGAAGGCCGCCGACCTGGAAGGCCTCAAGTACGTCACCGACCGGGTGCACACCCCGGTGATGGCCGACGAGAGCGTGTTCGGCCCGGAGCAGGTGTTCGAGCTGATCCAGCGCCGCGCCGCGGACATCATCAACATCAAGCTGATGAAGACCGGCGGCCTGTCCAACGCCATCCGCATCGCCGACATCGCCTCGATCTACGGGGTGCAGTGCATGATCGGCTGCATGATCGAATCGGCCATCTCGGTGGCCGCCGCGGTGCACCTGGCGGTGGCCAAGTCCGATGCGATCACCAAGGTGGACCTGGACGGCCCCTCGCTGGGCCAGTTCAACCCGGTCGAGGGCGGGGTGATCTTCAACGAGTCGGAGATCACCATCACCGACGCGCCGGGCCTGGGCATCGTCGAGATCCGCGGGCTGGAGCCGCTGGCGCCCTGAGCGCCGGTTGCCACGCACGCGCCCGCGGATGAAGATCACGGCCATGCCGCCCCTGGTGAAGATCCGCTCCGAACGCGACCAGATGTCGGCCATCGAGCGCCGCATCGCCGACTTCATCCTCGAGAACGCGCACCTGCTGCGCGACTATTCCTCGCAGCAGCTGGCCAGCGCGCTGGGCGTGAGCCAGTCCTCGGTGGTGAAGTTCAGCCAGAAGTTCGGCTTCCGCGGCTACCCGGACCTCAAGTACAGCATCGGCCAGGCGCTGGCGCGCAACGGCGGCGACGCGCCCGCCGGCGCCGCGCCCGGGCCCGGCGACGCCTACGTCCGGCTGGAGGAGGGACTGCGCCGCAGCAAGGCCGCGGCCGAGGAGGAAACCCGGCTGCTCAATCCCCGCGAGCGGATCGAGGCGATCGTCGGCATGGTCGATGGCGCGGGCAAGGTGTTCGTCTGCGGCCTGGGGGACGACGGCCTGTTCGCACGCGAGTTCGCCATGCGCCTGTCGCTGCTGGGCGTGCTGACCGTGCACCACGCCGACCCGATCCTGATGATGGCCAACCTTTCCGCCGCACGTCCGGGAGACGTGCTGCTGCTGTTCTCCGAGTTCGGCCAGCTGCCGCAGCTGTCCCAGCTCAGCCGCCAGTTCCAGGCCTGCGAGGGAAAGGTCGTCTCGATCACGCGGCATACCGCCAATCCCTTGCGCGCGCACGCCGACGCGACCCTGGTGGTGTCGGCGCACGACCCGGCGCCGCACGTGGCCCAGCTGCTGTACCGCTCCTCGCTGCAGTACCTGCTCGACTTCCTGTTCGTGCTGCTGTGCCAGGCCAACCCGGACCGGCACCGGCAGCTCAACATCAACCTCGAACGCATCCAGCACCTGCTGGAGTCGTGAGTGACCCATGCGGACCGCACGCCTCGCCCTCCCCTCCCGGATCCGCCTGCACCTGGCATGCGCCGCCATCGGCCTGCTCCTGTTCCTTACCGGGGCTGCTGCCCATGCGGAACTGCCCCCGAAGGTCGTGTACGGGTCCACCCAGCTGGTGGTCGTTACCACCGGCACGTGGGACGACAGCCACGGGCGCCTGCAACGTTTCGAGCGTGACGGAGAGGACTCGCCCTGGCGCAGGGTCGGCGCCGCGGTGGAGGTCAGCACCGGGCGCAACGACAGTGCCTGGGGCGACGGATCCCACGCGCGGTCCGACCAGGATGCGGGGCCGGTGAAGCGCGAGGGCGACGGGCGCAGCCCGGCCGGCATCTTCCCCGTCGGGACGGCCTTCGGCTACGCGCCGGCCGCCGAGGTCCGCTCCGGCCTGCCTTACGCGCAGATGGACGCCGGCCACTGGTGCATGGACGTGCCCGGTTCGCCGCTCTACAACCGCATCGTCGACGCCCGCGAGGCCGGCGCCCGCGCAGTCGCGGGATCGACCGAGCCCATGCGGCTGGACATCCACAACGATGGCGATCCGCGCTATCGCCTGGGCATGGTGATCGAGCACAACCGCCAGGCCGTGCCGGGCCGGGGCAGCTGCATCTTCGCCCACCTGTGGCGCACGCCCGGCGAAACGACCGCCGGCTGCACGGCGATGTCCGGGGCCGACATGGAGACCCTGCTGGCCTGGATCGATGCGGCCGCCCGGCCGCGCTTGGTGCTGCTGCCAGTCGACCAGTACCGCCGGCTCGCCGGCGGGTGGCAGCTGCCGCCTGCCGACGCGGTGCGGGAGCCCGCCCCGTGAGGTGGCCTGGCGCGACCACGCGCGTACTTGGCGCCCTGGCGGCCGGCGCCGTCATCGGCCTGGCCCTTGCCCAGGGCAGCCCCGGCACCGCCGCCACCGCCGCGGCCATCGCCCAGCCGGTCGGCAAGCTCTGGCTCAGCGCGCTGCAGATGACCGTGGTGCCGCTGGTGCTGGCACTGGTGATCCTGGGCGTGGCCAACGCGGCCGACGCCGCCGCCTCCGGGCGTGTCGCGCGCCGCGCGATGCTGGTGTTCGTGGCCCTGCTGGCGCTGTTCTCCGGCTACGCCGCCCTCGCCGCACCGGCGCTGCTGGCGCTGGTGCCGCCGGATCCGCAGCTGGCCGCCACACTGGCCGGCAGCCCCGCGCTGGAGGGGGCGGGCAGCCCGCCCACGCTGGCGCAGTGGGTGAGCGGGGTGGTGCCCTCCAACGCGATCATGGCCGCCGCCCAGGGCGCGATGCTGCCACTGGTGGTGTTCGCGCTGTTCTTCGGCTTCGCGCTCACCCGCATCGCCGCCGAACGGCGCGCGCAGGTCATCGGCCTGTGCCAGGGCATCGCCGACACCATGATCGTGATCGTGCACTGGGTGCTGCTGGCCGCGCCATTGGGCGTGTTCGCGCTGATGCTGGCGGTGTGCGCGCAGGCGGGCCTGGGCGTGGTCGGCGCGCTGGCCGGCTACATCGGCCTGCAGTGCGGGCTGTACCTGGGGGCGATCGCCATCTGCTACCTCCTGGTGCCGGTGCTGGGGCGACGTTCGCCGATGGAGTTCGCCAAGGCCGCGTTGCCGGCGCAGGTGGTCGCGGCCAGCACCCAGTCCTCGCTGGCGACCCTGCCGGCGATGCTGGAAAGCGCGCGCATGCGCCTGGGCATCCCGCGCGCAGTGGCCGGCCTGGTACTGCCGATGGCCGTGACCCTGTTCCGCATCACCAGCCCGATCCAGTACGTGGTCGCGGCCTGCTTCGTCGCGTGGGCCTACGGCATCGAACTGACGGCCCTGCAGCTGTCTGCCGGTGCGGCGCTGGCGGTGGTGATCAGCCTCGGCTCGGTGGGCCTGCCCGGCCAGGTCAGCTTCATGGCCACGGTAATGCCGGTGACCCAGTCCATGGGCTTGCCGGTGGAGCCGCTGGGGCTGCTGCTGGCGGTGGACACGATTCCCGACGTGTTCGCCACCACCGGCAATGTCACCGGCGACCTGGCCGCCACCGCGATCGTCGCCCGCCACAGTCCCGACGCGGTGGACGCACCGGACCCCGGTCCGCCGCCAGGTGCAGGCTGACACCGGCCGCACGCATCGCTCACGCAGGTGTCACCGCCTGCGCCCCAGAGTTTTTCCTCCGCACATTCCCAGCCGGAGGAAGGCCGCGATGAAGCATCGCCGCATCTACAGCACCCCCAACCTCGCCGCCGCCCAGGCCGCGCTCGGCGCCGCACGCGATGCCGGCATCGACCGCGACTGCCTGTCGCTCATCGCCCGTTCGGACATCGAGATGGACGCGGTCCCCGACGACCTGCGCGAGGCCCACACCGACATGGTCCCCGCGGCCCTGCGCGGTGCCGCCGGTGGCGGTGCGGTGGGCCTGGTCGCCGGGCTGATCGCGGTCGCAGTGCCGCCGCTGGGCATCACCCTGGCCGGCGCGGCGATCATGGCCGGCGTGGGGGCGGCCGTCGGCAGCTGGTCCTCGGCGCTGATGGGCGCCACCGTCCAGGACCCCGTGCGACGCAAGTTCGAGGATGCGATCGAAGGTGGCCAGGTGCTGCTGGTGGTCGACGGCGACGACGCGGCGCTGGCAGCGGCCGAAACCGCGGTGGTGCGTGCCGGAGCGACCCCGCTGCCCTACGAATCGGCCAGCGCCACCAGCTGAAGCCGCGCCGGCAATCACGCGCCGGTCACTCCGCCTCGCAGCGCGCTTAACGCCGGCGCCGCTACGGTGGAGGCTCGCAAACGAGAGGAGAACGCCGATGACCACGACCCCCGGTTACCAGATCCCCGGACGGACCGCCACCGAGCAGTTCCCCGACTCCGGCTACTGGAACCAGCAGTACAGCAGCGAGCCGTACTACCTCGAGGGCGACACCTACGAGGACTACGCCGCCGCGTACGAGACCGGCTACAGCGCGCGCCGCCGCGACCCGGCCGCCGAGTTCGCCGCCGCCGAGGATGCGCTGCGCCGCGAATGGGAGGGCCGCAAGGGCAATTCGCGCCTGGACTGGAGCCGCGCCCGCCTGGCGATCCAGCGCGCCTGGGAGCGCGGCGACGCGCATGGCACCTGACCTGGCCTGACCATGTGGCCACGCACGGCGGCCGCATGCCGGCCGCCGTGCCTGTACTTATGCCCTGGCCGGCAAAAGGCCGAAGCGCGTCGGGATGCCGGCTACGCACGAGGGCGCGATCCAGACGTCGAACGCACCCGGCTCGGCGCCGAAGCTTCCGTCCGCCCGGGTAAAGGCGAGGTCATGCCGCGAGAGGCGGAATTCCACCTCGCACGCCTGCCCGGGCTCGAGCCGGATCTTCCGGAACCCCTTGAGTTCGCGCACGGGCCGTACGCGGCTGCCCACGCAGTCGTGCACATACAGCTGCACCACCTCCTCCACCGCACGTGACCCGGCGTTGTGCACGCGGGCGGCCACCACCACGGTGCCATCCCATTCGATCTCGGCGGCATCCACGCCGGTCGGGCCGTATTCGATGCGGCTGTAGGTCAGCCCGTGTCCGAACGGGTACAGCGCCGCGTGCGGATACTCGCGCCAGCGGGCCTTGAACTCGGTGACTCCCGGCAGCTCCGGCCGCCCGGTGCGCGGATGGTTGTAGAAGTACGGCTGCTGGCCCGAATCATGCGGGAAGCTCACCGGCAGCCGGCCCGACGGACTGCAGTCGCCGAACAGCACGTCGGCCACCGCGTGGCCGGTCTGGCTGCCCAGGAACCACGTCACCAGGATCGCCTGCGCGTCGCGGACCGCGCCTTCCAGGGCCAGCGCGCGGCCGTTGCGCAGCAGCACCACGACCGGCGTACCGGTCGCGGCGACCGCTTCGGCCAGCGCCTGCTGCGCCGCCGGCAGCACGATCCGGGTGCGTGACTGGGCCTCGCCGCTGTAGCGCTGCGGCTCGCCCACCGCCAGCAGTACCACGTCCGCCGCGCGTGCGGCGGCGACAGCGGCTTCCATGCCGCCTTCCAGCGGCGCCTCGAGCCCGCAGCCATCCTCCACCTGCAACGCCGTGCCTTCCGGCAGTGCCGCGCGGATGCCCGCCTCCAGGCTGACATAGCGGCTGCGATCGCCGAACAGGGTCCAGCAGCCCTCGATGTTGTCCAGGTCGCGGGCGAACGGGCCGACCAGGGCGATGCGCGCGTCGCGGCGCAGCGGCAGCAGCCCGCCGTCGTTCTTCAGCATCACGATCGAGCGGCGCGCGGCGTCCCGCGCCAGCGCCTCGTGCGGCGCCTGCCAGGAGGTGTCCGCTTCGCGCCCCGGGTCCAGTGACCGGTAGGGATCGTCCAGCAGGCCGGTGGCGGCCTTCAGCGACAGCACCCGGCGCACCGCCTCGTCCAGGCGCTCGACCGGGACCTCGCCGGCCTCGACCAGCGCGGGCAGGTGCGCGGCGTAGAAGCCGCTCTGCATGCTCATGTCCATGCCGGCGGCGAATGCCAGCGCGGTGGCGTGGCGATCGTCCCCGGCGTAGCCGTGCGCCACCAGCTCCATGTCCGCGGTGTAGTCGGACACCACCACCCCCGCGAAGCCCCACTGGCCGCGCAGCACGCCGGTCAACAGCCCGTGGTGGGCGCTGGCCGGGATGCCGTTGATGTCGTTGAAGGAGGTCATCACCGCCAGCGCGCCGGCCTCCAGCGCGGCCTTGAACGGCGGCAGGTGCACGTCGCGCAGGGTGCCTTCGGAAATCTCGACCGCGTTGTAGTCCAGCCCGGCAGTCACCGCGCCGTAGGCGACGAAGTGCTTGGGCGTGGCCAGCAGCGAATCGTGCGCGGCCAGGTCCGGGCCCTGGAAACCGCGCACGCGGGCGGCGGCGAAGGCGCATCCCAGCAGCACGTCCTCGCCGGCGCCTTCGGCCCCGCGTCCCCAGCGCTGGTCGCGGGCGATGTCCACCGCGGGGGCGTAGGTCCAGTGGAGGCCGGCGGCAGTGGCTTCCACCGCGGTGGCGCGCGCGGTCCGTTCGGCGAGCGCCGGCTCGAAGCTGGCGGCTTCACCGAGGGGAATCGGGAACACCGTGCGCATGCCGTGGATGACGTCGGCGGCGAACAGCACCGGGATGCCCAGCCGGCTTTCCTCGACCGCCACCCGCTGGATCTCGCGGCCCGGCGCCGCGCCGACGCCATTGAACAGCGAGCCGACGCGCCCGGCGCGCACCTGGTCCAGCACCTCGGTGGCGTTGCGGGTGTTGGTCTCGGGATTCACGTCCGGCGCGAACGGGCGGACCATGTCGGCGAACACGCCGAGCTGGCCCACCTTTTCCTCCAGCGTCATCCGGGCGATGAGCGATTCGACCCGCGGGTCGGCGGGGAGCTTGTTCGGCATCGGTACGTGCTGTGCGGGGGTCGGCGGATTCTAGCGGAGCCGCGCTCCGGCTCCGTTGACGCCCGTCCCGTCCCCGAACGGACGGCGGCGCGAAGCCAGGCTCCGCGCCGCCGGTGGTACGCCCGCCAGTGGCGGGCGACGGGTCTGACGGGCTCAGCGCGACGCCGAGGCGTCGACCTTGAGCTTGGCCGCATCGACGCGGTTGACGCCGTCGACCTCGCCGGCGATGCGCTTGGCCTCGTCGGCCTGCGCCTTGGTGGCGACGTTGCCGGTCAGGAAGACCACGCCGTCGACGGTGTCGACCTCGATCTTCAGGCCGGAGACGTCGCTGTCGGCCAGCAGGCTGGACTTGACCTTGGTGGTGATCCAGGTGTCGGTCACCGGCTGGTTGGAATCGGCGTCGGCGGCCGGCTTCTTCTGCGGATCGGAGTGGTCGTCGGCCATGACGCTGCCGGAGAACAGCAGGGCGGCAAAGGTGGCGGCGAGAATGGACGTGTTCTTGCGCATATGGACCTCCTTGGCGATGTGGGGGGCCAGTCTCGGCGCGTGCCTGTCCAGCGCAGGTGAACCGGATGCCTGCGTTTCGTGATGCGTTCATCCGCATGAACGGGTTGCGATAGGCACGCCCCGCGCTTCTAATCGGGTCTCACCGATACGGAGCCAGACCCCATGTCTTCCCCGACGTTGAACGTGGGCCTGCTCGGCTACGGGCTGGCCGGCCGCGTGTTCCACGCACCGCTGGTGGAGACCACCGCGGGGCTGCGGCTGCACAGCATCGCTTCCAGCCGCGCCGGCGAGATCACCGCCCGCCATCCCGGCGTGCGCGTGTGCGCCGGGCCGGCGCAGGTGCTGGAGGATCCGGCGATCGACCTGGTGGTCGTGGCCACGCCCAACGATACCCACGCGCCACTGGCCCAGGCGGCGCTGCGCGCCGGCAAGCACGTGGTGGTGGACAAGCCGTTCGCCCTGGACCTGGCCCAGGCCCGGGCCGTGGCGGCCGAGGCACGCGACCTGGGCCGGGTGCTGTCGGTATTCCACAACCGGCGCTGGGATGCGGACTTCCTCACCCTGCAGGCACTCGTGCAGTCCGGGGCGCTGGGCGAGGTGATGGAACTGCACTCGCACTTCGACCGGTTCCGCCCGCAGGTGCCGGACCGCTGGCGCGACCGCGAAGGCCCGGGCGCCGGGCTGTGGTACGACCTCGGGCCGCATCTGGCCGACCAGGCGCTGCAGCTGTTCGGCCCGCCCCTGGCGGTGTACGCCGACCTGGGCATGCAGCGCGCCGGGGCCACCGCGGTGGACTATTTCCACGTGCAGCTGCGCTACCGGCGGCTGCGGGTGCTGCTGCATGGCGGTTCGCTGGTTACCGGCCATGAGCTGCGCTTCGCGGTGCACGGCACCGGCGGCAGCTGGACCAAGCACGGGCTGGACCCCCAGGAGGACGCGCTGCGCGCAGGCCACCGCCCCGGGCCGGATGCCTGGGGCCGGGACCCGCGTCCGGGGCGGCTGCTGCGAGCCGGCGCGGACGGCACGCCGGCCCAGGCCACCGCACCGTCGCTGGACGGCAACTGGCCGGCGTTCTACGCCGGCATGCGCGACGCCATCCTGCAGGGGACGCCGGCGCCGGTGGAGCCGGACGGCGCGCTGCTGGCGCAGGCGGTCATCGAGGCGGCGCTGGAAAGCGCCACCCACCGCCGCGAGGTGGCCTTCAACGCGCCGTGAGGCTCACTCTCGGCGCACGCGATGGCCGCCAAAGCCCTCGCGCAGGGCGGCCAGCAGCTTGTCGGCATAGGAGTCGTTCTCGCGCGAGCGCAGCCGCTCCAGCAGCGACAGCGTGATCACCGGTGCGGAGACGTCCAGGTCGATGGCCTCGGCCACCGTCCAGCGGCCCTCGCCCGAATCGGACACATACGGGGCGATCCCTTCCAGCGCCGGATTGTCCGCCAGCGCATCCACCGCCAGGTCCAGCAGCCACGAGCGCACCACGCTGCCGTGCTGCCAGATGCGCCCCACCTGGGCCAGGTCCAGCGCCAGCGATTCCTTGCGCTGCATGATCGCGAAACCCTCGGCGTAGGCCTGCATCATTCCGTACTCGATGCCGTTGTGGACCATCTTGGCGAAGTGGCCCGCGCCGCTGGGCCCGACGTGTCCCCAGCCACGGTCCGGCGCCGGCGCCAGGGTCTCGAACACCGGGCGCAGCAATGCGGCGGCCGCGGCCTCGCCGCCCACCATCAGGCTGTAGCCCTCCTCCAGGCCCCAGACACCACCGCTGGTGCCGCAGTCCAGCAGGTGCACGCCGGCATCGCGGCAGCGCGCGGCCCGGCGCATGCTGTCGCGGTAGTTGGAATTGCCACCGTCCACCACCACGTCCCCCGGCCGCAGCAGCGGCAGCAGGACCTCCACCGTGGCGTCCACCGGCGCGCCGGCGGGCACCATCATCCACACCACCCGCGGCGACGGCAGCGCTTCGACCAGCGCCGGCAGCGAGCCGGCCACGTCCAGGCCTTCGATGGCATCCCCGGCCGGCCCCGGGTCGAAACCCACCACCCGGTGCCCGCCACGCAGCAGGCGCCGGGCCATGTTGCCGCCCATCCTGCCCAGTCCGACCATGCCGATATCCATGAGACCTCCATGCCGTGGGAAGGTCGCCAGCGTCTCACAGGCCGCGCGCACGGACCGTGGGAAACCCGCCGGCTCAACCATGGCCGGTCCGGGCCGCTAACGAGGCGTCCCTGCCACCGGGCCCCCGCGGCCCGCCGGAGTCGCGCGCATGTCCATCCTCGACCGCCCGCTGCGGTCCGCCCCGCCAGCGGACGCCCCGCTGGCGGGCGCTCCCGACGCCACCAGCGTGCTGCCGGCGTTCGCCCGCGGCATGGCCGCCCTGCCCGGCGAGCTGGGCGACCTCGGGCGGCGCCTGCAGTCGGCCATCGAGGCCGCCGACTGGGCGACGGTGGCACGGGTGCTGCGCCAGTTCCTGGACAAGTACCTGCGGGACTTCGCCACCGCGCTGGAGGGCCCGGGCGCGGCGGAGGCCGAACAGCTGCGCGACCTGCTGCGGCAGGCGGTGGGCGTGGCCCTGGCCTCGCTGCTGCAGCCGCTGCCGGCGCTGGCCGACGAATCCACCGCCCTGGCGATGGACCTGCGGCGCTGGGCACCAGGGGCGGACCTGTCGCCGCTGGCATTGCGGGTGCGCGAGCTGTGCCACCAGGTGGGACTGCACGCCGGCGAGAGCGCCGAACAGCAGGCCCTGCTGCTGGAACTGTTCGACCTGCTGCTGGAGAACCTGTTCGAGCTGCTGGAGGACGGCAGCTGGCTGCGCGGCCAGGTCGTGGCGGTGCGCAGGCTGCTGGCCGACAACCCCGACCGCCATGCCCTGGAGGCGACCCGCCAGGGCCTGCGCGAGCTGGCCTACCAGCAAGGCCTGCTGCGGCGCGGGATCGACCAGTCCAAGGACGCCATGCGGGTGATGATGGTGTCCTTCGTCGAGGGACTGGACGGCATGGCCGCCCGGACCGGCGAATTCCAGGACCGGCTGCAGGCGCACCTGGCGGCCATACGCGAGGCACGCACCATCGCCGACCTGGGCCACCGCCTGGAAGACGTGATGGACGACACCCGGCGGCTGCAGGAGCAGGCCCAGCGGTCGCACGCGCAACTGCAGGTGGCCCGCGCCGACGTGGAGGCGGCCGAGTCCCGGGTGCGCGAGCTGGAGGCGCAACTGCGCGACATCGGCGAACTGGCCAGCAGCGACCCGCTGACCGGGGCGCTCAACCGCCGCGGCTTCGAGGAGCTGTATGCCGCCGCGATGCGCCAGGCCGAGCGCGACGGCTGGACCCTGGCCGTGGCCGTGCTGGACCTGGACGAGTTCCGCCGCCTCAACGGGCGCCACGGCCATGCCGGCGGCGACGCCGCCCTGCGCCACCTGGTGCAGGTGCTGCGCGGCGGGCTGCGCGGCGATGATGCCCTGGCGCGCTACGGCGGCGAGGAGTTCGTGCTGCTGATGCCGCGCACCTCGCTGGAGGACGCCGGCGCCCGGCTGCAGCAGCTGCAGCGGGAGCTCGCCGCACGTCCGCTGGACCACGAGGGCCGGCGCATCGAGGTGCGCTTCAGCGCGGGCGTTGCCGTGCGCCAGCTGGGCGAAAGCGCCGAGCAGCTGCTGCACCGCGCCGACCGCGCGATGTACCGGGCCAAGCAGGACGGACGCAACCGCGTGGTCACCGTGCGCTGACGGCCACCGCACGCCTCACTCAGCGGGGCCGCCCGGCCGGGCGCTCGTCGCCGTCGGGGGTGTAGGCCAGCGGAGAGTACAGGTTGAGCGTCTTCAGCGCGGTGCTGCCGGTGTTGCGGATGCCGTGCTCCTCCCCGCGCGCGATCAGCAGCAGGCTGCCCGGCCCCAGCCTGACCCTGCGGCCGTCTACGGTCGCCTCGCCGCTGCCGGCCACCACATAGAGCCACTGGTCCGCGCCCCGGTGGCGGTTGCCCGGGCCGCCCTCGCTGGCGCCCGGCTCGAGCACCATCTGCGCGGCCTGGACCCGGCCGTGGTCGAACAGGACGCGGAAGCCGCGCCCGAAACGCAGTCGCCGGTGGTGCATGGGCGGTCCTCGCAGGGGGTGTGCCAGACCATCGCCGCCCGCCCGTGAAGCGGTCGTCGCCCACGGTGGTTTCACGCGCCCTTGCGCGCGCAGGCGGCCCAATCCCCCGGTCGCCCCTCCCCACGGACCACGCCGATGCCCCTCCGGCTGGGTTTCCAGATCGCCTACCGCTTTGCCCAGCCCACGCCGATGGTGGCGATGCTGGACATCCATGACAGCCATGCCGGCCGCGTGATCGCCGGTCCGTCGCCGTGGACCACGCCGGACCTGCCGCTGCGCCGCTATCGCGACCGCTTCGGCAACACCTGCACCCGGCTGCTGGCACCGGCCGGCCTGCTGGTGCTGCAGGCCGAGGCGCTGGTGCGGGAGGGTGCGGAAGTCGAGCGCGCATGGCCGGGTGCGACGCAGGTGGCGAGCGTGCCCGCCGCCGTGCAGGAGTTCCTGCGGGCAAGCCGCTACTGCGAGGTGCGTCCGCTGCAACGGCACGCGCTCGTGCGTTTCGGCGAGCTGCCCTCGGACCGCGTGCGCGTGCAGGCCATCTGCGCGCACGTGGCGCGCACCATCGAGTACGCCCCCGAAAGCGCGGACTGCACCCGTGGCGCCATGCGCGCGCTGCAGGAAGGCAAGGGGGTCTGCCGCGACTTCGCGCATGCGGCCATCGCGCTGTGTCGCGCGGCCGGCATTCCCGCCCGCTACTGCATGGGCTATCCACCGGCCGGCGGCGACGCCTCCGCCGGCTTCAGCGCCTGGTTCGAGGCGTGGGTGGACGGCCAGTGGACGGCGTTCGACGCGCGCACCGGCGGCGCCTGCCCGGCGCGCATTGCGCTGGCCCGCGGGCGCGACGCCGCCGATGCGGCCACCAGCTGCGCGTTCGGCCCGTGCGAGCCGGAACGGATCCAGGTGTGGTCCACGCGCCAGGACGAGCCGATGGTGCTGCCCGCGGCGACGGCGACGGCCGCGCCGCTCGCCCTGGCCTCCTGAACCGGGACTGCGCATTTCACGTCTCCTCGGCCTGGCCTTGCCGCGGCGCTTACGCCCGGCATGCGCAGATGGGCGCACGGCGCGACGCGCCCTTTCCAGAGGAGGCACCATGAACAAGTCGACCCCGCTGTTTGCCCTGGTCCTGGCCGGCACCTTCGCCTGCGGCACCGCCCTGGCACAGGATCCGCACACCCCGACCGCCACCCACAAGGTCCAGAAGATGGACACCGACGGTGACGGCCGCCTGTCGCTGGCCGAGTTCACCGCCGGTGGCCGCAAGACCGCCGACGACTTCGCCAAGTACGACGTCAACGCCGACGGCTACATCACCGACGAGGAGATGGAGGTCGGCAAGGAGCGTGGGATGGTGCCCGGCGAGAAGAAGGATGCGCGTGGCAAGGCGCATCCGGTGCCGACCACCAACCCCAAGTCGCCGGACCGCACCGACACCGTCGGCAACGAGTGACCACTGGCGCGCGCGGCCGCCGCGGCGGACCGCGCGCGCCGCTTTGCGGAGGCCCCCATGACCCGCCCGACCTCACCCCCCGAACAGCACAGCACCCGTGACAACGAGCGCCCGGCCGCGGACCAGGACAAGCCGCACACCGCCGACCGCTACCGCAACGACCATGCGCGCTGGAAGGAACAGGACATGCCCGACACCGACCCGGCACGCAACCACGCCGAGCCGGAGGACTACGAGCGCATGTCGCCTGACCGGCCCCGCCGCTGAACCCGACCCTCCCGGCGTTACAGTGCAGGCTGACTCCCGGAGGGAATGCCCATGGAAACAATGGAACTGCACCGCGGCCGGCTGATCGACCACCTGCACCTGGTGGTCCGCGACCTCGACGCCAGCCAGCGCTTCTACACCGCGGTGGCCGCCGCGCTTGGCGTGCCGCTGGGCGGCTCTGGCGACGACTGGTTCTGGATCGACGAGCTGTTCGTCTCCAGCGTGGACAGCGCGGCGGCCGCCGGCGTGGCGACCGGCCGCGTGCACCTGGCATTCCAGGCCGCGGACCGGGCGATGGTCGAAGCCTTCCACGCCGCGGCCCTGGCGGCCGGCGGCCGCGACAACGGCGCGCCCGGCGAACGTCCCTACCATCCCGGCTATTACGCGGCGTTCGCGCTCGATCCGGACGGCAACAACATCGAGGCCGTGTACCACGGCCCGGCAGACCGCAGCGCGGACTCGGTCCGGATCCACTTCCAGGAGTGAGGTCGGCGACGTGCCGCGTGTTTCAACGCACGCGGCGACGCCATGGCCATGCCCCGGCCACGACCAGCACCGCGGGCGCCAGCACCACCGCGGCCCTGAACCACAGCGGCCAGTCCTCGCCCATGCGCACCACGCCTGCGATCGCGAGGGCCTGGAACCCTGCCAGCAGGCCCAGCGCATGCCAGCGCGGCGCACGCGGCGCCATCCACGCCGACAGCCCCGCCCCGGCGGCGAGCGACAGCACCAGCCAGGCCAGGTCCCAGGCCAGCCGCGGTCCGCCTCCGGCCGCCATTCCCGTCGCGGTGGCCAGGGCGCTGCCGGCGAGGTTGACCGCCGGCAGCGTGGCCACCCCGGTGAGCAGGGCGACCAGCGAATGGAATGCCACGGCCAGCGGGCGCAACGCGGGCCTGCCGCCGGCGTGGGGCGCGTTCCTCAACGGCCGGCTTTCCCGGCCGGGGCGCGGCCGCGGGCGGCCTGCTGCCCCCGCACCCACTGCATCTGTTCGACGAAGGTGGTGGTCCAGTAGCGGTCGCGGTTGGCGGCCAGGAAGGCCAGCAGCTCCTCGTGCGCCTGGGTGGACACGGAGAGGTAGTCGCCCCCGATGCCGTGGAAGGTGAAGCCGACCATCGTGCCCTTGCGCCCGGCTTCCTCGACCAGCGCGATCAGCTGCGCCCCGGTCACGTCGGCCGGTACCGCGGCAGGCACCGCCGCCGGATCCAGCGCCCACATGTCCGGCACCACGTCGCCACCGACCAGCTTGATGCCGGCGAAGCGGTCGGCGATGGCGTCGATGTAGTTGCCATCGGACACGGTGCTGTCGCCGCACGGGGCGGTGTAGGTGCGCGGGCCTTCGCGCCCGTCCATCGCGCGCAGGAACACGTCGGCCAGCTCGACCTCCTCGCGCAGCTGGGCCACGGTCTTGCGGTCCAGGTCGTGCAGCGGCTGCACCCATTCGCGACCCGGCCCGTGGCCGGAGCACGGATGGGACAGGCTGTGGTTGCCCAGCTCGTGGCCCATGCCGGCCAGCGCGCGCCATTCCTCCAGCCGCTTCTGCAGGCCCTCGCGGCCGGGCACGATGTAGAACGTGGCCTTCAGGCCGTGGCGCTGCAACGCAGGCACCGCGTTGTCCAGCTGCGACTCCAGCGCATCGTCGTAGGCCAGGCTGACCGCGGCCCTGCGGCCCTCCGGCCAGGTGAACTTCCCACTTGCCGCGGCCGGCAGTGCCAGCGATGCCAGGCACAGTGCCAGGCAGATCCTGCGTGCTCCCATGTGTCCCCCGATCGGCCACGGCCCTCCCGCGCCTTCGGCCGCAAGTCTAGCCGCAGGCACCATCCGGCGACCGCGCGCGCTACCCTGCGGACGTCGCCACCGGAGGCCCCCGCCCATGTCCATGCACATGTCCCGATCGCTGTTGCGCGCATGCGTCCTGCTGCTGGCGCCGGCCCCGTTGCCGCTGCTGGCCGCCCCCGCGACCGAGCCGGCGCTGCTGTGGCAGGCCACCGGGTTCGCCGCACCCGAATCGGTGGTGTACGACGTCGCGCGCGACCGCTTCTACGTCTCCAACATGGCCAGCGCCGGTGAAGGCGCCACCCCCGGCGACGGCTTCATCAGCCGGCTCGATGGCGAGGGCCGGATCCTGGACCTGGAGTGGATCGGCGGCCTGGAAAACCCCAAGGGGCTCGCCCTGGCCAACGGCCGCCTCTACGTGGGCGACGACGATGCGCTGGTGGAGATCGATCCGGAAGCCGGCACCGTGGCCGCGCGCCACCGGCCGGTGGACGGCGGACCGGGCCAGTTCAACGACTGCACCGCCGATGAGGCTGGCAACGTCTACGTCTACAGCCGCCGGCTGGCGACGGTCTACCGGCTCTCGCGCGAAGGGTTCGCGCCGTGGGTCCAGGTCGACGTGCCGGCCACCGGCCACTTCAACGGCCTGCGCGCCGACGGCGGGCGCCTGCTGGCCGGCAGCTGGGAGGTGCCGGCCACCGGCGAGCGCGGCCACCTGAGCACGTTCGACCTGGCCGATGGCCGCGCCGGGCGCATCGGCACCACGCCGATTGGCCAGATCGACGGCATCGAGCCAGACGGACAGGGCGGATGGACCGTCACCGATTTCACCGCCGGCCGGCTGCTGCACGTGGCCGCCGACGGCTCGGCCACGCCGCTGCTGCAGCTGCAGAGCGGCAACGCCGACCACCTCTACCTGCCGGACCGGCAGCTGCTGCTGGTACCGCTGCTGCGCGGCAACCGCCTGCTGGCGTTCCGCTGGACGCCGGTGGCCGACTAGCCGCCGGCACCGGGCGGACGCCGGATGCGCCGCCGCGGTGGCTGCGGCGCGCGCTCGGCCATGTCCCGTACCCGCGCGCCGGCCTCGCGCACCAGCGCCGGCAGCAGGTGGGTCTCCGGCAGCAGGTGCCAGTACTTCTGCGGCATCTCCTGGCGCATCATCCGGGTGTTGAGCCGGGCCGGATTGAAGATGTTGGCGTAGTACGTGCGCCACAGGCCGTCATGGGCGTCGTCGGGCGGCACGTCACTGCGCTGGCCACCCGGCCCGGCCCACAGCTGCGTCCCATCCCAGCGCGCGCTGCGGTACGGGGTGACGATGGTCCAGCGCATGCCGGCGAAACGCCGGGCGAAGAACGGCGCGACCCGGTCGACGATGCAGTGTTCCGGCTCGAACCAGGCGATGTAGGTCTCCTCCTCGCCGGGCACGGCACGGAAGCGCACGAACGCCTTCATCTTGTGGGTGTCGCGGCGCACCGCCTTTTCCAGCACCCGGGCGCGTACCACGTCCGCATCGGTGCTGCGCTCCAGCAGCTGGCGCGCGCCGTGGCCGATGCGCCACAGCATCCGGTACAGCAGCGCATGCCGTTGAGGGTCGCGGTGGCACAGCACGCGCGCGGCCAGGTCCAGGAAGCCGGGCGGAACCGAGAGCGCGGGCATGTCGGCGCGCGGTGGGGCCGATCCCAGGTCCGGCCAGGGCAACAGGCCGGGCTGCGCGTCGCCGTTCCAGTCCACCTGCTCCGGCGCCAGCCCCGCGGCCCAGGCCTGGCGCGCGGCCGCCCGCCAGGCGCCCACGTCCCAGGGCGGATCCAGCGCGGCGCGGAAGCCGCTCATCCGAACAGGTCGGCCTGGCGCGGCGCCGGAGCCAGCTGCGCGCGCAGCCGCGCCGGGTCGTCCAGGCGCGCCCGCGGATGATGGTCGAGCACGCTGACGAATGGCAGCAGCTTCTTCAGCGGCGCGCGCAGGCGACCGAGGTCCTCCAGCCGCAGCCGGCCATGGCGCCGCGCGCTGACCAGCCGGTCCACGTTGCGCGCGCCCAGCCCCGGCACGCGCAGCAGCATCTCGCGCGGCGCGCTGTTGAGGTCCACCGGGAAGTGCTGCGGATGGCGCAACGCCCAGGCCAGCTTGGGATCGATGTCCAGGTCGAGCATGCCGCTGCCGGCCTGGGGCGTGGGCGGCACGATCTCGTCCACTTCGAAACCGTAGAACCGCAGCAGCCAGTCGGCCTGGTACAGGCGGTGCTCGCGCTGCAGCGGCGGCGCGCGCGGCGGCAGCTGGGCGGAGGCATCGGGGATCGGGCTGAACGCCGAGTAGTACACCCGGCGCATGCGGAAATCGCCATACAACGCACTGCTGGTGCGCAGGATCACGCCGTCGTCCGCGCCGTCGGCGCCGACGATCATCTGGGTGCTCTGTCCGGCCGGGGCGAAGCGCGGCGTCCGCCGCCGCGGGCCGGTCCTCGCCAGCCGGGCCGCCTTGCGCGCCTCGGTGTTCTCGTCGATCCGCCAGCGCAGTTCGCCCATGGCCCCGCGGATGCCGTCGGCGCGCTTTTCCGGTGCGAGCCTGGCCAGGCCTTCCACCGTGGGCAGTTCGACGTTGATGCTCAGCCGGTCGGCATAGCGGCCGGCCTTCTCCAGCAGCTCCGGCGCGGCCTCGGGGATGGTCTTGAGGTGGATGTAGCCGGCGAAGTGGTGGTCCTCGCGCAGGCTGCGCGCGACCTCCACCAGCTGCTCCATGGTGTAGTCGCCATTGCGGATGATGCCGCTGGAGAGGAACAAGCCCTCGATATAGTTCCGCTTGTAGAAGTCGAGCGTCAGCCGCACGACCTCCCCGGTGGCGAAGCGCGCGCGACGCACGTTGCTGCTCACCCGGTTGACGCAGTACGCGCAGTCGTAGATGCAGAAGTTCGTCAGCAGGATCTTCAGCAGCGACACGCAGCGCCCGTCGGGCGTGTACGAGTGGCAGATGCCCATGCCCTCGGTGCTGCCGACCCCGCCGGTGCCGCGCGAATCGCGGCGCCCCGCGCCACTGGAGGCGCAGGACGCGTCGTACTTGGCCGCGTCGGCGAGGATCGCGAGCTTGTCCTGCAACTCCATGCCGCGAGCCTGCCCTGGGGGCGTCTCAGGATCCGAGACGCGGACCGCAGGCGCCAGCCCGTCCAATGAACCGTTCAACCGGCGTGTGCCTGGCTGTATCCCATGCGCGCCGGACATCCCCGGCCGGTCCGGCGGGCATCCCACCGGTGCGGCGGCGGCCACGCCGGCCGCCGCTGCACCTGCCGCTCTACGGGGCGCGGTGTACGTAGACCGGATCGCCGGATCGCACCGGCTCCACCGTATGCGCCACCGGGCCCGGCGCGACGTGCCCGGCCGCCACCGGCGGGGTGGTCAGCAGGTCGTTGGTGCGGCGCTGCTCGGCGATGAGCTGGCGCAGCAGCGGCTTGATCCCGAACACCGCGAACGGCACCAGGATCCACAGCACGGTCAGGATCAGGGCAAAGATGCCCGCGACGATCATCAGCACGTTCATGCCGGTGTAGGCGGCATTGCTGGAAAGGGCCAGCAGCATGGTCTCGCTCCTTGCGTGGCGGGCGCTCGGGCCCGGTGGGCGCCGCGCAGGCCAGGACCGGCGGCGGCGCCCATGCTTGGCCAGCGCCCGTCCACGGGCGGTGAACCAGTGGCGCTCGCGACCCGGGCGCAAGCGCCGGCGGGCGGCGCGCAAGGCGACTGCGCCGCGCGGAGCGCCGGCACACGGGCGCCGCACGCGCAGGCGTGCCGGAGCAGAGACGGGGAACACGCGCCGGGACCGGGCGCGGAGGTGTTACCTGCGTTCGCGGCGCAGGGCGACGGTACCCAGGCCGACCACGGCGGCCAGGCCGATGGCGAGGAACACGAACAGCGGCGTCAACGACATGGAAGCTCCCTTTCTGCAGGACGGACCCGCGGCGCCGGAGGCACCGCGCTGGAACGGACGAGGGAATGCTGCGTCGCGACCTCCCCTGCCGGCCGCGCCCGGCCGGGTCGACCCGGCCGCCATCCCTTATACGCGCCCCTTCCGCCCCGGCCACGCTGCACTGCACACAGCCCGCGCCGGGAGCCAGCCGCTCAGCGGGCCAGCTCCAGGTGGTCATCCAGCTCCGGACCGCCGCCGCGGTCGCCACTGCCGGCGGCCACGTGCACCGCCTCGCCCAGCACCGTGGCCTGGGTGCCGTGCCGCCCGCGCGGCAGTGGCGCCAGGGTGCTCCAGCGCCCGCTGGCGGGGTCGTAGGCCTCGACCTCGTCATGCGCCGGCACCTGGCGGGCGCTCTCGCCGCCCATCAGCACCAGGCGGCCCTCGAAGGCGACCGTGCCGGGGCCGGCGCGCGGGGTCGGCAACGGCGCGGCCAGGGTGCTCCAGCGCCCGCTGGCCAGGTCGTACACGTCCACCTCGGGGATGGTCAGCGACAGGGTGTCGCCGGTGTCGTGCGAGGTGCGGCGGCCGCCGGCGGCGTACAGCAGGCCGTCGATGACCACGGCATGGAAGTGGTCGCGCGCATGCGGCGCATCGGCCAGCTCGGTCCACTGGCCGCTCGCCGGGTCGAACGCGTCCAGCCACGGCACGTAGCCGCTCATGTGGCCGCGGGTGTTGCCGCCGACCAGGTAGATGAGTCCGCCATGCGAGGCCACGCCGGCCGAACCGCGGCGCCGGTGCGCCGGCACCTCCGCGCCCTGGCTCCAGCGGTCGCTGGCAGGGTCGTAGACCAGCACGTGGGTCAGCGCCTGCTCCTCGGGGAAATCGCCGGTCAGCGCGCCCAGCACGTAGAGCTTGCCGTCATGGGCCAGCGCCTGGACGTGGTGGATTTCCAACGGCGGCGCCGCGCCCTGCTGCCAGCGGCCGGTGGCCGGATCGAAGATGTCCAGCGGACGCTCGCCGCGGCCGCCAAGCAGGTACAGGCGCCCGTCCACGGCGACGAAGCCGTTCTCGTGGCGGGCGGTGGGTGCGCCGGCGGTGGCCGGTACCGCCGACCACGCAGGACCGGCCGGGCCGGCGTGCGCGGCGGGCAGGGCCACGGCGAGGGCGAGGGCAAGAAGCAGGCGGGATGTGCGCGGGCGCGTACGGGAGGGCTGGGGCTCGGTCATGGGCGTCCCTGGGTATGGGGCGTGCGCGTGGCGCGCAGGCCTGGCGGCGTGGCCGGTGCACGGTGACCCGCGGCCGCCGCCGGCGTCAATGGTGGAGGGCGCGGACCAAGCCGGCGCGCGCAGGCGCGCCCGCCGATCCGCGGCCGGTTCATGGACCGGCGGGCGAGCGGGCTCCATCCGGAGGCGCTGGCGTACCGCACCGTGCCGCCGCGCCAGCGGCGTCAATGGCGGCAGGCCGCGACATCGCGCCGGATGGTCGCGCGCCGCTGGCCCGTTCCATTGCGCAGCCCCGCCTGCGGCCCCCGGGACCGGAGTCCGGCACCCCTGCCCCGCCGGCTGCGGCAGGGGGCGATACCGGCATTGCATCGCGCGCCGCAGTGGACGGGTGATTCCCCGGTGCGCCGCGCTCAGCGCCGCTCGTCGCGCCGGCGCGAGGGACGCGCCTCGGGCCCCTGCAGCATCAGCGGGCCGGGCCCGTAGCCGGGGACCGGACCGAAGCCCGGCCCGTAAGGCCCATACGGTCCGTAGCTCCCGTACGGGTCATGGAACGGGTACGGGCCTTCGTGGCTGCCGACGTTCAACTGCAGGTTGAGGGTGCGCGGACTGCCGTCGGCACCGGCGTACTCCTTGCAGTAGTTGACCGTCGCGGCCTGCCAGTTGCTGTTGCCGCCATGCCGCGAGTAGCCCACCCCGGCCTCGACCATGCCGGTGATGTCGGTCGCCTCGCCGGTGGGCGAGGCTGGACAGCCGGCGCGGTCGAAAACCGTCTTGCCGGACCGAGCCGGGGCGGGCACGCCGGAGGTGTCGCCATACCAGGTGCCCGGTGGATCGTTGCGGTAGCCGGCCAGCGAGGATTGCGGCAGGGCCAGGTCCAGCGCGGTGGCCGGCGCCTCGCCCTGCCCGTCCGCATACGCCGGGGCGGCGACGGCGACGGACAGGAGGGCCAGGACGGGGGCATAGGACAGCAGGCGCATCGGCGGTTCCCGTTGCCGCCCATGGCGGCCATCGCCACACCCTACCAGCGCCGGCTTGAACGCGGGATGTGCCGGGGCGTCGGCCCGCGCGCCCACGTGCGCCCGCGGGCCGGAAGCGGTCCTCAGCGCCGCAGGAACGCCAGCAGGTCCTCGTTGAGCCGCGTCTTGTGGGTGTCGGTGATGCCGTGCGGCGCCCCTTCGTAGACCTTCAGCTGCGCGCCGGGTACCAGCGCCGCGGAGGCACGCCCGGACAGGTCGATCGGCACCACCTGGTCGTCGTCGCCGTGGATCACCAGGGTGGGCACGTCGAACTTCGCCAGGTCCTGGCGGAAATCGGTGGCCGAGAACGCGGCGATCGACTCGTAGGTGTTGCGGTGCCCGCCCTGCATGCCCTGCGCCCAGAACGACCGCACCAGCGCATCGCTGGCCTGCGTGCCAGGCCGGTTGAACCCGAAGAACGGCCCGGAGGCGATGTCCAGGTACAGCTGCGAGCGGTTCTCTATCGAGGCCTGGCGGAAGCCGTCGAACACCTCCAGCGGCAGGCCGCCGGGATTGTCGCCGGTGCGCAGCATCAGCGGCGGCACCGCCGATACCAGCACCGCCGCCCTGACCCGCCCGGTGCCATGGCGGCCGATGTAGCGCGCCACCTCGCCGCCGCCGGTGGAGAAGCCCACCAGGGTGGCATCGCGCAGGTCCAGCGCCTCGATCACTGCGGCCAGGTCGTCGGCGTAGTGGTCCATGTCGTTGCCGTCCCACGGCTGGCTGGAGCGGCCGTGGCCGCGGCGGTCGTGCGCCACGACCCGGTAGCCGTGCGAGGCGAGGAACAGCATCTGCGATTCCCAGCTGTCCGAACTCAGCGGCCAGCCGTGGCTGAAGGTGACCACCGGGCCGTCCTTGGGGCCCCAGTCCTTGTAGTACAGCTGCACGCCGTCGGCGGTGCTGATGTGGGTGGCGGAACGGGAGACGGCGAAAGCGCGGGCGGTCATGGCAGGGCTCCTTGGGTGGGGCCGGCGCGATCGGCGCCGGTGGAGCCACTTTGCGCCGGCATGGCCGCCGGCCGTGTTACAGCGCGTCCGGGAAACTTCACCGGCCGTCCCGCGGACCGTCGCCAGGAAGGCGCTGGTGCCGAGCCCTGCGGCACTGCCGCGACGGCGGCCGGTAGGCTTCGCCCCGCCACCGGCCACCCGCCACGCGCCACGCGCAGCGGGGGCGGCCCGCCGCGCGATCAGAAATCCATCGCCTCGGTGAATCCGGCCAGCAGCTGGCTGAAGATCTCCACCTGGCTGCGCAGGTGCGCGGCATGGTCGGCGTGCAGCATCTCGAAGTCGTACTGCAGGTACGGGTCCATCTCGTCGTCCAGGTGCAGGCGCACGTAGCGGTAGCGGCCGTTGAACACGTTCGCCGTCTGCAACGTGGTGCCGTGCTCCAGGTCCAGCGCGGTTTCCAGCTGCAGCGAACCGCAGCGCCCGGCCTGGCAGTCGTAGAAGTTGAGGAACGCGGCCAGGCCCCGGACCTGGAACTGGATCCGCGGATCGCCCACGCCATCGACCTGCAGTTCCGGCGACAGCTCCATCGCCTTCATCACCGCCATCGCCTCCTCGCCGCTGATGCCGCGCCCCTGTGCGAGGGCATCGGCCGCCAGCCATGGCGCCAGCGCCAGCGACAGGGCCACCAGGCCCGCCTTGATCCTGTTTCCGGTCATGTCCTTCCCCTGGTTGAGTGGCCGGCGTCCCCCTCGGGTCCGCTCCGGCGGCGGCCCCCCGGCCGCATGCGACCGGACGCGCGACGCGCCTCCGGCCGGGCGAGGATACCCGGGGCCGGCGGCCAGGGCACCGGGCCGGCACGGGCAGCGGCCGGCGGCAGCCCACGCCTGCTGCACCCGCTGGCGGCCACACTGGGTACCCCGCGACCGGAGACCGGCCATGACGCCCCTCGACAAACCCCTGCGCCGTGAGCTGGCCATCGGCGATGAGCTCTACACCCTGACCGTCAGCCCCGAGGGCCTGAAACTGGTGCCCAAGGGCAAGCGCAAGGGCCTGGAGCTGGCCTGGACCGACCTGGTCAGCGGCGATGCCGCGCTGGCGAGCGCGCTGCAGGCTTCGCTGGCGCGCTGAGCGGGCCGTCGGGCCCCGGGCACGACGACTGCAAGTCCGCTGCGGCGCCGGCACGCGAACGCAGCCATGCCAGCGCACCGGCCTCCATGCCCTTGAACTTCGGATCACCGGCCAGGGGTGCGACCAGCAGCCGGTCGGGCCGCGTCAGGCGCTTGACCGCGTGGTACAGCGGCGCGCGCCCCTGCCCGGAGGCGACCAGGTACAGGCCCGGCGCAAGCCGGCGCAGCGCCGGCTCCGGCACCAGGCCACGCAGCCCCGGATCCGGCTCGATCACCACCAGGTAGAGCGCCTGTTCCATGCCGCGGACCATCGCAGCGCGACACACACGGGCACGTGAACCGCGGGGGCCACCTGCTCGGGAGCTCGCCCCGGATGCCCGCGCCGCGCGCGGCTAGAACATCAGTGCCAGGGTATAGAGACCGAACAGGGCCAGGCCGCAGCGCTGCACCAGGACGTGCGGCCACACCAGCATCGGCACGACCAGGCCGATGCGCACGCCGTGGTAGACCGCGTAGCCGGGCAGCGTCGCGGACAGTGCGGCGCCATCGATCAGGTCGTAGATGAAGTTGATCGCCAGGCTGGCCAGGACCGGCGCCATCAGCATGCCGGCCAGCAGCCCGCGGTGTGCAGCGTAGTGGGCTTCCATGCCCGGCGCCTCGCCCTCGTGCGGAATGATCAGCCGGCTGATGACGATGTAGGGCAGCGCCACGGCCAGGCAGCCGGCCACCTGGGGCAGATCGAGCGTCATCTGCGGCTGGGCGGCGAAGAAGGCCAGCCACTGCTGGCAGATGCAGACGATCAGCACCACCGCCAGCAGCGGCACCGTCCAGCCCACCGGAACCCGCCGGCGCAGGCGGTACATGTCGGCGAAGGCATGGCAGACGTTGGCCAGCGCCAGTCCCAGCAGCAGTGCATAGAAGGCGAACAGCGCCTCGAAACCGCTCATCGTCCGGCGTCCCCTGAGATCCCCGGCGCGCATGATCGCGCGGGGCCGATGCGGCCCGTGGCGGCGCGCCATCGGCCAGGCCGCGCTTCGCGGAGATCCGGCGCGTGCATCGTGGGGATGCACTGAGGCCCCGGGCAGACGGCCCCGGAGCGGAACCCGCCGCGGCCCAGCGCCGGCAGGCGCCGCTTTAGTCCGCCGGTGCCGGCGCGCCGGGCATCCACAGCCAGCGCAGCACGTCCGGCAACAGGCGGCCGCCGTGGTCGTCCGAGTGGCCGCCCTCGCCCCAGACGTGGGCCACGCGGTAACGCGGCCCGGTGTCGCCGGCGCGGTCGGCCTCGGCGTTGGCCCAGTGCAGCGCCGCCAGCACCTGCTGGTTGGCCAGGAACCAGTTGCCGTGCTCGTTGTCCAGGTCGTTGCGGCCGTCCTGCAGGAACACGCGCAGCGGGCGCACCGGGCCTTTGCGCACCAGGGTCGGGTACAGGTCGCCACCGGGCCGCATCGGCTGGCCCTCGTGCGCCGGCCGGTAGCCGATGGAGACGTAGCTGCCGATCATGCTGACCACGTTGCCGAACGCCTCGGGCCGGTGCCAGGCCACGGTGAAGGCGGCGATCGCACCGCTGCTGGTGCCGCCGATCGCCCGTCGCGCCGGATCGTCACTGAGGCGGTAGCGCGCGGCCACCTGCGGCAGCAGCTCGTCCACCAGCATGCGCGCGTAGGTGTCATCCAGCGCGTCGTACTCCTGCGCGCGGTGGTCCGGATTGGCGTAACCGAGCTCGTCCGGCCAGTGCGCCGCGCGATGGCCGGGCGTGACGAACACCCCGATGGTCGGCGGGATGTCACCACGATGGACCAGGTTGTCGATCACGTGCTGCACCCGCAGCGAGCCGTCGAGATTGGTCGCGCGGTGGCCGTCGTGGAACACCAGCAGGTTGGCCGGCTGGCGCCCGTCGTACGCGGCCGGCACGTGGATCCAGTAGCGGCGCACGGTGCCCGGAATGATCCGGCTGTGGAACTCGAACGGCCCCTCCAGCCGGCCCTGCGGCACGTCCGGCTGGCGCAGCGAGTCGGCCGTCAGTGCGTAGCGGCGCGGCTGCGCGGGCGGGGTGGCCAGTGCGGCCACGCTGGAAGCAAGCAGTACGGCGGCCACCAGCAGGCGGCAGACGGCATTCCCGGCCATGGGCGATCTCCTCGCAGGTCCGCCACAGGGTACCGCCGCCAGCCGGCACCCGGCAGCGCGCGTCCTGCCCGGTAGGATGGGCCGCACCTGCCACCGACCCGCCTGGAGCGCGATGTCCCGACGACGCACCGCCTGCGGCCTCGCCGTGTTGTGCCTGGTGCTGCTCGTGGCCGCCGCTTTCGGTCGCCGCCAGGCGCTGGCCTGCGAACTGGCGGGCCTGGGCGGGTACCGCCCGCTGCAGCCGCGCGTGCATGCCGCCGCCGACGCGGATCGGGCGCAGGCACGCACCTTCCGGGCGCTGGTGGCCGCCGCGTCCGCCCGGCTGGAAGCGACCTACGGTGCACCTGCGTCGCGGCCGCGCATCGTGTTCGCCGGGTCGGCGCAGGCGGCGCGCAGGCTGGGCGCCAACGACACCGCCACCCTGCATCGCGCGCCCTGGGGCAGCTGCATTGTCGTCGGCCCGCAGGGCCGCAGTGTCGACGTGGTCGCGCACGAATGGCTGCATGCCGAGATCCAGCACCGGGTCGGCTTCTGGCGCAGCCTGCGCCAGGTCCCGGCGTGGTTCGACGAGGGCGTGGCGCTGACCGTCGACCACCGCGCGCCGTTCCTGCCGGGCCACATCCACCTCGGCGCGGAGGAGGTGCGCGCGGTGCGGCGGCGGGTGCGCGGCGGCGAATTCTTCGCCGGCGATGGCGCGACGGTGCATGCCCGCTACCAGGCGGCGCGGCTGGCGGTGCTTCCGCTGGTGCAGCCCGCCAGCCTGTACCCGGACCTGGCACGGATCGCCGGCGGCGAGTCGTTCGAAGAGGTGTTCGGATCCCGCGTCCCGGCGGACTGATCCGGCCACCGGCCGCGACAATTCCAGATGGCTCCGCGCGCCAGGAAGGGGTGCGCCCTGCACACCTGCACCCACGCCCGCGGGCGGCAACACCGACGTGGGGCGGTGCGCACGACGTATCGGCGCCACGGTGGCCGCTGCCGGCCGTGGCGCCCGGATCTCAGTTGCCGAGCAGCTCGACCTCGAACTTCAGGGTCGCGTTGGGCGGGATCACGCCACCGGCGCCGCGTGCGCCGTAGCCCAGTGCCGGCGGGATGATCAGGGTGCGGGTGCCGCCGACCTTCATCCCCGCCACGCCCTCGTCCCAGCCCTTGATGACCATGCCGGCGCCCAGCGGGAAGATGAAGGGCTCGTCGCGGTCCTTGCTGGAATCGAACTTCGCGCCCTGCTGGCCGTCCTGGTAGAGCCAGCCGGTGTAGTGCACGGTCACGTTGCGGCCCGGCGCGGCTTCGGCGCCGGTGCCCACGACGGTGTCCTCGTACTGCAGGCCGGTGGCGGTGGTGGTCAATGCCATCGAAAGATCCTTGGTCGGGTGTGGGGGTTCCACGGGCGCACAGTCTAGCGGCCCATGCAGGACGCAAGCGCGGCTCCAGGCGCCGCCGTCGCCGGGGGTGCGGGCCCGTGCGATCGGGAGCCCGTCCCCGTACAGGTGGTGGCGGTGAGCCTGCCGCCCTCCACGCCCAGGCGCAGCGCGAACGCCGGCGAAGCTGCCGGCCGCCGGCGTCCTTTCGCCGCACGCGCCGGGCACATCGCTGATCCTTGTCCGGGCGGTAGCGGTGGCGGAGTTCGCGGCGCCCGAATGGACCGGCCTGCCGGCCCCCACGCCTTGCGGCCTGACGCGTCGCCGGCACAGGTACGTGTTCGAGGGGGCGCACGGTCGGGCCAGCCGCCCACCCCGGCCATGCGTGCTACGGCCGCGCGCCCTGCAACTGGGCGGCGATCTCCCCGGCATGCTTCTCGTGCAGGCCGCCGGTAGTGCCCCAGGCGGTGGCATTGGTCGACTCCACCTCGAACGCGGCCAGCACCGCGCCGGAGCTGTCGGTCACCCGCACCTGGCTGGTGATCTTGTCGCGCCCGGCCATGATGCCCACCAGCGCCCGCGCGGCCCCATGGCGCACGTAGTAGTGGGTGACGGTGACGTCCACCTTCCCCGAGGCCGGCCCGTTGCCGATCCAGCCGCCGCTGCGCAGCCGCTCGCGGATGACGCGGTCCAGCTCGGCGATGCCCTCGGCGTTGTCTCCGCCGCGGTTGCTGAACTGGTAGTCGAAGGAACGTCCCTTCAGGCCCGCATGGGCCTGCTGGACCTGGCTGCTGGTGGAGCACGCCGACACCAGCACGACCAGCGCCATGGACAACAGGATTCGCATTGCCTTCCCCTTTTCGATCAGTACGGATGGGTGGACCGGTGCGGGACCGGGCCGCGCGAGTGTGGCATTCCGGGGGCCGCTCAGTCCGGCTTGAATTCCAGCTCGCGGCGGTAGCTGAAGTCGGCCGGGCGGTCCGGGTCGGGCGCGAAGCGGGAGAGGTAGCCGGCGGCGATGGCACGGTCGCGCATGCGCTCGCCCACGCCCTCGGCCGCCTCGATCTCCACGCCGGTGACCGTGCCGGCTCTGTCGACGTGGATCCGCCAGACCAGCCGGCCGCGGAACTGCTCCGGCGGGATCGACGCGTCGTAGTTCGGCCGTCCCAGCACGTAGGGCACCGGCGAGGGCGCGTAGAACGTGGCCTGCTCCAGCGTCGGGGCCACCTCGATGGTGGCCTCGCCGTCGGCCTGAGTGCGGCCGTCCAGGTAGGCGCGCCAGGTCCAGCGGCCCGGCTGGCCGTCCGCCAGCGAGACGACATGGCAGCGCTTGTCGCCGGTGAACTGCGCATCGACCTGGCGCACCGCCACGGTCCCGGTGGGGTCCACGCCTTCGATCACCAGGCCTTGGACGCGCGCGTGGGCCGGCAGCGCGAACACGCACACCGCATGGCGCTGGCGGCCATCGGCCACGAAACCACGCGTGGGCTGGCGCGCGATCGCATCCGGCGCATGCATCGCCCACAGGAACTCGATCGTCGCTCCGGTGGCGGGCGGCGCGGCCTCACCCGCGGCCGCACCGGCCGGCAACAGGGCGGACACCAGCAGGGCAGCACGCAACATCGCAGTCTCCGCTCATGCGGCCGGGTGCCGCTGCCCGCACCTTAGCGCATGGCCGCCTGCGGCCCGGCCGTCGTGCGTTCTGCCGCCAGCGCCGGTCGCGGCCCGGCCTTCGGCTAGGCTGGGCCGGTATCCCGCCACGGATGGGCGTGCGATCGAGCTGATGGATCCGGTGGGGTTCCGGGTTGACCTGCTCGCCCTGGGCAGCGACTGCCGACGGGACTCCAGCGACGCGGGGTGGCTGGTGATCGATCGCGAAGATCCGAACTGCCACCTCGACGCCTTCCATCCCGCGCGGCAGGACTTCGCATGCCCGGAAGAACTGCGCGCCAGGCTGCTCGCGCATTACTGCGCGCACGGCCGCGACGGGTACCTCGTGCACTACGGCACCGGCGGTGCGACGGATGTCTGCTACACCGCCATCCTGGTGCCCGCTGATGTACAGGTCGCGTCGGTGTCCAATGCGGAGGATTTCGCCTGTGTCCGCACCGATGACCTGGATGCCTGGTGCGAAGCGTACGTGGCCGGCAGCCCCCACATTCCGGCCGCGCCGTTCCGGGACAAGCCGGCCCGGCTGCGCGAAGCGCGCGAGGTGCACCTGTACCTGTCCACCGTCGGCGGACAGACCATCGGCGGCGGCTCGCGGGTCCGCATGGGCGCCGCGGCGTTCCTGGCCAACGGCTGTCCGGTGATGGAGTCCTGGCGCGGCGACATCCTCGCCCGCGCCAGGATGGTGCGCAGATCCACCCACGACGACGTGCTGGCCCTCACCACCGCCCGGTTCGCCCGGGTGCTCAGGCGCGCCATGCCGCAGGTCCGCGAACCGGGCCGCGTGTACTACGTGCGCCTGGACCGGGAAGCCGCCGCCTGCCCTGTGGCGGCGGTCACGCCTGTCCGGCCCGCGGTTTCCGCGTCCCCCGCCACCCTCTAAGATCGCCGCAACATCCGGCGGGGAGCGAACGATGGGCATGTTTTCCTGGACGGCGCGGTCGGCCTCGATCCTCAGGGCCGGCGGCGTCATCAGGCCGGACGAGCGCCTGCCGTGGCCGCAGACCGGGCTGATGGGCGTGCAGCACGTGGTGGCGATGTTCGGCTCCACCGTGCTGGCGCCGATCCTGATGGGCTTCGACCCCAACCTCGCGGTGCTGATGAGCGGCATCGGCACGCTGATCTTCTTCCTGTTCACCGGCGGCAAGGTGCCGAGCTACCTGGGCTCCTCGTTCGCCTTCATCGGCGTGGTCAACGTGGCCACCGGCTATGTCGCCAGCCAGGGCGCCAACGCCAACATCGGCCTGGCGCTGGGCGGGATCATCGCCTGCGGCCTGGTGTACGCGCTGGTCGGGGTGGTGGTGCAGCTGGCCGGCACCGGCTGGATCGAGCGGCTGATGCCGCCGGTGGTCACCGGCGCGGTGGTGGCGGTGATCGGCCTGAACCTGGCCGGCATCCCGATCCGGAACATGGCCGCGAGCAACTTCGATGCCTGGATGCAGGCGGTGACCTTCCTGTCGGTGGCGCTGGTGGCGGTGTTCACCCAGGGCATGGTGCAGCGGCTGCTGATCCTGGTCGGCCTGGTGGTGGCCAGCGCGGTCTACGCACTGCTGACCAACGGCCTGGGCATGGGCAAGCCGGTGGACGTAAGCGCCATCGCGGCGGCGCCGTGGTTCGGGCTGCCCTCGCTGCACACCCCGGTGTTCGACAGCCGCGCGATGATGCTGATCGTGCCGGTGGTGATCGTGCTGGTGGCCGAGAACCTGGGCCACATCAAGGCGGTGACTGCGATGACCGGGCGCAACCTGGACCGCTACATGGGCCGGGCCTTCATCGGCGACGGCGTGGCGACCATGGTCTCCGGCGCGGTCGGCGGCACCGGCGTCACCACCTATGCCGAGAACATCGGAGTGATGGCCGCCACCCGCATCTACTCCACCGCGGTGTTCGTCTGCGCCGCGCTGATCGCCATCCTGCTCGGCTTCTCGCCCAAGTTCGGCGCCTTGATCCAGGCCATCCCGTTGCCGGTGATGGGCGGGGTGTCGATCGTGGTGTTCGGCCTGATCGCGGTGGCCGGCGCGCGCATCTGGGTCGACAATAAGGTCGACTTCTCCGACATCCGCAACCTGATCGTGGTCGCCATCACCCTGGTGCTGGGCACCGGCGAGTTCACCCTGAGGTTCGGCGAGTTCGCCCTGGGCGGCATCGGCACCGCCACCTTCGGCGCAATCGGCCTGTATGCGCTGCTGGGGCTGGCGCGCCGGCCGGGGCACGCGGCGCACTGAGCCCGGTTGCGATGCCGCGGGGCCCCGGATGCGCTGCGCTTATCCGGGCTACGACGGCGGCAAGGCCTGTTCGGCGCGGGTTGGTCACCGTCGTCGATACCCCTGTAGCCCGGACAAGGCCGAAGGCCGCATCCGGGGCCCGGCGACACCTGATCCCGGCGCGCTTGTCCCGCCCGCGCCACGCAGCGGCACCGCGCGGCTTGCAGGTCCGGAGCACTCCTTGCGCGCCGCCCGCAAACGTCGTGGCGCAACGGCCCTGCCGCGCGGCCGCGGGTAAAGTGCGGCCCGTCACCCTGGTTCCAGCGAGGCCCCGCCCATGTGGTCGATCCGGCTGTCCGTCGTCGTGCTCTGCCTGCTTGCCACTGCCCCGGCCATCGCCGCCGAAGCGGCCCCGTCCAGCCGCGCTGACGCCATCGGCGTCATCAGCGAGCTGCGCCGCATCGTCGCGCCCGCCGGGGTGGAGCGCTACGAGTACGTGCGCATCGGCGGCATCGACCAGTTCGTGAGCATCCGCGGCCAGGACCGCGCCAACCCGGTGCTGCTGATCGTGCACGGTGGCCCGGGCTTCCCGACCTCCGGCATCGCCTGGTGGGCCACGCGCGGGCTGGAGGAATACTTCACCGTGGTCCACTGGGACCAGCGCGGGGCCGGCAAGACCCACCTGGCCAACGATCCGGCGCGGGTGGCACCGACCATGACCCCGGAGCGCTTCATCGCCGACACCGGCGAGCTGGTGGCATGGCTGCGCCGCGAGTTCGCCCAGGACAAGGTGTTCCTGCTGGGCACCTCGTGGGGCAGCTACATCGGGCTGGAATTCGCGCTGCGCCGCCCCGAATGGCTGCACGCCTACATCGGCATGGGCCAGGCGGTGGACGTGCCGGAAAGCGAGCGCCGCGGCTATACGTATGCACTGGAACAGGCGCGGCGCACCAACAACCGGCAGGCCATCGCCGAGCTGGAATCCATCGCACCCTATGCGCAGGACGGCGAGCCCATCCCGCTGGCGAAGATCGCCGTGGAGCGGAAGTGGTCCGACTTCTTCGGCGGGGTGATGGCCTACCGTCCGGGCCAGGTGGACGGCATCGCGGTGCGCCTGTCGCCGGAATACAGCGACACCGAGGCGGCGCGCGCCTATGAAGGCAACGGCTGGTCGCAGGACTTCCTGCTCAGTGACGTGCTGTCCGTGGACCTGGGCGCCCGCACGCGGCTGGACTGCCCGCTGATCGTCCTCGCCGGCCGCCACGACCGCAGCGTCAACTCCCACGTGGCCCGCGAATGGTTCGACCGGGTGCAAGCGCCGTACAAGCACTTCGAGTGGTTCGAGCACTCCGCCCACGAGATCCTCGCCGAGGAACCGGGCAAGCTGCTGGTGACCCTGGTGCAGCGGGCGCGGCCGCTGGCCGGGGAGGCGGGAACGCAGCCACCCGCCAGGTAGCCCGGACGGCAGACGGCCGCATCCCGGGTCGCTGCAGGTCGAAGGCGTCGCGGGCAGGCACCGCCGGGCCGGCCACCCCGGGTGCGCTGCGCTTACCCGGGCTACGTAGCCCGGATAAGGCCGCAAGGCCGCATCCGGGGCGAGCATGCGCGCCATTGCGGAAGGCCCGCCGGCGCGGCTCAGTCGAAGGCGTCGTGTACCGGCAGCCACCGCCGGGCCGGCCATCCCGGGTGCGTGGCGCTTACCCGGGCTACGCGCTCGGTAACCGCACAGCGCCGAACGGCGCGCGTCCGGGCGCCCGCTCAGCCCTCGCGCCGGCGCAGCAGCTGGTCCTGCAGCACGCGCACCTGTTCGCGGAGCAGGTCGTTCTCGCGCTCCAGCTCGGTGACGCGGCGCTGCAGGGTCTTGAGGTCCGGTGCGGGCGTGGTGTCGGTGGCCTCGCCGGTGGCGTCCTGTGCGCCCGCGGGCGCGTCGTCGCGCGGACGCTTCTTCGCTTCGCGGGCGCGCCGGGCCGCCTGCTTCAGCTCGGTCTTGCCGCCCTGGGCGGCATTGCGCTGCTCGTCCACCGGCAGGCTGGCGACCGCGGCGGCGGCGCTGATCGAGATGGCGCCGGCCTTCAGCGCCTCGACCACTTCCGGCGCGGCCTGGGTGTGGATGCGCTCGATCATCGCCACCTGGTTGCTGCTGAGCTTGGCCTCGCGCGCCAGCTCGGCGCGGCTGACCGGCGCCGGCTCCCACGGAGGCAGGTCCTCGCCTGCCGCCGGCGCGGCGGCGTCCACGGCGGCTTCGGCCGCGGCGGTGGCGGCCTGGGCCGCGCGCACGGCCTCCAGCTCGGCCTCGCGCTGGGCCTGCAGGCGGCGGGCCACGATCTCGCGCTTGCGCAGGGCCAGCACGCCGCGCTGGTAGTCCGAGACGCTGCGCCGGCCCAGGTGCTGCTCGATCATCCACAGGTGCACGTCTTCCATCGACTGGAAGCGGGTGTTCTGCACGGTGTTGAACGGGATGTCGTGCTTGCGGCAGATGCCGTAGCGGTTGTGGCCATCGACCAGGATGTCGCCCCACAGCACCAGCGCGTCGCGGCAGCCTTCGGCCAGCAGGCTGCGCTCCAGCGCCTCGTACTCGTCGCTGGTGAGGGGGTCGATGTAGGCCTTGAGTTCTTCGAGTACGACGATGTCCATGGGCGGCGCGGCAAAAACGGGGCGCGCATTGTAGGCCTCCTGCCCGGTCGCGGGCGCCGCACCGCGCGTGCACGTACCGGCCCGCGGCCTCGGACCTCCGATCCGGGCTAAGACGCCCTCACCACGTGTCCACGTACCGCGGGCTGGCCGGGACAGGCCGATTGCCGGATTGGACAGCCGCTCCGGCCCTGAGCGCGCCGCATGCCAGGATCAGGACATTGGAAACACTCCGGACATGCCGGGGGACAGAACTCCCTCATGGACCGCACCGGGCTCGATCCGGTGGCCGGGATTTCATCATCCGAAAAGTCCCGATTGATTCCGATCGACAGGATTCCACCAACGCGGAGCCTCGGAGTGATGCCACCGTCCCGCCCTGCCCGCCGTGCGACGCGGCAAGTCCCCCTGTGACCGGACGTCCCGAGGTGACCGGCCACCGCCTGCCAGCGCCCTCTCGCCAGGCCGATACCCGTACCGCTTGCCTTGCAGGCACCAGCCCGACGTGGTTTTCGGGTTAACTGGCGCTGTCCACCAGCCACTGCCGCGAGTCCTGCCGTCCATGTCCCGTCGCATCCTCATCCTCCAGGGCCATCCTGCCGCGCAGAGCCTGTGCGGCGCCCTGGCCGAGGCCTACGCGCAGGGCGCGCGCGAGGCCGGCCATACCGTGACCCTGCTGGCCCTGCGCGAGCTGGCCTTCGACCCGGTGCTGCACGAGGGCTATCGCGTGGTGCAGCCGCTGGAGCCGGACCTGCTCGAAGCGCAGCGCCTGGTCCGCGAGGCCGACCACCTGGTGGTGGTCTACCCGACCTGGTGGGGCGGCATGCCGGCACTGCTCAAGGGCTTCTTCGACCGCATGCTGCTGCCGGGCTTCGGCTTCCGCTACCGCGAGGGCTCCCCGTGGTGGGACAAGTACCTCACCGGCAGGTCCGGCCACCTGATCACCACCATGGATACGCCGCCCTGGTACTACCGGCTGGTGTACCGCGACGCGGGCGTCAACCAGCTCAGGCGCACTGTGCTGGAGTTCTGCGGCATCGGCCCGGTGCGCGTGACCCGCATCGGCCGGGTGCGCGACACCCCCGAGGCGTGGAAGCAGGCCTGGCTGGAGAAGGTCCGCGCCATGGGCCGGCGCGCCTGAGGCCTGGGTCCGGAAGCCCGGCGCCACCGCGCCCCGCCAGCGGAGTACCCGCCCGCACTGGCGTGCGCCGGAGTCGGCGGACAGGGCGTGCTGACGCTGGAAGCCGGCACCGGCGGCATGCCCACGCGCGGGGTGCTGCTGCGCTCCGGCGGCAGCGGCGACCTGGAGCGGCTGGCCCAGGAGGCAGTGAAGGGCTGGAAGTTCCGTATCGGCACCCGCGGCGGCCAACGGTCGCCCGGACGGACCAGGTGCCGGCAAGCTTCACGCCACGCCCGTCCGTTCCGCGGGCACCGGCGCCGGTGTAATGTCCGCAGGCGCCCACTCCAGGAACCGTCCATGCATCTGCGCATTTCCGCCTGCCTGCTGGGCGTGCTTGGCCTGTGGGCCGGCAACGCCGGCGCCCACTTCGCGGTGGACCTCAGCGACACCCATGTGTCGCGCAACGGCCCCGGCGAGATCAAGAGCGCACCCTGCGGCCGCCCGGAGGGCACGCGCGGCGAGCATGTGCACACCTACGCGCCGGGCCAGACGATCAACCTGTCGTGGGTGGAGTATGTCGGCCACCCCGGCTACTACCGCATCGCCTTCGACAACGACGGCGACGACGACTTCCGCAACCCCGCCAGCATCGCCCCCGCCGGGCGCACCTGCGCCGCCGGCGAGCCCAACTGCGGCGACGGCGATTTCTACAACAACGCCACGGTGCTGATCGACGACTTCGGCCGCCACGACGACCGCCCCAGCGGCAAGCGCTACGCGGTGGACGTCACCCTGCCGGAGGTCGAGTGCGACAACTGCACCCTGCAGATCATCCAGGTGATGACCGAGGCCGACAAGGCGCCGTACGACCCCGACGCCGAAGACGCCAACGACCTCTACTACCAGTGCGTGGACCTCAAGCTGCAGGCCTCGGCGGGCTGAGCCTGCCGGGGTGGCCGGCGTAACGCGCGCGCCACGCGGCGCCGGCTCCAGGCTGCATCGGCGCGCCGGCCAGGCCAGCCCCGGCGCCGAGGTTCATTCGCAGCCGACGCCGTCGTTGTCCCGGTCCAGGTGCGCCCCGTAGCCGGGATCGCCGCGCCGCACCGGCGCAGCGCCGGCCGCACGGGCTTCGCTGCAGTTGGCGTACGCGCGCGACGGCGCGGCGTTCGAAGGCGCCGCACGTGCAGGCGCGACCGTGGCGCGTGCGGGCGCGACGCCGGTGCCGGGCCGGCCGCGACCTGCGCACGATGACAGTGGTAGTCGCCGGTCTTGCGGTTGTGGTGGCAGCCGCGGCTGTCCAGCCCACCGGGATGGGCGGGCGCCATGTCCGTCGCGCCCAGCCACAGGGCGCACACAAGCAGCAGTGTTCGGGACATCGGGACCTCCGGTGCGGTGCGACGCGCTGCAGCGCCTGATCCGGTATCGGCCGCGACCGGGCGAACGGGAGGGGCGGCGGACGCGCCATCCGTGCCTGCCGCGTCCGCCGCCGGGGCTAGCGGCAACCCACGCTTTGCGGCGCCACCGGATAGCAGTCGGCGACAGTGCCGCCATGCGGGCAGTAGACGTGGTTGGAGCGTGCCGTGACCTGGGTCCAGCTGTTTCCGGCGCGATGCAGCAGCGCACCTCCGGAGCACCGGTAGCCGGGCGGCACCGGGTACACGATGCGGGCCGGTGGCGCGTGGCGGACCGGCCGCGTGTCCACGGCGGGCACGCCAGGTTCGCGCTCGAGCCTGCGCATCTCCGCCGACACCACCCGCAGCGCCTCCTCAGCGTCGTGCCGGGCCTGGCGGCGCTCGTACGCGTTGAACAGCAGCAGCGCCGCCAGTACGCCGACGCCCACGGCCAGTCCGATCTTCCAGGCCAGGTGATCGCCCTGCCGGGCCGGCGGACGGTAGGCAGGCCGATGCCCGCGGTCGGGCGGGATCTCCACGTCCGCACTTTCGCTGCCGAATGTCGGCTCCTGCCGTTCCATGCTTCCCCCCGGAAAAGACCGCGACCACCGCATCCGCTGCGGATCCAGCGTAGCCCGGATCGGCACCGTGCCGCGCACTTCAATGCCGGCCGCGCGGCTGGCGTGCACGCTCCCGGGCCAGCCCTGGCGAGCGGCCCGTCGTCGGCGGCTCAGCCTTCCCGGGTGCCGCCGGCCGCGCGCCAGCTGTCCCGGCAACGAGGCCAGGTCGCCGCCGCTGCGCGCGTAGTAGAACGCGTGCAGCGGGTAGCCCGGATAAGGCCGCAGGCCGCATCCGGGAACCGCGGCCGGCGACGCGCCGGAAACCGGAGCCTCAGCCGGACCCGGATGCGCTCCGCTTATCCGGGGCCACCCGCAGGTCCGTAGCCCGGATAAGGCCGCAGGCCGCATCCGGGAACCGACCACTGCAGAGGACCGGAACGCGGATTGCGCCCCCCTGCTCCCTGGGGCACTTCGCTTGACCGGCCTGCGAAACTGCACTCCGACCCCGGTTTCGGCTCCCGGGACGGCCCTGGCGAGCGGCCCTTCGGCGGCGGCTCAGCCTTCCCAGGTGCCGCCGGCCGCGCGGCAGCTGTCCGGCAGCGAGGCCAGGTCCTCGCCGCTGCGCTCGTAGTAGAACGCGTGCAGCGAGGCCTGGCCGAACAGGCCTTTGCAGCTGCCCTGGCTCGGGCGGGGGCAGGCATCCATGTAGGTCAGTTCGCCGGCCTTGCCGCCCATCTGCGCGGAGGTCTGGGCGAGCGATTCGCACATCTGGCGATGGGTCGGCTCGGGCACGTCGGCGCTGGCCTGCAGGCAGTCGCGCGAGCGGATGCGCTGGCCCATGAGCTCGAACTCGCCGGCAATCATGCAGGCGCGGGTGGTGCCCGCCACTTCGGCCACGCCGGCCCCGCCGGCCGCCGCGGGCGCTGCGGGCGCCGCGTCCTGCGCGCCGGCGGCCGGTGCCGGTCCGGTCATTTCCATCCCGGTGACCGGATCGGTGCCGGCGACCGGCGCCGCCTCCTGCCTGCCACACCCGGCCGCAAGCATGGCCAGGAACAGGATGGCCAGACGCTTTCCCTGCTGATGCATGTCACTTCCCTGCGTTGGAAACGCGCAATCCTGCCATCCCGCCGCGGCGTGCGTCACCGTGCCATCGCGTGTTGCCGGCACGATCGCGCGGCCTGGCGCCACGGCGTGCGAGGCTCAGGCGCTCGCGGTTTGCGCCCCGCGGGCCCGCCACCGGCGCCAGCCCAGACAGGCGGCCTCCAGCAGCAGTCCGCTTACCGCGCCCAGGCCGGCCATCATCGCCACGCCCTCCCCGCGCAGCTCGATCAGCAGCGCGAACAGCGCGCTGGTGGCGGCGCAGCAGGCCGCCGCCGCCAGCAGGCGGCCCACACCGCCCAGCCTCGGCCGCAGCAGGGCCACGCAGGCGCCCCCGGCCAGCGCCGGCACGCCGGCGGTGACCAAGGACATGGCGATGATGAAGGCCAGCATCAGGCCCGGCTGCGGATCGTCGGCGGTCACCAGGCCGGGGATGGCCACCAGCAGCCCGCCCAGCGGCGGGCCGGCCAGTCCGTACAGCAGGGCGGTGCCGATCACCGGGGCGATGCGGGCGCGCCACGTCGGGCGCCACGCGTACAGCCCCGCGCCCAGCGCCAGTGGAAACAGCAGCAGCGCGAACCAGAACAGCGGGGTGAGCGACATGCCCCTCTCCATGGGGCGCGGCCTCGGCCGCGATGGCGGATTGTAGCCAGCGCCGGTTGCCGCCAGGCCCGGGCGAGGTGCGCGCAGACGGACGCTGCACCGCGGAGTGGCACCTGCATGCACCGCCGGCGCGGGGGCGACCGGGCCTGCATCGCGGTGGAGGCATGCGGCAGGCCGGGATGCATCGGAAGCGCGAGGGGTGAGGCGGCAAGGCCGCACAGTGCACGGGACTCCGTTGCTGCCAGGGAAAACGGGCCCTTCGAAGCCCTGCATCCGGCGATGGCGCGGAGCGGTAGGGCGGCTGCGCTGCGGCGGACACCCCCGCCCCGCGCACCGCCCCGCTCAGGACTGCGGATCGAATCCGAACTCGCGCAGCTCCTGCGCGCAGCGGCAGGCCCGCGCCAGGCGCGCGGCCCAGGCGACGGCCTCGGCACGCGAGGGCAGCTCCAGCACGGTGAAGCCGCCGGTCAGCGGCGCCTCGCTCGGATAGGCGCCCTCGCTGACCGCGCCATCGGCGTCCACCCGGACCGGCGGCACCGACGCATCGATACCGCCGCCGAACACGTACACACCGGCGGCCTTGGCCTGTTCGATCACCGCATGCGAATCGTGGACCACCGCCTCCCACTCGCCTTCGGGCACGACCATCGCGTGGGCGGGAAACGAGATCAGGTACTTGGCCATGGCCTTCTCCGCTGCGGAAGCGCGCTTGCGGGGCATCGTGCGGCGAGACGGGCGTGGCGGCAACGGGTCCCGGTGTTGCCGCACCGGGGCGCATCCGGGGAACCGTTCCGTAGCCCGGACAAGGCCGCAGGCCGCATCCGGGAACGAAGGCCGGCGAAGCGACGGAAACCAAAGCCGCGCACCGGACGCGGATGCGCTTCGCCTATCCGGGCCACACGCGGGTCCGTAGCCCGGATAAGGCCGCAGGCCGCATCCGGGAACGGAGGCCGGCGAAGCGGCGGAAGCCCGAGCCGCGCACCGGACCCGGATGCGCTCGGCTTATCCGGGCTACGCCGGGCTACGCCGATCGGCGCGGGGACATCACCCGCCGCGCACCGGCCTCGCCCCTCAGAACCGCTCGCCCACCGGCAGGTAGCGCCAGTGGCCGACCGGCATCTTCGCCAGCGACACCTTGCCGATGCGCAGCCGGCGGATCGACACCACCTTCAGGCCCACCTGCGCACACATGTCCGCCAGCTGGCCGGGGCGCGGGCCCTTGAGGGCGAAGCGCAGGCGGGTCTCGTTCTGCCAGCTCACCTTGCCCGGCGGCAGCAGGCGGCCCTCCCAGGTCAGGCCTTGGCTGAGCCGCGACAGGCCCCACGGGTCCAGCGAGCCTTCCACCTCGACCACGAACTCCTGCTCGAGGGTGCTGAAATCCTCCACCAGGCGGCGGCGCACGCGTCCGTCCTGGCTGAGCACCAGCAGCCCGCTGGCCTCGCGCTCCAGCGGCACCAGCGAGGCCAGGCGCTGGAAATGCCGGCGCAGCAGGCGCACGCCGCTGGCATCGCCCTCCCAGCGCGTGGCCGGGCTGACCAGGGTGGCGGCCGGGTTCGCCGCGGTGGCCGGGTCGATGCCGGCCGGCACGTGCAGCAGCACCGTGGCCGGCTCGATCGCCTGCAGCCGGGCGTCCGGGTCGATCTCCACCACCGCCTCGCCCACCAGGTGGCCGGGCATCTCCACCACCTCGCCATCCACCTTCACCCAGCCGCCTTCGATGTACTGCTCGGCCTCGCTGCGCGAACACTGCGCCAGTTCGGCCACGCGGCGGGCCAGTCGGATGGGGTTGGACATGAACGGGCGGCCACGGCAGCAGGGGCGCGCAGTGTATCGTTCGCGCACCCTGGCGCCCTGCGCGCCACCGCTCCGTTCTCCCCGAGGTGCCATGAAAACTCCCGCCGGCCTGCAGGCGCTGATCGACGACGGCGTGATCGACGCGGTGCTGCGCCCGCTCAAGAGCGGCAAGGAGGCGGCGGTGTACGTGGTGCGCGCCGGCGAGGAGGTGCGCTGCGCGAAGGTCTACAAGGACATGGCCCAGCGCAGCTTCCAGCAGCGCGTGCAGTACCAGGAGGGGCGCAAGGTGCGCGGCAGCCGCGAGCAGCGCGCCATCGGCAAGGCCAGCAAGTACGGCCGCAAGCAGCAGGAAACGGCCTGGAAGAACACCGAGGTCGACGCGCTGTACCAGCTGCGCGAGGCCGGCGTGCGCGTGCCCGAGCCCTATGGCTACTTCCACGGCGTGCTGGTGATGGAGCTGGTGACCGACGCCACCGGCCACTCCGCCCCGCGCCTGGGCGAGGTGGAGCTGTCACCGGAGCAGGCGCGCGAGTACCACGCGTTCCTGGTGCGGCAGATCGTGAAGATGCTCTGCACCGGCCTGGTCCACGGCGACCTGTCGCCCTACAACGTGCTGGTGGCCGCCGACGGCCCGGTGGTGATCGACTTCCCGCAGGTGGTCAGCGCCGCGGGCAACAACAACGCCCGGGTGATGCTGCTGCGCGACGTCAACAACATCACCGCCTGCCTGGGCGGCTTCGCCCCCGAGCTGCTGGACACCTGGTATGGCGAGGAGATGTGGGCCCTGTTCGAGGCCGGCGAGCTGCGCCCGGACACCGGACTGACCGGCGTGTTCGAGCATGACGAGTCGGCACCGGACATCGACGGCGTGCGCCACGCCATCAACGATGCCCGCGAGGAAGCGCTGATCCGCCAGCAGGGACGGGAAGCGGCGGCGGAAGAGGACTGAGGGGCGGGTTGCCCCTGGTCCCGAACGCACGGGATCCGGTTGGGGAAGTCCCGTTCACCAGAGCCGGCTCGGGGGACAGATTTTGTCCAGCGCCACCGCTTCTTGCTCGGATGCTGGTGAAAATTTGTCCGCCGCCGAGGCTCTTTTCTCTGGCGTTGGTGAAACTTTGTGCAACGACACTGCTTTCTGCTCGGACGTTGATGAAATTTTGTCCAATGCCGGAGCTTTTTGCTCGGACGTTGATGAAATTTTGTCCAACGACGAGGCTTTTTGCTCGGACGATGGTGAAAGTTTGTCCAACGCCGGAGCTTTTTGCTCGGACGTTGATGAAATTTTGTCCAACGACGAGGCTTTTTGCTCGGACGACGGTGAAAGTTTGTCCAACGCCGGAGCTTCCTGCTCGGACGTTGATGAAATTTTCTCCAACGACAGAGCTTTCTGCTCGGGTGTTGATGAAAGTCTGTCCAGCGACGGAGCCTTTTGCTCGGGCGTTGGTGAAAGTTTCTCCGGACGCGGAGCTTCTTGCCCCGACGTTGGTGAAAATTCGCCCGGCGCCGAAGCTTCCCGCTCCGGCGCTGGTGGGAGTTCTGTCCGGCGGCGGGGACCTTCTGCGTCGAAGAAGTTCTGGCCGACGGAGAGGCTCCCGGCTCCGTCGTCGGACAGAGGAAGCTGCAGGACGGGTCGAACCCGTGCCGTTCGCGGCCGAGGTTTGTCGAGACCGGCCTGTCTGGACGCTACCGGCGGCAGTTCCGGGGCTGATCGTTGCGCCTGGAACTCGCTGACAGGCCGGGAGACCGCTGACTGGGAGCGCCAACGTCCACAGGACGTCGTGCTTCCGACCGGGCGGGTATCCGGGGCTCATCCGGCTGGCGCCGCCCACGCACGCGAAGCACTGGCGCGTTGCCGGTTGCCCGGCCCGCACCCCGCCTTCGTCAGGCGCCGCCCTGGCGCTTCTCCGCCTTGTCGCCTGCGTCGGGGTTGGACAGCTTCCCCGGGTACGCGTCCTCGCGCTTGGGCGGCGGCGACTTCTCCTGCCGCGACTTCTCCATGCTGTCGGGGGTCTGGGGCGTGCCCATGGCGCTGCTCCTTGGCGGTGGTAGGGACCGCAGCCTGCGCCCGACGCGGTCACGCGGGCGTGCAGGCCTGTAGCCCGGATAAGGCCAAAGGCCGCATCCGGGATCGCAGCCCAGGTCCACGACGAGATACGTCACGCCTCTGCGGACCTACCCGCCGTAGGGCACACGACCTGCGCGAAGCGCTCGCCGCTCCGTCAACGGCTGCCCGGGTGCTCCTTCGCACCCTCGTCTTTCCACAGGTGGGCAACCGCCCAGCGCTACGAGAACGTACTTGCGGCGCCCTCCCTCAGCCCCGCGCCAGCCGCCGCGCGTTGGCGACGGCCTTGTTCCGCAGCGGCGCCAGCCCGCGGACGAGCACCTGCTCCCAGTGCGCGCCGGCCCGCAACGCCTGGGTGGCCGTCCATGGCGTGCCCGACAGGCAGGCCAGCAGGAACTGCTGCTGCACCAGGGCCGCCTCGACCCACATCGCCATCCAGCCCTGGGCGAAGGCGGTCTGCTTCTCCAGCACCATCCCGGTGAACTCGCGACGATCGCGCGCGGACAGCGTCCCGCCCGCCGCGGCCATCCGTGCCAGGCGATGCGCGACGACCTGCGGTGCGGCGATGCCCAGGTCCACCAGATGGCTGGCCGAACTGCGGCGTGGGCGGCGCGGACGTTTCATGGGGGCGCTTCCGGATGACCTGCGCCAACCGTAGGCCGCCGGTCACCGGATCGACGTGAAGTGCGCGAGCCGCCACGGCGGCTGTGCCGCGTGTCGTCAGCAGTAAGTCCCTGGCCACCGCAGCCAACACGTCGCGACGCGGGCTGGGCGACCCTGGAGGCGAACCGGGGGGACACCGGCACTCCCCCCATCCGAACTGGCCACGGCAGCTGAAAGGCGACGACGCGGGCGGGACGCCCTTGGGCGCGGACCCCGGCGACACCGACACCCCCACCCCCCGAACCCGGATGCGCTGCGCTTATCCGGGCTACGAAGCGCGGCCCTTGGCCGCGATGCTTCGCTCAGAGATCCATCGAGAAATACTTGGCCTCGTAGCGCATCCCTTCCCGCTCGTAGAAGCGATGCGCATCGACGCGCTGCACGCCGGACACCAGCCGCACCTGGTCGCAGCCCTGCGCCCGCGCGTACTCCGCGATCCAGCCCAGCAGCGCCCGGCCATACCCGCGTGAGCGCCCGCCCTCGGCCGTCACCAGGTCATCCACTTCCAGGTAGCGCCCCCGGTGCAGCCACTCGCCCTTGCGGATGCCCGCCAGAGCGCACAGCTCGCCGCCGTCCTCCAGCTGGACCAGCCGGTACCCGTGCGCCGCCTCCATGCGCCGCACCGCCGCGAGGAACGCGTCGCGCGACAAGTGCGGGCGCAACTGCGCCATGAGGGGATAACAGCGGGCAATGCCCGCGTCGTCCGTGACAAAGGTGATTTCCATTAAGCCTCCCTGCTGTGTGGCGCCATAGCGAAAATGTACTTGGCCCTTCCTGCCGAAGCCCTTCGTACCGCAGGCGCAAGCCGACCGCACGCGGCCTAGTGGGCCGACAGGAGCCCGGTGATATCCGTGACTCGCGGGTCTTCCAGGATGTTCCGTCTGAACGTGAAGACATGGCTGTTGCTGTGGGCCGAATAGCGCCCCAGCTGCGCAACGACTTCGATCGGGATCAGGGCTCCGTAGAGGACCGACAGATCCTGCCCGTAGACGACGGCGGCCAGCGTATCGAACGGTCGCTGCGCCAGGTTGCGTATCGCGCTCAGCTGGGTCGATGGGTTCTCCACCGTCAACCGGCGCCCCTTGATCTGGTAACGCGCCCCATCGGAGCCCAGCGCGTCGTAGCCGGCAGTGGACGGCGGTTGGAGCGATAAGCCAAGTGCGCGGGATACCAGCGTTTCGGAGTAGTCGGCAATGGGATTGTTCGCACTACGCACGACGCCCCGACCCTTCAGCTCCGTCATCAGGCTGCAGTAAGCACCCAGCAGCTGCCTGTCATCGAACTTCGACCAATCCATTCGCCCCCCTCGGCCACGGACTTGACCGGTACTCGCCTTGAGCCATCACTTCGATAGTGCGCGTTCAATGCCCCGGTCCTTCAAGCTCGGGAGCGCTGCATTAGTGCCGGCCCAGCGAAACCAAAAAATGTATTCCGTCCCCTGATTCGGAAAGTGCACTCTGACCCCTGTTTCCCGTCCGCTTTTCCAAGACCATCCCCGGTGAACTCGCGCCGTCGCGGGCGGACGGGGTCGCTCCCGCCGTGGTCATCCGTGCCAGCCGATGCGTCACCACCTGCGGTGTGGCGGTGCCCAGATCGACCAGTTGGCTGGCGGCAGTACGGCGCCGGCGGAGCGAACGTTACATGGCGGCGCTTCCGGGCGGCCTACCGCAACGTAGACCCGCCGACACCGCGCGGCGTGAAGCCCGCAAGTCGCGCACGTCCGCGACCCTTCCGCTACTGCATATTGAAAGCCAGACGCATACCCCTTCGCAAAAACGAACATGCCCCCATATTTCGTCACGATATAACGTCCAACCCGTTCACAACTCCGTAGTCGTGATAGTAACGGGCAGGAAACGCCGCTGAAACCCCTTCAGAGCTTCGCACTAATGAAATCTCACAGCTATCAGACAGCTCGTCAGGCCCCGCCCCTAACCCACGCCATTCCCGCGTTGAGAACACGATCTTGTCTGCCAAGCTTTCGACCAACCGCCATTCCTTGAGGTCTGCAAGAAGCGGCTTTCGATAAGCGCGCATTTCCATCTCCGACCCAATCGAAACGGTTCCTACCATGGAAACTCTATATCGCTTCGTAAAATCGGATATGGCTAGCGCCATCCTTCGCTCATCGGACTCGCCACTGAGATATTCAAGGCCATCAATAAGAACGACGTCGAATGCGCCGCGACCAATCTCCTTGAGCTTCTTATTAAGTTCAGTAAGCGATCTTATCGGATCGTCATCTACCACTAGATCTGCATCTTTCAGAAGGCGAATGGAAGCCGTGACTCGCGACCAATCGTCTTCTTCCAAAAGCCCCCTTGAGAAGCGCAGCCTTGACACTCTCCCCAGATTGCACAATAGACGATTCGTGAATTGATTCGAAGTCAATCTCTGACTGGAGACAAAAACCCTCATTTTCCCTTTCAATGCGGCATCCAGTACCAACGCTTGCGCCAGCTCGACGTGTCCGTGATCAGGACGACTGGCCAGTACTAGCCACTCACTCGGATAAACACCACCCACCGCCGCATCTAGGGAATCAAAACTAAAGCCGAACTTCGCCGATTGATATGTTTCGGGATTCGTGTACCTCTCCTGCAGCTCCTCAAATACTTCAACCAAACATTGATTTATAGCTTTAGTTTCGACTTGAGACCTAGGCCTATCATCAGGCATCTGTTCGAACAGCCGCCTTATGCCTTGGGCAACACTCAGCCAAGCTTCATCGGTGTTCTCCCAAGAGCTCACCGGGCGAGCATCGAGCGGGAGCATCATCAATTTGGAGAACGGCATGCCGTGCCAATCAGTTGCTCTTATGACCACGGGAACCACGACAGCCCTGCCGTTCTCGTGCCGCTCAAGCGCTATTTGCAACTCCTTCTTGTAGCAGTAGTCGGACGCGATGAAGTCCGGCGACACCAAGAGGATGACCACATCCGCCTCTTTAAGGTTGGCCATAATCTGATCATCAAGTACCTGGCCCGGGAGAATTTGATGGTCAGTCCAAATCTCTAAGGCCCCGCTTCGTACCGCTCCAGCTAACGCGTTGACAAGTGAAGATCGAAAGATCTCGTCCTTGTGCGAATAGCTGATTAGAACCTTCTTAGTGCGCATGATCTCGCCCCGCCTAGCTTTATCCCCGATTGTGCCCGCCCTACTCGCGCAAAATTAGGCGACTCGCCCCTCGTCCTGCTCTTGAGGCATCATTACGTCTTTCACGAAATACTTCACGGGGTCACCAACACCATCTCTCGTCGCAGATACCATTAATAGCACCTTGCCCCCATTCGCTCTCTGAGCTTCGTTCAAAGACTGCGTTAGGAGCACGCGCTTCGCGCGCGGCATAGCTCTGACAACTTCAAAAGGCACAGTCTGATCTAACCTGTCGTCATAGAGTCGACCGTATCCGGACAGAATGTTGTAGCGCGTGACATTTCCAGAAATGAGGATATCGTCCTCATCTGCGACAACCTGGGAAATATAGTCAAGGGTCCCAGAATCGAACGTCACTATTTGACCTACTCTCGGCCGAATAAGATCCATGGCGATCTCTGGATCTTCCTGAATCGGCCGATGCATATCTCGAACTGGCTGTTCCAGAACGTCTGATAGCTCCCCCATAGTGGGCTCAATTCGCTCAGCCATTCTGCGCCCGGCAGGCGTAGTTGGCTGATCGTCCCTGCCTATGACTTTTCCATACGTCCACTTGGCGACATCCCAAAAGGCAGCTCCCGCAACACCCACCGAGAGATCGACCAAGGATTGCTGAGAGATCAGTACAGAAACAAGCTGATCATAGCTTCCACGCATGGGTGGATGAACATATATTCTCGCACCGACAACGTGATCTGCACGATGCCTTACTTCACCATCGTGCAGGAATGCATGCGTGATGATAGCCAGCGATCGGGATATACCCCTCAGAGCGATTGAAGCATCGTAGATATCGAGCATTCCATCGCTTGCGGAACCTCCGTCAAATTTGAAATGCAGCCTTATTTGGACAGCCTCCCCCTGCGGCATTATTTACCTCTCCTCAAAAAGAAAAGGGCTAGGTCCATTAAGAACCCAGCCCATGTCTCAACCGCTAAGAATTCTGGATTACCCGCACTTGCTATACCCGCAGTTCAAGCAAGTCGCACACCCATCCATGATCACCAGCGCCTTGGTGCTGCACTTGTGGCACATGGTGGCGCTGGGCGGGAAGCTGGTGCCTTCGCCGGTCACGGCGACGTCTTCCTCGCGGGTGGCGGCGGCGGCGGGGCCGGAGAGGGCGGCGCTGGTTTCCCTGGCGCAGTCCTCGTACTGCTTGCGCTTCTCGGCGATCAGGGCCTTCTGGTGGGCGCTCATCTCCGGGTCGTGGATCAGGCCGATGGACTTCATGTGCTCCTCGACCACGGCGCCGATCTCGGCCACCAGGGAGGGCATGTAGACGCCGCCGGCCTTGAAGTAGCCGCCGCGCGGGTCGAACACGGCGCGCATCTCCTCGACCAGGAAGGTGACGTCGCCGCCCTTGCGGAACACGGCGGACATGATGCGGGTGAGGGCGACGATCCACTGGAAGTGGTCCATCGACTTGGAGTTGATGAACACCTCGAACGGGCGGCGCAGCTCGTGCTCGGTGCCGGCGTTGAGCACGATGTCGTTGATGGTCACGTACATGGCGTGCTCCACCAGCGGCGACTTGATCTTGTAGGTGCTGCCGATCAGCACTTCCGGGCGCTCGATGCGCTCGTGCATGTGGATGACGTTGTCCACCGGCTCGGCGGTGGCGGCCGGCGTGCGATCGGCGGCGGGCGCCGGCGCGGCGGTCTCGCGCGCCTTGTCGTCGGGGGTGACGACGGCGTAGCCCTTGATTTTCCTGTCGATCTTGACGGCCATGAAGCGGATCCTCGTGTCTTTGCTGTTCTGGTGTGGGGTGGCGGCGGTGCCGCCGGCGCCTCCCGCCGGGACGGGAGGCGCCCGGGGTGTCAGCGGGCGGGCTTTTTCACGGCGGTGCGTGCAGGGGCCTTGCCGGCCTTGACCACGGTCTTCTTCACCGCGGTGCGGGCGGGGGCGGCCTTCTTTGCCGGCGCGGCCTTCTTCGTGGCCTTCTGCGCGGCCTTGACCGCCTGCTTGGTGGCCTTCTTCGCGGCGGCGGCCTTCTTGGCCACCACCACCTTGCGGGCCACGGCGACCTTCTTGGTCGCGGCCTTCTTCACCGCGGTCTTGCGGGCCTCGCCGCGGGCGGCGATGCGGCCACGCGCCACGGCGGCCTCGCTGGCGGCGTTGGCCTTGGCGGTTTCCAGCTTGCTGCGGGTGTTGGCCACGGCCTTCTTCGCGGCCCTGGCGGCGTCAGCGCGCGCCTTGTCGGCGCTGGCCTTGGCCTTCTTCGCGGCCTCGGCGGCCCTGGTCGCCGCGGCGGTGGCCTTGCCCTTGGCGGTGGTGGCGGTGGCCTTGGCCGCGGTGGCGACCTTGCCGGCCTTTTCCTTGGTGGCCTTGGCCACGCCGGTGGCCTTGCCGCCGACGGCCTTGGCCGCGCTGGCGGCCTTGCCGCGGGCACTGGCCGCGGTCTGCGCCACGGACTTGCGCACGCGGGCCACGCGGCCGGGGGCCGGTGCCTGCGACGGCTCGACCGCGCCGGTCAGCGCGGGCGGGGCCTGGGTCTCGGACGCGGCCGAAGAATCCGGCGCGGCGGAGGTGGAGGTAGACGGATTGGCGGCGTCCTCGGTCAGGGTCGCCGTCACACCATTGCCATTGCTCATGGGGCCCTCCTGGGGGCGCTGTGTGGTCATCGGGACACTTGCTGCTCCGGGCGCCGTACTGCGGACCAACCGTGGCGGGCGCCCGGAATGCGCGCGCCACGGCCTGCTGCTACGGCATCAGAACTTGCCGTAGTAGCCCTCCTTCAGGGCGTCGAACAGGTTGGCGGCGGTGTGGGTCTCGCCGTCGTACTCGATCTCCTCGTTGCCCTTGACCTCCACCACCGAGCCGTCCTCCAGCTCGAACCGGTACAGGGTGTTCTCCAGGTCCTTCTCCTTGACCAGCACGCCCTGGAAGGCGGCCGGGTTGAAGCGGAACGTGGTGCAGCCCTTGAGGCCCTGCTGGTGGGCGTAGCGGTAGATGTCCTTGAACGCCTCGTACGGGTAGTCCGTGGGCACGTTGGCGGTCTTGGAGATGGAGCTGTCCACCCACTTCTGGGCGGCGGCCTGCACGTCCACGTGCTCCTTGGGGTGGATGTCGTCGGCGGAGATGAAGTAGTCCGGCAGCTGCGCGGCCGGATCCTCCGAGAACGGCATCGCCTTTGCGTTCACCAGCTCGCGGTAGGCCAGCAGCTCGTAGCTGTAGACGTCCACCTTCTCCTTGGACTTCTTGCCCTCGCGGATGACATTGCGGCTGTAGTGGTGCGCGAAGGAGGGCTCGATGCCGTTGGAGGCGTTGTTGGCCAGCGACAGGGAGATGGTGCCGGTGGGGGCGATGGAGCTGTGGTGGGTGAAGCGCGCGCCGGTCTCGGCCAGCTCCTCCACCAGCTCCGGGGCGACGGTGGCGATGCGCTGCATGTAGCGGCTGTAGCGCGCGTGCAGCACCTTGCCTTCGATCTCCTGGCCCACGCGCCAGCCGTCCTTCGCCATTTCCGGGCGCTGGCGCAGCATCTGCGCGGTCACGGCGAAGGTCTCGTCCATGATCGGAGCCGGGCCCTTCTCCTTGGCCAGCGACAAACCGGTTTCCCAGCCGGCCACGGCCATGTCGCGCGAGACCTGCTCGGTGAAGTCCAGGCTCTGCGCCGAGCCGTACTTCATCTTCAGCATGGTCAGGGTGCTGCCCAGGCCGAGGAAACCCATGCCGTGGCGGCGCTTGCGCATGATCTCGTTGCGCTGCTGCTCCAGCGGCAGGCCGTTGACCTCCACCACGTTGTCCAGCATGCGGGTGAACACGCGCACGACCTCGCGGTATTCCTCCCAGTCGAAGCTGGCCTTGTCGGTGAACGGGTCGCGCACGAACTTGGTCAGGTTGACCGAGCCCAGCAGGCAGGCGCCATACGGCGGCAGCGGCTGCTCGCCGCAGGGGTTGGTGGCGCGGATGTTCTCGCACCACCAGTTGTTGTTCATCTCGTTGACGCGGTCGATCAGGATGAAGCCCGGCTCGGCGTAGTCGTACGTGGAGACCATGATCATGTCCCACAGGTGCCGGGCCTTGATGTGCCCGTACACGCGGCAGGCGACCAGGCCGTCGTCGCGCACGATGTAGGAGGCGTCATGCGCCGGCCACTCGCGCCAGACCACCTGCCCGGCGTCGGCCAGGTCCAGCTCGGACTCTTCCTTGCGGTTGACCGGGAACACCAGCGGCCAGTCGCCGTCGGCGTCCACCGCCTGCATGAAGCCGTCGGTGATCAGCAGCGAGAGGTTGAACTGGCGCAGGCGCCCGTCCTCGCGCTTGGCGCGGATGAAATCCTTCACGTCGGGGTGGGAGACGTCGAACGTGCCCATCTGCGCGCCGCGGCGGCCGCCGGCGCTGGAAACGGTGAAGCACATCTTGTCGAAGATATCCATGAAGGACATCGGGCCGGAGGTGTAGGCGCCGGCGCCGGCCACGAACGCACCGCGCGGGCGCAGGGTCGAGAACTCGTAGCCGATGCCGCAGCCGGCCTTCAGGGTCAGGCCCGCCTCGTGGACCTTCTCCAGGATGCCGTCCATCGAATCGCCGATGGTGCCGGAGACGGTGCAGTTGATGGTGCTGGTCGCCGGCTTGTGTTCCTGGGCGCCGGCGTTGGAGGTGATGCGGCCGGCCGGTATCGCGCCGCGGCGCAGCGCCCACAGGAAGCGCTCGTACCAGTAGGCGCGCTTGTCCTCGGTCAGCTCCGCGTCGGCCAGGGCCCGGGCCACGCGCTGGTAGGTGCCGTCGATGTCGGCATCCAGCGGGGCGCCCTGCTTGGTCTTCAGGCGGTACTTCTTGTCCCAGATGTCCTGGGAGGCCGGCTGCAGCGGGATGTCCGCGGCGGGTTTGTCCGTGTCCTTGACCACTTCGAGGCGCACCGTACTCATGCTGTTGGGTTCTCCTTCCGCACCGGTTTCAGCTTCCTGGAACCGGAACGCGGCGGAGGAAAAGGAAGACTGCCGCGGCGACGCGCAGCGCGCGCCGCCCGACCGTGTCAGGCGCCGGGTTCGACGCAGCCAGCGAGGCCGCTTCCGTACGCAGTTTCCTGTCCCATCCGCTCGCCGCTCCGGCGTTCTGGCCCGGTGCGAGGCGTATTCACCTGACACCACAACTAGGGCCCGCGTTGTGTTCGACCGCTATATCTAGTGGCACGACAGGCCGCCAAGCTAGCCCTGACTCCGGGTAGTGTCAACCGCAATCGGGCAAAGCCAGCGGCGGCGGCGGCCTGCCTCCGCACGGCTCCGGACGGAACGCCGGCGACCGCGCAGGTCAAGCCCGGTTTCACCGGCGGTTAAATCCGTCGGGGGCACACTCGTTCAGCTTGATGACGGCTGCCACCGCCCCCATGCGGGGTGGAGGCCCCACCAGTCCATCGCCTGCAAGGACCCTGCATGCGCCGCCCGACGAAGACCCTGATCGCCCTGACCGCCGCCGCCGCTTTCGGCGGCTTCGCCGCCACCGCCCTGCACGAGGCCCTGGACAACCGCGCCCAGGCCGCCCCAGCCACGGCGCCGGCCGCCCCGGCCCCCCTCGCGCTGCCGGCGGCCGGCGCCGCCAGCCTGCCGGCGGCGGTGGACGGCCAGCCGCTGCCCTCGCTGGCGCCGATGCTGCAGCGGGTGATGCCGGCGGTGGTCAGCGTGCACACCAAGCAGCGGGTGCGCGTGCGCAACCCGTTCTTCGACGACCCGTTCTTCCGCCGCATGTTCCCGCAGGTGCCACAGGAGCGGATCAACGAGTCGCTGGGCTCGGGCGTGGTGATCGATGCCCAGCGCGGCTACGTGCTGACCAACCACCACGTGATCGAGGGCGCGGACGACGTCTCGGTCACCCTGGCCGACGGCCGCACCCTGACCGCCGAGTTCCTCGGCTCGGACGCGGACACCGACGTGGCGCTGATCCGCATCCCTTCGGACAAGCTGACCGAGCTGCCGCTGGGCGACAGCGGCCGGCTGCAGGTGGGCGACTACGTGGTGGCCATCGGCAACCCGTTCGGGCTGAGCCAGACGGTGACCTCGGGCATCGTCTCGGCGGTGGGGCGCAGCGGCATCCGCGGCCTGGGCTACCAGAACTTCATCCAGACCGACGCCAGCATCAATCCCGGCAACTCCGGCGGCGCGCTGGTGAACCTGCGCGGCGAGCTGGTCGGCATCAACACCGCCTCGCTCAACCCGCGCGGCAGCGCGGCCGGCAACATCGGCCTGGGCCTGGCGATCCCCTCCAACCTGGCGCGCGACGTGGTCCAGCAGCTGGTCACCACCGGCGAGGTGCGCCGCGGCACCCTGGGCCTGGAGAGCCAGGCGCTGGACGCGCGCCTGGCGCGCAGCCTGGGCCTGGCCGAGGGCCAGCAGGGCGCGCTGGTGGCGCGAGTCTATGGCGACTCCGGCGCGGCCGCCGCGGGCCTGCGCCCGGGCGACGTGATCGTGGAGGCCGGCGGCCAGCGCATCACCAGCCCGCTGGCGCTGCACAACTTCGAGGGCCTGCAGCCGGTGGGCGCCAAGGTGCCACTGCAGGTGATCCGCGATGGCCGCACCCTGCAGCTGACCGCGACCCTGCGCGAGCAGCCGCGCAGCCTGGCCGGCGAATCGATGGATCCGCGCCTGGCCGGCGCCACCCTGGCCGAGCTGCCCGAACCGCTGCGCCAGGCGCGCGGCCGCGGCGTGCTGGTGGAGAAGGTCGCCAATGGCAGCCGCGCCGCGCGCAGCGGCCTGCGCCCGGGCGACGTGATCACCGCCACCAGCGCCGGCCCGGTGGACGACCTGCCTTCGCTGCGCTCGGGCCTGGCCCAGTCGCCGCAGCCGCTGGTGCTGCTGATCGAGCGCGGCAACGTGCGCGGCCGGCTGGTCATGCAGTGACAACCGGCCGTCCAGCCGTGACGGCCCCTACACCAGTGGCATGCTCTGATTGCCACGACCTTGCCGCCCCGCGGCACCACCCCACAGGAGAACGCAGATGAGCCCGAACTCGACCGAGAACCTCAAGGACAGCCTCAACGAGGCCGGCGCGCACCTGAAGTACGCCGCGGGCGCCGCCAGCGAGGCCCTGCGGGGCGCCGCCGGTGCCGCGGGCGACGAGCTGCGCCTGGGCAAGGCCAACATCAAGGCCGAGCTGGCCGACACCGCCCTGTCGGGCATGCACGCCGCCGAGCTGGGTGGCGAGGCCGCGCGCGAGCAGGTCGACGCCCTCCTCGACAAGGGCCGTGACCTGCTGGACAGCGCCTCGGAGCTGATCCGCGAGCGTCCGCTGGCCTCCTTCGGCGTTGCCTTCGCCGCCGGCTGGCTGGTGGCCGCGCTGGGCCGCCGCGACCGCTGACGCCACGACCGTGAGCGACGGGGAGCGCACCGGGGACGCCGGCCAGCCGGCCGGCGAGACCCCGCCGATCGACGAAACCATCCGCCGGATCGGCACCGCGGGCCGCGAGGCCATGGATGCCACCGGCGATTCGCTGCGCGCGTTGCGCGGCCTGCTGTCGGCGGACATCGCCATGGCCCGCTCGGCGATGGGCCGGGCCCTGGCCTGGACCGGCGTGGCGGTGGTGTTCGGCGCCTCGGCCTGGCTGCTGGCCACCGCCGCGGCGGTGGCGCTGATGCAGAGCTTCGGGCTGTCGTGGCTTTCGTCACTGAGCATCGCGGCGCTGTTCAACGTCGCCGTGACCGCGCTGGCCGCGTGGCGTACGGCGCGCTTCTTCGATTACATGGGCCTGCACGCCACCCGCCGCCAGCTGTCGCGGATGGGCCTGTTCCAGGAGGACGACGAGGACGGTGATCCGGCGGACACCGCGCCGCCGACCCCGCCCTCGCCGACCATGCCCGTGCCGCCGGTCGCACCCGCGCCGGCCACGCCCGCGACCGGGGAGCCGCCGCGATGAGGTTCGAGATCCTTCGCCAGCGCGTGGAACGCGCCGAAGCACGCATGGAGCGCTGCGTCGACCGCGCCAAGGACAGTCGCGGCGACCTGCGGCACCTGTGGCGCAGCGGCTGGACGGTCCCGCGCATCCTGATCGGCGGGCTGGCGGCCGGCTTCCTGGTCGGCCGTGCGCAGCCGCTGGCCCGGGTGGGCGCGGTGCGCTGGCTGCAGCTGCTGAGCACCGTGTCCAGCATGATCGCCTCGATCCGCGCCGCGGCCGCGTCCGATACGGCCGACCAGGCCGCGGAGACCGCCGCCTACGGTGCGGCGATGGCGGAAGTGGCCGCCACCGAGGCTTCCCCGCAGGCGGCCGCGGCCGCGGGTGCCGCCGCAGGGGCGGCAGCGGCCGCAGGCGCGGCGCCCGCGCCGGGCCACGTGCCACCGGCGCAACCGCAATCCCATGGGCGGGCACCGGCACCGGCCGAGGCGGCGACCGAACTGTCCGAGCGCTGACCTCCTCGGCCCACTGCCGGCCACCCACCGCCCGAGGCCGCATGTCCTCCCCGCCTTCCGACCCCTCCCTGCCGGCCCAGCCGGACGCCGCGGCACCGGCGATCGCCCCGGCGACGCCGGCCGCCGCCATCGCCGATCCGCACCTGGCACATCCGCGCCCGCGCGCGTCGACCTCGATCGTGCTGCTGGCCACCCTGGCGGTGGGCTTCACCCTGTGGGCGGCGCAGGAAGTGATCCTGCCGGTGCTGCTGGCGATGTTCTTCGCCCTGGTCGGCAATCCGCTGATCCGGCTGTTGCGGCGGCTGTGGATCCCGCGATTCCTGGCCGCGCTGCTGGTGCTGCTGGCCGGCCTGGCCGGGACCACCGCCCTGGCGGTGCAGCTGGTGGCGCCGGCCACGGCCTGGGCCGAGCAGGCCCCGCGCGAGGCGCGCAAGATCGGCACCGAGCTGCAGAACCTCACCCGGCCGATGCACGAGGCCAACCGCATCGCCGAGGACATGGCGCGCGCGGCCGCCGGCGACAACAGCCGCAAGGTGCAGGTGGTCCGCACCCGGGTCGACGATCCCTACGCGGTACTCACCCGCACCCCGCGGCTGGCCGCCGCGGTGCTGGCGGTGATCCTGCTGACGTTCTTCTTCATGGTCTATGGCGAGAACCTGCAGCGCAATGCGATCGCGCTGATGCCCGGGCGCCAGCAGAAACGCTTCACGGTGGAGATCCTGCAGGCGATCGAACGCCAGGTCTCGCGCTACGTGCTCACCATCAGCCTGATCAACGCGGTGGTGGGCCTGGCCTTCGCCGGCATCCTGGTGCTGCTGCGCTTCCCGCTGCAGGAGGCGCTGCTGTGGGGCACGATGGTGATGCTGCTCAACTACGCGCCCTACGTGGGCCCGCTGATCGGCATCATCGCGATGCTGCTGGTGGGCTTCATCCGCTTCGACGAGACCCTGGCCTCGCTGACCCCGGCGATCCTGTACCTGGTGCTGCACACCATCGAAGGCCAGATCGTCACCCCGATCATCCTCGGCCGCAGCATGGCCCTGTCGCCGCTGGTGCTGATCCTGGCGCTGATGCTGTTCGGCTGGCTGTGGGGCCTGGTCGGCCTGCTGCTGGCGGTGCCCCTGCTGGTGTGCATCAAGCTGGTGCTGGCGCAGGTGGACGGGATGGAGGGATGGGCGCGGTTGCTGGAGTAGCACCCGGGTTGCCTTGGCCGGTGCCTTTGCTCTGGCCCTGCTTGCTTTCCCCTCCCGTTGCAGCGAACCGAGCATCGCAGCGGCAATGGGGGCGCAGAGGCCCACCTGTCTGAGCGAAGCGAGTTATGGGCCGCCTTTATCCCGCCGGCGCTGCGATACTCGGCTCGCTGCACCGGGCGGGAACGCAAGAGCAACCGCAACCGCAACGACACCGCAAACGGCAATGGCCCGCTGCAGGGAAGCGGCAAGGAAAGCAGCACCGGCTGGGATCACCAGGGACGAACCCTGCGGCCCTCACACTGCACACGCCGGTTGCCATTCAGACCCACCCTGTCCGAAAGGAACCGTTCTGCCCATGCGCGGGCGCGTCGGCCTACAATGGCCCCGTGAGCTTCACCGTCCGCGCCATCACCCTCGACCTCGATGACACCCTGTGGCCGTTCGCGCCGATCGGCGCGCGGATCGACCAGGTGCTGCACGACTGGATGCTCGAGCACAGCCCGGCTACCGCGGCGATGTACCCGGTGGCGGCGATGCGCGAACTGCGCGAGCGCTCCTTCCGCGACAACCCGCACCTGCACCACGACCTGTCCGCGCTGCGGCGGCTGACCCTGGCCGAGGCGCTGGAAGCCAGCGGCGCCCCGCTGGAACTGCTCGAACCGGCGTACGAGGCCTTCTACGCGGCGCGCAACCAGGTCGAATGCTACCCGGATGCGATCGACGCGCTGGCGCGCATCGCCGCGCGGGTGCCGGTGGCCGCCGTCACCAACGGCAACGCGGACCTGGAGCGGATCGGGCTGATGGAACACTTCGCCTTCCAGCTGGGCTCGCGCGAGCACGGCATGGCCAAGCCGCACGCCAGCATCTTCCACGCCGCCTGCCAGCGGCTGGGCTGCGGCCATGGCGAGGTCCTGCACGTGGGCGACCACGTGGAGATGGACGTGGCCGGCGCCGCCCGCGCCGGCCTGCGCAGCTGCTGGATCAACCGCACCGGCGAGACCTGGACCCATCCCGAGCTGCGCCCGGACCTGGAATTCGACACGATGACCGCGCTGGCCGACTGGCTGGACGCACACCTGGCCGACCGGCCATCTTCGGGAAATCCCGCATGAACCCCGCCTACGCCAACGCCGGCACCCCCGCCCTTCCCCTCCACCTGGTGGACCGTGCCGGCTACCCGGCCTGGCGCGACGCGCAGCCGCCGGCGGTATCGGCCTGGCTCAAGGCGCAGGCGTTCGACGCCGCTGCGTCCAGCGCGGTGCTGCTGCCCGGCGAAGGCGGCATCGGCGGGGCGGTGGTCGGCGTGGGCGACCGGCTGGATCCCTACTCCTACGCGCATGCGCCGTTGGCCCTGCCCGAAGGCGCCTGGGCACCGCAGGGCGCGCTGCCTGCGGACCAGCTCGCGGCCCTGCAGCTGGGCTGGGGCCTGGGCAGCTACCGCTTCGACCGCTACAAACGCGCCAGCCGCGCGCCGGCGCAGCTGCTGCTCGACGCGCTGGACCCGGAAGCCAGCGACGTGCTGGAGGCCTGCGCCCGGGTGCGCGACTGGGTCAACACCCCCACCCAGGACATGGGCCCGGACGAGCTGGAAGGCATCGCGCGCGGGCTCGCCGACGCCCATGGCGCGGAACTGGACGTGATCGCCGGCGATGCCCTGCTGGAGCAGGACTTCCCGGCGATCCATGCGGTGGGCCGCGCCTCGCACCGCGCGCCGCGCCTGATCGCGCTGCGCTGGGGCGACGCGTCGCATCCGCACGTGGCGGTGGTGGGCAAGGGCGTGTGCTTCGACACCGGCGGCCTGGACATCAAGCCGGCCGACGGCATGCGCAACATGAAGAAGGACATGGGTGGCGCGGCGCACGCGCTGGCCCTGGCCGGGCTGGTGATGGCCCGCCGGCTGCCGGTGCGCCTGACCCTGCTGGTGCCGGCGGTCGAGAACGCGATCGGCCCGGACGCGCTGCGCCCGGGCGAGGTCATCGCCACGCGCAAGGGCGTGAGCGTGGAGATCGACAACACCGACGCCGAGGGCCGGGTGATCCTGTGCGACGCGCTGGCCTATGCGGCCGAGCAGCAGCCGGCGCTGGTGCTGGATTTCGCCACCCTCACCGGCGCGGCGCGGATCGCCCTGGGCCCGGACCTGCCGGCGCTTTTCGCCAACGACGACGCCCTGGCCGAGGCCTGGCTGGCCGCCGGCCGCCACAGCCGCGACCCGGTCTGGCGCATGCCGCTGTGGCGTCCGTACCTGCGTTACCTCGCCTCGAGCGTGGCCGACCTGGCCAATGCCGGCTCGCGCATGGCCGGTGCGGTGACCGCCGCGCTGTACCTGGAGCGGTTCCTGCCGCAGGACATGCCCTGGGCCCACCTGGATACGTACGCGTGGAACGACAGCGCGCGCCCGGGCCGGCCGGCCGGTGGCGAGGCATTGGGCCTGCGTTCGGCCTGGGCCCTGCTCAAGGCACGCAGCGCCGGCTGAGGCCGGCACGCGGGCTCAGGTCGCGACCTCGACCCGGTCGCGGCCCGAGCGTTTGGCGCGGTAGAGCGCCGCGTCGGCGCGCCGCATCAGGGCCGCGCCGTCCTCGCCGGACTGCCAGGTCGCCAGGCCCACCGAGACGGTCACCGCCGGCAGCTCGCGGCCCTGGTGCTGCACCCGCATGTGGCGCACGGCCGCGACGATGCGCTCGGCGCAGGTGAGCGCGGCGGCGGTGTCGGCCTCCGGCAGGATCAGGGTGAACTCCTCGCCGCCATAGCGGCAGGGGATGTCCTCGGCACGGGCGTGCTGCTGCAGCAGCTGGCCGAACCCGGCCAGCAGCGCGTCGCCACCGGGGTGGCCGTGCAGGTCGTTGAACGCCTTGAAGTGGTCCAGGTCCAGCATCAGCAGGCTCAGCGGGAGCTTGCGCCGCTCGCAGCGCCCGAGCTCGCGCGCCAGCGACTCCTCCAGGTAGCGGCGGTTGTACAGGCCGGTCAGCGGCTCGCGGATGGACTGCAGGCGCAGGCGTTCCTGCAGGTGCAGGTTGTGCAGCGCCATCGACAGCTGCTCGGCGGCGGCCTCCACCAGGGCCATGCGCCCTTCGGCGGTCGCCTCGTGCGAGGAGAGATAGATGAAGCCCAGCTGGGTGCCCTGGGCGGCCAGTGGCACGCATGCGGTGGCCACGCTGATGCCGATCTCCGGCGCGTCGATGTGGGCGCAGCGCAGGGCACCGTGGCCCTGGCCGGACAGGTGCGGCAGGCCGCGCCGCAGCGCCCAGCACTGCTCCGGTGAGACCACCTCGACGCTGCGCGCCGCCGGCACGCCCCAGTGCGCCAGCGCCTCGGCGTAGTCGGCCGAGGCCTTCATCCGGTATACGGTGCCGCCGGCGTCCGGCAGCAGGCGCGCCAGCAGGCGGGTGGTCAGTTCGACCGCCTCCTCGCTGTTGCCGCAGCTCAGCAGCAGGCCGCCGTAGCGGTTGAGCTCGGCCAGGTCGGCGCCCTGGCGCTCGAGCTGCTGCACCGATTCGACCAGCTGCGCATTGGCCTCGCTGCGGCTGCGCTCGGCCTGCCCGCGGTGGCGGATCTCGCGCAGCATGCGCTGGTACACCAGGGTCAGGACCAGGATCCCGAACGGGATGCCCAGCACCGCCAGCAGGCGCAGCAGGTCGGCGCTGCGCCGGCTGGAACGGTCGCGCTCGGCCAGCAGCTCCTGCTCGCGCTGCAGCAGCTGCCGCGCCTGGTTGCGGATCGCGCTGGACACCTGCATGACATCCGGGTCGATCGCCGCCTGTGCCGCCGCCAGGCCTTCGTCGCGATAGCGCGTGAGGTTGCGGTCGATCTGCCGCATGCGCAGCTGGCCCAGCCGCGCCAGCTCGCCGACCCGCCGCAGCTGCTGCGGGTTGTCCTGCACCAGCACGGCCAGCTGCTCCAGCAGCGGTTCGATCTGGCCACGGTTGCCGCGGTAGTCGGCCAGGTAGTCCACGTCGCCGGTGAGCAGGTAGCCGCGCTGGGCCGACTCGGCATCGCGCAGGCGCGCCTCGAACGCGTCGAGGTGGCTGATGACCTGGCGGGTGTGGGCCACCTGGTTGGCGTCGGCGATGAAGCGTTGCGCCACCAGCAGCACGCCCACCGCGATGGCCACGAACACGCCGGTGGCCAGCACGAGACCCGCCACGCTGGCGGTGCGTCGCCCGCGACGCGCGGCTTCCGGCACGGTGCTCACAGCAACCCCCGCTGGCGGGCCAGGCGATGGGCCTCGACGCGGTTGGTGGCGCCCAGCTTGCCGATCGCCTCGGACAGGTAGTTGCGCACGGTGCCGTGGGAAAGCCCGAGCTGGGCGGCGATGCGCGCCGAGGGCAGGCCCTCGCCGGCCAGGCGCAGCACCTGCCGCTCGCGGTCGTTGAGCGGATCGGCCTCGGTCCAGGCTTCGAGCGCCAGCTCCGGGTCGATCGCGCGGCCACCGCGGTGCACGGTGCGCAGCGCATCGGCCAGGCGTTCGGCGGGGGCGTCCTTGAGCAGGTAGCCGCGCACGCCGGCCTCCAGCGCGCGCCGCAGGAAGCCGGCGCGGGCGAAGGTGGTCACGATCACCACCCGCACCGGCAGCTCGTGGCGGGCGATGCGCGCGGCCAGGTCCAGGCCGCCCAGGCCCGGCATCTCGATGTCGGTGACCAGCAGTTCCGGCTGCAGGCGCTGCAGCTGGCGCCAGGCGTCCTCGCCGTCGGCCGCCACGCCCACCACCTCGATGTCCGGCTCCAGGGCCAGCAACGCGGCCAGCGCGCCACGCACCATCGCCTGGTCTTCGGCCAGCAGGACGCGGATCAACGGTTCAGGAAGGGCGCGGACATGGGCGCGACGTTACCAGAGCCGCTGGCAACGGGCGTGGACGCCGCGCACGTTCCGTTCAGCGGCGCCGGCGTCGCCGCAGGCCGCATCACGGCGCCTCCGCGTGGCCGGGCAGGACCGCGCCGGCGATGGTGCCGGCCGATGCCAGCGGCACCTCGGCCAGCACCACCGTGCCACGCGGCCGCGCAGGCTCCAGCCGCAGCACGCCGCCCAGCGCCGCGATCCGCTCGCGCATCCCGCACAGGCCGTTGCCCGGCCGCACCGGGCCGCCGCGGCCATCGTCCTCCACCCGCAACCGGCACCGTCCCGCCACGGCCTCCAGCGTCACCGTGACCCGGCGCGCGCGCGCATGCCGGTGCACATTGGTCATCGCCTCGCGCAGGCACAGCGCCAGGGCCGTCTCCAGCTCCGGCGGCAACCGCGCCGCATCGTTGCGCGGCACCTGCAGGTCGATGCCCTCGCCCTGCAGCAGCAGGCGCGCGGCGGCCAGCTCGGCCGCGAACTGGGCCGCGCGGATGCCGGTGACGGCGCGACGCACCTCGGCCAGTGCCTGGCGCGCGACTTCGCCCAGCTCGTCGATCTCGCGCCGCGCCGCGGCGCCGTCGCGCCCGATCAGCTTGCCGGCCAGGTCGGCCTTGAGCGCCACCAGCGACAGGGTGTGGCCGAGCAGGTCGTGCAGGTCGCGGCCGATGCGCTCGCGCTCGGCGGTGGCGGCCAGCCGCCGCACTTCCTCCTGCGACAGTTCCAGCGCCTCGTCCTTGCGCTCGATCATCCGCTGCAGCTGCACCACCATGCCCACCGCCAGGGTGGTGACCGGCATCCAGACCATCGCCGTCCACGGATAGCCCACGCTGCGGGTGGTCGCGACGAACAGCAGGTTGAGCACTACCAGCGCCAGCGGATAGCCCCACCACCGGCGCCACTGGCCCAGGCCCAGGAAGATGCAGCCGTAGGTGAAGTAGCTCATCGCCGACGGATACCAGGGCACCAGTAGCAGCGACAGCGCCACCATGCCCAGTGCGACGGCCTGCATCCGGCGCCGCGGCAGCAACACCACGCCGAAGTACAGGGACAGGAACAGCGGGTAGCTCAACGCCGTCAGCAGCCACCAGCGCGCGTCGTAGCCTTCCGGGGTGAACACCGGCACCACGAACACCCAGACCGACCACGCCAGGTGGATGAACTCCGACCAGCCCGGGCGGCCGCGGCGCAGGCTGCGTCCCACCAGTGAATCGGGTGCGCCACGCAGCCATGCCGGCGCGGCGCCGGAGGAGGAAACAGGGCGGGACATCATGGACCTCCTGGCAGGCGGGCGCCGGACCACGCCGGTCCGGATGGTACGACGACGGGCAACGGCCGCTGCGGCCCAGGCCTGCCGCCGCAGCTGGACGCTGCACGCCCACGCCGTGGGCGTCACCGGGCAGTAGCGCCGCGGCAGTGTCTGGGAGCCACTGCCGCGGCGGCCGGCGGACCGGAATCCGGCCGGCAGCGCAGTCTCCCCGCGCGCCGGCCCGGCCGCCATGCGCGCCTGCCAGGGACAACGGATGACAGCTGTCACTGGGCCGCCGCCGCCGCCGGCGGCAACCTGTTGCCGGCACGGCCAGGGAGGGGGACAGGCTCCCGCGGCCTGCCGCTTCCGGCGGCAGTGAGAAAGTGACTTCCGGCAACTCGCGCCGGAGCCGCTCCCGGAGGACACTGCGCGACGGCTCCTGACACGGACTGGCAATGAACGATTCGGCCGAACTGCTCAAGCAACTGCGCATCGAGCGCGACACCCCGCGCTCCCCGGCTCCCGGCGGCGGCCAAAGCCACGGCCGCTGGCTGGCGGCCGGCGCGGCCGTGCTGGTCGTCCTGGCCGGCGGGGCGGCGTGGTGGTGGCTGGGGCGCTCGCCGGCTCCGGAGGTGCGCACCGCCCCCGCGGTCGCCGCGGCCTCCGGCACGGGCGGCCCGGCCTCGGTGCTCGATGCCAGCGGCTATGTTGTCGCCCGGCGCATGGCCACGGTCTCCTCCAAGGTCACCGGCCGGGTGCAGGAAGTACTGATCGAGGAAGGCATGCGGGTGGAGGAAGGCCAGGTGCTGGCGCGCCTGGACCCGATCGACGCCGATGCCACGCGCAGCCTGGCCGCCTCGCAGCTGGCCGCCGCGCGCAGCCAGAGCGACAGCGTGCAGGCGCAGCTGGTGGATGCGGAGGCCAATGCCCGGCGGCTGCGGCAGCTGGTCGACAGCCAGCTGGTCTCGCGCGCGCAGTACGACCAGGCCGTCGCCCAGCGCGACAGCCTGCGCGCCCAGCTGGCCACCACCCGGCGCAACGCGCAGGTCGCCCAGGACCAGCTGCGCATCGCCGGCCATGGGGTGGACAACACCGTGGTGCGTGCCCCGTTCGCCGGCGTGGTGATCGCCAAGGCCGCCCAGCCGGGCGAGATCGTCTCGCCGCTGGCCACCGGCGGCTTCACCCGTACCGGCATCGGCACCATCGTCGACATGGATTCGCTGGAGGTGGAAGTGGAGGTCGGCGAGGCGTACATCGGCCGGGTCAAGGCGAAGATGCCGGTGGAAGCCACGCTCAACGCCTATCCGGACTGGAAGATCCCTGCCGAAGTGATCGCCACCATCCCCACCGCCGACCGCGGCAAGGCCACGGTCAAGGTGCGTATCGCGCTGAAGGAGAAGGATCCGCGGATCGTGCCGGACATGGGCGTGACCGTGAGTTTCCTGGAGCAGGCGCCGGAAGCCGCAGCAGACCAGCCGCGCCCCGGCGTGCGCATCCCCGCCGAGGCGCTGGTCGATCGCGACGGCCAGGCACTGGTGTTCGTGCTGGGCGACGACGACCGGGTGGGCGAGCGCCAGGTGCAGGCCGCGGCGGCCAGCGGCAGCACCCGCACTGTCACCTCCGGCCTGGCGCCAGGCGAGCGGGTCGTGCTCGACCCGCCGGCCGGGCTGGCCGACGGCGACCGGGTGCGCGTGGCCGGCGCCACGCGCTGAGCCTGACTTCGGCAGACCACGGGGATCGAGCCATGAGACTGAGCGCCGACCTGCTGACACTCGCCCTGGCCTGCCTGGCCCTGGCCGCGACCGGCGCCTGGCTCCTGCAGATCGCCCTTCCGCCCGTGCTGGCACTGGTGATGGCCGGCGTGCTGGCGGGGACCTGGTCGCCGCCGCCGGTGCCCGTGCGGTCCCTGCGGCTGGCGGCGGCATGGCCGCCGAGAGCCGTGCAGGCTTCCTTACTGGTGTCCGCCTGCCGGCCGGCACGGTCGCGCTGGCGATGATGCTGCTGGCCGCGCTGTGGTGGCTGCCGCCGCCGGCCTGATCCCTCCCCCCTTTGCAGCCACCCGTCCGTTCGACCGCCCAGCCCACGCGGCCACAGGCCGACTACCGAGGAACCACGCATGTCCACCCTCGTCTCGATCCGAAACCTCACCAAGACCTACCAGCGCGGCCCGGAAAAGGTCGAAGTGCTGCACGGCATCGACCTGGACATCGCCGAAGGCGACTTCGTCGCCCTGATGGGGCCGTCCGGCTCGGGCAAGACCACCCTGCTGAACCTGATCGGCGGCCTGGACACGCCCAGTTCCGGCAGCATCGAGGTCGCCGGCCAGCGCATCGACCAGCTCGGCAGCGGCCAGCTCTCGCACTGGCGCAGCCAGAACGTCGGCTACGTGTTCCAGTTCTACAACCTGATGCCGGCGCTGACCGCGCAGAAGAACGTGGAACTGCCGCTGCTGCTGACCAAGCTGGGCGCGGCCCAGCGCAAGCGCAACGCGCAGATCGCGCTGCAGCTGGTGGGCCTTTCCGAGCGCGTCTCGCACAAGCCCAACGAGCTGTCGGGCGGCCAGCAGCAGCGCGTGGCCATCGCCCGCGCGATCGTCTCCGACCCTACCCTCCTGATCTGCGACGAGCCCACCGGCGACCTGGACCGCCAGTCGGCCGAGGAGATCCTGGGCCTGCTGCAGGCGCTCAACCGCGAGCACGGCAAGACCATCGTGATGGTCACCCACGACCCCAAGGCGGCCGGGTACGCCACCCATACCCTGCACCTGGACAAGGGCACGCTGGTCGGGCAGGCATCCCAGGCGGCCTGACCGCGCGGAGGACACAGATGAAATACCTGCACCTGATCTGGGCGGCGCTGTTCCGGCGCCGGACCCGCACGTTCCTCACACTCGCCTCGATCCTGGCCGCGTTCCTGCTGTTCGGCATGCTCGACGGCATCCGCACCGCGTTCGCCGACCTGGGCCGCAACTCCGACGGCGCGCAACGGCTGCAGACCACCTCGCGGCTGTCGATGATCGAGACCCTGCCGATGTCGCTGGCCAACCGGATCGAGCGGCTGGACAACGTCGAGGCGGTCACCTGGGCCAACTGGTTCGGCGGCGCCTACCAGGACCCGCGCAACCAGCTGTTCACCTTCGCCGTGGCCCCGAACTACCTGGACCTGTACCCCGAGATCGAGGTCGCCCCCGAGCAGCGCAAGGCATGGGCTGCCAACCGCACCGGCGTGCTGGTCGGCGAGGGCCTGATGCGCAGGTTCGACTGGAAGGTCGGGCAGCAGGTCCCGCTGCAGTCGACCATCTTCCCCAACAGCGACGGCACCTTGAACTGGTCGTTCGAGATCGTCGGCACGCTGCGCGCGAAGGACGGCAAGAACGCCGGATTCACCGAGAACATGCTGCTGCTGCACTACAAGTACTTCGAGGAGTCCACGCCCTACGTCAACGGCGACGTCGGCTGGTACATCAGCCGGGTGGCCGACGTGCGGCGCAGCGACGCGGTGGCCAAGGCGATCGACGCCCTGTCGGCCAACTCGCCGCACGAGACCAAGACCATGAGCGAGGCGGCGGCGATGGCCTCGCAGCTCAAGCAGATGGCCGACATCGGCCTGATCGTCGGCTCGATCATGGGTGCGGTGTTCTTCACCCTGCTGCTGCTGACCGGCAACACCATGGCCCAGGCGGTGCGCGAGCGCACTTCCGAGCTGGCCGTGCTGCGCACAATCGGCTTCACGGCACAGTCGGTGCTGGGCATGGTGCTGGCCGAATCGGTGCTGCTGGTGCTGCTGGGCGGCGTGCTGGGCCTGGGCCTGGCCACGGTGCTCGGCCAGGTCGTCAACGCCGGCAGTGGCGGGATGATCAACCTGCCACCGATCGGCCTGCAGAGCTGGCTGCTGGGCCTGGGCCTGATGGTGGCGATCGGCCTGCTGGTCGGCGCGCTGCCGGCGATCCGGGCGATGCGACTGAACATCGTCGATGCCCTGGCCGGGCGCTGAGGAGGAATGACCATGAACCTGATCAAGAAGACGCTCCGCGGCGCGCTGCTGGTGCTGGTGCTGGTGGTGTTCCTGGCCTTGTGGATCATGGCGCCGTGGCCGGTGCTGCTGGGCGTGGCCGTGCTGTTCGCGCTGTGGATGCTGCTCACCCGCAGTGGCCGCCAGGCCGCCTCGGTGACCATGGTGGGGGTCAGCACCCTTGCCCAGCGCCTGGGTTCGTCCTCGGTGGTGGTGATCGGCATCGCCGGGGTGGTCGGTGTGCTGGTGGCGCTGCTGGCGATGTCCGAGGGCTACCGCCAGACCGTGGGCAACACCGGTAACGAGGAGACCGCGATCGTGCTGCGCGGCGGCTCATCGGCCGAGCTGATGTCGGTACTGGACCGCGAGGCGATCAGCACGATCGAGCGTGCCCCGGAGGTCGCCCGCGACGCGGAAGGCCGGCCGCTGGCCTCGCCCGAACTGCTGGTCGCCGCCAACCTGCCGCTGCGCGAGGGCGAGGACGACGGCAGCGTGACCTTGCGCGGCGTCGGGCCGATGGCCTGGCAGGTGCGCCCCAACGTCAAGCTGATCGAGGGCCGCCAGTTCGAGCCCGGCCGCCGCGAGCTGGTGGTCGGCAAGGGCACCCGGCGCCAGTTCAAGGACCTGGACGTGGGCAGGGAGGTGCGCATGGGCAGCAACACCTGGACCGTGGTGGGCGTGTTCGAGTCCGGCGATTCGACCGAGTCGGAAATGTGGGCCGACGCGGAGGTCGTGGCCACCACCTACCGCCGCGGCAGCAGCCGTGCCGGCGTGATCGCCCGGCTCACCAGTGCCAAGGCCTTCGACGCGTTCAAGGCGACCCTGGCCGCCGACCCGCGCCTGAAGGTGGAAGCCACCACCACCCGTGAGTACTTCCGCCGTCAGTCCGAAGGACTGTCGAAGATCCTGCGCCGGATCGGCATCGTGGTCGGTTCGATCATGGCCATCGGCGCGGTGTTCGGCGCGCTCAACACCATGTTCGCCTCGGTCGCCTCGCGGGCGCGGGAGATCGCCACCCTGCGTGCGATCGGCTTCCGGGGCATGCCGGTGGTGGTGGCGGTGATGCTGGAGACCATGCTGCTGGCCGCGCTGGGCGGCATCGCCGGCGGCGTGCTGGCGTGGCTGATCTTCAACGGCTATACGGCCTCGACCGTGGCCGGCGGCGTGGCCCAGCTGACCTTCGAGTTCAAGGTCACCGGCGCCCTGCTGTGGGAAGGACTGAAGTGGGCCTTGGCGATCGGCTTCATCGGTGGGTTGTTCCCCGCCCTGCGCGCGGCGAGCCTGCCGGTGACCGACGCGCTGCGTGCGGCCTGACACGCCGTCCGTACCGGAGCGGCGCCGCACCCGACGCCCGGCGATATGCCGGGCGTTCTACCTGGAGGAAGTGCGGCAAGAGCGCTGGCCGGGCCCGGGAGACCTTCTCTTCCGGACTCGCCGGCCAACCGCGGCAAACCGCCAAAAAAAAACGCGCCGCCCGCAGGCAGCGCGTTGTTCCATCCGGAGATCGGAGCCGCCTGGCTGCGCTCTGCGGGTGCCTCTCCCTCACCAGGAGGGAAACAGCCCGCTCAGGCCTTGCCGAGCGCGCCCAGGATGCGGGCGGTGATCTCGTCCATGCTGCCGACGCCGTCGATGCGTGCCAGCGTGCCGCGACCTTCGTAGAAGCCGATCACCGGGGCGGTGGAATCGTTGTAGACCTGCAGGCGCTTGCGTACCGATTCGGGGTTGTCGTCGGCGCGGCCCTCGGCCTGGGCCCGGCCGGCGATGCGTTCGACCAGCAGGTCGGTGGCCACGTCCAGCTGCACCACCGCATCCAGCGGCTGGCCGATCTTGGCCAGCAGGCCGTCCAGCGCGTCGGCCTGGACCAGGTTGCGCGGATAGCCGTCGAGGATGAAGCCGGCGGCCACGTCCTCGCGGCCCAGGCGCGACTCGAGCATGCCCAGCAGGATGTCGTCGGAGACCAGCTCGCCACGCGCCATCACTTCCTTGGCCTGCACGCCCAGCGGGCTGCCGGCGGCGACTTCGGCACGCAACAGGTCACCGGTGGAGATGTGTGGGACGCCCAGCGTTTCCTTCAGTCGCGCAGCCTGGGTTCCCTTGCCGGACCCGGGCGGGCCAAGTAGTACTAGTCGCATCAATCGACTCCCTGCAATGAATGTCCCGTGGGGGCGCGGGGCGCTAGACTCCCGTCCCTTGGCGGCGTTGCGCCGCACCAATGGGCCGCACTTTACCGCATCACGGCCGCCTGTCCCAGAAAAACCCCTTGTCCACGAGGAGTCGTCCATGGCCCGCGCCACGTCCCCAGGCACCCTGCTCTACGCCCAGTCCGGCGGCGTCACCGCCGTCATCAACGCCACCGCCAGCGGCGTGATCAGCGAGGCGCGCGCACGCGGAATCAAGGTGCTGGCGGCCCGCAACGGCATCCTCGGTGCGCTGCGCGAGGACCTGGTGGACACCTCGAAGGAGTCGGCCGCGGCGATCGCCGCGCTGGCCCAGACGCCCGGCGGGGCCTTCGGCTCCTGCCGCTACAAGCTCAAGACCATCGAGGCCGACCGCGCCAGGTACGAGCGCCTGCTGGAGGTGCTGCGGGCCCACGACGTGCGCTGGTTCCTCTACAACGGCGGCAACGATTCGGCCGACACCGCGTGGAAGGTCTCGCAGCTGGCCAGGGAGTTCGGCTACCCGCTGACCTGCATCGGCGTGCCCAAGACCATCGACAACGACCTGGCGGTGACCGACACCTGCCCGGGCTTCGGCTCGGCCGCCAAGTACACCGCCGTGTCGGTGCGCGAGGCCGCGCTGGACGTGGCCGCGATGGCCGACACCTCGACCAAGGTGTTCGTGTACGAGGCCATGGGCCGCCACGCCGGCTGGCTGGCGGCCGCCGCGGGCCTGGCCGGGCAGTCGCCGGACGATGCGCCGCATATCATCCTGTTCCCCGAGCGCGCGTACGACGAGGCCGCGTTCCTGGCACAGGTCGACAAGGTGGTGAAGAAGGTCGGCTGGTGCGTGGTGGTGGCCAGCGAGGGCATCCGCGACAAGGACGGCAGGTTCGTGGCCGATGCCGGCGGCGGCAAGGATGCCTTCGGCCACACCCAGCTCGGCGGCGTGGCCTCGTACCTGGCCGGCAAGGTCAAGGATGGCCTCGGCTACAAGGTCCACTGGACCCTCCCGGACTACCTGCAGCGCTCGGCACGCCATGTCGCCTCGAGGACCGACTGGGAGCAGGCGCAGGCGGTGGGCAAGGCGGCGGTGCAGTACGCGCTCAAGGGCATGAACGCGGTGATGCCGGTGATCGTGCGCAGCTCCCGGGCGCCCTACCGCTGGAAGATCGAACCGGCGCCGCTGCACAAGGTCGCCAACCACGAGAAGACGATGCCGGCCGGCTTCATCCGCAAGGACGGCTACGGCATCACCGCAAGGGCGCGCGAGTACCTGGAGCCGCTGATCCGCGGCGAGGCGCCGCTGGCCTGGGGCCGCGACGGCCTGCCCAGATACGTGAGCCTGAAGAACGTGCCGGTGAAGAAGAGGCTGCCGGCCTGGGAAGGCTGACGCCGGAGGCCGGCACCCCGGCGGACCGCCAGCTGGTCGCGTCGCTGGCCGGGCTGGAGGCCGGGCTGCACCATCCCGGCCGCGACGGCCATGCGCGCGGCGGGCGCAGCTGCTGCATCCGGACTTCGCTGAGGTGGGGACACTCTGGCGCCCGTTGACACCGGCCGACCTTGATCGACTTCCTGGCATTGGCGGCCGACGCGCGCCGGTCGGAGCCGGCGGCTGTCGCGTGCAGCGGCCTGGCCCGTGCTGCACCCTGCCCCATTACCACCTGGTGCAGCGGGCCGACGACGGCGGCCCTGCGTGCGCCGCCCTGCGTGGACGCTGGGGCCCGGGCGTGCCTGGCGCCGCCCTGAGCCCGGGGCACGCCGCGGCCCCGCGCACGCTGTGGGTGGAGCGACCGCTCTGCGCCGGGTTGCGCTGTCAGCCGCAGCGCCCGGATGGCACCTGCAGTACCGCAGTGAACTGCGGCAGCGAGTCACCGGCCGCCGCGGCCTGCTGGCGACCCTGCTCGAGGTAGACCCGGGCCTGGCCCTGGCCGTCGCGCGCCGGCAGCACGCCGCCGGCCTTGCGCCACACCTGCACCACCGCATCGCGGCCGGGGCAGCGGGACTCGGGAATACGGATCACGTCACCCAGGGTCCAGCCCGTGGCCGCCGAAGGCTTCGCTTTGGCGGCGTCCACATACCGCGCGCGGGCCTGGCAATTTCCGCCGGTCGGCACTACCTGCATCGCATAAGGAGTGGCGGCGCCAGGCTCGGCGTACCGGCCCTCGATGCGTACACAGGCTTCGGGGATCTGGCGGACGGTATGCACCGCACCCGGCGCCTGCGGCGCGCCCACACGGGCGGCAGGCTCTTCGGCGCGCAGCGGCACCACCACAGCCAGAGCGGTAGCCAGGACGGCGAGCCAGAAGGCCTGGCGGAAGGCCAGGCCGCTGCGCGAAGGGGCAGCGGCGGCGGAAACCGGACGGAGGTCGCGTTTCATCGGGGTCAACGGCGATCGGGGGAGTGCAGCCTGCCTCGGGGCGGATGAACGCCGTGTGGCCTTCACCGCTCCGGTGTGGTCATACTCGGCCCACTCCACGGAAAGTCGAACACGGTGCGACGCGTCTCGGTCACGGGTCCGTTCCAGTGCTTCATGGCTCGCCAGGCGTGTTCCCTCCCTGTTCGACCCCGGTCGGACGGCATCCATATACCTCGGGAGGGGTCATGCTGGAACAACACGGCTTGTCGCTGGCGCTTGTCTGCGCCGTCCTCGCAATCGTCTACGGCATCATCTCGGCACGCTGGATCCTGGCGCGGCCTGCAGGCAACGAACGCATGCGCCAGATCGCCGCGGCGATCCAGGAAGGGGCCCGTGCCTACCTCAACCGCCAGTACCTGACGATCGCCATCGCCGGGGTGGTGCTGTTCGTGCTGGTCGGGATCTTCCTCGGCTGGCCTACCGCCTTCGGCTTCGCCATCGGTGCGCTGCTGTCGGGGCTGGCCGGCTATATCGGCATGAACGTGTCGGTGCGCGCCAACGTGCGCACCGCCGAGGCCGCGCGCAGCGGGCTGGGGCTGGCGATGGACGTGGCGTTCCGGGGCGGGGCCATCACTGGAATGCTGGTGGTCGGCCTGGGCCTGCTCGGCGTGGCCGGCTACTTCGCGCTGCTGCAGCGCATGGGGCTGTCGCTGTCGGACAACCTGCACGCGCTGGTCGGACTGGCCTTCGGCTCCTCCCTGATCTCGATCTTCGCGCGCCTGGGCGGTGGCATCTTCACCAAGGGTGCGGACGTGGGCGCGGACCTGGTGGGCAAGGTCGAGGCCGGCATCCCGGAGGATGATCCGCGCAACCCGGCGGTGATCGCCGACAACGTCGGCGACAACGTCGGCGACTGTGCAGGCATGGCGGCGGACCTGTTCGAGACCTACGCGGTCACGGTCATCGCGACCATGCTGCTGGGCTACCTGATGGCCGCCGAAGTGGGCCCCAACGGCGTGCTCTACCCGCTGGTGCTGGGCGGGGCCTCGATCATCGCCTCGATCATCGGCGCGCTGTTCGTCAAGGTACGCGACGGCGGCTCGATCATGGGGGCGCTGTACAAGGGTGTGATCGTCTCCGGCGTGCTGGCGGCCATCGCGTTCTGGCCGATCACCACCGCGCTGATGGGCGACAACAGCCACGGGGCCACGGCGATCTACGGCTGCGCGCTGGTCGGCCTGGTGCTCACCGGCCTGATCGTGTGGATCACCGAGTACTACACCGGCACCCAGTACGCGCCGGTGCGCCACGTGGCCCAGGCCTCCACCACCGGCCACGGCACCAACATCATCGCCGGCCTCGGCGTGTCGATGAAATCCACTGCGCTGCCGGTGGTGGCGGTGTGCCTGGCGATCTGGTCCTGCTACACCCTGGGCGGGCTCTACGGCATCGCCATCGCGGCCACGGCGATGCTGTCGATGGCCGGGATGATCGTGGCGCTGGATGCCTACGGCCCGATCACCGACAACGCCGGCGGCATCGCCGAGATGAGCGAGCTGCCGCCGGAGGTGCGCAACATCACCGACCCGCTGGACGCGGTGGGCAACACGACCAAGGCGGTGACCAAGGGCTATGCCATCGGCTCGGCGGCGCTGGCGGCGCTGGTGCTGTTCGCCGATTTCACCCACAACCTGGAGGCCAACAACCCGGGCGTTGAGTTCCGCTTCGAACTGTCGGATCCGGCGGTGATCATCGGCCTGTTCATCGGCGGCCTGATCCCCTACCTGTTCGGCGCAATGGCGATGGAAGCGGTGGGCCGCGCCGCCGCCAGCGTGGTGGAGGAGGTGCGGCGCCAGTTCCGCGAGATCCCGGGAATCATGCAGGGCACCGGCAAGCCCGACTACAGCCGTGCGGTGGACATGCTCACCCGCTCGGCGATCAAGGAAATGGTCGTGCCTTCGCTGCTGCCGGTGCTGGTACCGGTGGTGGTGGCGTTCGGCATGAACGCGCTGATGGGGCCGGGCGCGGGCATCCGGGCCCTGGGCGGGCTGCTGATCGGCACGATCGTCACCGGGCTGTTCGTCGCCATTTCGATGACCACCGGCGGCGGCGCCTGGGACAACGCCAAGAAGTACATCGAGGACGGCAACTTCGGCGGCAAGGGCTCGGAGGCGCACAAGGCGGCGGTCACCGGCGACACGGTCGGCGACCCCTACAAGGACACCGCGGGCCCTGCGATCAACCCGCTGATCAAGATCATCAACATCGTGGCCCTGCTGCTGGTGCCGCTGCTCTGACGGCACAGGCTCCCGCAGCGGCCCCGTGCTGACCAGGAAGCCCCGGCTTGTCCGGGGCTTCTTCTTTCCGTCAGGCGCCGCGATGCGCGGGAGCCAGTGTTGGGGTTTGTGTGTTGGGACTGCCGCGTTGGCGGTGACAGCGACCGCGACAGCGGAAGCGGAAGCGGCGAGCGACAGCAACAGCAACATCCTGGCGACGGCAACGGCTCCGGACGGGGCCGCCGTAATCCGGGTATCCGGGTCACCTCTCGGACGGACGTCCATGTCCGTACTCGCGGCCGGATACCCGGAGCACGGCGTCCTTCGCGAGATGTGGGGGGCAGGGCTTCTATCGGCGTGGCGCAGAGGCCGCGAGCTGTGCCCGTGACTGCGTAGCCGAAACGGCTGGTCTGCAACAGCACTACGCTGCGCCGCGTCGGGCTGGAGGCACCCGCGTCGCTCGCGGCTCCCTTGTCCGACTGGCTGCGCCCTCGCGAGGCACTCGGACGTGGCGCCCCACGAAGCCGCACCCTCAAAGCAAGACGCGATGCAGCGGCTGTGCCCTGGCAGCGGCACATGGATGTGCCGCGATAGCGAGGTTCGCACAGGGATGTGCGCCCGAGCGGCCAGGGCACACCCGCTGCGTCGCGGCTCCCTCCGAAGCCGACCACGCCTGCGCTGTTGCTGTTGCTGTTGCTACTGCCGTCCGCCACCCCGCTAGCGGTCGGCCATGAACGCCTCGATCTCGTCCGCCGAACGCGCCAGGCCCGCGGTCAGGACACGATGCCCGTCATCGGTGATAGCCACATCGTCCTCGGTACGGATGCCGATGCCACGCCAGCGCGCGGGCACGGACGTATCGCCGGGGCTGACGTACAGGCCCGGCTCGATGGTCAGGACCATGCCCGGCTCCAGCAGTCGTGGTTCCCCATCGATCCGGTAGTCGCCCACGTCGTGCACGTCCAGGCCCAACCAGTGGCCGCTCTTGTGCATGTAGAAACGCTTGTAGTGCTCACCGGCGATGTTCTTCGCCAGCGTGCCCTTGAGCAGGCCCAGCTGCAGCAGCCCTTCGGTCAGGGTTTCCAGCGCCGCTTCGTGCAGCGCCGACCAGGGGTTGCCGGGCCGTGCCTGCGCCAGCGCCGCGGCCTGCGCCTGCCCCACCAGGTCGTGCAGCGCCCGCTGCTCCTTCGAGAACCGGCCGTTGGCGGGGAAGGTGCGGGTGATGTCGGCCGCATAGTTGCGGTACTCGGCCCCGGCGTCGACCAGCACCAGGTCGCCATCGCGCACCCGCGCATTGTTGGCCACGTAATGGAGCACGCAGCCGTTGGCGCCGGCGCCGACGATGCTGGCGTAGGCCGGGCAGGCATCGGCGGCGCGGAACACGCACTCCAGCTCCGCCTGCAGCTCGTACTCGTGGATCCCCGGACGCACGACGCGCATCGCCGCCTGGTGCGCACGGACGCTGATGTCGGCTGCCGCCTGCATCAGCTTCAGCTCCTCGCGCGACTTGAACAGCCGCTGCTCGTGCAGCAGGTGGCCCAGCTCCAGGAACTCGTGCGGCGGCTGCGCGCCGTGCCGCACCTGGGCACGCACCCGGTTGACCCAGCCGATCAGCTTCAGGTCGAACTCTGCATCGCGCCCGAAATGGTAGTAGACGCGCGAGCGGCCCTCGAGCAGGCCGGGGAGGATCTCGTCCATGTCCTCGAACGGATAGGCGTCGTCCATGCCGAACACCTCCACCGCGCCCTCCTGCCCGAAGCGCGGCCCGTCCCAGGCCTCGCGCTCCGGATCGCGCTCGCGGCAGAACAGCAGCACTTCGCCGTGCGCGCGACCGGGCACCAGCACCAGCACCGACTCCGGCTCCGGGAAGCCGCCCAGGTACCAGAAGTCCGAATCCTGGCGGTACGGATAGTGGGTGTCGTGGCTGCGCACGCGCTGCGGCGCGGACGGCAGCACCAGGATGGCGTCGTCGCCGGCCATGCGCATCAGCTGGCGGCGCCGGCGCGCGAACTCCGCCGCGGGGATGCCGGTCAGCGCGCGCATCAGTTCAGGCGGCGGCGGTGGCGCGGGCCCAGCACGCAGTCGCCGTGCATCAGCAGGGTCGCCACCCGCACGAACTCCTCCAGCTCGGACAGCGAGTCCTCGTCTTCCTCGTCCTCGTCGATGTCCTCGACCCGCGCACCGGCCAGCCGCGCCAGGTCCTGCAGCGCCTCGCTGCTCTCCTCCGACAACGGCGGATTGGCCCCGGCCGCCAGCCCGAAGGCCCCGAGGAAGCCCCGGCACCAGTCGAACAGGGCCTGGGCACGCTCGCGCACGCCGGCCTCCCCGTCCACCAGCAGCAGCTGGAACGCGAATTCGCCGTCCTCCAGCTGGGCGGCGGTGGCGGTGCGCAACCGGTCCAGGGCGCTGCCCGGGGATGGCGCGGCCAGGGAGGGGTCGGCCATCACCCGCGCGGTCCAGTCGGGCACATCGCCCCCGCCGCCCGCCAGCCAGCCGCACAGGGCACCGTGGAGTTCGGCGGCGGAAGCGGCCAGGCCGAGCTCGCGGCTGGCGGCGGCGACCTCTTCGGGAACAGGCAGTTGCGACATGGGCGGGTGGGTCCGTGCAGGGCACGCCAGTGTATCAATCCGGCGCTGGCGGACCGCTTCGCACCGGGCCGCCGGGGATGGTCCGGCCGGGCCCGGGCAGGCCGCCTCCACGCGCCCTTGACCGGTGCGCACGGCGCTGCCTATCGTGGCCGCCATGGACCCTGCGACCGATGCCAACGCCCGCCTTCGCGCCCTCGCCGCGCGGATCGAGACGCTGGCCGACCGCTGCCAGCGGCTGTCGGAGGAGAACCGCAGCCTGCGCCTGCAGCAGGAACAACTGATCGGCGAGCGCGCCCAGCTGCTGCTGAAGAACGAGCAGGCGCGCTCGCGGGTGGAAGCGATGATCGCGCGGCTGCGGTCGCTGGAGCAGCACACGTGAGCACCGAGCCGGTCGAAGTACGCATCCTGGATCGCGAGTACACCGTGGGCGTGGCGGCCGACGAGCGCGCCAGCCTGCAGGCGGCCGCACGCCTGCTGGACTCGCGCATGCGCGAGATCCGCGGCAGCAACCGCATGGTCTCGCTGGACCGGTTGGCGGTGCTGGCCGCGCTGAACCTGGCCCATGAACTGCAGCAGGCGCGCGAGGAACGCGATGCGCGCGAGCGCGAGCTCAACCGCGTGCTCGATGGCCTGGACCGCCGGCTCGACGACCTGCTCGGCCCCGCCGGCGAACGTCCCCGGGACTGAATGCGCGGCAGCCTGCCCGCGCCAGGCGCGGCTGAACGATGCATTTCCGGCGTGGCTCGCCATCACTTCGCGTGGACTAGGCAGCCCGCACCACGGGGCTATAATCCCCATGCGTTCTCTGCCGTGTTCGACAGCTGGCAAAACATTCGCCTTGTCCCTTAAGAACGACACCGGGGATGCGACGACGCCGGGTGTGCATGTCCGCCATGTAGCGGGAAGCCCGATGGTTTCCGACCGTTCCCACTTGAACCTCGGGTTCAAGGTCGTTTCGCCGCATCGGCATGGTGGAGAACCATTCTTCCGACGACGCCTCCGCAGGGAGGCGTCGTTTTTTGTGCGCCCGGCGGGCTTGGCGCGGCCGCCGGCGGCGTCCATCATGCAGCGCCGCCCGGAAGCCGATGCCCATGCCCCAGGACCGCTCCGCCCTGCGCCAGGCCCTGCGTGAACGCCGCCGGGCGCTGCCGCCGGCAACCCGGATCAACGCCGCCCAGGCCCTGGCCGGCCACATCCTGGCCCTGCCCTTCCTCCCGCGCGAGGGATACGTCGCCGGCTACTGGGCGATGGACGGGGAGATCGGCCTGCACGTGCTGCAGCTGCAGCTGCCGGCGGGACTGCGCTGGTGCCTGCCGGTGCTGGATGGCGACCGGCTGCGCTTCGCGCCGTGGCGGTCGGGCGATCCGCTGGTGACCAACCGCTTCGGGATTCCCGAGCCGGACGTCGAGCCGACCTCGGCGCTGGCGCCGGAGGCGATGGCCCTGGTGGTGATGCCGCTGGTGGGTTTCGACGAGCGATGCCAGCGGCTGGGCATGGGAGGCGGCTGGTATGATCGCAGTCTCGCGTTCCGTCGCGACCGCGCGGCACCGCCCTGGCTTGTCGGCGCCGGCTTCGACGTCCAGCAGGTGGACGCGCTGGACGGCGCGGAGTGGGACGTGGTCCCCGACGCGGTCTGCACCGGAACCCGGACCCTGCTGCGCCCCGGCGCCAGCGCGCCCCACCACGAGACCGACCCGGCATGACCGCCCGAAAGCGCTACTGGCTGATGAAGTCCGAACCGGACGCCTTCTCCATCGACGACCTGCAGCGCGTCGGCACCGAGCCGTGGAACGGGGTGCGCAACTACCAGGCGCGCAACTTCATGCGCGACGGGATGAAGGTGGGCGACGGCGTGCTGTTCTACCACTCCAACACCAAGGTGCCCGGGATCGTGGGCATCGCCCGGGTGGCCAGCGAGGCGTATCCGGACCACACCCAGTTCGACCCGAAGTCCGACTACCACGACCCGAAGGCCACCCGCGAGCAGCCGCGCTGGTTCCTGGTCGACGTGGCGTTCGAGCGCAAGCTTGCACGCACGATCGCGCTGGACGAGATCCGGCAGCACGCCGACGAGCTGGGCGAGGGGTTCCCGCTGACCGCCCGTGGCAGCCGGTTGTCGGTGTTCCCGGTCACCGCCGCGCAGTGGAAACTGCTGCTGTCGCTGGAATGACCTGACGCCCCACCCGGCCTGGCATCCACGCCGGCCGGCTCTTCGCCTGCGCGTGGAACGCCACGCTCCCGATTCCGATCCGAGCACCCACCATGTCCGAAGCAAAGCGCCTGGCCGGCGAGAAGGCCATCGAGTACGTCCAGGACGGCATGATCGTCGGCGTCGGCACCGGCTCGACGGTGGCCTACTTCATCGACGCGCTGGGACGCATCCGCGACCGCATCGCCGGCGCCGTCTCCAGCTCCGAGCAGAGCACCGCGCGGCTGCAGGCGCTGGGCATCGAGGTACTGGACGCCAACGCCGCCGGCCCGCTGAAGCTGTACGTGGACGGCGCCGACGAATGCGACCCGGGCAAGTGCCTGATCAAGGGCGGTGGTGCCGCGCTGACCCGCGAGAAGATCATCGCCGAGGCCAGCGAGACCTTCGTCTGCATCGTCGACCCGGCCAAGCAGGTGCCGGTACTGGGCCGCTTCCCGCTGCCGGTGGAGGTGATCCCGATGGCGCGCAGCCTGGTCGCCCGCCGCATCCTGGCCCTGACCGGCGGCCAGCCGGTGTGGCGCGACGGCGTGGTCACCGACAACGGCAACTGGATCCTGGACGTGCACCACCTGTCGATCACCGACCCGGTGGCGATGGAAACCGAACTCAACCAGATTCCCGGCGTGGTCAGCGTCGGCCTGTTCGCGCGGCGCCGGGCCGACGTGGTGATCGTCGGCGGGGAGCCGCCACGGGTGCTCTGAGGTGGCCTGGGCGCGGCCTTGACCGGCGCGCCGGATTTGCCCGAAGGTGGGGGTACTGGTCCCGCATCGGTGCTCACATGTCCCGTCTCCCCGGCCGCCTGGCACTGTGGTCCCTCCTGCTGCTCAGCGGCTGCGCCTGGGCCAGCGGGGACGATCGCTGGGTGGAGCTTGGCGGCGAGCGCTTCCAGGTGGAGATCGCGGCCGACGACCCGTCGCGCGCGCTGGGCCTGATGTTCCGCGACCGGCTCGAGGACGGCCACGGCATGCTGTTCATCCACGACCGGCAGGAGCCGCAGGCGTACTGGATGAAGAACACACGCATCCCGCTGGACATCCTGTATTTCGACCGGGACCGCCGGCTGGTGTCGCAGCAGCGCGACGTGCAGCCGTGCTGGAGCGGCCGCGGCTGCCCGGCCTACCCGAGCCGGGCGCCGGCCCTGTACGTGCTGGAGCTCAACGCCGGGCAGGCCCGGCGGATGGGGCTGGAGGACGGGGCCCAGCTGCGCTTCGGGCCGGGCATCCCTGCCGCCGACTGAACCGTGGCGTGCGCCAGCCCCGCGCTGGCGTGCGCGGGCTTGATTTGTGGCCGCGGCCGACCGCAGTCTTGGCGCATGGGGAATCCGGACATCCAACTTCCCGACTGGAACACGCTGGCAGGCGTCGATGACGACACCCTGCCACTGCTGCCCACTGCGTTGCTGATCGCCGCCGACGAATACCCCGGGCTGGATGCGGCCGCGTGCAATGCGCAGGTGCAGGCCCATGCCGACCACCTGCGCACCGAGGTCGGCGCGATCGGCTCCACCGCGTTGAAGATGGCGGCCATCAACCGTCACCTGTTCGACGAACTGGGCTACAGCGGCAACCACGACGCCTATTACGATCCCCGCAACAGCTACCTGAACGAGGTACTGGAGCGGAGGCTCGGCAACCCGATCTCGCTGGCGATGGTGCAGATGGAGGTGGCGCGCCGGCTCGACATCCCGCTGGACGGCGTGTCGTTCCCCGGTCACTTCCTGGTCCGGCTGCCGGTCGATGGCGGGCTGCTGGTGATGGATCCGTTCAACGGCGGGCGGCCGCTGGCGGTGGAGGAGCTGCGCGAACGCGCGCGGCCGCACCTGGGCGGCGAGGCTCCGGATGACCAGGTGCTGCTGCAGATCCTCACACCGGCGCCGCACCGCGCGATCCTGGCGCGCGTGCTGCGCAACCTCTATGGGGTGTATTCGGAGGCCGGCCAGTGGGACCGCGCCGCGCGCAGCGCCGACCGCGTGCTGCGGCTGATGCCCGACGAGGCCGATGCGATGCGGGACCGTGGCCTGGCGTACCTGGCACTGGACTATCTTCCCGGTGCCCGCGAGGACCTTGCCCGCTACCTGAAGATGGCGCCGGAGGCCTCCGATGCCGACACCATCCGCGAGCGGCTGGTGGACGCGGCCGGCCACCGCGCCGTGCTGCACTGAACCGCGGCCACGCCCCCGCCACCGGCGGGGCAGGCCATGGTCAGATCTCCATCATCTCGAAGTCGTCCTTGGTCACGCCGCAGTCCGGGCAGGTCCAGGTCTCCGGGATGTCGTCCCAGCGGGTCCCGGGCGCGATGCCTTCTTCCGGCAACCCCTCGGCTTCGTGGTAGATGAAGCCGCACACCACGCACATCCAGCTGCGGTAGGAATTCTCGGAGTCGCTCATCGGATAATGCAGGTCATTCGGTGGGGCGCCATTGTCCCACACGCCCGTGTACCGGAATCCACATGCATCCAGAGCCCTCCCCTGCCACGCCACGCGGCGTCTACCTCATCACGCCGGACGAGCCGGACACCGCGCGGCTCCTGCGGCGCGTGGCGCCGCTGCTGGAGGCCGGCGTGGCCTGGCTGCAGTACCGCAACAAGACCGCCAGCCCGGCCCTGCGCCACGAGCAGGCCACGGCGCTGCAGGCGCTTTGCACGGCGGCGCGGGTGCCGCTGCTGGTGAACGACGATGCCGGCCTGGCCGCGAAGACCGGCGCCGCCGGCGCCCACCTGGGCGAGGACGATGGCGCGCTGGCCGCCGCGCGGGCGCTGCTCGGGCCGCGGGCCATCCTGGGTGCGTCCTGCTACGACCGCCTCGACCTGGCCCGCGGCGCGGTCGCCGCAGGCGCCAGCTACGTGGCCTTCGGCGCGTTCTTCCCGACCACCACCAAGGTGGTGACCCGGCGTGCGACGCCGGACCTGCTGCGCGCGGCCGTATCGCTGCCGGTGCCGAAGGTGGCCATCGGTGGCATCACGCCCGCGAACGGCGCCGCCCTGGTGGAGGCCGGGGCGGACCTGCTGGCGGTGGTCGGCGGCGTATTCGACGCGGCCGACCCGGTGGCGGCGGTGCAGGCGTACCGGCGCTGCTTCACCCACTGAACGCCTGCGCACGGCGCACCGTCCCGGTGCCGTCGCGCGGGCGGCCTACAATAGGCCGCTTGCCCCACTGGAACCGCCCGCGATGAACCACGACCGCTCCCACGCCCTGTTTTCCCGCGCACAGCAGCTGCTGCCTGGAGGCGTGAACTCGCCGGTGCGTGCGTTCAAGTCGGTCGGCGGCGAGCCGTTCTTCGTGCAGCGCGCCGACGGGCCGTACCTGTTCGACGTCGACGGCAACCGCTACATCGACTACGTCGGTTCCTGGGGCCCGATGATCGTCGGCCACAACCACCCGTCGGTGCGCGAGGCGGTGGCCCGCGCGATCGGTGACGGGCTGTCCTTCGGTGCGCCGTGCGCGGCCGAGGTGACCATGGCCGAGACCATCACCGCCCTGGTGCCGTCCTGCGAGATGGTGCGCATGGTCAACTCCGGCACCGAGGCCACGCTGTCGGCGATCCGCCTGGCGCGCGGCGCCACCGGCCGCCAGCGCATCGTCAAGTTCGAAGGCTGCTACCACGGCCATGGCGACTCGTTCCTGGTCAAGGCCGGCAGCGGCATGCTGACCCTGGGCGTGCCGACCTCGCCGGGCGTGCCGGCCGGGCTGAGCGAGCTGACCGCCACGCTCAGCTACAACGATTTCGAAGGCGCGACCAGGCTGTTCGAGGAGATCGGCAGCGAGATCGCCGCGCTGATCATCGAGCCGGTGGTCGGCAACGCCAACTGCATCCCGCCACGCGAGGGCTACCTGCAGCACCTGCGCCAGCTGTGCACGCAGCATGGCGCGCTGCTGATCTTCGACGAGGTGATGACCGGCTTCCGGGTGGCCCTGGGCGGTGCCCAGGCGCACTACGGCATCTCCCCCGACCTGACCACCTTCGGCAAGATCATCGGCGGCGGCATGCCGGTGGGTGCCTATGGCGGCCGCCGCGAGCTGATGAACCAGATCGCCCCGGCCGGCCCGATCTACCAGGCAGGCACGCTGAGCGGCAATCCGGTGGCCATGGCCGCCGGCCTGGCCATGCTGGAGCTGATCCAGGCGCCGGGCTTCCACGACCGCCTGGCCGACGCCACCGGCCGGCTGTGCGAAGGCCTGGAGGCAGCCGCGCGCCAAGCGGGCGTGGCGGTGACCACCAACCGGGTCGGTGCGATGTTCGGCCTGTTCTTCACCGACCGGAAGGTGGAGACCTACGCCCAGGCCACCGCCTGCGATACCGCCGCGTTCAACCGGTTCTTCCACGCCATGCTCGGACAGGGGGTGTTCCTGGCGCCGAGCGCGTACGAAGCCGGCTTCCTGTCCAGCGCGCACGACGAGGCGGTGATCGAGGCGACCCTCGCTGCCGCGCGCGTGGCATTCCAGAGCCTGCGCGATGACCGCGCCGGTTGAGGAAGCCAGGGGAGCCGGCGCCCACGATGGCGCCAGCCTGTTCGAGCGCCAGTACCTGCCGGCCTCGACCGAGGGCGCGCGCTTCCGCTGGTTCCGGCGGATCTTCCACCACGATGCGCCGGACGAGCGCAACTTCGATCTGGTCCTGATCCTGGCCATCCTGGCCAGCGTGATGGTGGTGCTGCTGGACAGCGTGCCTTCGGTCAAGGCGCGCTGGCACGACTGGCTCTACGCCGCCGAATGGCTGTTCACCCTGGCCTTCACCTTCGAGTACGTGGTGCGGCTGTGGGTGGTGAAACGGCCGCTGCGCTATGCCCGGAGCTTCTTCGGGATCATCGACCTGCTGGCGATCGTTCCGACCTTCCTGTCGCTGCTGTTCCCGGCGACCGCCTCGTTCACGGTGATCCGCGCGCTGCGACTGCTGCGCGTGTTCCGGGTGCTGAAGCTGGTGGAATACTCGAGCGAGGCGGGCGTGCTGATCCAGGCGCTGACGCGCAGCCGGCGCAAGATATTTGTCTTCATCGCGACCCTGCTCACGATCGTGGTCATCTTCGGCGCGCTGATGTACGTGGTCGAAGGGGCGGCCAACGGCTTCACCAGCATTCCCGCAGGCATGTACTGGGCGATCGTCACGGTGGCCACGGTCGGCTACGGCGACATCGCGCCGGCGACCGGGTTCGGGCGCTTCGTGACCTCGGTGCTGATCGTGATCGGCTACAGCATCATCGCCGTGCCCACCGGCATCTATACCGCCGAGCTGGCGCGGTCGATGCAGCCACAGCGCGCGCGCGCCCGTTGCACCGGGTGCGGCCTGGCCGACCACGAGGCCGATGCCTGGCACTGCCGCAAATGCGGCATCGCCCTGCCCCGTGGGCACTGAGGCGCACGTTCGCCGGACGTCCGGGATGGCCCGCCTCCGCGCACGCCGGCTGCTGCTGGACTTCGACAACGTGCTCGCGCACTACCGGCGCGGGCAGCGGGTGGCACGGCTGGCGGCGCATGCGGACGTGGCGTTCGAACAGGTCTGGCAGGCGCTGTACGGCTCCGGCCTGGAAGCGCGCTACGACGCCGGCCAGGTCGATACGGACGGCTACCTGCGCGCGCTTGGCGAGGGGATCGGCGCCGGGGTGGATGCGGCGGCGTGGCTGGACGCACGCATCGCCGCCAGCCACCCCGATCCGCAGGCCATCGCCCGGCTGCTGGCGCTGGATCCGGCGGTGCCCATGGCGGTGCTGACCAACAACGGCGAGCTGATGGCCCGCGCCATCCCGCACATCGTCGCGCCGCTGCTCCCGCGGCTGGAAGGCCGGGTGCTGTGCAGTGGCAGCCTGGGCGGCCGCAAGCCCGACCCGCAGGTCTACCTGCGCGCGCTCGACCGCCTGGGCTGGAATGCGGCCGACACCCTGTTCGTCGACGACCTGTTCGTCAACGTGCAGGGCGCCCGCCGCGCCGGCCTGCAGGCAGACAGCGTGCGCGACGCCCGCGCCCTGGGCCGGGTGCTGCGTCGCCACGGGCTGGGCTGAGCGGCGGCCGGGACTTCCGCCCCCACCATCAGGCGAGCCGGGCCAGCGCCTTGCGCAGGCGCTGGAGGCCTTCGGCCACGTCGGCGTCGGTGATGTTCAGCGCCGGCACCAGGCGCACCACGTCCGGGCCGGCCTGCAGCAGCAACAGGCCTTCGCGTGCGGCCAGGTCGAGGATCTCGCCGGCACGGCCGGCGAAGGCCGGCGCGAGCACGGCGCCGAGCATCAGACCGCGGCCGCGCACCTGGGCGAACACCCCCGAGTGCCCGCCGATCCCGGCCAGGCCCTCGCGCAATGCACGCGACTGCCGCGAGACATTGGCCGCGACCTGCGGGGAAGCCAGCTTGCGCAGGGCCACGCGCGCCACCGCCGCGGCTAACGGGTTGCCGCCGAAGGTGGTGCCGTGGGCGCCGAAGCCCATGGCCTGCGCCACCTTGGGGCCGGCCAGCATCGCGCCGATCGGGAAGCCGCCGCCCAGGGCCTTGGCGAGGGTGACGATGTCCGGCACCACGTCGTCCTGCCAGTGCGCGAACAGGGTACCAGTGCGGCCCATGCCCGCCTGGATCTCGTCCAGCACCAGCAGGGCATCGTGGCGGTCGCACAGCGCGCGCACCTGCTTGAGGAAGCCGGCGGCGGCCGGCATCACCCCGCCCTCGCCCTGCACCGGCTCCAGCATCACCGCGGCCACGTCGCCGGCGGCCATCGCCGTTTCCAGCTGCACGATGTCGTTGAAGTCCACGTAGCGGAAGCCACCGGGCAGCGGCTCGTAGCCCTCCTGGTACTTGGGCTGGGCGGTGGCGGTGACCGCCGCCAGCGTGCGTCCGTGGAAGCTGCCGCGGAAGGTGACGATCACCCGCTGCTGCGGCGGCCTGCCCTGGTCGGCCGCCCACTTGCGCACCAGCTTGATCGCCGCCTCGTTGGCCTCGGCGCCGGAGTTGCACAGGAACACGCGCTGGGCGAAGCGGCTGGCGGTCACCAGCTCCTCGGCCAGGCGCAGCGGCGGCTCGCTGAAGAAGATGTTGCTGGTGTGCCACAGCTTGCCGGCCTGCTCGACCAGGGCCGCGTGCAGGTCCGGGTCGTTGTGGCCCAGGCCGCAGACGGCAATGCCGGCGGCGAAGTCCACGTACTCGCGCCCTTCGCTGTCCCACACCCGCGCGCCCTGGCCCCGCTCCAGGACCACCTCGCGCTGCCGGTACACGGGCAGGAGATAGCGGTGGCCGAGGTCGATCAGGGAGGCGGTGTCGCCGGCAGCCGGCGTCGTGGCGTTCATGGCGGTGGGATATCCGTGCAAGGCAGCCGGCACATGCCGGCGCGACATTATCCGCCCGGTGCCGCGGCACCGCCATGCCGGCGCCGGACGGCGCGGACCGGGCGCCCGGCTCGCGTACCATCGCAGCCTACGCGCCGCCGCGCCCTGCCCCCGGTCACCGACGCCATGTCCCGCATCGAAACCCTCGCCGCCCGTGCCGGCAGCCGGCCTGATCCTTCCAGCGGCGCGCTGTCACCGCCGCTGCAGCTGGCGACCACCTTCGAGCACACTCCCGACGGCCAGTTGCCCCAGGGCTTCCTCTACCAGCGCTACGACAACCCGACCCAGCAGGAGACCGAGCAGGTACTGGCGGCGCTGGATGGCGCGGCGCGTGCACTGCTGTTCCCCACCGGCATGGCTGCCGGCGCCACTGCGCTGCAGGCGCTGCCGGCGGGCGGCCACGTACTGCTGTGCGACGACAGCTATTTCTCGTTCCGGGCACTGGCCGCGCAGCAGTTCCCGCGCTGGGGCCTGGAATGCACCATCGTCGACTTCACCGACCTGGCCGCGGTGCGCGCGGCGCTGAGGCCGGACACCGTGCTGCTGTGGGCGGAAACGCCGTCCAACCCGCTGCTGAAGGTCAGCGACATCGCCGCGCTGGCACGGATCGCGCACGGCGCCGGCGCGCGCCTGCTGGTGGACAGCACCTTCGCCCCGGCGGTGATCCAGCAGCCGCTGGCGCTGGGCGCGGACATCGTGCTGCATTCGGCGACCAAGTACCTGGGCGGCCACGGCGATGTGATGGGCGGGGTGCTGTCCTTCGCCGAGGACGGCGAACATGCCGCCGCCTGCCACCAGCTGCGCCTGCTGGCCGGCGCCACCGCCTCGCCGTTCGCGGCCTGGCTGATCCTGCGCGGGGTGCGCTCGCTTCCGGCGCGCATGGCCTGGCACTGCCGCAACGCACGCGCGGTGGCGGAGTTCCTGTCCGCGCAACCGGCGGTGTCGGCCGTGCATTACCCGGGCCTGGCCTCGCACCCGCAGCATGCGGTGGCGACGGCGCAGATGCGCGATTTCGGCGGGATGCTGTCGTTCGAGGTGGCCGGCGGCCGCGCGGCGGCCCTGGCGGTGGCCGCGCGCCTGAAGCTGTTCACCAACGCGACCTCGCTGGGCTCGACCGAATCGCTGGTCGAGCACCGCGCCTCGATCGAGGGCCCGGCCTCGACCACACCCGGCGGCCTGCTGCGCCTTTCGGTGGGCCTGGAACATGCCGACGACCTGGTCGCCGACCTGGCCCAGGCCCTGGCAGGCGGCTGACTGCGGACCTCCGCGCGCCGGCCGCGGGAGCCCCCGGCACCAGTGCGCGGCCCGGGGTTCGTGACGACCGGCGTGCCTTCGACGAGCCGCCGTGGCGCGGGGGTGACACGCCCGGGCGCGTGTCGTTGACCGCCACCTGCCCGGCCCGCACAATCGCCGTCGAAGGGGAGTAGCTCCCAGCGTGGCGGCCGTCATTTCGAGTATGCATGTGCTCCGGTCCCACGGCGGTCCTCAGCGACCGTGAGCAAGACCTTCGCCGCGATGGCGAAGGCATGTCCCCGGATCCCCGAGCAGGGTTCCGACAGCCGCCAGCGTCCGCGGCCGTCCCCAACCTGCCGGAACGAAAAACAATGGAAACGATAGGCAACGTATGGCTGTGGGCCGGGTTCTCCGGCCTGGTGCTGCTGGCGCTGGTGGCCGACCTGGTGCTGATGCGCCATGGCGGCGCGCACAAGGTGACGTTCAAGGAAGCGGCATGGTGGAGCCTGGGCTGGGTGGCCCTGGCCCTGCTGTTCAACGCCGCGCTGTGGTGGTACGTGGACCAGGCCGCCGGCGCCGAGGAAGCCCGCCGCGTCGGCCTGGAGTTCCTGACCGGCTACCTGGTCGAGAAGGCACTGGCGGTCGACAACATCTTCGTGTTCCTGATGTTGATGACCTACTTCGCCGTGCCCGAAGAGCAGCGCCAGCGGGTGCTGGTGATCGGCATCCTGCTGGCGATCGTGCTGCGCGCGGTCCTGATCTTCGCCGGCGCCGCGCTGCTGGCCCAGTTCCACTGGCTGCTGTACGTGTTCGGCGCGTTCCTGCTGCTGACCGGCGTCAAGATGTGGGCCGCCGCCGGCCAGGAACCGGACCTGGAGAAGAACCCGGTGCTGCGCTGGCTGACCGCGCACGTGCCGTTCGTGCGCCGCTACCACGGCGGCGCGCTGTGGCTGGGCAAGGGCAGCCGGCGCAAGTTCACCCCGCTGTTCATCGTGCTGCTGATGATCGGCATCACCGACGTGATCTTCGCGGTGGACTCGATCCCGGCGATCTTCGCCATCACCCTGGACCCGTTCATCGTGCTGACTTCAAACGTGTTCGCGGTGCTGGGCCTGCGCGCGATGTTCTTCCTGCTGGCCGGCATGGCCGAGCGCTTCCACCTGCTGCCCTACGGGCTGGCGGTGGTGCTGGTGTTCATCGGCGCCAAGATGTTGCTGATCGACCTGTACAAGATCCCGGTGCTGTGGTCGCTGGGCGTGGTCGGCGCGATCCTGGCGGTGACCGTGGCGCTGAGCCTGGCGCGGCCGCCGCGGCCCGGCGCCGGCTGACGGCGGCACGGCGGAGCCGCGTGCCCGGCCGGCCTCCGGTCGGGCTTGCCCGCCCGTGGGCAGGCGCGCGGCCGGCGGTTACCAGGTGCCGGTATTGGGCATCGACGCCCACGGCTCGGCCGGCGGCAGCGCCTGGCCCTTCTGCAGCAGCTCGATCGAGATCAGGTCCGGCGTGCGGACGAAGGCCATGCGGCCATCGCGCGGCGGGCGGTTGATGGTCACCCCCAGCGACTGCAGGTGCGCGCACAGGGCGTAGATGTCGTCGACCTCGAAGGCCAGGTGGCCGAAGTTGCGGGCGCTGCCGTAGTCCTCCGGCGCCGAGCCGTCCTCCGCGGGCCAGTTGTACGTCAGCTCGACCTCGGCCTCGGGGTTCTCCGGGGCGCCGAAGTAGACCAGGGTGAAGCGGCCGGCCTCGCTGTCCATGCGCCGGGTCTGCTTCAGGCCCAGGCCCTCGGTGAGGAAGCGGCTGGTCTTTTCCAGGTCGTGGACCCGGATCATCGCGTGCAGGTACTTCATGGTGCATCCATGGCCAGGTGGGGCGGCCATTGTAGGAGTCGGCAAGGCGATGGCGGCCGCCACCGCGTGCAACGCAGCGTGCGGCTCAGTCCAGGAACAGGTCCGGCAACAGCGGCTGCGCCGGATCGACCGCGTAGCCGGACAGGTCGGTGGTGCCGGCCTGCGCCAGCACCTCGTCGTCGATCAGGAACCGCCCGCTGAAGCCGGCCGCCGGGCGCACCAGCACCGCGTGCGCGGCGTCGGCCATGATCTCCGGACGCCGGCCGTTGGCGGTGCTCACGCCCGGGATCATGTTCAGCGCGTCGGTGGCGATCAGGGTACGCGGCCACAGCGCGTTGACCGCCACGCCCTGCGGGCCGAACTCCGCGGCCAGGCCCAGGGTGACGAAACTCATGCCCATCTTGGCCAGGGTGTAGCCGGTGTGCGGGCCCCACCACTTCGGGTCCAGTGAGGGCGGCGGCGCCAGACTGAGGATGTGTGGATTGGCCGACTGCAGCAGGTGCGGCAGGCAGGCCTGGGCGCACAGGAAGCTGCCGCGGGCATTGACCTGCTGCATCAGGTCGAAGCGCCTCATCGGGGTTTCCAGCGCGCCGCGCAGCCAGATCGCACTGGCGTTGTTGACCAGGATGTCGATGCCGCCAAAGGTGTCCACGGTGGCCGCCACCGCCGCGCGCACCTGGTCCTCCTCGCGGATGTCGCACTTCAGCGCCAGCGCCTGGCCGCCGGCCGCCCGCACCGCTTCGGCGGCGCTGTGGATGGTGCCGGGGAGCTTCGGGTTGGGCACCGCGGACTTGGCGGCGATGGCCACGTTGGCGCCGTCCCGCGCCGCGCGCAGGGCGATGGCCAGGCCGATGCCACGCGAGGCACCGGTGATGAACAGGGTCTTGCCGGACAGGTCGGCCATGGGAAGCTCCGTGGAAAAGCCAGGCCGCATTGTCGCCCCTGGAGGCCCTTCGGCGGGCAGGGCCGTTGCCCCGGTAGGGGTTTCCTCTACAGCCGGCGTTGGGTACCGGCTCCTATAATCCGCCGATGAATTCTTCCTGGATGGAAGCCATGCTGGCGTGGATCGGGGAACACCCGCTCCTGGCCGGTGGGGTGATATTCGCGATCGCGTTCTGCGATGCGCTCATCGTCGTCGGCGCGGTGGTCCCTGCCCTGCCCCTGCTGTTCGCGGTGGGCGTGCTCATCGGCATGGGCGAGATCTCAGGCCCCTATGCGGTGGCCAGCGCCGCCCTCGGCGCGCTGGCCGGCGATGCGGTCAGCTACTGGGTCGGCCTGCGCTGGGGCGACCGCCTGCGCGGGGTGTGGCCGTTCAGCCGCTATCCGCAGCTGCTGGCGCGGGGAGAGGGCATGTTCCGCCGCAACGCCTTCAGTGCCCTGCTGGTGGCCCGCTACGTGGGGGCGATCCGACCCTTCGTGCCGGCCATCGCCGGGATGTCGCACATGCCGTTGCGCCGCTACCTCGCCGCCAGCGGCGTGGCCTGCGCCTCCTGGGGTGTGCTGTTCCTGCTGCCGGGCTGGATGCTGGGGCAGGCCTATGACGCGGTGGCGGCGGTCGCCGGGCACCTGGTGGTGGTGCTGGGCCTGATGCTGGCGGTACTCGGCCTGGCCTGGGCGGTGGTCCTGTACACCTACCGCTGGTTCGCCGAGCACGCCGACGCGTTGCTGTCGCGCGTGCTGGACTGGTCGCACCGGCACCCGGTGCTGGGCCGCTACTCGGCAGCGGTGTTCGACCCGCAGCGGCGCGAGTCGGTACCGCTGGCGCTGCTGGCGGTGCTGCTGCTGGCCATCGGCTGGGCCTGGTTCGCGCTGCTGCTGGCGGTGGTGGGCCATGGCGAGCCGCTGGCGGTGGACCTGGCGGTGCACGGGCTGATGCTGGCCCTGCGCAACCCGCTGGCCGACTATCCGCTGGCGGCGCTGGCCTCGCTCGGCGACTGGCCGGTGCTGGCCCCGGCCTGCGCGGCGGTGCTTGCCTACTTCATCTGGCGGCAGCGCTGGATGGCGGCCGGACACTGGCTGGCGGCGCTGGCCTTCGGCCTGGCCCTGACCTGGCTGCTGGGCACGACGATGGACGTGGTGCGCCCGCCGGCGGCCAGCAGCGGCTTCGGCTTCCCGTCCATCGCAGTGACCATGTCGACGATCGCCTTTGGCTTCTTCGCGGTGCTGATCGCGCGCGAACTGCCCGGCCGCGCGCGGGTGTGGCCGTACATGGTCTCGGGCCTGGTGGTGGCGGTGATCGGCTTCGCCCGCCTGTACCTGGGCGCGCACTGGCTCAGCGACGTGGTCGGCGGGATGCTGCTGGGCATCGTCTGGCTGCTGGTGCTGGGCATCGCCTACCGCCGCCGCTTCAACCGCTCGTTCTGGGTCAAGCCGGTGGCGGCGGTGTTCTACGGCAGCTTCGTGGTGGCGGCGCTGTGGTACACGCCGCGCAACCTGGAGGCCAAGCTGGCCAAGTTCGAGCCGGCCACGCCCGAACCGGTGGCGCAGCCGCTGCAGGCCTGGTGGGATCGCGACTGGGCGCTGCAGGCGGCACGCCGAAACGAGTTCGATGACACCCAGCGCTGGCCGCTGGACGTGCAGGTGGCCGGGCCGCTGGCCCCGTTGCGGGAGCGCCTGGAGGCACGGGGCTGGGTGGTGCAGCCGCAGGCACGCTGGGAGCAGGCGCTGAACATGTTCGACACCGACGCCTGGCCGTCGCAGGTGCCGGTGCTGCCGGCCACCCTGGACGCGCATACCGAAACCCTGCTGATGGTGCGCCAGTCGGCCGAGCCTGACCGGCGGATCGCGCTGCGGCTGTGGCCGGCGGCGGTAAGCCTGGAGCCGGGCGCCGAGCCGCTGTGGATCGGCACCGCCCAGACGCTGCATTTCAGCCCTGCCATGGGCCTGGTCGCCACCTGGCGGCCACGCCCGGAGGCGGATCCGGCGCTGGAGCAGGTCAGCGCGGCGGTGGCCGACCTTCCCCACCGGATCGATCCGCATCCCGGCTCGGGCCTGCCCACGCTGCGGGTCCGCACCGGCGGGGGCGGCCGGTCCGGCCAACCGGATGGCGACCTGCAGGCCCCTCCATCGCCAGCGGCTGCCGGGCCTGGAACGGCGGCCGATACGGCGGAGCCGGCGGCGACGGACTGAGCGGGGCATCGGCAGGAGGCATCGCACCGCCCCGCGCCGGGAAGGCTGTCGCGTACGGCCCGTGGCGTTGCGACCGTGGGCGTCCGCCGGTCGGGCCCGTCCGCGCCTACCCGGGTATCCGGCCCGCCACCGGTGCAGACCTCCGGTCCACCGGCAACGCTGGCACGTTCCGTGTGCCCGGCCCGGATACCCGGGAATACCTGCAGGACCGATCCTGGCGGGCAACGGTGACAACCGGATGACGTACCACCGCGGGGACCCGACGGCGTGGCCGCCGGGCTTGGCACCCGCTCAGCCGGCCGGCTGCTCCGGTGCTGCCGCGGGCGGCGGGGCCGCAGCCGCGTCCTCTGCACCGGTGGACTCTCCTGCCGGCGGTGGCGCCGTCGGCTGGGAGGCGGGCGCGCCGACGCGCGACACGCGCCACACGATGTTGGCCAGGTCGTCGGCGATGATCACCGCGCCCCGGGGATCGACGGTCACGCCCACCGGGCGGCCGCGGGTGGTGCCGTCGTCATCGCGGAAGCCGGTGGCGAAATCGACCGGGTCACCGTCGGGACGGCCGTTGCGGAACGGTACGAACACCACCTTGTACCCGACCGGCTCGGACCGGTTCCAGCTGCCGTGCATGCCCACGAACGCGCCCTCGGCGAACTGCGCGCCCATCACCGGACTTGAGAAATCAACGCCCAGCGCGGCCACGTGCGCGCCGAGGCTGTAGTCGGGCGTGATCGAGGCGGCGACCTTCTCCGGGTTGGCCGGGCGCACGCGGGTGTCCACGTTCTGGCCCCAGTAGGCCCACGGCCAGCCGTAGAACCCGCCCTCGCGCACGGAGGTCAGGTAATCGGGCACCAGGTCCGGCCCGATCTCGTCGCGCTCGTTCACCACCGCCCACAGCTGGCCACTGCCGGGCTGGATCGCCAGCGCGGTGGGATTGCGCAGGCCGGTGGCGTAGGGCCGGTGCATGCCGGTCCGGGCGTCGATCTCCCAGACCATGGCGCGGTCCTGCTCGGCCATCATCCCGCGCTCGGTGATGTTGCTGTTGGAGCCGATGCCCACGTAGAGGAAGCGGCCATCGGCGCTGGCGGTCATCGCCTTGGTCCAGTGATGGTTGATCTCCGAGGGCAGTTCGGCGAGCACCTGCGGCTTGCCGGCGCGGGCCTGGGTCATGCCCGGCTGGTAGTCGAAGCGCACCACCGCGTCCTGGTTGGCCACGTACAGGGTGTTGCCCACCAGGGCCAGGCCGTAGGGCGCGTTGAGGTTCTCGGCGAACACCGTCTGCAGTTCGTACTCGCCGTCGCCGTCGGCGTCGCGCAGCAGGGTCAGGCGGTTGCCGCTGGGCACCTGGGTGGTTCCGGCGGCCTTGATCGGCCCGGCGATGACGTCCTTGGGCTTGAGCGCCGGGGCGCCGCCCCCGCGGCCCTCGGCCACCAGAATGTCGCCGTTGGGCAGCACCAGGGTCTGGCGCGGGATCAGCAGGTCGCGGGCGATGGCCCGCACCTCGAAACCTTCCGGCACCACCGGCACGCGGTCGCCCCACTCGGAGGGGTCGGCGATCTTCATCTCCGGAAGCAGGCCCCGCGCCGGTTCGGGCAACGCCGGGCTGCTGCCGTACTGGACCGGGCCCGGCGACGGGTTGCAGGCGCCCAGCACCAGGGCGGTGCTGGCGGCCGCCAGCAGGGTCAGGCGGTTCATGGCAGGTCTCCCACGCGGGCCGTGGCGGCCGCGAACCAGGTCGCCACGACGGCGAGCACGACGACGATCACCGACAGCACCAGGCCCGCGGGCATGCTCGCCCACGCGTCCCGTGCATGCGTCAGGGCGTTGAGGAAGCCGACGATCCAGGTCGCCAGCCACAGTGCGAAATGCAGCAGCGTCGCCCGCGTGCGGTGCCTGGGCAGCAGGCCGATGACCGCGCACACCAGCGCCGCACCCGCCACCACCAGGCCGCCGGCGATCAGCCACGAGGCGAAGTTGCTCCACTGGATCTGGTAGGTGCGGAAGTAGGCGATGTCGCTCAGCAGCGCGCCCAGGAACAGGGTCGTGGCGCCGCCGAGAAGCAATGCGTGGACGGGATGGAAGGCGGGTGCATACCGGCGGTGCACGGTTGCGACCATGGTCGGTCCTCCTGGAAATGGCGCGGGCGCCGGAAAGGCGGTGCGGCGGAAAAAACGCCGGACCATGGTGCTGCGGCGGGCCTGACGGTGGCGTGTAAGGCGCAACAGCGCCCGCCCGCGGACGGATGCGGGCCGGCGAGGCCACGGCGGGAGACGCCCCGGCTTGGATGTCCGGCCTATTCGTCCATCCACAGCAGCAGCTGCTGCAGACGGCGATGCGGGTCGTCCTCCTGCAGCAGTGCCAGCCGCTGCTCATCGGTGATCGGCAGGATCTCGGCCAGGCGCCACCCGACCCAGGCCGCATCCTCCAGCAGCCTCAGGTTGGCGCCCTCATGCAGGCCGCCGACCTTCTGCAGCAGCTCCCCGAGCAGGGTGCCCAGCACCGCGTGTTCCGGGCGCAGACGCGGTCCCTGGCCGGCCTCGTCGTGGCCCTGGCACCAGTGGACGTGCCCCACCAGCAGGCCGTTGTCGCGGGCGGTGGTGCGGCCGATGCGGAACCGCCGGCCGCCCCGCACCGCCAGGGTCAGCACGCCACCGGCATCACGGTCGAAGTCCTCCACCAGCGCCTCGACCCCGAACGCGGCCGGGGTCGCGGGCGCGCCGCTCTCCTCGCCTTCCAAGATCAGGCACACGCCGAAGCTGCGCCCGCTGCGCCCGCATTCGGCCACCAGGTCCAGGTAGCGGCGTTCGAACACGCGCAGGCCCAGCGGCGCGCCGGGCAACAGCACGGCGTGCAGGGGAAACAGGGGCAGGATCTCGGTAACGGACACGGCGCTGGTGGTGGCGGCTCACGCGCAGGGTAACGCCGCCCGTTCAAGGCGGCGTCACGGCGGCAACCCTCAGCCGCGCTGTTCCAGGATCGCCACGAAACGGCGCGGCGCCGCGTCGAAGCCGCCGTTGGACATGAACACCACATGGTCGCCGGCGTGCACCAGGCCCTGCAGCGTGGCCAGCAGGCCATCGGTATCGGGTACCGCCAGTGCCTGCCCGCGTACGGCCTCCATCACCCGGGCCGCATCCCACGCCAGCTCCGGGCGGTGCAGGAACACCACCACGTCGGCCAGGTCCAGCGACGGTGCCAGCGCCTCGGCATGCGCGCCCAGGCGCATGGAATTGCTGCGCGGCTCCATCGCCACCACGACGCGCGCGTCGCCGACCTTCGCACGCAGGCCTTCGAGCGTGGTGCGGATGGCGGTCGGATGGTGGGCGAAGTCGTCGTACACGGTGATGCCCGCCGGCGTGCCCAGCCGCTCCAGCCGGCGCTTGACGCTGCGGAACCCCGCCAGCGCCGACGCCACCCGCGCCGGATCCACGCCCACCGCATGCGCGGCGGCCAGCGCCGCCAGGGCGTTCATCACGTTGTGCCGGCCCAGCAGCGGCCAGCGCACCTGCGCCACCTCGGCCCCGCCCCTGAGCACGGCGAAGGCGCTGCCGTCGGCGACGAGCAGGCGCGCGCTCCAGTCGAACCCGGCGCCGCCGCAGGCACGCGGCGTCGCCACCGGCTCGCCGTCCAGGCCGAAGGTCTCCACCGCACTCCAGCAGCCCATCGCCAGCACCTGGGCCAGGTGCGCGTCGGCGCCATTGACGACCAGGCGCCCGGCGCGCGGAACGGTGCGCACCAGGTGGTGGAACTGGCGCTGGATCGCGACCAGGTCCGGGAAGATGTCGGCGTGGTCGTACTCGAGGTTGTTGAGGACCGCCACCATCGGCCGGTAGTGCACGAACTTGCTGCGCTTGTCGAAGAACGCGGTGTCGTACTCGTCGGCCTCGACCACGAACTCCGCGCCGCTGCCCAGCCGGGCCGAGGTGCCGAAGTCCTCGGCCACGCCGCCGACCAGGAAGCCCGGGTCGCGTCCGCCGGCCTGCAGCAGGAACGCCAGCAGGCTGGTGGTGGTGGTCTTGCCATGGGTGCCGGCCACCGCCAGGGTGGTGCGGCCGGGCAGCACCCGCTCGGCCAGCCACTGCGCGCCGGAGGTATAGCGGCGACCGTCGTCCAGCACCTGCTCCACCGCGGCATTGCCGCGCGAAAGCGCGTTGCCGATCACCACCTCGTCGGCGTCGGCGGAGATGTGCGCCGGCTCGTAGCCCTGGCGCAGGGTGATGCCCAGCGTCTCCAGCTGGGTGGACATGGGCGGGTACACCGCCTGGTCGCTGCCTTCGACGTCGTAGCCCAGCTCGCGCGCCAGCGCCGCCACGCCGCCCATGAAGGTGCCGGCGATCCCGAGGATATGGATGGTGGTCATGCCGCGATTGTCGCCCACCGGCGCCGGAATGGGCATGCCCCGCCGCGGCTGCCGGTCAGCGGCGGGCGCGCGTGCGCGCCCGCCACAGGCCTTCGCCGGCATACAGCGCCAGGCCGGCCCAGATCGCGCCAAAGCCCAGCGCGCGCTCCAGGCCGAACGGCTCGCGGAAGAACCACACGCCCAGCAGCAGCTGCAGGGTCGGGGCGATGTACTGCAACAGCCCCACCACGCTCAGCGGGATCCGCCGCACGCCGTAGGCGAAGCCGATCAGCGGCACCGCGGTGACCACGCCGCCGAACACCAGCAGCAGATCCGTGCCCAGGCTCCAGCTGCCGGCGAAACCGCCGCCATGCCCTGCCTCGGCCCACAGCACGTAGGCCAGCGAGGGCAGGAACAGGTACAGGCTCTCCAGTCCCAGCCCGGCCACCGGATCCACCGACACCAGCTTGCGCACCAGCCCGTACAGTCCGAACGAGGCCGCCAGCCCCAGCGCGATCCAGGGCGGCGAACCGGCGCTCAGCGTGAGCCAGGCCACGCCGGCACCGGCGCAGCCCACCGCGATCCACTGCAGGCGGCGCAGCCGCTCCTTGAGCACCAGCACGCCCAGGACCACGTTGACCAGCGGATTGATGAAGTAACCCAGGCTGGTCTCCACCACGTGCCCGGCATTGACCGCCCAGATGTACAGGCCCCAGTTGAAGGCGATTAGCACCGCCGTCAGCGCCAGCGCCGGCAGCGCGCGTGGCTGCGCGGCCAGCCTGCGCAGCCAGTGCAGCCCGTTGCTCAGCAGCAGCCATGCCACCACCAGCAGGGTGCTCCAGACCACGCGGTGGGCCATGATCTGCATCGCCGGCACCGCCTTGAGCAGGTGCCAGTAAAGCGGCACCACGCCCCACAGCACGAAGGTGCCGGCGGTGACCGCCAGTCCGCGCCGCTCCACGGTGCCGGTGGCGGTGTTCACCGGCGCAGAACCCGGCCGAGGGTGATGGTGACCACGCCGGCCAGGATCACCGCCATCGCGCCGAGGTCATGGGCGCTGAAACGCTCCCCGGCCAGCCACACCCCCAGGGCCACCGCGATCACCGGATTGACGTAGGCATAGCTGCTGACCAGGACCGGGCGCACGTGGTGCAGCAGCCACACATAGGTGCTGAATGCCACGATCGAGCCGAACACCGCCAGGTAGGCCAGCGCCACGGTGCCCTGCCAGGTGGGCCGCACGTCCAGCGGCTCGCCGCGCAGCAGGCCGGTCGCCAGCAGCATCGCGCCGCCGCACAGCATCTGGCCGGCGGCGGCCATGAACGGCGAAGGCAGGTCGCGCCCCCGCGACCACACCGATCCGAACGCCCAGCCGATGGGCGCCACCAGCAGCAGGACCAGGCCGGTGGGGCTGGCCGCCAGGCTGCTGCCGGCGTTGAGCCAGACCACTCCGGCAAAGCCGATCGCGATGCCCAGCCATTCCATGCGCGTGGGCCGCTGGCCGAAGACCGCGCCGAACACGCCCATCCACAGCGGCACCGAGGCCACCGCCACCGCCGCCAGGCCCGAGGACACGCTCTGCTCGGCCAGCACCACGCAGCCATTGCCCAGCAGCAGCAGGGTCAGCCCCATCACCGCGAGGTTCTTCCATTGCGCCCGGGTCGGCGCGGCCACGCCCCGCCATCGCAGGAAGGCGTACATCAGGGCGCCGGCGACGATGAACCGGGTGCCGGAGACGGCGACCAGGGGCGGCCAGCCGCCCTCCAGCGCGAAACGGATGCCGAGATAGGTCGAACCCCAGACCACGTAGACGATGGCCAGGGCGAAGACGACGGCCAGGCCGGCGGCGCGTGCCGGGGCCTGTGCGGGGGCGCTCATGCGGAAAGCCGGGGGAGGGAAGCAGACCGCGCAATTCTAGCCCGCCGGGCGACGTGCGCCGATGGACACCACCCCCCAACGCCGCCGCGAAACAGCGTTTCAATGTTGCATGAAGCGCCTGCAACCGCCGTTCCGCGCCGGCTTGTCCGCCCTTCCCCGGCGGCGCATATTCGCTTCAAGGCAAACCGCGGAGCGGTCCATGAAACCCACAACCCTGATCCTGCTGGCGGCCCTGGCCGCCGCCCCGGCCAGCGTGCTGGCCGCCAACGTGACCGACCCCGAGGCGCCACGGGCCCTGGAGGTCACCGGTCCGGTGAGCGTGTCCTGGACCGATCCGGCGGAGTTCTCCGACCTGCGCTACAGCGGCAACCGCTGGGCGGCCGCACGCGGAGACTGGGTCAGCGAGCTGGCGCGCCACCTGCAGAAGCGCGCCGCCGACCGCCTGCCACCGGGGGCGCAGATGCAGGTGACCATCACCGACATCCAGCGCGCCGGCCGCTATGAGCCGTGGCTGGGCATGCAGTACGACCAGGTGCGGATCATGCGGGACACCTACCCCCCGCGCATCCGCCTGAACGTGCGTGTCACCGGCGCGGACGGCCAGGTGCTGGCGGAGGGCGAGCGCAAGCTGCAGGACACCAGCTACCTGCAGCGGGCCTCGATGATCGACAGCGACATCCTGCGCTACGAGAAGCGCCTGATCGACGACTGGCTGCGCCGGGAGCTGCCGCCGGCGGCCTGAGCCGCCGGGGCGACCGGCCGTCAGAACTCGGGCGCCAGCGCCTGCTCGATCTGCTCCAGCCTGAGGTTGGTGTAGTTCTTGGCCAGCTCGGCGTGCATCCGGCTGCGCACTTCCTCGTGCAGCAGCGGCCGCATCTGGCCGAGGGTCTGCGGATCGGCCGTCAGCACCAGGCAGTCGAACCGCCCCGCCAGTGCCTCCTGGTTGAGCCGGTACGCCAGCTGCCGCGCGAACGACTGCTCCTCGGCCTCCTTGGCCGTGGTCTCGGTGGGCAGCACGCCGGGCATCTCGCCTTCAGCGGGGTCCAGGGCGATGGACTCCTCCTGCCGCAGGCGGGTCTGTCCATCCTCGGTACCCAGGCTGATGAACAGCCGCGCCGACGCACCATCGGCCACCATGACCCAGGCACCACGGGGAATCCTTCGCATGTCGTCTCCTGATACGGGGGTTGCCGGGCCAGCCTAGGCAGGGGCGCGTTAGCGAACTGCGCACGCGATGTCATCGCCGCGTGGCTGCCGCCACGCCTGTTCACCCCGCCGCGCCGCTGCGGCATGCTGGCCCCCCCCCCGCTGGAGTCGCCCGATGAGCCGCTTCGACCTGACCCCGCCCGATCCGGCCACCCACCAGGCCCTGGCCGCCGCGCTGTCGCCGGAAGAGCGTCACGTGCTGCTGCAGCACGGCACCGAGCGGCCGTTCTGCGGCGTATTCCTGGACAACAAGCGCGAGGGCACCTACGTGTGCCGGCTGTGTGGCCTGCCGCTGTTCCGCTCGTCCTCCAAGTTCGACTCCGGTACCGGCTGGCCGAGCTTCTTCGCCCCCTACGACGAGGCCCACGTCGGCCGCGTGCGCGACACCAGCCACGGCATGATCCGGGTGGAGATCGTCTGCGCGCGCTGTGGCAGCCACATGGGCCACGTGTTCCCGGACGGGCCGCCGCCCACCGGCGAGCGACACTGCCTCAACTCGGTCTCGCTGGCCTTCGTGGAATCGGGCCAGCCGCTTCCCGACCCGCTGCGACGCGGCGGGCCGGAGGCAGGACCGGCCTGAGCCCCGCATCGCCCGCCCGTCCACCTTCCCTTCTCCGGAGAACGTGCTGCATGAAATACCTGTTGCTGGTGTACATCGACCAGGCGCTGCTGGAGCGCCTGCCGCAGGAGGAATTCGACAGCCAGATGCGCCAGTGCATCCAGCGCGCGGATGCCTTGCAGGACCAGGGCGTGATGCTGGGCTTCAACAAGCTGGCGCCGCCGTCCAGCGCGCGCACCGTGCGCGTGCGCGAGGGCCGCACCAGCGTGTACGACGGCCCGTTCGCGGAAACCAAGGAAATCCTGGCCGGTTACAACCTGGTGGAAGCCGACTCGCCGGAACAGGCGCTGGAACTGGCCGCGGCCTTCCCCTGGGCCCGCTACGGGGCGATGGAAGTGCGGCCGGTGGATGACATGGAGGCCGAACGCCTGCGCGTGGGCGCCTGAGCGGCGGCTTCACGCCACCCACCCGCCAGCGCCGCTAGCGTCGCCGCTGTCCTCCCGCGGATGCGAAGCGATGCGCCTGCTTGTCCTCCTTTCCGCGCTGGCGATGCCGGTCGTGTCCTGGTTCGCGCAGCGTGGCGTGTTCGGCCCTGACAACGGGGAGATCTCCGACCGCTATCCCACCCTGGTGGTGGCGGCCGGTTACGCCTTCTCCATCTGGGGCCTGATCTTCCTGCTGGACGTGGTCCACGGCGTGCGGCAGATGCGCGCACCGTGGCGCGATGACGCCCTGCTGGGACGCATCGCCCCGGCCACCATCGCCGGTTTCGTGCTGACCACCGCGTGGATGCCGCTGTTCTCGCAGGGCATGTTCGCCATCTGCCTGGTGGTGATCTTCGGCGCGCTCGGCTGCCTGGCCTGGGCCGCGGTGCAGCTGTCCGACGCGGGGCCGCGCGGCGGCGCGCATGTCTGGTCGTGGGTGGCGCTGTCGCTGCACGCCGGCTGGCTGTCGCTGGCCGCGTTTCTCAACCTGGCGCAGTCGGCGCTGGCCTTCGGCTGGACCCAGGAGCAGGCACAGCTGACGTCCTCGGTGCTGCTGCTGGCGGCAGCCACCGCGCTGCTGCTGTGGCTCAACGCGCGCATGCGCGGCAACCTGGCCTACGTGGCAGCGGCGCTGTGGGGCCTGGTGGCGGTGTGGCAGCGGCAGTCCGGCAACCCCTTGCCGGGGGCCGAGGTCACCGCGATGGTGGCGCTGGGCATGGCCGTGCTGCTGGTGGTGCAGTCCGCCTGGCTGTGGATGCGCACCCGTGGCCATGCCGGCACGCGCGACGGCCTGGACTGAGGGCCTGAGGGCCTGAGGGCCTGAGGGCCTGAGGGTCTGCGGGCTTGCGGGCCTGCGGGCCTGCGGGCCTGCGGGCTTGCGGGCCTGCGGGCCTGCGGGCAGGACGCTAGCTGCAACGCTCCGGTTCGGCGCCGACGCATTCGCTGAAGCGCCCGGGCAGGCCCGGCACCTGGCGCCGTGCGCCCACGGCCAGGTCGAAGCGGCGCAGCTCGCGCCGCACGCAGTGGCCCACTGGTCCGGACGGGACCGCCTCGCACTGCTCCTCGTACAGCAGGTAGTGGCACGCGCCGGTGCGGCTGGACAGGCAATGGAAAGTCGCCGCCTGCCCGGCCGCCAGGCGGGTGCGGCTGAGCAGCAGCTCCAGGCCTTGCCCGCTGGCGAAGGTGAGCCGGGTCTGGCCCTCGGCGCCGCCGAACAACGACAGCAGGCAGGAAAGCAGTGCGCTGAGCAATTGCATGGGACACCCCGGGGTGGTGGGTTGGACGAAGGGTGGCCGCGACCTACATGCCGCGGAACAGGGCCATGAACGGCGCGCTGACCGGCAGGGTCTCGCTGCGCTGGCGCAGCCGCAGCTGTCCCTTGCCGCTGTCATCGCGCACGACCGAGGCGACCGCCGCGAGGTTCACGATGGTCGAACGGTGGACCTGGCGGAAGCGGTTGGGATCGAGCACTGCCAGCAGCTCCTTCAGCGGCGTGCGCAGCAGCGACTCGCCCTCGGCGGTGACCACCACCGTGTACTTGCTGTCGGCACGGAAATAGGCCACGTCCTCGAGCATGATCAGCCGGGTCTCGCGGCCGCTGTTGGCGGTGATCCACGCCAGCGGCGGCGGGGCCGACGGCGACGGCGGCCGCTGCGCCAGGTGCTGCAGCAGCGCGTCCAGGGTGGCCTGGTCCGGGCCGCCGCCGCGCGCCTTGAGCCGCTGCACGGTGGCCCGGAGGCGCTCACTGGTCACCGGCTTGAGCAGGTAGTCCACCGCGCCCTTCTCGAAGGCCTCGATGGCGTACTGGTCATAGGCGGTGACGAACACCACGCGGGTGCGCGGGCTGGCCTGGGCCAGTGCCGCCGCGACCTGGATCCCGGTCAGCCCGGGCATGCGGATGTCCAGGAACGCCACGTCCGGCTGGTGGGTGGCGATGGCTTCCAGCGCGCTGGCACCGTCCTCGCATTCGGCCACCACCCGCAGCTCCGGCCAGGCCTCGCCCAGCTGCAGCAGCAGCGAGGTACGCAGCAGCTCTTCGTCTTCGGCAACGATGCAGTCAGGCATGGGTGGCACCTCCGTCGACCGCCGCCCCGGGCGCCCCCGCGCCACTGGCGTGGACCGGCGCGACCGGCACCGGCGGTGGACCGGACGGGCGCCTGGCCTCGGCCTGCGGCGCCGGCAGCGAGACCGTGGCGGCCACGCCGCTGGGGAAGTTGGACACCAGCGAGAACGAGGCCGCCTCGCCATAGGTCAGGCGCAGGCGTTCGCGCACGTTCTTCAGGCCGATGCCGGTGCCGGCGCTGTCGCCGTTGCCGAAGCCGCAGCCGTCGTCGGCCACGGTGACGGTGACCTGGTCATCTAAGCGGCGCGCCATGATCCACACCGTGCCGCCGCCGGGCTTGGGCTCCAGCCCGTGCTTGATCGCGTTCTCCACGAGGGTCTGCAGCATCATCGACGGCAGGGTCACCGCCTTGAGCGCATCGGGAACCTCGACCTGCAACGCCAGCCGCGCGCCCATGCGGATCTTGAGGATCTCCAGATAGGCCCGGGTGCGCTCCAGCTCTTCGCCGAGGGTGGCCAGGGTGTCGTGCTCGCGCGGCAGCGAATGGCGCAGGTACTGGATCAGGTGTCCGATCATCTGCTCGGCGCGCGGCGGGTCGGTGCGCGCCAGCACCTGGGCGTTGGCCAGGGTGTTGTAGAGGAAGTGCGGCTCGACCTGCGCCTGCAGCAGGTTCAGGCGGGCCACGGTGAGGGCGTTGTCGGTGGCGTCGCGCTCGGCCCGGGCCTGCTCCTCGCGCCGCTGCGCCGCGACCTGCCGCGACAGTGCCCGCAGCACGCCCTCGGCGTTGTCGTAGTTGCTGCCCTCGTCCAGCGCGAACAGGTCCACCCAGTGGGGCGCGTCCGGCTCGCACAGCAGGGTGACCCCCACGGTCCCCGAGCCCGGGTGGACGGTGGCCAGTACCCGGTCGTGGGTGACCGCCAGGCGCGCCAGCAGGTTCCAGCGCGAGGGCTGGGCACCGCCGAACGGATCGGAACGTCGTACCCGCGCGCGCGCCTGCAGGCTGCCACGCTGCAGTTCCACGTCTTCCACCCGCGGCAGCTGGCGCAGCGCATCGGCGACCAGGTCGCAGGCCGCGTCGGCTTCCATCGGCAGCTCGATCCGGCGCTGCTGGCGGTTGGCCAGCACCGCCGCGTCCAGGCGCCCGGCCAGCAGCTGCACGCGCCGCAGGTGGGTGGCCACGCCAAGCAGCGCCAGCGCCATGGTCAGCAGGGCCAGCAGCCCGAACACCCCGCCGATGCCGCCGAACAGGCCGGCCCAGACGAAGCCGGCGACGATCACCGCCAGCGCCCAGGCGAACAGGATGCGCAGGACAAGGAACAGGCTGGAGGACACGGGACACCCGGCACGGCAGGAAGTTGCGGCCGAGGATAGCGAGCGCGTGGGGCCGATGGACGGGGCATGCGACCGGAGGCCGGAAGCGCCGACCGGAACCCCGGATCCGGCGCCCGGAGCGCAGCGCCGCAGACGCCGCGCCCGCGGCGCGGGTGGTTCAGGGAGAGGTCGCGTCCCGGATCCGTTCCCACACCTGCGCGAACACCTGGGAGGCTTCGTGCCCGTTGAGCAGGCTCAGGGCCACGCCCTCGCGCTGCAGGTACAGCGCCAGCCCGGCCTCGGCGCCGGCGCGCGGGTGGTTGAGGTAGACGTCATACGCGGCGCACAGCACCGGCCAGTAGCGGGCAAAGCTGCGCATCGCCCGGGCCCGCGGCAGCGACTGGTAGTGGTGGCGCCAGTAGTCGCGCTCGCGGTCGATGTCGATCATGACCGCCTGGCGTGCCGGCGGTTGTACCTGGAGCATCGTGGCCTTTCCTGTTTCCGGCGTACCTCCCCGGCCCGCCAGGTCCATCCCCTGGCGCGAAGGTTCCCAGTGGGCCCGTCGCCCGACGGTGAAAGCGCGGGCCAGACGCCGCGCGCGCTTGAACGTTTCAGGATCCGCCCGTCAGCGCCTGTCCGGCGGCGTGGCCCGAAGCCCAGGCCCACTGGAAGTTGTAGCCGCCCAACCAGCCGGTCACGTCCAGCACCTCGCCGATGAAATGCAGGCCGGGCACGATGCGCGAGGCCATCGTGCTGGAGGACACATCGCGCGTGTCCACGCCGCCGAGGGTGACTTCCGCAGTGCGGTAGCCCTCGGTGCCACTGGCCACCAGCGGCCAGGCCGACAGCAGCTGCGCGGCCTGGTGCAGCTGGGGCGGGTCGAGCTGGCGCATCGGCCGGTTGGGCAGCCACAGCTCGCACAGGCGCTGGGCGAAGCGGCGCGGCAGCACCTCGGCCAGCACCGTCTTCAGTTCCGCGTCCGGGCGCTGCTTCTGCTGCATGCGCAGCCACTCCAGCGCGTCGCGCCCGGGCAGCAGGTCCAGCCGCAACTCGTCGCCAGGCTGCCAGTAGGAGGAGATCTGCAGGATCGCCGGGCCGCTGACGCCGCGGTGGGTGAACAGCATCGCCTCGCGGAAGCTGCGGCCGTTGCAGGAGGCTTCCACTTCCAGGGCCACGCCGGAAAGGTCGGCCAGGCGTTCCTGGTGACGCCCGGACAGGGTCAGCGGCACCAGGCCGGCGCGGGTCGGCAGCACCTCGTGGCCGAAGCGCCGGGCCAGCTCGTAGCCGAAGCCGGTGGCGCCCATGCTAGGGATCGACAGCCCGCCGGTGGCCACCACCAGCGACGTCGCGGCGAACCGGCCCTGGCCCGTGCGCAGCAGGAAGCCGCCGCCATCGGGCTGCTCCACCGACTCGACCGTGCAGCTGGTGCGCAGTTCCACGCCAGCGGCCGCGCATTCGTCCAGCAGCATCTTCACGATGAGCTTGGAGGAAACGTCGCAGAACAGCTGGCCCGGCGCCTTCTCGTGCCAGGCGATGCGGTGCCGGTCGACCATCTCGATGAACTGCCACGGCGTGTAGCGGGCCAGCGCCGACTTGCAGAAGTGCGGATTCGCCGAGAGGTAGTGGGCCGGCGTGGTGCCGGTGTTGGTGAAGTTGCAGCGCCCGCCGCCGGACATCAGGATCTTCTTGCCTGGGCGGTTGGCATGCTCGACCAGCAGCACCCGCAGGCCGCGCTGGCCGGCGGTGAGCGCGCACATCAGGCCGGCCGCGCCGGCGCCGATGACGATCGCGTCGTAGCCGGCGGTGGCGCCGTCCATCATTCCCGGACCGGCTGCGCCGACATCCGTGCCCCGGGCTGCAGCACCGCCTCGGCGCCGCGCTCGTCCAGCACCCGCACCTCGCCGTCCTGGACCTGCACGTCCAGGCGCATGCCGCGCGCGTACATCGCCACCAGCGGCTCCAGCGCCGCGGCCGGCAGGTCCAGCACGGTGAGGTTGCGGTGGCGCGCCAGCGCGCTGCCGTTGCGCTCCCACCACAGGTCGGCCGCGCGGCCGCCGTAGTTGACCACCACCACCTGGCGGGCGCGGCCGCAGGCCTTGCGCACGCGCGACTCGTCCGGCTGGCCCAGGTCGATCCACAGCTCCACGTCGCCGGTGTAGTCACGCAGCCACAGGTCCGGGTCCTCGTCGTTGCTCAGGCCACGGCCGAACTCGAGCCGTTCGCGGGCATACAGCGCGAACGCCAGCACCCGCACCATCAGCCGCTCGTCGGTTTCCGACGGGTGCTGGGCCAGGGTCAGCGAATGGCTGGCGTAGTAATGGCGATCCATGTCGCTGATCTGCAGGTCCACGCGGACCACGGTGGCCTTGAGCGCCATGGGTGTCTCCGTTGCGGCGGCAGGGGCGTGCCGCGGGAGGCGCATGATACGCGGCCGCACCCGCCTCAGCCGGCCGGGGCGCGCCTGTGCGCGTGCATGACGTCGTGGCGCGCCTTCACTTCCGGCAGCAGCGCCACGGCGACCACGCGCGCCTGCTCGGGCGTGCGCGGATCGTCGATCAGCGCGCCGAAGGCCTGCAGCAGGCGGTCCTGGGCCTGCTCCAGTTCTGCGACCCAGGCCTGGCGCGGGTCGCCCAGGCTGGCGCGCAGGCGCGCCTACAGCGCACGCATGCGCCCCACCAGGGTGCCACCGATGTCCGGCCGTCCACCGGAAGCCAGCACCCGCGTGCCCAGCTGCGCCGCCACGTCCACCCGTGAGCGCGCCATGCGGCCGAACAGTGCCGCCTGCGCCGGATCGGGCACGCACGTGGAGGCCTCGACGCAGAAGGCGTAGCCATCGCGGGCGACGGCGATCAGGTCGGCGAGGCAGGACGCGATGCGACGTGCCGGCCGCATGGCGGGCTCCTGCGCCGGCCCCAGGCCGGCAGGACCGGCGCAGGCTCCCACCGCCGCGGTCAACCTGCCGTGCGCGGCGCGGCCTGGCGCAGCATGCCTGGGGGCCGGGTCCGCGCGCCGGCGGGCACGGTATCCTTCGCGCACCGCGCCGGCGGCTCCGGCATGCATGCGAAATCCCCACGATGACCGACACCCTTCCCGACCGCCTCTCGCTTGATCCGCGCAGCCCCTTCCACGATGCCGCCCTGCTCGAACGCGGCGTGGGCATCCGCTTCAACGGGCAGGAACGCGACAACGTCGAGGAGTACTCGGTCAGCGAAGGCTGGATCCGCGTGCAGGTGGGCCGCTCGCGCGACCGCCGCGGCAACCCGATGACGATGAAGATCAGGGGCGTGGTCGAGCCGTTCTTCCTGCCCCAGGCGTGAGCACTGCGGCGCGTCGCTAGCCGCCGCATCCGGACAGCTGCTGCCTGGCGTACCAGAGCCCGCGCCGAGCCTGGTCCCAGGCGCTGTTGGCGGCGTTGGGCAGCTGGTGCCGCGCCCGCACCGGGTCGGCGCCCTTGGCCAGCGCGTGCTCCGCCGCCTGCAGCTCCTCCAGCGCGCGTCGCACCGGCACCATCAGCTGTTCCATCCGCGCCCGCGGACAGCGCGTGTACCCGCGCTCGAGCGCGGCGACCTCCTCGCGGATGCTGCGGCTGGCGCGGCCATCGAGCCCGGGGACCGGCTCGGCGCTGATCGGGGCCGCCCGCCAGGCGTCGCCGGTCGCCTCGCTGCCCAGGTCCGACGGCCGTTCGTGGCGCGCCGGGTTGAATCGCACCTCCGGCGCCGGGCGTGCCCGCGCATGCTGGATGTCCTTGCCCAGCAGCAGTTCGGCCACCTTGCGCTGGCCACGCGCGATCGACTGCGCGGCCGCCTCGCCAAGGTCGCCGTCGGAGGCCCATGCCTGTTCGAAGCGCGTGCCGCGGTAATCCACCGGGTTGTCCCGCCGCATCGGATCGGGGGTGGATACCGCCTGTTCCGGGCCGGAGGGCAGCCGGATGCGTCCCTGCGCGTCATACAGCACGGCAGCAGCAGCGCCAGGTCCGGGTGCGTCTGCACGGGCGGATCCGCCGGACCCGGGAACGGGCCTGGCTGCGGCGCCGGCCGGAACCGGGTCGCCTGCGGCAGACGCGACGCGGGTGGGGGCGCCGGTCACCGCGGCCTGTGCGGCTGCCGGTGCCGGCAGCGGCTGCTCCTCCCCGCGCGGCAGCAGCCGCAGCTGCACGCGGAGGCCTTCGCCGGGCGCGCGCGGCCCCACCGGCGGCGTCCACAGCAGCATCCACGCTCCGAGGGCGAGGATGGTTGCCGTGGCGGTGGCGGCCACGGCATGGGGCAGGAGGCGCGTCGCGGCGGAGTCGCGCAAGCAGGTTTTCCGCGGCAGGAGATGTGCTGCAGACCGTCAAGGCAGCCCCGGGTTCCCGAGTCGCGATCCACCGGACAGCGGCCAGCCGGCCTCCGCCGCGCCGCTTTCATCCGCGCCGCACGGACGTGTGCGAGCATCACGCCCGGTTTCCTTCCTCCACGACGCATGACGCCTCACGACCAAGCCCTCGCTCCCGGTACCGAGTTTCTCCGGGCGGGCGGCTACATGGCCCGGCGCCTGGCAGCCCACGACTGGTGCGGACACCCCTTGGGGCCACCGGAACAGTGGCCGGCGGAACTGAAGACCAGCCTGTCGATCATGCTCGGCTCCCGGTTCGCGATGTGCGTGGGCTGGGGCCCGGACCTGCTGCTGTTCTACAACGATGCCTACATCCCGGTGCTGGGGGTCAAGGAACCGACCGCGCTGGGCCGCCCGCTGCGCGAGGTCTGGCACGAACTGTGGGAAGACGTCCGCGGGATGGCCGAGACCGCGATGTCCGGGACCGCCACCTGGGTGGAGGACATGCACCTGCGGGTGGAGCGCAACGGCGTCCCCGAGGACACGTGGTGGACATTTACCTACGTTCCCGTGCGCCAGGGCGACGGCCAGGTCGTGGCGATGCTGTGCATCACCCACGAGACCACCCGCCGGGTGCTGACCGAGCGGCGCCTGTCGGAGGAACGCAGCCGGCTGGCGCGCATGTTCGATCAGGCGCCGGTGTTCATGGCCATGCTGCGTGGCCCGGAGCACCGCTTCGAATTCGCCAATGCCGCCTACCTGGAACTGGTGGGACGCGAGCACATCGTCGGCCGGACGGTGGCCGATTGCCTGCCCGAGGCCGGGCGCCAGGGCTGGATCGATGTCCTCGACGAGGTGTACCGCAGCGGCAGATCGCATTCGGCGCAGGATGCGTACTACGTGGTCGAGCCCGGCCAGGGGCGACCGGCCGAGGGCCACTACCTCGACTTCATGTTCCAGCCGGTCACCGACCTGGATGGCGCCACCGGCGGCATCTTCGTGGTCGGCATGGACAATACCGAGCGCACCCGCAGCGAGCAGGCACTACGCCAGCGCGAGGCCGAGCTGGAGCAGCTCAACCGCGACCTGGAACGCCGGGTGGCCGAACAGGCCCAGGAACGCTCGCTGACCTGGCTGGTCACCCCGGACATGCTCGGGGTGATGACCGTCGACGGCCTCATGGAGCGTAGCAATCCGGCCTGGCAGCGGGTGCTGGGGTGGACCTCGGAGGAGCTGGCCACCCGCCCGCTGCGCGAGCTGCTGCATCCGGACGACGTGGAGGACGCGGCCAGAGTCCGCGCCCGCCTGCACGCCGGCGAGCCACTGCTGGGCTACGAATGCCGCATGCGTGCCCGCGATGGCACGTACCGCACGTTGTCCTGGGTGGCCACGCCGCAGGATGGCCGCTTCTACTGCAGCGCGCGCGACGTGACGGCGCACCGGGCCGCGGTCGCGGCGCTGGCCGACTCCCAGGCACAGCTGCGCAACCTGTTCGAGACCAGCTTCCAGCTGCAGGGCATGTGCGCGCTGGACGGCACCCTGATGGACGCCAACCAGACCGCGCTGGCCATGATCGATGCCCGCCGCGAGGACGTGGTGGGCCTCCCCTTCTGGGAGACACCGTGGTTCAGCGGGACGCCGGGCGTGCCCGAACGCATCCGCGCCCAGTTCATGCGCGCCGCTTCAGGCGAGGTGGCACACGACGAGGTCGAGGTGCAGCTGCCACGCGGCCCCCGCGTGCTGGAACTGTCGCTGCGGCCGTTCCGCGGTGCCGATGGCCACATCAGCGGGGTGGTCCAGGAAGCGATCGACATTACCCGCCGGCGCCACGCCGAGCAGGCGCTGCGCCAGTCGCAGAAGCTGGAGGCGATGGGCCAGCTCACCGGCGGCGTGGCCCACGACTTCAACAACCTGCTGGCCCCGATCATGGCCGCGCTGGACCTGGCGGCGGACCCGCACAGCAATCCGGAGCGGCGCAACCGCACCGTGGCGGTCGCCCAGCAGTCGGCCGAGCGGGCCGCCACCCTGGTGCAGCGCCTGCTGGCATTCGCCCGCAAGCAGCCGCTGCAGACGACCGACGTGGACGTGGGCGCGCTGCTGGAGGGGCTGGGTGCGCTGATGCGCGCCAGCTTCGACCCCCGGGTCAGGATCGTGGTGGAGGCCGATGCCGACACCCCGCACGCCCGCGCCGACGGCAACCAGCTGGAGATGGCCCTGCTCAACCTCGGGGTCAACGCGCGCGATGCCATGCCCGAGGGCGGCACCCTGACCCTGGCAGCGCGCGGCGCGGAGATCGTCGAGGGCGTGGCCGCCAGCACGCTGCGACCGGGGCGCTATGCCGTGATCACCGTCGCCGACACCGGCGTGGGTATGGACGAGGGGACCCGCACGCGCGCCGTGGAGCCGTTCTTCTCGACCAAGGGCGTGGGCAAGGGCACCGGCCTGGGCCTGCCGATGGCGCACGGCCTGGCGCTGCAGCTGGGCGGCTGCCTTCACATCGACAGCGCGCCCGGTGCGGGCACCATGATCGAGCTGTGGCTGCCGGCGAACCCGGCGCAACCCTGACATCCCCCTTTCCGGAGAGCCCCGTGTCCAGCGTCCAGCCCCACCCGTCCCCCGTCGCCCTGGTCGTCGACGATGAGCCCGGCGTGCGCATGTGCACCGCGGACGTCCTGCTGGACATGGGTTACGAGGTGGTGGAAGCCGGCTCGGCCGAGGAGGCGCTGGCCGAGCTCGACCGCGGCCTGCAACCGGGGCTGCTGGTCACCGACCACCTGATGCCGGGAATGTCCGGTGCGGACCTGGCCCGCGTGGTGCGGACGCGGTTGCCGCACACCGCGGTGATCGTGGTGTCCGGCTACACCAATGTGGAACTGGATCCGCCGCTGGTACGCCTGTCCAAGCCGTTCCGGCTCAACGACCTGCGCACCTGCGTGGAGTCGGCCACCGCCGCCCGCTGACGGCGCCGGCCGCCGGCCCAGGGCGGTTCGCCCCGGGCGGCCGCCCGGCCCGGCTCAGCCCGCCAGGTCGACCACGTCGAACTGCACCACCGGATCGACCTCGGCGTCGTAGTCCACATCCTCGCGCTCGAAGCCGAACAGCTTCAGGAAGTCGTGCTTGTAGGTGGCGTAGTCGGTGACCTGGAACAGGTTGTCCGTGGTCACCGTGGGCCACAGGTCGCGGCACGCCTGCTGCACGTCGTCGCGCAGCTCGCGGTCGTCCAGGCGCAGGCGGTTGGACTCGTCGTTGGCCGGCGGGTTGGCCGCGTACAGGTGCTCGCGGAAGGTACGCTCCAGCTGCTCGATCGGCCCCTCGTGCAGGCCCTTCTCCTTCATGATCCGGTAGACGATGGCGATGTACAGCGGCATCACCGGGATCGCGGCGCTGGCCTGGGTCACCACCGACTTGAGCACGGCCACGTTCGCCGAGCCGCCACCGGGCTTGAGCCTGGCGTCGATCGCGTGCGCGGCGCGGTCCAGGTCTTCCTTGGCCTTGCCCAGCGCGCCATGCCAGTAGATCGGCCAGGTGATCTCGGTGCCGATGTAGCTGAAGGCCACGGTCTTGGCGCCCGGCGCCAGCACGCCGGCCTTGTCCAGGGCGTCGATCCACAGCTCCCAGTCCTCGCCGCCCATCACCTTGATGGTGTCGGCGATTTCCTCCGCGGTGGCCGGCTCGACCGTGGCCTGGATGACCTGGTCGCGGTTGGTGTCCACCGCGGTGGCCTGGTAGGCCTGTCCGATCGGCTTGAGCGCCGAGCGCTTGAGCTCGCCGGTATCCGGCAGCCGGCGCACCGGCGAGGCCAGGGAGTACACCACCAGGTCGATCGGGCCGCCCATCTCGCCGATCAGCTCGATCGCCTTGGTCCGGACCTCGTCGGAGAAGGCGTCGCCGTTGATCGAGCGGCTCCAGAGGCCGGCGGCCTTGGCCTGGCGGTCGAACTCGGCGGAGTTGTACCAGCCCGGGTTGCCCGGCTTCTTCTCGGTGCCGGGCTTCTCGAAGAACACGCCCAGGGTGTCGGCGCCATAGCCGAAGGCGGCGGTGATGCGCGCGGCCAGGCCGTACCCGGTGGAGGCACCGATCACCAGCACCCGCTTCGGCCCACCCTCGCGTGCACCCTGCGACTGCACGTAGCGGATCTGGTCCTGCACGTTCTTCGCGCACCCTTCCGGGTGGGCGGTGGTGCAGATGAAGCCTCGGACTTTGGGATGGATGACCACGCGGACTCTCTCGGAAGCGGACGGAAGCCCCGGCGTGGAGTACGCGGGGCAAGCGCCACAGTCTAAGTGGTCCGGCCGGAAAACGACCCTTCCGCTGCGTATGGAGCCGCCGCGCGGCGGCGGCCCCGGCGGGCCCTCAGGTCGCCGGGCAGGCGCGCAGGCGTCGGGCCCGGGTACGCGCGGCCCACGCGTAGAGGCCGATGCCGGCCACCGCGGTGAGCGCGCCGACCGGGCCGGTGGAAGTCCAGCCCAGGCCCGCGCTGATGGCCATGCCCCCCAACAGCGGACCCAGCGCGTTGGCGGCGTTGAACGCGGCATGGTGCGAGGCGGCGGCCAGGGTCTGGGCGTCGCCGGCCACGTCCATCAGGTGCGACTGCAGGATCGGCCCCAGTGCGCCCATCATGCCGATGCACACGGTGGCCAGCAGCAGGCTCCACGGCCACTGCGCGGCCAGCGGGAACAGCAGCAGCATCACCACCGCCCAGCCCAGCACCACCGGCACGGCGCGGAAGCGCAGCCGGTCGAACAGCCAGCCGCCGATGATGTTGCCCATCAGCCCGCCCAGGCCGAAGCCGGCCAGGCCGGCCGGGATCCAGGCCGGGGCCACGCCCGTCACCTGGACCATGGTCGGGGCGAGATAGCTGAACACGCTGAACATGCCGGCAAAGCCGATCGCGCCGATCAGCAGCGCCTGCCACACCGGCAGGCGGTTGAACGCGCGCAGCTCGTCCAGCGCGCGGGTGCGCTGCACCTCGCGCCGTGCCGGCAGGTACAGGGCCAGCAGCAGCACCGTCAGCAGGGACACCACCGACACGGCGGCGTAGGTCCAGCGCCAGCTGGCCAGCTGGCCCATCCACGTCGCCAGCGGGGTGCCGACCAGGATCGCCAGGGTCAGGCCCAGCATGCTCAGGCTGACCGCCCGGCCCCGCGCCTGCGGCGGACTGATCGCCACCGCCGTCAGCGCGGCCACGCCGAAGTAGGCGCCATGCGGCAGGCCGGCGATGAAGCGGAACAGCAGCAGGCTGGCGTAGTCCGGGCCCAGCGCCGTGGCCAGGTTGCCGGCGGCATAGAAGGCCATCAGCACCAGCAGCAGCGCCTTGCGCGACAGGCGCCCGCCCATGATCGCCAGCAGCGGCGCACCCACCACCACGCCCAGGGCATAGGCGCTGATCACGTGGCCGACCTGCGGTTCGCTCACGCCCAGGTCCGCCACCAGGTTGGGCATCAGGCCCATGCTGGCGAACTCGCTGGTGCCGATGGCGAAGCCGCCCAGGCTCAGGCCGGTAAGGATCAGAGCGCGCTGGCGCGGGCCAACGGGCAGCGACGGCGCCGCGTCGGACGCGGCGGGGAGCAGGGGAGCGGACATGGCGCCATTATGCTGCAACGCAACAACGGGCGCAGCCCTCCCGGCCCCGCGGGACGCGCCACGTCCGGCCGGCGTTCATGCTGGCGGCACTGCCCGCAATCGCTTGACCGTGATCAAGGCCCCCGGCCCCTGCCGGGCCCAAGATCAGGCCACGCGGATACGCCGCCGGGAGCAGGACCATGGACATCTCGATGCTGGGCCTGGGCCACGCCGCCCTGCTGTTCGCCCTGCCTGCCGCGCTGGCCGGCGTGGGCAGGCTGCTGGCGCCCGGTCCGGGCGGGTTCGAGCGGGGCTGGTGCGGGGTGCTGTTCATCGCCCTGTGTGCCGCCCTCGCCGCCCACGCGGTGCTGGTGCGGGTGTCGGGCTGATCAGTCGTACAGCCGCTGGCAGAGGCTGCACCAGAACGCACGGCGGCGCGCCTGGCCCAGCTCCTTGCGGTAGCTGAGCGCGGTGCCGTCGCGGGGGCAGGTCTTCTTCGCGTGCACCTGCCAGTGCCTGCGCAGCACGAAGGCCTTCTTCCATTCCAGGAAGTCGAAACTGTACTGCCGGGCTTCGGCCACCAGCTGGCCGAGCTTGCGCGCCGGCAGCGCGCCGATGCGGCTTTCCGGATGCACCCGGATCCGGTGCAGCACCTCGTTCTTGATGATGTTGCCGACCCCGGCGAACACGTCCTGGTCCAGCAGCGCATCGGCGGCCAGCGCCTGCGGCCGCGCGCGCAGCTTGCGCCGCGCCGCCGCCGGGTCCCAGGCGTCGCTCATCACGTCGCCGCTCCAGTCGTAGACCTCGTCCAGCGGCTGGTCGATGAAGCGCAGCGAACAGGCGTAGAAGTTCAGTTCGCCGCCGCGGGCGAATTCCAGGCCCAGGCGTGCCGGCGTGGCCTTGCGCTCGTCGATCCGGTAGCTGCCGAACAGCATGAAGTGGATGCGCACGCTGAAGTCGTCGAACTCCATCAGGAAGTGCTTGCCCCAGCTGTGCAGGGCCACCAGGCGCTGGCCGGCGATGCGCTGGATCGGCTCGCGGCTGTTGCCATGCACCGCGCGCACCTTGCGCCTGGCAAAGCCTGCCGCGGCTTCCTTCAGGATGACGATGGATGGGCCTTCGGGCATGGCCGGCAGTATCGCGGGCGGCGGTGAGGCGGGCGTCAACCAGCGCGCATGTACAGATTGCCCGCGACGCTGCATGCGAAGATCGTCGCGATGAACTACCTCGCCCACCTCCACCTGGCCGCACCCGATCCGGAGGCGATGCTGGGCGCGCTGCTGGGGGACTTCGTGTTCGGGCGCGTGGCGCTGGAGGAGTACAGCGAGGTGGAGCGGCGCGAGATCCTGGTCCACCGCCGGGTCGACCGCTACACCGACGAGCACCCGCAGGTGGCTGCCGCGCGCGCCCTGTTCAGCCCTGGGCTGCGCCGCTATGCCGGCATCGCACTGGACGTCTATTACGACCACCTGCTGGCGCGCGACTGGCCGCGGCACTCGGACGAGCCGCTGGACCACTTCACCAGGCGCTTCTACGCGCACCTGCTGGCGCAGCGCGGGCGCCTGCCCGGGCGCCTGCAGGCGCTGGCCCCGCGCATCGCCGCGCACGACTGGCTCGGCTCCTACCGCCGGCGCGACAGCGTGGACCTGGCCGTGACCCGCATCGCCACCCGCCTGTCGCGCAACGGCGACCGGCTGGTGGCCTGCCTGGACGATCTGCGCCGGCACGAGGCCGGGATCGCCGCCGGCTTCGAGCCGTTCTATCCGGACCTGCAGGCCTACGCCCGCCACGCGCGCGCGGTGTTGTCGACGACGCCACCGGCCTGACCTTGCCGCGCCCGTCGCGGCACCGCTGCCAGCATGGCCCGGTCGCGCCATGGAGAACGGCCATGCCCTTCCGGACCGCCCGCCGGGCCCTGTTCCTGCTGCCCCTGCTGCTTGCCGCCTGCGCCGCCCAGCCACGGCCGCCGGGCCCCGATGCACTTCCCGCTGCGACCGTAAACGCCGGGGCGGCCGCCATCCGGACCCCCGACCAGGCCTGGCCCTCGGTGTTCAAGGCCGTGCAGGAGGCGGGCCTGTTCGCGGACCAGAAGGTATTCGTCGACGCGGTGCCGCGCGAGGTCCCGGCCGAGGTGGAAGCGGCCTTCGCCCGCGAACGCGCGGAAGCCGGCTTCGACCTGCGCCGCTTCGTGGACACCCGCTTCGTGCTGCCGGCGGAGGTGGCCGCCAGCGAGATCGCGCCCCAGCCCGGCCTGCGCGCCCACATCGACGCCCTGTGGCCGCTGCTGACCCGGCGCAGTCCGGCGCCGCGGCCACATGACAGCCTGCTGCCGCTGCCGCATCCGTACGTGGTGCCGGGCGGACGCTTCCGCGAGGTCTACTACTGGGACTCGTACTTCACCATGCGCGGCCTGGCGCAGAGCGGGCAGGACGCGCTCAGCCGGAACATGCTGGACAACTTCGCCGCCCTCATCGATACCTGGGGCCACATCCCCAACGGCAACCGCAGCTACTACCTGAGCCGCTCCCAGCCGCCGTTCTTCTCGCACATGGTGGCGCTGGAATCGCGGCACGATCCGGCCCTGCCGGTGCGCTACCTGCGCCAGCTGCGGCGCGAACACGCCTTCTGGATGGACGGCGAGCAGCACCTCGCGCCCGGCCAGGCCCACCGCCGGGTGGTGCGGCTGGCCGACGGCAGCCTGCTCAACCGTTACTGGGACGACCGCGACAGCCCGCGCCCGGAGTCGTACCGCCAGGACACGCACACGGCCGCCCTGGGCGCACGTCCGGCCGGCGAGGTCTACCGCGAGCTGCGCGCCGGGGCCGAAAGCGGCTGGGACTATTCCAGCCGCTGGCTGGACGACCCGATGCGCCTGGACAGCATCCACGTGACCACGCGCGTGCCGGTGGACCTCAACAGCCTGCTGCACCACCTGGAGGCCACCATCGCCGCAGCCTGCCGCCAGGCCGGGGAGGAGGCATGCGCGCGCCAGTTCGACGACCGCGCCACCGCGCGGGCCGCGGCGATCGAACGGCACCTGTGGCACGGCGCCGGCGGCTACTACGGTGACCTGGACCTGCGCCAGGGCAAGGTGCGCGACCAGCTCACCGCCGCCGCCCTGTTCCCGCTGCACGCCGGCATCGCCTCGCCGCAGCGTGCCCGGCGTACCGCGGCGGCGGTGCGCGACGGGCTGCTGCGCCCCGGCGGCCTGGTCACCACCGCCGTCGACAGCGGCCAGCAGTGGGACGCGCCCAATGTCTGGGCGCCGCTGCAGTGGGTCGCGGTGGTCGGCCTGCGCCGCTATGGCGAGCAGGCGCTGGCACGCCAGATCGCCGGCGCCTTCGTCGGCAACGTGCAGGCCCTGTTCGCGCGCGAGCGCAAGCTGGTGGAGAAGTACGACGCGGACGGCGCGCTGCAGGGCGGAGGCGGCGGCGAGTACCCGCTGCAGGACGGCTTCGGCTGGTCCAACGGCGTGGTGCTGGCGCTGCTGGCGCTGTACCCGGAGCTGGAAGAGGCGCCCGTGTCGATCGACGCCGGCTCCACGCGTCGCCGGGAGGATGTCCCCGCCCAGTGAGCCGACGATGAGCCTTGCCCTCTACGCGCACCCGTTCTCCTCGTACTGCCAGAAGGTGCTCGTCGCCCTCTACGAGAACCGGGTGGCCTTCGAGTACCGCCACCTGGAGGAGCCTGGCCACATGCAGGCGCTGCGGGCGTACTGGCCGGTCGCCCGCTTCCCGCTGCTGGTCGACGGAGACCGCAGCCTGCCCGAGGCCAGCGCCATCATCGAGTACCTGCACCTGCGCCATCCCGGCCCGGTGCGGCTGCTGCCGGACGACCCGCTGCAGGCGCTGGAAGTGCGCCTGCTGGACCGGTTCTTCGACAACTACGTGTCCACGCCGCAGCAGAAGCTGGTGTCCGACGTCCTGCGCGGCGGGAGCCGGCGCGACCCCTATGGCGTGGCCGAAGCGCGCCAGCTGCTGGAGACCAGCTACGCATGGCTGGAGCGGCACCTGGCCGACGGCCGCCCGTGGGCGGCGGGCGGGCATTTCAGCCTGGCCGACTGCGGCGGTGGCGCCGTTCCTGTTCTACGCCGACTGGAGCCACCCGATCCCGCCCGGCTGTGCCCGCGTGCACGCCTACCGCGCCCGCCTGCTTGCCCGGCCCTCGATGCGGCGCGCGGTGGACGAGGCCAGGCGCTACCGCCATTACTTCCCCCTCGGCGCGCCGGACCGCGACTGATGCGGTCATCGGCCTGTGCCGCCGTGCTGCACCGCAGCTGGGTCCCTCCCCGGTCCGATGTTAGCGTTCACATCGACTTTGAAGGGGAGCCGCACCATGACGCCACACCGCCGCCGGAGGTCCTTCCGCGCCCGTTCCATCCTCGCCGCCGCGCTGGCCGTCGCCATCGTGCCATCGGCCTTCGCCGAGCCGCTGCGGCTCAACGACAAGGAGTACTTCAGCCGGCCCGGGCTGGACGTGCTGGCCTTCAGCAACTACTACGACGGCCTGTTCAGCGATGCCAAGCACGCCGGCGTGGAGCTGATCCACCATGGCGTGCGCACCGCCACCAACGGCGACGTGCGGTTGAGCCCGACCCCCGAGCAGTGGGATGCGGTGGCCCTGATGAAGGAGCGCAAGGTCGACGCGCGCACCGGCACCATCACCACGCGCATGCACTACCCCGACCAGAAGTTCGAGTACGACATCAAGGTCTCTCCGCAGGGCGACGGCGTGCGCATCCAGGTGGTGCTGGACCGGCCGTTGCCGGCGGCGCTGAAGGGCCGCGCCGGATTCAACCTCGAGTTCCTGCCCTCGGCCTACTTCGGCAAGTCCTGGGTGGCGGCCGACGCCACCGGCGAGCGTACCGGCCAGCTGCCGCTCTACCCGAGCGGGCCGAGCGGCCGCGATGCGGCCGGCGCCACCGTGCGCCTGCCGCTGGCCACCGGGAGCACCCTGGTGCTGGCGCCGGAGGATCCGCAGCGCCGGGTGACCATCACCAGCCGCAGCGGTGAGCTGGGGCTGTACGACGGGCGCAACCAGGCCCAGAACGGCTGGCTGGTGGTGCGCACGATGCTGCCGGCCGGCGCATCCGGTGCCGTGCTGGACTGGACCGTGGACGGCAACACGATTCCCGGCTGGACCCGTGACCCGGTGATCGGCCACTCCCAGGTCGGCTACCACCCGGCGCAGCGCAAGGTCGCGGTGCTGGAGACCGATCCGCGCGCCGCCGCGCCGGGGCCGGCGCGGGTGCTGCGCGTGGGCGCCGATGGTGCCGAGCGCGAGGTGCTGGCGGTGACCCCGTCGCACTGGGGCAGGTACCTGCGCTACGAGTACTACAACCTCGACTTCTCCAGCGTGCGCGAGCCGGGCCTGTACGTGATCGAGGCCGCCGGCCAGCGCACCACCGCCTTCCGCATCGCCGAGGATGCCTACGCCACCGCCTGGCATCCGACGATGGACGTGTTCTTCCCGGTGCAGATGGACCACATGTTCGTCAACGAGGCCTACCGGGTGTGGCATGGCCGCTCGCACATGGACGACGCCCGCCAGGTGGCCCCCGACCGCGAGCATTTCGACCTGTTCGCCCAGGGCCCGGAGCTGGATTCCCCGTTCCAGCCCGGCGAGCACATCCCCGGCCTGAACTACGGCGGCTGGTTCGACGCCGGCGATTTCGACATCCGCACCCAGACCCACTACTCCACCGTGGCCTCGATGGTGGACACCTGGGAGCGCTTCGCCCCCCGGCGCGACGAGACCACCATCGACCAGAAGCGCCAGCACGTGGAGATCCACGTGCCCGACGGCGTGCCGGACCTGCTGCAGCAGATCGAGCACGGCACCCTGGCCCTGATCGCCCAGCACCGCGTGTTCGGCCATGCGATCCCGGGCATCGTCGAGCCGGACCTGGGCCAGTACACCCACCTGGGCGATGCGGTCAGCAAGACCGACGGCAAGGTGGACAACCCCGCCGACCCGGACTCGCCCAACGACGACCGCCTTGCCTTCACCAGCAATACGACCGCGCTCAACTACGGCTCGGCCGCGGCCCTGGCCGCCGCCAGCCGTGCCCTGCGCGGCTACAACGACGCCCTCGCCGAGGAGTGCCTGGCCACCGCGCGCAAGGTGTGGGAGTTCGAGCAGGGACGCGAGCCGAACCTGTTCAGGGTGGGCAACACCACCGGCGGGCATCCGGACGACGAGCAGCTGCACGCCGCCGTGCAGCTGCTGCTGTCCACCGGCGAGGCGAAGTACGCCGACGGCATCCGCGCACTGTGGCCGAAGATCGAGCCGCGTTTCGGCTTCAACGCGCCGGTGGTGCTGGCGGCCCTGCCGAAGATGGACGAGGGCTTCCGGGCGCAGGTGCGGCAGCGCGCCATCCGCCTGCGCGAGGAGTTCAAGCCGATGGCCGGCGAGAACCCCTACGGCGTGCTGATCACCCGCGGCGGCTGGGCCGGCAACAGCGCGGTGGTGGGCATGGCCGTGGCCAACTACCACCTGCACAAGGCCTTCCCGGACCTGTTCGACATCGAGCCCACGCTGCAGGGGCTCAACTACCTCTACGGCACCCACCCCGACTCGAACATCTCCTTCGTCTCGGCGGTCGGGGCCCGCTCCAAGCAGGTGGCCTACGGCAGCAACCGGGCCGACTTCAGCTTCATCGCCGGCGGCGTGGTCCCGGGCGTGCTGGTGCTCAAGCCCGACTTCCCGGAGAACAAGGAGGACTGGCCGTTCTTCTGGGGCCAGAACGAGTACGTGATCGACCTCGGCGCGCGTTACGTGTTCCTGGTGCATGCCGCCCAGGACCTGCTCGGCGCGCTGCCGAAGCAGGGCAAGTAGGCCGCTCTGCGCGCCGGCCGCGTCCGTCACCGGAGCGGCCGGCGCGATCACCGTGGCATCCCCGGGCCGGTGCGCCACGCGCCGGCCCGCCCGATCAACGCACCCGGGCCCCGCCGAGGTTGTCGGAGAGGAAGCCCAGCAGGCGCGTGTAGTACTGACGCCGATTCTCCGTCCCGTAGAAACCATGGGCCTCCTGCGGGAAGTACAGCGCCTCCACCGGCACGCCGACCTTGCGCAGGGCCCGCTCCATGTCCCGGGTGTGTTCCACGGTGGTGCGATGGTCCTTGCCCCCGGCTGCCAGGAACACCGGCGCCTTGATCCGTTCCGCCAGGTTAACCGGCGAGCGTTCCGCGAGCTGGCTCCTCTCGCCGATCCATTCAGCCGCGTAGGCCCCGGTAGTGCGCGCCTGCAAGGCGAAATCCCGGTGCAGCCGTTGCAGGTCGTAGGCCCCGACGTAACCGGCCGCACAGCGGTACAGGTCCGGCTCCCTGGCCACGCCCATCAGCGCGGCATACCCACCGTAGCTGGCCCCGTAGATGCAGATGCGGGACGGATCGGCAATCCCCTGCTCGATTGCCCAGCGCGTGGCATCGGTCAGGTCGTCCTGCATGCGGCCGCCCCATTCCTTTTCCCCGGCCCGCTGGTGGGCGCGGCCATATCCGCCCGACCCGCGGAAATTCACCCGCAGCACGGCGTAGCCGGCCGAGGCCAGGATCTGGGCATCGTCGCCGAAGGCCCATTCATCGCGTACGCCGAACGGCCCGCCGTGCGGCAGCAGCACCATCGGCCTGGGGCCAGTGGCCTTGTCCAGGGGCTCGGTCAGGTAGCCGTACATCGGCATCCCGTCCCGCGTCGCGAAGCTGATCAGGCGCGATGGCGGCACTGCGTCGGGCGCAAACCACTCCCGGCGTCCGAACAGGCGCGTGGCCTTGCGCGTGGCGGTGTCAAAGACGAAGTAGTCGCCGTTGTTGCGGTCGCTCCATACGTACACCAGCAACTCGCGCCCGTCGTCGGTCGCCGAGGTGATGCGCACCGCGTCACCGCCAAAGGCCTTTTCCAGCATGCGGTACAGGCGCGCAGTCGGCGCCTGCTCGTCGAAGAACCGGTAGCGGATGCGATCGGTCATGTACAGCGCGCCGATGGGCGTACGCTCGTCCAGGTCGTACAGCACCCGGTACGGATCGACCACCGGATCACGCAGCAACTCGGTGGACTGGCCAGTCCGCGGGTCCCACGCCACCAGTGAATCCGGACCCTGCGCATGCTCCACCTGCAGATAGGCAAACCGGCCGTCGGCGCTGAACCCGACCGGGTGCCGGATGGTGCCGGCCTGCTCCTCATCGTGGACCAGGCGCCAGGCGGCCTGCTCATCGTCCCGGTAGTAGAGTTTGGCGTGGTTACGGAGGTCCGTGCCGATGGCCAGGCGGACACGGGCCTGGGCATCGGTAACGAAGCGAGCCCTCCTGGCCGGCACGCTGGTCAACTTCGCACGCCTGCGACTGTAGACATTGAGCCGCTCGACACTGGTGGTGGGGTCGCTCTGGTAAGGCACCGCCAGCACCAGCACGTGGTCCGGGTCCTCGCGCAGGCGGTCGAGCATGTGGACCGCGTCTCCTAGGGTGCCGGGCAGGCGCTTCTGCGCCGGCCCGTCATCGCGCAGGCCAAAAGGACTGGACAGCACCCGGGCCTGGCTCCCATCGACATTGACCGCGTGGAGCTCACCCATCGATACCGGTGCATCGTAGTTGTTGAAGCGGGTCGCGAACGCCACCAGTACGCGTTCCTTGTTCGCCCACCAGAAGTCCTCCACGACCGGGTCGTTTCCACGGGTGATGCTGGCCACCTGCGTCATGTCCGACCGGCGGAACACCATCAGTTCACTGCCGTCGCCCACCGGCGCGGTTACGGCGTAATACGCGCCATCGGGCGAGATCTTGGCTGTCTCGTACATGTCGCGCCGGAGGAAGGCCTCCAGGTCCACGCCGCTGGCAGCCGGCGCCGGCAGCGCCCAGGCCGCCAGGACGCCTGCGACCAGCATGGCGCACGCACGCATCAGATAGTTTCCCACTCCATTTCCCCTTCCTTGTGGTGCCGGCGGCAGTGCGCCACCGGATTCGGAATCCGTGCCTGTCAGCCTACTCCTGAGCCTGGCGCGAGATGATCTTCCTTCCTGCCCTCGGCCTGCGCAGCCGCGCCCGCGCGCCTGCGCTGGAACACCACCCGCTCCGGGCGGTGCATGGCGAAGCCCTGGGCCAGGTCCACGCCGCGCTCGCGCAGGCCGGCGAGCATGCGCGGGTCGTCCACCCACTCGGCGACCACCCGCAGTCCGCGCTGGTGGCCGATCTGGGCGATCGCGCTGACGATGATGCCGCTGAGCGGATCGGTCTCCAGGTCGCGGATGAAGCTGCCGTCGATCTTGATGATGTCCAGCGGCAGGTTCTTGAGGTAGCCGAAGGAGGACATGCCGGCGCCGAAGTCGTCCAGGGCGATGCGGCAGCCGGCCGCGCGCAGGCGCTCGATCACCGGCACCACCCGGCGCAGGTTGCGCACCGCCACCGTCTCGGTGATCTCCAGGCACACCCGCCGCGCCTCCACGCCGTGCTCGGCGATGCAGCCGAGGATGTAGTCGGCCAGGCCCTGGTCCTCGATGCTGGCGCCGGACAGGTTGAGCGCGAAGCTGCGCAGGCCGGCGCCGCGCGGATGCAGCCTGTCGGCGTTGGCCAGCGCGGTGCGGATCACCCAGCGGTCGATCACCGGCATCAGGCCGTAACGCTCGGCCGCCGGCAGGAACGCCCCGGGCAGGACCACGTGGCCGTCCTCGTCGCGCAGGCGCAGCAGCAGCTCGATCCGCGGCGCGTCGTCGCCCGGCTCCGGATCCAGCGGCACCACCTCCTGGTAGTCCAGCAGCAGGCGGTCCTCCTCCAGCGCGCGGCGCAGGCGCGTGGCCCATTCCATCTCGCCCTGGCGGCGGGTGGTGTCCTTGTCCTCGCGGTACAGGTGCACACGGTTGCGGCCGTCCTCCTTGGCCTGGTAGCAGGCGCTGTCGGCCCAGGCCAGGATGTCCTTCAGGGTCGCGCCGGGCTGGTCGGCCACCACCACGCCGATGCTGGCGCTGACGGTGTAGCTGCGCGCTTCCCAGGGGAACAGCACGTCCTCGATGCAGTTGCGCATGCGCTCGGCCAGCGCACGCGCCTGGGCCGGCCCGGTGCCGCTTGCCAGCAGTCCGAACTCGTCGCCGCCCAGGCGCGCCAGCAGGTCCTGGGGGCGCAGCTGGCCGCGCATGGCGTGCACCAGCTCCACCAGCAGCTGGTCCCCGGCCATGTGCCCGGACAGGTCGTTGACCAGCTTGAACTGGTCCAGGTCGATGTACAGCACCGCGAAGCAGCCCGTGGACGGGTCGGCCTCCAGCTTGGCCAGGGCCTTCTGCAGCCGCCGCTCGAACTCCCGGCGGTTGTACAGCCCGGTCAGCTCGTCGTGCGCGGCCTGGTAGCCCAGGCGCTCGGTGAGCTTGCGCTGCTCGCTGATGTCGTTGGCCACCATCAGCAGGTGCGGCACGCCATCCACGTCGACCTGCGCCAGCGACGCGTGGGCCCAGAACGACTCGCCGGAGGCCGGCACGAGCAGCGCTTCGCGACCGCTCCAGTCCTCGCCGGCCCCGTGCATGTCCAGCGCCTCGCGGCCCAGCACCGGATCGGCGAACAGCGATGGCAGCGGCTGCCCGATCACCTGGCCCAGCTGGCGGCGCGCGGCCTGGTTGGCGTAGCCGATGATCCCGTCGCGGGCGTCGGCCAGGAGCACCAGCGCCGGCAGCAGTTCGTTGAGCGCGCGGAAGCGGGCCTCGCTCTCGCCAAAACGCTCGCCCATGCGCTGGCCCAGTTCCACCGCGCGCCGCCGCGTGTTGGCGATGGTCCACAGCAGCAGCGACAGCAGCAGCGTGATCAGGCCGCCGACCAGGCCTACCGTGGCCACGCTGGCGTAGTCGACCTTGTCCGGGCGCGGCCACATCAGCAACTCCCAGCGCCGGCCCCCGAACTCGACCATCCGCAGCTCGGCGTCCTCGTGCGGCACCGCGTCCGGATCGGAGGCGTAGATCAGGCCCCGGTCGCCGGGCATGTCCGGGTCGCGCAGGCGGACCAGCATGAATTCCAGGATCCGCCCCTCCAGCGCCTTCTCCACCATCGGCCGCAGGCGCAGGCTGATGGCCAGCGCGCCGATCTCGCGCTGCCGCCGCTCGGCCACCGTCGCCGGTGCGCGCCCGTGCGAGTAGACCGGCAGGCGCAGGGTCACGCCCAGGACCGGCCCGCCGGGCTCGCCGGCGAACTGCATCAGCGGGAACGGCGCGGACATGGCGGCCGTGTCGGTGTCGCGCGCGCGCTCCAGGGCGATGAGGTTCTCCTCTTGGTGGGCGATGTCGAACCCCAGCAGCGGGCGGTTGCCATCCAGCGGCGTGACCAGTTCGTAGGGATAGGACGGGCCGGGATGCCGCCGCGCGAAGGCCGTCACCACGTGGCCGCGCATGCGTTCGTTCGCACGCAGGTTCTGCTGGTAGCGGTCGAAGATGGCCTGGTCGACCCGGTCGCTGCCCAGGAACACGGTCTGCATCGCCCGCAGCGCCTGCGCGGCCCGGTCCAGGTCCACCCGCAGCCGCTCCTGGGCCGAGGAGGCCATGGAACGGTGCATCGACTGGGCCTCGGCCTGGACCCGGGCGTACTGGCGGCGCACGCCCTCGGCCGTGCACAGCAGCCCGGCCAGCAGCACCAGCAAGGCCCAGCCCGCCGGCGCCAGCCGGGATGCCCGCAGTGCGTCGCGGTCCTCGCGGGGCTTGGGGCTCGGGTCCTGAGTCGTCATCAATGCCCCATTCCTGCGTGGCCTCGGGAGTGCCGCCCTGCCCGGCGCGGCATCGCCGGGGGCCCGGCAACGCGTGGATCTCCGTACCGCACATCCGGATATCGGGCCCCCGGGCGCATTCTTGACCGGATCCGCGGCCAAAAGCACGCCGCGCCGCGCCGGGCCGCCACCGCCGATCCGGTTACGATGCCCGCCCGTCCCCGCCGCGCCGCCCGATGCCCCGTCCCGACGTTCCCCTGCTCACCCTGGACGTGGCCCGCCGGCTGCTGGACGCCCGTCAGGCCGGCGAGCCCGGCTGCCAGCTGACCCTGGACCTGGGCCGCAGCCAGGCGCAGGTCGCCACCGGCACCGGGGCCTGGCGCTGGCAGCAGCGCGACTACCCGTATCCGGACAGGCTGCGCGACCGCACGATCTACCACCTGGTGGAAGAGGACTGGGAGCCGGTGTCGCGCTACGCCGGCTCCCTGATCAAGCTGGTGCCCACCCCGTGGGGGCCGCCGACCTTCGAGATCGACGGCATCAAGATGCTGCCCACGGCAAAGGTGTCGCCGCTGGAGGATGCCCGCCGCAAGGTGGCGCTCGTGCAGCCGCGTGGCCTGGCCGTGCTGGATACCTGCGGCGGCCTGGGCTACTTCGCCGCCTGCTGCCTGGAGGCCGGTGCCGCGCGGATCGTCTCGTTCGAGAAGAACGACAGCGTGCTGTGGCTGCGCACGCTCAACCCGTGGTCGCCGGACCCGGCCTCGGCCGACGCCGGCGGACGGCTGGAGCTGCACCACGGCGACGTCTCCCAGGCCATCGGCGGGCTGCCCGCCGCGGCCTTCGATGCGGTGCTGCACGACCCGCCCCGCTTCGGCATCGCCGGCGAGCTCTACTCGCAGGCGTTCTACGACCAGCTGGCGCGGGTGCTGCGCCGTGGTGGCCGCCTGTTCCACTACACCGGAAGCCCCAACCGGCTGACCAGCGGCCGCGACGTGCCGCGCGAGGTGGCGCGCCGGCTGGAGAAGGCCGGCTTCCGTGCAGCCCCGGAGCTGGATGGCGTGCTGGCGGTACGCCGCTGACTCAGCCGGCGCGCTGGCGCGCTGCCAGGTGCGCCAGCGCGGTGCCGGCGTCGCCCACCACCACCGGCGCCGGCACGCACAGCATCAGGTTCAGGGGAAGCCCGAACTGCTCGACATGCCAGCCTTGGCGGTCGAGCAGGCCGTCGGCGCCGATCGCGTCCGGATGGCGCAGGCGGATGCGCCGGGCAAGACTGCCACCTTCGGGGATGTAGCCCAGCACCGGCTTGCCGCGTGCCACCGCATAGCCCACCTCGAAGCAGGTGCCGCTGTCGGGCTCGGCGCCGCGGAAGAAATCGAGGTTGGCCAGCACCGCGTCCGCGCGCTCGACCAGCGCGATGTTGGCCCGGTAGATCCAGGCCGCGCGTTCGCCCGGGGTGGTGATCGTTGCAGGCACCTGCTGGTCCAGCGGGAACAGGCCGGTGAAGCCATGCCGCGCGCAGGCGGCCTTCAGCTGGTGGCCGCGGTGGGCCGCCCGCGGATGGAACACGTCCGGGCCGGCCAGGTAGAGCGTGCGGATCGTCATCGATGGCGGGCAAAAAAAAGCGCGCGACAGGCGCGCGCAACCTCAGGATGGCACGCCGTCCCGGCCGAGGGGCGGACCGGGACGGCGTACCGCTGGAGTCAGTCTGCGGGTGGCCGGTAGACCAGCACCGGCAGATCGCAGTGGGTGAGAACCTTGGCAGTGATGCTGCCGAGCACCAGCGCCTTGAAACCGCGCCGGCCGTGCGAGGCCATTGCCACCAGGTCGCAGCCGTGGGCATGGGCGGCCTCGATGATCGCCTCGTGCGGATCGGCCGCACCGACCGACACCACCTCGCAAGGCACCCCGGCGGCGGCGGCCTGGGCCGCGGCGCGCGAAAGCCGGCGGGTGGCCTCCTCGCCTGCATAGCGCTCGTAGGCTTCGCGGGTGGCGGCGACCTGCTCCGGCTCGTAGGCCATCACCTGGAACGGTTCGATCACGGTGAGCACCGTGAGCCGCGCGCCCAGCGCGCCGGCAAGGGACAGTGCCTGGCCAAGCGCATGGTCGGACAGCGGCGAGCCGTCGGTCGGAACCAGCAGATGGGTGTACATGGCAGGGGCTCCCGCATGAGCGTGGAGCCAGTGTGCGGCGGGCCGGCGCGGCCCGCCTTGATCCGGATCAAGCAGGCCCGGATCCAGCAACGGTCAGCTGGCGCGGCCGTCCTGCACGCCCAGCACCTTCTGGCCCTGGGCGTCGGTCTGGCAGGTCCAGGCACTGCGCAGTTCCTGGCGCTGCACCCGAACCTCCACGCCGGCCTCGGTGCGCGCGGTGCCGGTGACCACCAGCTCCGCCGCCGGCGTGCCGGACAGTTCGGCGACCCTGGCTACGCAGGTCTGCTGCGCGGCCGGGTAACGCTCGTGCGAAGGAAGGTCCTGGCCGGCCGGGCCGGCAGCGGTACCCGCCCCCACGACGGCCGCATCTGCCGGCCCGGGCATCGACGCATCGCCCGCATTGCCGGGGCTGGCCGTCGCGGTCGCGCCCGCCGGCGCACCCGCGGCTGGCGTGGGCGTGTCCTGGACGGCGCCACCCTCGCTGACCTGCGGGTCTCCGGCTCCGCCGCAGGCCGCCAATGACAGCACGCTGGCCGCGACGAGGATCCTGAGCAGATGTGGACGCATGGCAGGACCTCCGGTCAGTGTGGCCGCGCCACGCCGCGCAGCAGTTCCTGCGAGGCCTGGGCGTCGTGGCTGTGGGCGAAGTTGGCGAGCGAGACGATGCCCACCAGGCGCATGTCGCGGTCCACCACCGGTAGCCGGCGCAGTTCCAGGCCCGCCATCGTGGCAGCCACTTCGTCCACGTCCTGGTCGTCGAAGCAGTACTGCACCTCGGGCGTCATCACCTCGCGCACCGGGGTGCCGACGTCGCGGCCCTCGCCGATGCCGCGCAGGACCAGGTCCCGGTCGGTGACGATACCCACCAGGCGGTCGTCCTCGCCCACCGGGAGGCTGCCCACATCGTGCTCGGCCATCCGCCGTGCGGCGTCCTGCAGGGTGGTGCCAGGCGATACCACGCAGACATCCCGGCTCATCACTTCGCTGATACGCATGTGGCTTCTCCGCTGGGGTTACGCCCCGATCCTGCCGTGCGTCGGATTAGGGTCACGCCAAGGCCATGCATCGGCAGGGTTAACCGGCCCCGCCAGGACAGCGCGAACTGACACCGCCGTGACGCGGCGCTGCCGATGATGCGCGGCATGAAGACCCGCGCCGACATCGATGCCGAACTGCAGCGCCTGGAGCAGCTGATCCCCGCACTGAAGGCCGAGGGCGATACCGCCACGGCCCTGGACCGCTTTGCCCAGGCGTCCACCCCGCTGACGCGCGATGCGCCGGCCGAACACGAGGCCTACGTCAACCAGCGCCTGACCTGCATGCTGGTCGCGGCCGGCCTGGTGGCCGGTGGACCGGAGGGCGAACCCTGCGCGAGCGGCGAGGACGTGGCACCGCCGGACACCCCGCGCGGAGATGACGCATGAACCGCAACTCGCGCCGGCCGCTCGGCATCATGGCGGTCATCATCCTGGGCATCCTCAGCATCGGCGGGCTGGTGCTGTGGCTGTTCACCCGCACCGGGATCGGCAGCGGCTGAGCTGATGCATCCGGGCGGCCGTGCGTCGTCCCTCACCTGCGCAGGCGCGCCTGCAGTGGCAGATGGTCCGACAGCCCCGCCCACGGCGTGCCGCGCAACACCGCCGCGGACTGCACCTCCAGTCCGCGCACATAGATCCGGTCCAGCGGCAGCAGCGGCCAGCGCGCGGGGAAGCTGCGCGCGAGGCGTCCATGCAGGGCCTGGTGGACCTCTGTCAGCCCCGCCTGCAGCAGCATCGGGTGCGCCGCACCACGCCAGTCGTTGAAGTCGCCGGCGACCACCACCGCGGCATCGGCCGGTATCCGGGCGGCCAGGACCTCGACAAGGCGGCGTAGCTGGTGGCGCCGGTGCGACGCGCGCAGGCCCAGGTGCACGCAGATGGCATGCAGCGGTCGGGCGTGGCCGGGCATGGCGACCTGGCAATGCAGCAGGCCGCGACCTTCGTGCCCGGCGACCGAGACGTCGTGGTTGGCATGCTGCAGCACCGGGTAGCGCGACAACAGCGCGTTGCCGTGGTGTCCATCGGCAAGGACCGCATTGCGCCCGTAGGCGAACCGCGGCCAGAGGCGGTCGGCCAGGTATTCGTACTGCGGCAGCGCCGACGCGTCGCCGCGCACCTGCCCCTGCACTTCCTGCAGGAACACCAGGTCCGCCCCGGTTCCGGCGACGGCCTGGCGCAGCCGCGGCAGCACCGTCCGCCGCCGCAGCATGTCCAGACCCATGTGGATGTTGACCGTCAGCACCACCAGGGCGCCGGCCACCGGCGGTGCCGCGGGAGCCACGGGCGGCACGGGGCGTCAGCGCGCCCTGTCACCCGCCGGATGCGCCGCATCATCCGCGGTCGGCTCGCGGCCCCCACCCTCGCGGCCTTCGCCGGGGGCCTGCTCCGCAGCCTGGGGATGCTGGCCGAAATCCGGCTGGGTGCTGCCGTCCTTCTCCTGCCCGCCGGACTGGCCCTCGCCCAGGGTGCCGCCCTTGCCATGGCCGCGTGGATACCAGCCCTCCTCGCTGCGCTGCGCGGGCATCGGCGCGGAGGGATCGTCGCGTCCATGGCCGGTGGGGTCGGTATCCGGGCCCTCGCCGCGGTAGGCGGACTGGCGTTCGTCGTGGGTGCTGAGGGGCTTGCTCATGGCGGCGCTCCTGGGTGGCGGGGTCGCCAGCCTGCACCGGGCGCCATGAAACGGCCGTGGTCCGCGCTGCATCCGCTTCAGTGCCGGTGCGAGCCTGCACGTGCGCCTACACGTCGCGTGTACCCGCGGGTCACGTCGGTCTAACCGCCGCCGCGCCAACCTCGCCTCCCCTACCCCCGAAGACACGAGGAGATGCGACATGGGAATCCTGCGTACTGCCGCAGTGGCGACGATTGGCGTGGTGGCCTACCGGGCCTGGCAGCGCCACAAGGCCGGCGACTGGTCCACCCGTGCCCAGCCGGACCACGCCGGCACCACCCCGCCGCACGGCGACGAGCTGGGCGATGAGCTGTCCACGGCTGCCGCCGGCAACAACGTCGTCGGTCTGGGCGGCACCCAGTCCACGGACAGCGGGCTGGGCGGCACCGGATCGCGGGCCGGCCAGGCCAGCCCGGGGTTTGGCAGCTGAGCGCTGCCCGCCTGATGGCTGCATGGGAACGCCGGCGAAAGCCGGCGTTCCTGTCTGTGCGACCGCAGCACGCTTACCAGGGCAACGGTGCGCCGTTGGCGTGCCAGAAGCTGCCGCTGTCGGCCAGGGTCAGCGTGTCCATCCGCTGGACCAGGTTGGCTGCGGCCTCGTCCGGGCCGATGTCGCCGTGGCCGCCAAGCATCTCGGTGGCCACCCGCCCCGGGTGCAGCAGGAACACCGAGATCCCGCGCGGCGCCAGGTCCAGCGCCAGCGACCTGCCGATCGCATTGACCGCCGCCTTGGACGCGCGGTAGCCGTAGTACGCACCGGAGCCGTTGTCGGCCACCGAGCCCATGCGGCTGGTGATGATGCCGACCTTGGCGCCGTCGGCCAGCAGGTGCTGCACGGCCGCGGCCACGCGCAGCGGCCCCAGCGTGTTGACCTCGAACTGGCGCTGGATGCGCGCGAACGCCTCGGCATCGAGCGATCCCAGGGTTTCGTTGGTGAAAATGCCGGCGTTGAGCACCAGCACGTCGATGCGGCGGCCCTGCAGCCGTCGCGCCAGGCCGGCCACCGCCGCCGCGTCGGAGACGTCCACGCCGTCGACCACCTCCGCGCCGCTGGCCTGCAGGGCCTCGCTGCCCCGGCGGCACACCGCGATGACATCGTCGCCGCGCCGGCACAGCAGTTGCGCCAGGGACAGGCCGATGCCGCGGTTGGCACCGGTGATCAGGTAAGTGGCCATGCCGGCTCCTGGGTAACGGGGGGACCGGCATTCTAGGCCAGTGCCCGGTCCGGAGCGGACCGGGAGGACGACGGTCGCACCGCCCCGCGCACATGGCGCGCGCGACCACGCGGCGATATTCATCCCGGCCTGACGCCAGGCACACGGCCAGTGGACACGCCCGGTGCAACCGTGACGCTCCCCGGCCACCGGCCGCACCCCCGAGGAGTTCCCAAGATGAGCAATGAACCCCGTGACCTCAACCGCGACCCGATCACCGGCACGCCGGGCTCCCACCCGGTGGGCGTCGGCGTCGGCGGCACCGGCGGTGCCGTGGCAGGCGCCGCGATCGGCTCGCTGCTGGGCCCGATCGGCACCCTGGTCGGCGGCGCGGTCGGCGCGGTCGCCGGCGCCGCGGCAGGCAAGGGTGTGGCCGAGCGCCTGGATCCGACCGGCGAGACCGAATACTGGCGCACCGAGTACGCCAACCGCCCGTACAACGACCCGGGCTTCGACTACGACAGCGACTATGCCCCGGCCTACCGCTACGGCCTGACCGTGCGCGAGCAGTACGGCAGCCGCGTGTGGGACGACACCCTGGAGTCGCAGGCGCGCCTGGGCTGGGAGCAGGCCAAGGACAGCTCGCGGCTGGGCTGGGAGCAGGCCAAGGAGGCCGTGCGCGACGCCTTCGACCGCTCCGACCGCACCTACCGTGCCTACGAGGACACCGACCGCCACTACGCCGACAACTACGCCTCGGCCGATTACTACCGCAGCGACTACGACTACGACACCGACTACCGTCCGGCGTACCGCTACGGCACCTACGCGCGCAACAACCAGCAGGGCCGCGAGTGGGACGACGGCCTGGAGTCGGAGCTGGAGCGCGACTGGAGCAAGGCCCGCGGCAACTCGCGCATGGAGTGGTCGGATGCGCGCCAGGCCGTGCGGGACGCGTGGCACCGGGTCGAGCGCAAGCTGCCGGGCGATGCCGACGGCGACGGCCGCTGAGCCACCGCGACCGGATACGGAAACGCCCCGCGGTGCGGGGCGTTTCCTTTTGGCGGTGGGGTACCGCCGGGGCAGAAAAAACAGCGGGGACGCACGCGGCGTCCCCGCCGCCCCCTTTAGCCGAGGTCGACCTTGGCCACCTTGTCCTTGTAGTCCTTCTTCGGGTCGATGCCCATCAGCATCTTCACCCCGGCGAGCATGCTGCTCTCGTTGAGCCACACCTCGCCCTGGTCCGGGTCCAGCCGCAGCAGCGCCAGTTTCGGATCGTCCTTGCCGGTGTACCAGGCCGCCACGAACGGATTCCACAACCGCTCGACCACGGCGCGGTCGGTGTCCACCACCAGCTGGCCGCCGATACTGGCAAACAGGTCATGGTCCTTTGAGGCGAAGGCGGCCGTGGCCCGCTGCGGCCCCGCCAGCGAGCGCACCAGGACGTTGTCCACCGAGGTGAAGAACCAGATCGGGCCATGGCCCTCGTGTTCGAGCTGCGCGGTCATCGGCCGGGTGTGGCCGTCTTCCCTGCCATCGACGCCGAGCATGACGGTCATGTCGGACTTCAGCGCCTTCCAGAATTTGCGTTCGAGTTCTTCGGGACTGGACATCACTTACTCCATTGGAGGGAAACCTGCGGCCGCGCCGCAGGGTGGGGCGGAAAGCAGGTGTCAGCGCCAGACGCGCTCGCAGCGGGTCTCGACCACGCGTTCGCCGCGGGATTCCTGGCGGTCGCCCTGGACCTTGCGGCCGATCGCGCCGCCGGCAACCGCGCCGCCGACGGTGGCGAGCCTGCGGCCATTGCCATCGCCGATCTGGTTGCCGATCAGGCCACCGATCACCGCACCGGCGGCGGTGCCGGCCACGCGGTTCGGGTCGCCACCATCGCGGCGCACCTCGACCTTCTCGCAGACCACGCGGCTGCCGTCCTCGAAGCGGCGACCTTCGTCCTGGGGCCCGTAGCGGCCGGACTGGGCGCTGGCCACGGTCATCGCCAGGCCCAGCGGCAGCGCACCCAGCAGTGCAATCAGGTGGGGAGTCTTCATGGCACGGCCTCGTCTTTGGGACAGGGGTGCAGCCTTCCGCAGCCGGCAACAAGCGGCGGTGAAAAGCGGACTGTGGGGCGGTCCGCGGCGCAGCCACGGTTCACCCACGTGGCACCGGCGTGATCGACCGGTGAGGTGCGCACGGCGGCGTCCGTCAGAAAACCCTGATACCGCCGGCGGCGCGAGGCTGGGATGCTAGGCGCGCAGGGGGCTGCGGCTGTCCGGGGGACCGACGCCATGCAACACACTGGAACCGCCACGGCCGGTGGCGACGCGCGCATCGACGGGCGGCGTCCCGGGGATACGCCCTTGGATACCCGCGCACGCCTGCACCGCATGTGGACCCGCCTGGCCTGGGTCCTGGGGCTGCCCGCCGCGGTGGCGCTGGCGCTGCTGCTGACCCGGTTGACCGCCGCGGAGGTCGCCTCGCTGGCCCCGGTCAGCGATTTCGCCGGGCGCGACAACGTGCTGGCCGGCGCCCTGTTCGCGCAGGGCGCGCTGTCGGCCGCGGCGCTGGCGCACAGGCGCGCGCCACGGCGCCGGCGGCGGCAGCTGGTCGCCATCGCCCTGGGGCTGCTGGCCATCGCCAGCCTGCTGTTCGGCGCGCGCGGGGTGATCTTCATGCTGCTGTTCGAACTGGCGATGTTGGTCTCATTCCCGCCCCACGAGCGGCGCTGAGCCCCCCCCTTCCCATGCACGTCGCGGCGCGGCGTTCCTTGCGGACTCCGCTGTGCCTAGACTGGGGGTACCGGCGGGGAAGCGCCGGGCTGCATCCAGGGGACACCATGATCATCACGCTCGACGCGCTGCTGACCACGGGCGAGCTCGCCCGCATCCGGCAGATGCTCGCCGCCGTACCGTTCGCCGATGGCCGTGCCACGGCCGGCGAATACCTGCACGGGAAGAAGAACAACCAGCAGATCCCGTGGAACCACCCGGTCATGAAGGACATCACCGCGGTGGTGATGCAGGCCCTGGGGCGCTGCGACACCTTCATGAGCGTGGCCCAGCCGCGGCGGCTGGCGGCCATGCTGGTCAGCCGCTACGGGCCGGGCATGCAGTACGGGCTGCACGTGGACGCGCCGGTGATGGGCGAGCCCAACCACGTGCGCAGCGACGTGTCCTTCACCATCTTCCTCGACGAACCGGACAGCTATGCCGGCGGCGAGCTGGCGTTCGAGCACGGCAGCGGCGAGATGTGCTTCAAGCTGCCGGCGCGCTCGGCCATCTGCTATCCCACCGGCCAGCTGCACCGGGTGCGTCCGGTGGAAAGCGGGCAGCGGCTGGCGATCGTCGGCTGGGTCCAGAGCCTGGTGCGCGATCCGGCGATCCGCGAACTGCTGCATGACCTGTGCAGTGCGCGCGAGGCGCTGGAGGGCGTGGACGGCGCGGCCCGCGCGGTGGACCTGATCAGCAAGAGCCACTCCAACCTGCTGCGCCGCCACGCCGAACCGTAGCGCGGCGTGGCGGCGTGGCGGCGCGGTGGCGACTTAGCGGGCCGTCTCCAGCGCACGCAGGAAACGGGCGTCGCCATGCCAGTGGGCGAAGTCCGCATCGGCCATGAACTGCGCGGCCGGCTTGCCGCGGGCGCGGGCCGCGGCCACCGCCTCCAGCATCCGCTCCACCTCGCCCCGCAGCGCGTAATGGCAGGCCAGGTTGTACAGCAGGGTGGTGTTGGACTCCGTGGCCGGGTCGAAGGCGGGGCCCACCAGTTGCGCCATCACCGCGTCCACCAGCGCGCGTTCCTGCGGCCGGTGGATGGCGAAGGCCAGCGCCTGGCTGGCGACCACGCCGCTGTTGTAGGCCACGCTGGGGTCCTCATGCCCGGCCAGCGCCGGATGCACGTCCAGGTAGTGCCGCACCAGCTGCGCGGAGGCGTCGAAATCCCCGGCGAGGTTGGACGCGTTGACCAGCCGTGCGTAGCCGGCCGCCAGCGCCGGCGCGAAGCGCCCGGCGTAGTGCGCGTCGGCGGCCAGCAGCGCGGACTGGCGCAGGAACCGCTCCAGCGCGTGCCCGCCGCCGGCGGCAGCGGCCACGATGGTCGCCTCGAGCTGCTCGCGGTAGCCGGGCCGGCCGCCGCCCAGCGCGCGGAACGGCGGCCATTCCAGCACCTGCACGCCGGCCACCGGCAGCGGGGTCTCGCGCGTGCCTTCGCGCAGCAGCAGCTGCACCTCAGGGTCACGTTCGTGCAGCTGGGCGATGCGCACCACCAGTTCGCGCACCGCGCCGGGGCGCGCGGGCGCCGCCAGCGCCGCGCGCAGCGCCGGGTGGTCCAGCGCCAGCCGCAGCACGCCGCGGCTGGCGCGGTCCTGGCGCGCGCCCCAGTGCAGGGTCATCGCCTGCGGCAGCGCGTGCAGGTCCGGCTGCAGCGGCTCGACCACCAGTGCCGGGGTCGCACCCACGGCAGGGCGCGGCAGCGGCGGGCGCAGCCAGCGCCGCACGCGGTGGCCGCCCTCCAGCTCCAGCTGCGCGGTCACCGGCCGCCGCCCGGTGGGCTCGCCCTCGAACCGGGGCCGCCAGGCCGGCACCTGGCGCTGTGCGGCGGGTACCTCGCCCGCACCGCGCGGGCGCACCACGTACAGGCCGATGTCGTCGCGGTAGTACTCCAGCAATGCGAGCTCGCCGGCCGATTCCATGTAGCCACGCAGGTGCACGCTGAACCACGGGCTGGCCCCAGGCAGCACCCGCGACGGCTCCCACCAGCGCATGTTGCGGAAGAACTGGTAGCCGCCATCCTCCTTCGGCACGAATGCGGTGAACCGCAGGGTCTGGTCCGCGACCGCCAGCTGCACGCGTGCGTCGCCGAACCAGTAGCGCTGCGGCGTGGTGCCCGGGTAGCCCATGCCCTTGAGCACCTGGCCGACGGTGGCACCCAGCAGCTGGCCGCCGACGCCCTCTTCCAGGTGGAACCTGCGCCGGTCGAACCCGGCCACCTGCACCCGCGGCGGGCCCTCCCCGGTATCGCGCGCGAAGCTCTCCGGCTCCACCTCCAGCAGCGACGGGCGCGCCGGGGTGTAGCCGTCCAGGCAGTCCGCGTGCCAGCCCAGTTCCGACAGCGCCGCGCTGCGCCGGCCGCACCACAGCGCGGACCCGGTGATCGAAGGATCCAGCCACAGCTTCCAGGCGCGGCCCTCGGCCCACAGCCAGGCCCACGTGCGCCCCTGCGCATGGCCGAAGGCGACCGCACCGGCGCGGTCCAGCTCGGCATGCAGCTGGGCGCGGGTCAGCGCGGTGCCGTCGACCTCCGGCGCATAGGCCTTGGCCTCGCGCTGTCCGGTGAACACCCAGTCCACGTACTGGTCCGGGCCGAAGGCGATGCCGGAGGCGTGCATGTCCGGCGGCTCGTCGATGAAATCCAGCAGCACGCCATCGGCGCTGTATTTCCACAGCATGTCGCCGGCGGCGGCCAGCACCTGGCCGGTGGCAGGCGCCACGAACAGGCCATCGACCGGCCCGTGCAGCAGCTTGCGCACCTCCAGCGCCTCGGACGCCGCGGTATTGGCCGACAGGCGCGGGTAGTCGGCCGCGCGGGTGGCGGCGCGCAGCGGCCAGGACAGGCTGGGCATGAGCAGCACTCCGGCCAGCAGCACCAGGGCGGCGGCAGTGGCACGTGGCGGGAGCGGGAAGGCGGGCATCGCGGCGCAGCATGCGGGCCGCCGCCCGAACCGGGCAAGCGACGGTATCGGCGGAAACCGGCAGCGCCCGGTCGCGCGCCTCGCACGACGCGGGCCGCCACCTCCCGCGCCCCGTGCATGCGTGCTGCCCGGGGCGTGCCGGCAGGCGCTACTGCGCGGCGCGGCACTCGTAGCTGTCGGCCGCGTCCACGTCGCCGCCGGTGTAATGCGCATGCGTGGGATACGCGCACAGCGGACGCTCGCCCGGCAGCGTGGCGCCACGGGCGATGACCCGGCCCGGCGCCTGGCCCTGCTCCACCCAGGCCACCAGCGGGGTGAGCAGGTCGAACTGGTCGCGCGCGCTGCCGCCGCCGCAGTGGCCCATGCCTGGCACGAAGTAGAAGCGGCTGGCGTCGGCCCAGGCCTGGCGGCCGTTGGCCTCTTCGGCGCGGCGGTAGTAGTCCAGCGTATCCAGCGCCGAGAACCAGGGGTCGCTGACGCCGTGGTAGTACATCACCTTGCCGCCACGGCCGAGGAAGGTGCCGAGGTTGGTCCAGGTATGGGTATCGGTGAGGGTCTGCACCGCGTCGGCCCGCACCTTGCGCGCCTGTGCGTCCACGTCGAAGCCCTCGGCCTTCGGCATCACCGCGGCGAGGATGTCCGGACCGCCGGACGGCAGGAAACCGGGGATGCCCGGGCCCTCGAAGACGATGCCGGTGTCGTGCGGGTAGTCCACGTACAGGGGCGCGCCGGCGGCATCGCGCGGGGCCTTGAACGCCTCGGCCATCGCGGTGACCTGGGCCGGGTCCAGGCAGTCCGCGCGCTTGCCGGCCTTGCACTGCAGCCGTGCCGGATCAAAGCGGCAGCCCACCACGTTCTCGATGACCCCGTCGGCCAGGCCGTCCAGCGCATCGCACTGGGCCAGCAGTCCGTCCAGCACCAGCTTGCGGTCGCCAGCGGAGAAGGTCCTGGCCAGCTGCGGCGTGCCATCGGCATCGCGCGGCGCGGCCGCCATGAACTTCGTGCGTGCGTGCGCCAGGGCCAGGTTGGAGTAGCCGGTGCGCATGGCCGGCGCGCTCACCAGCGCGCCGTCGAACAGTTCCGGCCAGCGCTGGGTGGCCTGCATGGTCTCGCGCCCGCCGGTGGAGCAGCCGGCCATGTAGGCGTGGTGCGGGCGCTTGCCGTAGTGCCGTTGCACCAGCAGCAGCGCCGCCTGGGTGGTGGTGCCGACCGAGGCGTGGGCGAAATCCAGCGCGGCGCGCTGGTCGCGCATGAACGAGGCATCGAAGCCCTCGCCCTTGTGGCCGCTGTCGGTGGAGACCACGGCGAATCCGCGCGCCAGCGCCGGCGCGTCGCCGGCACCGGTGGTGCCCAGTGGCGGCGCGATCGAACCGTTGAGCCCGCCACCGCCCTGGAACAGGAAACGCCCGTTCCAGCCCTCCGGCAGCGCCAGCTCGAAGCCGATGCCGTAGCGCACGCCATCGGCGCCGGTGCGGTCGTCGATGCGGCCGGAGACCTTGCAGTACGCCGGCAGCGCCACCGCCACCGGCGGCAGGTAGGGCTGCGCGCGCACGGTCCCCGGCGCGGCGGCCGGCACGCGCTCGGCGCCGGTCACCTGCAGCCGCAGCCGGGCGTCGGTGAAGCCGGCCAGCGCGGTGCAGGCATCGCCCTGCCCGCCGGCCGCCAGGCCTTCTCCGGCCACTGCCGCCAGCAACAACAGGCCCGTCAGGGCCGTACCGGTCACGCGCATGCCTCCACCTCCCCAGGTATCGGGCCCGGCCGGCGGGCCGGGCAACCGCGGCCAGTTTAAGCGGCGCGCCGGTGCCGGGCGGCGGCGCATCCCACGCCGGCACCGCGTGCAGACAGGCGATACCGCATCGCGGATGTCGCGCCAGCGGCAGTGCGGGCCTGCCGGGCGGCGCACCCTGTGCATGGGCACGGGCTCGACAACGCCGCTCCCCGCCGACCCGGCGGGCCTCGCCTGCCCAGGACGCCATGGGTATGGCGCCAGGCGCCCACTCACCTGGACACGGTCCCGTGCACGCGTCCTCGTTCCGGCGTGCGGAAAACACCCTGATCGACCCGGCCTCGCTGCCCGCCTTCCAGGCGCTGGCGCGCTACCTGCAGCAGCGCCGAGGCGGCCCGTGGCCGGGCCATCAGTCTTCGCGCTCCCGGGGGCCTGCGCGTTCAGGAATCCTGCCCGATGGAATCGCGGCGCCACGGCGGCCGCCGCCGGCCGTGGCGCGTGACCTCAGCGCCCTCGGTCCTCTTCCGCCGCCGCTTTCCGTTCCTGCTGACGGATCAGCGCGTCCATCATCCGCGTGGTGGCCGATCGCAGCGCATGGAGCTGGCGCAGACTCCCGGGCCTTTGGCGGGAGCCGTGCGTCGTGCGCAGCGTGCTGCAGGCCAGTGGCCAGGGTGGTGCCGCGCCTGCATGTGGCGCAATGGCCCGGCGGCTGCCGCCTTGCAACCGGTGTCCGCCGCGCCGGCCACGCTCAGCGCCCGGTGTCGACCCGGTAGCGGAACACGTAATCCTCGCCGTTCCAGTGGGCGACCACCTCGACCTCGTAGGGCACGGCGCGGCGGGAGCGGCCGACCACGATCTGGCCGCCATGCGTCTGCGCCGGCGCCACCGTGGTGCTCTGCAGCAGGGTGCCGCCCAGGCGCTGCAGGGTGGCATCGAGATGCTCGTCCACCCACTGCAGCCCGCCGACGGTGAGCGCCGCCGCCGCGGCGGTGCCCAGGGCGGCCGCGGCCGGGTCGTAGACGGTGGCGCGGGATACATACGCGCCGCGCGGTGTGTACACGGTGGTGTCGACGGTCCGGTAGGCGTCGTTGCTGGCGGCGTAGGCGGTGGCCACGCCGGTGAGGGCCACGGCGAAGGCGGCCCAGGTGGCCGCGTTCTGCGCCTCGCGCTCCAGCTGGGCATAGGTGTACACCGGCACGGGCGCGCCGCCGGCGTGGGCGGTGAAGTTCTCCGGGCCGAAGTACGCCGGCGTGCCGAGCTTGTTGTAACCGGCCACGGCGAAGCTGATGCGGCCGTTCACCTCCACCCCCAGCGGAGTGACCATCACCGCGCCGTTGTGCAGTTCCAGGTCGGTGGTGGCGCGGCCGCCCTGCCAGCTGACCTGCGCGTGGCCGGTGTCGACCGGGGTGATCGAATAGGTGGTGGCGCAGCCTGACAGCGCGAGCGCGCCCAGTGCGCCCGCCAGCAACTTCCCGTGCATACCCGTCCCCTGTGGCCGCACCGCGCGGATGGCCGACTCTAGGCGCCGGCGCCGCCGGATTGAAGGCCGGCGGCCGCGCGCATTCAGGGCGCGGATACCGGCGGCAGCTCCGGCGCGTCCAGCCCGGCGAACGGATCGTCCCAGGCCGCAAGCGCCTCGATCCGCGCATACCAGGCGCGCAGCGCCGGGTAGTCCTCCAGCGGCAGGCCCGCCAGGCGGTAATGCGGCAGCAGGCTGGCCATGCGGAAGTCCGCGTAGGAAAGGCCGTCCTCCAGCAGCCACGGCCGCGCCGACAGCTCGGCCTCAAGCAGCGCCGCCGACGGTGCGAACAGCGCCAGGCCCCGGGCCACCATGCCCGCATCGGGCGGGCCGCCACCGTACCGCTGCCGGGTCACATGCTCGAACTGGACCATGTCGCAGGCGCGCACGAAGTTCTCCTTGCCCCAGCTGATCCACTGGATCATCCGCGGCTCGCCGGCGCCCTGCCGCCAGAACGCCGAACCGGCCAGCTGCGACAGCCGGCACGCGATCGCGTCGGCCTCCCACAGGCTGCTGCCGTCGTCCATCACCAGGATGGGCACGCGCAGGGCCGGGTTGAGCGGGCGGTAGCGCGCGGCCTGGCCCGGCGCCAGCGGGGCGGCGAACTCGAAGGCCACCGGCGACCGCAGCTGGCGCGCCACCGCCACTGCCAGGCGCGGGTTCGGGTTGCGGCTGTAGAGCAGCCTCACGTGCCCGCCTCCTGCTGCCGGCGGTGCCACGCCACCAGCGCGTTGGCATGGCCATGGCCCAGGCCGTGGGCCTGCTTCAGCAGGGCCACCTGCTCCATGTGCCGCAGGTCCGGGGCCTGCGCCAGCAGGTCCAGCCAGTGCTGCACCGGCTTGCCGTAGGTGCGTTCGATGGACGGGAAGTACGAGGCGGGACCGGCGGCGGCCGGGGTCGGCTTCGGGCTCATGGCGATGCTCCAGGGCGGATGTCATGGCTGCGACGGGCCGGCCCGGCCGGATTCGACATCCCGCGCCGTACCGCCCTGCATCCGCCTGCCGCTCGCTCACAGCCCGGGGCGGGGGCTCCCCACGCGGCCGCTGCCCGCCCGCCACGGCTCGCCCGGCGCACGCAGGTAGCGGCGCCATACATGGCCCCAGGGCACCACCAGCGGCACCAGCACCACGCCGACCAGGCAGGCGAACAGCGTCTCCCGGCCGTAGGTGTCGAGCGTGCCGGCGCGCCACAGCGGCAGCGCCGTCAGCCCCACCCACAGCGTCTTCCACAGCAGCTCGAACAGCAGCACCGGCAGCATCCGCAACGGGTGGCGAAGACCCAGCAGGCACATCAGCGACAGCGCCCCGAGCAGGGCGCGGATCACCGAGTGCGGATCGGCAGGCCCGCCGACCGACCCCAGGATCGACGGCCACAGCGTCATCCCCAGGCCGACGGCGACCAGCAGGTACAGCCCGCGCAACAGCGCCAGGCGCAGGGTGGAGACTTCGGTCATGGCGGGCGCTCCGCAAGGGTGTGCGCGAATCCTGACTCGTGGCGGGCACCTGCCTCATGTGCCGGATGTCGGCAGGCCGATGGTCATGCGGCGGGAACCGGCCCACGGCGGCCACGCGGCGGGGGTGGGCCTGCATCCCGGGCAGGACGGGCCTTGGCCGGCGTCGTGGCGTGGCGTGGCCGGGCCCGATGGCACACGGCCGGACCGTGCGTCCACCACGGGCGCGTCCGCGACGCCCGGTCAGGCCGGCATGTCCGCCATGATCCACAGCGAGATGGCGAAGGCCAGCGCAAGCACCAGCACCGCCTGGATCAGCGCCGCCCACAGCGCGCGGCGCGGCCACGGCATGTGGCGCAGCGGCAGCAGGGCCAACATCGACAGCGGCGCGATCGCCAGCAGCCCCATCATCGCCGTGGGCATCGAGAGGAGGAAGGCGATGACGGACTCCGGCAGCGCAAGCTCGGACCCTGTTGCCAGCAGTCCGGCCACCACCGCCAGCGGCGCCCAGGCGAGCGGCACCAGCAACGGTGCCAGCACGCGCCCGGCCGGATGCGCCTCACGCGGTGGCGGCCCGGCCTGCACCGGACTGGAAGTGTATGGATTGCGCGTCATCGGGGTTCCCCACCCTGGAAGGACAGGCCGAGCATAGACCGGGATCCGGCCTGCCGTCGCCCCGCACGCAGGCAGCTGCCGCGGCGTGCGGCACGCGGTCCGGTGCCTCAGTGCCTCAGTGCCTCAGTGCCTCAGTGCAGGGTCACCACGATCGGCGCATCGCGGGTGATCACCAGCGTGTGTTCGAACTGGGCCGAACGGTTGCCGCGCGCGCCCAGCAGGGTCCAGCCGTCGGCGCCCTCCTCCACCACCCGGCTGCGGGTGGAGATGAAGGGCTCGATGGTGATCACCAGGCCTTCGTGCAGCACGCGTTCGTCGGCCGGGTCGTAGTAGCCGGGGATGTGGTCCGGCGCCTCGTGCAGCGCCCGGCCCACGCCATGGCTGCCGAGGTTCTCGATCACCCGGAACCCGAAGCGGCGCGCGGTGGACTCGATCGCCGCGCCGATGCCGTTGAGCGGCTGGCCGGCCCGCGCCACCTTCATCGCCTCGGCCAGCGCCGTGCGCGCGGCATGGCACAGCCGGGTGTCGCGCGCCGAAGCCGACGGCAGCACCCGCGTGCCGCCGGTGTCGGCATAGAAACCGTCCAGCTCCGCCGACACGTCCACGTTGAGCACATCGCCGGCGCGCAGCACCCGCGCCCCTGGCACACCGTGCGCGGCCTCCTCGTTGACACTGATGCAGGTCGCACCGGGAAAGCCGTACACCAGCCGCGGTGCCGGCGTGGCGCCGGCCTCGGCCAGCAGCCGCTCGCCGATGGCATCCAGCTCGCCGGTGGTCATGCCCGGCGCCGCCGCCGCCAGCAGGGCTTCGCGCACCCGCGCGACGATGCCGCCGATGCGCTGCAGCGCGGCCAGATCGGAAGGGGATTCGATGGTCATGGACCAAGTCTAGCGGTGCGCAGGTGCCAGCGTGGCCGCTGGCGCGGTGCCCGCCGATTCCGCACACCTCATTCCATGCCAGGCGCCTCAGTCGAAATCCGCATCCAGCACGATGCGGTAGCGGGCCTTGCCGGCGCGCAGGTGGTCCAGCGCGTCGTTGATGCGGCGCATGGGGAAGTGTTCGGTCTGCGGGGCCACGCGGTGGCGGGCGGCAAAGCCGAGCATGCTGTCGATCGCCCCGCGCGAGCCGGTTGGCGAGCCGGACAGCGACTTCTGCCCGGAGATCAGCGCGAAAGCCGGCACCGCGATCGGCTCCAGCGGCACGCCGACCACGTGCAGCCGGCCCTTCGGGGCGAGCGCGCCGAGCAGGCCGGGCCAGTCCAGCGTGGCGTTGACGGTGTCGATGATCAGGTCGAGGCTGCCGGCGAGCTGCTTCAATGCCGCAGCGTCACCGGTGGTGACCACGCGGTGCGCGCCGAACGCGCGGGCTTCCTCTTCCTTGGAGGCGCTGCTGGTGAACGCCGTGACCTCGCAGCCCCAGGCGCGGCAGAACTTCAGTGCCATGTGGCCGAGCCCGCCGATGCCGATCACGCCCACCCGCGCGGTCGGCGGGATCTCCAGCTCGCGCAGCGGCGCGAACACGGTGATGCCGCCGCACAACAGCGGGCCGGACTCGGCCGCATCCAGACCCTCCGGCAGCGGCACCACCCACACCCAGTGCGCGCGCACCTTGTCGGCGAAGGCCCCATGGCGCCCGCCGATGGTCGGCTGCGCCTGCGGGCACAGGTGCTGGTCGCCGGCCAGGCAGTGTTCGCAGTGCAGGCAGCTGTGCGCGGTCCAGCCCAGGCCCACGCGCTGGCCGATGACCACGCCCTTGGCGTTGGGCCCCAGTGCGCTCACCCGCCCCACCGCCTCGTGCCCGGGCACGAACGGGTAGGCGGTGAAGCCCCATTCGTTGTCCAGCATCGACAGGTCCGAGTGGCACAGGCCGCAATGCTCGACCGTGATCTCCACCTCCTCCGCGCCCAGCGGACCGGGGTCGTACTCGAACGGTTCCAGCGGGGCGCCGGCCTTCGGCGCGGCCCAGGCGCGGTAACGGGTGGTCATGGGGGAAACCTCGTGCAGGGAATGCCGACACGATACGCCTGCCGGCGCGGGCCGGTGGTGAGCAACGGCGCCGGTGACCGGCCGCCCGCGGGCGCAAGTCCCGCCGGCCCGACGGGCGCTAGGCCGCGTGCCCCGGGTGCGCTGCGCTTACCCGGGCTACGAAACGCGCGCTCTCACCCGTAGCCCGGGTAAGCGCAGCGCGCCCGGGAGCCGGGCGCCGCCGGCGGTCGCACGCGTACCACTGGCGCGCACCCATGCTCCACCGTTGTTGCCCACGCAGCGGATGCCGCGCCCGCGGACCATCCGCCCATGCCGCGCCCTTTGACCCTGGCTGGTCTCGTAGCCCGGGTAAGCGCAGTGCACCCGGGAACCGTTGCCCCCGGAACGTCGCATGCGTACCGCTGGCACGCAGCCATGCCCGGCCGGCCCGCCGCTCGCTGCGCAACCCCCACGCCACGACGCCGTGGCCGAGGCCACGTCCACGCGGCGCCTTTGACCCAGGTCAGGGCATCCCCGCGGCCCCCCCGGCACAGTGCCCGCACTGGCGCGCGGCGTGCACACCACGCCCCCACCGCGCCCGCACACGCACACGCATGCAAGGCAGGACACCCACTCATGAACATGGACCGCTACCACCACGACCACGCCAGGATCCTCGAGCAGATCGGCAGCCTGCGATCCCTGGCCCATGCCGGTATCGGCGAGCACGCCGAGCAGATCGGCCACGCCATCGTGAACACCGCGAGCCTGATCAAGTTCCACCTGGCCGCCGAAGACCGGGTGCTCTATCCGCGGCTGGCCAGCTCCGGCGTGGCGGGCGTGGCCGATCTCAGCGCGCGCTACCAGGGCGAGATGCGCGGCCTGGCCAAGGCGTTCGGACGCTTCGTCGAGCAGTGGCGCGTGCCGGCCCGGCTGCGCGCCGACCCGGAAGGATTCCGCCGCGACGCCAACACCGTGCTCAAGGCGCTGTACGAGCGCCTGTGCCGCGAAGACCGCGAGCTGTACCCGGCCGCCGCGCTGCTCTGAGCCGCGCCGCAGGCAAGCCCCACGCTGCCGGTTGCACCCGGTCACGGCCGGCCTGCTTGCCGCGGTACAGGGCCATGTCGCCGGCTGCATCGCCCGGGTAAGCGAGCCCTCTTCATCGAAGGCCCAGGAAACGCCGACCTTGGCCGTGCCCCGCCCCGGTACCCGGGCGAGCGCAGCGCACCCGGGACGATCTCCGCCCTCAGGCCACCCCGGCCGCCACCCCCGGCACGCCATCGTCGCCATCGGGCGGCATGCTCCCGCTTGCCGGCCCGACCCTTCCACCCGGTCACGGCCGGCCTGCTTGCCGCGGTACAGCGCCGCGTCGGCCACCTGCATCGCCCGGGCCAGCGAGGCCGCGTCATCGAAGGCGTCGGAGATGCCGACCGTGACCGTGCAGCGCACCTCCCCGGTTCCGGGCGAGCGCAGCGCACCCGGGACGATCTCCGCCCTCAGGCCACCCCGGCCGCCACCCCCGGCACGCCACCGTCGCCATCGGGCGGCATGCTCCCGCTTGCCGGCCCCGGCCCTTCCACCCGGTCGCGGCCCGCCTGCTTGCCGCGGTACAGCGCCGCGTCGGCCACCTGCATCGCCCGGGCCAGCGAGGCATCGTCATCGAAGGCGTCGGAGATGCCGACCGTGACCGTGCAGCGCAGCGCCCCGCCTTCGGCGTCGTGCAACAGCACGGCCGCGGCGATCCGGCGGCGGATGCGCTCGCCCAGCTGCCGCGCGGTTGCCGCATCGGCGCCCAGGCACACCACCGCGAACTCTTCGCCGCCCATCCGGCACACCAGGTCGCCGCTGCGCGCGGTGCCGCGCAGCACCGCGGCGATCGCGCACAGCGCGGCGTCGCCGGCCTGGTGCCCATGGCGGTCGTTGACGTGCTTGAAGTGGTCCACGTCCACCAGCAGCAGGCGCGCGTGCGCATTGCCGCGGCGAAACAGCGCGGCGACCGCATCGTCCAGCCCGCGACGGTTGAGCAGGCCGGTGAGCGGATCGCGCGCGGCCATCGCGCGCAGCTGGTCGGTCAGGCGACGCAGCACCAGCCACACCAGCATCGGCGGCAGGATCGTCGCCAGCGAGCACATGTAGATGTAGAACACCATCTGGAAGCGGCCATCCATCGCCAGCGCCTCCAGCCCGCCGGACAGCAGCTTGCCCAGCTTCACCAGGTTGAGCACGAGAATGCCGCCGATCAGCAGCACGAACAGCCCCACCTCGCCGCGCAGCCCGCGCGCGTAACTGCGCAGCCCGGCCACCAGCGCCACGATCATGCCGGCGAAACACAGCGCGCAGGTGGCCGACAGCAGCGCGTAACGCCACACCGGCCCCCAGGCCCAGTGCGCGAGCGCCTGCAGTGCCGCGTAGCCCAGCAGCACCGCCGCCAGCGGCCACCGCAGCGGCGCCGGCCGCCCGAAGAAGCGCAGCCCCCCGATGGCATAGGCCACCAGCGCGCCGACGGTGAAGCTGTGGTTGACCACGCCCAGCCAGCTCCAGCCCGGCGGCTCCAGCAGCTGCAGCACGTAGGCCACGCCCAGGATCAGGTTGCCGGCCGCGAACGCATCCATGCCCATCCGGTCCTCGCCCAGGCGCCGGCTGATCAGCAGGAACATCAGCGAGAAGCTCAGCGAGTACACGCAGAGCATCCCGACGAGCACGGTGGCAACCATCGCTTCAGGACCCGGACGGACGGAATGGCCGCCACGCACCGCCGCCAGCCCGCCTCCCCGGCGGCCGCTGGCGGCGATCCGCGACGGGATCGGCAGGCCGGCCGGATATGTGTCGCCCAGGCCGGTGATGACGGAGGGAAAAGCGGCCGCCACCGCGAAGAACTTGAGCCGCGTGCGCGCGCGGGCGGGCGGCGGTAAGCCGGGCGCGCTACCGGGGCGCCTTGCCGGCGACCGGCCCGGTGCCCGCATCAAGCTGCCCGCGGGCAGGGCGGTGACACCGGCGTCCCCGGCGGCCGCACCGGAGGGTGGCATGTGCCGCGAGGGGATCGCAGCGGCGTAGGCCACGCGGCCAGGGAGGGTCCGGCGCTTCCGCACCGTGACCGCCTCGCCTTCGCGCACGCGGGCGGCAAGCTGCCGGTTCATGTCCACGTTGATGCGCTGCCCATCGGCCAGGCCCGGCGCCACGTGCACAGTATGCGGGCTGAACCTGCCCTGCCCGGCCACGCGGTCGCCAGCGTGCCCTCGACCTGGCCGAGATTCCGTACCGGCGGATCGATCGCCGCGAGCAGGCATCCGTGCACGAGCAGTACGCCGATGACCACCGGCACAAGCCGGCGCGGCCACCCGTCCGTCCGTATCGGTCTTCGGCGAATCATCACCCCCCGGTGGAGGCCAACAGGCTCACAACCAGCCGATATCCCCGGCGACCATGGCACGCTCGAACTGCGGCCGCGCGAACCAGTACCCCTGCATCAGGGCGATGCCCAGGTCCGCCAGGCACTGCGCCTCGTCGCGCGTCTCGATGCCTTCGGCGATCACCGTGATGCCCAGCTGCTGGCAGATGGCCACCACGCCGGCCACGATCGCCCGCCGCGGCGCGTTCTGGTCGATGCCGCGCACCAGCGCCATGTCCAGCTTGACCATGTCCGGCTGGAAATCGGCCAGCAGGTTGAGCCCGGCGAATCCCGCGCCGAAGTCGTCGATCGCGGTCTTGAAGCCGATGCGCCTGTATTCGCCCAGGATCTCGGCCAGCCACTTGCCATCGTTGACCTGCTCGCCCTCCACCGTCTCGAAGATGATCCGCGAGACCGGAAAGCCATGCTGTCTTGCCGCCTGCAGCGTGGAGCGGATGCACACCTCCGGCCGGTAGATCGCGTTGGGCAGGAAGTTGATCGACAGGTCCGCGGGGAAGCCGAGCGAGCCGGCAATGCGGATCGCCTTCTCGCGGCAGGCCTGGTCGAAGGAGTAGCGGTTGTCGTCGGTGACCTGCGACAGCACCGAGGCGGCCGGTTCGCCGGAGGTGCCACGCACCAGCGCCTCGTGCGCGAACACGCTGCGCGCCTGCACATCGACGATCGGCTGGAACGCGTAGCTGAAATCGAACGCCAGCGGCTGCGCCTCGCGACAGAGGGCACAGCCGGCACCCGTGACGGCATGAGTCATGCGGTATTACCGTGATCGGGCGGGGGAAGAACTATAGCGGCGTGCCCGGGCCGGACTTGAAGCCGCCCCGCCCACCGCACATTGCGCCGCTGAAGCACGTGCAGAAGCTGCATGACGGCATGCGGTGCATGTGTCCGCAATGCTCCGGCCGGGCGGCGCCGGTGCACCATACAGGTGGATCGGGCGATGCAGTCCGGGGGTGTCGCCCCCACGGCGCGCATGCAGCCTCACCGGTGCTCGCTGGCGGGCCAGCCCGCAGCGGAGGGCGCCGGTGACCTGACCGCCACCCGCCCGCCCCGGCGTGCCGCGACGCCGGCGGCGGGATTATGCTGCGCCCACGCCGCCCATCCGGTGCGGCGACAGGGGGAAAACAATGCGCAGGACGACATGGGCGGCCCTGGCCGCGCTGGCGATGGCGTGTGCGGGGCCGGTGCTCGCGGTGGAGGGCACCTTCGTGCTGGACGACGGCAGCTACTCGATCACCGTCGAGGAGGCGGACGGCAACCTGGTGGTGGTGGAGCCCAACAAGCGCTCGGTGTACACGCCCGACGGCAGCGGCCGCTACACCTTCCACAACCACAACACCGGTTCGGACTTCTACATCAGCGTGCTGGACGACAACACCCTGGAAGCCGGCCGCCTCCCGGCGTCCGGTGCGCCCTCGATCCTGAAGAAGGTGGACATCGCCGGCGCGATGGCCGCTCTGGAAAGCAACGACGCCTACAGCGACATCGCGCAGCGCTATGCCGAACTGGCCCAGTCCGACCCGGACAACGCCCAGGCCTGGTCCTTCTGCGCCGCGGCCGCGTTCAAGCGCGCCATGTCCACCGAGGCCGAGTTCGGCGCCTACGCCGCGCAGGCCGCACAGGTGATGCAGCAGATCCTGGTCGGCTCGACCAACCCCTGCCCGGACGCGATTCCGGCCCAGTACTGGTAGCCGACTGCGGGAGGCGGGACAGCTGCAACCCGCCCGGGGAAGCCATCCTCGAGCGGAACGCCGCGCGCGCCGGAGGGCTGTCCACCAGGCCAGCAGTGGACTGGCGTCCATGCCCCCGGCGCGTTCCACACCACGGCCAGGCCCTGGATCAGCCCAGCGCCGCACCGGACCCGGCGGCCGGCCAGCGCGCCACGCCTCAACCGGCAGATGAACCGGTCACCTCCCCATGGACGTACTCCGCGGCCGGATTCCGGACCGGGCGGGCGCCTCACCACCGCGTCACCTCACCGGGGCCACTGTGGCCGGGCGATGACTTCATCGCAGTGGAGTAGACCATGAGCAGCCCCAGCAACACCCAGGATCGCCAGAAGCAGTCGGCCGGCAAGCAGGCCGGTCACGGCAAGCAGCCGGACCAGGACAGGAAGCAGGCGCAGGAGCGCCCATCGCCCGGCGGGGACGGCAAGCAGCGCAAGTGAGCTGCCACCGCCGGCAAGCACACGGAGGCCGCGCCAGCGCGGCCTTTTTAATGGATGGATGTGGCCGCTCCCCCAGCCTGCCCACGGATCGCCCAGGGAGCTGCGGCGCGTGAGTCCGAGCCTGTCCCGCCTCCCCCACGGGCCAACCGACCGGTTTGCCAGCTCGTTCCTGTATTTCCTCCGCATCGAGGCGATGGCGGGAGCCGCACTTCTGGCGGGCACGCTCGTCGCCTTGGGCATCGCCAACAGCCCCTGGTCGGAAGCGTTCCTGGGGCTGTGGGAGACGCAGCTCGGTTTCGTCGCGGGCCAGGGCGAAATCAGCCGCTCCCTGAAGCACTGGATCAACGACGGCCTGATGACGCTGTTCTTCTTCGTCATCTCGCTGGAGCTCAAGCGCGAACTGGTACTTGGCGAACTGCGTTCCCCCAGGATGGCCGCGCTTCCCGTCGCAGCGGCGCTGGGTGGCATGGTGGTTCCTGTCGCCCTGTTCCTGCTGCTGCTGGGCCAGGGCCAGGACCAGAACCAGAACATGTCCGGATGGGGGACGGTGATGTCCACCGACACCGCGTTCGTCATCGGCTGCCTGGCGGCACTGGGCAGGCGCGTGCCGGGCAGCCTTCGCCTGTTCCTCCTGTCGCTGGCCATCTTCGACGATGTCGGCGCGATCCTCGTCGTGGCGATCGCCTATGGCGATGCGTTGTCCTGGGCGGCGCTGGGAGCGGCCGCGTTCGTGCTCGCCGTTACCGCCGGCGTGGCCAGGCTGGGCATCCGCAGCACGGGCGTGTACATCGCACTGGGCGCCGCCGCCTGGCTGGCCTTCGACGCCTCCGGCGTCCACGCCACGGTGACCGGCGTGATCCTGGGGCTGATGACGCCCTCCCGACGCTGGATCAGCGACACGCGCCTGCGCGCGATCCTGGGACGAGTCATCGCGCACCCGCCCGATGAGCGCTGGAACAGCGACCGTGCGGCCCGGGGCGATCTGCGCCGCGCCGGGGTGGCCGCTCGCGAAGCCCTGTCGCCGATCGAGCGGCTCGAGCACGGCCTGCATCCATGGGTGGCCTTCGTCGCCCTGCCACTGTTCGCCCTCGCAAACGCGGGGGTGCCGGTCACCGGTGCGCAGATCGATACGGGACTTGCGTACGCCGTAGGCACCGCCTTCGTCATCGGAAAGCCGCTGGGCATCGTGCTGTTCGCATTCCTCGCGGTGCGCCTGCGGATCGCGATCCTGCCGCCCGGGCTGCGCTGGCGGCTGCTGGTTCCCGGCAGCATCCTGGCCGGAATCGGCTTCACCATGGCGCTGTTCATCGCTGAACTGGCGTTCGACGCCGACAGCCTGGTTTCGGCCAAGCTGGGCGTGCTGGTGGCGTCGGTGGTCTGTGCGATCGTGGGACTGGGTGCGCTGCTACTGGTGACCCGCGCCCCGCGCCGCCGGGCAGCCAGCCACGCCGGCTCCGGTCCGGCGTGATGGAAACGCGCATCCGCCGCCGCGCGCAATCCGCGTGCCCCCTTGCATGACCGCAGGCATGAAGCCGGCGTGGCATCCGACGCCTCGAGCACGTGTGCCTCATCGACCCAGATGACCGGTTCACCCGCGTGCGGCGCGACACGCCGGTGACGCTCGCGCCAGGCCGGAGCGTGCATTCACCGGCGGCGACCTGACGTGACGGCGCCTGTCCGCCGCAGTCGACCGCGCCGGGCGTTGCAACGGACGACAGCCCACAGCGCCCACGTCACGGCCAGATCATGTGGCGCGGCGCAGCCTCGGTTCCTCAACCGATCCTTCAGACCTGGTCGTCCTGTCATCCGCCGCCGCGCACCTGCGCCCGGGCCTGGCATCTCCCCATGCCTTCTGTCCGACGGGTAGACGCGGAGCGTGCTGATGCGCTGGATCGGCGGGTTCGAGGGGGCCGACCATGTCAACGGACATGGCATCGGCCTGGCGATGCCCGCCGACAGCGGGCATCTGGACCGTCTGGATCGCGACTACCGGCGCCTGCGCCTGCTCGGATTCACCGCCGTCCGCGAGAGCCTGGGCTGGCGCACCGCCGAATCGCCGCAGGGCCTGGACCTGCGCAGCCTGCACGCGCGGATGCGCGCGGCCCGGCGGCACGGGCTGCAGGTGCGCTGGACGCTGATGCATTACGGCGTGCCGGCCGACCTGGACCTGCTGGATGGCGACGAGGAGCACTTCGTCCAGCGGTTCGCGCGCTTCTGCGCGGCGGTCGCCAGCGCGCTGGCCGCCTACCCGTCCCCGACGCCGCAGGTATACACGCCGATCAACGAGATCTCGTTCCTGGCCTGGGCGGCGACCCGCACCGGCCTGCTGCATCCTTGTCGCGGCGACCGCCCGCACGAGGGCGACGCACTGAAAGCCCGGCTGGTCCGCGCCGGCCTGGCCGGACGCGCCGCCATCCGGCAGGCCGATCCCGACGCGGTGATGATGTGGGTGGAACCACTGGTACACGTCCGTGCGCCGGATGATCGCAGCGCATTGCGCCAGGCCGCGCTGCGCGAGCACGCCGCCCAGTTCCAGGCGCTGGACATGCTCACCGGCCGCAGCCATCCGGCGCTGGGCGGCAGCCCCGGCTGCGTGGACCTGGTCGGCGTCAACTACTACCACGCCAACCAGTGGGAACATGCGACCCGCGAGCCGCTGCACTGGCATCTGGGCCATCCGCTGCGGCGGCCGCTGTCGCGGATGCTGCGCGAACTGCACGACCGCTACGGCCTGCCGATCACCCTCAGCGAGACCAGCCACGTGGGCGAAGGGCGTGCCGCCTGGCTGCGCGATCTGGTCCGCCAGGTGGCCATCGCCCACGACGACGGCATCCCGATCGAGGCGATCTGCCTCTATCCGGTCGTGGACCGCCCCGACTGGCAGGAACCCTCCACCTGGCACCAGAGCGGCCTGTGGAGCGTCGACCCCGACCACCCCCACCGTGCGCCCCGGCTCGTCCGGGACTACGCCCGCGCCTACGTCGACGCCTGCACGACCCTCGACGCCCTCCTCCCCCCCGAAGGAATCGCCCCCATGAACCAGCTACTCGTCTTCTCGCACCTGCGCTGGGACTTCGTCTACCAGCGCCCGCAGCACCTGATGTCGCGCTTCGGCCAGCGCTGGAACGTGATGTTCTTCGAAGAGCCGGTGCACGACCCGGACCGGGCGCCGTGGCTGGAGGTGCTGCACCCGTGCATGGGCGTCACCGTGCTGCGCCCGCACACGCCCATCGATGAGGGCGGGTTCGCCGATGCGCAGTTCCCGGTGCTGGACGCGCTGCTGCACGAGTGGCTGGCCGAGCACGGCGAGCCGGGCATGGCGGTGTGGTTCTACACGCCGATGGCGCTGCCGCTGCTGCAGGGGCTGTCGCCTGCCGCGATCGTGTTCGACTGCATGGACGAGCTGAGCGCCTTCCACAACGCGCCGCCGCGCCTGACCGCCCGCGAGCAGACGCTGCTGCAGATCGCCGACCTGGTCTACACCGGCGGCCCCTCCCTGCAGGACGCCAAGGCCGGCAGCAACGGCAACGTGCACTGCTTCCCCAGCAGCGTCGATGCGGCGCACTTCGCCCAGGCCCGGCGCCCCCACGTTGCGGCCGGCAGCGGCCCCGACGACGGTCCCACGCTGGGCTTCTTCGGCGTGATCGACGAGCGCCTGGACCTGGAGCTGGTCCGCGCCCTGGCCCACGCGCACCCGCAGTGGCGGATCGTGCTGGTGGGCCCGGTGGTCAAGATCGATCCGGCCACGCTTCCGCAGGCCCCCAACCTGCACTACCTGGGCCAGTGCGCGTACGCGGACCTGCCCGGGCACGTGGCCGGCTGGGACGTGTGCCTGCTGCCCTTCGCGCTCAACGCCTCGACCCGGTTCATCAGCCCGACCAAGACCCTGGAGTACATGGCCGCGCACAAGCCCGTCGTCAGCACCGCGGTGCGCGACGTCGCCCGGCTGTACGCATCGGGCGTGCGCATCGCCGGGGATACGCACGCGTTCATCCACGCCTGCGAGCAGGCCCTGGCCGAATCGGCCGAGGCCCGCCAGGCGCGCATCGCCGCGCAGGACGCGCTGACCGGGACGACCTCCTGGGACCGCACGGCCGAGGCGATGGCCGGCCTGCTGACCGCCGCCAGCCGCAGCGGCCTGAACCGGCATGCACGCGCCTATCTGGACGGCGAGCGCGTGGTGCCGATCGGCGAGCCGCCGGCGGAGTGCCTGATCCTGGGCGCCGGCCCCACCGGCCTGTCGGCCGCCTACCACTACGGAGCCGGCAGCGTGGTGATCGAGCGCGAGCAGACCGTCGGCGGCTGGTGCCGGTCGGTGGACGGGCACGGCTTCACCTTCGACCACGCCGGCCACATCATGTTCTCCAACGACAAGGACGTGCTGGCGCTGTACGAGGTGCTGCTGGGCGACAACGTGCACTGGCAGAACCGCGAGGCCTGGGTGTACAGCAAGGGCGTGCACACCCGCTATCCGTTCCAGGGCGCGCTGTACGGGCTGCCGCCGGAGGTGCTCAAGGAGTGCCTGGTGGGCGCGATCGAAGCCAGGTTCGGCGACCTGGCCGATCCGGCGCCACGGGCGCACGAGCCCGCATCGGCGGGGCGGGCCAGGCCGCAGGCGTGCCGGGAAGCCGGCGCGCCGCCGCAGCGGGCGCTGGAGGACTGCTGTGCCGACGGCGGCGTACCCGATGCGCTGGGCAACGCACCCGGCACCGATCCCAAGGACCTGGCCGGCGGGAATGTCTCGGCGTTCGCCCGGCGCGGCGCGCCGGCCAACTTCGAGGAGTTCATCCACCAGGTCTGGGGCCGCGGCGTCGCCCGGCACTTCGCGGTGCCCTACAACACCAAGCTGTGGACCGTGCCGCTGCAGGAGATGGAGACCTCCTGGCTGGGCGGCAGGGTGCCGTTGCCCAACCTGGAGGAGATGATCGACGGCGCGCTCAAGCCGGTGCCGGCGCCGCTGGGCCCCAATGCGCGCTTCGGCTATCCGCTGCGCGGCGGGTTCCAGGCGCTGATGGACGGCTTCCTTCCGCACCTGCAGGGAACGCTCGTGCTGGGCACCGCGGTCACCGCCGTGTCCGTGCGCCGCCGCCAGGTCACCCTCTCCGACGGGCGCCGGATGCGCTGGCAGCGCCTGGTCAACACGCTGCCGCTGCCGGAGTTCGTGCGCATGCTCGGCGAGGAGGCGCCCGAGCCGGTGCGCGCGGCGGCCGCCGCGCTGCGCCATGTCTCGGTGCGCTGCGTCAACCTCGGCATCGGGCGGGCGGACCTCACCGACAAGCACTGGATCTACTACCCGGAAGACACGATCTTCCATCGCATCTTCGTGCAGGGCAACGCCAGCCCCCACAACAATCCTCCCGGCGGTTTCGGCCTGACCTGCGAGATCACCTACTCGCCGACCAAGCCGCTGCCGGTCGACGGCGATGCCCTGGTCGAGCGCTGCGTGCGCGAGTGCATCGAGGTCGGCATGTTCACCGCCGAGGACCCGGTGCTGACCGCGTCGATCGTCGACATGCCCTATGCGTACGTGCTCTACGACCATGCCCGGGCGGGCAAGGTGGAGACCATCCGCAACTGGCTGGCCACGCACGACGTGGTCCTGGCCGGGCGCTACAGCGAATGGGAGTACTACAACTCCGACCACGCGTTCCTGGCCGGGCGCCGCGCGGCGGAGACGGTGCGCTCGGCGGCGACCGCCCGCCAGGTCGGTGCGCCATGACCGGCGCCGGCGCATCCCGGGCGTGCCGGGCCGCGGCCGACCCGCCGTCCGGCCCATGCCAGGGCCCCGTGCTGGTCACTGGCGGCACCGGCTACATCGGCTCGCATACCTGCGTCTGCCTGCAGGCCGCCGGCTACGCGGTGCTGGTCGTGGACGACCTCAGCAACAGCGGGCGCGGGGTGCTGGACGCGATCGCCGGCATCAGCGGCACGATGCCGCTGTTCGAGTGCGCCGACGTGCGCGACGCCGAGGCGATCGACCGCATCGTCGCGCGGCACCGGCCGGTGGCCGCCATCCACTTCGCCGGGGTCAAATCGGTCGCCGAATCCTCGCGCTCGCCGGCCATGTACTACGACATCAACGTGGGCGGATCGCTGTGTCTGCTCAAGGCGATGGCACGGCAGGCCCCGCCGCGGATCGTCTTCAGCTCCTCGGCCACGGTCTACGGCGAACCCGAGCACCTGCCGCTGCGCGAGAGCCATCCGCTGCATCCGGAAAGCGCCTACGGGCGCAGCAAGATGATGGTCGAGCTGGTGCTGGAGGATGTCTGCACGGCCGACACCGGCGCATCGGTGGTGGCGCTGCGCTACTTCAACCCGGTGGGCGCGCATGCCAGCGGCGAGCTCGGTGAATCGCCCAGGGGCATCCCCGAGAACCTCATGCCCTACCTGGGCCGGGTGGCCAGCGGCCTCGCCTCCCGGCTGAGCGTGTTCGGCGACAACTACCCGACCCCCGACGGCACCTGCATCCGCGACTACGTGCACGTGATGGACCTGGCGGCCGCGCACGTGGCCGCGCTGCGCCTGGTGCTGCACGCACCCGGGTTCCACGTCGCCAACATCGGCTCCGGCACCGGCATCTCGGTGCTGGAGCTCATCGACGCCTACTCGGCCGCCTGCGGCCGCGCCCTGGATTACGAAGTGGTCGGACGACGCCCCGGCGACGTGGCCTGCTACTACGCCGACCCGACGGTGGCCCGGCACCTGCTGGGCTGGACCGCACAGCGCGACGTGCACCAGATGTGCGCCGATGCGCACCGCTACGCCACCTCCGCCGCCGCCTCGCGGGCATCACGCCCCGCCGCCGGGAGGACGACGCCTGCGGCCGGGATCCATGCCCGGCGCGCCGGGCGCATTTCCGGCATTCCCGTCGAACGGGCGGGTGCGGGCACGGGCCCCGGCATGGACGCCAGCCTGTGAGCGGCCATCCGTGGATGCGGTACCCCGTCTGGTCGTCGATGGGGGGCGATGGGGGCGATGGGCCACGCGCGAGGTGACCGAATCAGGTTACGACGCGTGAGGGGCGCGTCGTCCCGGGGCCCGCGGCCGCTGCACTTCCACGCGCCGGTGTGTAACGGCGTGGGAGACGCGGCGAACGCGCAGCGGCGGTCGGTGGCGCGGCTGACCGCTGACTTCTGACCGCTTGCCCTTTGGTGGTTGGTGGTTGGTCGTTGGTCGTTGGTTGTCGGTCGTCACTTTGCAGCCGCGCAGGCTCGCCGCCCCGCTCCAGGCTCCCACGGTGGCGCCCCGCGCGTGATGCAGCACCGCGCCCACTCACCACGTCGCGCCCGTCGGGGCTCCCGCGATAAAGCGGTCTGTCACCCAGGCTTGCGGGTTCGACGCAGCGTTTCCTTGCCACTTTCGTGGAACGAAAGCCCAGAAGCGGCCGTGGAACCTTCCGCGGTGCGCGTTATCCACAGAATCGGAGCTGTTCTCTTCACACGCCGAGCAGAAAGCCCGGAGCTTGGACAAGTTTTGTCCATCGCCGGAGCTCCGAGCTCGGCAGCCGGAGCAAAAAGCTCCGGCGTCGGACAAATTTTCACCATCGTCCGAGTTCCGGGCTCGGCGATCCGAGCAGAAAGCTCCGGCGCTGGACAAATTTTCATCATCGTCCGAGCTCCGGGCTCGGCGCGCCGAGCAGAAAGCTCCGGCGTTGGACAAGATTTCACCGTCGCCCGAGCTCCGGGCTCGGCGGTCCGAGCAAGAAGCTCGGTGGGCGGACAGGATTGCACCGCCGCCAGAGCCCGGCGGTCCGGGCAAACAGCTCCGACGCCCGAGCTGTTTTCTCGCCGGCCTGGACCGGGTCAGATCCGCTGGACGTTCGGCGCCAGCGCGCCCTGGGCGACGACCGCTTGGGCGAAGCCCCTCGCGCCCGCGGGGATGCCGCGCAGACCGGCAAGGATCGGCCAGCAAGGCCGGGAAGCGCGGAGGAAAGTGCGCCTGCCCCTGCTTCTCCTACCCGGCCGCACCGATGAGCTGGTTGAACGCCACCGGATCCTCCACCTGGTACACCGGCTGCACATCCTTGGCCAGCAGCGTGAGCAGGCCCGAGGTGTAGTAGAGGTAGCGCCGGAAGTGTCCGTTCGTGCGGATATCGAGCTTGTAGTGGGTGCCGCCTCCCGCCTGCACCCGGTCCATCCGGCGCCTGGACGCCCACATGCGCGTGAACGCCTCGAGTTCGTCGGGGCCTATCGCCTTCACGTGCGCGAACTCCGCATCGCGGACCGTGACCGAGTCGATGGCGCCCGGCGTCGCTGCCGGGACAGCGCCGGAGATGGCAGCTAGGATGGTCAGTAGCGGGGCGTGCATCGGGTCCTCGTTGCCCAAGCCGGAAGCGGGGCCGGAATGCACTTTATCCGACACCAGCATCGGTAATGCCCGATGACGCGGACTGCGCCGGGCGCATGCGTCGCGGCGCTCGCGGCCATGACGGCCAGACGCACCCTGTCGACAACCGCTCGCGGGTCATCGCCGCACTGACCCGCGCATCCGGGCAGACGCGCGCGAGGCGCCAGCGCCAACCTGCCCTGGGCAACGACCGTTCCCGGAAGGCCATCCAGCGCCAGCCCGGATGCCGCGCGGGCCCCGCAAGGACCGGCCCGTCACCGCGCCAGGAGGCTCCGGGGAAAGGACATGCTGACGCGGCTTCTCTTACACGTCCGGAAGTGGCCAGACTCCGCGCGCCGGCTGGACCACAGTGACGCCTCCCTGCTGATGGAGCGCGTACATGACCCTTCTGGCCAACAAGGTGGCGATCGTGACCGGAGCAAGTTCCGGCATCGGTCATGCGACCGCCCGGCTGTTCGCACGGGAAGGCGCGAGCGTGGTGGTCACCGCGCGGCGCCAGGCCGAGCTCGATCAGCTGGTCGGGCAGATCGAGGCGGAGGGTGGCCGCGCCGTCGCCGTTGCCGGCGATGCGCGGGACGAGGCCGTCGCCAGGCGCGTCGTGGAGGCGGCCAGGCATCACTTCGGCGGGCTGGACATCGCGTTCAACAACGCGGGCTCGATCGGGGAGACCGGAGCGGTACAGGACATGTCGCCGGCGGGCTGGCGCGACGTGCTGGACACCAACCTGACCAGCGCCTTCCTCGGTGCGAAGTACCAGGTACCGGCCATGCTTGCGCGTGGCGGCGGATCGCTGGTCTTCACCGGCTCGTTCGTCGGCTTCAGCGCCGGCATGCCGGGCATGGCCGCCTATGCCGCGAGCAAGGCCGGACTGGTTGGCCTAACCCAGGTCCTCGCCGTCGAGCTCGGCGCGAAGCGCATCCGCGTCAACGCCGTCCTGCCCGGAGGCACCGACACCCCGGCCAGCATCACCAATGCCCCCGACGCCACCCCGGAGGTACTGGCCTTCGTCGAGAACCTGCACGCGCTCAAGCGCATGGCCAGGCCGGAGGAGATCGCGCAGACGGTACTCCACCTGGCCTCCGATGCTTCGAGCTTCATCACCGGCACGGCGTTGCTCGTAGACGGGGGAGCTTCGATCAGCCGCACCTGAGCGCCGGTTGGGGTCGCACCGGTTTCCGGCACGTTTCGCGCAGGCCCGTCGCCACGGCAAGGCTCCCTCGCTCGGGCTCCTGGCGTGGGATCCCGGTCGTCGCGCGCGACGCATATCCTTGCGACATCGCATCGCAACCGCCAACGGAGCACAGAATGCCCTTGAAGCACGCCGCCGCCGTCCCGTTCGTCTTCGCCGCGCTTTGCACCGCTCTCCCGGCATCGGCCAGCGAGGCGGCGCCGAAGCGACCCTCGGTGCAGACGCTGGAGCGCATCATCGCCTCGCGCACGCCGCAGACCCGCGTGGACGCGCCGGACCACGAGCGCATCACCGCGCGCCGCATCGACATCGTCGACGAGGATGGCGTGATCCGGATGACGCTTGCCGGCCGGACCCCGGCCCCCATCATCGACGGCATCCAGTACAGGCGCGCGTTCGACGTGGCCGGCATGGTGCTGTATGACGACAAGGGCAGCGAGCGCGGCGGCTTCGGCACGGCCGATGTGGAGGGCGGCATGGCCGTCCTGGCGCTGGACTACCCGGCGATGGATGCGGTGGGCTGGCGCGTGTCGCCGGACGGCTCGGTCGCGTTCTCGATCAACCAGGCACCACCCCTGGTGCGCGAACCGGCACTGGACAACCGGCTGATCCCCGGCGTGGCGGCCCCCACCCGGATCCGCATGCAGGTGGCGGCCGACGGCACTCCCAGCGTCGCCCTCAACGACAAGGCCGACCGCGCCCGCCTGCGCCTGACCGTCACCGACGCCGGCTACGGCGCCATCGAGTTCCTCGATGCGGAGGGCAAGGTCATCCATACGATCGCGCCGGAAGTGGAGCTTCGCTGAGCGCCGGCGACGGCGCGGGCAGCTGCTGCAGCGGTGCACAGGCCTTGCGGCGCCGCATCGGGCCGGGCCGGCCCGAGGAGGATCGGCCGACCGCGGAAGCGGAGAAGCTTCGAGGAAAGGGCACTCTGACCGGGCTTCTGAGGAAAAGTGCACTCCGACCCCGGTTTCACTGACCCCGGTTTCAGTCGCCCGAGCGCAACCGCACCGGTGGCGGCGCATCCGGTGGCTGCACCTGGTAGACCACCTTCACCAGCGAGGCATCGCCGACCTGGAACAGCAGCAGCGCCACCTGCGTGTCCGCCACCTGCCAATGCACGCGACGTCGCTCGAAAGGCTCGTCCTGCTGCGTACTGCCTGCCGGCGCACCGTGCTTGCCCTCCAGCGCTGCGGCCACGTCCTGGAACACCTGCAGGTCCGCGCGCCCGGCCCGCGGGGCTTCCTGCATCAGGTCCACCTGCACCAGCGCGCCGCCGTCGAAAAAGTACGAAGCCTGGAAACGGTGGCCGGCCACCTCCACGCCCTCCACCCGCAGGCCCTCGCGCTCGCCCCCGGCCAGCTCGTCCGGGTGGTCCGGCACCCGCGCCTGCGGCACCCGCGCCTGGACCTGCGCCAGGTCCATCCCGTAGACCGCCCCGCCCCACAACGCCTGCGCACGCGCCGCCGGCGCCTGCAGCGCGAAGGCCAATGTCATCAGGTAGATCACGATCTTCATGGTCCCTCCGTGGTTGCAGGCGCGCGAGTGTGGCAGGTAGCACGCTCATCAGCCCTCGGATCAAATGAACTTGACCCTGCCACCGGCAAGACAATCCAAGCGCAGCTGGCCGTCGTGCCGGGCACGACCCGGATCGCGTGGCTGCCGAAGCGAAGAAGTCGGGGGAAAGTGCACTCTGCCCCCTGTTTCGCAAGCGAGGTCGCTAGAAGAGTGCATACTGGCTCCGGCATCGACAGGAACGTCAAATGTGTACCGCCATATTCGCGCCAAACGGCTGGCGGGATACAGAAACTCGGAGAAGCGCTGCGCCCGAGACTCGCCGCTCTGCGCGGCAACCCCTAGATAAGCGCTGTGTGCGCACAGCATTCGCTACATGAAGAGTCGGTAGGGGTAAACGTTCCCTGGCAAGTCTGGGACATTGGCGATGGTGCGAGCCAGTGTCTGCGAGTAACGGATGCTGACTGGCACGGGGTCGTAGAGCGCATCGTTGTTCCAGTCCATCTTGGTGAGTGCCAAGGCCTCGCTTGCAATGAGCTCGAGCGGACCACTTCCCGCATGCCTAACCAGTTGAAGTGGCTTCGGGATGCTCTTTTTTCCCTGATAGTAGTTGCCCGTGTTGGACACCCCCGGTGCATTGCCGGCGACCCAGACGAGCGCTGAGTTCCCCGAGCGAACAACCACCGTACCTCGGGGAACCGGATAGCCAGCTGGCTTGCTCGGAGGCTTTGGCCGACCGGAGGGAATCAACCACACGCCTCGCCAACATGAGGCCGCGCCGACCTCGACGCACTCGATCTCGGGAACACCCGACAACGCATCGAACGCTCCTTCGATCTCTTCCTGCTTGAAAGCGGTGGTCTTGTGGATGACCAGCCTCTTAGGCAGGTTGCCGCCATTGCGCCCCTGGTAGAGCTCTAGGCTTCGGGCAAGTACCGCACGCATGTCGTCTCGCGTCAGGAACGGGTTGCGGCGTGCCTCGGCAATGTCTGCCACTGGATCACGAGCCTCGAAGGCCACAAACTGCATGCCACCACCATCCATGTCGAACACCTGAGAGCAACACGTGACGTAGTGGGCATCGCGTTGTTCGCCGCGCAGCGCATAGGCGAGACCAATATAGGCCGTGTCATCTGGGACACCCTTTAAAGGTGCCAACTTCCAGGGCGTACCAGCCGCCTTAACGTACATCGCTGTTGCAAGGCGCCATGCGAGCGAGGCCTTGTACTTGAACTTAAAAACTCGGTCGTTAAGTACCTGGGTGGGGATGTTGTACTTCGCTCCCAGCGCCTTCAGAGCGTCATGGGCGTCAAAGGTCTTGGTCCGCGTTACTGGCAACCATGAATCCGGGAAATGAACCAGCACCACGTCGAACTCATTACGCAGGCTCTCCAGCCGTCGAAGAGCCGCGTCCATAGCTTGGAACAATCGAGCCTGCGGATCGCCCTCGCCAGGAAGCTGGCTTATGGAGTCTGGCCACTTGATATGCCCACCAGCGGGAGCGGCGTTCAACTTCACGCGATATAACGCCTCAAAGCCGGGATATGGCGGCACATACTCGGAGCGGTCGCCGGGCTCGTGTGATTCGCGTAGGGACGCCATGAGGTCCCCGCGACGTCTGAACGCACTCTCAGGACCGACGGTGGCGATTCTCACGTTTGCCGTGAACCCACCAAACGAGCCCTTTGAGTATGGCCCGTACGTGATGAGGCCCCGCAGCGGATGCACATCAACTTGCGAGGTGTCGGAAGGGGAGAACGACAACAGCGGCTCATCCAGCAAAGTGAATGGCGGGAGCTTCGAAGACTTAGCGGTACTGGCCATCAATACGTCCTGTTGAAGTAGCCGTGGTGGTGGCTAGGCCTGCTCCATCCTGTGAACCGTGAGACGGTGAACTCCGCATCGATACCGGCGCCTCTTTCCATACCAAAGGCACGCACGGTCGCCTCCCTTGTCGTAGTCAGTATTGTGGTCCAGGCCTCAATGATCGCCGCCCACTCCTTGTTGCGGCGCATGGCCCACTGCTCTCTACGCCAATCGCCGACAGGGTCGCCCGCTCGGCGCTCATAGGGCACTCCGAGTGCGTCGCGTTCTGCATCCGAGGCCAAGGTCTGCGATTGTTCGGAATGCGCTTCCCTTGGAATGTCGACGAATGTGTACGGTTCGAAGCCACACCACCAGCGCTCCTCGATCTTCTCCAGCTTCAAGAAGACTCCTTCTTGAAAGGGAAAGCCGAGTTTGTCGATCTTTCCTGTCAAAGTGCTTGCATAGGCGGCGCGCAAAGGCTCGAGGTCCTCGATTCGCTTCCTGGCCCTATCCTCGTCTTCGCCGTCTCGAGGGTGGGAGACGACCAGCGAATGACCTGAGCGCTTGAATCGGGGGATGAGCGGACGATGTCGCGACAACGCCTTAACCAAGGCGTCGTAGAGCAGGCCGAGCGCCCAACTGTCCCTGGTTGCATCCAGCTCGATAGTTCCCGCTAACTTCGGGCCAAGGGAGGCCAATGCGGCCAACACCTCGTCGTCCCTCCCGAAGACCGACAACTCACGGCCATTGGCGGCTACAACAGCCTTGCAGGGATGCTCCTTCAGTAGAGCTCTGACTGCGGGCGATGTCGTGGCCTGGGCCAGGGTTATGCGGCGTGCGGTTTGAGGTAGCGATTCGATCAGGAGCGCCGAGTACCTGAGAACCGGAAACGACCGGGCCTCCGTGCTCTGCAGCGTGACTGGCACAAGGCGAGGCGTTGGGCGTCCCTGCATCACGTGCTCCATAAGCACGGGTGGCAGATCGACATGCTTGACTACATCGGCAGCCAACTCATCGAATGTCTTGCATTCGACTATCGCAACATCGACGCCTGCAAGGTGGGCGTACTCGAGGAACTTCGCCACGGATGGCAACAGACGAGAGGCGGAAGACGTTACCCAGTACAGGCCATTGGGGAATGGTCTCGTCTCCCGCAGTACCGAGGTCAACGCGTCCATGATCGAAGCGTCCCGACCACTGTAGCCGACGAACACCATGCCAAAGCGTTTGCTGGCTTCAACCAGCACATGCCTCATGCGTTCGTCTTGCCTTTCCAGTTCTGAGTCAGTGTTCTTGATGGCGGTGGATTGATAGTCACCATGGAGCTTCGCCACCAAGGGCCAGTCCGACTCGTTGAGACACCGCATTGCCCGATCGGCCGAATCAATGGCCGCGACCGTCGGCCGTGCTTGGTCCGCCGTCGGCAAGAGCGAATTGGCGAACAGTGCGGACTCCTCCACGAGCGGGTCAAAATTCGTGGTGAAGACGCAGTCCACCTTGTGGGCCGCAATCAGGCTCCCGAGCACACGATGCCCAAAGCATGGCGTGCCCTTGGAAATTACGTCGTCGATGTACTGCCTGCGGTGCCTGGCCTGCGGGTAAACAGCCTCAAATGCGGCTGCGTACTCTGTGGGGGCGCCGTCGGGTGGCAGTAGTGACGTTCGCCGAAAGAAGTCGTCGATTCGGCTAGTCCAGACCGGGTCGCCGGTGTCGATTTCCCGGGTGGAAAGGTTGTTCTCCCGACAGAAGATTTGCGCTTTGAAGTCCCGGATCATGGCGTAGCCGGTGGGGATTCCGGAGGCCGCCGAAGAGCCAGCACCTAGAAACCAAGCGACGAGGTTCGGTCTCAACGCCAGGGCAGTCGCGAACTCCCTCGCCGAAATGGTTGGAATCGAATATTCCACGACACTCCTTTGGAGCCTGGGTGATTACTTATTCCATAGATCCGAGAAAATGCGGCCCCGACACTATAACCTCGCGGCGCACCGTCGCTCACGCGAGTCAATATTGGGGGTGCCCTGCCGGGTAAATCATAGCCATCTAGCGCCTGTTGTTCCCGGGCTTCCTTTGCCAAATACGGTGAGTCTTGGCGAGAAACGGGGTCAGGTTCACTTAGCACAAATAAGAAAGGCGGCCATAAGGCCGCCTTTTTCGTTCCAGCTTTCGTCAGACCTCAAACCCCAACCGGGTTCGCCTTCTCCGGATCGATCCTGTACTGCTTGATCGCCCTGGCCACGTCCTTGCCAGTCATCTTGCCTTCCTTCGCCAGGGCCGCGATCGCCGCGTGGGCGATGTAGTAGCGGTCCACCTCGAAGAAGCGGCGCAGGTTGGCGCGGGTGTCGGAGCGGCCGAAGCCGTCGGTGCCCAGCACGGTGTAGCTCATCGGCACGAAGGCGCGGATCTGGTCGGCGAAGATGCGCACGTAGTCGGTCGCGGCGATCGCCGGGCCCTGGCGGCCTTCCAGCAGCTCGGTCACGTAGGCCTTGCGCGGGGCCTTGGCCTCCGGGTTCATGCGGTTCCAGCGCTCGGCATCAAAGCCGTCACGACGCAGCTCGTTGAAGCTGGGGCAGGACCAGATGTCGGCGGTGACGCCGAAGTCCTTGTCCAGCAGCTCGGCCGCGGCGATGGCCTCGCGCAGGATGGTGCCGCTGCCCAGCAGCTGGACGCGCAGCTCGCCCTTCTTGGGCTTGCCGGCCTCCTGCAGCAGGTACATGCCCTTGATGATGCCTTCCTCTGCACCGGCCGGCATTTCCGGGTGGGTGTAGTTCTCGTTCATCAGGGTGACGTAGTAGTACTCGTCGACCTGGTCCTGCAGCATGGACTTCATGCCGTGCTGGAGGATGACCGTGACCTCGTAGCCGAAGGTCGGGTCGTAGCTGCGCACGTTGGGGATGGCGCCGGCCAGCAGGTGGCTGTGGCCGTCCTCGTGCTGCAGGCCTTCGCCATTGAGCGTGGTGCGGCCGGCGGTGCCGCCGAGCAGGAAGCCGCGGGTACGCATGTCCGCCGCCTGCCAGGCGATGTCGCCCACGCGCTGGAAGCCGAACATCGAGTAGTAGATGTAGAACGGCAGCATCGGCACGTCGGACACCGAGTAGCTGGTGCCGGCGGCCATCCACGAGGCGATGGCGCCCGGCTCGCTGATGCCCTGCTGCAGCACCTGGCCGGACTGGTCCTCGCGGTAGTACATCAGCTGGTCGGCGTCGACCGGCTTGTACTTCTGGCCGAACGGGGCGTAGATGCCGATCTGGCGGAACAGGCCTTCCATGCCGAAGGTGCGCGCCTCGTCGGCGACGATCGGCACCAGGCGCGGGCCCACTTCCTTGTCGCGCAGCGCGATGTTGAGCGTCTGCACGAAGGCCATGGTGGTGGAGTAGCTGCGCTCGCCGCTGGACTTGAGCAGGCGCTCGTACTTGTCCAGGGCCGGCACGGTGAACTGCTGGGTGGACTTGCGGCGGCGCTGCGGCAGGTAACCGCCGAGGGCGGCGCGGCGCTGCTTGAGGTACTGCACTTCCGGCGAATCCTCGCCGGGGTGGTAGAACGGCACCTGCTCGGCGTCCTTGAGCTGCTGGTCGGACAGCGGGATGTTGAAGCGGTCGCGGAACGCGCGCACGGCGTCGTCGTCCAGCTTCTTGGTCTGGTGGGTCGGGTTGAGCGACTCGCCGGCCGAGCCCATGCCGTAGCCCTTGACCGTCTTGGCCAGGATCACGGTGGGCATGCCCTTGGTGTTCACGGCCTGGTGGTAGGCGGCATACACCTTGTGCGGGTCGTGGCCGCCACGGTTCAGGCGCCAGATGTCCTCGTCGGACATGGAGGCGACCATGGCCGCGGTCTCCGGGTACTTGCCGAAGAAGTTCTCGCGGGTGTACGCGCCGCCGAAGGCCTTGCAGTTCTGGTACTCGCCGTCGACGGTCTCCATCATCAGCTTGCGCAGGATGCCGTTGGTGTCCTTGGCGAGGAGCGGATCCCAGTACGAGCCCCACAGCAGCTTGATGACGTTCCAGCCGCCGCCGCGGAACACGCCTTCCAGCTCCTGGATGATCTTGCCGTTGCCGCGCACCGGGCCGTCCAGGCGCTGCAGGTTGCAGTTGACCACGAAGATCAGGTTGTCCAGGCCTTCGCGGCCGGCAAGGGCGATCGCGCCCAGGGTCTCCGGCTCGTCCGACTCGCCGTCACCGATGAAGCACCACACCTTGCGGTCGGACTTCTCGATCAGGCCGCGGTTCTCCAGGTACTTCATGAACTGCGCCTGGTAGATCGCGCCCAGCGGGCCCAGGCCCATGGAGACGGTCGGGGTCTGCCAGTAGTCGGGCATCAGCCACGGATGCGGGTAGGACGAGATGCCGCGGCCGTCCACTTCCATGCGGAAGTTGTCCAGCTGGCTCTCGTTGATGCGGCCTTCCAGGAACGAGCGGGCGTAGATGCCCGGGGCGCTGTGGCCCTGGATGTAGAGCAGGTCGCCCGGATGGGCGTCGGACGGGGCGCGCCAGAAGTGGTTGAAGCCCACGTCGTAGAGGGTCGCGGCCGAGGCGAAGGAGGCGATGTGGCCGCCGAGGTCGCCGGGCTTGCGGTTGGCGCGCACCACGGTGGCCATCGCGTTCCAGCGGATGATCGAGCGGATGCGCCACTCCAGGTCCGCGTCACCGGGGCTCTTGGCCTCCAGGTGCGGGGCGATGGTGTTGACGTATTCGGTGGTCGGGGAGAACGGCAGGAACGCGCCGGAGCGGCGGGTCAGCTCGACCATGTCCTCCAGCAGGCCGTGCGCACGCTCGGGGCCGTCACGGTCGATGACCGCCTTGAGCGATTCGATCCATTCCCGGGTCTCGACCGGATTCGGATCGTTCTGCAGCACATCGTTCAGCCAGTTCATATCACTCCCATTGCCACGCGTGGGGAGCGCGGCGCATACGTTCTTGTGGACCCGGGAGTTTACCGCACGGTCGGCCTCGCCCGCTTCGCTACGCGTACGTATGTGGACGCGGAGAGGGCTGTGGGCGACGGGTGCCGGCGCCGGGCGAGCAAGGCTTGGGCGCAAGGCGTTGATCCGGCTGGATTCGCCGGAGTTGGTGTCTGGTGCAACCAGTTTCGGAGCATGGCAACGGTGTCGCGGTGCGGCTGGGGCGCCGAGCGATGTGGGGATAGCGGCGCGGCTTGGGGCGGTGGCGCGGCGGGCTGGGGGTCGGGGTCTCGGGGGCTGAGGGGTTGCAGGCTCGGAGGCTCGGAGGCTCGGAGGCTCGGAGGCTCTGGAGGCTCTGGAGGCTCTGGAGGCTCTGGAGGCTCTGGAGGCTCTGGAGGCTCTGGAGGCTCTGGGGCTCTGGGGCTCTGGGGCTCTGGGGCTCTGGGGC